>Ga0315899_10000001_pt1 | contig 402961 bp, 384 predicted proteins | sample LakEriMetagenome_2_FD_203518 | JGI IMG/M metagenome (GOLD analysis project Ga0315899, IMG submission 203518) | Freshwater fungal communities from buoy surface, Lake Erie, Ohio, United States - Buoy 4 MA112 | ecosystem: Environmental > Aquatic > Freshwater > Lake | place: USA: Lake Erie, Ohio...
GGAGCCATCAGCGCGGCAGCCCATGATGTCGTACAGCACGTTGTGGCTGTCGAACGTGCCCGGCGTCCAGCCGAGCAAGTAGAACGACGTTTTGTAGCCGCCCGACTTCAACACTTTGGCGAAATACTGCGCCTTTGGTTGGGCGTTCAGGTTCACCTTGATGCCGACGCGGGCGAGCATGCCGACGATAGCCTGACAGATCTGGCCGTCATTGACATAGCGATCGTTCGGGCAATCCATGCCGACTTCAAAGCCGTTCGGATAGCCGGCTTCCGCAAGCAGCTTCTTCGCGCCATCCGGATCGTAAGCTGGACGCTTGAAATCCTTTGAATTCACGAAGAGTTCCGGAGCGATCATCAAAGCCGACGGTGTCGAGAGGTTGCGCATCACGCGCGATTTGATCGTCTCGATGTCGATGGCCTTGTAGAACGCTTCGCGGACGCGCTTGTCCTTGAAGGGGTTCTTGCCCTTGACGCTCGACTCAAGGAGTTCGTCGCGCGTCTGGTCCATGCCGAGGAAGATCGTACGGAGTTCAGGACCTGTCAGCACTTGCGCATTCGGCGACGAATTCACGCGCTGGATATCCTGAATCGGAACCGGCTCGATGATGTCGACTTCACCCGAGAGGAGAGCGGCAACGCGTGTCGCATCCGAGTTGATCGGCGTGAAAATGACTTCCGTGAGATTGTGCTCGGGCTTGCCCCACCATCCGGCATTTGGCTTGAAGACGGTCTTCACGCCCGGCTGATGGCTTTCGATCTTGAACGGGCCTGTGCCATTCGCATTGAGCGAGGAGAAGCTCGGCGTCTGTGCCGAAGCGGGCGTTGGTGCGGTCGAATTGTTCGCCTCCGCCCATTTCTTCGACATGATGTACCACGTATCCCATTGCGAATTCAGAATGGGATTGGGCGAGGTCAGGATCACGTCGACAGTATGATCGTCGACCTTCACGAATTTCGCATCTTTCGGCACGCGCGTTGTGAAGTTTGAACCGGTGGCGCGCACACGGTCAGCCGAGAAGATCACATCGTCGGCGGTGAAGTCCTCGCCATTGGCAAACTTCACGCCCTTGCGGAGGTAGAAGCGCCACTTCGTCGGCTCGAGCACTTCCCAGCGCTCTGCGAGACCCGGCTGTATCGAAAGGTCCTTGCCGCGCTTGGTCAGGCCTTCGTAGACGTTGCCGAGATGCGCGTTCGCCGTTGTCTCGTTGAGTGTATAGGGATCGAGCGATTTCAGATCGCCCTGGTTGGCATAGCGGAGGGTCTTGGCCGAGGTCACGCCGACCGACAGCACAAGCGCTGCAGCGGCACAGGCGGCAAGAAGGCCTGAACGGAATCGCATGGATGTTTCTCCCCTGGCCCCGTTTTGGGGTCGTTTCGAGATTGAACAGCCCCTAAGGGACCGTAAGTCGAAAGTCTAGAACGGGGGAAAGGTGGTCGTAAAGCGCAGTTGCCATTGCCTGTCCGCCCGGGCTTTGCATAATACGACGAAAGGCGGGGGTGGATTCCTCCGCCACTTTGTTTCTGACGGGGATATCCATGCCAATCATTAACTCCGTGGCCTCTTTTGCCGATGAAGTTGCCGCTTGGCGCCGCGACATCCATACGCATCCTGAGCTCGATTACGACACCATTCGGACGGCAAGCGTTGTCGCTGACAAGCTCAAGGCGTTCGGTTGCGATGAGATTGTGACCGGAATCGGTCGCACCGGCGTTGTGGGGGTCATCAAGGGTCGTCTTCCCGGTAATAAGGTGATTGGCCTGCGTGCCGACATGGATGCGCTCCCCATTCTGGAAGCCACCGGAAAGCCCTACGCCTCCCAGACCCCGGGTAAAATGCACGCCTGCGGCCATGATGGGCATACGGCCATGCTACTGGGAGCGGCCAAATATCTTGCCGAAACGCGCAATTTCGCGGGCACGGCGGTCGTGATCTTTCAACCTGCGGAAGAGGGCGGCGGCGGCGGCAAGGCCATGGTCGATGACGGCCTGATCACCCGCTTCGGCATCACGGAAGTGTATGGCATGCACAACATGCCGGGCGTCCCGGTCGGCCATTTCGCCGTTCGTCATGGCCCTATGATGGCCGCAGCCGACCGGTTCACCATCGAGGTTGAAGGCAAGGGCGCCCACGCCGCCAAGCCTCATGAATCAACCGATACGGTCCTGATTGTCGCCCACCTCATCACGGCGCTGCAGTCGATCGTCGCCCGCAATGTCGATCCGCTCGACAGCGGCGTTGTTTCCGTAACGGCAATCAAGGCGGGCGATGCCTTCAATGTCTTGCCGCAGACGGCAACGCTAAAAGGCACCTGCCGCACATTGAAGCCGGAAACCCGCGACCTGCTTGAAAATCGGATGCGCGAAGTCTGCGCGGGGATCGCAGCGGCCTTTGGCGCGAAGATTTCCATCGAGTATAATCGCGGCTATCCGATCACCTTTAATCACGAGAAGGAGACGGATTTTGCGATTTCCGTCGCCTCCGATGTGTCGGGCAAGGAAAATGTCCTTACCGACATTCCGCCGACGATGGGTGCGGAAGACTTCTCCTATATGCTGGAAGAGCGCCCCGGCACGATGATCTTCATCGGTAATGGCGATACCGCCGGGTTGCATCACCCCGCCTACGATTTCAACGATGATGTGATCCCGGCGGGCGTCTCCTATTGGGGGCGCCTCGTGGAGACAGCGATGCCGGCGCGTTAATGCCGGAGCTCAGTCAGTTCGCGCTGTTCATGGCGGCGGCGCTGATCCTCGCGGTCACGCCGGGGCCGGGTATCTTCTATGTCGCAGCGCGGACGCCATCGGGCGGTCGAGGCGAGGGAATTGCATCAAGCCTCGGCACCGGCATTGGCGGTTCCGTCCATGTGATCGCAGGCGCTTTAGGCGTCTCTGCTATTGTTCTGGCGAGCGCTGAACTCTTTACTGCACTCAAGCTGCTCGGCGCCGCCTATCTCGTGTTCATCGGCTGGCGGACCTTTCTAGCGGCTCGGCGCGAAGCTGCGCCCGATCTATCCGCGATAGCCGAGCCGTCCCATGGCGTTCGTCGTGCCTTTCGCGAAGGTATTCTGGTTGAGGCGCTGAACCCGAAGACGGCGGCCTTCTTCCTCGCGTTCATCCCGCAATTCATCGATCCTGCGGGCGCTGTTGCGGCGCAATTCGTCGTGCTCGGCATGATTTCAGTGACATTGAACACGCTCGCCGATGTGGTGGTCGCTTTTGCCGCTAGCCGGGTCAGGGCAGGGGCTACGTCGCGGCCCGATCTCATTCGCCGGCTGCGCGAGGCATCTGGCGGGGCCATGGTGCTGTTGGGCCTCGGTCTCGCCTTCGCGCGACGCCCCACCTGACTTAAGCAGCTTTTTCCTAAAGACCTGCTTTTTGTTTGACTTTCGGGGGTGTTCGACCCCCTATCCCCCCATTCTATGTCTAACAGAGGACGAGACGACCATGACCGCGCGCGTATTCATCGATGGCGAAGCCGGAACGACCGGGCTCGGCATCCGAGAACGCCTTGCGCATGTCCCGGGCGTCACCGTCGTTTCAATCGATCCAGATAAGCGGAAAGACCCTGAAGCGCGTAAGGCCATGATGGCCTCGGTCGATGCTGTCGTTCTCTGCTTGCCCGATGACGCTGCAAAGGAATCGACGGCGCTGGCCGCCTCTCTCGGCGATCAAGCGCCGCGTCTGCTCGACGCATCGACCGCGCATCGCGTCGATCCGAATTGGGTTTACGGTTTTGCGGAGATGACGGAGGGCCAAGCCGACCTGATCCGCAATGCGAAGCGCGTCTCCAATCCGGGTTGCTATCCGACCGGGACGATCGCGCTTTTGCGTCCACTGATTGAAGCCGGCATTTTGCCCGCCGATCACCCGATCACGATCAATGCCGTGTCTGGATATTCCGGTGGCGGCAAATCCATGATTGAAAAGCACGAAAGTGGCGAAGCGCCGAATTTCGAGATTTACGGCCTTGGCCTCGAACATAAGCATGTGCCCGAAATCGAAACCTATTCAAAACTGAAGACGCGTCCGATGTTCGTCCCGTCCGTGGGGCATTACCATCAAGGCATGTTGGTGTCGGTGCCCTTGCATTTAGGTGTGTTGCCCGGTGCACCGCGCACGACCGATCTCGTTCACGTGTTGCGCAAACATTTTGAGGGCTCGGACCTGATCAGCGTTGCAGGCGAGGGCGATGCCGCGCTTGCTTCCGGAAAAATCGAACCGGAAGCACTGAACAATACGGACAAGATGGAATTGCGCGTGTTCGGCAATGATAAGCGCGGACATGCGGTTCTAGTTGCGCGCCTCGATAATCTCGGCAAGGGAGCATCGGGCGCTGCTGTTCAAAATCTCAAATTGATGCTTGGGCTTCAATAAAGCGATGACGCCCGCGTTTCTGATCTTTGTTGGCGGGGGGCTCGGCGCTGTCGCCCGTTACGGGCTGACGCTTTTGGCAGCACGTGCGTTTGGCACCGGTTTTCCTTGGGGTACGTTCGGAATCAACATCACCGGATCGTTGGCGATGGGTCTGATCGCGGGTTTTTTCCTGTCCCGTGGCATGCCGCCGGCGTTGGAACATGCACGACTTTTCCTGACGACGGGAATTCTCGGCGGGTTTACAACCTTCTCGGCGTTTTCTCTCGACACGATCGTTTTGTGGGAAGATGGCCGTCTGGCTGTTCTCGCATTCTATGTTTTGGGCTCGGTCGCTCTATCGATTGGCGCTCTGTTCATCGGCTATTCGCTGACAAAGGGGCTAGCGTGACCGAAGACAAACAAGTTCAGGACGAAAACCGTCCGCGTGTGATGAATGTCACGGTGACGCCGGACGAAGCGGGTATGCGCGTCGACCGGTTTCTCGAAGCACGTTTTCCCGGTCTCTCATTCAGCCATATTCAGCGTGTCGTCCGTAAAGGCGAATTACGCGTCGACGGCAAACGCGTTGAAACGAAAGATCGGCTTGAAGCAGGGCAAGTGGTCCGCATTCCGCCGTTGCGGGTGGAGACGCCCACGGAAGGTCCTCGTGCGTCAAAAGCCGATCAGGAAATCCGCGACTTCTTCAAGAAGATCACACTCTACGAAGATGACGATGTGCTCATCATCGACAAACCCTTTGGGCTTGCCGTGCAAGGCGGCTCGGGCCTGACGAAACACGTCGATGGCATGCTGGATGCGTTGACTGACAGTAAGGGACAGAAACCGCGCCTCGTCCATCGGCTCGATCGTGATACGACGGGGTGTCTCGTGATTGCCAAGACGCGTTTTGCTGCATCTGCGCTGACGAAATCGTTTCGATCCCGCGATACGCGAAAAACCTATTGGGCTTTGCTCGCCGGTGTACCGCGCGTAAAACAGGGCCGCATTTCGACCTATCTCGCCAAGGGCGAAGATGAAGATGGCGATCAGAAGATGTATGTCGCCAAACACGGAACAGAAGGCGCTTCGCACGCTGTGACTTATTATGCCGTCGTTGAGACGGCTGCGAACAAGCTCGCATGGGTTTCGCTCAAGCCTGTTACAGGCCGCACCCATCAATTGCGCGCGCATTCAGCGCATATCGGGCACCCCATCGTCGGCGATCCGAAATATTTCGATATCGAGAATTGGCCGTTGCCGGGCGGCATCCAGAACCGTTTGCATCTGATGGCAAGACGGATCGTCATTCCGCATCCGCGGACGGGAAAACTGATCGATGTGACGGCACCCCTGCCGCAGCACATGAAGCAGAGTTGGAATCTACTCGGCTTTGATGCGACACGTTATGATCCGATCGAAGATGCGCCGGAGCGCTGAAATGCTGGTCATCTTCGATGTCGATGGTACGCTCGTCGACAGTCAGAATCTGATCGTCGAGGCGCAGGCCGAGACATTCCGTCGCCACGGCTTGCCGCCGCCTTCGCGCGAGAAGACGTTGTCACTGGTCGGACTTTCGCTTGTGCCAACTTTTGCGGCGCTTGTTGGTGAAGACGGTCCGGTCGAAGACATGGTCGCGACCTATCGCGCCGTATTTTCTGATATCATCTTCAATGAACCCGGCCGCAAGGAACCGCTTTTTCCCGGTGCTGCCGCTTTGATCGATGAATTGCAACGGACGGACGGCTTTACCTTGGCGCTCGCGACAGGCAAAAGCCGTCGCGGTGTGGCGCGTGTGTTCGATCATTATGGCTGGCATGGTGTGTTTGCATCGGTTCAAACCGCCGATACCAATCCATCGAAGCCCGATCCGGAAATGTTGTTCAATGCTTTGGCAGACACGGGTTTCGAGGCTGCGGATGCTGTCTTTATCGGCGATACCAGTTTTGACATGCAGATGGGGCGTGCCGCCGGGATCGAACCATGGGGCGTGTGCTGGGGATACCATCGGCGCGAGGCGCTTATTGAAGCCGGTGCCACCTGCCTGTTCAATTCGACCGATGATTTGCGTTTAGCCTTGCAAGCAAGGCGCGGTGTCGCACGCGCACAAATGTTGGCATGAGATGAGTGAAGATCTGTTTGAAAACTTGGTGCCGAAACTGGGCGAGGGCGTCGATCCTATCGCGCTTGCGCGCCGTGATCTCAAAAAACATTTGCCCCGCCGCTTTTGGAAAGAAGCGCAACGCGTCGAGCGCAACGGTCTGCACAATTTGGAACTCGATGGGCGGCCAGCTTTCACGCCAGCGCGCAAACCGCTTGCTTTCGCTGATGCCGCACTTGCTGAAGCCTTGCGCGCCGAATGGGACGCGGTCGGCGAGTTCGTCGATCCTGCGCAGATGCCGCTCACACGCATGATCAATTCGGCACTCGATGGTGTTGCAAACGAGATGGATGCTGTCGCGGCCGAGATTGCGAAATATGCCGGATCGGATTCCCTTTGTTATCGCGCTGACGGCCCGGAGCGCTTAAGCGCTCTGCAGACTGAACAATGGGATCCGCTCTTGGAATGGGCCCGCGAAAGTCTGGGTGCGCGGTTCAACATCGCCCAAGGCGTCATGTTTGTGGATCAACCGGGTGAAACGGTTGAGGCCGTTCGCGCTTATGTCGGGCAGCAGGCATCGCCCGTGCAGTTGGCTGCGCTCCATGTGATGACGACCCTGACCGGCTCCGTTCTGCTTGCCCTTGCGGTACAGCAGGGTCGGCTGTCGCCGGAAGAGGCGTGGGCGCTTGCCCATCTGGACGAGGATTTCCAGATGGAGGTCTGGGGTCAGGATGATGAGGCGCTCGCCCGGCGCGCCGCCCGTTGGCGTGAGATGCAGGCCGCCGCGATGCTGTCACGCGTGGCGGAGTAGAATCGCTGTTTGTCGCAGCACATTGACCGGGACCGCGTCAGGCCGACATAAGGCGCGGCAGAAATACGGCAGGAGAAGCCCGTGGCTACCGAACAAGACATCAGGCGCGCTTTGGCGTCTCTCTCAGGCCCGGACGGCCAACCGCTCGGGGCTTCGCCCGCGCTCGGTGTCGCCATCAATGGTGGCAAGGTCTATCTCACGATCAACGCCGATCCGTCCAAAGCTGCGGGCTTCGAACCATCCCGCAAGGCGGCCGAGGAGGCGGTGAAGAAGCTCCCCGGCGTTGAGACTGTTCTGGTGATGTTGACCGGCGAGCGCCCGCAGGGTGCGGGCCCCGGCCCCAAGGCGCAGGCCGCCACGCAAAAGGCTGGTGTTCCGGGCATCAAGCACATCATCTCGGTCGCTTCGGGGAAGGGCGGGGTCGGTAAATCGACCACGGCCGTCAATCTTGCGCTTGCACTGTCAGGCTTGGGGATGAAGGTCGGCATCCTCGATGCCGACATTTACGGGCCATCCTTGCCAAAACTCTTCGCGCTCAAATCCAAGCCGCAAGTTCTCGAAGGCCGTATCCTGAAACCGCTTGAGGCCTTTGGCCTCAAGGTTATGTCGATCGGCTTTCTCATCGAGGATGAAGCCGCCGTCATCTGGCGCGGGCCGATGGTGATGTCAGCCTTGCAACAGATGCTGCGTGAAGTGGCGTGGGGTGACCTCGACGTGCTTGTGGTCGACATGCCGCCCGGTACCGGCGATGCCCAGCTGACCATGGCGCAGGCCGTGCCGCTTGCGGGTGCCGTCATCGTTTCCACGCCGCAGGATTTGGCTCTCATCGACGCGCGGCGCGGCATTGCCATGTTCAAGCGTGTGGATGTACCGATCCTCGGCCTTGTCGAGAATATGAGCTATTTCCTCTGCCCCGAATGCGGTCACCGGTCGGATATCTTCGGTCATGGCGGAGCGCGGCACGAGGCTGAGCGGCTCGGCATCCCATTCTTGGGCGAAATTCCACTCGAACTCGACATACGCGAAAGGTCTGATGCGGGGCTGCCTGTCGTCGCGACGGCACCGGACACAACCTATGCTGCGCGCTACCGTGCGATTGCAGAGGCTCTGAAGGCGCAACTTGAAGGCGAGGGCGCTTCAAGGCGTGCAGCGCCTCGGATCGTTATCGAATAGGTGGATCACCGCGCAGTTGCGCTGTTTCCTCCCTAAGTCGGCGGTGTGGTGCCAGATGGCCTGAATGCCTGCAACGGTTTCTCGGACAAATCGGCAGTGCACGGGCCCGTTGAGCGACTTACCGGCAATTCATAATAGAAATAAACCGTCCAACACATTTGTGCTGGGCCGTTTGCCGCGTCCGTATTGAAATTGCCGCCTTAACCTCTATCATCGCGCGTCTAGGGCGGGCCAACCGCCATGAATCAGGGGAACAATCAATGAAACGTCGTCAGTTTTTGAAGGGGGCCGGACTTGGTCTCGCCGCCACGACGATCGCCGCGCCCGCGATCGCCCAGTCCATGCCGGAAGTGAAGTGGCGTCTGACGTCGAGCTTTCCGAAATCGCTCGATACGATCTATGGCGCTGCGGATGTCTTCGCCAAGCACGTTGCCGAAGCGTCTGACAACAAGATCCAGATTCAGGTTTTTGCCGCTGGTGAAATCGTACCTGGCCTTCAGGCAGCTGACGCGGTTCAGAATGGCACCGTCGAAATGTGCCACACAGCTCCGTACTATTATGTCGGCAAAGATCCGTCCTTCGCCTTCGGTACCTGCGTACCGTTTGGTTTGAACGCACGTCAGACGACGGCGTGGTTCTACCACAATGGCGGCATGGATATGCTCAACGAGTTCTACAAGAAGTTCAACATCTTCGCGATGCCCGGCGGCAACACCGGCACGCAGATGGGCGGCTGGTTCCGCAAGGAAATCAAGACGCCTGCCGATTTGTCAGGTTTGAAGATGCGCATCGGCGGCCTCGCCGGACAGGTTCTTCAGAAGCTCGGCGCTGTTCCGCAACAGATCGCGGCTGGCGACATTTATCCTGCGCTTGAAAAGGGCACGATCGACGCCGCTGAATGGGTGGGCCCATACGACGACGAAAAGCTCGGCTTCAACAAGGTTGCGCCGTTCTACTACTATCCCGGTTGGTGGGAAGGTGGCCCGGCGCTGCAATTCTTCATCAACACGGAAAAGTGGGCATCGCTGCCGAAGAATTATCAAGCCCTGTTCCAGACCGCTGCTGGCTACGCCAATGGCGACATGCTTGCGAAATATGACGCCCGTAACCCGGCCGCCATCAAGCGTCTCGCTCAGGCCGGCGCGCAGCTGCGTCCGTTCTCGCCCGAAATCATCGACGCTGCCTTCAAGGCTTCGACGGATCTCTACGCTGAAATCTCAGCCAAGAACGAGAACTTCAAGAAGCTGCATGACAGCTACATGGCATTCCGCAGCGAAGAATATCTCTGGTGGCAGATTTCGGATTACGCGTTCGACTCGATCATGATCCGCAATCGCACGCGCACCTGATCGCTTCACGCGTTTGAGAAATAGAAAAACCTGGGTGGCGACACCCGGGTTTTTTTGTTGGCTTATGTCTCTAGTTGGTTTGAAACGAAATAAGTTTCAGTTCAGATGCGCTTTGGAAATCAAAGCGTGTCATGTTTTTGAGCAGAATCGAGACGTGGGTGTGATCAACAATCAACGTCAATTTGAGGTTGCCTTTGATTTCCGCTGTTCGCCTTATCAATTTCTTGAAGGTATTGACCTTGTAGACCTCTCCAATGATGAGCCGATCCCGATCAACAATCGAAAAATACTCAATTGTGAAGGTTGAAACGAGATAATTGGGGATACTGAACGAAGCAGAAACCCCCGGCATCGCTGCCGGGGCTCTAAAGGCGCATGAGTAATCTGTTCAGGTATTCGCTGCCCAAATGCCAAGACCTAATGAGACGAGGGTCATTGCGACAAATACTCCGCCAAGGATGGGGGCTGCTGCCATGCCGCCTGAAAAGACAACAGCGAGCCCGACAGCACCCGCAAGGATTGAGGATACCCCTGACGTCATGTTGGCGATGCCGCGTATGACATGATTTTTGTTGTATTCCTCAACGCCGTACACAAGTGAGCCGAGACCAACGGCGACATCTCCCGCAGCGAAGAATGCTCCCATGCTCGCAGTCGAAAGTGGAGCAAGATTCATAACTCGTGTTTTAACGATCCCGGCCGTAATAGCTGCTGGCGCTTCAAGAGCAGCGAGGTTTTCAGCGGCTTCGGCTGCGTCCAAGCCGTCGCCGATTGCTGTTTCGGTAGCAGAGTTTGCAACGGCACCAATGGCCCGGATATTTTGAGGTGTTGCACGCGCGTTGAGAAGCGGTTGCATTTCTTGTTGGGTGTAACCAAAAAATTCGAGGACTGGTTTCTCAATTTTTGGGTAGGATTTTGTTTTGAAGAGCTTATTGATCATGTCTTGGTCCAATCGGATCAAGCCTGCGGAGTAGAACAAATCACCAAAAAGACGTCCAATACCTTTAGTGTTATTTATATTTCCCGATGCAGCATCGGTTGTTATTGAGGTCACAACCATACACGATACGATGATCGCGATTGGAGCAGACAAGACGCCTGCGACTTCAGTCATCGCTTCTGCGTTTCTTCCAACAAATGCAATCACGCCGGTGCTGGCTCTTCCGGCATCTCGCGCGGATTTAGAAATGTCCATGAGGCCCTGCAACCAGCCGCCGAAACGCAACAGAAAAACGCCCGGCCGGAGAATGGCCGACTCCATCCATTTTTGTGCCTCGGCAGCGGTTGTGTCGTAATATGTATTCACCCATTTGTTAAGCTCAGGATCGTTTGCAGCTTGGAGTTTTCGTTTTACTTCCGACGTCCATTGGTTGAATTGTTGAATGGCGACTTTCTTATTTCGATTGCTCAATATGGAATCGAAACGCTTTTCGACGGAATCGAATGCGTCGCCATAGGTCAGGTGGACACGAAGTCGGTGACCAGTTTCTGCAATAAGATCTGCAGCAGCACCTTTATTAGCTGACATCGCATAATACATATCGGCGGCGTGTTCGTAGTGACCTTTTCGCTGTTTTTGCCATGCAGCAAGCTCATGCGATGGTCGTTTCAGGAAATATTCGGCATCCTTGTAGATTTGCTGGAATACTGGCCAATTGCCCTTAAAGCCTTCATACAGGATTTTGCTTCGCACTTGTGCATGCAGATAATCTTGAACTGTTTTATAATTACGTAATGTGCTATCATTGCCACCGGCTAAAAAAAAGATTATATCGCCCTGTCGAGTATTCATTACTGTAGAAAAATACTTAAGGTTTAATTTTCCTCCATTGTAAAGATCGTTTATTATTGGTTCGATACTTCCCAGATTACGTCGTTTGCTCATGAGATATACAGGATAAATCAGTTTCCTTCCAACCAGTTTCTGTGCGCTGCTCTTTGCGTCTTCAACGGCTGAGTAATAGGCATTGAATTTTGGAAGGTACTGTTTCGATGGCGTTACCTCGCCTGCATTTGTAAGTGATGCGGAATAATTATTTATGGGATCGCTAATTGACGCATTCAAGAGTGGACTTCCGGCTTCCTGATTAGTCTTCGCACTTGGATCCGGCTGGACTGCATCGCGCCCAAGAACATTTGCAATTGAAGCCGCTGAGTAGCCAGTGCCGGTAGCAATGTCTGACTGATACCAAGGGTTTTCTCTGCGGAACGTTTCATTCGAAAATGAAATAAAACTGTCGGTTGGATATAAGAAATCGGTGTCCAAGAATTCCTCCATTAAGTTATGTTTTTTTGAAAGGAACAAAGTAAGCGTCGCTTTGTAAATACATCAAAAAACGAGCAGTCAATTTGGATGCAACTTGGCCCGCATGCAGACGCGGATAAAATAGGAAAAATATCGCTTCAATTGAATCATTCTTTTTTAAAGATAACGTAATTCGACGGCTATGGTTTGTGCGCCAACTATTTGATGTTCCCGCGCTTAAAATACGGACATCAAGTTAGTGGGATGAAGATCTGCATCGATTGGATCAATGCGACAGCATTTCATTCCAAGCGCGCAGTGCGTTTTTTCATGTGGCGCATCATGTCGACAACGGTGCAGGTAAGCGTGACGGCAATAAGACTTGGTGACAAGATTTGGTGATAAGACTTGGCGGCTATATTGCATCGGCAGGGCTGGTTGTTGCCGTGATCGCCACACGAAGTCCGAGTTGGAACGCTTCGGCAAGATGGGCGGTTGGGTCGGCCAAATCAGGGCGCACAAAGAACGCAGCTATATTCGCGCCGGGCAAGACGAGAGCGGGTTCGATTGCAGTGTTCCTCAATCGACTGGTGCCAACACAAATGTCATGACAAAAATACACTTATTGAGGAGGTCGACCAAAAAGGAGTGAATTTTGTAGAGAGGCAAGCTCGCAAACAAAAACCCCGGCATCGCTGCCGGGGTTTGTTTTTGTCATTGCATCATGCGTCAGAATTTTGGCGGTGCGAGATCCAGTCCATTAACGCCAGCGGGTGGCGCAATGTTATTGAACTGTTCGAGCGCCTTTTGCTGATCAACAACGGGTGCCGAAGATTTGTAATGCATGACCATCTGCGGGAACAGGATCACGAGGGCCACCATGATGCACTGGATCACCACGAAAGGCACGGCGCCCCAATAGATTTGTCCCGTTGTGACGGGCGCCATCCGCAGCCCCGTAACCTTGTCGGTGTACTCGTCCTTCGGTGCCACTGATCGCAGATAGAAGAGCGCGAAACCGAAGGGCGGATGCATGAACGAGGTTTGCATGTTCACCCCGAGCATCACACCGAACCAGATCAAGTCGATGCCGAGCTTGTCGGCGACCGGTCCGATCAAAGGCACGGCGATGAAGGCCAGTTCGAAGAAATCGAGGAAGAACGCGAGGACGAAGATCAAGATGTTGACGAAGATCAGGAAGCCCGTCTGGCCGCCTGGCAACGACGTCAACAAATGTTCCACCCACACATGCCCGTTCACGCCGTAGAAGGTGAGCGAGAACACGCGCGCACCGACGAGAATGAACACGACGAAGGCCGAGAGCTTCGCCGTCGATTCCGTCGCTTGACGTAACAGGTCCCACGACAAACGGCGCTTCATGATCGCGAGGATCATGGCGCCGGCTGCGCCCATCGCGCCACCTTCCGTCGGTGTGGCAAGGCCGATGAAGATCGTGCCGAGCACAAGGAAGATGAGGGCAAGGGGGGGGACCATCACAAAGATGGTCTGTTCCGCCATACGCGACAATAGTTTCAAGCCGAGGATCTTGTTCACCACCGCGATAACGAACGACACAGCGACGGCAACGGTCATTGTCAATACGACAAAGTCGGCCCCCGGGCTCTGGCCCGTGCGCTTAATCACAATGTAGCCGGTCACGCCTGAGATAATGGTAACCACCAGCAGCGACAGGCGGCGGGCTTTGCCGTCTGCATCGTTCAGCGTCTGTGCTTCTTTCGGAAGTGCAGGCGCGCGATCGGGATAAACGACCGTTACGAGGAAGACATAGCCCGCATATAGCGCCGATAGCACCAAGCCCGGGATGAACGCGCCTTCATACATGTCGCCGACCGATCGGCCGAGCTGGTCGGCCATCACGATCAGAACAAGCGAGGGCGGAATGATCTGCGCCAGAGTGCCTGAGGCCGCGATGACCCCCGATGCAAGGCGGCGATCATAACCATAACGGAGCATAATCGGGAGAGAGATCAACCCCATCGAGATCACGGATGCCGCGACGACACCTGTTGTTGCAGCGAGCAAGGCGCCAACGAAAATCACCGCATAAGCGAGGCCGCCACGGACCGGACCGAACAATTGGCCGATCGTGTCGAGAAGATCTTCCGCCATTCCGGATCGTTCGAGAATGAGGCCCATGAACGTGAAGAACGGAATCGCCAGCAGCGTGTCGTTGGCCATAACGCCGTACACGCGATCCGGTAGTGCCTGCAAAAAGTCAGGCCTGAACTGGCCAAGCTCAATCCCAATCAACGCAAACAAAAGCCCATTCGCGGCGAGCGCGAACGCGACGGGATAGCCCGAGAGCAAGAAAACGACGAGCGCGAAGAACATGATCGGTGCCATGTTTTCGCGAACGTAATTGGCGATTCCGCCAGTCGAAGCAGCGTGAGCATCGACAGTCAGGGCTGCGATGGCCAGGGTGGCCATCAACACGATCGGGAGGAGGCGGCGGGAGGCCGCAAAAATGGAATGCAACATGGCGTGCTCCTCAATCCGCTTTAATGTTGGCGAGAAGCCGAGCGGCTTCTTCTTCTGCGGCAGCGTGATGTCCGCCGCCCGAAGCCGTATCCTGCATCACACCGCGCATGATTGCGACGCGTTTAATAAGCTCAGAAACTGCTTGGAAAAATAGCAGCGTAAAGCCAAGTGGGAGAAGGAATTTCCCTGGCCATTGCGCAAGCCCCCCGGCATTCAGCGATTGCTCATTGAGGAGGAAGGACCGCCAGAAAAAGGGAACTGAGGTCACGATCATGATGAGCGTGAACGGGATAAGGAAGACGACATGGCCGACAACGTCGATCCAATTGCGCACGTTCTTCGGGAACAATGAATTCACAATATCAATGCGAATATGTTCATTGCTCAACAATGTCCATGGCGCGCAAAGCAAAAACACGACGCCAAAAAGCACCCACTGCAATTCGAGCCATGAGTTCGACGAAACGTCAAACATCTTACGGATGATTGCATTAACAGTGGAAACAATAACGGCTAGCAAGATGGCCCATGCCACCCAGCGTCCGATGAAACCGTTGACCTTGTCGATCACACGGCTGATGCCGAGCAAGCTTTGCAAGTTCTTCCCTCCGATCGCGGCCGATCGCCATTTTCTGACTATTTATGGGACGCTAAGCCTCAGGGAAAAGCCCCGAAGCTCCGAGCCCCTATAACATCACAATCGCGGGACGGCAAAGCTTCATAGAGTGAAAAGCGGGCGAAGTCGGTGATTTCGAAATGTTTTTGTTCGAGGGTCGATTTTAACCGGCCCTCGGCGCATTCAGGCCTGTCCGGCCTACAATGTGGCACACCATTCCGGCCACGGCGCAGGCGAGCATGATGGCCGCAATGCTGGGCGGCCAGATTTCGACGGCATGGCTGGTTGCCACCGTCATCGCCGCGCCAAGTCCGAGTTGGAACGCACCGGCAAAACCGGCGGCAGAGCCTGCCAGATCGGGCCGGACGGAGAGCGCGCCGGCGGTCGCGCCCGGCATGGTGAGGCCGTTTCCGATCGCATTGCCTATTAGCGGCATGAAGAACGAAGCGGGTGTCCAAGGAAGCGTAAAGATCACCAGGAGTTCGATCAGGATGGCGCAGGACGAGATCGCCGATCCGATCAACACCATCCGGTCCGTCCCGATTCGTTGGCCAAAACGGCCCGAGACGAAATTCCCCACCATGTAGCCGAAGGCGGAGAGGACGAAATAGGCGCCATAGACGTCGGGCGCTTGGTCCATCACGGTGACAATCACGTAGGGCGCCGCTGCGAGAAAGCCAAAAAAGCTTGCAGAACAAAACGCAAGCGCCCCGGCATAGCCCAGAAATCCGCGGTTGCGGATGAGGGTTGGGAAGGCTGAGAAGACATGGCGGAGACTGCCGCCGCCTACACCATGCCCGGCGCGTGTTTCCGGGAGCTTCAAACTGGCGAAGAGCAATACAGCGGCGCCGAAAATCGTACCGACCATGAAGATGCTGCGCCAGCCGAATTGCTCGTCGAGCATCCCGCCGCACAAGGGTGCAATCATCGGCACCACGACCATGACCATCGTGACATAGCCGATGCGGCTCGCCGATTCATCACGACCGCTGGTATCGCGGATGACTGCCCGCGCCAGCGCAAAAGCTGTACCCGCGCCGCAGGCCTGAAGCACCCGTGCGGCGATCAAAGCGCCGACCGAATGGGCAAAGATCGCGGCGAATGCGCCGAGGGAGAACAAGACGAGAGAGGTCAGAATGACGGGGCGGCGCCCGAACCGATCGGACAAGGGGCCACCGAAGAATTGCGAGATGGCGACCGCAACCAAATAGAACGTCAAGGTGAGCTGTATGGTCGCGTAATCGACATCGAAGGAAATCGCCATGCCGGGCAAGGCCGGGGCCATTACGTTCAACGCAAAGGGTTGCAAAGCCGACAATGCCACGAGCACGAAGATGCCGGGTTTCACTACATCCTTTTGCACGATCTCGCTCATGGTTCGGTCGCTGGCGCATTGAGCGCGCGGATGCGGCGACGCTCATGCAAGATTGTATAAAGTCCAGCGGCGATGATGAGGGCCGATCCGGAAACAGTCAGCCAGTCCGGTATCTCGCCGAAAGCGATGAACCCCAGCACGACTGCGAAGAAAATCACCGCATAGCGAAAGGGCGACAAGATCGCGACATTGGCCGTGCGATATGCCTTGATCACATAGACATTGCCGAGCGTCACAAAAAATGCCGCGACGAACAGAAGCCCGAACGACGATGCCGATGGCATCACCCATGTCTCGAACGGTGCCAGCAGCAAACCGCCCACCACCACGCTGAGTGTAGTGCCTTGCGTGACGACCATGGAGGGAACCTGCGAGGGCAGCCGCCGTGTCAGAAGATCGCGAATGGCAACAAAGATGGCGGATCCGAATGCGATCAGGGAATAGGTCCAATCGCCGCCGCCTGTCGGCTTGGATACGAGCAGAACGCCGATAAAGCCGATGATGACAGCAAGCCATCCACGGCGATCGATCCGTTCGATTCCGAGCAGCGCGACAATCAACGTAATCAAGATCGGCGTCGATTGCAGGATCGCTGTAATGTCCGCGAGCGGCAAATGCGCGAGCGCGGATATAAACATGATCGCGACGAGCATTTCGAACAGCGCGCGAAACAAGACAAGTCGATTGAAGAGGAAGTGCAGCTTTTTGATTTCGCCCGATGCCGCGATCAGCGCGAAGACCATCGGGACGGCGAAAAGGCTGCGCACCAACATCATCTGTCCCGGCGGCATCGTTGCGGCCGCCATTTTTACAGCCATGTCGTTGATGACGAAAACCGCCATGGCAAAAAGGAGAAAAAGAACGCCGCGCTTATTGCGCGCATAATCCGACATGAGCGTTCAGGCCTCGGGGGCGCTGCGAGGGGCTGCAGGGAAGATCATGAAAACCCGGTTCCGGCTCAAGCCCCCTCAGGGGGCGACTCATAAGACCGACCGTAACAGGCTCTTGGCCCGCTCAGAAGCGCCCGTTCGGCGGGGCGACATGTCATGAGGGTATGGCTCGGGCGGATGGCTCGATCGTCTTAGCCGCCCGTCACACTCATATGGCGGCCGACAGCCACGGTCGGGCGTCCGCGCTCATAAATGAAATCATGGCCTTTCGGCTTGCGCCCGATCGCCTCGTCGATCGCCACCGAGACCAGTGCATCATCGGTCGAGGTGCGGAGCGGGGTTCTGAGATCAGCGGCATCTTCCTGCCCGAGGCACATGTAAAGCGTGCCGGTGCAGGTGATGCGGACGCGATTGCAGCTCTCACAAAAATTATGCGTCAGAGGCGTGATGAAGCCGATCCGCCCGCCGGTTTCGCGCGCGCGGACATAGCGGGCCGGACCGCCAGTGCGGTAGTCGACCTCGTCGAGCGTGAAGCGGTCGAGCAGACGGGCGCGCAACTGTGTCAGCGGCCAATATTGGTCAAGCCGTTCCGGTTCGATGTCACCGAGCGGCATCACCTCGATGAAGGTGATGTCCATGCCATCGCCATGGGCCCATTCCACCAGCCGCTCGACCTCGTCCTCGTTCACGCCTTTGAGGGCGACAGCATTGATCTTGACAGCCATACCGGCCTTTTGCGCGGCCTTGATGCCGTCCAGCACCTTGCCGAGATCGCCCCAGCGGGTAATGGCGCGGAATTTGGCCTCGTCGAGCGTATCGAGAGAAACATTGATCCGCTTGACGCCGCAGGCGGCCAGCTCGTCGGCAAAACGCGTGAGCTGCGAGCCGTTGGTCGTCAGCGTCAATTCTTCGAGTGCGCCGCTGTCGAGATGGCGACCGAGCGAGCGGAAAAGCGTCATGATATCGCGGCGGACGAGAGGTTCGCCGCCGGTGATCCTGAGCTTCTTGACCCCTTTTGCCACAAAGGCCGAGCAGAGCCGGTCAAGCTCTTCGAGGGTCAAAAGGTCCTGCTTCGGCAGGAAGCTCATATTCTCTGCCATACAATAAACGCAGCGGAAATCGCAGCGGTCTGTCACCGAAACCCGCAGATAGCTGACATGCCGACCGAACGGATCGATCAGCGCGGGGGCGGGGTTGATGGTCTGCGTCTGTGCATTCATGGCAGGGTGGTGCCGCTTGTTCTTGTCTCGACATGTCTCTTGGCACAGATATGGGCCGCAAGGCGAGCGTATCAATGACGCGGGAGGGTGCATATGTCAGGAAATGGCGGCGACGCATGGCCGACGGAACTCAGATTGGCGGCGGACCGTCAGTCTCTCACTATCGCCTTCGAGAACGGCGAGCGCTTTACCCTCTCAGCCGAGTATCTCCGGGTCGAAAGCCCCAGCGCAGAGGTCCAGGGTCACGGCCCTTCGGAGCGAAAATTCATCCCCGGCAAACGCGATGTCGAAATCCTCAAGGTTGAGCCGGTCGGCCATTATGCGGTCCGCCTCGTCTATGACGATATGCATGATACCGGGCTCTACACGTGGGATTATCTGATGAAACTCGGCCGTGAGCACGAGGCCCGCTGGCAGGTCTATAGCGATGCGCTGGCCACCCAAGGGCAGAGCCGCGATCCGCTCCGCCGCAAATGAAAAACCCCGCCATGAGCGGGGTTTAGCTTGAATATTTGATTCAAAATATCAGCGCAGAACCACAACCTGCGTACCGACCTTGATGCGGCCATAGAGGTCGATCACATCCTCATTCACCATGCGGATGCAACCCGACGAAACCGCCTGACCGATCGTCTCGGGCTCGTTCGAGCCATGGATGCGGTAAAGCGAAGAGCCAAGATAGAGCGCGCGCGCGCCGAGCGGATTGTCGGGCCCACCCTTCATGTAGCGCGGCAAATCGGGACGGCGTTGGAGCATCTGCGCGGGCGGCCGCCAATCGGGCCATTCGCGCTTCTGGGTCACAGTCATCGTGCCGCCCCATTCGAAGCCGGGACGACCTACGCCCACGCCGTAGCGGATGGCCTTGCCGTCGCCGAGCACGTAATACATCCGGCGCTCTTTGGTCGAGACGACGATGGTGCCGGGCGCATAGCGACTGTCGAAGCTGACAGTCTCACGCGGAATGGCGGTTGCCTTAGGCTGCTGGGATTGGCGGGTCGTCTGTTGGATCGGTTCGCGCGTCAGCGGATCGATCACAGCGTTGGAAGGATGCGTCGAGGCCGCGAACGCGGCGCTCGTGCACAAAACGAGAGCGGAAGACAGAAGAAGGCGGCGCATCTTTGGATCCGGGTCACGGAGGAAATTACAAGCCTCTTTAAGCTTGTCGCTTCCATTCTATCAACCTTGCTTTTGCCGCATTCTTAACACGCGAGAGCGAGGAAAGTCTCACGTTGCAGGATAGCAACAGCCAGAACCGCTTCCATCGTCCGCCAACGGACGGTTCTGGCACTGTTTCGGTCAAGGGGCCGGGGCGATCTCACCACCCGGAGCGGGGGCCGTGTCCGCCATAGCCATAACCCTGTCCGTAGGAGCCATAGGGCCGTCCATAGCCGTAGCTCCTGCCATACCCATAGCCGCGGTCATAACCGTAGCGCTGCCCATAATGATAACCGCGATTTTGCGCATAGGGTGACCGGTACTCCTGCCCGGGCTTGGGAACCCATTTCATCTTCTTCCATTTCCAGCCCGCTTCTGCGGGCTCCGACGATGCAAGACCCAGAGAAAGGCTGAGTGTGAGAGCGGTCAGGATAGCGGCGAGCGTCTTGCGCATGATTGCGAACCTCCGATGGGAATCACTTTGCCAAAACGAGGCTGAACGGTGGCTGAATGGAAGACCTTCTCAATGGTTCTATTGGTAGGTCTCGTTGTAAATCGCTATGAGCGAGCGTCCATTATACGTCCAATACGGACTGGGCTGAACGCTATGCTCGATGCCTAAAAGCACACGAGTAGCTGCCGTGAGCGACATATCGTCGTCGCCAAAACGCACTTTGCGGTCGGAGGTGACACAGACCGTCGCATTGCCTTCCGTGAAGTGTAGCTCAGCGCCCATCGGTATGCCCATATCTGTAAAATTCATGGGTGGGCGACGTTGAGAATAGTTTTTGCCTGCTTGTAGATCTTCTTCGGGGATTGGATTTGGTGATTTCCCAATCTCTTCAGTTGCATCTTCAACATGGAGCAATTTCAAGATGACCATGGCTTGTTCTGGCTCTATCTTGAAAAACTCGCGCTTTGGATTCACGCGATAGGGTGCGAATGCACGGTGTAACGCTGCTTCAACTTCAGTTGAGTCGCGGACCTTGCACGCGAATTGTAATTCGAATGGAAATGGCACGCCGCTTGTATAGAGCTGGCTCAAACGTTGTTGAACGTCTTCGATCGCCGTCTTCCCAATTTTAACGAAGCCGGGCATGGCCGGATTAGTCAGGACATAAACAATTTCTAAATTCATTCGAGGCTCCTCGCCACAGATCGAAGCAATGAAATAGGCGCAACGCAGCATACAATTCGAAGCCGAAAATGGGCCTTGAAGACGACGATCGAACCGATCGGAATTACCCCTTTTTATGTGGTAAGAAAGATCAGCAATGAAGTCGTTCATGACCGCTTTGATACAATCTCAAATAGGATTGAAATTAAAGAATGGCGATGGTCAGGCTTTCATGGCCGATCAACGGCAATAGGATTCAGCCAGCTGTGAAGTCCGTCTTTGCTACTTTCGATTGTCCTTTCGTCATGTTGAAACCGTTGGTTAAACCTCTATCATCGCGAATGTAGGGCGGGATGAACGCCCAGCCTCGGAGTTTAGCAATGAAACGTCGTCAGTTTTTAAAGGGCGCCGGACTTGGTCTTGCCGCCACAACGGTCGCCGCGCCCGCGATCGCTCAATCAATGCCGCAAGTGAAGTGGCGACTGACGTCGAGCTTTCCGAAATCCGCTGACATGACGTATGGCGTTTCCGAGGTTTTCGCTAAGCACGTCGCCGAAGCATCGGACAACAAGTTTCAGATCCAGGTCTTTGAGGCCGATGCCATTGTACCCGGTTTTCAGGCGGCTGACGCGGTGCAGAATGGCACCGTCGAAATGTGCCATACCGCGCCGTATTACTATCTTGGGAAGGATCCAGCTTTCGCCTTCGCTACCTGCGTGCCTTTTGGTTTGAACGCACGGCAGATGAAGGCGTGGCTTTTACTACAATGGCGGTATGGATCTGCTCAATGAATTCTACAAAAAATATAACATCTTTGCGATGCCCGGCGGCAACACTGGCACTCAGATGGGTGGCTGGTTCCGCAAGGAGGTCAAAACCGTTGCTGACCTTAATGGCCTGAAAATTCGCATCGGTGGTCTCGGTGGCGAAGTTCTTCAGAAGCTGGGCTGCATACCGCAGCAAGTTTCAGGGGGCGACGTTTATCAGGCGCTTGAAAAGGGCGCGATTGACGCGGTTGAATGGGTCGGTCCATACGACGACGAAAAAATGGGATTCTATAAAGTTGCGCCTTATTACTATTATCCTGGCTGGTGGGAAGGCAGCACGGCGCTGCAATTCTACATCAATACGGACAAATGGGCCTCGCTGCCTAAGTATTACCAATCGCTATTCCAAACGGCTGCTGGTTACGCCAACACCGATATGCTTGCAAAATACGACACGCAAAACCCGCCCGCCATCAAACGTCTCGTTACAGCGGGGACACAGCTGCGCCCGTTCTCTACAGAAATCGTCGATGCCGCTTACAAGGCCGCGACGGAGCTCTATGCTGAAATCTCTGCCAAGAACGCGCACTTCAAAAAGCTGCATGACAATTACATGGCGTTCCGCAACGAAGAATATCTCTGGTGGCAGATTTCGGATTATGCGTTCGACTCGATCATGATCCGTAGCCGCACGCGCACCTGATCGTTTCAGCCGTGCGAACCGTAGATAAGCCCGAGCGAAAACACCGAGCTTTTATGCTGACATCAAAACGATGGTGGGCGCGACAGGGATTGAACCTGTGACCCCTCCCGTGTGAAGGGAGTGCTCTCCCGCTGAGCTACGCGCCCATCGTGTGGGAGGCGTGATAGAAGGCGGTCACTTTCAAGTCAAGGTGAGACGCTGGCAGGAGAGGGCTTTTCCGTGCCGCCTAGCGTGTTTTGGCCAAAACGGCGCTGCCCGCCAACGCCAAAACGGCAATGGCGATCAATCCAGGCGTATACGAGCCGCTGATCTGTTGCAGGAGCGCAAAACCGGCAGGGCCCACGACATAGCCGAGGAAGATGAGGACGGTCGCGCCGGAAGATGTGTCTTGTAACGCGTAGCGCGGCGACAGCCGGGCGACTTCGGCCAATTGCACCCCGTTCCAGCTTGAAACAGTGACCCCTGCAATCGCGAAGAAGGTGATCAGCAGCGGCATCGGCAGGCCCGGCTTGATGAACGCAAGACCCAGCGAAGTGAGGGCGGAGACGACGCCGACAAGCATCAACGTCATCCGGCCCGATTGCGCCCGGTCGGCGATGTAGCCCAGCAGGATACGTCCGGGAATCCCGGTGGCCTGCATTACGGCGAAGAGAAGACCGGCCTCGGTCAGCGTCAATCCCGCTTCCGATACGAGAAATGTGACCAGAAACGCAAACCACGCCCCTTGTGTGATCGCCAGCGTCGACCCTGTCATGCCGATCCGTGCCACGGCAGGAGTGGCGAACACGGTCCGCAACGGTGCCATGATGTTCGACCAGCTGAGAAAGGCCGAGAAGGACACAGTCTGGCTTTTGTCCCGGCCAGCATCGATCGATCCGCGGATCGGCTGCACAGTGAGGATGGAGGCGGCCACAACAATGGCTGCAAAGACGAGGCAATAGTGCCAGCCAAACGCAGTCACGATGGCGGGCAGGGCAAGTCCGGCAATGACCCCACCGAGCGGTACGCCCGCCTGTTTGATGGAGAAGATGAGGCTCCGGTGCCGCGCCGGGGCATAGCGTTGCAGGACATCTGTCCCTGCGGGTGCCGAAGGGCCATAACCGAGGCCCACCAACACCATACCCGCAAACAAAGCCGCTGTTTGCGGCGCGGCGATGAGCGCGACCCCGGCCCCGCTTGCCACGAGGCCCCATTGCAACGAACGCACTGGACCGAGCCGCCGCATCATCGGTCCGCCCGCTAAAAGAAACAGGATCGAGCCGATGGTAGCAAAACCAGCGAGATAACCGATCAAGCTTTCGCTGATGCCGCGTTCATCCTGCAACACAGGCGCAATCGTCGGCACGAGGCGGGATAGAAAAGCGCTCGTCACTTGCACAAGCAGCATGGCGGCCAGAGGCCGTAACCAATCCTGCTTGGTGCCGAGCGACGCATTCATACGCGGATCAAGGCCTGAACCGCCGGCACCAACGCGTCAAAACGGCTGATCAGCCTATCAGGCATCAATCGATCCATCGGCGTTTCCGTGTAGCCAAAATCCACACCGATGACGGGAATGGCCGCTGCGCGCGCCGTGTCCACATCGGTCTTGGAATCGCCGACCAGTACAGCACGGCTCGGATCGCCCTTCGCATCGGCAATCGTTAGGGTCAGATGGCGCGGATCGGGCTTGCACATCGGATAGGTGTCGCGGCCGGCAAGCACGGCAAAACGGTCGAGAATGCCGAGCGCATCGAGCAGCTGACGGGAATGGTCCTGCATCTTGTTGGTGCAGACCGCCAGCATGAACCCTTGCTCCGCGAGCGTATCGAGGGCCCCAACGATCCCGGGATAGAGCTTGGTATGGACAACGAGGTTCTGCCCGTAATGATCGAGAAAGGCATGGAATAGCCTTTCGAGTTGATCAGATGCCAGAGGCTTCTGCCGAGCCTGAAAGCCGCGCGTGATGAGCGCCCGCGCACCTGCACCGATGAGGTCGCGTGCTTCGTCGAGCGGCAACGGATCGAGACCCTCTGTCTGAAGAATAACGTTAAGCGTCGCGATGAGGTCTGATGCCGTATCGGCAAGCGTACCATCGAGATCGAACACCACGATCGGCGCGCCGGGGGAAAGAAGCTGAACCATGGCGCAAGGCCTCGCGCGGATTATCGCGCCCGTCAAGCATTGGTCTTTCGGGGCAGCCTTGCGACCTCTGGCATGGCGCCATGCCAGAGAATCGGCGAAACATGAAGGCTCTCTCGCCTTTGGAGATGTTTTTATGGGCCGCTTTCATCCGCGTCTCGCACTAAGTGCCATCGTGCTGGGTTTGATGGCGTCCCCGGCTCAAGCGACGCCCTTTGAGTTCATGGCGCCACCGCAGCTGGATCTGAATCGTCTCTACCGGCTCGACAAAACGACGGGCGAGGTCACCGCATGCCAATACCTTCAGAAGGAAGGCACGCTCGGGATGACGGCCTGTTTCCCGGCGGGCGAGGGGGCAGGCAAACAGGAGCCCGGCGATTATGCGCTGGTTACCTCTCGGCATGAACGCGAGGGTGGTATTTATCGCGTTGAGAGCCGGACGGGTGCGGTCAGCGTCTGTTTCGTCTATCAGGACAGGGTCGTCTGCACCCCGTCAGACCGGCCCAGATAACTGTCCCCGCCCAAAACCGGCATGGTTTAGTTCGGGCCTTTGGCAGCCCATTCAGCCGTGCTAGACAGCGCGCGGCTCGTCCCGAGGCAGGAGTTATCCCATGAAGCTGAACGATCCCACCCTGTTGCGCCCGCAATGCCTAATTGGCGGGGAATGGACGGGTGCGCCGGTCGATCCGGTCGACAATCCGGCCACGGGTGAGGTGATCGCATCGGTTCCGCGTTTCGGTGCCGCCGAAGCGGAGAAAGCCGTCTCCGCCGCTTATGCGGCCTTCGGGCCGTGGTCGAAGAAGACCGCCAAGGAACGGTCTGCGCTTCTGCGCAAATGGTTCGATCTCATTATGGCGAACAAGGACGACATCGCGCTCATCATGACGAGTGAGCAGGGCAAACCGCTTGCCGAAGCGAAAGGCGAAGTCGAATATGCGGCAGGCTTCGTCGAGTTTTATGCCGAGGAAGCTAAGCGCATTTACGGCGAGACATTGCCGTCGCCGCGCACGGATTCACGCATCATCGTGATGAAGCAGCCGATTGGCGTGTGTGCCGCGATCACACCGTGGAATTTCCCGGCCGCCATGATCACGCGCAAATGTGCGCCCGCGCTAGCGGTTGGCTGCACGGTGGTGATTAAGCCCGCGCCGGAAACGCCGCTGACCGCGCTTGCGATTGGTGTGTTGGCCGAACGCGCCGGAATTCCGGCGGGTGTTATCAACATCATCACAGGCGATGCACCGGCGATCGGCAATGTTTGGACCTCCGATCCGCGCGTGCGTTTCGTCGGTTTCACCGGCTCAACAGAAGTCGGCAAGATTTTGATGCGCCAAGCCGCCTCAACCGTGAAGAAGGTCGGCCTCGAACTCGGCGGCAATGCGCCGTTTCTTGTTTTCGACGACGCCGATATCGACGCTGCCGTTGAAGGTGCAATGCTGTCGAAATATCGCAATATGGGACAGACCTGCGTCTGTGCGAACCGCATTTACGCGCAGGAAAAAATCTACGAACAGTTCGTTGAAAAATTGGCCAAGCGCGTCGCCGCCATGAAAGTCGGCAATGGTTTGGACGAAGGCGTTCAGCAGGGCCCCCTGATCACGATGGAAGCGATCGAAAAGGTTGAAAGCCACATTGCGGATGCCGTATCGAAGGGTGGCAAAATTGTTGTCGGCGGCAAACGCCATGCGCTCGGTCGCACTTTCTTTGAACCGACTGTGATGTCGAACATTACGCGCGATATGTTGGTGGCTAAGGATGAAACCTTCGGCCCCGTTGCGCCCGTGTTTCGTTTTAAGGACGAAGCGGATGTCATCCAGCAGGCGAACGATACGCAATATGGTCTTGCAGCCTATTTCTATGCCCGCGATCTTGGCCGTGTGTTCCGCGTTGCCGAGGCACTCGAATATGGCATGGTCGGCATCAATACCGGTGCCATCTCTACAGAATTGGCACCCTTCGGCGGCGTGAAAGAATCTGGCCTTGGCCGTGAAGGCTCGCATCATGGCATCGATGAATTCGTTGAAATCAAATATCTTATGCTGGCAGGGCTGGACCAATGAGCCTCGACGCCCTCAAACGCGAAGCCGCTGCCCGCGCCGTCGCGCTGGTGCGCGATGGCATGAAGCTCGGCCTCGGGACTGGCTCGACAGCGAAGCATTTCGTTGATCTGCTTGCCGAACGCATGAAGGCGAAAAAATTAAATATTGTCGGCGTGCCAACGTCTGAAGCGACGCGCGTACAAGCGGCATCGCTTGGCATCCCGCTTTCGACACTTGACGAGACGCCTGAGCTTGATCTGACAATTGATGGCGCTGACGAAATCGATGGCGCACTCAACCTCATCAAGGGCGGTGGCGGCGCACACCTGCGTGAAAAGATTGTTGCTCTGGCTTCCAAGCGTATGGTGGTCATCGCCGATGAAACGAAGGAAGTCGAAACGCTAGGCCGTTTCCCGCTGCCGCTCGAGGTGATCCCGTTCGGTCTTTCGGCCACGCAACACAATATTGCCAAGGCCTTTGCGCAAGCGGGTGTGACGGGCGAGATGAAGCTACGCATGAAGGATGGCGCACCATTGCGCACGGATAGCGGAAATCTCATTCTCGACGCGCATCTTGGAACCATTCCCGATCCTGCGCGGCTGGCCGCACATCTCGACGGCATCACCGGGCTTGTCGAACATGGTTTGTTCATTGGCATCGCGTCAGGCGCATTTCTCGCAACAGCAACTGGAATCAAGACCCTTGGCAATGTGGCGTGACGCTGCTTGCCCAAGCAATGGAGTTGACCTCATGACTATCCGCACATCGATTTTTGCCGGCCTATGCGCCGCCATTCTTTCAACCACGGCCATCGCCCAGACGGTGCCGGCGCAAAATCCGTCGCAGGCCGCGCAGCCGCAATTGCCGGAACCCAGCGCTCAGGCGACAGCACTCGCGCGCGAACTGATTGTGGCAGCAGGGATCAGCCGCACTTTCGACGGGCTCATCCCGCAACTGATGATTGAAATTCAGCAGAGCATCCTGCAGGTCCGTCCGCAGATCGTGAAAGAGCTCGACGATGTGCTCGTGCAGCTGAAGCCTGAATTCGACGGCCAACGCGCTGAGATGATCACCCTGGCCGCCAAAATCTACGCTCGTGCATTGAGCGAGGCGGACATGAAGGATGCGTTGACCTATTTTAAATCGGCCGCTGGCCAGCGCTATGTTGCCGCTCAGCCCGTGATGCTCGATCAGCTCTTCAATGAAATGCAGACTGCTTCGCAAAAGATCGGCGAACAATTGATGAAGCGCGTGCGCGAAGAATTGAAGAAGCGCAAGATCGACATCTAAGCGGGGACGCACGGGCCATGACCGCGTTTGATTGCGATCTGTTTGTGATAGGCGGCGGTTCGGGCGGCGTACGCGCCGCGCGGATATCGGCTGGTTATGGCGCGAAAGTCATCCTCGCTGAAGAAAGTCGCATGGGGGGCACCTGCGTCATTCGCGGTTGCGTGCCAAAGAAGCTCTATGTCTATGCGAGCCGTTTCGGACAGGATTTTGAGGATGCACGCGGATTCGGTTGGTCCGTTGACAATGTGCGTTTCGATTTTCCCACCCTAAAAGCGGCGAAGGACAGGGAGATTGCGCGGCTTGAGAACGCTTATCGTGGTACGTTGCAGCGTGCAGGCGTCGAAACCCGCGATAGCCGCGCTACCATTACCGGCCCCAACAGTGTTTCACTCACCGATGGGACGATTGTAACGGCGAAATACATTCTCGTTGCCACTGGCGGTCGGCCTTATCTGCCCGAAGCGACGCCGGGGATCGGTCTTGTCGATAATTCCGATGATTTTTTTGAATGGGATAGTCTGCCTTCGTCGGCCATCATCGTTGGGTCCGGCTATATCGGCGTTGAGTTCGCCTGCTTGCTCAATGGGCTCGGCGTGAAAACGACGTTGATGTTCCGCAGTGCCAAGCCCTTGCCGCATTTTGATGAGGATCTCCGCGATCATTTGATCAAAGCGCTCTCAGTGCAGGGCATCACTGTCGAAGCCAATAATGAAATTGCACATATTGACGGTCGCCGTGGCGCGCTGACGGCAAGCCTCAAAGACGGGCGTGCGCTTTCGGCAGAACGCATCGTCTATGCGTCGGGTCGCATTCCCAACACAAAGGGACTTGGTCTCGACGAGGTCGGGATCGTGACCGGCAAGCGCGGCGAAATTCCAGTCGATGAATTATCGCAAACCTGTGTTCCATCGATTTATGCGGTTGGCGATGTGACGGATCGCATCGCGTTGACGCCTGTTGCCATCCGCGAGGGGCACGCCTTTGCCGATACCGTGTTTGGCGGAAAGCGGATTGCAGTCGCCCATGGTGCCGTGCCGACCGCCGTTTTCACGACGCCCGAAATCGGGACGGCGGGTCTGACCGAGGCGCAAGCCCGCGCAGCTTTCAAGAGAATCACGATTTACAAAACCGATTTCCGCCCGATGCGTGCCACCTTGTCTGGCAGCAGCGAGCGCACCTTCATGAAGATCGTCGTCGATGGCGAGACGGATCGGGTTCTCGGCGTTCACATCATGGGCGAGGCCGCGGGAGAAATGATCCAGCTCGTCGGCATCGCACTGCATCTGGGTGCGACGAAAACGGATTTCGACGCCACGATGGCCGTTCATCCCACGGCGGCGGAAGAACTCGTCACCATGCGGACGCCATTCTCAGTCGATTGACGGTCTTTGTTTCACGTTACGCGGTCGGCGGCGGGTTGGTTGGCTCGGGCTCAACGCGCTGCGGCGCAGGGCGAACCATGATGCGCCACACAACGAAGGCGAGGATCAACAGATGCGCGCCCGCATTGTGGACGAACAACATTGCTTGCCCGAAATGCTCCATCAACGATGACGCTAAAAGCGGGCCCACAACGGCACCGGCACAATAAAGAAACAAAAGCGTCGATGATATTGCGACGCCTTTCTCGGTCCCCATCCGGTCGAAAACATGGGCGGTGATGAGCGGATAAATGACAGGCTGCATTGTGCCCAAAAAGAAACCCGCAACGTAAAGCGCCCAGGGTGAGGCTTGTCCCATTACGGCCAGCAAAATCTCCGCGACCATCGCCAGAGCAGATGCAGCCGCGATCACGTAGCGGCGGTCGACGCGGTCCGATAGTTTTCCAATCGGATAGGGCGATATGGCGGAAGCTACGATCACCGCTGTCATGAAGCTTGCAACCGTGGTCGGCCCTAGGCCCATTTTTTCAATATAGGCGGGGGCGAGCGACCAAAATGTTCCATTGGCAAGGCCGACAAGCGTGATGCCGACAATGCCGATAGGGGCTGCGCGCAACATCGCACCCAACACAAGTCGCCCCTTGGGTGGCAAAGGCGGCGGCTCGGCGCGCGTCATCGCCATGGGCAGCAGCGACAACATCACGAATGCAGCAGTCGCCGAGAATAATTGAAACGATTTTGGGTCCGCAACGCGAAGCCATTGCTGGCCGAAGGCCGAACCCATGAAGTTGACGACATTGTAGAAAGCCAAGAGGCGCCCGCGATTGCCGCTGTCCGCTTTCGATGAAATCCAGCTTTCGACGATGGTGTAGAGCCCGGCAAAGCAGAAGCCGATCGCCGCTCGGAGTAGGCACCAGGCGATCAGATGGGTCGCAATCGGGAAGCCAAGCGTCGCTACGGCAACAATAGCGGCATAGGCGGCAAAGGCGCGCGTATGGCCCGCGCGCCTTACGATCGCTGGCGTCATCCATGTACCGGCGAACATGCCGAGGAAATAGGCCGAGCCAATAAAGCCGATGTCCTGCTGGCTGAAGCCGATCATGGCCGCCTTCAGCGGCACAAGCGTATTCAGCAAGCCGTTGCCCGAAATCATCAGGAAGACGGCCACCAATACGGGGGCAAGGGTCAGGAGTACGGCAGGCACGAGCATCCATCCGGGAGAGGGGGGGCCGGAAACCTTACTTTCGAGGATTCGTAAGCATTTCGCCATGCCCTAGCGTGCAGTGCTGGAATGATCGAGAGGCGTCCGGTATAGAAGCGCCCTGACCCTGGCCCTTCGGCCCGGTGCAAAGCCTATGGAGAATGCCATGACTGACCGTTGGAATCCTTCGAGCTGGCGCGCGAAGCCGATCCAGCAGGTCCCTGCCTATCCGGACCAAAATGAACTTGAAGCGGTCGAAGCGCAGCTTGCCGGGTTTCCGCCGCTCGTTTTTGCCGGTGAAGCCCGAAAGTTGAAGCGCGCGCTGGGCAAGGTGGCGCAGGGCGAGTCGTTCCTTTTGCAGGGTGGCGATTGCGCCGAGAGCTTCGCCGAGCATTCCGCCGACAATATCCGCGACTTCTTCCGGCTGTTTCTGCAGATGGCGGTCGTGCTGACCTTTGCCGGCGCTTCGCCGGTGGTGAAGGTCGGCCGCGTTGCAGGTCAGTTTGCCAAGCCGCGCTCCGCACCGACTGAAAAGATCGGCGATGAAGAATTGCCCTCCTATCGCGGTGACATCATCAACGGCATCGAATTTACGCCTGACTCGCGTATCCCCGATCCGCGCCGTCAATTGATGGCTTACCGTCAATCGGCTGCGACGCTGAACTTGCTGCGCGCGTTCGCAACCGGTGGCTATGCCAATCTCGAAAATGCGCATCGCTGGATGCTCGGCTTCGTGAAGGATAGCCCGCAATCGGGCCGCTACGACGAGCTCGCCTCGCGCATCACTGAGACCCTCGACTTCATGCGCGCCATCGGGCTCGATCCTGAGGCGCATCCCGAGATGCGTTCGACGGATTTTTATACCTCGCACGAAGCGCTGTTGCTCGGCTATGAGCAGGCTTTGACACGCGTCGATTCAACATCCGGCGATTGGTACGCGACGTCTGGCCACATGATCTGGATCGGCGATCGTACGCGCCAGCCCGATCATGCCCATATTGAATATTGCCGCGGCATCAAAAATCCGATTGGGCTCAAATGCGGCCCGTCCCTTAAACCGGATGAGTTGATCAAACTCATCGATCTTCTCAATCCGGACAATGAAGCGGGACGCTTGACGCTGATTGCGCGCTTTGGCGCCGAAAAGGTGGGCGAGCATCTGCCCGGTCTCGTGCGTGCTGTGAAGCGCGAGGGGCGCAATGTCGTGTGGTCCTGCGATCCGATGCATGGCAATACGGTGAAAGCGGGCTCAGGTTACAAGACGCGTCCCTTCGATCTTATTTTGTCGGAAATTGGTTCGTTCTTTGACATTCATCGCGCCGCGGGTACTCATGCCGGCGGCATTCATCTTGAAATGACGGGTAAGAACGTCACTGAATGCACGGGCGGTGCGCGCGCCATCTCGGATGCGGAATTGCAGGATCGTTACCATACCCATTGCGATCCGCGCCTCAATGCCGAACAGGCGCTGGAAGCTGCGTTCCTTGTTGCCGAACTGCTCAAGAAGGAAAAGCTGGCACGCGGGCGGGTTGTGCCCGATGCGGCGGAATAAAGATAGCCGAGGTATTGAAATAGAAAGGGCGGGTGTCGAACCCGCCCTTTTTCGTCTCTCGGGGGTGAAGGTTAAAATTTCAAGGCAAGCCCGCCGCGTGCCATATTGTTGGTGAGGCCTTCGCCCTTGATGTTGCCGCTGGTCAAATAATTGTACTGCGCGCGGACAATAAGATTATCCAACAATGCATATTCGAAGCCGAGGCCGAGCGAGACAGTAGCAGCATAAGCGTCCTTCGTCAGAGTCGCACGGGAAGGTTGAGGCATTCTACTCAGTTCAGACGAATAAATACCGTCAACTGTGACGACTGTGAACTCACCTGCATCCATGACGGCGTTAAGTTTCACGCGTGTAACGCCAAGCCCAACCAGCGCATAGGGCATGAAGCGCCCATAGGCATACCCAGCCCTGCCATTGACAAGGCCATAATCGAAAATCTGCGTCTTATTTGTCATCGCCGTTAAGACGCTTGTCCTTTCGACGATTTCCTGGTTAGCGCTATTTGTTTTTGTCTGCGTATCAACAACGCGGCGCTCGTCGAAACTACTTGATGCGCCCATCGCTGGCGAGAATTTGCCATATTCAAGCTCGAAACCGTAGACAAGCCTTTGCGACATAATGTTGAATCCAGCGTGCAAAGAATAGACGCCAGCATTCGCAGTCATGTCAAAAGCTGAAGCTTTCGCGAGAGCCTGCGCTTCCTTGCTCCATTTCCATGAGGGGATTGCACGGTCGACCATGTTCGCCGCCAGATCGCCTTGCGTAATGTTGCTAGAATTGTAACCCCCCATGACTGCAACATAGCCGCCCGACCAATCATAGCTCGGTATGTCCCAATAGACGTCGGGCTGCGACCACGGCCAAGAAAAACCGGACATATCTGCGGCGTCTGCGTCGATGACAAGCGTCGACGCAGCCACAAGCAACCCGCGCGCCAGCATGCGGAGCGTTCTCATAAGAGGGTCTCCAAAGATTGCGCCTCTGCTTAGAAGCGGATGCCAGCGCCTATTTTTCCGACCTGAATTTTTGATTCTTGGCCGAGGACGCTATCGAGCTGCACATAGTCATATTGTGCGCGCAGCAAAATTTGGTCGGTGATGGCATAATCGACACCAGCGCCCGCGCCATAAGCCAACGTCACTTGATCTTTGCTGGCCGATGACGTGTACGACGCCGTAGCGACGCCAGTGGCCGTCGTATATTCTTCGATTGAGCCATAGCCCGTCGCTTTGAAACGCGCGCCACCAACTCCAAGGAAGGCGTAGGGGAGGATGCGATCAAAGGCGTAACCGACACGCGCTTTCACAAGGCCGTAATCGCTGATACGGCTCGTTGTGTCGGCGCCGACGATCATCGATTTACCAGTCGCGCCCGGCAGCACGATGCCCAAATTGGGATCTGGGAAATAGCAGATTGTGCTCGCACCGAATTTTCCGAAGAAAGCAGTGTAATCGAGCTCGCCGCCGAAAACGATGTTGCCAGCAACGAAATTGTAGCCGGCAAAGAAACCACCGCCCCATTGATTTGAATCATAAGTTCCAGGCAGCGATTGCGCATAGGCGCGCGCAACGCTGGCATATTGGTAATTGCCCGGAATGGCCGCATTGATCAGGTTCTGGTCGAACTGGTAGCGATTGAACTCGCCCCAACCATAAGCGCCATGAATGCCAGCATAAGGTCCGGCCCATGTGAAGAGAACGGGGATAGGCATTGGCGGCGGATCCGGCGGGCGACGCGGCAGATCGGCAGCTTCAGCAATAAGAGCAGAGGCGGGGAGAGCGAGCGCCGCGAGGGCGGCTGTCAGGCGCTTCATGGCAAGTTCCTCAAAAAATACAAAACGACAAACGCAATCGGCAACTTCGCTAACCATACGCCCTTCACCCTAAGTTAGGGTTAACGCAACGGAAGAGCGACATGCGCGCAAGAATGCAAAATCAACCTTGCGGACGAAATCTTGCGGCGCCGGTCGTTCCATCCGACATCGGAGACATGATTATGAAAGGATTGTCCTCATGACGCTCTTCGTGTCGCATGGCGCGCCTAACCTGATCCTCCACAATTCCGAGGCACGATCCTTCCTCGCGGCCTATGGTCGGAACCTGTCCGATTATCGCGGGATCCTGCTGGTATCCGCGCATTACGAAGCACCTGAACCTCATCTGACCGCGTGCGCGCATCCGCCCATGATTTATGATTTCGGCGGTTTCGAACCCGAATTACGCACCATCGTGTATCCGGCACCGGGTTCGCCTTCATTGGCAGGAGAGGCAGCGGAAGCGTTGCGCGCGGCTGGTTTTGTCCCCAGTCTCGATGACCGGCGCGGTTACGATCACGGCACATGGGTGCCATTGGCGCTTTTGAGGCCCGAGGCGGATTTGCCAGTGGTTCAACTGTCGGTCAGTCCCAATCATGATGCGGCATGGCATTACCGGATGGGTGAGGCATTGCGGCCTTTAGCGGATAGCGGTGTACTGATCATTGGGTCGGGTGCGGCGACCCATAACCTCCACGAATTTTTTCGGGGCGGATACCGCTTCGATACGCCCGCGCCGGATTGGGTCCGCGGCTTTGGCGATTGGCTTGACGAAAAGGCGACGCAGGGCGACGTGCCCGCGCTTCTCGATTACCGCCGCTCGGCTCCTTTCGGCCGGGAAAACCACCCGACCGAGGAGCATCTTTTGCCGTTCTTCGTTGCCCTTGGCGCAGCAGGCGAGGGCGCGCGGGGTCAGCGCATCCATTCGAGCCACCAATATGGCGTCCTGATGATGGATTGTTACGCCTTCGCATGAGGCGGCCCATCGTTGCGGTGTCGTGCGGGCCTTGTTAAACCCGGGGCCATGTCGAACAGCTCTACCCCTAGGCCAAACCGTCTCCGCATCGCGCTTGCCCAGCTCAATCCCGTCCTCGGCGATGTCGAGGGCAATGAGGGCTTGGTACTGCGCGCGCGCGCCATCGCGGCGGGGCAGGGCGCCGATGCGGTAATGCTGCCGGAAATGTTTTTGGCCGGATATCCACCGGAAGATCTTGTTCTCAAACCCGCGTTTCAGGATGCTTGCCGCGCGGCCTGCGAGCGGCTTGCCCGCGTTACCGCCGATGGCGGCCCCGGCATATTGGTTGGTTTGCCTTGGGTCGAGGCCGGTCGGCTCTACAACGCTTATGCGTGGCTTGATGGCGGCGTCATCGCCGCTTTGCGCTACAAAGTGGATCTGCCGAACTACGGCGTTTTCGACGAGAAGCGCGTTTTCGTATCTGGCCCCATGCCGGGCCCGGTTGCAATCCGTGGCGTTCGCGTTGGCTTGCCGATCTGCGAAGACATCTGGACCGACGCTGTTGTCGAATGCCTCTCGGAGACGGGTGCAGAATTGTTACTTGTGCCGAATGGGTCTCCTTATTGGCGCGACAAAACCGACACGCGGCTGAATATCGCCGTCGCGCGCGTGGCCGAAAGCGGTCTGTCGCTCGCTTATCTCAATCAGGTCGGTGGGCAAGACGAATTGGTTTTCGACGGTGCGTCGTTCGTGCTTGGCCCGGATGCCTCGCTTGCACTGCGTATGCCGTCGTTCCGTGAGGCTATAACAAGTGTGACGTTTGATAGAACGCCGAAAGGCTGGGTTCCTGAGAGCGGCGAAAAAGCCATTGGACCAGAAGGTGACGAAGCCGACTATGCAGCCTGCGTTCTGGGCCTGAAGGATTATGTCGATAAGAACCGTTTCCCCGGTGTCGTCTTGGGCCTATCCGGCGGTATCGATTCCGCGCTGTGCGCAGCCATGGCCGTCGATGCGCTTGGGCCCGAGCGCGTTCATTGTGTGATGCTGCCTTATAAATTCACGTCTTCGATCAGCCTTGACGATGCAGCCGCCTGCGCTCAAGCACTTGGCGTGCGTTACGATATTTTGCCAATTGCCCCAGCCGTGGAAGGGATTGAAGCATCGCTCAAATCAGTTTTCAACGATCGTCCGCGCGATATCACGGAAGAAAACATACAAAGCCGTGCGCGCGGCACTATGCTGATGTCGATTTCGAATAAATTTGGGCCGATGGTTGTAACCACAGGCAACAAGTCGGAAATGTCTGCCGGTTACGCCACGCTTTATGGCGATATGAATGGCGGCTACAATCCGATCAAGGATCTCTACAAAACGGAAGTGTTTCGTCTTTCACGCCTGCGCAATCGCTGGAAGCCAGACGACGCTCTCGGACCTGATGGTGAGGTGATCCCCGAACGAATCATCACGCGCCCACCCTCTGCCGAATTGCGCGAGGATCAGACCGATCAAGACTCGCTGCCGCCTTACGATGTGCTCGACGACATTCTCGAATGCCTTGTCGAAATGGAAATGCGTATTTCAGAAATCACCGCCCGCGGTCACGATATCGAGACCGTTAAGCGGATCGAGCGTTTGCTTGCTCTCGCGGAATATAAGCGGCGCCAATCCGCTCCGGGCGTGAAGGTGAAGCAAAAGAATTTCGGCCGCGATCGCCGCTACCCGATTGTCAACCGTTTCCGCGATAAGGGCGAAGGCGCATATAAGCCAGACCCCGCGATCATTCCCAAAGCCTCGGTTGCCGCTAGCACCGGATCGGATATTTGATGAAACCTATCGTTCGCTTTGCCCCGTCTCCGACGGGCCGCCTTCATATTGGTAATCTGCGCCCGGCGCTGCTGAACTGGCTTTATGCCTTGAAGCGCAATGGCACATTCATCTTGCGCTATGATGACACCGATCTTGCGCGCTCGACGCAGGAATTCGCCGATGGCATCGCAACTGATCTCGGCTGGATCGGAATTCATCCGCATAAATTCTTTAAACAGTCAGAACGTTTTGCGCTGTATGACGCAGCTTGCGACAGACTGCGGAAAGACGGCCGTCTCTATGCGTGCTATGAGACGGCGGAAGAACTCGACCGCCGTCGCAAGCGACAGCAGGCGCGTGGCCTGCCACCGATCTATGATCGGGCTTCATTGAAATTGACCGACGCGGAAAAAACCGCGTTCGAAGCTGAAGGTCGCAAGCCGCATTGGCGATTCCTGCTCGATGCGAAGACGGTGCAATGGGACGACATGGTGCGCGGCCTGTCTCATATCGATTGCGGCTCGCTGTCCGATCCGGTGTTGATCCGCGAGGACGGTGCTTATCTCTACACATTGCCGTCCGTTGTTGACGATATCGAGATGGCAGTAACCGATGTAATCCGCGGTGAGGATCATGTCACCAATACAGCCGTGCAGATTCAAATCATTGAAGCGCTCGGTGGTGCCGTTCCGCGTTTTGGTCATCACAATCTGCTGACGGATGCGAGCGGTCAGGGGCTTTCAAAACGTCTCGGGCATTTGTCACTCGCGGGCCTCAGAGATGATGGCATGGAGCCGATGGCTGTTGCGTCGCTCGCTGTTTTGGTTGGCTCGTCGGAAGCGGTGCGGCCAGTCGCCTCGATGCAAGAATTGGCAGAGATCGTCGATCTCGACCGCTTGTCGCGCGCGCCCGCGAAATTCGAGGTCTCGGAGCTCGAGCACCTCAACGCAAAAATGTTGCACGCAACGGCCTATGCCGACATTGCCACGCGGCTCGCTGATATAGGCGTCGGTGGTGGGGAGGCCTTCTGGCTGGCGGTACGCGGCAATTGCACGCGCTTGAAGGATGCGACGATCTGGTGGCCGATCGTAAATGGCCCGGTGGAACCCGTCATCGAGGATCGCAATTTCGCCGACGCGGCCCTGTCCGTGCTTCCTGCTGCGCCGTGGGATGAGACGACTTGGGCTGCGTGGACGAAAGCCGTGAAAGAGAAAACGGGTGCCTCGGGGAAGGCTCTGTTCATGCCGTTGCGGCTTGCGTTAACTGGGCTTGAGCATGGGCCTGAATTGAAAGCGCTCCTACCGCTGATCGGTCCTGAACGCACCACGAAACGGTTGAAGGGCGAGATCGCCTGATTGTTAGTTTGTGGTGTTTTCACTGCCCTTTGGGCTTCGGTGGTGGAGGCCCGCCTGGTGGAGCCACGACGCGGACTTTGCGCGTCGTTCCATCAGGATTTTTAACCTCGACCCATTCGCCTTGATCTTGACTGACGACAGAACGCGCTGCGCCTGTGACAGGTTGGGCCGGTTGTGCTGCTTGGGGCGGCGGTGATGCCTGCTGGTTAGGACGGCCTTGTTGCTGGCGCTGTTGTTGCGGTGTCGCGCGCGGTGCCGATTCTTTCGGCCGCGACATTTCGAGCGATTTTTCCTCTGTTACGATTGTCTCGCCACGGCGTCCGCCAATCATCCGTTCGGCATCGCTGAGCGCTTCGCTCCAGCTTTGTCCTGGCTTCCGGCAAGAGCAGGTGGGGTCGTAGCTCGTGCGATATTTGAAGGCGTTCTGCAAAGACGTGTAAGGCGTGCCGGATAACGATACGCCATATTTCAGATCGCCATAGGCAGGGGAAACGAACACTTCGACATCGGCATTCGGGCATTGCGCGCGGCATAATTCGCCATCGCTCGCCGCACTGCCTGAGGCGCCGGCAAGCGGGAAGAAATATCCGTCACATTTGCGGACGCAGATGAGGCGGCGAGGGCCTGAATCGCCCGGTTCGGCAATAACGCCGCCTTGGGTGACGTCCTGCGGGAACGTCCCTTCTGGGCTGGTTGTATCGGGCGTAGCGCCGAAAAGCATGTCGAGAATGTTGCGCGAGCGCGCCTGAGTCGTCCCGACATTGCCTGGTGGAACGGGATTATTCCCCTGACAATTGGCTCGATAGGCCGCCAGCAATTGATTGCGCCGCTGCCCGCCCTGGCTCACGCGTTGCTCAAGCACACGCACGCGCTCCTTAAGATTGTCGATCCGGGCTTCATAGCCGCGACATTGCGCGGGCGTTGTGGAGAAAATCAGAAAGCGCGACGGCTCGCACCCAACCTGCCGTGCTTGTGCATTGGTTTGGCCTAATTCCGAGCGCGCTGTATTCAGCGCTTGGATATAGCCTTGCGTTTCACTGTCGCCGCCGGGAGCATTAAGTTCGGCCTGCAACCGGTCGCAATAAGACTGCGCCACGGCAGCTTGCGTGCCGAGTGCAGCGAACAACGCGACGAGACAGGGCAGCAACCGCTTCATGCGGATCAATCCTTGCGCGTGGAAACGGACAAAACCATGGCCGGGTTCGGACTGTAAGCGCCGTAACGTAAATTTCGGTGGATGCAAGCAACAAAAGGCCTCGTTTTGGCCATGAGCCACCCCCATCTTAAGCATAGAGGGGCGCTTTGCCTTAAAAGGATGGATCATATGACCGGGCAGCTTCGTTTAGCTCTCGCTGGCCTCGTGGTGGTGCTGGGGGTCGGTTTTTCGGTGGCTCAGGCACAAGAACCGGAATTGATCTTCAAACGCTCCACCGTCTGGAAGATGTTAACGCCGGACGACAAGCTGGCGACCTATGCCATCGATGACCCCGGTGTCGACGGGGTGGCTTGTTACTATACCGTTCCCGAGCGTGGCGGTGTGAAGGGCATGTTCGGCGTCGCTGAGGAATTGTCGGATATATCCTTGGCCTGCCGTCAAACGGGTCCGATCAAGTTCAAAGAGAAGTTCGAGCAGGGAACGACGATGTTCCGGCAGTCACGCTCGCTAATCTTCAAGAAAATGCAGATTGTCCGTGGCTGCGATACCAAGCGGAATACGCTGGTCTACATCGTCTATACAGATAGGGTGATCGAGGGTTCACCGAAAAACTCGACGACAGCTGTTCCGATCATGCCGTGGGGCGCTGCTGACCAAGACCCGCCGAAATGTGCCGACTGGGTCAAATCCTGAACGTTAGGTCCGGCACTCAATCGCAAATGCTGACGGGCGCGGACCGCGCTTCACTGTCGTGGCCGTAATCTCGGTGCTGGCATCGCCATAGGAGAGGGCGCCCTGCTTGAACCCGTGCGCTGCGCAATAGCTATCTGCAACGGCCTGGCCGCAAGCACCGCCTTCGGCCAGGCATTCGGCAATGCCATAACCGTCATTGCCCGGCACGAGAAACCGGTTGTTCGGCGCAGCTTCCGCAACCGCCGACACCGCCGCCAACGATGCCAAAAGCGCAAGTTTTATGTGGGTTGAACGCATCGAAAGCAGATCCGAGAAACGAGAATTGACCGAAAATGCGGCACGATCCCTTAGGAAAGACTTAACGTCGGGCCTGATCGAAGGTTCGGCTTGACGCTGCCCCCTTGCTCTGTGCAATGTCCAATCATGATGACGGTTCAGGCCATTATTGGATTGATTTGCGGCTAGCGCTTTCGCTGGCTGGAACCGTCTTGTCTCCCCGACAATGAACAAACGGATCCCGGCCGGCGCGGCGGGGGGCTTGCTTTGGCATGGGGCAGACGATGGGTTTGAAACTCTACAACACGCTGACGCGGGCGAAGGATGACTTCGTGCCCACCGATCCGGCTCTCGTGCGCATGTATGTCTGCGGCCCCACCGTTTATGATTATGCCCATATCGGCAATGCCCGCCCAGTGATCGTTTTCGATCTTTTGTACCGGCTCCTGCGCCATCTGTATGGCGTTGAGCATGTCAAATATGTCCGCAACATCACCGACGTGGACGACAAGATCAACGATCGCGCCGCGCGCGACTATCCCGGCCTACCGCTTAATGACGCGATTTCGCGCGTGACGGAAAAGACGGCGCAGCAGTTCCACGCCGATGTTGCGGCGTTGGGTTGCTTGCCTCCGAACGTAGAGCCGCGTGCGACCGAGCATATCGAGCAGATGCGGATTATCATCGAGCGTCTTGTCGCTACCGGTTTCGGCTATGTCGCAGAAAACCACGTCTTGTTTTCGCCCGCCGCGATGAATGCCGCCGGTGGCACTCTGCCGCGCTATGGTGCGCTCGCCAATCGTTCTTTGGACGAGATGATTGCTGGTGCGCGCATCGATGTCGCGCCTTACAAGAAAGATGCTACGGATTTTGTGCTTTGGAAGCCCTCGAAGGTCGGCGAACCCGGTTGGCCTTCGCCCGCGGGCATTGCGGTCCCGGGCCGTCCCGGCTGGCATATTGAATGCTCGGCTATGAGCTGGGCGCATTTGGGCGAAGTGTTCGACATTCATGGCGGCGGGATCGATCTCGTTTTTCCGCATCACGAAAACGAGCTTGCGCAATCAACCTGCGCCTTTGGTCAGAGCGTAATGGCCAATGTCTGGATGCATAACGGTTTTCTTCAGGTCGAAGGCGAGAAAATGTCGAAAAGCCTCGGCAATTTCATCACCATCAACCAATTACTTGCGACAGACGATTTCGGTGGCCGCGCATGGAATGGGCAGGTGCTTCGGCTTGCCATGTTGGGCACGCATTATCGCTCGCCGATCGACTGGACGATACGCAAGCTCGAAGAAGTGAACACTTCGCTCGACAATTTCATGCACGCAATCTCGGATGTTGCACCGTCCAAACCTTCGCTCGCCCTGTTCGAAGCGTTGGCGGACGATCTCAATACGCCGAAGGCGATTGCCGAATTGTTCCGCCAATATCGCGAGCTTGATCTCGCGGGCTTGCGGGCCGGCCTTGAATTGATGGGCTTCGATGTGGCCGCGTGGACGAAAGCGAAAGCGGTCGATCCGGATTTGGAAGCTGAAATTGTCGGATTGATCGAAGAACGGCTCGCGGCCCGGCAAGCCAAGAACTGGTCTGAGTCGGATCGGTTGCGCGATCAACTGGCAGGCCTTGGCGTTGCCATCAAGGACAACAAAGACGGCACCACCTCGTGGGAGATGAAACGATGAGCAAGGAACGCTCCCGCGTCTATCTCTTCGATACGACACTGCGCGATGGCGCGCAGACAACCGGCGTCGATTTTTCGCTGGAAGACAAGAAGCAGATCGCGCGTTTGCTCGATTGGCTTGGCGTTGATTATGTCGAGGGCGGCTATCCCGGCGCCAATCCGCTCGACAGCGAGTTTTTTGCAAAAAAACGCACCGAAAATGCGCAATTTGTTGCCTTTGGTATGACTAAGCGGGCAGGGCGCTCCGCCGCGAACGATCCGGGCATTGCGGCGCTTATCGATTCGAAAGCCGACGCGATCTGTTTTGTCGCTAAGAGTTGGGATTATCACGTCCATGTTGCGCTCGGCATCATGCTCGGTGAAAATCTCGAGGGAATTGCCGATAGTGTGAAGGCCGCCATTGCATCGGGCCGCGAAGCGATGATCGACTGCGAGCATTTTTTCGATGGTTACAAGGCCAATCGCGATTATGCGCTCGCTTGTGTGAAAACGGCCTATGACGCGGGAGCGCGCTGGATCGTTTTGTGCGATACCAATGGCGGCACCTTGCCGGACGAAGTCAAACGCATCGTAAGCGATGTGACCGAACTTGTACCGGGGGATCGGCTCGGCATCCATGCGCATGACGACACCGGCAATGCCGTTGCCAATTCACTTGCGGCTGTGCGTGCCGGTGCGCGACAGGTTCAGGGTACGCTCAACGGGCTTGGCGAGCGTTGCGGCAATGCCAACCTTGCAACACTAATCCCAAGCTTCAAATTGAAGCCGGAATTATCCGACCATTATGAGATCGGCGTGACCGATAAGGCGCTGGCGGAATTGACGTCCATGTCGCGTGCGCTCGATGAGATTTTGAATCGCGCGCCCAATCGGCACGCGCCTTATGTCGGCGCATCCGCCTTTGCCACCAAGGCGGGCATTCACGCGTCTGCTGTTCTCAAAGATCCGAAGACCTACGAACATGTCGAGCCGGAGGCGGTCGGCAATCTCCGCCGCGTTCTTGTGTCAGATCAGGCTGGTAAGTCCAATCTTCTCGCTGAACTCGAACGGCTCAATATTCCTGTTCGCAAGGACGATCCCCGCGTTGCGCGTCTTCTTGACGAGGTGAAGGATCGTGAAGCACAGGGCTATGCCTATGAAGGCGCGGACGCATCATTCTTCCTGCTCGCCAAGCGAATACTCGGTGAAGTGCCGGAATTCTTTTCCGTCGAACGGTTCAAGGTCAATGTCGAACGTCGTTACAACAAGGATGGCGAGTTAGTCACCGTCGCCGAAGCGATTGTAAAAGTACGTGTCGGCGACGAGGTGATGATTTCTGCGGCTGAGGGCAATGGTCCAGTCAACGCGCTCGATGTGGCGTTACGGAAAGATCTCGGGCGTTATCAAAAGTATATTGAGGCGCTTGAGCTGATCGATTTCAAAGTGCGCGTTTTCCAAGGCGGAACAGACGCCGTAACGCGAGTCTTGATCGAGTCGGGGGACGAGAAGGGCGAGAGCTGGACGACGGTTGGCGTCTCGCCGAACATCATCGATGCCTCGTTCCAAGCGCTGGTTGACTCGATCAATTACAAACTTGTCAAAGAAGGCGCGCGGGCCTGATCAATCGACGAGGACGATGGTGTTGTCCTTGCAGAGATTGACTTCGCCACCTGCGATCTCGAGTCCGTCCTCATATTCGCCAACGATGATGTAATTGCATTCGCCCTTGGGGCCGTTGACGCGAATGGTGATTGTCTTGTTCTTCCCGAGGGGCTGCTTGAGCGCATTTGTCGGCGCGACTTCGGCTTCAGAGGGTATGAATTGCAGCATCCGGACGGGCACATCGCGCTTGTTGGTAATTTTAGCGACAAGTGCCTTCGCGGGCTTGGCTGCGGGCTTTCCTTGCTGAGCCATGGCCATCGAGGCCATCATGGCAAAACTGGCAAGGGTCGCCGTCGCAATGGTCAATGTACGCATCGTGAAATCCCCCGGATTGATCCCGCACCTTAGAAGGCCCAGGCCTCATATCGCAACCATAGGCGGAGCCGTAAAGGTCAGAAGCGAGCGACCAACTCACCATCGCTTAATGCGGGTGCCCCGGCGCGGCTCAATGCCTTCAGCAGCATAGGAACAGAATCCTCGATTTTCTCGGCGACGAGATAGCGCACTTCCAGCCCGGGCCGAATGAAGCCCGCTTCGCGCATATGCTCGAGCAGGACGAGAAGCGGTTTCCAGAATTGATTGATGTCGGCCATCAAGATGGGTTTCGTATGCCGCCCAAGCTGAGCCCAGGTCATCTGCTCGACCAACTCCTCAAGCGTGCCGATGCCGCCCGGCAATGCGATGAAGGCGTCCGCTTTATCGAACATCAGTTTCTTACGCGTGTGCATGTCCGGAACGATGATTGTTTCCTGCGCATCGGCGATGAGCCGTTCCTTCGCCTGCAAAAAATCTGGAATGATGCCTGTGACATGCCCGCCATGGTCGAGCACGGAACGTGCGACAGTTCCCATTAAGCCGATTGCGCCGCCGCCATAGACAAGCCCAATGCCGGCCTCGGCCATGGCACGTCCTAATTGCCATGCTGCCGCCGTATAGGCTTCGTCATGACCGTGGCCTGAGCCGCAATAAACGCAAAAAGTGAGTTTCTGTGTCATTCCGTTTTGTCCCACGCGGGCAAGAGAGCGTCAACACGCGCATTGTGAGTGGCATTACGCGGAAGGGCTTGCTAGGTTCTCAACCAGCGAGGATGACCATGACAAAATTGGGTTACTGGATCATTTCGGCGATCGTTGCGGTGTGTGGCGGTACGGCGATCATTTACGGTCCCAGCTTGTGGAAGGCTCAGCCCATTGCAAGCACAGCACCGACTGCAACGCCTACGCCAGCGGGAAAGCCTGCTTCTTCGACTAATCCTCAACCTTCAACGAGCCCTGCATCCAACAAGGTTGAAGCGCTCAGTGGTGATCTGCCTGCCTTCGATGTGGTGCGCGTCGAGCCGACTGGCGAACTTGTGGTCGCAGGTCGCGCCATGCCGAATGCTATGATCGTGTTGATGCGGGGCGACACGCAGCACGAGACGGCGAGTGCCGATTCCTCCGGTTATTTTGCCATGGCACCAAAGCCCTTGCCGCCCGGCGCACATGAATTGCGCTTGATTGCAACCGACAAGAATGGCGTGCGCCCATCCAAACAAAGCGTCTTTGTTTCGGTACCTGAAAACGCGAAAAACGAGACCGTCGTAGCCCTGCAACAACCCGGCGGCGCGACAGTCAATCTGAAACCACAAACGGTGGCACAAGGCGCGCGCGCACGTGTGTCGATCTTTGCCGTCGATGTTCTGACAACCGGTGTTGTGGCCGCATCGGGCAGCGCTCAGCCGGGTGCCGACATTCGGCTGTACTTGAATGACACCTTCATCGCTTCGGCAAAGGCGGCGGAGAATGGCGGCTGGTCCTTGACGATCGAGAAGGGCATCACGCCCGGCCTGTATCGTTTGCGGGCCGACGATACGGATCCTAGCGGAAAGGTCGTTTCGCGAGCCGAGGTTCAGTTTGAAGTGCCGACGGTTCAGGCGGCAGCGCCGCCAAGTCGCCAAGTCGCTGCGATGGCTTCGGTTGGAACGGCGGCTGATGTGGTGGCCACGGTTCGCACGGCCACCATCGCGAGGGGAGATAGTCTCTGGCGATTGAGCCAGAAGATCTACGGCGAGGGTATGCGCTACACCATCATTCATGGGGCCAATGTCGATCAGATTCGCGACCCCAACCTGATTTATCCCGGGCAGGTCTTCGTGCTTCCGGCCAAAATGCCCTGAGCAGGTCTGCGGCGGACGCATCGCGTCCTTGCTCAGACTGCCCTATAAGGGGGTCCGATTCAGGAAGGACCCGCGATGAACGCTCCCGTTGCCAAGATGGCCGCGCCCCAAGGGGCTGCGCAGCCTCCCCGCGTCAGCGCTGACAAAGGGGCTCTTTGGAACACGCTGCGCGCGCTTTGGCCCTATCTCTGGCCTGCGGATCGCGGCGATCTGAAACTGCGGATTTTCTGGGCCGTTGGTCTGCTCATTCTGGCTAAGCTTGTCACCATCGTCGTGCCCTTTACGTTCAAATGGGCGACGGATGCGCTTTTGCCGAATGGCCAGCCGCGCGACATTCCATGGGAATGGTTGGCGGGCGCGCCAGTCGCCCTCACTATACTTTACGGCGTCATGCGCATGCTGATGGCGATGCTGACCCAATTGCGTGATGCATTGTTTGCTGCTGTCGCGATGAATGCCGTGCGTCGTCTTGCGCTTGAAACCTTCGAGCACATGCACCGGCTGTCCTTGCGCTTCCATCTTGAGCGTAAGACGGGAGGGCTTACGCGCGTCCTTGAACGCGGACGCACCGGCATCGAAACCATCGTACGCATGGCAATGCTGACGGCCGTTCCGACGGTAGTCGAATTCGCACTTATTCTCGGCGTGTTACTCTATGAATTCGACTGGCGTTATGTTGCCGTTACCTCGCTGATGATTTTTACGTATATGTGGTTTACGACGATTGCCACGAATTGGCGTATCGGCATTCGCCGATCAATGAATGACAGCGATACGGACGCCAATGTCAAAGCTGTCGACTCACTTTTGAATTTTGAGACCGTTAAATATTTTGGCGCCGAACATCGCGAAACCCAACGCTATGATCGCTCGATGGAAAAATTCGAGCGCGCCAGCGTCAAGGCTTACACATCTCTCGCCTTTCTCAACGCCGGACAAGCTTTTATCTTTACGGTCGGCTTGACGCTTTGCATGGTGCTTGTCGTCGAAGGTATTCGCGAAGGCCGCCACACGATTGGTGATTTCGTTCTCGTCAACGCGATGCTGATCCAGCTTTACCAGCCGCTCAATTTCATGGGCATGGTCTATCGCGAGATCAAGCAGGGCGTCACCGATATCGAGCAGATGTTCACGATCCTCGATCAATCGCCCGAAATTGCCGATAAGCCGGGCTCCAAGCCGCTGGTGGTGGATCGTGGCGAAGTCCGCTTCGAGAATGTACATTTCCATTACGTGCCCGAACGCGAAATCTTGAAAGGAATTTCATTCGAGGTTCCGGCTGGAAAAACGGTCGCCATCGTCGGTCCATCAGGTGCAGGCAAATCGACCGTGTCCCGTTTATTGTATCGTTTTTATGAGCCCTCTAGCGGACGCATTCTGATTGATGGGCTGAACATCGCCGATGTCACACAAGCTTCGCTGCGCGCTGCCATCGGCATGGTGCCGCAGGATACGGTGTTGTTCAACGACACGATCGGGTACAATATCCGCTACGGTCGCTGGGACGCGTCGCCCGAAGAAATCGAAGAGGCGGCACGGCTCGCGCAGATCGACGGTTTCGTCCGCAGCTTGCCGGACGGTTACGAGACGAGTGTCGGCGAGCGTGGCCTGAAGCTCTCCGGCGGCGAGAAGCAGCGCGTGGCGATTGCCCGCACAATTCTCAAAAACCCGCCGATCCTGCTTCTCGATGAGGCGACTTCCGCGCTCGACAGTTTCACCGAGAAAGAAATTCAGGATGCGCTTGAAAAGATCTCGCGCGGCCGCACAACGCTGGTGATCGCTCACCGGCTTTCGACCGTCATCAATGCGGATGAAATTCTTGTTATCGATCATGGTATCATTGTCGAGCGCGGGCACCACGATCAGCTCCTCGCCGCCAATGGCGTCTATGCTGCGCTGTGGAACCGCCAGCGCGAGGCGGATGAGGCGCGTGAGACGTTGAAGCGCGCGCGCGAGGCCGAGGGTGACAGCGTCCGGGTTACGCTTGCTTGAAGAGCCGATTGACGCGACCCGCCGGGAATGTCATCCCCTGCGGGCCGCCTGTTCTGGAGTGTCCATGACCATCGTCTCGTCGATCCGCCAGGGTCTTGCCCCCATCCATCGCGAGGGCTGGAAGTTCATCGCCGCCTTTGCCGTGGCCGCTTTGCTGTTGGGCTGGGTCTGGTCGCCACTGGGCTGGCTCGGCGCCATCCTAACCGCTTGGTGTGCCTATTTCTTCCGGGACCCCAAACGCACCGTGCCCGAAGGCGAGGGGCTGGTGGTTTCGCCCGCCGATGGCCGGGTCTCGATGATTGCCGCGGTGATCCCTCCCGCGGAATTGGGCCTTTCCAATGAGCCGCTGACCCGCATTTCGATCTTCATGAATGTGTTCGACTGCCATGTGAACCGAGCCCCGGTCACCGGCCGGATTGACAACATCGCCTATCGCCCGGGGCTTTTTCTCAATGCCGAACTCGACAAGGCCAGTGACGACAATGAGCGCAATGGACTTGTGATTGATACGGGCACGGCGCGTTATGGTGTGGTCCAGATCGCCGGGCTCATCGCCCGCCGGATCGTGGGCTGGGTTCGTACCGGACAGACGATCGGGCAGGGCGAGCGCTTTGGCCTCATCCGGTTTGGCTCCCGTGTGGATGTCTATTTGCCTGAGGGTGTGATCCCGCTTGTCGGGGTCGGACAACGCGCAGTAGCAGGTGAGACCGTCATTGCAGCTCCGCTTGGGACGGAAGTTGCTCCGCGCCGCTACCGGGCCATCTAAGGCCTGTGCTAGGCTGGTCTCATGACAGATCTGTTTCCGCCCTTCGAGCCTGGTGATGAACCGCGCCCGCGCCGGTTCAAGCCGGTGCCCCTTCGCGTCTTGCTGCCGAACCTTGTGACGCTTCTTTCACTCTGTGCAGGTTTCACCGCCATGCGCATGGCAGTCGAAGGCCGGTTCGAGACCGCTGTCGGCTTCATCTTGCTGGCGGCTATTCTCGATGGGCTCGATGGGCGCCTCGCGCGCCTTCTGAAGGGTACATCGCGTTTCGGCGCGGAACTCGACTCGCTGGCCGATTTTCTCTCCTTTGGTGTCGCGCCTGCTTTTATTCTCTACCAATATGGATTGAACGATCTCAAATCCTTCGGCTGGCTTGTGGCGTTGCTCTTGGCGATTGCCGCCGCACTCCGCCTCGCGCGCTTCAATGTGATGATCGATGATCCGACGCGTCCGGAATGGAAGAAAAATTTTTTCGTAGGAATTCCTGCACCGGCCGGTGCATTGCTCGTGCTCTTGCCGCTCTACCTTTATTTGCTTGGCGTGGCGCGCCCTAGCGGAGCAAGTGTTCTCGAAGCTCTTTACGTTTTATTTGTCGCTTTCATGATGGTCAGTCGTGTGCCGACTTATGCCGGCAAATCCTTCGGATCGCGCGTGCCACGCGAATGGGTCGTGCCACTCTTTGGTGGCGTCGTATTTCTAGCTGGCTTGCTCGCCACCTACACGCTCGAAATGCTGACGATCATGTCGGTTACCTATCTGGTTCTGATCCCGCTCGGAATTCAAAACTACCGCAAAAAAGAGCGTGAGGACCGGCTTCGCCAGATGGCCAGTGCAAAACCAGCAGATGCGTCATAACACGTAAACGCTGCTCGTTTTTGTAAAATCATTTGACATCGATTCCCTAAAGGCGCGTGGTGGCACAGTCGCCATCAGTTGTGTCGTTTGCATGCGTCCCACGCCCCAATATTTGATAGTAGGGAATAATTGCGATGACCGACGCCGACTGGACGGCTACGACGTCCTATTTTCAATCGGCTTCTGTTTCAGATCCGGCACAGGCGGCCAAGGCGTTTGGTTTTTTTCTGTCCGCGCATGATATTCATTCGACATCATTAGCCGAAAAAATAGGCAGTCAGTACGGCCTATCATCCAACCTTTCCAAAGATGGTCTATCATTTGCAGCAAGAACAAATGCGTTTTTGGAACAGATTTCTCAAACAGATGCCGGGCGCAGCGCGTGGAATTTCCTCAGCTACATGCGACAACACGAGCTCGCAGATGATAATGCCAATCGTCCTATTGTTGAAGCGCTTGGTCAAAAGATTGGATTGGACTCAATTCAACGCATACAGATCGTCAAAGACCTAAAGATTGATCAATCATTGGCAATTGAGCCTTATCTACAAATAGACACTATCATCAAAATTCGTGGCCTCCCGGCAAGTGCTACGGTTTTTGCGGCGAGCGATGACCCTAACGATAGGGTTATTGTTCAGCGCGTTGATGACCTTATCAAGATCAATATTATTGGGGCGCAAACCGGATATTTCAGAATAACCAGCACCTATAATGAATATGGAAAGCTTGCTGGCGAAGCATCAGCGCGCTGGTCTGTAACGACTGCAGGACTTACCTACGCCCGATTTATCAATCAATTTGGTTTCCTACCGAATTTGCCCATTGGAAGTTGGGTCGACAATTATGGTGATATTCATATTGTCAGCGGAGATCGTCTTGGATGGGCGAAAAAAGCTTATAGCTGGGCACTGGAAAAACCAAACGTCTACACCGATCTCACCGGCGTTCGAAGTGGTATCAAGGAAGATATCGATGATCTTATTCTTGATTATCGGGCGGATTTACAAAAAAAGGCAAACAGGCTGATCGATTTGGCCTATGGCGCAGTACATAACGCTTACGCATTGCACGTTGAAAGGAATAAAGAATGGGACAAGTTTCAAGTTCAAAGCGTATTTCAATCCGCAATCAAACTCAGCACTTTATTGACAAATGAGATCAACCTTGAGCCTCGCACCAGCGGTCAGGTAAACCCGGAAGGTCGAGCGGACGAGTATACGGCAAGTGTAACGAAAATTCTGCTGAAACATATTCCAAAATCCAATACTCATTATGTTTCGGAGACCCTTGCTTCAGCGATGCTGTCGCCAGCCTTTCAAACACTTGTCAAAGAAGCAAAAAGCTTAGCAAAAGAAACGATACAAAATGCATACCTTGTCCTAAGCGCGTTCGATCCCGAAGCTGCAGCTGCAGTTCTAGATACCGAGATGATTTCGCGTGGGACGCCCAACAATAGGGCCTTTTTGGGCAATGCCAAACGCACTGACGATCCGAACAGCTATGTAGCCTATCTCACGCGCCGCTTGCTGACTGAAAAGAATTTGGGGCCGGCACCGGGACAGAAAGCTTTGAAAGAGGCAACGATATGGGCTGCGACAGTATATGCCTTTGGAATATTACGGGAGCTTGTGCCAGCTGCAAAAATATTTACACTTACGTCAAGCGTACAAAAGCAAATAATTGTTTACTGCACCAGTATGGGAAATTTGGATGGAGATTTTGTCGTATGGACAGTGCCTAACTATGCGGGGCGATCATTTGAACAGAATGTTATCGGTGCTTATGAGCATGCAATAGCTCGTTATGCTGTCGGGATTAATCTCGGATTGTCGTCTTACGCGCGAGGTGAAATCGGTGAAAGATTGAAGTTTTTAGATCACACGAATTCGTGGATGCCCATTGTGTCTATGGTGCTTCGTGCAAACCAGTTTGCAGCAGGGTACAATGTGCTCAGCACGATCGATAAGTCGTTTATCTGCGCGCGTATGGTTGCTGACTTAATGTCATTCGCAGGCTATGTTTACGAACGGACAGCCGGTGTTTCAGCAATTGCAAGAAAATTAGGCGTTAGCGCGACGAGCCTTTTATCGGTCATGGCTCCTATTATCAATGCAGCTTCGTTAGCGACGAATTATTTGCGCCCTTTATTTGCGGGTTTTCGATTCTTGCGCTTTGATCTCTCTGCTTTTGATCTCTCGAACAATAGTTATATCCGTCCGCTTGTTAAGGTTATGATGAGCGCAGGAAAAATTAGTGGAGAGTTAGTTGGGGAGGTCGCGGACGTTGTTTATGGCGGCGTTAATATTGTGAGTGGTTCGCTTCAAATAGCAAAAGGGAATCTAATAAAAGGAGGTGGTCTGCTTATCTATGGGGTTGTCAACTTTGCGTCTGAAACAGCATTCACAGTATTTACGGTACGCGGAATAGCAACCAAACAATATCATTGGGCGGTGCCGTTTCGTGCGGCAAGTTTTTGGCTTCAAATTTCAGCGTCTTTGTTGAATGGTTACCTGTGCGTCGTTTCTTCAAAAGAGGCGAATGATGCTTGATTGTGAAAGAAGTGCGGAAGCGCTGTTCCGAGAGAAATTCGTATAGTGGATCCTGCGCGCGCGGCGCGGGGGACAGATTTCTGGCGGTCTGGTCGAGCTTATAGGCTGTTCGTTTTCTTGGTGGCCGCTTGAGCCCCGCGCTTAACATCCAGTGAGCCGTTTCGCATTGGCGACAATGCGGTGCCGTGCCGGCTTCATCGCGGCCTGCATCGCATCGGTCGCGGCTTTTATGACATCGCCCGCATGACGGACTTCGCCGCGTGCCATCTTGCCTGCGAAGGCGAGCGTGGCGAGCTGGACGGCGAAGGCGCCCTCGACCATGGCAGCCACCTTCTCATCGACCATCAGCCGCGTCTCAGCGAGCGATGTATGGCTTGGGGCATGCATGGTTTGCCAGAGGATCGGCCAACGGGCCGCAATCGTGACGCTCGCGGCGACACTCGTTTCAAGCGCAGCCAACGACAGCTGAAGGGCGTTTTGGGGCATGGTCGCTTCTTCCGGGGGGAGGAGCGTTCTGGCTCCCGTTGAAGTGTCAGGTATACTAGACAGAATTTCGGCTGATTGCCATGGGGAAGGACCCGTTACGGGTGGATCAGCTGGTCCTGCGCGTCTAAACAGACCTGACAACGAATCGAAGCGAGTAATCGCGTGAATTCTCTGATCCTTGCCTCGGCCTCGCCGCGCCGCCTGCAACTCCTTGCCCAGATCGGCCTGGTGCCGGATCGGGTTCTCGCGACCGATTGCGATGAAACGCCCGGCAAAGCAGAGCTGCCGAAGGCTCTCGCCGTACGATTGGCCCGCGCCAAGGCTGAAGCGGCGGCGAACGTACTGGCCAATGAAGGGCAGGGAGGATGTTACATCCTCGCCGCCGACACGGTGGTCGGACGTGGCCGCATGATTTTGCCAAAAGCCGAAAACGAGGCGCAAGCGCGCGATTGTCTCGCCAAATTGTCGGGTCGTGGCCATCGCGTGCTGACCGGCATTGCGCTTGTTACGCCAACAGGAAAAATGCTGACGCGCTGCGTAGAAAGCCGCGTCGCCTTCAAGAAACTTTCGAAGGACGAGACCGATTCTTACATCCGCTCGGGCGAATGGCAGGGCAAGGCGGGCGGTTATGCCATCCAGGGCCTTGCATCGATCTTCATTCATAAGATCGTTGGCTCTTATTCCAACATAGTCGGCCTCCCGCTTTATGAGACAGCGGCGCTGCTGCAAGGTACGCACTATCCTGTCATCGTGAAGGGAGGTACGCGATGAACATGGCGCTCTGGCTCGAGCGGGTCGGGCGTGCCGATCCTGCGCGCATCGCGCTCGCGCAAGGCTCCTACCGTGCGAGCTATGGTGAATTGGCGGCATTAACCGCGCGTCGCGCGGGTACGTTGCAGACGCGCTATGGCATCAAACCTGGTGACCGGATTGCGATCGTCGCCGAAAACGATGTTCGCTATTTCAAGGCGTTTTATGCGATCTGGCACGCTGGCGCTTGCGCCGTGCCGGTGAATGCAAAACTCCATGGTCGCGAGATCGCTTACATTTTGGAACATTCCGGCGCACGATTGGCGATCGTCTCGCAAGCGATGGAAGGCATCATCGCCGAATTCGCGCCTGCTACGCTCGAACGCATGATCGTGATGCGCACGAAAGAATGGGGCGAACTGACCAATTCCGACCCTGTTCCCGTCGCCCAAGTCTCGCACGATGAATTGGCGTGGTTGTTTTACACATCCGGCACCACCGGGCGGCCGAAAGGCGCGATGCTCAGCCATGGCAATCTCGCGGCCTGTTCGTTTGCCTATGCGATGGAACAAAATCCGACGGGCTACGCGGGCGCCATCTTGCATGCCGCGCCGATGAGCCATGGCTCAGGTCTCTACATGATGGCGCATGTCATGGGCGGCGGCGTCAATGTGATTCCAGAGAGCGGCCATTTCGACGCCGACGAAATTCTGTCTCTCCTGCCGCAATGGCAGGGGCTGTCGATGTTTGCGGCGCCCACCATGATCAAGCGGCTTACGCAGTCGGGCGTCGATGCGGGGGGGCAATTCGGCACCATCGTCTGGGGCGGTGCGCCCATGTATGTGGCGGATTCACTCAATGCCATCTCACGCTTTGGCCCTGTCTTTGGTCAGCTCTACGGGCAAGGCGAAAGCCCGATGACGATCACGCGGCTGACACGCGACGAGATCGCGGCAAGCCAAGGCGATGAGCGGCTGTTTTTGCTCGGCACGGCGGGGCGCGCCTTTGCGTCGATGGAATGCGCTATTCTCGATCAGGACGATCGGCCTGTCGCGCCCGGGGAAATGGGCGAGATCTGCGCGCGCGGTCCCGCTGTCATGCGCGGCTATTGGAACAATGAAACGGCGAGCGTAGACACCCTCAGAAATGGCTGGCTCCATACCGGCGATGTCGGCACCATCGATGCGCGCGGTTTCCTCACGCTGAAGGATCGCTCAAAAGATTTGGTGATCTCGGGCGGCTCGAACATCTATCCGCGCGAGATCGAAGAAGTGTTGCTGCGCCATCCGGATGTCCGTGAAGTGTCTATCATCGGACGGCCCGATCCCGAATGGGGCGAAATCATTGTCGCCTATGTCGTGGGTGGCGCCACACCGTCCGAGCTCGATGCGCTCTGCCTGTCGGAATTGGCTCGCTTCAAGCGGCCCAAACATTACATCGCCATCGATGCGCTGCCGAAAAACAATTACGGCAAAGTGCTGAAGACCGAGCTGCGCATCATCGACGCGAAAGCCCACTCATGACCGAACAGAAAACCGATAGCGCGCTCAAGCTCGGTCCCTGTCCGATTTGCGGCAAACAAGGCCAGAACGCCACGCGGCCCTTTTGCTCGAAGCGTTGCGCCGATGTCGACCTCTCTCGCTGGCTCGGTGGCGTCTATGCCATTCCCGCTGCCCCGCCTATGGAAGGCGAAGAGGACGAATTCGCCGCCCCGCCAAGGCCGGAAGAGGTGTGAGCGAAAACTCTCATCGTCATCGTTTGCTTCTGTAGATCGATCAATCTTGCGTTTAAAAATTGGTGTAATTGTCGTTCAATCAAGCACCTCGTTCAACAAGACGGATGACGTTTAGGTGAGAGAAGTGTAACACAAAACGGTAGAGCGACTAATCCAATTCTACTGGTCGGGCAACCGCTCTAAGCGATACGTATATTTGCAGTGGTGAGATAGCTATTGTCGAAATCAATTAAAAGGAGTCCGCGCGTGGGTCCGCAATTAACCCAAAGCTCATAGTCACCATCGCCTCTAGAAAAGAGATTTATTTCGCCGGCTTCGTCGTGAGTCGTAGAAAACCGCCAATTGCGGTTGTATTCGAGCGTCCACAAATTGATCACATTGTTAGCATATCTGCCATTAAACTGAGAAATGATGTCTGTTTCAGTCGTTGATGATTGTTCGACCCGATAATAATTGATTGCGCAATTGGACGCGTTATTAAAGCCGTAAAAATCCTCGCCGCGGCTGGCGTCAATCAACACGTAGCCAGTTTGTGTAAAGAAATGATCATTACCATCGCCATCATCAATGGTATTCGACCCATAATTGTCATAACGATATGACGAGATTGTATCGTTTCCGGATCCACCGAAAATACGACCATTCGTAATTTTTGCGGAAATTATATCATCGCCGTCTTGGCCATAGATCGAACCTCCGAATCCGATGTCGGATATGGTGTCCTTGCCGGCTCCTCCTTCAATCGAGTCCAAGCCCAGCCCGCCCCAAATTGTATCGTTGCCCTGCATGCCAAAAAGCGTATCGTCTCCAACGCCACCATCCAAACAATCGTTTAAATTTCCACCGCGAATACTGTCATTGCCTGTTTCACCGTAAAGACAGTTAAATCCTGTAACTGCTCCAATAATTAAATCGTTCCCAGCGTCGCCGTGGATATTGTTCCATAGCGCAATGCCTCTGATTGTATCGTTTCCCTTTCCGCCTGTGAGAGAATTATTGTGGTATGCTCCGTTTCCGGTGAAATTAAAGCCGATATATTGCTGGTTGCGAATTTCATCGACAACCCAAGCGTAAAAATCGTATCCGTTCAGGCGTGTTCGGATTGGCATACGTGTTCTCCATTCAAAAAAATAAAAAAGACAAAAAGGCGTTAAGCGTATTTCTGCCAGTCGAGCTATTTGTATTGTCCCAAGCTCGCCAAGTCCGGAATGAGCAACAACGTACACTGTATTGCACATAAAAACTGAGTGATTTATCTTGGGATTGTTTATTGAGTTTTTCGACCCGTCGGATCGGACGGGTGCACGTTCCTGATCCCTTTTGACGCACGGGGTAGGAGAACGGATTTTTCATCTGAGGTGTTGGAGCCGTATCAAAGAGTACAGCAACTCAAACCGGCGGCATTGGCGCCGGCTATGACATGCACCTAAATGGTGCCCGAGGGCGGAATCGAACCACCGACACAGCGATTTTCAGTCGCTTGCTCTACCAACTGAGCTACTCGGGCATATCCCCGCCAAAAGGCCGAGACGAAGGCTGTATAGAGGCTAGGGTTCGGCCTGTCCAGCCCGATCAGGCGCGATACCGTCCAATCCCCACAGCCCAGCAATAAACCCGATTGATGGCTGTACGAGAAGGAGTGGTTTATCCCTTTCAGCATCCCCCGCCCATAGATCGAGGAGGGGCCTGAAGATCAGACACGGCGGGGGGGCACGAAGTTCAGGCAACAGACCCCTGTAGCAAGTTTTGCGACACCCCATAGAGATTTGTTGGAATGTTAAATGCGGTATTTCCGAGAGCGGAAACAGCGCTTTCGAGCGAAGCTGATGCATGGGCGAGGCCGGAATGAACAGCTAGGTCCTGCCCGCTACTGGCCATTGAGCGCGAGGCGCTTGCGCCAGCGTTTACCGAACCAGTCCCAACTACACCGGAATTATAATTTGCCGCTAGTATTTGATTGACAGAGTTGGTTGACAACGGTCGATCGGCCGGGCTGTTAATCAAATGGTCCGGCAAAGGTTTAATTGTATTTGTTGTTGCTGTTGGTGTGTTTTGTTCTGTGTTATCTACCAATCCCCATACGTTATAAAATGGAGCTCCATTTAGCCCGCCCCCCTTTTGCTCTGGATCGACCCAAAAACATATTCATTCCGTTAATTTTAGATTCATCCAAATTTGGTATGAAATATTCTAGATCGTTACGATTGAGAAACTTGGATGTCAAATGGTTATCATGAACGGTTCTCGGGTCTAATGTTGCGACAAATCGATCACCGTCGCCGATAGCGCCAAATTGCAACAATTTTAATTGCATTTCGTTAATCGCGTCGACCATAGGTGTAAGCGCCGTGACCATCTTGTCAGCTAAATGTTCAATGTTAAGGGCGGCATCCCCGAGAGCAGGATTATCCCACCCAGAATTCTGCGCATTAGTAATCCAACCTGCTCTCAAAGATTGTACGATTCCTAAAGCTGTATTTGATGCCAACAAAGTAAGGGATCCAAAAGCCGCCGGACCATTTCCTGTAATCCAGACACCTCTAGGTGCTGGTCTATTGTTATTCCGAATTTCGGGGAAAAAAAATTCAGAAAAACGCCACATTTTTGAGTTGCGAGCGTCCATCGCGGCGTTGAGTTGTCTTGTGGATGCCGCAGCATTGGACCAGAAAAAACCGAGGCTTCCAAGCATCGATAAAGTCCCCAAAGCACCAAAAACAATATTTAATGTGCGATCTCTATTCTCAGCGGCGGCTGTATTTTGGAAGGCTGTGAGCCCGCTGTTTGTAGTGTCCTTGATTTCATTCGAAAATCCCAATAGTCTATTCAAAAAATTGTCATAAAACTCCACTATATTCATTGACGTGTATGTAAAATTTTGACTTACAGCTAGATGCTTTGCAGAAAAGGCTCCGGTCTTCGGAAACGTTTGATACCATTGTGACTGTAAATCTTGAAACACGACCAAGTTTGTCAGAATGCGAGCAAAATATGTTTGCATATCACTATAAAACACACTTAGCCCATTCATAATATCAGCTGAAGAGCCTGGAAATGACCTATTGATATTGGGCAAATTGATAGATGTCATCAAATTGTTTGCTGCAATCATTAGGTTTGTTGTCAATTGATCATAATTAGCCGCTGCCAAATCGAGCAATTTGCGATGCGCTTGATGGATCGTTAAACCCTTATCGAGTGAGAGATTGTCCAAAACAACCAGAGTTTTCGCATCCAACCATGGCTCAAAGTTAGTTTTTTTATAATAACGAGAATAGAGCATGTTCTGCGGCAATGTGTAGAGTTTAGTATTATTCCAGGCTGTCAATATTTCGCCATCATTTGCTTTGCGGGCGGAGTGAGCTGCAGCTATTAGATAGCCCAGACCAATAACAGAAAGATCGGATGCAACGGTTCGGCTAAAAGCTTGTACGATCTTGGATCTATGCACTGTTACTGATGTTTTAGCAGACCAGGCGTTTTCGGTGATTGTCGCCCTATAGGACAGGGTGAATGACGTTTGGTTCGGCGGAATATAATATAGATTTCCCCGTTTCATTACATTTTGAGAAACCGCAATTGTAGAAGAGATAGCATTATGGATGGTAATTTTAAAATATGAGAGGACTGGTAATTTTATGAAGTTAAATGTCCATCGGATGCCAGCATTTTGAAGCATGGCTTGATTCTTTGGAAGTGTCGCGCTGACTTCGTTATGTAAAATATTTGCTCGTAATGAATTAATATCATAGAGAGTTGCGGCAGAGGTTTTATTTCCGACTGTAAGTTTCGGTTGTTCTACGGATTCTTTTACGCGATCGTTATTAGTTTTCAATTTGATCTGGAACGATGACACGCCAGCGGGAATTGTCAGCGTACCATTGCCAAAAAGCTTAACGCCATTCGTCGCTTGAAAAACATTCCCGTCTAATTTTGTGAGTCCTTTAAGAGAGAAGTTTGTCCAAGTGACGGAATTGGATCGGTTAACATAAACATTCCATACAAGAAGTTCGCCTTCAATCGCGCGAAGCCCTACCAGTTGTACGACCTTCGCTTTTGAGGGGGCGCGGGCTGCGGCATTTGGAGCATTTGCCTGCGATACGGCGGAGGCAAGAGAGCTGGCGTCGCCGCTCGACTGCGGTTCGGTTATATCGAGCGGGTCGGATGGATCGAAGGAGAGGTCGTTGGTGTCGTCACCAAGTGAGAGCTCTGCCTGAAGCGAGGCGTTGGCGGGGGCCGCGAGGATTCTTTGCAAAGCGGCAAGCCATCGAGCTTCGATAAAATCGCTAGTGCTGAGGCTTGCCGTGAGATTGGCTCTTGCTTCCGCCAAGACAGCAGAATGCGTCTCTGTAGCTTGTGTCATGATAGATCCTACCCTTATATTTTTTTTCTTCCTTTACGGAATGTTCATCATTGTGGGAATTATTTCGGATCAGTGCAATCGGTATTTATAATTGAAAAACAGATGCTTACAGTAGAAATTAACGCTTTTTAGTTGAGGATTTATTTTGTATTCGATCCCAGGTTGCGTAAGGGCTTTTGATCAGTGTCGAGCCTTGGCCGGAGGCGGGGCGGATGGTATGGCCTCAACCAATCCCGGTGGCGTTCGGCCCAGCCGATTCCGTCGCCCGTCTTTTTCGGAGTGAGCCCATGTCAGTCGCCCGCACCGCCTTGTCGAACAGCTTCTTCGCCGCATCGCTTGCCGATCGCGACCCCGAGATCGCTGAAGCCGTGAAGCTCGAACTTGGTCGCCAACGCGACGAGATTGAGTTGATCGCATCGGAGAACATTGTTTCGCGCGCCGTGCTTGAGGCGCAGGGTTCTGTGCTGACCAACAAATATGCCGAGGGCTATCCGGGTCGCCGTTACTATGGTGGCTGCCAATTCGTCGACATTGCCGAAGAACTCGCTATTGCGCGCGCCTGTCGCTTATTTGGCTGCCGTTTTGCCAATGTGCAGCCCAATTCCGGCTCGCAGGCCAATCAGGCGGTATTCCTCGCGCTGATGCAGCCGGGCGACACATTCATGGGCCTCGATCTCGCGGCCGGTGGGCATCTCACCCATGGGGCTGCGCCCAACATGTCTGGCAAATGGTTCAAGGTCGTATCCTACGGCGTCAAGCCGTCGGATCAGACGGTGGACATGGAGCAGGTGGAAAAGCTCGCCCATGAGCACAAGCCGAAGATCATCATCGCGGGCGGCTCGGCCTATGCCCGCCATTGGGATTTCGAAGCGTTCCGCGGCATTGCGGACGCGGTCGGCGCATACCTCTTGGTCGATATGGCGCATTTCGCCGGGCTTGTCGCTGGCGGCGCGCATCCCTCGCCATTCCCGCACGCCCATGCGGTCACGACGACGACGCATAAGACATTGCGCGGCCCGCGTGGCGGCATGATCCTCACCAATGAGGAAGACCTCGCCAAGAAATTTAACTCGGCGATTTTCCCCGGTCTGCAAGGCGGGCCGTTGATGCATGTCATCGCTGCAAAAGCCGTCGCGTTCGGGGAAGCGTTGACGGACGATTTCAAGGCCTATGCCGAGCAGGTCGTTGTGAATGCCAAGGCGATGGCCGCCGTGATCAAAGCGGCGGGCTACGATCTCGTTACCGGCGGCACCGACAATCATTTGATGCTGGTCGATCTGCGTCCCAAGAAACTCACCGGAAAAGCGGCGGAAGCCGCACTCGGTCGCGCGCACATCACCTGCAACAAGAATGGCGTTCCGTTCGATACGGAAAAGCCGATGATCACGTCCGGCATTCGCTTGGGAACACCGGCGGCGACATCGCGCGGCTTCGGCGTCGAGGAATTCAAGATCGTCGGCGATCTCATCATCGAGACGCTCGATGGTCTCGCCAAGAATGGCGATGCGGGCAATGCGGACGTCGAAGCGACCGTGCGCGACAAGGTGACTGCGCTCACACGCCGTTTCCCGATTTATTGAGCGGAGTGAATCGTGCGCTGTCCTTATTGCGGCGGTCTTGAAACGCAGGTGAAGGATTCGCGCCCGAGTGACGACCACTCGGCCATCCGTCGCAGGCGTGTCTGCCCCGATTGCGGCGGCCGTTTCACGACGTTTGAACGTGTGCAATTGCGCGAGATCATGGTGGTGAAGAAATCGGGCCGCCGTGTCCCGTTCGATCGAGACAAGTTGCAACATTCGCTCGCCATCGCGCTGAGAAAACGCCCCGTCGATCCCGAGCGCGTCGAGCGCATGGTGAACGGGATCGTCCGTCAGTTGGAAAGCATGGGCGATGGCGATGTGCCGTCCGACACGATCGGCAAGCTCGTGATGGATGGACTCAAAAACCTCGATGATGTCGCTTATGTCCGGTTTGCTTCGGTCTATCGCAATTTCCGCGAAGCGCGCGATTTCGAGGAATTGATTGGGGAATTGACCGCCGACGAAGGCGAACCCGAAAAATGAGCGCTGACGAAGATGTGATGCGGCACGCGCTGGCGCTTGGCCGCCGCGGGCTCGGAAACACTGCGCCCAATCCCGCTGTCGGTGCTGTCGTCTGGAAGGATACACCGCTTGGTCCGGTCATTCTCGGGCGCGGTTTCACGCAGCCCGGCGGACGACCGCATGCTGAAACAGAAGCGTTAAAGGCAGCGGGTGAAGCGGCGCGCGGTGCGATCATGACGGTGACGCTCGAACCCTGTTCGCATCACGGCAAAACGCCACCCTGCGCTGAGGCGATTATCGCTGCGGGAATCAAGCGTGTCATCACGGCGCTGGACGATCCCGATCCGCGCGTTGCGGGTCGAGGGCACAAATTATTGCGCGATGCCGGGATCGAAGTCGTTTCGGGTGTCTTGCGCGAAGAAGCTCTGCGCGCCAATCGCGGGCATGTTCTGCGTATCACAGCAAACCGTCCCATGGTGACGCTGAAATTGGCGCAGACAGCTGATGGTTTTGCAGGGTCCGGCACAGAACAACGTCTGATGATTACCGGCGAGAATGCAAATCTGCGGACACAAATGTTGCGTGCGACGCATGATGCCATTCTCGTTGGCGCAAAGACAGCGCAGGCTGACAATCCGCAATTGACGGTTCGTCTGCCCGGATTTGAAGGGCAGGGACCGGTTCGCATTGTTGCAGATCCGTTTTTGGCGATTGATTCAGAAAGCGCTTTGGTCAAGAGCGCGCATGATCATCCGCTCTGGATTGCATGTCTGCATCATGCATCCGACGATAAGGCGGATCTGCTCGAAGATTTTGGCGTAGAAATCGTCCGCGTGCCGTCGCAAGCAGGCGATGGACGCGAGCTTGATCTCAACGCTTTGTTGGCGGAATTTTCGTCACGCGGATTGACACGGATTTTGTGCGAAGGTGGACCTCATCTCGCATCGTCGTTAATCAAGGCGCGGCTCGTCGATGAAATCGTGCTGATGACGGCCCCCTTCGACAATGGCAGCGGATTGCGTGCTTTGGATGCGGACACGCAAGCATTGCTGGCTGAACAGTTCCGTCTTCGTGAAACGTTGCAAGCAGCACCGGACCGGATCGATTTATTCGAGAGGATTGCCTGATGTTCACCGGCATCGTCACCGATCTCGGCACCATTCTTGCGGTTGAAGAACGCGACGCAACCTTGCGTCGACTGCGTATCGGGACTGTCTACGATCCGGCGTCGATTGCGCTCGGCGCTTCGATTGCTTGCAATGGAATTTGCCTCACCGCCGTTGGCATGGGTGGGGAAGCCGGGCGGAACTGGTTCGATGTCGATGCCGCTGCCGAAACGCTCGCCCGGACCACGCTGAAGGATTGGAAAGCGGGAGACCGCATCAATCTCGAGCGCGCGCTCAAAATCGGTGACGAATTGGGTGGCCATATTGTGACCGGCCATGTTGATGGTGTGGCGGAGCTCGTTGAACGGGAGACCGTCACACAAAATGGCCCTTGGGGCGCGACGGCGCGTTTCACGCTACGCGCTCCGGCAGGCACGGCTGGCTTTATCGCCGAAAAGGGCTCCATTACGCTTGATGGAACCTCGCTCACCGTCAACAGCGTGGTGCGGGATCTCTTTTCGGTGCTGCTGATCCCTCACACCCTCGAAGTGACGAATTGGGGTGGCCGCAAACCGGGTAACCGCATCAATCTTGAGGTCGACATGATGGCCCGCTACGCGGCCCGGCTTGCGGAAGCCCGCGCTGGCGGCTACTGAACGGCCTCTGTCTGCCCCCAAAAGGTTCGCCATGGCCAAGCCGCGTTCATCTGCCAAAGCCGTCCAGGATGTGGATGGCGCGCATCTCCTCATCGTTGAGGCGCGCTATTATGACGGCATCGCCGATGAACTGCTGGCAGGCGCCAAGGCCGCAATCGAGGCTTCGGGGGCGACCTACGATGTGATCACCGTTCCCGGCGCACTCGAAATACCGGCTGCCATCGTGATCGCTGTTGAGGCTGCCGACGCGGTCGATGAACCCTTTGATGGCGTTGTTGCGCTTGGCTGCGTCATTCGAGGCGAGACAGGACATTACGACATCGTCGCGGGTGAGAGCGCCCGCGCTTTGATGGACATTTCTACATCAATGAGCTTGCCGCTCGGCAATGGCATTCTTACGGTTGAGAACGAGGCGCAGGCTTGGGCACGCGCGCGCGTCATTGAAATGAACAAGGGCGGCGGCGCGGCGGAAGCGGCGTTGTCGCTCATCGCGCTCAAGCGCCGTTTCTCGGCGGGTGAATGAGATGGCGCGTGGTGATTTGAGATCGGCGGCGCGCTTGGCAGCTGTTCAAGCGCTCTACCAGATGGATTTGACCGCCAAACCTGTCGGCGATGTGATCGCTGAGCATCAGGCCCATTGGATTGGGCGCGAGATTGACGGCATTGAAATTCCTGAGGCGGAAGAAAGTTTTTTCCGCGCCATCGTCGAGGGTGTTGTTTCCGATCAACGCGCGATCGACCGCGCTGTCGACGAAGCGCTCGCCAAAGGCTGGCCCTTGAAAAGGATCGAGGCCGTGCTGCGCGCGATTTTACGCGCGGCAGTTTTCGAATTGAAAAACCGGCCTGATGTTCCGCTGCGCGTCATCATTTCGGAATATATGCGGGTCACGGATTCATTTTACAACGAGCAAGAACCGGCTCTCGTCAATGGCGTGCTCGATGCCATTGCGCGCGATATGCGCGCGGGCGAACGCTGAGCGGGAAGGGGCGTTCGGTCATGGCCCCTGAACGTCTCTCTGAATTCTATGTGATAGAACAATATCTTGCGCCTTTGGCCGGACCTGCTGGTCTCGGCCTGAAGGATGATGCCGCGCTTCTGAACGTTCCTGCCGATCATGATCTTGTCACAACTGTGGATGCGATTGTCGCCGGGGTCCATTTCCTAGCGGACGATCCACCGGCCACCATCGGGTGGAAGGCATTGGGCGTCAATGTCTCCGATCTTGCGGCCAAGGGTGCTGCGCCGCTTGGTTTCCTTTTGACCCTTGCCATTCCTGCGGACACCGAAGCTGGCTGGCTTGCCGATTTTGCCGACGGCCTCGGTCGCGCCGCCACGCTCTGGCAATGCCCTTTGGTGGGTGGGGACACTGTAACCATGCCGGGGCCGCTAACGCTGTCGATCACAGCGTTTGGTACCGTTCCCAAGGGAACTATGGTCCGCAGGGCCGGTGCTCGACCGGGCGATGTTCTTGCCGTCACAGGGACGATCGGCGATGCCGCGCTCGGCCTTCCGCTCGCCTCGGGACAGGTAACGGCTTGGAGCGAAACACTCTCGGCATCGGACCGGGCCTATTTGATTGATCGCTACCGCCGCCCACGGCCGCGGATCGGCCTTGCATCTCTTTTGCGCGACCACGCCAGCGCGGCCATGGATGTCTCCGACGGTCTTCTGGGCGATACTGCGAAGCTGCTCGCCGTCTCAGGTGTCGGCACAACGATCCAAGCGCCTTCCGTGCCGCTGTCGGAGGCCGCGCGCCATGTCTTAGCTGCGCATCCGGCCAGCCTTGAGCGCGTGCTGACGGGCGGCGATGATTATGAAATCCTCTGTACGGTTCCAACTGAGAAGTGGGATTCGTTCGCAGCAGGAGCAATCGAGCGCGGGGTGGCAGTTACAGCCATCGGCCACGTCACGGGGGACGGAGCGTTAGACATCATGGGACCGCAAGGGCCGCTTTCCTTCGCGCGCCTTTCTTACACACATTTCAGTCAGGAACGCGCGTGAACAATTCTTCGATCACTCCAGACGACAGTCTCGCCCGCCGAAACGTTTTGCTGTTGGCGATTGCGAGCGCGCTTGCAGGCGCAAACGCCGCCGTCGTCTTTGCAACCGGCGCGATTGTCGGTTCGATGCTCGCGCCCGATCCGGCATATGCGACTTTCCCAGTCTCGATGTTTGTTGTCGGCATGGCGGCAGGCACGCTGCCCAATGGTTGGATTTCGCGTTACTATGGCCGTCGCGTGGCAATGATGACAGGCACGGTCATGGGCATGCTGATCGGCTTTTTCGCCATGCTCGCTGTCGTCTATCAAAGCTTCTCTCTTTATTGCATCGCGACTTTTTTTGGCGGCCTTTATGCGTCCGTCGCGCAATCCTATCGTTTCGCGGCGGCCGATACGGCGTCTGACTCTTTCAAGCCGCGTGCCATCTCTTGGGTCATGGCGGGCGGGGTGTTTGCAGGTGTGCTAGGGCCGCAACTCGTCAACATGACGATGAATTTGAGCGTGCATCTTTTTGCAGCCAGCTATGCGGCGCAGATCGTCGTGGCTATCGTCGCCTTCTTCGTCGTCTCGCGTGTCGATATCCCTAAGCCGGTCGTGGGCAAGGGAACTGGTGGTCGCCCTCTCAGTGAGATCATCGCGCAACCGAAATTCATTGCGGCCGCGCTGTGCGGGGTAACGTCCTACACACTGATGAACCTGATCATGACATCGGCGCCTTTGGCCATGCGGATGTGCGGCCATACATTGACCGAGTCAAACAATGCCATTCAGTGGCATGTGCTGGCGATGTACGGCCCGAGCTTCTTCACGGGCAACCTCATCAACCGCTTCGGCACGTCGCGCGTCATTTCGGCGGGTTTGCTTCTGCTGGGCGCCGCTGCCGTCGTGGATATGGCAGGCATCACCGTATGGCATTTTTGGATCGGTCTGATCCTGCTTGGCATTGGCTGGAACTTTGGGTTCATCGGCGCCTCCGCAATGGTCACGCAGTGCCATCGTCCGGAAGAGCGCAACAAGGTGCAGGCTTTCAACGATTTCCTGATTTTCGGGATGATGGCGATCGGGTCTTTCTCGTCCGGCCAAATGCTCGCAACGCTTGGCTGGAACAGCGTCAATATCGTCGTATTCCCGCCCCTCATTCTGGCTGGGCTCGCGCTGGTTTGGTTATCAGTCAAAATGCGGCAGGGCAGTGCCACCGCTTGAGAGGACAGAATTTGCCTCAGCCCCCCACTTTTGGCAGTCTTCGGTCACGATCTCCATAAGGAGACGGGAATCACCATAGACCGGACGTAAGAAACCGGTCCCGGGCGGAGCCTACCTTGTCCGCGCGGTTGCAATGAGGGACGGCAACACAATGATTTTTCTGATCATTCTGGGTGGGCTATTGGCCATCGCCTATGGCGTATGGGCAATTGCCGATGTGAACCGGCGCGATGCCGGCACGGCGCGTATGCAAGAAATTGCGGCCGCCATTGCTGAAGGTGCGCAGGCCTATCTGCGTCGCCAATACACGACGATCTCCTTCGTCGGCGTCGCGCTTTTCGTTATCATCGGGCTTCTGCTCGGCTGGGCTGTTGCCATCGGCTTCTTGATTGGCGCTGTTTTGTCTGGGGCCGCTGGCTTCATCGGCATGAACGTTTCAGTCCGAGCCAACGTCCGGACGGCGCAGGCCGCCTCGCAATCGCTTGCCGCCGGGCTTGACGTCGCCTTCAAGGCGGGTGCCGTGACAGGTCTCTTCGTTGCCGGCCTCGCGCTCTTGGGCGTAGCCGTCTATTTCTGGATTCTGACCGGCCCAATGGGCATGAAGCCTAGTGACCGTGTCGTGATCGATGCGCTGGTGGCACTTGGCTTCGGCGCTTCGCTGATCTCGATCTTCGCGCGTCTGGGCGGCGGCATCTTCACCAAGGGTGCTGACGTCGGTGCCGACCTCGTCGGCAAGGTGGAAGCTGGCATTCCGGAAGACGATCCGCGCAACCCCGCGACGATCGCCGACAACGTAGGCGATAATGTCGGCGACTGCGCCGGTATGGCCGCTGACTTGTTCGAAACCTATGCGGTGACCGTCGTCGCCACCATGGTGCTCGCTGCGATCTTCTTCGCAGGCAAGGACATCGTGCTTTCGGCGATGCTCTATCCGCTCGCGATCTGTGCCGCTTGTATCGTCACCTCGATCATCGGCACATTCTTCGTGAAGCTCGGCCCCAACAACAACATCATGGGCGCGCTCTATAAGGGCCTGTGGGTGACCTCGGTCCTCTCGGTCGTGGGACTGGGTGCAGCAACGAGCCTGACGGTAGGCTGGGGCAAGTTCGGCGAAGTCGCCGGGATGTCGCTCACTGGAACCAACCTGTTCATTTGCGGCATTATCGGCCTCGTGGTGAACGGCCTCATCGTCTGGATCACTGAGTACTACACGGGCACGGGCAAGCGCCCAGTCGTGTCGATTGCTCAGGCATCCGTCACGGGTCATGGAACGAACGTCATTCAGGGCCTCGCCGTCTCGCTCGAGTCGACGGCGCTCCCTGCGATGGTGATCGTTGCCGGCATCATCTCGACTTTCCAGCTCGCCGGTGTCTTCGGAACCGCTATTGCGGTGACGACGATGCTCGGTCTCGCTGGCATGATCGTCGCGCTCGATGCTTTCGGCCCTGTCACCGACAATGCGGGCGGCATTGCTGAGATGGCCGGTCTGCCGAAGGAAGTGCGCCACTCCACCGACGCACTCGATGCGGTTGGCAATACGACGAAGGCTGTCACCAAGGGCTATGCGATCGGTTCGGCCGGTCTCGGTGCCCTGGTGCTGTTCGCGGCCTACACGAACGATCTTCAGTCGTTCATCGCCGAAGGGCGCCCCTACTTCAAAGACGTTGGCAAGGTCTCGTTTGACCTCTCCAATCCCTATGTCGTTGCGGGTCTGATCTTCGGTGGCCTGATCCCGTATTTGTTCGGTGGTATCGCCATGACGGCGGTTGGCCGGGCAGCGGGCGCTGTGGTGGAGGAAGTCCGCCGCCAGTTCCGCGAAATGCCGGGCATCATGCAGGGCACGCAGCGTCCCGATTACGGTCGCGCTGTCGACATGCTCACTAAGGCCGCGATCCGGGAAATGATCATCCCGTCGCTATTGCCGGTCTTGGCGCCGCTCGTCGCCTATTTCGGCGTGCTGCTAATCTCGGGCTCGAAGGCCAATGCCTTCGCGGCGCTTGGTGCCTCGCTCCTTGGCGTGATCGTCAACGGTCTGTTCGTCGCCATCTCGATGACCTCGGGCGGCGGCGCCTGGGACAACGCCAAGAAATCCTTCGAAGACGGTTTCGTCGACAAGGATGGCGTCAAGCATCTCAAGGGAAGCGATGCGCACAAGGCATCAGTGACGGGCGATACCGTCGGCGACCCCTACAAGGATACGGCGGGACCAGCCGTCAATCCGGCGATCAAGATCACCAACATCGTGGCGCTCTTGCTGCTGGCGGTCTTGGCACATCTAGCCTGATCCCAAAAACATCATAAGAAAACCCCGCACAGCGCTCGCTGTGCGGGGTTTTTTATTGGGCGCCGAGGTTTTTGTTCCGGCACTAGGGCGGTTTAGATACCTTGGCCTGTCGCGCGCAGGAGCTGCTTGACCACCGAGAGCTCCGCACCGCCCGTTGGGGTCTCGTTCTTCGAGAAGTCGAACACCTTTCCGTGCTCGAGGCCATAATTGTTGACGGTCTCGACCTTCAGGTTCTTGGTGAAACTAATCGCCAGCACCCGCTGGTTCGTGACTGTCGGCGTCATGAACCTAAGCCGTTGCACCGTATCTTGGCTGATGTAGTACCAAGTCTGATTGCCGACAGTCGACACAGTCGAAGGGGTCCCGATCGACTGAAGGACTTGCTGTCCATCCATACCCGGCTTGATCTTGGAAACGAGTTCCTCGTCGAAGATGTGGCCTTTGGTGGTCTGCTCACCGCATCCCGCCAATGCGAGGGCGGCGGCGGCAAGGCCAAGAACGAGGCTGCGGCGGCGAAAAGACGTCGTCTCTGTCATACAAACCATCTCCCGAAACGCCCGCGCGGCACTATTTAGTTGCGGTAAGCCTTATCCATGCCGTAACCCGCGAAAGGGGCAAAAGCAAGATTGGGCCTGATCGGACTGTAGGGAGGCCGGATAAGACATGTTCGGGTTTTGGAAACGTAGAAAGGCCAATCTGGCGCTGTTTGACGCGCTTTATGCGTCGTTGACGCAGGCCAGCCGGCAGCCGGCCTTCTATTCCATGGCCGGAGTGCCCGACACTGTGGAAGGCCGGTTTGACCTCCTGACGCTCCATGCGATCCTTGTTCTCGAACGGTTGAAGCAATTGCCGCCGCCGGCCGATGATTTCGCGCAGGATTTTGTCGACGATCTGTTCGGCCGCTTCGATGCCGCGTTGCGCGAGATGGGCGTAGGCGACATCAGCGTGCCCAAGCGCATGAAGCGTATCGCCTCCCATTTCATGGGCCGCGCCAAAGCCTACAACGAAGCGCTCGCACAAGGCGACGACGCCATGGCGGCAGCTCTGGCCCGGAATGTTTTTGGCGACGCAACGCGCCTCGAGGCTGGTCACGACTTGAATCGGTATGTCAACGTTACGCGGCAAACCCTTTCTCAAGCAGATTTTTCTACAATATCCGAGGCTGCCATTGCATGGCCGCAGGCCGCAACCTTTCTTGTGCGGGAACCGACATGACCGACAAAACCAACCTCCCGCTGCGCCGCTTGATTTCGGTCGCCGACATTCCCGAGCGCGGTCTTGATTTGCATTTCGAGGCAACGCTTGAGGAATGCGCCGCAGTCGCGCATTGGATCGATGCGCCCAAACTTTCATCGCTGACCGCCGATTACCGCCTATTGCGCCGGGGATCGCAGGTGCGCTTGACCGGCTCGCTCCGAGCGGAGTTAACCCGTACCTGTATTGCGAGCCTTGAGCCTTTCGATGCCGTTTTCGAGGAACCCGTGTCGATGCGGTTTTCGGAACATGCCAGTGCCGATGGGTCGGCGGAGGCATCAGTCTCCCACGATGCCGAGGAGGAGGATCTCCCCGATCCGATCGTCAATGGCAAAATCGATGTGGGTGCGGTAACGGCAGAGTTTCTGTCGCTCGGCCTCGATCCTTATCCCCGAAAATCCGATAGCGATTTCCGCTATGAGGAGGATACGGGCAAGGAAAACCCCTTTGCGGCCCTTGCCAAGCTGAAGGGTGGTTAGGGTCTGTAGAGGCTATCGCCGGATTGCTGCTTGCCCTTTGACGGCGCTCGGCTATTGTCCCGCCGCCTGCGCGACGGTTCCTAGAATCGAGCCTTTCGGCTTGCGCAGTGAGTAACGAGGCTTCTAGAGCTGTGACGACAGGCAAGGTCAGGATCGCGCTCGACGCGATGGGGGGCGATCATGGGCCCGAAGTCGTGCTTGCCGGAGCGGCACTCACGCTTCAGAAGCACCCCGACACTTTCTTTCTTCTGCACGGAGACGAGGCTGTCTGCGCGCCGGTGTTGAACCGTTATCCCGCGCTCAAGGCGTCCTCGCGCCTCATCCATGCCGACATATCCATCAAGATGGAAGACAAGCCCAGTCAGGCGCTCCGTTATGGCCGCGGCAAGTCTTCGATGTGGCGCGCCATCGACAGCGTAAAGCAGGGTGAAGCGGATGTTGCGGTTTCGGCTGGCAACACGGGTGCGTTAATGGCCATGGCGCTGTTTTGCCTGCGCACCATGGCCAATATAGACCGGCCAGCCATTGCCGCGATATGGCCGACGATCAAAGGCGAGAGCATCGTGCTCGATGTCGGCGCCACGATCGGCGCCGATGCGCGCCAGCTCGTTGATCTTGCCATCATGGGGTCTGCCATGGCGCAGATCATGTTCGACATCGCCAAACCGACCGTTGGCCTGCTCAATGTCGGCGTTGAGGAGATGAAAGGCGTAGAGGAAGTGAAGCTCGCCGCCAAAATTCTCCGGGAGACCGAATGGCCCGGCATGACCTATGCCGGCTTTGTAGAGGGCGACGATATCGGCCGCGGCACTGTTGATGTCGTGGTCACCGAAGGCTTTGCTGGCAATATTGCGCTGAAGACGGCCGAGGGAACGGCCAAGCAAATTGGCACCTATCTGAAGGCTGCGATGGGGCGGACGTTGCTATCGAAGCTTGGCTATTTGCTGGCTAAATCCGCTTTCGCCGAATTGAAAGAGCGCCTCGACCCGCGCAAGGTCAATGGCGGTGTTTTCCTCGGTCTCGATGGCGTCGTAATCAAGAGCCATGGCGGCACCGATGCAACTGGCTTCTCGGCAGCCGTTAATCTCGGCTATGACATGGTCCGTCATGATTTAATGGCGAAGATCCGCATGAGCCTCAATGAGAGCTTCGGCCAGCGCACGAAATCGAATGACGCGGCCGACCCCAAGGGAGAGTCCCTCGCATGACGATCCGCCGTTCGACTGTGGCCGGGATCGGCCATGCGCTCCCCAAACGTGTCGTGACCAATGCGGAACTCGCCGCCAAGATCGACACGTCCGACGAGTGGATCGTCGAGCGTACCGGTATCCGGCAGCGCCATATTGCGGGGGAGGGCGAAACGACCGCGTCGCTCGCAACACTCGCCGCACAGGATGCGCTGTCGCATGCCGGGCTTAAGGCTAGCGACATCGATCTTATCGTTTTGGCGACAGCAACGCCCGATCTCACTTTCCCGGCGACAGCCACACAGGTGCAAGCAGCGCTTGGCATTACGCAGGGTGCCGCTTTTGACATTCAGGCCGTCTGCTCTGGCTTTGTCTATGCGGTTTCAATCGCCGATAAATTTCTGCAATCGGGTTCGCATCAACGTGCGTTGGTCATTGGTTCTGAAACGTTCTCGCGCATTCTGGATTGGAATGATCGCACCACCTGCGTGCTGTTCGGCGATGGCGCGGGCGCTGTCATTCTGGAGGCGCACGAAGGCCATGGCAGTCTCAGCGATCGCGGCGTGTTGACGACCCACCTGCGTGCCGATGGCCGTCACAAGGACAAGCTTTTTGTAGATGGTGGTCCGTCGGCCACGATGACCACAGGTCATCTGCGGATGGAAGGCAAGGAAGTATTTCGCCACGCTGTCACATTCTTGGCGGAAACGATCGAGGAATCCTTCCGCGCCACCGGCCTCACCGCAGCCGATATCGACTGGTTCGTGCCGCATCAGGCCAATCGGCGGATAATCGACGCGACAGCAAAAAAGCTCGGTTTGGGCACGGAAAAAGTGGTGCTCACCGTCGACCGTCATGGCAACACTTCGGCTGCATCCATTCCGCTTGCGCTCGCAACGGCCGTTTCCGATGGCCGCATCCAGAAGGGTCAACTTGTGCTGATCGAAGCGATGGGCGGCGGGTTTACCTGGGGTTCAGCACTCATCCGCTGGTAGTAAGATTTGGCGCTTGCAGCACAGAACGGCTTGCACTAGCGTGCCACTCCATCCATTGTGGTGTGTCCAAGCATTTGTTCTTTTACGGAAAATCGGTTCGGAGGCAGTATGGCGCAGAAGACAATTACGCGCGCCGAATTGAGCGAAGCAGTGTATCAAAAGATTGGCCTGTCGCGGACAGAGTCGGCGTCTCTAGTAGAACTCGTGCTCCGTGAGATTTCCGATTGCATCGCGCAGGGCCAGACTGTGAAGCTCTCTTCGTTCGGTTCATTCGTTGTCCGTGACAAGGGTCAGCGAATCGGGCGGAATCCAAAGACCGGCATCGAAGTTCCGATCGAGCCGCGGCGCGTGATGGTTTTCAAGCCGTCGAACATCCTTAAGGCGCGCATCAATGGGATCGATATCGCCGACGAGGATGAATAGTCCTGCGCCGGCGTAAGCCGGAGTGAGCGTGATGGACAAGAGCCCCGACGCCTTCAGAACGATCAGCGAAGTCGCCGAGGACCTCGATATTCCGCAACACGTCCTGCGGTTTTGGGAGACGCGGTTCGGCCAGATCAGGCCGCTGAAGCGCGGCGGCGGACGACGCTATTATCGCCCCGACGATGTCGATCTGCTCAAAGGAATCCGCCATCTCCTCTACAGCGAAGGCTATACGATCAAGGGCGTGCAGCGCATCCTGAAAGAGGATGGTCCCAAAGCTGTGCAGGCCGTCGGCCGTACGGGCATGGTCCTTCCACCGGCGCCTCAGACACCTCCAGCAAAAGCGCCGCCGGTGATGGCGGCCGAGCCTGACGATCTGCTTGAGGCGGATATGGACGCGGCGCCCGCAACATTACCGCCGCAGCGCCAACGCAATCCGCGCGGCCTGTCGAGCCTGCCACTCTTCGAGGATTTTGCCGAAGGGCCAGCCGGGCTTGGCCCGGAAAGCCGCGTAGCCCTTGAAAGCGCTCTCGCTGAACTCGTCGAATGCCGGCGGCTGTTGGGCATGATCCGGGCCGACAGCGCATCGGGCGTGAGCGGCTAAGGCCAGCCGCATAAAACAGCGGCAAAGGCTCGAAAAACAGCCCCGCGTGTGGTTGCGAAGCAGGGGCCGCGTCTCTATAAGCTCCCTCAGTCGGAGCGTAGCGCAGCCCGGTTAGCGCACTAGTCTGGGGGACTAGGGGTCGTGGGTTCGAATCCCGCCGCTCCGACCATCCGCCTTCGCTGATTTTCGTAAAGTGAAAATCAAGCTTCGGCGTGTTTGGCGAAGCCAATCTGCCAAGCGAGCGAAACGGAGATCGCGCTGAAGCCGTGGCGAGGCCCGGCGGCGGCGAACTTTTTTGAAATACGTGTATCTTTTGCGAAGTGTTTCATTTTCCGATCGGCGCTACGTTGGCGGCACCTGACACCTTCAGCAGCGTTTGGAAGAGCGCATTTCCGACCAATCTATGCATACGAAAAAGCTCATCCGTTGGGATTTGCAGGTCTATTTCGCGTTTACAGACCGCGGTTAAGCCGATGCTTTCGAAAATTACCTCAAAGATAGCCTCAGGGCGAGCTTGTGCCAAAAAACATTTTTTAAAAATTAAAAGCCGATATCGCCGCCGCTCATGTGCCTGTAGATTCAGGAATAAAGGCACAGTATAGCAATGGCCAATTCAATATTTTGACGCCAGAGAAAGCGCCTAGAAATCAAGGTCGCAGATTATCAACCAATGAATTACGGCGATGATTGAAAAAGATTCTCAGGAGAGTGTGCGGCATGCACAAAACGAGTTCAATGATCATGCTCATGATCGTGATGCACAGGAATCGTAAGCCCGAAATGCTGCACGAGGTCGTCGATCTGTTGTGGCGACAAATAGCGCGGGTTGAGATTGCGCAAGAGGAGGTAGAGCTTCGCCGTCTCCTCCAATTCTTCGGTCGCATAAACCGCGGCTTCGAGCGTGTCGCCCGCAACTACGGGCCCGTGATTGGCGAGAAGCACCGATGAGTAACGCCCTGCCAAGCCTCTAATGGCGTCCGCGACAGCTGGGTCGCCCGGGCGGTAATAGGGGACGAGCGCGGTTGCGCCAACGCGCATCAAGTAATAGGCGGTCATCGGCGGCAGGACGGCACGCGGATCTATTTCCGGCAGCATGGAGACGGCAACCGAATGCGTCGAATGCAGATGCACGATGGCGCGCGCCGAGGACCGCGTTTCATAGAGCGCGCTATGCAAGGGGATCTCTTTCGTCGGCGCATCGCCGGAGACGAGCTTTCCCCCCGCATCGAGCCGCGAGATTGTCGCCGGATCGAGGAAACCGAGAGAGGCATTGGTCGGCGTTACGAGCCAGCCGCCATCGTCGAGCCGGAGGCTGATATTGCCAGACGACCCCGGTGTCAGGCCGCGATCGTAGAGGGATTTGCCATAACGGCAGATCGCCTCACGTAGTTTCGCTTCGCTCATCGTACCGGCACCCTTCCAACCCTGAACAAGGGGTGGTATCCGGTGAAACAGTGCCAGAGGTCAAGGCGGCGTCGAAGCCGCCGACAACAAGACCCAGCCGGGGAGTGAGCGAGAATGCCGCGTTTTGCCGCCAACCTGTCCATGATGTTCAACGAAGTGCCGTTCCTTGACCGTTTCGATGCGGCTGCGCGTGCCGGTTTTGAGGCGGTCGAATATCTCTTCCCTTATGAATTCCCAGCGGAAGAAATCGCCGAACGATTGCAGCGCAACCATCTGACGCAAGCCTTGTTCAACCTGCCGCCCGGCGATTGGACCAAGGGCGAGCGCGGGCTGGCGGCGTTGGCAGAGCGCACTGCCGATTTTGATGCTGCGTTGAAGACGGCGTTACTTTACGCCAAAGCCACGGGCGTCAAAAATATCCACATGATGGCGGGGCTCGCCGACCGCAAAAATCCGCTCGCCATCGCGAGTTACAGAAATTCCGTGCAGAAGGCGGCGGAATTTTTTGCGCCGCATGGCATCGCCATTCTGCTTGAGCCTATCAATGCGCGCGGGATGCCCGGCTATTTCTTGAATGATTTTCCCTTCACCGCAGCGTTGATCGAAGACCTCGGTTTGCCGAATGTCAAACTCCAGTTCGACATCTTCCATCGGCAGATCATCCACGGCGATGTTGTAATGGCGATGCGCGCGATGTTCCCGTTGATCGGGCATGTTCAGGTTGCAAGCGTGCCGTCACGCCATGAGCCGATGAGCGAAGAATTGAACGACGCTTTCATTTTTGCCGAACTCGACCGGCTTGGTTATGACGGCTACATCGGTTGCGAATATATCCCCGCTGGCGGCACCGTCGATGGGCTCGGTTGGTTTGCCGAATATCGTCCGCGCTAAGGAGCAACATCATGGCCATCGTTCTGGGTTGCATCGCCGACGATTATACCGGCGCATCCGATCTCGCGAATACGTTGAAGAAGGCGGGTTTGCGCACTGTTCAGACCATTGGCGTACCTGCTGCCAATTATCGTTTGCCGGATGTCGATGCGGTCGTGCTCTCGCTGAAAAGCCGCTCCATCGATCCGGCAAAGGCCGTTGCACTTTCGCTCGAAGCCTATGCCTGGCTCAAGGCTCAGGGCGCGTCGCACATTTTGTTCAAGATTTGCTCGACCTTCGATTCAACCGATCGCGGGAATATCGGCCCGGTGATGGATGCACTGCTCGAAAAAACCGGCGACGATTGCATCATCGTGACACCTGCTTTTCCCGAAACGAAGCGCACTGTCTATATGGGTAATCTGTTTGTCGGCCATGTACCGCTCAATGAAAGCCCGTTGAAGGATCATCCGCTCAATCCGATGCACGATTCCAATCTCGTGCGCGTTCTGCAGCGGCAAAGCAAAAATCAGATCGGCCTTGTCGATTTGGCTACAATCACGAAGGGCGCAGCGCCCATCAAGGCACGGATGAAAGAGATGGCACGCGATGGCGTGCGTGCCGTCATCGTCGACACCGTTTTCGATGCCGATCTCGGTCCCATCGGGGAAGTGGCAGCGGATACTCAATTGTCGGTTGGCGCGTCGGGACTCGGACTTGGATTGGCCCATGCCTTTGTCAAACGCGGGTGCGGCGGCTCATCCCAAACAGCGCTTGCGCCATTAGCACCCAGTGCAGCGGCGTGTCTTGCCGGGAGCTGTTCACAAGCCACACTTGGGCAGGTCGCTGCGGCTGAAAAGATCATGCCGGTTTTTCGGCTCGATCCCGCTGATTTGATGGAACGACGCGGTGTCTATCTCAACGAAATCGTCAGCTGGGCGGCGGAACGCGTGCCGCAAGGACCGGTTCTGATTGCTAGCACCGCAACGCCCGATCGTGTGCGCGCGCTTCAGGGCCGTTTTGGACAGGCTGAGATCGGCCATGCCATCGAGCAGGCGATGGCCGATTTGGCCGAGCGGTTGGTGGAGAAGGGCGTGCGCCGTCTTGTCGTGGCAGGCGGGGAGACGTCAGGGGCCGTTGTCGACCGGCTCGGCGTTCCAGGCTTCGTTGTCGGACCGGAGATTGCCGCGGGCGTTCCGGTTCTGGGAGCGAGCGGCTACCGGCACCAGATGCTGATCGCACTCAAATCGGGCAATTTCGGCGGGCCGGATTTCTTCGCCGATGCCCTGAAACTGATGGCCTGATTAGGCGTCTTCTGGATCGGGCCGCTCCATCCATTTGATCACCGGCATCAACGGCAAAATCCATCCGAGCCCGGCGACCACATAATAGAGGTTCTGCCAGATCTTGTCCGCGTCTTGTAGACGTCCTTGCGCCAGTGCCATGGTGACAAGCGCATAGACGATGACGAAGACGAGAATGAAGACGGCTCCGAAGAATTTGCGGGTGCGGCGGCGCATGGGTGACTTCTGGGCTGTTGCGGCAATCGCGCCCGTTGCCGGAGCGCGGCCGAGTCTTTAACAGTCCGGACGCAATCCGTCGATCAGGTCAGCCATGTCTGTCATGTCCTCCGCGTCCACCCTGTCCGAAGTGCATCCGGCCAAAAGCCCGAACCGCGCCGCCGTGCGGCGCTGGCTGATGCTGATGATCGGGCTTGTGGTCCTCATGGTCATGGTGGGCGGGGCGACCCGCCTCACAGGCTCTGGCCTCTCGATTACGGAATGGCGGCCAGTGACGGGCGCCATTCCGCCGCTCGACGATCAGGCGTGGCAGCTCGAATTCGACAAGTATCGCTCCAGCCCGCAATACGAACTGCTCAATGCCGGGATGGAGCTGACCCAGTTCAAATTCATCTATTGGTGGGAATGGGGGCATCGCCAACTGGGCCGCTTCCTCGGCGTTGTTTTCGGCTTGGGCATATTTTGGTTCGCGCTGACGGGCGCTCTGCGCGGACGTGAGCTTCTGATGGCGATGGCCATTGCAGGGCTGGGCGGCCTACAAGGCGCCATCGGCTGGATCATGGTGGCGTCCGGCCTCAAGCCGGGGATGGTGGCGGTAGCGCCAATCAAGTTGATGCTGCATCTCACTCTGGCCAGCGTCATCCTTGCACTGCTCACCCTGTTCTCGGCCCGATTTGCACCCACGCCGAAGGCTGACCGCTCCGCTTCTCGGGGCTGGGCCCTCACTGTGCTGGCCGTGGTTTTCGTTCAGATCGCGCTTGGCGCGCTGGTCGCCGGCTCACGCGCCGGACTGACGTTCAACACGTGGCCTTTGATGGACGGCCGCTTTGTGCCGTCGGGCGAGGCCCTCTTCGCCGTGTCACCTTGGATCGAGAATTTTGCCGACAATGTCGCGTTGGTGCAGTTCAACCATCGGATAGGTGCATTCGTCGTTCTGGCTTTGGCTTTGATCGCGGCCATGAAGGCGCGAGCGCTTTCGCCAGCGGGACCGGCCGCTGCGCGTGCGACGTTGATCGCGGGTCTCGTGCTGCTGCAATTCGCGCTCGGCGTGGTCACTCTCATCTACGCCGTGCCGATTTCGCTAGGGCTCGCCCATCAAGTCCTTGCGATGTTCGTTGTGATCGCGGCGGCGTGGAATGTCGCGAGATCGCGCGCCGTTTAAGCAGTGGGCTGGGGTGCTGAGGCACTCTTGGCGAACAGAGCCCCAATGTTTTCGACAAGGACACCGGACGACGTTCGCACAACAAGGCCTTTTTCTTGCAAAGCCAATACTTTACGTCGTGCTGTTTCGCGTGAGATCTGAAGTGCCTGGCCGATATCGGCGATTGAGACGGGACGCAAAGTGACCTGCGCCGGGCCGTCGATCCAGAGATTCAGCTTCAAGATATAGATTAGGATCAGCGCGTCTTCAGTCGTCAGATCGCCAGCCATCCGGATCCGTTCGAGGAGATCGTAGACATTCCGGGTCGAGCGCTCGACCTCCAAAATATCCTGACGCTCATCGCCCCTGTAATCGTCATCCGAGTGCTTTTCCGACATCAACCCTGTATCCAAACAAACCGAATCCGGTTCAATTACGCTACCGTTACGTTGCCGCACTGGTCACAAAATGGTCAACTCAGGCGTTTCGGTTCTTCGGCCCGCTACGGGGCGAGCCGCCCACTCGGTTTTGGGCAAAAGCCGTGCAGTCTATTCAGCAAACTCAGTTCGGACGCGCGCGCTATCCTCTCCAAGTGTTGGAACGTGCTGCGGACGACCGGGGCGGCGGGCGACGGGAAGATCAGCTAATGCAATCGTCTCGCCGCCAATGTCTGCAAGTTGCCCCACGAGATGCGGGTGAGCGTCGAGATCCTCGACGGAACTCAACCGCGCGCAGGCGATCCGCGCTTTGATCAGCGTCTTAATGAGTGCATCCCGATCAAAACTGGCAAATACGGCATCGATGATGGCATCCATTGCAGGTCGGTTGGCGCAGCGATCCTCATTGTCGCGAAAGCGTGGGTCGTTCGCCAGCTCAGGCTGCGCAAGGACGGTCTGACAGAGCTGCACCCATTCCCGGTTCGATTGAACGGCAATCAGCAAGGCCTTGCCATCGCCCGCCTTGTAGAGGCCGTAGGGAGCCAGCGTGGCATGGGCAACACCGATGCGTTGTGGCGCCCGCCCGGCATAGCGTTGGTAGAGCAGGGGCACATTCATCCAATCGGCAAGCACGTCGAACATCGCGATGGACAGATCAATGCCACGCCCGGTTTTTGCCCGGAGCAACAAAGCGCGCAGGACCGCCGAAAACGCCGTCATGCCCGTGGCAATATCGCAAACCGAAACGCCGACCCGTGCGGGACCATCTGGCGTGCCGGTAATGGAGCACAGGCCCGTCTCCGCCTGCACCAGAAGATCATACGCCTTCATCTCAGCCATCGGGCCGGTGCGGCCATAACCGGTAATTTCGCAGGTGATGAGCCCCGGGTTCTCTTTGCGCAGGAATTCGCCAGAAAAACCCCGCTTTTCAAGCGCGCCCGGAGCGAGATTCTGGATCAAGACATCGGCTTTGCGGAGAATGCGCCGCAGCAGCGCCTGATCTGCGGCGGCGTCGATATCGAGAACAATCGATTCCTTGCCGCGATTGAGCCAGACGAAATAGGCGCTGTGCCCTTTGGCGGCCCGGTCATAAGCGCGCGCGAAATCGCCTTCCTTGCGCTCGACCTTGATGACGCGGGCTCCCGCATCCGCCAACAACAATCCGCAATAAGGCGCCGCTACCGCCTGCTCGATGGAAACGACGAGCAGACCTTCAAGTTCGCGCCCCAAACCTTCAACGTTCATGTCACACTCCCGAGCGCGGCAACAACATCATGCCGACCGGGCGCGAGGCAAGTCTCCTGATCAAGTCTCCTGATCAAGTCTCCTGATCAAGTCTCCTGATCAAGTCTCCTGATCAAGTGTCCTGATCAAGTGTCCTGATCAAGTGTCCTGATGGTGGCAGGGACGAGTGAGCTTAGTGCTCAGAGATCGCGTTCGACATAGCCGCGCGATGTCATGCAGCCATTCAGAATTTTGAGATCGTATTGAGCCTCTTGCGCGTTGATGCTCGCCAATCCGCGACATTGCTGCAGATCAGCTTGCCCTTGTCGGGTGAGGGTAGGATTGCCCGCCATGCGTTGTCCGTCAGCGCGCGCCCAAACCTTGTTGCTGGGAGGCGTTTCAATAACTCTCTGCGGCTGTCTCGGCACACAGCCTGCCACGGCGAGGCTGAAACAGGTCGCAACGATCAAAGCCAATTGAGTCTTCATGCCCATCTCCCACGCATAACAGATTAATCGTTCCATAACGTATGGGAAAGTCAATCTTGACCATGAGACATCAGGACAACGCCGGGCCACCGGCATGACACCGGCAATGTTGGCTAAACGCCTGCCGCCAACCGCTAGGATGGCCGCCCGCTGGCTTTCTGAGACATTGGCGCGGCTCAGGTGAGGGTCCATTATCTGGGCAACAAAAATGGGAAAGGTGACGAAACGACCTTTGCAATCCTCCCATTTCGACTTCGACGCGTGTGCCATACAGCACCATCGCCACGCCATCACCATGACGTACAAAAATGCAAAAGAAAAACCCTCCCGCCTTACGGCAAGAGGGTTCGTTTTTGACGGCTGTTGATCCGGCTTTTTATTTCACCTGATACAACGCCTTGATGAATTGAAGCTGGTAGTCGACGCGTTCTTTATTGAGGTTTTTCACGACGCCTTGCTTGCCATTGGCAAATTCACGCATCGTGTCACTCGCGAGATCATAACGTGGCCAGATTTCGCGCTTGCCATAATTCGGATTGCCAGTCTTCGCAAAAGTAGCCCAGCTCTTAGTGAGCTGTTCTTTCATCGAGATGTCTTCGCGATTGTTTGGTGAAGTCACTGGAAACCAAATACTGGCCCATTTATTTTTTTCCCGCACTTCCTTGTACGCCTGGTCGATTTCGGCGCAGGGATTAGCGGGTCTTCCGGCCTTTGCAGGTGCCCGCGGCACGCTGGCGAGATCGCCGAACACATAGGGAAGTTCAAATGTGTGCGCCGGGCCGATAAAAGAATTTTTCAGCGTTGGCGTCATGAAAGTGTAGTAATAGGCATAGCTCGGCGCGTGCTTATTGGCGCTGTCAGCAAGCAACTTAACAGCACCTGTGTACCAACCATCGGCCATCATCTGTGAAGACAGCGCAAGCTGGCATTGCCACTTATAGTTTGCGTAAAGCTTTGAGACGATCTTCGGATCTTGCCCCATTTTCTTGACATAGGCGTCGACCGGCGGCGCGCCCATGATGAAGAAGCTCGCATCCCATGAGAGTGTTCCGACCATGAATGGAACTTTATGTTGCTTTCCTTCAGCGAACATCGGGATTGAATCACCGATGATGATCTGTCCATCGACCATCTCGGAATCAAATTCGCCGCTAAAATATTGCTTGCTCGTGAGAGACACCTGATCTGTGGGCATAGCGCGCAAATCTTTAAGCGATTTGGCGCCGAGGGACGCCATAAATTTCGTGTCTGTTTCTTCGACTGACGGCTTGCCATGGCGTGGCTTGCTGACATCGCGCATCGGCAATTGCTGCGGGCTTTGGGCAATGGCCTTATGGAAAAGACCTTTCGATGCGGGCGATGTCATGAGCCAAGTCACGCTGCGACCACCCGCAGACTGACCGAAAATGGTGACATTGTTAGGGTCACCACCAAAGGTCGCAATATTGTCGCGCACCCATTTCAGCGCCTGAATTTGGTCCATGACCCCATAATTACCAACCGGCTCATTGTTCTTTTTCGCTTCTTCAACCAATTCCGTCGGTGCAAAAAATCCGAAGCGTCCGATCCGGTAATCGATGGTCACGACCACGACATCTTCGGCCACGAGACCTGTCGGGACGTAATAACGTTCCGAACCTGAGCCTTCGACAAGTCCGCCGCCATGAATCCAGACCATCACAGGCCTGCTTTTCGCATTCTTCGGTGTATAGACATTGAGCTTGAGGCAATCTTCTGAGCCGGGTACGAGCTCATTGTTCAGGCCATCGACCATCATTTGAGTGCAAGCTTCGCCGAAGCGGCTCGCGTCGCGGGTGCCTGTCCAACTCTGAGCAGGCTGCGGCGGACGCCAACGCAGATCGCCAACGGGAGGCGCTGCATAAGGAATGTTGCGATAAACAACCATTCCCTGCGTTTCCACGCCCTGTAGCTTCCCGTTTTTCGTTTCGAGAATGGGGCGTGGCTGATGGTAGATATCAGTGGCGTTCGCTGAGTTCGCCGCGAGTGAAAAAGCTGCTGCAGCGATTACTTTTGAGATCTTTGGCATGATAAGTCCTGTTGTCACTTCCTAGAGAGAAATTAAGCAACGCAAAAGCGTTGCATCAGTTGTTGTGAATCAATCCGGGAACAGGAACGTAATCGTCGCGCGGGCACCAAAGCCTTTGGGGCCGTCCTGCGGCGAAGCGGCATAGTACCGAACGCCCAACTAAAAACTGACAGGTTGCTTATCGAAGCGAACGAGTTTTGACACCATAAAGTTGAAGGGCATCGTCCATTTCTGGGTGTTCCAATCATACTGGCTTTCGCTGTTGAGCGAGAACGTCCAAGCAGTCGGCGTCGTGTAAGCGACGAATGGCTGCATATAGACCTGATTGATCGGTCGAGCACCATCCGAAATTGGACCGGCAAAGCCCCAGACCTGATTGGCTAAAACGCCATAGGTCCACGGTCCCTGGATCCGCAGCGCAATAGCAGTCGGACCCGCGCCTGTTTCAGAGGTGCCGAGAAGCTTGTCGGTTGCTGTCGGCAAATAAAGAATCGGACCTGCGCCTACAACCAAGCCGCCAACAGGCTGCACGGGTGAAAGGAAGAAACTTTGTTCGATATTTCCTAAACCCGTCTGCGTTCCAGCCCCTGGGAAGATGCTGGTTTGCCAAGTCAGGGGCGCAACCGTACGGGAGATGATATTCCAATCCTGGTTGACCTTAATTGGAATAACGGGCTGAAAGTTTACATAAGCTGTTTGGCCTTTATCAGCTGGGCCGATACGCCCGTTCCAGTTGAACTGGAAGGGAACAGAAATGAGGGCCGCAATCGGATTGGCGAGTTTTTGTGCGAGTGCGGCATTCGAGTTCGCATCGTCGGCAGGCGGCTGTTTTTTGGCGTCGGCTTGTGACGATTGAACGTAGGGTGCAACCTGCGCCATCGCGCTAGGTGTCGCAAAGGCGGCTAAAAAGCAAAGAAAAATGGGAGCTTGCGAAGACGCGAAAAGTGAAGCCGCTTTGGCGAGAATGGATTTGAAATCAAGTTGAGTGACAGCAAAATTTTGCAACGAAACATTTCCGAAGTTTAGCATCTGAGCCCCCGATTGAAGTTAATGAGTTACTAACAGAGGCGCTTCTGAATAAAACCCATAATAGGTTCTGCATTGTATAATGGGTTTTGTAGCACAAACGAAATTCTAGAATAATCTCTCGAAGCAACGACTTTGGTTCTGTGTCGTCTTGTTTTCAAGGCTCGAGTTTTTACAGGACATGATCTCAATTTTGTATGTCTTTGCTTCATCCATTCCGATAAAATACTTGAGCAATATGAAAAGATAGGTCTTCCTTTGTTGTCTTCCTACATCTCGAAAATCGGTCGTGTTGTTGTCGCGTCCGCACTCATTGTTACCACCGCGGTCGCGCCGTCATTGGCCTGCACGGGCATGATGCTCATAAACAAGGACGTTAGCCTTGTGGCTGGCCGTACCGTCGAGTTCAGCATCCCGCTGAAAGCGTCAGCAGCGTTGATCCCCCGCGGTTATGCCTTCACAGGCGAAACACCGGCGGGCCCCGGGCTAAAATATACGGCCAAATACGCGGCCGCCGGCATTTATTCCTTCGATGATGTGAAGCTAATGGATGGCATCAACGAGGCGGGCCTTGTGGCCGGTGCCTTCTATCTTCCGACCTTTGCGACCTACACCGACTTGACGGCGCAAAACCAATCAAAGGGGCTCGCTCCGGCTGAATTCCCGAATTGGCTTCTCACCCAGTTTGGTTCGGTTGCCGAGGTTCGCCAAGCAATTGAATCGGGTGCTGTGATTATCACACCCACGGTAAAGCCGGGTTGGGGCGCAGCGCCGCCGCCGTTCCATTTCGCTGTTTATGATAAGACAGGTGCCTCGATCGTCATCGAGCCCATTGGTGGCAAGCTTGTGGTTCACGACAATCCGCTGGGAACGATTACAAACTCGCCGAACTTCCAGTGGCACATGACCAATCTGCGTAACTACATCGCAGTCGGCACCAACAACATCGACAAGGGCAAAATCGGTCGGTTGGAATTGCAGGCTCTGGGAGCGGGCAACGCCATGCTTGGCATACCGGGGGATCTTTCTCCGCCGTCGCGTTTCGTTCGCGCTGCGTTTTTCAGTGCAACCGCTGTCCAATCTCCGAATGCCGAAGAAGGTGTTAAGCAGCTCTTCCACCTACTGAACAATTTCGACATTCCGCGAGGCATGGCCCGGACCGATAGCGTTGCGGATTATACGGAAATCACAACAGCTCGCGATCCGCAAAATCTGCGGTTCTACTGGCGGAGCCATGACCACCAGACGATCCGTATGATCGACATGAAACAGCTCGATCTTAATAGCAAGGTGATCAAGCATTTCGTTGCTGACGAGGGTAGCACACCCGTCCGCGACATGAGTGCGAAGTTCAAGTGATCGCTTAATGATCTGGCCACTGCCGCTTCGGCGGCAGTGGCGAATGCGCATCAAAAATGGGCGATGTGATCGCCCATTTTTAGGGTCTCCGAACGATAAGCTGGCTGATTCAGCGCGTTAGGTTCTTACTTCGAGAGATCTGTGATCGTTGGTTTCTGATCGATTGAGATGTAGCGAATTGTCTTCGCGTCCAAATCAAGCGACTTCAAAGAGACCTGGCGAACCGCCGGATTTTCGTAGGTTCTGAACTGGTAGATTCCGTTCTTCAAATCGGCCCCGACCATCCACTCTGTAATTTCATATCCGGCCACACCACCTCCGGCTGCGCCGCCTGCGAGCGTTCGAATTGCACCTGGCGGGATGTCAAACTGGCTTAAAAGATGGAAAGCAATTGGCAGTGCATCATTTGCATCTTTAAATTGAGGCGCAGAATTGACCAAATACGCGGCGCGAATGAATCGCGACTGCGATGAGTAGTCCCCCGGTTGAGCGATCTGACCGCCGCCGGTGGACCATTGCGGATATGTTGCCCCATTGATCTTGAGCGGCGGGACCGGTGCCGCGGTCGATGTGGCATACATCGATAAATGATCGAGATGCCATTGCATATTCGGGGCGTTTGTCACCACCCCTGTGGGGTTGTCAATCATCGTGAGTTTGCCGCCCACATACTCGATCGTAACGCTCTTTCCTGATGCATCGTGAACCGTAACGTGAATCGGGAGCGGTCCGTTGAAGACACTGAGTGGCGCGCGATTAACTTTGATTTTCGGCATGCCGAGTTTCACTTCATCGACATTCGCAAATTGCGTCAGGATGTAAGTGAGAATTTGATGCGAGGCGATGGAATTGGACGATTCAGCTGAAGAAACCTCTTGGAACTCAGCAAGTCCTGGCAAGAAAAGCATTCCTCCGCTCAATCCCTTTTCGTTCATGCCATCGACAAAATCGGGAAGATCGAGGCCATTTAAACCAGTGGCGCCGTATTTTGTTTTGAAAGCAAGACCGCTGCCGAGCTTACCATCAGGGCCGACGCCCTGGTTCTCATAGTTGCGCGGCATCACCATCAACTTGGAGCTCAAGGGCAATGCGAATTCCATGGTGCGCGCATACACAACGTCACCATTTTGCGCTTTGAGAATAAAGGATGTGCATGCTTGTGCCGCCGTCGCGCTGACAGCCATGGCGGCCGCCAGAACGGCACTGATGGTCGATTTAATTTTTGATGTCATCGTTTGTCTCCTTGTGAGCACGTGAGGGCCCAATTCTTCCGCGGCCATCGCAGCAACCGTCTTCTAGGTTAAAGACCTTTGCGTGAGTATTATTTTAACTTGGTTTTATTGAGGCAATTGAGCGGCGTCGATGATCATCAAGTATAACTCATATTGGGGTTTTGAGCTAAATTGCGTGCGCACGCCGACCTTGGTTGCATCTTCGAAGCACATCAAGGACGCCGGATCAGATCGCCGGACCTCTTACTCTTGAGCTTGGAATAGGTCCGCAAAATCCGGAAGCTGGCAAGATTGAGTTTTCTTCTTCCTAACCGGCGGGCGGCCGAAAGAGGTTTGCTCCTCAATGTGCAAAAGGTGTGGTGATCGCGCTGGGACTCGAACCCAGGACCTACAGATTAAAAGTCCGTTGCTCTACCAGCTGAGCTACGCGATCGCACTTTGCGGCCCCGTGCTATCTGCGTTGCGCCGGGGGGTCAAGGCTATCCACCTCAGCTTTGGCAGGTAATCACGAAAAAGGGGCCGGATAACTGGCTATTTTCCCGGATGATGCCCGCTCCGGACCAGAGAACGAGCCTTCGCGGCCCGTCAGGCTGCGGTGCTGTGCTCCGGCAATTGCGCGAACATGGCAATCAGGCCGCGGTCGCCCAAGAGCGCCATTGCCTCTTTTGGCTGGATGAAGGCGATGACATCGTCTGCGCTTTCGGCATCGCGAATGCGGGCTTCGGCTATGGCGCGCTCGGGTTGCACTGCGCCGCGCTTGCGTGGTTCACCGGCAGGCAATTCTGTCAGATGAAAATGCCGGAGTGCCTCATCGGCATGAAGTGCCCGCAAGCCATTATCGTCGTCAAAGCCCATGGCGGCGAATTCGCGCATCAGCGCATTGGCGCGGGTGGCGATGGGAGGCGGGGAGGCTTCTTCAGGGGTCATCAAAAGACCCCTGTTTTTAAGTGCCATACCGATCGACAACATACCCGACGCGGCAGAGATCGGGATCGCCAGAACGAGACCGATGATGGTTGGCGACATCCAGCCAGCGAGCGAGGGCGCGAGCAGGAACGCTGAAACGCCGGTTAGCACGCCCAGCGCCGTCTGCAAACGATGCTGCCGCACAATGTCGCGGAAGGGAATCGAACCATCGTCGCGCCGCTGCGGGTTCCAACCAGCATCGCGCCCCAACACGATCTGGATGACCACGCCCGATTGGATGACCATCAGGACGGGAGCTAGCAGGGCCGATGCGATGATCTCGATCAGCGCGGACGCGATCAGGAGAAAACCGCCGCCTGCGGCGCGTCGTTCGGCTTTTCGGAATAGAGCCAGCAAGAGACCGAATAATTTCGGCGCAAGCAGGATCAGCATCGTGATGCCAAACAATTGCAGCGCGCGTTCGGCATCGAAGCGCGGCCAAGCCGGGAAGAGCGAAAATTCCTTGGTGAAATACTCGGGACGCACATAACGCGTCTGCAACACAAGCATGATGCCGACGATGAGTTGCAACAGCCAGAACGGCGAAGCGAGATAGGACATGATGCCCGTGGCAAAATGCTGCCGCGTCGCGATCTTCAGGCCGGCTGCTCCGATCACCCGCGTATGCTGGAGATTGCCCTGACACCAGCGCCGATCGCGTGTCGCAAGATCGATCAGCGAGGGCGGGCTTTCTTCATACGAACCTTGCAAGTCGGGCAGCATATACACAGACCAGCCTGCACGTCGGATCAATGCGGCTTCGACAAAATCATGGCTAAGAATATGCCCGCCGAAAGGCGGCTTTCCCGACAATGTCGGCATCCCGCAATGATCGGCAAAGGCACGCGTGCGGATGATCGCATTGTGCCCCCAGTAATTGCCGTCACGACCCGACCAGATCGCAAGACCGGTCGCGATGATGGGACCGTAAAAGCGGGCCGCAAATTGCTGCAGCCGTGCGAACAAAGTGTTGCGATTGATGATCAGGGGCAGCGATTGGATGATGCCTGAATCGGGATCGGCTTCCATCGCCGCCGCGAGTGAGACGATGCAATGGCCGGTCATCAGGCTATCAGCATCGAGCACCAGCATATGTTCATAAGACCCGCCCCAGCGCGTGACGAAATCCTCGATATTGCCGGCTTTGCGGCCCACATTCTTGGGCCGATGCCGGTAATAGACCTGCGCCCGGCCTGCGAGACGCGCTCTCAAATCTCGGAAGGCACGTTCTTCGGCGATCCAAGCATCCGGTTGTGTCGAATCCGAAAGGATGAAGAAATCGAAATGCGCGATCTGGCCAGTTTTCTCGATTTCTTCAATCATCGCATAGAGCGATGCAAAAACCCGCGCGGTTGCTTCATTGTACACCGGCGATAAAACAGCCGTGCGCGCTTTGAGGTGCGCGGGCAGAGGTGGCGCTGGCTTGCGCCGGATCTCTCCAATAAAGCCGACGATCGCACTCGTGAACGCAATTGCGATCCACGAGAAATTAATTGTGAACAGAGCAAGCAACGCCCATTGCAACAGGGTGACGGATGAAACCGACACGACGCGGTACATTTCCAACGCGCCCCAGCCGGTCAGGGCCAGTCCGCCTCCAAAGACGAAAAGACGCGCCATGTTTGGCGGGCGATAGGGTTTGACGGGCTTGCGGACTTCGGCGGGACCAAACCGACGCAAGGATTGCACCGGCATCTCGAGCCGGTTCTCAAGCGGAAGAGCAGGTGCGTCCACAGGTGCGCGATCCAACCCACCGGCACTGTCCTGGTGAGTGGGGTCTCGCGTCAAGGCGTCCAGCGATAGAGCCATGTTTCCGTCAGCGGCCTGCCGTTTGATTCCAGAAGAAGACGCAACTCGCTTGCGTTCTCCCCGCCCGGATCAAGCACGAATCCGACGCGCACCAATTTCTGCTCCGGATAGGTCCATACACGCAAGCCCGACACCTGTCCCGGGGAAGCTCCCAACACGGGCTTCATCTCTGCCAGCGATTGGGGCTGTTTGAAGGCCTCGCCAACGAAATCGACCATGAAACGGCGACGGCGCCCACCGGCGGACCCAGTCCGCGTTTCTGTAACGACTCCTAGATCGGGTCGGTCAGGCGGTTGCCAACTCCAGAATTGACGATAGGCGAAGAAAGTTTCCGTGCCGGGCTGCAAGCCCTGCTTTGGGCGCCAATACGAGATCACATTGTCGTTGATCTCGTTCTCGGTCGGGATCTCGATGAGTTGCACCATGCCTTGGCCCCATTCGCCAATAGGCTCGATCCAAAGCGAGGGGCGGCGCTCGAAATTCTGATCGCCATCGCGGAAATCTCGGAAGTCACGCAAACGCTGGACGAGGCCGAACCCCTTCGGGGAGGGATCGACAAAGCTGGAGATCTGCAACATGTCCGGATTGTTTAGCGGACGGTAGATCCATTCCTTATTGCCGTTATGAATCGACAGACCCGACGATTCGAACACGGCCGGTCGCGGGTCGTCATTGTTGCGTCGTGTGTTCGGGCCGAAGAAATAGGTCGATGTCATCCCGGCAATGCCGAAATTTTCGACAGGCGTGCGCGCAAACAGCGTGATTTCAGTGTCGATGATCGAGACATCACTCGCACGCAGGATAAAGCGATAGGCACCCGTCACGCTTTCGCTATCAAGCAGTGCATGAACCACAAGGTTGTCGCTGGCCTGCGCCGGTTGTTCGATCCAGAAGGCGCGGAAAGCAGGAAATTCCTCACCCTTGCTGTCGCCCGCTTTTAACGTCAGGCCGCGCGCCATAACCCCAAGATTTTGGTAGCGAGCCGACGAACGGAAAAAGGTTGCACCCTGAAAGATTCCGACTTCGCGCATCTTGCCGTCCTGCGCATCGCCGAGCACGCGAAAGCCGGAAAAACCCAGATCGGGAAGTGTCGCCGGAGGCTGCAATCGACCGTAATCAAATTTCGATCGATCATAGACGATGCGCCGCACCATCGCATCTTCGACGACGAAGAGCGTGACTTGGGCTTGAAAAGCGTAACCGCGATGCAACGGCTCAACGACGAAAGGGCGATTTTCGCCCGACCAAATTTGCCCTGCCGGTTGCGCCCGAATACCGATGTAGTTCTCGTAATTCAAATTGTTGAGCGGATCTGGGAGGTCAGTTGGCGGCGGCGTATAGGGGCGCTTCGACAATAAACGCGCCAGATCGATGACGAGGGAGGGCGAGAATTTCTGCCCATCCCCGAGTGTCTGCTGAATGGCGGTTGTTGCAAAGCTCTGCGCGAAAGCGGGCGCGGCCAGGAAGCTCGCAAACGCGCCCATGCCAAACCGCAATGCCGCGCGGCGGGCCGGATCAAAGCCGGGGGCGGGGAAAGGCGAAATGGCGCCGGCCATCGAATCAACTTTGGAAAGGAATGCGACCTGGCCGGTGGCCCGGCCTTTTTGCACCCCGCCGCCCAAGGTTTAGGCAAGTGAAGTGCATGCCCTCAATAGCACATCCCTGCACACTGGCGAGGGGGAAAGTCATGCTTTATCAATCCAGTTTCCGAAAAAGCTTAACGCTGGGCCAGTTACCCTAGGGTCCATTAGCTTGGTCGGGCTGGCCATGATGTGGGCCAAACGTCTAGAAGGCGGCGGGGCGGCCATTCAGTGTCCGAGCCGCCATCGTTCCGAGGGGTGATACCGACCATGCCCGCAACGCCGCGCCGTCTTGTTGCCGTGATCCTCGCAGCCGGGGAGGGGACGCGCATGCGTTCCGCACTCCCGAAGGTGCTGCATCCCGTAGCGGGCCGCCCGATGTTGGGCCATGTCATTCTCGCAGCAGAAGCGGCCGAGCGTGTGATCGTGGTCGTTGGACCCGGCCGCGACGATGTCGCCGCCTATGCCCGCTCGATGCGCTCCGATGTCATCGTCTGCGTTCAAACCGAGCGCAAGGGAACGGCCCATGCCGTGCTCGCAGCGGAAAGTGCGATTGGCGAGGCTGTCGAAGCAGGTATTGAGGATTGCATTATCTTGTTCGCCGACACGCCGCTTGTGACCGCGATGACGCTTGCTGGTCTTCGGGCGGCGCTCGCCTCTGGCTGCACGATTGCCGCCCTCGGTTTCGAGGCAAGCGATCCTGCCGGTTATGGTCGCTTCCTCATGGACGGCGATACGCTTTCTGCTATTCGTGAACACAAGGATGCGACTGAGGCCGAACGCGCCGTTAGTCTCTGCAATGCCGGGCTGATGGCGGTCGCGGCACAAAAGGCGTTGCCGCTCTTGAAGCGCGTTACAAACAACAATGCGCAGCAGGAATATTATTTGACAGAACTCATCGCCCTGGCGCGCGCGGATGGCGACAATACAGCTGCGGTGATCGCCGATGAAGCCGAGGTGATGGGCGTGAACGACCGCATCCAACTCGCTCAGGCTGAAACGGCGATGCAGTCCCGTCTGCGTGAGAAGGCGATGCGTGATGGCGCGACTCTCATAGCGCCTGAGACGGTTTATTTCTGGGCCGATACAAGCGTCGGACGCGATGTCATGATCGAGCCTCACGTCGTGTTTGGTCCTAACGTCACGATTGCCGACAATGTAACGATTCATGCCTTCAGCCATATTGAAGGTGCGACCATCGGCAATGCAGCACAGATCGGTCCATTTGCGCGCATCCGTCCAGGTAGCGAGATTGGCGCGCGCGGCAAGGTTGGCAATTTCGTCGAAACAAAAAATGCCAAAATCGGGTTCGGGGCGAAGGTCAACCATTTGAGCTATATTGGCGATGCGAGTGTAGGTGCCGATGCCAATATTGGCGCGGGCACGATCACCTGTAATTATGACGGCTTTGGTAAGTACCGCACGGAAATCGGCGCGGGCGCTTTCATCGGATCGAATTCTTCACTCGTTGCGCCGGTGAAAATTGCCGACGGCGCCTATGTCGGTTCAGGCTCTGTGATTACCGAGGATGTGCCGGCCGATGCGCTGGCCGTTGCGCGCGGCCGTCAAATCATTCGCGATGGTTGGGCAAAGCGTTTCCGCGCGTCCAAAGGTAAGGACAAGGCGTGAAACCGTTACATTTCGATACGGAAGTTGATTTGAGCTTTACGGCTCCAGCTTCTATCGAAAAGCATACTCTTTGAAAGGGTAATTCTTCATGTGCGGTATTGTCGGCATTCTCGGTCGTGAAAAGGCCGCCCCACTGGTGGTTGAAGCCCTCAAAAGGCTTGAATATCGCGGCTATGATTCCGCTGGTATCGCTACGCTTGAGGATGGACACATCACGCGTCTGCGCGCCGAAGGAAAATTACGCAATCTTGCCACCAAGCTGGAATCGCATCCGCTGAACGGAACGATCGCGATCGGTCACACGCGCTGGGCCACCCATGGCAAACCAACAGAGAATAACGCGCACCCCCACGCGACCGACAAGTTGGCCGTCGTACATAATGGCATCATCGAGAATTTCCGCGAATTGCGGAAGATGATGGAAGGTGAGGGCATTGTCTTCAAAACTGAGACAGACACTGAAGTCGTCGCTCAACTTGTCACGCGCGAATTGGCGACAACCAACGATCCGCGCACCGCGGTTGCGCGTGCCTTGCCGCAATTGCGCGGAGCATTTGCGCTTGCGTTTATTTTTGAAGGCGAGCCTGACCTCATGATTGGTGCCCGCCAAGGGGCGCCGCTGGCCGTTGGTCACGGTGATGGCGAGATGTATCTTGGCTCGGATGCACTTGCGCTTGCACCTTTTACGGACACAATCACCTATCTCAACGATGGCGACTGGGTCGTCTTGAACCGCGCCGAAGCGGAATACCGAGACGCTGAAAATTCCAAAGTTTCGCGGAAAAAGCAGAAGACCACAGCCGGTGCCTTTCTGGTCGACAAGGGTAACCATCGCCATTTTATGGCGAAAGAAATCCATGAACAACCGGAAGTTGTTGGCCGCACGCTCGCACATTACTTAGATATGGCGAGAGCCGAAGTTGCGTTGCCTTTCGCAATACCATTTTCGTGGAAAGATTTAAGCCGCTTAACGATCTCCGCCTGCGGCACTGCCTACCTCGCAGGCTATATCGCCAAATATTGGTTCGAGCGTTATGCGAGGTTGCCGGTCGAGATCGATGTCGCATCCGAGTTTCGTTATCGCGAGGCACCTTTGCCGGAAAATGGTCTTGCCATCTTCATCTCGCAATCGGGTGAAACCGCCGACACGCTCGCTGCCCTACGTTATGCAAAGGATAGTGGCCAAAACATTTTGAGCGTCGTCAATGTCACGACATCGACGATTGCGCGCGAGAGCGACATTGTCGCGCCGATCTTAAGCGGGCCTGAGATTGGCGTGGCCTCGACCAAAGCGTTCACGTGTCAGCTGGCGGTCTTGGCATGCCTTGCGATTGCGGCAGGTGTCGAACGCGGCACGCTCACTCGTGAAGAATCGGCTCGGCTCGTCAACGAACTCATTTTGACGCCCGGGCGCATCTCGGAAGCCTTGCATCGTGAGTCGGCGATCCGCGACATTGCACAGCGCCTGACCAAGGCGACCGATGTCCTCTATATCGGTCGTGGCCCGGCCTATCCGCTGGCGCAGGAAGGTGCGCTCAAGCTCAAGGAAATTTCCTACATCCATGCCGAAGCTTATGCTGCAGGCGAGTTGAAGCACGGGCCCATCGCTCTGATCGACGAGAAGATGCCGGTCATCGTCATCGCGCCGCACGATCCGCTCTACGAAAAGACCATTTCGAATATGCAGGAAGTCGCCGCACGCGGGGGCAAGATCATCTTGATTGCAGAGGATCAGGCCGCTGAACAGAGCGGGCTCGACGGTATCGCCCACGTCGCCATGCCCGCCATGGCCGCCGATTTCGCGGCCATCCCCTATGCGGTGCCGGTGCAATTACTGGCCTATTGGACGGCCTTTCTGCTCGGCAAGGATGTCGATCAACCGAGAAACCTCGCGAAATCCGTTACGGTAGAGTAAGGAAGTCGGGCTAGGCTTCTTCCAGAGGTCCACGCCCGAACCGCGATGACAGAACCGAACACGATCCCGTTGATTACACCGCCGCCGGAGACGCCCAAGGCTTCTTTCGGGCAAAAATTGCGCGCCTATTTTTTGACCGGCCTCGTTGTGGCGGGGCCTTTGGCCATCACCCTCTACATCACGTGGTGGTTCATCAATCTCGTCGACGGGTGGGTGAAGCCATGGTTGCCGGCCAGCCAATACACCGAATTGCCGCTCAACATTCCGGGTTTCGGTTTGTTGATCGCCTTCATCGGGCTAACGATCCTCGGATTTTTGACCGCGAGCATCGTTGGCCGCTCATTGCTTGATGTGTCGGATTTGCTGCTGGGCCGTATGCCTGTCGTCCGCAGCCTCTATCGCGGGATGAAGCAAATCTTCGAAACCGTGTTCTCGCAGCAAGGATCCTCGTTTCGGACAGCCGCGCTGGTGCAGTTCCCCGGTCCCGGCATGTGGTCCATCGTGTTTCTCTCCGGCCCGCCGCTGGGTTCTATCAATGAATCGCTGCCAGAACCGGATGCCTACGTGTCCTGCTTTCTACCCTGTACGCCCAATCCGACGACAGGCTTCTTTTTCTATCTGCCGCGCAAAGACATCATCGAGTTGAAGATTAGCGTCGAAGATGCTGCGAAGATTGTAATGTCCGCCGGATTGATCACGCCGGATGAGCAGCAGCAAAAGTTGAAAGCGTTGGCCGATGAGGCGCGTATTCCCGGCGATCCAAAGTTGGAATTGTAATCAACCCGCCCGCATCAAACGCATCGCCGCATCGCGCTCAAAAAGATAGAGCAAGCTGCGGAGCGCTTGGCCACGTTCTGTTTCAAGTTTTGGATCGCGCGCCAAGATCAGTTTGGCGTCGTCGCGTGCCGCAGCGAGCAATTCGCCATGCTTTTCCGGTATGGCAAGCCGGAACCCCGGCACACCCGATTGGCGCGTCCCCAAAACATCGCCTTCGCCACGCAGTTTTAGATCTTGTTCAGCAATGATGAAACCGTCTTCCGTCTCGCGCATCGTCTCGAGCCTTGCACGCGCCACTTCACCGAGCGGGTTTTTGTAGAGGAGCAGGCATGTGGAGCGTCCCGAACCGCGCCCGACGCGGCCACGCAATTGATGCAATTGCGCGAGCCCAAAACGTTCTGCATGTTCGATGATGATGATGGTGGCTTCTGGCACATCGACGCCGACCTCGATCACCGTGGTGGCCACGAGAATCTGCGTGTCGCCGCGCGCAAAAGCAGCCATCGCGGCATCCTTGTCTTTGCCTTTCATCCTGCCATGGACAAGACCAACTTTATTCCCAAATTTCGTTTCTAGATCAGCAAAACGCTCTTCCGCTGCTGCAAGGTCGAGTTCTTCATTCTCTTCAACCAAAGGGCAAACCCAATAAATCCGTTGCCCCTCCGCTATGGCACGGGCAGCACCGCGCACAACCTCGTCGATCCTGTCGATGGCGATGATGCGGGTATTGATAGGCTGTCGGCCAGCGGGCTTTTCCCGTAACGATGAAACTTCCATATCGCCGAAATAGGTGAGAACCAATGTGCGCGGAATCGGGGTCGCCGTCATCACCAACATGTCGACGGCATCGCCCTTGCGCCCGAGTGCCAATCTCTGATGCACACCGAAACGATGCTGCTCGTCGATGACGGCTAAGCCGAGATCGCGAAAGGCAACGTCATCTTGAAATAGCGCATGCGTGCCAACCGCAATATCCACATCGCCGAGAAGCCCGTTGAGCGCGGCGGCGCGTGCATTACCCTTTTCGCGTCCTGTCAACAAAACGATCTGAAGACCCGCAATGTCGCAGAGCGGTTTCAGGCGCTCATAATGCTGGCGCGCCAGAATTTCAGTCGGCGCCATCAAGGCAGCCTGATGGCCAGCCTCAACGGCGGCGGCCATCGCCAAAAGCCCAACGATCGTCTTGCCCGATCCGACATCACCCTGCACGAGCCGCAACATGCGGTCCGGCGCAGCCAGGTCTTGCTTGATGTCGGCGAGCGCTGCGGTTTGTGCGCCAGTTAAGGAATAGGGTAGGGCTTCGAGGATCTTTTGTTCGATGCGACCGTCGCCAATGCGCTCGATCCCCTTCGCTTTCGTCATAGATTGGCGCACAATCAACAGCGCCAATTGTCCCGCAAGCAGTTCATCGTAAGCGAGCCTTTGCCGCGCCAGAGAATCCGGCTCAAGCACCATCAATGAGTCTGGGCGATGAATGTGCGAAAGAGAATCTTTAAAGGTCGGCCAGCCCTGTTTGGTGAGCCAGCTTCGATCCTGCCATTCCGGCAGGTCGGGGCAGCGTTTCAACGCTTCGCCGACGGCCCGCTGTACGCCACTGGAAAACAAGCCATAGGTCAATCCATAGACAGGCTCGAAACGCGGCAATCTTTGATAAGCGTCCGCATCCATCACGCGGTCGGGGTGGGTGATCTGCCGCATCCCATCGTAAAGCTCAATTGTACCGGCCACATAGCGCTCGGCACCGAGCGGCAGCAGGCTTTCAATCCGTCCGGGCGGCGCGTTGAAAAACACGAGTGTGATGTCGCCAGTATTGTCGCCAACCAAAACACGGAAGGGCGCGCGGCGCCGTCCTGGCGGCGGCGGTCGGTGCTGTTCGACACGCACCTTTACGACAAGGGGTTTGTCGATCTCCGTTTGCGCGATGGTTGGCGCAAGGCGGCGGTCGATGGCTCCTGTCGGAAGATGGAAGAGCAGATCGATCAACCTTGCGCCATGGCCGTGATCGCCGAGGAGCTTGTCATAAAGGGGTACTGTTTTCGGCCCAATTCCCGGTAATGCGCCAACACCGGCAAAAAGAGGATCGAGTTGATAGGGTCGCATATTTTAACCCCAGCGCCGATGCGCCCACATCCATTGATCGGGATACTCACGGATCCAGCGCTCGAACTGCGCCTGAATTTGTGCGGTGAGTACCACAACATCAGCATCGCGGTCACCGCTTGGCTCGAAATGCATCAATTCGAACTCGCAATCGAAATGCACGCCCTGTTTGCGGATCACACGGCCGATGAGGATCGGTGCTTCTTGTGACAGCGAGATGATGGCGGGAATCGTCGATGAAGGTGCTGGATGGCCGAAAAAGGGGACGCTTACGCCGCGATAATCACGCAGATCCGCAAGCAGCGCCGCAGCCGCACCGTTCTTGATGGTGCGGATCATCTTGACCAGCGCGTCCTTGCCCTTTGGAAATAAGCCCAGCGGATAGAAACGCTGCCGCATAGCGCTAACTTCGGCATCGACAATCGGGTTCTTCAGGCGCTGATAAATCCCGGTCACCGGAATGCTGGTCGCTTGTGCGAATGCAAGCGAAGCAATTTCCCAATTGCCGGTATGGAGGCTAACGACGACCAACTTGTCGAGCGTCTTGAGCCTTTCCAAGGTCTCTGCCGAGGCCTTGAGATTAATCCGCGTAGGATCGGCATTGATGCGGTCGAGATGGAACGCTTCGCCGAAATTGCGTCCCAGATTGCGCCACATCCGGTTGAGGATTTGACGGCGCTCCTGCTTGGGAATGTCCGGGAGCGCCATTGCGATCTGTTTCATCGCGCGCTTATCGCGCCGCAGCCAAGGGGCAATCGCCCGCCAGATGGTACCCGAAAGAGCTGACGCGAAATCGACCGGGAGCAGCCTCGCAAAGCCTGCAACGAGACGGAAACCGAATGCTTCGAGCCGCATGGCGGCTGAAACATCGGTTTTTGCGTTCATATCGCGGTTTGGGATAGCGGGTTCGGTCATAAAGCTCGCGATTCCAGTGGGGTAACCGTTCCGCTGGCTAGCATGGCACGGGCCGGACTGTCATCTGAGGCGCAGAGCGGCCATACTGGCGGTGCCGTTGACGCTGACCCCGGTTCAGACCAAAACGCGCCATCGCAATGGGATCCGCGCCTTGTCGTCCGTCCTCGCTCTGGCCTTGCCCTTCTTTGGGCTCATTTTTCTGGGCTTCTTCTGCGGCAAGCTGAAGAAACTGCCTGAGGCCGGCTTGCAATGGATGAACTTTTTTATCGTTTACGTCGCGCTTCCGGCTCTTTTCTTCAAACTGATCTCCTCGGCGCCATTCGAGCAACTCGCTAACTGGCCCTATGTGATCGGTACCACGCTGGCCACCTATGTCGCTTTTGCGCTCGCCTTTTTGATCGGCATCATCACGATGAAAGGCCGCATCCGTGAAGCGACGGTGCAAGCGGTTGCGGGGGCTTACGCCAATATCGGCTATATGGGTCCCGGCCTCACGATCTCAGTGATCGGTCCGGAGGCCATCGTCCCCACTGCCTTGATCTTTGTCTTCGACAATATCTTGCTGTTTACGCTGGTGCCGTTCCTGATGTCGCTTGGCGGCAGCGAAAAAATGAAATTCGGCGAGACCGTCTGGTACATCGTCAAACGTGTCGTCACCCATCCGTTCAACGTTTCGATCGCGGTTGCCGTCGTAGCGGCCTATTTCAAATTCCAGCCGCCCGCAGCCATAGACACGATGTTGACGTTTTTAAAGAACGCGGCTGCACCGGTGGCGCTCTTCACGATGGGCGTGACGGTGGCGTTGCGCCCAGTCAAAACCGTGCCGTGGGAAATGCCAGCTTTGCTTTTCATCAAGCTTATCCTGCACCCCGTTGCAGTCTTCGTGATCCTATCCTTCCTCGGCCCATTTAGCCGCGAATGGATGATGACGGCGGTATTGATGGCAGCGCTGCCACCGGCCTTGAACGTATTTGTGATTGCCAATCAATATCACGTCTATGTCGAGCGTGCGTCGACCGCGATCCTGCTGGGGACGATGCTGTCAGTCGGCACGGTGACGGCGCTATTGTGGCTCATCACTGAAAATAAACTGCCGACGAGTCTTTTTGCCTTCTAACGTGCGCTGCCGAGGCCTTGGCGCATGACGAAGCGGCGCAAGGGACCAATGGAACCAAGCAAGGTGAGACCCATCGAGCGCGCTGCATCGACAGGAAGAAATCCAGCCAACAGGGACCGATTGAGTGCGTCGACTGCGTTAGTGCGGAATGCGATATCGCTCAAGCGGCCCTTGCGATAACGCGCTAAACCCGTTTCCGAAACGCCGCTCGAAAAACCGTCGAGCAAATCCGCGACATCGCGCAGGCCGAGATTCAAGCCCTGCGCACCGATGGGCGGGAAGACATGCGCCGCTTCCCCTGCGAGGACAACACCGGATCCGACGACATCATGAACGGAAATACCGCCCATCGGTACAGCACCGCGCGGCCCGTCGAGTCGCATGGCTCCCAGCATGGACTGCGCCTGATCCTCGACTGCGCGCCCGAAGTCGGCATCGTCAAGCGCCATCAGTCGCGCGGCACGGTCAGGCTTGCATAACCAAACAAGGCTTGAGCGCTTGCCGGGCAATGGTACCAAAGTGAATGGTCCCTCGGCCGTGTGAAACTCGGTCGATATGTCGCGATGAGAACGGTCATGCGAGAAGATGGCCGTCACGGCCGTCTGATCGTAAGTCCATTCTTTTGTTCCGATCCCCGCCGCTTTCCGAACCATGGAATTTCGGCCATCTGCTCCGATGATGAGGTCCGCTTCAACTGCACTCCCGTCGGGCAGGAGTATCCGGCCATGTTCAATGCCAGCAGCGTTGTCCTTAATGCGCACGAGCCCAGCGGTTTTCTCAGCCTCTACGGCGATCATGTCGACGAGTGTCGCCGATTCAACATTGAAACCGAAAGCAGGGAGGCCGATCTCGCCCGAGTCAAACGTGACGGGCGGAGCGCGCAGCAGGCGTCCAGTATCGTCGATAATCCTCAGATGGATCAGCGGAGCGCCGTGGTCTTCGACGAGACGCCGCAGACCGATCCGCTCAAGAACCTGAAGCGATGTTTCCATAAGCGCAACCGTGCGCCCGTCGCGACGGGCGCCATCGGTCCCGATCACAGCGACACGCAGGCCCGCGCGCGCAAATCCAATCCCTGCCGCAAGCCCGACAGCTCCAGCCCCGACAATGGCGATTTCGTAACGTTCCGACATGCAACGCTTTATAGGGCCGGAACGCCGTTTCATCCATCCGGAAAGGGCCGCATGGGAGGCGGTGCCACGCCATGCTACAAGCACTTGCATGAGTTCCGGCACCGAAACCGAACCTGAATTGTCGTCGACCGCCCTGGTGACGGCGCTGACCCTTGGCTTCCTGATCATGGCCGGTTGGGCAGCCTTGATCGCCGCACTCCCGCCGGGATTACCCACGGCCGGGGCCCTTTGGGCTGCCATTTGCAGCCCTGTGCCTCAAATCGCGAATTGGGCCGAAGGCTATGCCGCGGCGCTCAGCGTTTGGTTGCCCATGGTGCCAGCCATGATGCTTCCCTCGGCTATTCCGATGACGCTCGCCTTTGCCGCACGGATCGAACGCCAGGGCGGCGCGATCAAGCCCATCCTGCTCATTTCAGCATATCTTGGCGTTTGGCTTGCCGGCGCGAGCGTTTTTGCTCTGATACAGACTGTAGGAGCACTGGCACTCGTGCGCCTCAATTTGCCCGCTACAGCCTTGGGCATACTCGGCGGATTTGCGATCGGTTTGGCAGGGCTTTGGCAATTCGCACCTTTGAAACTGCTGAGCCTTGCCGCTTGCCGACACGATTTTGGCGATATGTCGGAAAAGCCGAGCCTATGGCAGACAATCGCAATCGGAGCCGGGCAGGGGATCGCTTGCATGCTCTGCTGCTGGGCGCTGATGCTGGCTGCGGCCGCTGCGGGGGCGATGAATCTCGTCTGGATGGCTATTTTGGCCGCTGTGATGACTGCGGAAAAGATGATTGGTCCGCGGGCAACGGCCCCCTTGGGCCTTGTCCTAATCGTACTCGGCACCATGATCGGTTTAGGTGCGGTTGGAGCTGGTCCTTTGCTGGCTTATTGGCGCAGCTGATCCGTCCCATTGGATATTGCGCTTGGGCATGTGCTAAGACGACGCCCTTATTTCGGAGGCCATCTTGGCGCAGACACCGACCAATCCGCCGCCCCGTTCGCTGCAAGAGCGCCTGCCTGCCTATGCGGTTCATGCACTGACAGCCTCCGGCACGGCCTTTGCGCTTTTGTCTCTGATTGCAGCTGTGCAAGGCGATCCTGCCGAAGCTTTCTTCTGGCTCGGAGTGGCCTTGATCGCCGACGGTCTTGACGGTCCGCTCGCGCGTAAGATCGACATCGCCAACCGTGTACCCGCCATCAATGGCGAAACCCTCGACCTTGTCGTCGATTTCACGACCTATGTCTTCGTCCCTGCCGCAATCCTGATTTTCTCCGGTCTTGCGGCATTTCCGCTGCTTGTTTTTCTCGGTTGCGTGATCGTGGCGAGTGCAGCAGTTTATTTCGCCGATACACGCATGAAGACTGAAGACAATTGGTTCGCTGGCTTTCCCGCCGTCTGGAATCTCGTGATCTTTTACTTGCTCGTGTTCCCGTTGCCGCCTCTCGTTATTGCGGCTCTTGTGATCGTGACAGCTATCGCACAGGCCTTTCCAGTCGTCTTCGTTCACCCAATCCGCGTGAAGGCTTTTCGTCCGCTGACGATCACAATGCTGATTGTCTGGGCGTTTGCCGCATGCTTTACGATCATCGAGGATCTAAAGCCCGGTATCGTCACGCAGGCAGCGCTTCTCGTGACACTGATCTATTTTGTCGGCCTTGGCATTTTACGGCGTCCCAAGAACGCTGTCTAACACAGGAAGATTCCAACGATGTTCGAATGGGTAAACGACCCGGCTAGCTGGGCGGCGTTAGCGACGCTCACTGCGATGGAGGTCATCCTTGGCATTGACAATGTGATATTCATTTCGGTTTTGGTGTCTCGGCTACCGAAGGAGCAAGCCGACAAAGCGCGCACGATCGGCCTTGCACTTGCCTTCCTGTTTCGCATCGCTTTGCTCTTCACGCTTACATGGATGATCGGCCTCGTTGAGCCCGTGTTTGAATTGTATGGGCGTGGTTTTTCGTGGCGTGACATCATCTTGTTTGTCGGCGGTGCCTTCCTTCTCGCCAAGGCCACTCATGAAATCCATAAATCGATGGAAGATGATGAGTTGGCGGATACAGAAGCCGCCGCACCAAAGTTCTTTTTTGCCGCCATCCTTCAGATTGCGGTTGTAGATCTCGTATTCTCGATTGACTCAATTATCACGGCCATCGGCATGGCTGATCAGCTCGGCATCATGGTGGCTGCCGTCGTCATCGCAATGATCGTGATGTATGTGTCGTCGGGACCGGTCTCGCGTTTCATCGCTGACCATCCAACTACGAAGATGCTGGCACTCGCTTTTCTGATTTTGATCGGTGCATCCCTCTGCGCTGAAGCGACCGGGTTCCACTTACCGCGCGGCTACATCTACGCAGCCATGGCTTTCTCAGCAGCGGTCGAGACGATCAACATTATATCGGCCAAGAAAAAGAAGCGGAAGAAAGTTTCAGGCTCTCACTAAGTGGCTGAAAGGCGCGGCGCATCCTCAACCTTCGAAATGAAGGTCACTGTCGCCCTGCCTAAACCATACGCTTGTAAGACGCGCGCGACCCCAGGTCGCGCGCCGGCAATGACAATTTCCGCACCATGATTGTGCATTCGTTTGATCGTGCTTTCCAGCGTATGAACGCCTGAACTGTCGATAAAAGGAACGGCGGAGAGATCAAGCACGAAACGCTTGGGCACGTCGCCGATCCGGTCGAGAACGGCACCGACCTCCGCAGCCGCACCAAAAAAGAACGGCCCTGAGATGCGGTAGATCACGGTATTGGGATCGGTTTGTGCTGCGAAAGGGCCGCCGCGTCCCGGTTCATCAGGCACATCACCTTCGATGAGCGGCGTACCGTTTTCAACGGCCACAATTTCCGCCATGCGATGCATGAAAAAGATGGCGCCCAGCACGACACCGACGGCAATGGCTTCGGTCAGATCGCGAAAGATCGTCAGAAAGAAAACGGCGAGGAGAATGGTGGCTTCCCCGGGTGAGCGTTTGAGAATGGCAGCGAACTCTGCGCGCTCTGCCATGCCCCAGCAAACGATTGCAAGAATGGCAGCAAGCGATGCCAGCGGGATGTAAGCGGCGAGCGGGGCTGCAACCAACATCAGAAGCAACAACACGACCGAATGGATCATGCCGGCAATGGGGGTGACCGCGCCGCTTTTTACATTGGTCGCGGTGCGGGCGATCGTGCCGGTCACGCAAATCCCCCCGAAAAGCGCCGAGCCGATATTCGCAAAACCCTGCGCGACGAGTTCGCAATTTGACCGATGTCGGCGGCCTGAAAGGCCATCGGCAACAACCGCCGAAAGCAGAGATTCGATGCCGCCAAGAATGGCGATAGCGATTGCATCGGGCAGTAAGGACAACAGTTTTGACGCAGAGAAGGCAGGTAGGTGCGGTGCAGGCAAAGCATCGGGAATGCCACCGAAACGCGAACCGATAGTGGCGACCGGATAACCGAACTTGGCGAGTACGACGGCCGCGAAGGATGCGGCCAGAATGGCGATCAGGAAGCCCGGCCAATGAGGTTTCAATTTCCGTAGCGTCAATATGATTGTCATCGACAGGACCGCCACGAAGATCGCAGCGGGATTTATGGTTGGCAGAGCTGCAGAAATCACTGAAAGTTTTGGAATCAATGCAGCCGGTTCTCTTGCCTGCAAAGTGAGGCCGAGCAAATCGACAATTTGGCTCGCGGCGATAACGACGGCGATGCCCGCTGTAAAACCCACTGTTACTGGATGTGGAATATACTTGATGTAAGTGCCCAACTTCAGAGCACCGATGGCAATTAAGATGATGCCACCCATGGCTGTTGCCATGATCAACCCGTCGAGGCCCTGCCGCTCGATGATCGACGCTACCAAAACAATGAACGCGCCCGCAGGGCCACCGATCTGAAACCGACTACCGCCAAGCGCTGAGACGAGGAAACCGCCGATGATCGCGGTGATCAAACCCCGGTCGGGCGTGGTGCCCGACGCCGTTGCAATCGCCATGGACAGGGGGAGTGCAACCATGGCGACGGTGATCCCGGCAACAAGGTCGCGGCGGAAGAGTTGGACATCATATCCTTCCCGTAACGCGCTGATCAGTTTTGGAGTGAAGATGCCGCCGCTCGACCCGCCCGTAGCCATGCTCATTATGCAGACCTTTTCTGACCGCTATACACAGTGACAGAGTCGAAACCGCCTTGTCACGTTCGGTTCGACCGCTAAATTGCCTTCCAACCAAAAGGGAGGGCTCACGCCATGGCCAAAATGATCCGCGTCCACACAGTCGGCGGCCCGGAAGCGCTTGTTTACGAAGATGTCGAACTGGCGCCGCCCGGCCCGAACGAGGTCCGGATCAAGCAGAAGGCCGTCGGGCTGAACTTTATCGACGTTTATCACCGCACCGGCCTTTATCCGCAGCCCATGCCGTTCACGCCAGGCTCTGAAGGGGCAGGGGATGTCGTTGCCGTTGGCCCGGGCGTCACCGAATTCAAGCCTGGTGACCGCGTCGCTTATGGCACGTCCATCGGCTCCTATGCCGAGGAGCGCAACATCGCGGCGGCCAATCTGGTTCATCTTCCGGCGGCCATTTCGTATGAAACGGCGGCGGCGATGATGCTCAAGGGCCTCACAACACAATATCTTCTGCGCCAGACTTATGTAGTGAAGCCGGGCGACACGATCCTGTTTCATGCGGCCGCTGGTGGCGTCGGCCTCATCGCCGGCCAATGGGCAAAGCATCTGGGCGCGACGGTCATCGGCACGGTCGGGGGGCCTGAAAAGATCCAGCTCGCCAAAGAGCATGGCTACGACTACGTCATCGACTACAAAAACGAGGACTTCGCCGCACGGGTAAAGGAGATCACTGGCGGCAAGCTCTGCCCGGTCGTCTATGACGGCGTGGGCAAGGCCACATTCCCGGCCTCTCTCGATTGCCTTCGCCCCCGTGGCTTGTTTGTCAGCTTCGGGAATGCCTCAGGCCCGGTTGATGCCTTCAACCTCGGTATGTTGGCACAGAAGGGCTCGTTGTATGCGACGCGCCCGACCTTGTTCGGCTATGCCGGCCAACGCGATGCACTCGTGGCCATGGCGAAAGACCTGTTCGACGTCGTCGCCTCCGGCGCCGTGAAGATTCCGGTCCATCACCGCTATGCTCTCAAGGACGTTGCAGAAGCGCACAAAGCGCTCGAAAGCCGCAAGACGACAGGCGCGACTGTCCTTATTCCCTGAGCGGCTTTCCCTGTTGAAACGGGGCCGTATTCCTTCTCGCCGCATTGCGGGAAGGTGCGGCCCCGTGGTCCTATGGGGGAGAACCGGCGGCAATCTGGCCGCGGCGGATAAGGACTTCACGCGTGGCTAAGGTTGAGAGCGCCGATGCTCCCCTGTGCGTGCTCGATGGCATCGTCAAGCGCTTCGGCGATCTGACGGCCAACGATCACGTCAGCCTGTCATTGCGCTCGGGCGAGATTCACGCGCTGCTCGGTGAAAATGGCGCCGGTAAATCGACGCTCGTCAAAATTCTTGATGGGCTACTCGCGCCCGACGATGGCCAGATTCTCTGGCGGGGAAAACCTATCACGCTCGCCAACCCCGAGGATGCTGCCGCACTCGGCATCGGCATGGTGTTTCAACATTTTTCCTTGTTCGACAATTTGACCGTGGCCGAGAACATCGCCGTCGCTATGCCTGCGGGCGTGCGCTTGCGCGAGCTAAAAAAGCGGATCAAAGAATTAGGCGAACGCTACGGGCTTGCGCTCGATCCCAAACGCGAAGTTTGGACACTCTCGGCGGGCGAACGCCAACGCATCGAAATTGTGCGTGCGCTGTTGCGCGAACCGAAATTGCTGATCCTCGACGAACCGACATCGGTGCTGACGCCGCAAGAAGCGGACAATCTCTTTACGACACTCGAAGAATTGGCGCGGCAGGGCTGCGCGCTGCTCTATATTTCGCACAAGCTCGACGAAGTTACACGCCTATGCGATCGCGCCACAATCTTGCGTGGCGGGCGCGTCGTGGCCACATGCAATCCGCGCGAGGAAACACCACAAAAAATCGCCAGCCTGATGGTTGGCACCGCGATCCCATCCTTGCATGATCGCGACAACAAGCCAGCCGATGTGCGTCTCTCGCTTCGCCGATTAAATGCGCCTCCGGCCGAATTGCACGGTATCCCATTGAAAGATGTTTCTTTGGATGTGCGCGGCGGTGAAATTCTTGGCCTTGCCGGTGTGGCGGGCAATGGACAAAAAGAGTTATTTGAAATCATCTCCGGCGAGCGCACGGCACCCGAACGCGGCATGGTCGTGATCGATAGTGAGGAATGCGGCCTCGACGGGATTGATTCACGCCGTCGCAAGGGGGCGGCTTTTCTGCCCGAGGAGCGCAATGGCCACGCCGCCGTTTCCGCCTTGTCTCTTCCGGACAATGTCGTTTTGTCGCGCCATGCCACCAGCGATATTGCACCCCGTACCGTCATTGCATTCGACCGCGCACGCGCTCTTTCCGACGCCATCATTGCGAAGTTTGACGTACGCACGCCATCTCCACTTGCTGAGGCAGGGAAATTGTCCGGTGGCAATTTGCAAAAATTCGTCGTCGGTCGCGAAATCATCGGCAATCCGCGTGTGCTTGTCATCGATAACCCGACCTGGGGTGTCGATGCCGGTGCGGCCGTATTAATCCGCCAAGCGTTGATTGACCTCGCCGCCGCGGGCACGGCGGTGTTGATGATCTCTCAGGATCTTGATGAAATCTTCGCCATCGCTGATCGCATTGCCGTCATACACCACGGCGCTGTTACAGCGCCGCGTGAGATCCGAACGGTGGCGCGCGAAGAGATCGGCTTAATGATGACAGGCGGGCAGGGCGCTTCCCATGCGGCTTGAACTCATTCCTCGCCGCGATGTCTCATCGCTCCAGCGGACGCTGGCGCCGCTTTGGGCTATTCTTGTTGCGCTCACGATCGGTGGAATGATCGTTGCATTTCTCGGCCGCTCGCCGCTGGTCGCTTTCAGGGTTTATTTCCTCGACCCGCTGACCGATCCATGGGCCTTGCAGGAATTGGCCGTTAAAGCGACGCCGCTCATCATCATTGCGACCGGCCTTGTTTATTGCTTCCGTGCCAATCTGTGGAACATTGGCGCGGAGGGCCAGTTGATCGTCGGGGCGATATTCGGCTCGATGGTGCCGCTTGCCACAGTGGGCTTTGAATCTGCACCTTGGGTCTTGCCGGTGGCGCTGTTGTTGGGCGCATTAGGCGGCGCGCTTTACGGTTTCATTCCGGCCATTCTACGTGTGCGTTTTGGCGTTTCCGAAATTCTCGTCTCGCTGATGCTCGTCTATGTCGCCGAACTGACGCTTGATTATCTCGTGCGCGGTCCATGGCGTGACCCAAAGGGATTCAACTTTCCCACGACACCGAATTTCGAAAGCTTTGCACTTCTGCCGAATCTCGCGAGTGAGGGGCGCATTCATGCCGGCATCATCATCGCGCTGATCTGTGCAACCGTAACGTGGTTCGTGTTTAATCGAACTTTGTTTGGCTTCGGAATCAGGGTCGCCGGTGAAGCGCCACGCGCAGCGCGTTTTTCCGGTTTCAGCGCCAATCGCATGACGATTGCTGCCTTTGTGATTTCGGGTGGATTGGCGGGATTGGCCGGGATCGTCGAAGTCACGGGCCAAATCGGTCAATTGAAACCGGCCATTTCGGGCGGGCTTGGTTTCACCGCGATCATCGTCGCGTATTTGGGCCGGCTGCATCCGGTGGGTATTGTATTTGGAGCGTTTATCATCGCGCTCACTGTCTATGGCGGCGAAGCGGCTCAAATCGCACTCAAGCTACCGCTTGATCTGACGCGCACCTTTCAGGGGATTTTGCTGTTCTGCGTGCTGGCGGCCGACGCATTGACGACCTACAGACTGCGCATCGTGCGAGGGCTTCACGCATGATCGGTTTTTGGGAATCCATCTTGCTGACGGTGATCACTGCTGCGACGCCTTTGTTAATCGCAGCACTCGGAGAATTGATTGTCGAGAAATCGGGTGTCCTCAATCTCGGCGTTGAAGGAATGATGGCCGTTGGCGCTGCAACCGGTTTTGTGACCGCAACGATGACCGATTCATCTTTCATCGGCGTTCTCGCGGGGATCGCGGCCGGTATGGCCCTTTCGCTTATTTTCGCATTGGTGACACTTGGCTTCGCGGCCAATCAAGTTGCTGCAGGTTTAGCCTTGACCATTCTAGGGCTTGGGCTTGCCGGTTTGATCGGCGCAAAATTCGTCGGCACAAGCCGCATCGCAATCCCGCCCATTCATATCCCCGGCCTCAGCGACCTTCCAATAATAGGCAAGCTCGTCTTTGGGCAGAGCCCGTTCTTCTATTTGTCGGTTGTTCTCGCGGTCGGCGTGGCTTGGTTTCTCCGCAAAACGCGCGCCGGACTAGCCCTGCGCTCGATCGGCGAGAACCATACATCGGCCCATGCGCTCGGTCTCAAAGTGTTGCGGACACGGTTGCTAGCGATCCTGTTTGGCGGTGCCTGTGCTGGCCTTGCCGGCGCCTACCTGTCGCTCGTCTACACACCGTTCTGGTCGCCGGGAATGACGGCGGGAAGGGGCTGGATCGCGCTGGCCCTTGTTGTCTTTGCGAGCTGGTTGCCGCTTCGCGTGTTTCTGGGTGCCTATTTATTCGGCGCTGCAACCATTCTGCAGATGCATGCGCAGGCAGCCTCATTGGGTTTGCCCTCGCAAGCGCTGTCCGCTTTTCCCTATGTGGCGACTATTGTAGCGCTGGTCCTGATTTCGATGCGACGCGTGGGTGCGACACCGGCGCCCGGTTCACTTGGCATGGCTTTCGTACCGCCGCGCTAGACGTTAGATTTCCGGCAAAGGCTGGCGCGGGTTCCAGCCGAATGCCCCTTTTTGGAAGACCCGAACGGAGAGAGCAATGAACATGATGCTGAAGGCGGCCGGAGCCGCCGCCCTCGCGCTGGGATTGGCGGGTGCCGCCAGCGCGCAAGAAAAACTGAAGATCGGTTTCATCTATGTCGGCCCTGTCGGCGATCATGGCTGGACCTATCAGCATGATCAGGGGCGCAAGGCGATTGAAGCGGCTTTCCCCGGCAAGGTTGAGACAACCTTTATCGAGAGCGTGCCCGAAGCCGATTCAGAGCGTTCCATCGAACAGCTTGCCCGCACCGGCCATAAGCTGATCTTCACCACATCGTTCGGTTTCATGGAGCCGACACTGAAAGTCGCGGCAAAATATCCGAACATCCATTTCGAACACGCCACCGGCTACAAGCGCGCCAAAAATGTCGCGACCTATTCGGGCAAGTTCCATGAAGGTCGTTACGTCCAAGGCGTCATCGCCGGCAAGATGACGAAATCCAACACGATCGGTTATGTCGCGTCCTTCCCAATCCCGGAAGTCGTCGCTGGCATCAACGCCTTCATGCTCGGCGCGCAAAGCGTGAACCCGAATGTGAAAGTGAAGATCGTTTGGGCGGCGACATGGTTCGACCCGGGCAAGGAAGCGGATGCCGCCAAAGCGCTGCTCGATCAGGGTGCCGACATCATCACGCAGCACACGGACAGCCCGGCGCCGCTGCAACAGGCTGAAGCGCGCGGCAAGTTCGCTTTCGGTCAAGCCTCGGACATGATCCGCTTCGCGCCGAAAGGCCAGCTCACCGCCATCATCGACGATTGGGCACCTTACTATGTTGAACGCGCCCGCGCTCAGCTCGAAGGCAAGTGGCAGAGCCAGGATGTGTGGGACGGTTTTGCCAAAGGCAAAGTCAAAATGGCTCCCTACACCAACATGCCTGACGACGTGAAAAAGCTTGCGCAGCAAACGGAAGAGGCCATCAAGACGGGCAAATTCAACCCGTTCAAATGCCCCGTTTTTGATCAGTCGGGCAAGGAAGTGAAGTGCGAAGGCAATGGCGCGCTCTCTGACGGCCAGATCCTCGGCATGAACTATTACGTTAAGGGAATTGACGACAAACTGCCGAAGTAAGATCGGCGTTTGATCGGCAATATTTGGTCCGCCGCGGCTCGTTCAGCCGCGGCGGATTTTATGTTGTGTTATTCGGAGGACGCCCACAATATTGCCACGGCGATAAAGGGTGGGCATCGAGCGCGTTGTGAGATGGATTGCTTCGTCGCTGCGCTTTTCGCTATGACATAAACTGGGCATTAAACCACCGTCCCATGCAGATCATAGGCATCGGCCCGTTCGATCTTCACGCTGACGATATCGCCTTGGCGTAACGGGCGGCGTGACGCAACATAAACATGCCCGTCAATTTCCGGCGCATCCCATTGCGAACGGCCCTTAGCAACAGTGGCGCCCGGCTCGTCGATGATGACCTTGATCCGGCGCCCGACACGTGAGGCGAGACGCTTTGCGCTGATCGCCTGTTGCTTCTTCATGAAACGATCGTAACGATCCTGCTTCACATCGTCCGGCACGAGCGCGAGGCCAAGATCGTTGGCGGGAGCGCCTTTGACCGGCTCATATTGAAAACAGCCAACGCGCTCCAATTTCGCCTCATCGAGGAAATCGAGCAATTCTTGAAAATTCTCTTCCGTCTCGCCGGGAAAGCCGACAATGAAAGTCGAGCGAATGGCAAGATCGGGGCAAATCTCGCGCCATTTTTTGATCCGTTCCAACACTTTGTCTTGCGAGGCCGGACGCTTCATTGCCTTCAACACGCTTTGGGAAGCGTGCTGAAACGGAATGTCGAGATAAGGCAGCACCAAGCCTTCCGCCATCAACGGGATCACATCGTCGACATGCGGATAGGGATAGACATAGTGCAACCGCACCCATGCGCCGAGCAAACCCAATTCGCGCGAGAGGTCGAGGAATTTCGCGCGGACAGCGCGATCCTTCCACTGGCTCTCCGCATATTTTACATCAACGCCATAAGCCGACGTATCTTGCGAAACGACGAGCAATTCCTTCACACCGGCGGCCACAAGCTTCTCTGCTTCGCGCAGAACATCGCCCGCTGGACGCGAGACAAGATCACCCCGCAATTTCGGAATGATGCAGAAGGTGCAGCGATTGTTGCAGCCTTCGGAAATTTTCAGATAGGCGTAATGGCGTGGCGTAAGCTTGATGCCTTGTTCCGGCACAAGATCGAGGAACGGATCGTGCTTCGGCGGCACAGCCTGATGCACGGCATTCATCACGCTTTCATAGGCCTGCGGCCCCGTGATCGCGAGCACACCCGGATAAGCTGCCGTGATGGCTTCGGGTTCCGCACCCATGCAGCCGGTCACAATGACCTTGCCATTTTCGCTGAGCGCTTCACCGATGGCGGCAAGCGATTCTGCTTTGGCGCTGTCGAGAAAGCCGCACGTGTTGACGATGACGGCGTCCGCACCGTCATGCGTCTTCGTGAGTTCGTAACCTTCGGCGCGCAGGCGCGTGATGATGCGCTCGCTGTCGACCAGCGCCTTGGGGCAACCGAGGGAGACAAACGAGATTTTCGGCGCAGGCGCGGTCATGGTTTTGTCCGGGAACGGAGGAGAAGCGCGCTAGGCTCTAGCCGAGCGTCGCTTCCGGGGCAATCGTTAGGCGGGCGCTTTTGCCCAATCGAGCCTTGTTGCAACGCAAAATACGGTTAAACTGAGGAAATTCGCAGAAAGCCCACGAACCGGCATGGCCTCATCCCTTCACATTGGAACGCTCCCGCTCGACGGACGCGCCTTCCTCGCGCCCATGTCCGGTATTACCGATCATGGCTTCCGTAAGATTGCACGCCGCTTTGGCGCGTCTGTCGTTGTCTCCGAAATGGTCGCCTCCGATGAATTCGTGAAGGGAGATGCTGAATACACACTGCGGGCCGAAGGCGATGGCATCACGCCCCATATCATCCAACTGGCTGGATGCGATCCACACTGGATGGGTGAGGCGGCCCGCCTTGCGGAGGCCAATGGCGCTGACGTGATCGATATTAATATGGGTTGCCCGGCCAAGCGCGTGACGGGAGGCTATGCCGGTTCAGCGCTGATGCGCGATCTCGATCATGCTCTGTCGCTGATTTCAGCGACTTTGGCCGCCGTTTCCATACCTGTCACTGTCAAGATGCGGCTCGGCTGGGACGACACGTCCCACAACGCACCCGAATTGGCCCGTCGCGCCGAACAGGCGGGCGTTGCACTCGTCACCGTGCATGGCCGTACGCGCTGCCAATTCTACAAGGGCCAAGCCAATCATGCCGCTATCGCGCCGGTGAAGGCAGCGGTTTCAATCCCCGTCGTTTGCAATGGCGATGTCGAAACGATTGAGCAGGCGCGCTCAGTGCAAAACCTATCGGGCGCCGATGCTGTCATGATCGGCCGCGCCGCGCTGGGTCGTCCCTGGCTTGTCGGTCGCATCGCGCGCGGTCTAGAGGGAGCCGATCCCGGCGATCCGTCGCGGGAGGCGCAGGCCGCTGCCGTCATCGAGCATTATGAGAGCCTTCTGTCAGCGCTCGGCGAGCGGGCAGGTTTGCGCCATGCTCGCAAACATCTGGCCGCGAGCCTTGACCACCTTGTCGCTGAAGGCACGCGGATCGAAGCAACCGAGCGTTCGTTGATCCTCACCGGCGAGACTCCACGCGCGATCATCGCCACACTCGTGGCCGTCTATGCCCGCGCATCGGAGCGTTTGGCGGCATGAGCGAGATCCCGACCCGGTTCGGCCATGCCGACGCTGTCATCAACCTCCTGCCGCTGCCGGTGATCCTCGTCGGCAAAGACGGGCGTCTGACCGAGGCCAATAGTGCCGCCGAAGATTTCTTGGAGATGAGCCGTTCGATGCTGCGCCGGACGCGGATCGAAGACATTCTTCCCTTTGGATCGCCAATCCTCGGCCTCGTCGCCCATGCGCGTCGCGAAGGCGGGACATTCAACGAATATCGGGTCGACATTGGCGGGCCTCGGCTTGGCCCGGAACGGATCGTGGATGTTTTTGTGGCACCCGCTGAGGAAGGCGAGGTCCTCATTCTGCTGCAAGAAAAGACAATTGCTGAAAAAATAGACAGACAGCTGACCCATAGGGGTGCGGCTCGGTCGATCTCAGCCATGGGTTCGATGCTGGCGCATGAAATCAAAAACCCGCTTTCCGGCATTCGCGGCGCAGCGCAATTGCTGGAACCGTCGGTTTCTGAGGAGGATCGGGCGCTTACGCGTTTGATCTGCGACGAGGCCGACCGCATTGTAAGCCTTGTCGACCGTTTCGAGACGTTTTCGGACGGCAAACCGATCCCGATGGCTCCCTTGAACATCCATGAGGTGTTGGAGCACGTCAAAAGGCTCGCACTGTCGGGTTTTGCGCGCCATATCCGCATTGTCGAAACCTACGATCCCTCTCTGCCGCCGGTCTTCGCCAACCGCGATCAACTGGTCCAAGTGTTCTTAAATCTTGTGAAGAATGCCGCTGAAGCTGTTGGAATCGATCAGAATGATGGCGAAATCGAGCTGACAACGGCGTTCCGTCCAGGCGTCCGCATGGCCGTGCCAGGAACGCAGGCACGTGTCGCTCTTCCGCTCGAATTCTGCGTCAAGGACAATGGTCCGGGGGTTCCGACCGACCTGATGCGTAATCTGTTTGACCCGTTCGTGACGACCAAATCGAGTGGGACTGGCCTCGGTCTTGCTTTGGTAGCAAAGATCGTTGGGGATCATGGCGGTATTGTAGAATGCGATAGTCTCCCCCGGCGAACGATTTTCAGAATCCTCATGCCCATGCATGGGGGCCGGTCCCCGGATAGGGGCAATGGGATTCAAAGGTGAAGAATGCCGCTAGGCACGATCCTGATCGCCGATGACGATACTGCCATCAGGACGGTGCTGACGCAGGCCCTAAACCGCGCTGGTTATGAAGTCCGTGCGACTGGGCAGGCCGGAACGCTGTGGCGCTGGATCCAAGCTGGTGATGGGGATCTCGTCATCACTGACGTGGTCATGCCGGACGAGAACGCATTCGACGTGCTCCCGCGCATCAAGAACATCCGACCCGATCTCCCAATCATTGTCATGAGCGCGCAGAACACGTTCATGACAGCTATTCGCGCTTCTGAGCGTGGGGCTTACGAATATCTGCCCAAGCCCTTCGATCTGAAGGAGCTTTTGTCGATCGTTGCCCGCGCCATGGACCGCCCCCGCGGAACCGATGCCGACGAGCCGGTTAATGCGCCCGACGACATCCCGCTCGTGGGCCGCTCGACGGCGATGCAGGAAATCTACCGCGCGCTGGCGCGGCTGATGCAGACCGATCTGACTGTCATGATCAATGGCGAGTCCGGCACCGGCAAGGAACTCGTCGCCCGCGCGCTGCATGATTACGGCAAGCGCCGTAAAGGCCCATTCGTTGCCGTCAACATGGCTGCGATCCCGCGCGATCTCATCGAGAGCGAGCTTTTCGGGCACGAGAAGGGGGCCTTCACAGGCGCGCTTCAACGGGCCACGGGGCGCTTTGAGCAGGCCGAGGGCGGGACCCTCTTCCTCGATGAAATTGGCGACATGCCCATGGAGGCTCAAACGCGCCTTCTGCGCGTCTTACAGCAAGGCGAGTACACCACCGTGGGCGGCCGCACCCCGATCCGTACCAATGTGCGTATCGTGGCAGCAACCAACAAGGATCTCCGCCAACTTATTCAGTTGGGCCTCTTCCGCGAAGATTTGTTCTTCCGTCTCAACGTAGTACCGCTGCGTCTTCCACCGTTGCGCGAACGGTCCGAGGATATTCCCGACCTCGTTCGGCACTTCTTTACGATCGTCGAAAAAGAAGGCCTGCAGCGCAAGCAAATCGACGCGGGCGCGCTTGAACGAATGAAGCGTTACTCATGGCCGGGCAACGTCCGTGAGCTTGAAAACATGGTGCGGCGTCTGGCGGCGCTTTATCCGCAGGACACGATCACCGAAGCACTCATCGAAACGGAATTGTCCGCGTCTGCCCCGCAGCAGAACTTCAGCGAGCCGGTTAAGGCAGTGATGGCCGAGGAAAGCCTCTCTGAGGCGGTCGACAGGCATCTGAGCACTTATTTCGCTGAATTCAAAGGCGATCTGCCGCCACCGGGTCTTTATCATCGCATTCTACGCGAGATCGAGGAGCCTTTGATCGCGGTCGCCTTGTCGGCAACACGCGGCAACCAAATCAAAGCGGCAGAGTTGCTCGGACTGAACCGCAACACGCTGCGCAAGAAAATCCGCGATCTCGACCTCAGAGTGATCCGCACCCCACGCTAAAGGTGGGTCGAGCGCCGCAATCCATAGAGCGGTATGGACCCCGAAAGGCTGAACGAAAGCCGCCGGCTTCCCGGTTCCTTAATAAGTGAAAACAGCCCGCAAGAGCGACCGCGCGTCCAAGCCTTTGCGAGGCCCTCAAAATAATGTCTTCAACAGGCAACACTGTTGCGCTATTGCATCAGGGACAGTCCGGCACCTGAATCGCCCGACATGATTGGCGCATCCATGCAAACGCACCCGGCTTCGGAACTGGCATTTCCCGAACCCGTCGAACCATCCGGCGGGCGACGGCGGCGGCTGGCCTTTTGGGCCGGTGCTGCGACAGTCTTCTTGGCACTTGGCTCGGCGCTGGCGACCTTTTCGGTGCTCGCTGGCCTCACACCGATTGCGCCGACGCATGACACCGTTCTGCTGCTCTTCCTGATCAACGGGCTTCTGATCCTCATCATGCTCGGCTTTGTGGCCGTCGAAGGCATCAGGCTGCTCAGGGCGCGCAGGGCTGGGCAGGCGGCTGCGGGCTTGCATGTCCGCATCGTCGGCCTGTTCGCCTTTGTGGCGACATTGCCTGCCTTACTCGTGGCGGCACTTGGCTGGATCACGCTGGAACGCGGGATCGATATTTCCTTCTCGCGGACGATCCAGCAATTGCTCACCACCTCGGTCGATGTGGCGACGTCCTATCGCGAATTGCAATGCCGAACGATGGGTCGCGAAATCAATCTGATGGCATCCGACATCAGCCGCGCAAGGCAAGCAGCACCGCAGGCCAACGCTTTTTTCCAAGACTTCATGCGATCGCGCGCTCTGTTTCTCGGTTTCCCCGTCGCCATTCTCCTCAGAAGCGATCTGCAGATCGTCGAGCGCATCGAGCTAAAGCCTGTCGATGGGCTCAGCTTGCCATCGCCAGAAGACATGAATGCCGCAGCTGATACCGAAGCGTGGTGCCTTATCCCGCAATCGGGCAATGTGTTCCGAGCCCTCATCAAGGTACCGGGTGACGAAGACCTTTATCTGTTCACAGCGCGCCCCGTCGATCCCAAAGCCCTCGAATTTCCGATTCAAGCAGAGCGCGCCGCAGCCTTCTATGCCTATCTCGCTGAACGCAAACTCGACGTACAGGTCGCATTCGCATCGATGTATGCGTTGATCTGTTTGATTCTGCTTTTGTCGGCAACATGGTTTGGGCTGAGTTTTGCGAACCGTCTCGTGGCACCGATCCGCCGCCTCATCCACGCCACAGATCAGGTGGCCTTGGGCAATTTTTATGTACAAGTGCCGGTCGGCACTAAGGAAGGCGATCTCGGCCATCTTGCTGAAACCTTTAACAAGATGACGGCAGAGCTTCGCCGCCAAACCGATCGCCTTACAGCAGCCAGCGAATTGATCGACCGTCGCCGCCGCTTCACCGAGGCCGTCTTGTCAGGCGTATCGGCAGGCGTCATTGGCGTCGATGCGAAAGGACGCATCACTGTTGTCAACCCATCTGCGGACAAATTGCTTGGCGGCTCACGTGAGAGCATCCTAGGTAAACCAATTCTCGAAATAATGCCCGATCTCGCACCGTGGTTTTCGCGCGATCTCGAGCGCACGCGCGGGCAGGGGACACTCGTCGTGGGTTCGGGTGACAGCGAGCGTGTTTTGACTGTTCGCGTCACAACAGAAAATGCAACCGATGGCGAGCAGGGTTCAATCGTCACGCTCGACGATATTTCGGAACTTGTGACCGCGCAACGGACCTCGGCTTGGGCCGATGTTGCCCGCCGCATTGCGCATGAAATCAAAAATCCGCTGACACCGATCCAGTTGTCGGCGGAACGGCTGAAGCGGAAATATGGCCGCCTCATTACGACCGACAAGGAAGTTTTCGATCAGTGCACGGACACGATCGTCCGGCAGGTCGATGACATCAAGCGCATGGTTGATGAATTCTCGTCTTTCGCGCGAATGCCAAAGCCGCGACCTGAAGATGACGACGTCAGCGAAATGGTCAAGCAGGTCGTCTTTATGATGCGTGTCGGACATCCTGAATTGCAGATCGCCGACCATTTGCCGGACCACACCATTTTCGCCAAATTCGATCGTCGCCTCCTCTCGCAAGCGCTGACGAATATCGTCAAGAACGCGACCGAAGCGATCGGCGCCATCGACCAAGAGACACGCGGCGGGCCGGGCCGGATCGCGGTAACATTGGCAGAGGATGATTCAGGCATTGTATCGATCAGCGTTCGCGACAATGGAAAAGGTTTTCCGCAGGAAAATCGTGCCCGCTTGCTAGAGCCTTATATGACAACGCGTGAAGGCGGAACAGGACTCGGTCTCGCGATCGTCGGAAAAATTCTTGAAGACCATGGCGGCGGACTTGAATTACTCGATCCGTCCGATGGTAGCCGTGGTGCCATCGTGCGTCTTTGGTTTCCGCGTGATGGCGCCGTAGATACGCCGCATTCTGAGCCGACTGACAATCTCCGCCGCAATGGGAGCGTTGCATGAGTGCCGACATTTTGATCGTCGACGATGAGGCCGATATTCGTGACCTCGTTGCAGGCATTCTTGAAGACGAAGGACACCGTACTCGCACAGCGGCGCATTCGGATGCAGCCCTTGAAGCCATCGCGCAGCGGCGACCGCAGCTTGTATTTTTGGATATTTGGATTCAGGGCAGCAAGCTTGATGGTCTGCAGTTGTTGGATGTCATCAAGGAGCAGAACCCCGATCTCCCGGTTGTCATGATCTCAGGACACGGCAACATTGAAACAGCCGTCTCCGCCATTAAACGCGGGGCCTATGATTTCATTGAGAAACCATTCAAGGCCGATCGCCTCGTCCTTGTGGCCGAACGTGCGCTCGAAACGTCGCGACTGAAGCGCGAAGTTAAAGAATTGCGTCAGCGCACACCAGATGCCTCGCGCATCATCGGCCAATCGGGATCGGTCAATCAATTGCGCCAAACGATTGAACGTGTTTCGGGTACGAATGCTCGCATCATGATCTCGGGCGCTCCGGGTTCTGGCAAAGAATTGACGGCGCGGACGATCCATTCGCTTTCGCCACGCGCCACCGGTCCTTTCATTGTTCTCAACGCGGCGATGATGGAGCCTGATACGGTCGAGTCTGAGCTTTTCGGTATCGAGGGCGACGGCAAGATGCGCCGCATTGGCGCGCTTGAGGAAGCGCATGGCGGTACGCTCTATATCGACGAAGTGGGCGACATGCCCAAAGAGACGCAAGGAAAGATCTTGCGCGTTCTTGTCGATCAGAATTTTCAACGTGTCGGTGGAACGACACGGGTCCATGTCGACGTACGCATTATTTCTTCAACCGCGCGCGACCTCGCGGCCGACATCTCGACTGGACGCTTCCGGGAAGATCTGTTGCATCGTTTGTCTGTCGTGCCAATCCGCGTGCCGACACTGGCCGAACGCCGTGAGGACATTCCTGTTCTCATTGATTATTTTATGGAGCAGATCTCAGCTTCAACAGGATTGCCACAACGCAGAATTGGTGATGATGCGATGGCTATTCTTCAAACCCATGATTGGCCGGGTAATATTCGACAATTGCGCAACAATATCGAGCGACTGTTGATTTTGGCCGGTGGTGAGCCGGATGGCGTTCTCACGGCCAATCTTCTGCCGCCCGATGTCGGGTCGATGGTGCCTGCGACACCTAACGGTTCAGGTGGCGAGAAATTAATGTCGATGCCGCTACGCGAAGCGCGTGAAATTTTTGAGCGCGAATATCTCGTAGCGCAGATCAATCGCTTCTCAGGCAATATTTCGCGTACGGCCGAGTTTATCGGCATGGAACGCTCGGCGTTGCATCGCAAGCTGCGCTCGCTCAACATCGGTTAAGGGGAAATTCGATGAGCCGTATCGCGTATGTTAATGGTCGCTACGTTCCGCATCGCGAGGCCGTGGTGCATGTCGAAGATCGTGGCTATCAATTCGCCGATGGCGTTTATGAGGTATGCGAGATTTTTCATGGCGTGATGATGGATGAAGAGCGCCATCTCGATCGGCTAGAACGGTCCTTGCGGGAATTGCGCATTGCCATACCAGTTACGCGCGAGGCGCTCGAGGCGATTTTGCGCGAAGTGGTGGCCCGTAACCGGATTCACAATGGGATCGTTTATCTGCAAGTGACGCGCGGTGTCGCGCGCCGCGACCATCCTTTTCCGAAAACGCCGGTGCGTCCGGCACTCGTCGTCACAGCGAAGAGCCACAATCTCGAGGCGATGGACGCGATGGCCGAGAAGGGCGTCGCTGTGATCGAGGCTGAGGACGATCGCTGGTCGCGCGTCGATATCAAGTCAGTCTCGCTTCTGCCCAACGTGCTTGCCAAGCAAGAGGCCGTCGAAGCCGGTGCACGCGAAGCATGGCTCGTCGACGATGAAGGCTTCGTCACAGAAGGTTCGTCGACCAATGCGTGGATCATTACCAAGGATGGCGTGCTCGTCACGCGTCCAGCCGAGTTCGGTATTCTGCGCGGCATCACCCGCACGACGCTCATCGATGTGATCGAAAGCCATCAGATGCGCTATGAGGAACGCCCCTTCACAATTGCCGAAGCGCAGGATGCAGCCGAGGCCTTCATTAGTTCAGCGACAAGCCTTGTCCTTCCCGTTGTTACGGTAGCTGGAAAAACCATCGGGGATGGGAAACCCGGGCCGGTCGCGACAGCGTTGCGCAAAGCGCTGCGCGATGAAGTCATTCGCACCGCGCACGCAGACCGTGAACTAGACCCCGTCTAAATAGACAGGGGCCAAGATGTCGCGGTCGCTTGCGTCAGGGGAGAAATTGAGGGCCTAATAGAGATTGGCAGCGTCGGCGCCTAGACCGGCGGGAACCGTCTGGGGAGTTTGTACCCCCGGGGGATAACGAGAAGGGGCTATCGATGGCTGTTGAACGGGCGCAGAATCTTCAGGACACATTTCTGAATTATGTCCGCAAGAATAAGGTCCCGCTGACCATCTTCCTTGTGAATGGCGTTAAATTGCAGGGTGTTGTGACGTGGTTCGACAATTTCTGCGTGCTTCTGCGCCGCGACGGCCATTCTCAGCTTGTCTATAAACATGCCATCTCGACCATTATGCCCGGCCAGCCCGTTGCTTTGTTCGAGGGTGGCGAGGAGGGCGCCGCCGCGCCCGTGAAGGACTGAGTGTCCGGGCCCGGGAAGGCTCAGGACCGCATTGGCGGCACGGGAAGGGACCCCGAAAAGACGATTGCCGCAGGAACGCGTACGCTAGTCGTCGGCCCCTATTTGACCAAGCGTGCCGCCGCACAACGCGAGGCACGCGCCGATAAAGATGCCCCCATCAATCTCCGGGAACCGCAAGCGCGGCTTGAGGAAGCGGTCGGCCTTGCCGCCGCCATCGATCTCGATGTCGTGACCGCGTCGATTGTGTCGATCGCCGCGCCGCGCCCGGCCACCTATCTCGGGAAAGGCAAGGTGGAAGAGATCGCCGGCTTCGTAAAAGCCGAAGACATCGATCTCGTGATGATGGATTGCGCGCTGTCGCCCGTGCAGCAGCGCAACCTCGAGAAAGAGTGGCGCGCCAAGGTCATCGACCGCACCGGCTTGATCCTTGAAATCTTCGGCCGCCGCGCGCGCACCAAGGAAGGCGCGTTGCAGGTCGAACTCGCCCATCTCGCCTATCAGAAGAGCCGTCTCGTTCGCTCATGGACCCATCTTGAGCGCCAGCGCGGCGGCTTCGGCTTTTTGGGTGGCCCCGGCGAAACGCAGATCGAGGCCGACCGGCGTGTCATTCAAGAGCGCATGGTCCGCATCGAGGAAGACCTTGAGCAGGTCAAGCGGACGCGCGGCCTGCACCGCGAGAGCCGCCGCAAAGTCCCTTACCCAATGGTCGCGCTGGTTGGTTACACCAATGCTGGCAAATCGACCCTGTTCAATCGGCTGACGGCCGCTGAAGTGATGGCCGAAGACCTGCTCTTCGCAACGCTGGACCCGACGGCGCGTGTGATGAAGCTGCCGCATGGCGCCAATATTATCTTGTCCGATACCGTGGGTTTCATCTCCGACCTGCCGACTATGCTGGTCGCGGCCTTCCGCGCCACGCTCGAAGATGTGATCGCTGCCGATGTGATCCTGCATGTTCGCGATGTCTCGCATGGCGACACAGAGGCACAGGCGTCGGACGTGACCGTAATCCTGCGCGATCTCGGTGTCGACCCGAGTGACCGCCGCCGTCTGGTTGAGGTCTGGAACAAGGTCGACCGTCTGCCGGATTTCGAGGCCGAGCGCCTCATGAACCTCTCGGCCAATCGACCGGAGGATGAGCGTCCTGTTCTTGTGTCTGCTGTCACAGGCGAGGGGCTCGAACGGCTCAAAAATTTGATTGAAGAGCGCCTCACCCGCGACCGCCCGCGTTTCCGCGTGACCCTCGGCCCCGCCGAAGGTGCGGCGCTGAATTGGCTTTATGAGGAAGCCGAGGTGCTTGAACGGCGCGAAGGCGAAGACGGCACCATCGACGCCGTCATCCGCATCGCTGCTGAAAAAGAACCGCGCCTGCGCCAGCGTGTGAAAGTCGCGAAAAAGATTTCGTAAGCGATCAACCCTTGTCTGCCACGCGCGCCTCGTTCCACAAAACGTCCATCCGGTCCAGCCCGGCCGCCTTGAGGGGAACGCCATCCTCCGCCAGCCGCTTTTCGATATGTGAGAACCGGCGGAGAAACTTATTATTTCCCTTATTGAGAGATACTTCCGGATCGATTTTGAGATGACGCGCGAGATTGGCCATCACAAAGAGAAGATCGCCAAACTCTTCCTCGATACCAGTGGAATCGTTTTCTGAATAGGCAACTTCAAGCTCTTGTATTTCTTCTTTTATTTTCTCAAAAACGAACCGCGTTTCGGGCCAATCGAAGCCTACATCGGCGGCTTTGGTTTGCAGCTTAACGGCGCGGGTCAGGGCAGGGAGGTTTACCGGGATTGAGCCCAAATGCCCCTTTGCTTCCGTCTCGGGCAAGCCTTGCTCTTGTCTGTAAGCGGCACGCTCGGCCTTTTCCTGCGCCTTGATCTGACCCCACAGCGCCTTGACCTCTTCCGGAGTGAGATTGTGCGCCTGTCCGAACACATGGGGATGCCGCCGTATGAGCTTCGCAGTGATTGCCTGGACAACACCGCCGAAATCAAACAGCCCTTGTTCTTCCGCGAGGCGCGCATGAAAGACCACCTGCAGCAGGAGATCGCCGAGCTCGTCGCGCAAATCAGCGAGATCATTCCGCGCGATGGCATCCGCGACCTCATAGGCCTCCTCAATAGTGTACGGCGCGATGGTCCCGAAACTCTGTTCGAGATCCCACGGGCAACCAGTCCCGGGTGTCCTGAGCGCCGCCATGATGGCGACCAGCATGGCGATATCGGAGGAGGGGGAGGGTTTGAATGGTGCGTCCATGCCCCTTTTTGCACCCTCTGCGTTCTCACGCCAAGGATGGGCTCTCGCCAAATCACTGGCTTTTTGGCATTCTAGCTCCATGAATGGAGGAGCCCCGCGCGTCGATCTCTGGATCATGCACACTGGCATGATCGACGCGAAGCTCCATGACCGGCTTCTGGCACGCCTCAACGAACGCGAACGCGCCCATCATGATCGCCACGCCAAGCCCCAAGATCGTTTACATCATGCAGCAGCTCATGCGCTCAAGCGCCATGCGCTGTCCGCGCGATTTGATGGCGCGCCATCTAAATGGGAGTTCACCGAGAACCCCTACGGAAAGCCGCGCCTGTCCAATGGGCCTAACAGCACCGATCCGCACTTTAACCTGACCCACACGTCAGGCCTCGTCGCTGTTGCCGTGTCCAACGGTTTGGACCTTGGCCTCGATGCCGAGGCGCTCGACCCGGACCATGTGTCCCTCGATACGGCCATGGCCTTTGCCCATTCGTCCGAGCTGCGTGGGCTCGATCCGGCCAGCCCCCATTTCGTCCACAATTTCTATCGACTTTGGACACGCAAGGAAGTTCTCGCCAAAGCAACGGGGCTCGGCTTATCGCTCGACGTCAGGACGCTGGTTTTCGCCGATGAGATCGACGGCCAATGGCATCTGCATGAATGGGATGAAGATGCCGACCATCATCTGGCTTTGATCGCCACGCTGAAATACGGCCCGCCAGAGATTGTGGAGCATCGCGTCCGCGCAGCGGACATCCTTTGATTCAAAATAGTAGAGAATGGCTGTAACCCTCTAATATATAATGCATGACTTGGAAACAGTTCCATAATATGCCTTATGCGTATTGCAGAATGACGGTTATGCGAAGCGCTTAAAGGTCATTCAACCGCTCAATGCTCGACCGGACGTAGCGGCCTTCCCCGGATGAACACGCGCCCACTCGAAGACGCTAGGCCGCGCGCCAAACCAGAGCGCCTATACGATCACCATCCCGTCATAGGCGGGCTCGACGCCATTCGGTAAGCTCGCGCATAAAGCGGCGTAATCGAGATCGGTATGGAGATTGGTCAGCACGGCGCGTTTCGGCTTCATCCGCTCGATCCAAACCAAAGCGTCCGAAAGAGAGAAATGCGATGGATGAGGCGTAATACGCAAAGCGTCGATGATCCACACATCGAGACCTTCGAGGAACGGCAGCGCTGCGTCCGGGACCAGCTTTACATCGGGCGTATAAGCTATATCGCCGAAGCGGAAACCCAGCGCATCGATCTCGCCATGATGGAGGGTGAAGGCATCAACCGCCAAATCGCCCCCCGGCCCTTCGATGGCGATTGTATGCCCCGGCACGATCCGAAATTCCCGTGCAATCGGCGGATAGGAACTTCCCTCCGGCGTCGAGAAACAATAACCGAATTTCCGGTGCATCCGCTCGGACGTACCCTGATCCATATAAACTGGCAGGATACGCCGCATATGCAAAACGATGGGCCTGATGTCATCGAGCCCATGCGTGTGGTCGGCGTGCTCATGGGTGATCAGCGCGGCATCAAGCCGGGTCACGCTAGCTGATAGGAGTTGCTCACGCAGGTCGGGGCCGGTATCGACCAACACCGATGTCGTGCCGCCCTTCCCCATCTGCTCGACCAGAATCGAACAGCGGCGACGGCGATTTTTGATTTCGTTCGGATCGCACGCCCCCCAGCCCGATCCGACGCGCGGCACACCGCCCGAAGACCCGCAGCCGAGGATCGTGACGCGCGGATTCACGCCCGCGCCTCTGGCCGTTTAGCCTTGCTGAAAACGCGGAAAAAATTGTCAGTCGTGATCCGCGCCATGTCTACAGCGCTCACACCTTTGACATCCGCCAGGACCTTCGCCGTCTCAGCGACATAGGCCGGTTCGTTCCGCTTTCCACGATATGGCGGCGGTGCCAGATACGGTGCATCCGTTTCTACGAGCAGACGATCCAATGGCACACCGCGCGCAATCGCGCGAATGTCTTCGGAATTCTTGAATGTGAGAATTCCGGAGAAGGACACTATCAAACCAATTTCTACACCGACGCGCGCAAGTTCAGCGCCAGACGAAAAACAATGCAACACCGCAGGAAAAGCGCCCTTCCCCATTTCATCGCGCAGAATGGCTATCATGTCGTCATCGGCATCGCGCGCATGGATGACGAGCGGCAAACCCGTCTCACGCGCGGCCGCAATATGCGTTCGGAAGACGCGGTCCGCCACATCGCGCGGGCTCTTGTCGTAATGATAATCGAGACCCGCTTCACCAATCGCGATACATTTGGGATGCTTTGCGAGCGCAAGGAGATCGGCAACCTGCGTGTCGGGTTCCTCATGCGCATTGTGCGGATGAGTGCCGACCGAGCACCAAATATCGGGATCGCCCTCGGCAATGGCAACAATCTGTGGAAACTTCTTGATCCGCGTGGAAATTGTCACCATCGTTTTCACGCCGGCCTCACGCGCACGCGCAAGAAGCGTAGCGCGGTCTGCGTCGAAATCGGCAAAATCGAGATGGCAGTGCGAATCGACGAGCATCAGTCTTTGGCTTCTTCCACTTCGACATAACGCGGGAAAATCGGCGCGGGTGCAGGCAACACGGTTCCGGCTTCAAGTGCGCCGGCAGCGGCCGCTTGCACGAAATTTCTCTTATCCTGCGGCACAGCCAAAAGATCGAGCAATTTTGCCGCGCTGGTCGGGATCACGGGCTGCGTCATGAGGCCTAGGACGCGCAGTGTCTCCGCTGTTACGTAAAGCACGGTCGAAAACCGATCCGGATCCGTCTTCCGTTTCGTCCATGGTTCTTCCGACGCAAAATAGCGATTGGCATCGCCGACAACCCGCCAAATGTCAGCGAGCATTGTATGCAACGCGAACTGGGTCATCGCCGTGCGCGCTTTCTCCGGCAGCGCATAGACCGTTTCGAGCATAGCTTTATCGGCATCCGACAGTGCCATAGCTTGCGGCACTTTCCCGTCGCAATTCTTTGCAACCATCGACAAAGAACGCTGTGCGAGATTACCAAGGTCATTCGCAAGATCGGCATTGATGCGCGCGACAATTGCTTCGTGCGAATAATTGCCATCCTGCCCGAACGGCACTTCACGCAGGAAGAAATACCGCAGCTGGTCAACGCCGTAATGATCCGCAAGCGTGAAGGGATCGATCACATTGCCGACGCTCTTCGACATTTTCTCGCCGCGGTTAAACAAAAAGCCATGTCCGAACACCCGCTTGGGCAGAGGTAATCCGGCTGACATCAGAAAAGCAGGCCAATACACGGTATGAAAACGAACGATATCCTTGCCAATGATGTGCACATCTGCGGGCCAGCGCTTGGCGCGCGGCGCATCCTCGTCCGGGAAACCCGTTGCCGTAATATAATTGGTGAGCGCATCAACCCAGACATACATCACATGTTTCGGATGGCCGGGAACCGGAATTCCCCAATCGAATGTGGTGCGGCTGACCGATAGGTCCTTGAGCCCTGATTTCACAAAGCTCGCGATTTCATTGCGGCGCTCATCGGGGCCGATGAATTGCGGATGCTCTTCGTAAAGCTTCAACAAGCGGTCCTGAAAAGCTGAGAGGCGGAAGAAATAGGATTCTTCCTCGACCCATTCGACTGGTGTTCCTGTCGGGCCACGACGCACATTGTCGGAACCGACCGTGGTTTCGTTCTCGGCGTAATAGGCTTCGTCACGAACCGAATACCAGCCGCTATATTTGGCAAGATAGATGTCGCCTGCCGCTTCCATCCGCTTCCAGATGGCTTCGCAGGCTTTGAAATGGCGCTCTTCCGTCGTCCGAATGAAATCGTCATTCGACGCATTGAGCGCGCGCGCCATGTCGCGAAAAACCGCCGCATTACGATCGGCCAATTCACGCACGCCGACGCCTTCCTTGGCAGCGGTCTGCAACATCTTCTGGCCGTGCTCATCCGTACCCGTCAAAAAGAATACGTCATAGCCGTCAAGCCGCTTGAAGCGGGCAATCGCATCTGATGCGATCAGTTCATAGGCATGGCCGATATGCGGCCGTCCGTTCGGATAGGAGATCGCGGTCGTGATGTAGAAAGGTTCAGCCATCGCATTTCCTCCGGGACGGTCACGCCGCGCGCGTTGCGCGCACCGCATCCGACAGATCGGCAAACAAAGTCAGGATCAGCGCGCGGCGGTCGAGATTGAAAATCTCGGCGTCCCGCATGCTCGCGCGGGCCTTGTCCCATACCTCGATCAGGGGTGCAAGACGGGCGGGTGCAGTGCCCGAGCGCCCTGCCCGCACGAGCTGGTCGTGAATCCATCCAGCCAGAACATCCTCAAACAACGCATAGGATTCATCGTTCTGCCGCCCTGCAAGACCATCGGCCATCTGATGCAGCGCGAGGCGATCGAGCACTGGCAATGCATCGAGCTGACCTCTCACCGCACTCATAATTGCCAGCGCCATGTCGTCGACAAAACGGAAAGCGCGACCGGGAGACCCTTCCGCAAAGGACGCCGCCTGCCTCATGGCGTCAGGCGTCGCATCGGCATCGGCGGCTTGAAGCGCTGCGATGACCTGGTCCTCATTCAGCGGCCTAAAATTCATCAAGCGGCAGCGTGACCTTATGGTGGGGATGAGACGGCCTGGGACATGCGAGACGATCATCACGAGGCAGCGCGCAGGCGGCTCCTCGATAAGTTTCAGAAGCGCGTTCGCACTGTTGCGGTTGAGATCGTCACCCGCGTCGACGATCAAAACACGCCAACCGCCGCTTCCCGCAGTTGAACCAAAAAATCCAACGACATCGCGGGCATGATCGACCGGTATTTCGGTTTCGAGCCGTTTGCGGTCAGCGTGCCAACGTCGCTTCAGCACGAGAAGATCGGGATGGGACTCCGCACGGATGAGATGCTGTGCTTTCGCGCTCTCCGGCACGTCGAGCACCTTTGCCTCCTGCACGGCAGCCGCCGCCGGATCGGGATGCGTCAAAACGAAAGCAGCAGCACGATAGGCAAAAGTCGCTTTGCCGACGCCCTCCGCGCCTGCGAGAATCCAAGCATGAGGAAAACGCCCACTGGCATAGGCATCCAGAAACGCGCGCTCCTGCGCCTCATGTCCGATCAGCAATCGTGTGTCACGTGGATGCGGCGCGCCTTCGCGTCGGTCAGCTTCCATCTCGCTCATGATACGCGCGCTCCAAGGCCAGAAAGCACGATCGCTTTTATATCTGCTGCCACGGCTTCAACCGGACGCGCCGCATCGACGACGACGCAACGCTCCGGCTCTTGACGGGCAATATCGAGAAAACCGGAACGCAATTTTTGATGAAACGAAAGCGCTTCCCCTTCGAAGCGATCCGCAACACCGGCACCGCGCCGTTCATGCGCACGCTTGAGTCCCATCTCCGCAGGCAGATCGAGAATGAGCGTCAAATCCGGCCGCGTTGTGCCGACAGCTATGGTTTCGAGCGCCGTTAATATGGAAGGCGCTGTTCCACCTGACGCGCCCTGATAGGCGCGGGTTGAATCAAAGAACCGGTCGCATAAAACGATCGCGCCGCGCGCAAGCGCGGGCCGGATCGTCTTCTCCAGATGGTCGAGCCGCGCTGCGGAAAACAAAAGCGCTTCGGTGGCGGATGAGAAACCAAATCCACCATTGAGGATCAGACCGCGGATCGCTTCCGCTCCCGGCGAACCGCCCGGTTCGCGCGTGACAACAACTGCGTACCCCGCATCGCGAAGCGTGGCGGCCAACACTTGGATCTGTGTGGACTTGCCGGCCCCTTCTCCGCCCTCAAGCGTGATGAAGAAACCCGAAACGGGCGGATGAGTGATCATACCGCCTGTATAGCTTTGCCCTGCCCCGCTGTCATGCGGCGCGGATTAGCGCTTCTGCAAAGTCTGTGACTGGATCAACTGCCCGAGCACGTCGTCGCGGCGCAGTGGCACCGGAACGCTTGCAGGTGCAGGCGAAAGCATCGAAGGCTCGATCGCAGCCGTCTGCAACGGCTTGGCGATGCCCGGCTTCGTGAAATCGCCGAGATCGAAGGGACGATCCGGCGGTGTCGGCACTGAGGCCGGACGCCCGACGAGCGGCGCCAGCGCCGGAGACGCCAAAGGCGCGGAAATCGTTGTTTGCGACACGCTCACCGACGAGACGACCGCCGCCGACGAAGTTGACTGGACAACCTGTTCCTGCACGACTTGCGTCTGCACAACCTGGTCGGTCGCGGTACGGGTGATGATGCGGGTACGGTCATCCTCGCGCGCGACTTGAATTGGTCCCAGACGGCCATCGAGCTGGGCGGGACGGCCATCTGTGCGCAGCGACGCGAGCAGAGTGCGATCGTCCGAACCGGCCAAGCCAGCGCGACCAACATAATCGATCTGCACCCGCGTCGTGCCGAGATGTTTGAAGTTAAGTGCCTCAGCAACGGTCTGCGACACGTCGATCAAACGGTTGGAATGGTAAGGACCGCGATCGTTGACACGCGCAATGATCGAATGGCCGTTGCGAAGATTGGTTACGCGAACATAAGACGGCAAAGGCAGCGTTGGATGGGCCATCGAGACCGAGTGACGGTCGAAAACCTCGCCATTCGCCGTCTTGCGGCCATGAAACGCTGTGCCATACCAAGAAGCCAGACCGGACGCGGAATAGCCGTGCGAAACGTCCTTCGGCACATAGACCTTGCCGGCGACAACATAAGGCTTGCCAATATGGTCGCGTCCGCCGCCCTTCGGCACAGCCTGCCCATCGGCCACGACACGCGGGCTCGGCCGCACGCCATATTTGGGATCGACACCGCCTGCCGTCATGGACGGATTGGAGCAATTGGCGACCGCCAAAGCGGCGCCCGTCACGGCTGAAATCTTCACAAGACGAAGAACGAGGCGCGAACCCGTCATTCAAAGACCCTCAAGCGACGGCGCATAGGCCGACCGGAAGCGTGACGCACTATGGCGGATTTAAGATAAACCCGCCACTTCTCTGTCACGAAGGAGACAATGCAGGGTTAACGGCAACGCAACGCAAAGGCAACCCCGACCCATTTCGGGCCTCAAACGATACAAGCCCGCCTCACCGACCAATCCGCGCAATTCCGCTCTCGCCATCATCGCGCGCCCAAGCAATGCGGTTTTCGGGGAGTTTGCGCACTGTAAAGCAGAATACCCGCCCTTTGTACCAGCTCTCCCATTGTTGGCAGAGCCGCTCGCCTTCAACCCACCAGCGCCCCGAATCGGACGGCTTGAGGAAGCGACCGAGCCCAGCCGCCTCGCCCGAGCCATCAACCCGGCCATCCGGCTGATAATAAAGCGGCAATTCGCCGCCCAAAGGCACTGAAAGATAGATCCTTTTGCCGCTGACGGCCTCGCGCAGCGCCTCACCTCGCAGATTCCGGCCGCCATCTTCATTGGCCAACGCCATGGCCCCACTCAAGATGAGACTGAAACCCGCTCCAAAAGCCAAAGACAGAGCCTTCACCCGACCCGCCAATCCGTTCGCCATCATCATCAAGACCTCCCGTCCGAAAGCCACCCGCTTGCATTACGAACCGGCGCGCGGCATGGATGACATCGTCGGAAGGGTGGCCGAGTGGTTTAAGGCAGCGGTCTTGAAAACCGCCGTGGGTGCAAGCCCACCGTGGGTTCGAATCCCACCCCTTCCGCCAAATTTATTAGCTAAGCCGTTGAAAGAATTGTTTTTTTAATAAGTTTTTTATAAAATAACCCACCGATTATCCCACCCATAGGCCCGGTCAATCAAGGTAGCGATCTATCCACTCAAACAACAGAGCATTTAATAACCCTTCAACGAACAAGCTTTTTTTATTTAATTTCAATTACTTAGAAATATTTCCCTACCAAGCAAGGTCGCGATCTCCGCCCTTGGTTTCCTAACAACCGAATCCCAAGTCTAATTAATACGACCAAAAAACCACCTAAACCGAAGAGGAGAGTGAGGAGGGTGACAACGAGCTGCATTTTCAAGCAACCCACCGCACCACTCTCACAGACCAAAAACGTCAATACCAGGTCACAATAGCCATGATAGCAGCCATGATAGCACGGCGTAATTAGTAACGATTCCCTCGAACCCGCCGTTCGCCAGTTCCGTAATTGTAGTATGAGCCAGAGTTGTTGTCGTAGCTCCAATTATTGCCACGACTATCGCGTCCAAACGTTTGAGATCCATGGGACTGAGCGCCCCAACTAGAACCCGTGTTGCTGTTGTAGCCTTGGTAGCCGCCGCCGTAGGAGTTATAGGTGTTCCCGCTGCCATACGGCCTGTTCTGTGCTGAAGCTGCACCTGCCAACGTGCAAACTGCGATTGCAACAATCAAAATGCGCATAGCTTCCTCCATGATCTAATAGGCTTAGAAACTTACATCATCGAGTATCAGAGGGTATATAAATCTAGACTGTAAAAGCACTAAATTGAGCCAAAAATGCATTTTTTTTGCTCAATTTATGCAAATCATAATAGAAATGATAAATAAAACCCACACTTCTTTATGTTGTAACAAATTCATTGATAGCTCGTCCGCGCTCACCCCAATCCTGCAAGTGTCGTATATCCCAAGCTTGACGACGAACTGCCTTACAGCCAACGGAAACAAAAAGGACGCGCCTGAATACTCAAGGCATTTCTACTTTAATAGTCGGTTACCAATCTTTTGATTCCAATACGCCTAGAGGGTGGGGCCTATTTTACTAACGCGGAAGTACAATGGATCAAGAACGAACGATTTTAATATGCGCACGATCACTAAGAGATAAGGAGCATATCCTTACCCCCTACCCACTTACCGCCAAGATGGGGGAGTCTCACTCAACTTTTTTAATTTTTTATGTTCAGTGGCTCTGGGAAGGTCGCCGTAATAAGTAACATGTCGGCCCAAGCCGTCGATCTCTCGTCCTTCTTCGTTCATTTATCCAGATTTGTGATAACACACTTATCTGACACCTATGATGCTAAACCCACACCACAAGTAGTAGAAAAGTCGGAAACAAACTTGCGACGAACTGTGAATCTTTCGCGACAAACGACCCGGCCATAACCATTGCGTCGATCCCAAGTATAAAAACTAAACTCCCCAGAAGTTACTGAGCGGTCGGGTGGCCCCCAAGCACTAAAAAAGGGCCGTCTCGGGAGAGCCTATCCAAGTTTTCATATTTACTGCCGATGAAGCGCAGCCGCCAAGGCAAAGCGCCAGCAGTCCCGCAGCGAAAATATGGCTATTAGTAAATGCCTTCAGCATCATCTTATCTCCCACTAGCATACCCAGCCGCAATCCCCAGCGCGATAAAAATTAATATGCGAGGTTGTTTCCAATTATTCAATTGCTAATTGGTCTGCAACAAAACGCTGACCGAGGCCAGCACCTAGTCTGCAGCCAAATCAAAGAAAAGCCTTTCGAAAATTATGTCGACAATCATAGGCGGAAGGATAACCTCTTATTTCAGCATGTCTGCCATTCGCTTCGATTGGCAAAGTTTGAGGAGAAAATTACGATGTTTATCGATCTTTATACAAAAATGGTTTTGACGGTAATAGCATTGGCCCTCGCAATAATAGCAGTTCGGGGTCTTGGCTCCGATCCAGCGCTTGCTAGTATTGGCAAAGGCTGTGGTACAAAATTAGATCCCTGCTATATAGAAAGTTGGAAAGGACTCGATGTTTATGTTCGTAATTAACTTTGTTATTGGTCAACCTTATTAGTATTTGAAGGTAGCTAAATCCTCCCGGTATGGGAAACTTAGCGACCTTCCCAACTTCGATACGCTTTATTTACAGGGACGTTTATCGTCTGAGGGGTAACTTAGGACGCCGAAGATATTCACCCTACTCGAAGGTATTCAGACCTAAAGGATGAGCATCTTCGGGCTTTGTTGAGCTTCTTCGGCAACCGGAAGTTGGTATGCTCCATTTCCACATCGCGTTTTCAGCAAAACCGACTTTTATGGAAACAACCCCTACCCGCTTGCGCGCTCTGTTTAATGTACTGGTAGAGATGCCAGCCGACGATGCCAACGTTTTAACCATTTGAGCTGGCATAGCAACGTCCGAGAGCACGTCAAGCAGAAACTCACAGGCTTCGGTGATGGCCGCGCTTTCGCCAGGTTGAGCCTCCTCGGCTTGGTTAATGAGGCTCAGAGATGACCCTTTTAGCCGCTCGCCCCATACAACTCTGGTTGCTTTTATATCTTCACGAACGATCCGTTCTTCGATCGAATAACTAAATCCGTCACCACTCGGTCCGATATTACTTTTCGCTCGAGCGAAAACTCGCCGGTCTCGTTGATCTCCTTCGTGGTCAACTGACTGATCCTTTGCAGCCACAAGTACGATACGAGCTAGCGCGCCAAAAGCTACGCTCCCAAGGACCCGTTCAAGCGGCTCACGACCCGCGCTACCTTTTGCAAAATGGGTAATGCCTATAATCGCAATCCCGTGCTTCATTCCCAGATCAACTAAAGGTGCAAGATCGCGACGGACGTCATTTCCTTTATGCGCATCATGGGCGACAGCCTGTGTTACGGGATCGATTATTAGAAGCTTTACGTCTCCCAATTGATCGATGCGGCAACTTAGGCTTGCTATATCTTTCGAGGGGTCAAAGGGCCTAGCATGACCAGAAATCTCAACCCCTTGAATTATATTTATTCGTTCAAGATTCGCACCAGCAGCAAGGAGGCGCGGGACGATTGTATCCTCTAGTCCGTCCTCACCAGACCAGATAAGCACACCACCTTTTTCAGTTCTAGATCCATCGGGGAACTTCTCTCCGGTGGAAACTACAGCCGCCAACCCCATGGCGATCGTTGTTTTCCCTGCTTCAGGCGTTCCCGCGATCAAATGGAACTTGCCTCTTGCGAGGAATCCCTCCCAAAGCCAGTCGATAGGTTCAGGCCTAACGCTCGCGGCATTGATAAGCTGCACTTTGTCGCTTGAGCTTTTAGACTTGGAAGATTGCTCGGTTTCACGAACAAGGTGTTCTTCTAATTTGAGGGCTCCCATCAGTTACCCTCCGCATAAGGAGACTCGACAGTTATGTTTTGAAGTACAGAGAGTTTATAGATCCTCTTTGCCTGTTCCGGATCTAGAAAATGGAGGCCTCCGGCATCTCGTAAACTTGGCAAGGAGGCATATTCATCCCTAAGAAATGCTCCCTTACGGCCCTGACTAAGCCACGAAAGCAATGTTGGATGAATCGTAACATGCTGATCGATCCGGTAACCGAAAAGGCTTTCCGTCCCGATGACTGAGATTGCCTTGTTAAAGCTCGCGACCCTGTCCGTTACTGGGTGCCATGCAATAATTTCCTGGGGACAACCAGGAGTGTCCGGTACAGCAAAAACGAACGCCACTACAGCTTCAGGATCCCCGTGAAGGACCGAGAAAAAGCGTCCATTACTATCAAACGAAACCTTTGCCCGTAGGATCGGAGAGCAACGGTTTAACCGGTCCCTTTCGATGTAACCCCTCGGGATCCCAAGTTCGATTAATTGCTCAACATCTTGAGTTAATAGGGGCTCCGCTTTGATTTCTTCAACCAAGTATCTCTCGGCTTCCCACTTACGTATAAAGGTTTGGAGAGTGTCCGAGATATTCAGTTTAGGCTCCAGCCTGTTTGGGTTGCCAAAATCCTGAGCGTGCATAAACTTAAACCTGTTGTGGGTGGCTACCTTTTCGCTCACTTCTGACCCGTCCTGGCGTTGCAGCGCCAAGGACGGGTTGTTTGTTTGTAAAGGCATTTACGCAACCTCCCCAATGGAGCGGAGGTTCTTTTCCCAAGCCTCGGCGTCTTCAGCACGGATCACCGTTTTACCCAGTACCTTAGAGACACGGAGCTCTCCTGTTTTCGCGAGCTTGTACACCGTACCGCGCGAAAGACCGTAGGTTCGAGCGAAGTCTCCGACAGTAAAAAGTCGTCGATCTTGAATGTTCAGCATTCATCAAATCCTTTTGAATCAGTCACGAACTGTGACAACTCTCAGGATGAAAATGAAAACAGAAGAAAACAATACAGATTTAGCACGATAATATTGTTAAACCCATTATTCACAATCTAAGCCAAATATATCAGCATTAAAAATGCTACATATTTGTTTTATTACTTAACAAAAAAGTTAATTACTCAAGTATTGACTCCATTCTTCCATAAGTTTTCGGCGTTTCTCCAATGAATCACCACGTCTGTAAGCTGCCTCGACCCTATCCCGCACAGTATGAGCAAGGGCCGCTTCAGCCACTTCGCGCGCGTACGGCGTCTCCTCCCCACACCAATCTCTAAAGGCCGAGCGGAAGCCGTGTACGGTCACCCCAGACGATTTAAGCTCCATCCGCCTAAGGATCATCTCAAGGGCCATAGTTGATAAGCTGCCCTCCTTTCCGCGACCGACAAATATAGGAGAAGCCGGTTCATTCGACCGCCTCAACTTCTCTACCTTGCTCAGGAGCAAAATTGCCGACCCTGACAGCGGGACACGATGTTCTCTACCGGCCTTCATACGTGCTGCAGGAATGGTCCAGACTTCCCTAGTCCAGTCGATTTCCTGCCATTTTGCGCCCAGCACTTCGCCAGTGCGTGCAGCAGTTAGGATCAAGAACTCTAGCGAGAACGCCGACACGCTTTTCATTTCACGCAATCGAGCGACAAAAGCAGGCACTTCTTGGTATGGCATAGCGCCGTGGTGTCCACGTCTAAGCTTTTGTTGCTTAGCCAAGAGCTGATCGAGATGCCCTCGCCATGCGGCAGGGTTCTCTCCTGTTCGAAAACCTTTTGCCTTGGCCGCGTTTAGGACCGCCTCAATCCGTCCCCGCAAGCGCTGCGCCGTTTCCGCCTTTTGGAGCCAGATCGGTCGTAACACAGAAAGAACGTCTTCTGTGTCTATTTTGTCGATCTGCTTATTCCTGATCGGCGCGGCATATGTCGATAGCGTGGCTTTCCATTGGGCCTTGTGCTTCTCGTTCTTCCATCCAGCCTCGAGGTTTCGGATCAATTCATCTGCAAGTTCACCGAAGGTTGGTACCGAAGAGCCTCGCAAGATTGAACGTGGATCCTCCCCTCTTCCTAACGCTTCTCGGCAACTTGCCGCTTTCGCCCTGGCCTCCACAAGCGGCACGTTTAGCAGAGACCCGAGCCCAAGCTCCGTGCGTTTGCCTGCTCTTTTGAACATAAAAACCCAGGACTTCGTCCCAGCCTTACTAATCAGCAGATACAGCCCACCACCATCCGCGTGACGGCCTGGCTCACTGAGCGAATTCACGGCACGTGCCGACAGTTGATAAAGCCGTTGCGCCAATTGTCACTCCCACCCTTGCTCCCACCCATATGAGTGAATTAGGATAATCAGTGATAAATTGCCAAGAACAATGAGACATAAAAAACCTTTTTGTAACAGATAGATATATATCCATAAACACAGCGATAAACACAAATACGACGGACACCCCTTCCGCCATTCGCAAAACGAAATGTTGGGCTTTTATCAAAGCCAAGCTGCAGACGGCCAAGATGCCGATGGCCAAGATGGAGATGTGCAAGCTGCAGAGGGACAAGCTGCGGATGACGATCGGATCCTCGTCACCGTCATCCGCGCTCTATGTCACCGAAGCGCTCAAGAAAACGCCGCTAACCGATGCACTCCATCGAGGCGTACGCCCCGGGTGATCTTTGACCGTTCGTCATTCGTAAACACGCCATTGACCATCGGCCTGCGTCACCTCCAGCGTACCGACGATGCGATCTCCTTGCCTGAAATCATACGCCCACCCATTGTCAGCCCGTTGGTTCATTGTGATGCCAGCGAGATCGTTTTTGAACCATAAGTACCCATGGCGTGTTGAAATATCGATATTGATCCGAAACCCTCCATCAATATTTCCATTTCGGTTTGAGTCGACAAGGCCGGCCAGATAAAGTACACAATCGCCTATACCAACTTTGAAAGACGCCACCGATCCTTCATTCACTTTCAAATAGACGCGATTATTTGTCTCCGCGCCGCTCACCTCATCACCGGTCAATTGTAGTTTCTGCACCTGTTGCGCACTGCCCTTCGCAGTGACCCGCCAATCGATTACGTTTTCTTCTCCAGAGATTGTGGCGGTCTGGTGACTCGCGCTCTTCTGATCGCTCAGATAACTGAGTTGAATATTCGACCGTTGCGCCCTTATCCAGTTTCCGTCGCCAGAACACGAGATGGTTCCAAAGCCCCCATCGTAGCAATCGATTCTGTTTCCGGCCCCGCTTACGATGACCCCTTCATCACGATCGCCAGACGCTGAGAAACTGTTGAAGTTGCCTAAGATGGAAACATGATCAGAACCACCACCACCAATGATGGTCGAGGAATTGCCTGAGATAATAACATCATCATTTCCGTCACCCAAATCGACCAGACTTGCGTTACCCATTACACCAACAAAGTCGTGTCCAGAGACGCCAAAAACTGAATTTTTGTCGCCAGAAATCGTCGCCCGATCATCGCCTGCACCTAAATCAATAGTGTTTCCTATTTGACCTGATGTTCCAGAAGGCCAAGGCGCTCCTTTGGCCCAATAATTCACTACATCGTTACCAGCCCCCATCCATATCTTATTCCAGGCTCCCTTTAAAATAAGGGTATCGTTTCCAGCCCCCATATTGATGGTGGAATTATCACAATGGATCTGGAGTTCGTCATCCCCGCCATAAGCCCACAAACTCAAATATCGTTGATAATCCCTGAATGACCAAGAATCTTTTAGATTGGTTCCAACAACTTTCGCCATCTTGAATCCCCCAAAAAATGACTTACCGACATTCTGAATCAAATTAATTCTGTCAATGCATAGCATAGGTTGCATTGAAACGTTTACGCTATCGGGGGCTGCAATAGTATTTGGCCTACTTATTTCGACAACAAACGCATTGAATTAATACAACAAGCTTCTCTTTATTGAACGAACCGTATCGAATTCAAAAATATAAAAGTAGAGCTATCGCAATCACGGTCCTCATTGAATATAATGTTATTCACACGAGATTGGCGCTTTCGGATCCTCGCCGTGCAATAAACCCGTTCGCGCTGCTTTATCTCCATAAGACGTCGCCTACCGATCGCAGCAAAGCTTATATTTGTGGAAACGCCCACGACGCATGGACGCAAGGCGCAGCTAATTCTTAGAGCGGGCAACTTAAAGGTGGCGTGCTGATCCTCGCGACTTCTATTGAAGCCCAAACGCGGCATCCTGTTCGCGACGCAAACGGAACAAGATTGAGCCTGCGCGCTCGGAGACGTCGTCGCAAGTGAGGATCGCACCTTTCTTCACTGGGCGTAGCACCGTCATGGCATCTGCCAAATAGTAAGGCAGAGGCTTGCCTGCCCCGATCGCTTGTGCCGGCACCAAACGATGCGTGAGGCCACCGATCACATGACGCGCGCCCATCGTGAGGACCTCGCCGGGCACAAGGTCGCGCGCAGCCTCGGCAACGAGATCAATGCGCGGCCTTACATCGTCCGTACCGGTCGTGCTTCCGAAACCCGCTGCCGACAGCGCCGATAGCGGAGCTTCGGCACCCAACAAATGAACCGGATTGTGCAACAATACATAACGGCCATCGGGCGAAGTCGGGATGCCTTTGTGTTTGAAAAGCAAACCGGTTGCTGCATCGGGCGCTTCAACGATCACGAAAACGCCACCGGCAAAGCTCAACTCATCCGGTCGTCGCAAACAATTGAACATGTCGACGCGGCCGGCAGCGGCCAAGAGCCCACCATCCGCAGCGGGGCGAAACAGATGCGGCAATTCAACAGTGCGCGCGATTGGTGCGTGAAGCGACGCGCAATCGGGCATCAAGCCCGTGTGGTTGCTGACAATCCCCATCTCACACAAATCGGGAACGGTTGTCCGCTCAAACGGAACAGCTGCGCGTTGCGGCAAGGCTTTGCGCAAATCACCATCTGGATTGAACAGCGCCGCATATTCCGGCGCGGCAACAGTACGACCCCATGCGGTCAGCGTTCCTGCCGCAGGATCCCACACAAAATCAGATTCACTCGCCTTGCCGGCAGAGACAATCGGCAAACCCAATAATTGCGCCCATCCAATCAAGCCGATGAGTAGGCTCGGCTGATCACCGTCGACCGGCGTATGAATGACGCCATGCTCCGCAGCCTTTCGCGCCAAGATAGACCCAACAACGATCTCGGCCTCTTTCGTGACCATGACGCTGTGCTTGCCATTCGTGATCGCCGCCAAGCAGGTAGCAGCAGCACCCTCAGGATCGCCTGTCGCTTCCACCACAACATCGATTGGCAAATTCATCATCAAGGATGAATCGAGTACTAGCGCGATTTTTCCTTGCTCAATGACCCTCTGTGCCGCGGCAGCGCTTTCGCACAATATGACATCGGCATCGTCATAGCCCGCAGCACGCAGGGATTGACGCGCCCGCGCCTCATCCCGATCGCAAACGACAGCCGTCTCGAACCCTTTCATGCGACGCGATTGCGAGACAAAACTGGCACCAAATTCGCCTGCGCCGACGAGCCCTGCGCGGATCGCCTTTTGCGGACCACCGATCCGCTTCAGAATTTGCAAAAGATTCATCGTGATATTTCCTCAAACGAGGCCATCGATCGCATAGATGCGCGCAGGCGCGCCATCGGCGTTGGGGATGAGCAAGGGAGCAGCGCTTAGAAATGTGCGTGGCTTTGTCAGTTGGTGCGTGTTGATCACATACTCGATCAAGGTGACGCCATTTTTGAGCAGAACATCATGCGTCACATGCTCCGGCTTCGGGACTTCCTTCCCGTCCAAGAGAAGCCGAATGGGATAATCCTGCGGAAAATCGAACGCGACCGCCGTCGGCCGTTGCGTCCAGAGCCAGTCAGCAGCTTCACGCGTAAGCCAAGGCGCTTCAGTCCAGAAGGCACGCTCATGATAATTGCGACGCGAGTTCCACGCCGTTGACAAAAGTAATATTTCGCCTTCCGGGCCACCCGGATCAGCCTTCTGCAATTGTTCGGGTCCAATCGCTTGATTGTCTGGCACATCGCGCAGATTAAGAACGCGACAAGGTCCAACAACATGCGACAGCGGCGTTTTCTCAATAGTGGGAGCGCCACCTACAAAATGGGCCATCGCGTCGACATGCGAGAAGCCATGACAAGTGGTCGCGATACGCGTGACACGAAACTGATCGCCCGCCGCAATATCACCCTTCACTGTGATTTCCGGGTTCCAGCGGAAATGAGGACCGACCGGCATGGATAGATCGAAGATTTGCATGGGCTTACTTCCAGATTGACCAGAACAACATCAAGACATTTCCAACATCGTGCTTGAGGGCACGGATCGCTAGGAACACATCAAACCCTTGTACCGCCATCCACCATCAATGTTGCAGCCGTCACAAAGCTGGCTTCGTCGCTGGCTAGCCACAGAATAGGATGAGCCACCTCGCGAGGATCCGCCCAGCGCCTTTGAAGATTATGATCGACTATCTCATCGCGCAAATCCTGCTCAGATTTACCTTGTGGTGCAAAGCGCCGAACATGGAAAGGCGTCAAAGTGAGACCGGGACAAACTGCGTTGACACGCACCTGATGCGGCGCTTCTTCGAATGCTAATGTCCGCGTAAGTGACAAGATGCCTGCCTTCGCAACATCATATTGCCCCATACCCGCGCGTGGATTAACCGCATGGGTCGATGAAACATTGACGATATTGCCCTTTGCGCGGCGTAACGCAGGCAGAGCTTCACGGCTCAAATAGGCATAGCTGAGGAGATTGGTTGAAAGAATATTTTGCCATGTCTCTGCCTTCGCATCGATCAATGCCTCATAAGAACGGATACCCGCATTATTGACGACAATATCGATTGCGCCGAATTTCTGAAGCGTCGCTTCGACAATGGCTTTGGAGGTGGCCTCTTGGCCCATGTCCAAAGCCAATGCTATCAGCTTGGCGTTTGCATGATCCGCTTGAATATCAGCGATTACGGACTTCAAAGCATCGGCGTCAATATCCACCAAGACAACCTGACTGCCTTCTTCACAAAAACGCCGAACGGTGGCAGCGCCTATCCCGCCGGCCGCACCGGTAATAATCGCCGTCTTTCCAGCTAAGCGCATAACAGGCTCCTTCAGCTGCCGAGTGTGATATTCTTCTCAAGGGCCAACTTACCGCGCATAGAACGCACTAATCCGACCACACTGTAAACCGTCATAAACGCACCGCAGATCGGCAAAGATGAGTACCAGTAGATACGGTCGATTCGTAGGAATGGCGTTGTCTCGCTCGACATTTCCACAAAGCGCAATCCATAGACAACGAGGATCAGCGCAAACACAAGCATACAGAACTGGATGATGACCTCCAGAGCCGGCTGATATTTGGCTGGCAAAGCAGATTCAATCACAGTCACGCGATAAAGCGCCCCTTCCCTCCAAAGAGCAACGGTGGTGATGAAGGTGAGCCACGCAAAAAGAAGTTCGACAATCTCATCGTAACCTGAGATTGCGATGACCGGGAACGTACGAACAATGACGCCAAGCGCCAAGAGACAGAACAGGCCCACAAAACACGCTATGGCCATGATTTTGTAAAATTGCGCCATAAAGTGATCGAGTGATTTTAATATTCTGATCATGGAGCAACTCCAAAGCCAAAGAAGTGCGGCAACCAGAGCGTGATGCCAGGTATATAAGTCACGAGCATCAACACGACGATGAGCGCCGCAACGTAAGGCATCAACTCCTTCGTGATTTCAGCAATCGATATTTTGGCGATGCCTGCCACAACATAGAGGCAGAGCCCAACAGGCGGTGTCACAAGTCCGATCATTAGGTTAAGGACGAGAATGACACCAAAATGAACCGGATCGACGCCGATCTTCAACATCACCGGCAAAAGCACCGGAAATGTGATGATCATGATCGCAATGCCTTCAATGAACATTCCGAGGATGAGCAAAACGATGTTAATAACGAGAAGGATCACCCAAGGTTCGGTCGAGACGGACAGGAACGCATTCAAGATTGCGTTCGGAATCTGCTGCTGGATCAAAACCCAACCGAACGGTGCAGAGACTGCAATGATGATCATCACCTGCGCAGTTTGCTTTGCACTATCCCAGAACACGTCAATCACTTGCGCCCATTGCAACTCGCGATAGACGGCCACTCCGAGAATGAGAGCATAGGCCGCGGCCACCACGGCGGCTTCTGTCGGCGTGGCAATGCCGGTAAAAATCACTAGAAGAATAAGCGGCGGCAGGATGAGTGCCGGAGCAGCATTAAATACAACGCCAAATGCGATGTTAACGGGCGGCAAGGCTGCGCCGCGCGGCAAATTTTGTCGTTTCGCAACGATCGCAATCACCACCATCAACGCGATGGCCATCAACAATCCCGGAACGATGCCCGCTAAGAATAAGGCGCCAACGGAGACATTGGCTAAACTTCCATAGATTACAAACGGAATACTGGGCGGAATGATTGGCCCAATGGTCGACGACACCGCCGTGATCGTTGCCGAAAAGCGGCTTGAATAGCCGGCTGACACCATTGCTTTGTGTTCGATGACACCGAGCCCTGCAGCATCCGCCACAGCCGATCCCGACATACCAGCAAAGATCACGCTGCCGATCACGTTGACATGCGCCAATCCGCCACGAATGCGACCCACGAAAAGTTGAGCCACACGAAATATGCGTTCCGTAGTGCCGCCCGCATTCATTAAATTGCCAGCCAGGACGAAAAACGGAATCGCAAGGAGAGGAAACGACGTCGTGCCAGCATAAGTGCGCTGAATAAAAATAATCAAAAGATCAGGCCCAACCGCTAGCACCATGGTGCCTGCGGCAATCAGGCCTAGCGCAACCGCTATCGGAATACCGAAGAGAATTGCAATGCAGACGGTAATCAGCAGCGATGTAACGATCATGAGTCCACCAGGCACACACAAAAAAGCCGAGGGCTGCGCCCTCGGCTTGGTGTAATTCGATTAAGCCCGCGCGGCTGCGACGAACTTACCCCAGGTGGTCCATGTCTCCTCGCCTAAGACCTTACGCAATTGATCATAGGCGGGGCCCATTTTATCGCGGAATGGCGCAACATCGGGCCTTGTCACAGCCATTCCGGCCTTTTGCATATCGGCGATATAGCGTTCTTCATTGTCGCGGACAGTCTTGCGCGCTGCGGCGCCGGCCTTTGTCGCCTCTTCCGAGACGATTTTGCGCTGATCCGCCGTGAGCTTGTCGTTCCAAACTTTCGGGTTAGCCGCCAGCATGATCGACGTGTAAATGTGCTTTGTCAGCGCAAGATTGCTCTGCGCCTCATAGAATTTAGCCGCAAACGTTGTAGCGACAGGGTTATCCTGCCCATCGACCGCTTTATTGGCGAGCGCAAGATACACTTCTTGGAATGCGATAGTTTGCGTGGTGGCGCCGAGTGCTTCGAAGGCGGCCTTGATCGCCAGCTCCGGCGGAACGCGCAGTTTCAAGCCTTGGACATCAGCCGGGACATTCACCGGACGACGACTATTTGTCAGAGCGCGGAAGCCCCACTCGAAATTGGCGATCCATGTAAAGCCTGCGGTTTGCAGTTGCGCAGCCAGCCAATCGCGGCCGGTCACATCGAGCGTCTTATGGGCGTGCTCATAGCTATCGAATTGATAGGGAATATTCACGACACCGATCGTCTTGGACATCGCTTCAATATTCGCCGGGTTCAACAGGATCATGTCGATTGCACCCAACCGAGTCTGCTGCGCCGTTTCGGTCGGCGAACCCAATGCATTATTAGCGAAGATGGCGATGTTCACCTCACCTTTCGTGCGCTCCGCGATACGCTTGGCCATCGCCTCGGCCTCGATATTCACCGGATGCGCGGCATCGGCGGGATGGGTCAAACGCAGATTGACGGCCGCACGCGCCGAAATGATGGAGGGTGCGGATAGAGCGAAAGCGGCGCCGGCGGTTAAGACCGTGCGGCGGGACATAGAGAGCTTGGACATTTCGTTTCTCCCGAGATCACAACCGGTTAGCCCGGCCTTTGGCATGCGGATCAGACTGAGCGGTTGTACCCCCGCAATGGCTACGAGCGACACTCTCGGCCAATCTTGTATACAAAATGAGCTAAGGATATTCCCAAGCAGCCGTCAAGAGCCTGCCAACGGGCTCGGGTGCACGCTCAAATGCGGCTTAGAAATAGCATCTTTCATCCGCGCAATCACAAGCGACAAGCCGTTGCGGACATGGTTGGCCATATGCTGGGCCGCCTGCTCTTCGTCACCCGCTTTCAAAGCGTCGAGAATGGTTTCATGTTCTTGGATGGCAGCCGACCAGCGCGGCGGCCACAGGTTCGACGTGTACCGCGCCCGATCGACGCGGAGCGCCAAGAGATCCCACACCCAAAGGAGAACACTGTTCTCGGCAAACTCGATAATTTTCCGATGAAAAGCCTTATTGGCCTCAAAATATCCGGGCAGTTCATGGCGTGTATGATGCAAGAACATTGTATAATGAAGAAGGCCCAATTCGGCGATTTTACCCTCATTCATATGCCTTGCGGCTAGTTTTCCTGCCAATCCTTCGATGGTGGCAACGACTTCGACCAGCGACGTCAGCTCCTCAATATCCATGTCTGACACGATGGGAGAATGATTGGGCCGAACGCTGATCAGACCTTCCTGCGCTAACGTCTTGAGCGCCTCGCGAACCGGCGTCCGCGACACTTTAAGGCGCTCGCAAAGCTCACGCTCGTTGAGCCTTGCCCCGGGCGGCAAAACGCCTGTGACAATCTCATTGCGCAAAATAGCAGTCGTACTGCCCGATAAATCACCCTTCCGACGTTCTTCGCCGCCAGGAATGAGCGTCAGCAATCGGGTCAGAGGGCTAAAATCGTCTTGGGCGGTCACAATACCTCCACCATCTGATCGATATTTAGCAAATTCAATCTTGTATGCAAGAGGACTGTCGGCACAGCTATCCTTCGCTGACCAATACCTCGGCCTTGCCCCGGAGCAACGCGGGCCGCCTCCCCACCACCCATTGAGCCTTGCGCCCGACAGCACCACGGACCCCTTCGCCGACAGCAATCTGTAACAGAAGCTGGAAATGCTTTCGGCGGGGTTTAATCAACCGGCGGTGTTCCATGCGTGTGGAAGCTATCAATCGTCTTCAAACCCCACGCCTGTCCCTTCTTCCTTTCGGTTTCAGTCCATGTCACGGTTTCCCAATCGGGATCGAGAATGAGGCGCGCGCCTGCATTGGCAATCTCGATCCTGTTGCCCGCCGGTTCATAAACATAAAGAAAGAAAGTCTGCTGCACCGCATGTTTATGCGGCCCTGTCTCGATAAAGACGCCATTTTCGAGGAAGATATCGGCCGCCTCCAAAATATGCTCGCGCTGATCGACAGCATAGGTCAAGTGGTGGAAGCGGCCGCGTGCTGGTGTGAAATCCCGCGTATAGGCGATGTCGTAAGTCTTATTGTTGACCGTGAACCAACAGCCCGCAAGCGCACCATTGTCGAGCACAATCTGTTCAGTGATCCGGCTTCCCAAGGCGTTCGGCATAAAATCCCGAATGAGTGAAACATCCTGTGCCAGAAGATTGAGGTGGTCCAGACGCCGCACGGCGCAGCCGCGACCATGGTTGCGTTGTGCCTGATTCTTCAAAGCCGGCTTTTCATGCGGCGGCGCTACATATTTTTGCGTCTCGAAATATAACTCGAAAATATGCCCATCAGGGTCATAGAAGCGATAGGCGCGACCATGGCCGAGATCACCGTCCACCCAACCGATCCCGCAACCCATCGCCTCAATCGCAGTAACGCGGCGCAGAAGCCCCTGCTCGCTTGACGCGCGATAGCCAACATGACCAATGCCGGTTGTGTTCGACGCGGTCAATTTGAGCGATTGAAATTCGTAATCATCCCACGCCCTGAGATAGACGGAATTCTCGTCTCGCCCACTCTCCGTTAACCCGAGAATGTTGACGAAGAAATCGAGGCTTGCATCCGGTTTATCCGTAAAAAGCTCGACATGGGCCAGATGCGCAACATCGAAACAGGGCTCAGATTTCATCCCCATACCTCTTTCGCGGTGTCAACGATGAGCGCGAGTTTTGCCCATTGCTCATCTTCCGCAAGCACATTTCCTTCCTCGGTAGAGGCGAACCCGCATTGCGGCGATAAACAGAGCTGATCCAGCGGGGCAAACTGTGTCGCCTGTTCGATGCGGCGCTTGAGATAATCTTTCGTTTCAACTGTTCCGAGCTTTGTTGTCACAAGTCCAAGAACGACCTGTTTGCCTTTCGGTAGAAAACGCAGAGGCTCAAAACCGCCGGAGCGCTCGTCATCCCATTCCATGAAATAGCCATCGACATTGATGTCGTTGAAAACCATTTCCGCAACAGGTTCGTAACCACCCGATGCGATGAAAGTCGATTTAAAATTACCGCGGCACGTATGTGTCGTAATCGTCATATCGTCAGGCTTCGCGGCCGTGGCGGTGTTAATCATATTACGATAAATCGAAATAAGTTTCTCTGGATCGTCTCCACGATCTTTCAGCATTCGGCGTTGCTCAGGATCGCAAAAATAAGACAGGCTTGTATCGTCAAGCTGTAGGTAACGGCAGCCGGCGTCATAAAAGGCCTTCACTGCTTTCGCATAAGCCTTTCCAAGATCGGCATAGTAATCCTCCATATTGAGATAGGCGGACGGATCAACTGCCTTGCGCCCTCCCCGATAATGCAACATCGAGGGAGATGGGATCGTCATTTTTGGCACTTTGTTTGAAATCGACTTAAGAAATCGAAAATGGGCGAGATGTGGGTGATCTTCTGGGAAATCGATTTTGCCGACAACACGTACACCATGCCCCTTTGTGGCAACACCTTTAAATGCGATCCCTTCAGTCTCGATCCCACGAACACCAGTCAGGTTTTCGAGGAAATCGAAATGCCAGAAGGCCCGCCGAAACTCGCCATCCGTCACAGCCTCCAACCCGACATCTTCCTGCTTCTTCACAAGTTTCGTAATTTCTTCATCTTCTATCGCCGCCAAGACGACAGAGTCGATCGAGCCTGCGCTATGTTGCTCCCGCGCTTCTTTCAAACGCTGCGTTCTTAAGAGACTACCAACCATATCAGCGCGGAAAGGCGGTTTGGTACGATATGTCACGGTGTAATTCTCCCTTCAGCCTGCAGCAGCAAGACCCAGATGTTGTTCAAGTTGTTCGGGATGGGCGAGAAGATCGGCACTACATCCGGACAATACGACACGGCCACGCTCGAGCACGACCGCATTGTCTGTCATCTCGAGTATTTTCTTGGCGTGTTGTTCAATAACAATTCCAGCTAGACCCTCATCGCGGAAAAGGCGTTGTAAGGCGCGCAACAACTCCTCAACGATGATCGGAGCCAGCCCCTCAGTAGGCTCGTCAAGCAACAATAATTTTGGGTTGAGCATCAACGCCCGACCGATTGCCAACATCTGTTGCTCGCCGCCCGAAAGCTGATTGCCTAAATTGGATTTACGTTCGGCTAGCCTCGGAAACATGTCAAAAACACGTTCAACATTCCACAGACCCGGTCGTGCAACGGCTATCAAGTTTTCAAGCACGGTGAGCGATTTAAAAATGTTTCGCTCTTGCGGCACCCATCCGATCCCTGCATGGGCTCGATCTTCCGGATTGAAACGTGAGATGTCACGCCCGTCAAAATGGATCAAGCCTTTGCGCTGCCGCGTCACGCCGATAATCGTGTTCACAAATGTAGTTTTACCGACGCCGTTGCGCCCCAGAAGCGCGAGTGCTTGCCCCTCCCTCAACGACACATTGACGTCAAAGAGAACGATGGCCTCACCATAGCCCGCCGATAATCCATCAATACTTAAAAGATCACGCATGGGAGGCCTCGCCGAGATAGGCTGCCCGCACGGCAGGATCGCGTGCAATCATCACTGGGTCGCCATCCGCAAGCACACGGCCATTCACAAGAACCGTGATCCGCGTCGCAAACCTAAAGATAATGTCCATGTCATGCTCGATCAGCAAAACAGACACATCTGATGGAAGTCTTGCGACGATATCGAGCAATTCTCTGCGCTCAACTTCTGGCACGCCAGCCGCAGGCTCATCCAACAGCAAGATGCTCGGCTGAGCGGCGAAGGTTGCGGCAATCTCAACCTGTCTTTGCTTTCCATAGGGAAGCGATGAAATCGGATCATCCATAATGTCTTCCAGTCGAAACTGGGAGAGAATGGCTGCGGTTTCTTCAACAACAAGGCAATCACGGTCGAGCCTTTTGAACACGCTTAGGCCGTAACCCAAACGCTCGGACGTCACCAACGCGATCATCTCAAGTGGAGTCATCGTCGCAAAAAGTTGATTGATCTGAAAAGTGCGAGCCATACCACGCTTGACCCGCGCCTCACGGCTCAACTGTGTAATATCCTCGCCATTGAGGATCACGCTACCGGACGACGGTTGCAAGACGCCCGTCAATAGATTGACAAAGGTCGTCTTGCCAGCGCCATTCGGCCCAATCAACGCATGGCGCGCGCCCTTTTCAAGGGTGAAGTCAATCGTGTCGGTCGCTGTAATACCACCAAATGTTTTTGTCAGTGAACGTGTTTGCAATACAGCGCTCATGACTGCTTCCCCCGGATAGCATTGGGCAAGCGCGCCATGATGAATTTTACGCCATCATGGATAAGTGAACGGCCTCGTAACACAAAAAGAACAAGAAAAAGACCGATCCAGAACATCCAATATTGCGGCGTAAAGGCAGCGATCGTGTCTTGCAGTAACTTAAAAACGACCGAACCGATGATGCCGCCGTAAAGATAACCTGGGCCACCGATGATCAAAACCAGCATCACATCAGCCGATCGGTGAAAATCCAAAACATCGAGCGAAACGAACTGGCTTGTTTGCGCGATAAGCGCTCCCGCGGCACCGGCATAGGCCGATGCAATGGTATAAATCAGCGCTAACCGTTGCGATGGCGGAATACCGGACGCTGCTGCACGCAATGAATTGTCCCTTATGGCACGAAGAGATTGGCCAAAGGGTGAATTCATCATGCGGCGGGCGACAAGAAACAAGACGAACAGCACGCTCAGCGAGTAGAGATAAGCGGTCTTTCCGAATAGATCGAAGGAAAACAGACCCAGGACTGGATCAATTGCGATACCTTGCAATCCATCCGCGCCTCCCGTCAACGACCCCCATGAATTGGCGATCTCATGTAAAATCAAGGCAACGCCAAGCGTTACCATAAGGCGTGTCAGATCGCTGCCTTTCACGATCAGAGGGCTTGTGAGAAGCCCGGCTAACCCGGATATGACCATTGCAAACACAAGCCCGATCAACGGATCGCCGATGCCGTGTTTAGCGAGCAAGCCTGCTGCATAGGCACCAAGACCCAGAAAGGCTGCATGGCCGAGCGACACGATACCCGCAAAACCAAGAATGAGATCGAGCGAAAGAGCAAACAAAGCGAGAATGGCAATCTCGTTGAGAAGCAGAAGATGGCGCGGAAAGAGCCAGAAAACCGCAAGCGCCAAAATCCAGAACAGAATTTCGGCCCCATGCCAGCGGCGTGTCGTCAGAAGCGAAACGCGGACCCGATCTTGTAATGCGCTCATGCCCGCCCCCGCGCAAATAGGCCATCGGGTCGCATGATCAATAAAACGACCATCAAGACATATATGATGAAGGCTCCGATTTCCGGGACAAAATACTTGCCCGCAACATCGGCCACGCCGAGTAACATCGCGGCAAAAAACGGGCCGGTTATTGTCGATGTACCGCCAACCGTTACGACAACGAGAAAATAGATCATGAATTTAAGCGGGAAACTTGGATCAAGCCCCATCAATTCAATACCCAAAGCACCGCCAAGCCCAGCAAGTCCAGACCCTAAGGCAAAGGTTAATGCAAACAATCGATTGACGGGAATACCGAGCCCTCGCGCAACCCGCGCATCGTCAACAGAAGCTCGCAATCGGCTGCCAAACCGGGTCTTGGTAAATCCCCATTGCAGGCTGAAAGCGAGAAGGCCGCAGACGACGAGAACGAAGAGGCGATATTTCCCAATACCCACTCCCCCAATATCGAAGCGCCCTTGTAACCATGTCGGCAACTTAATGATCTGCTGACTTGAACCCATCAGGTAATCGGCACCTGCAACCGCCATAAACACGATACCAATGGTGAACATCACCTGATCGAGATGGCTTTTGCCATACATGGGGCGATAGAGAACACGCTCGAGGACAACACCGACGACAGCGGCACCGAGGAAGGCAAGCGGCAATGTCAGAAGAAAGGGTACGCCCATTCTCTGCATAAGAATGACTGTAATATATCCGCCGAGCATAGCGAAAGCGCCATGGGCGAGATTGACGAAATTCATCAATCCCATCGTCACGGAAAGTCCGCACGCGAGCACAAACAACACCATGCCATAGGCGATGCCGTCGAAAAGGATCGTCAACATAGCTTGTCGTTCCGCGTGCGGATTTTCTTTACTTTCTGGCGGCTTTCACCGGGTCCTTGACCATCGGAATGGTCGCGAACTCGATGTTGAACAATTCGCCATCCTTCTTTTCGGTCTTACGAACATAGATATTCTGAATGATATCGCGCGTATCAGCATCGATCTGGATGGGGCCGCGCGGACTTTCAAATGAAAGGCCCTTTATCGCGGCAATCAATGCGTCGCCATCGGTGTTGCCATTAGTTTTTTTGAGTGCTTCGGCAATCACCCGCATGCCGTCATAACCACCAACACCCATAAAATTCGGGCGCATACCGCCATTGGCAGCTTTGAAGGCGGCCACGAACGCCTTGTTGACGGCTGAATCGTGAGCCGCCGAGTAATGATGCGTCGTGATTGCACCAATAGCGACATCGCCAATGCTCGCCAGAATATCATCGTCAACAACATCGCCTGGGCCGATCAGCTTGACACCGGCCTTGTCGAGACCGCGCTCAACAAATTGCTTCATGAATTGCGCGCCAATGCCCGATGGCACGAACACGAATAGCGCGTCTGGCTTGGATTCAGAGGCGCGCTGGAGGAAGGGTGCAAAATCGGGATTGCGAAGCGGAACGCGGACGCTTTCCACGGTACCGCCGCCTGCTTTGAACTTATTGGCGAAGGAGGTCTCGGCGTCGATGCCCGGGCCGTAATCGGTGACAACGGTAAACACTTTTTTGATATTATTCTTCAGCGCCCAATCAGCCATCGGCTCAGATGCCTGTGGTAACGTAAACGAGGTCCTCACAATGTAGGATGAAGCTTCGGTGATCGTTGCAGTCGCTGCCGCCATCACAATTTCCGGTACCTTGGCCTGCGTAGCAACCTGCGCCGCGGCGAGCGCCAAAGGCGTCAAGCCGAACCCTGCTAGAAACGCGACCTTGTCATTGACGACGAGTTCCTGCGCCAATCGGCGCGTCGTATCCGCATTGCCGGTATCATCTTTCAGAATGATCTCGATTTTCTTACCACCGAATGTATTTCCGTTTTGCGCCAGAAACAGCTTTACCGCTGCATCGATCTGCTTGCCGGTCGATGCAAAAGGTCCGGTCATGGGCAGGATGAGACCGACTTTCGCAACCTCCTGAGCATAAGCTGCCGATCCCATCGCGGCGGCAACAGAAAGGCTCAAGACGCCTTTCAAAAATTGTCTACGAAGTGCCATCGAATAGTCCTCCCAAAGTGACGAGCGCCTTTGTGACGCCTGCTTGATCCGTTCAATCTTCATCCCGATAAACGAGACCGGCCTCCGCCAAACCCTCGCGCATCTGATACATATCGATTCCAAGCTCTCCCGCGGCGAGCCGCCGCCGCTTCTCGGCCTCGTTCGCCTCTCGCGCCTGCCCTACCTCGGCGATCCTTGTTACCTCTCCCCGTGGTACGACAACCACCCCATCATCATCGGCAACGATCACATCGCCCGGATTGACGACCGCCCCCGCGCAGACGACCGGCACATTGACTGAGCCCAGTGTCGCTTTGACCGTACCCTTGGCCGAGATCGCGCGCGACCAAACAGGAAACCCCATCTCCGTCAGCGCCCGAACATCGCGCACACCGGCATCGATCACAAGGCCGACACCACCGCGTGCCTTGAGCGAGGTGGCCAATAGATCGCCAAACATGCCATCGGTACTGTCGGCGGTGCAGGCCACGACCAAGACGTCGCCCGGCATAATCTGCTCGATCGCCACATGGATCATCCAATTATCGCCCGGTTGGGCCAGCACAGTGACCGCCCCGCCCGCAATCCGCGCGCCGGAATAGATTGGCCGCATATAGGGCTTCATCAAACCAAGACGCCCCATCGCCTCATGAGTCGTCGAAACCCCAAGATCGCGCAGCACCGCGACATCCGCCATTGGTGCACGTTTTTTGGAACGGATTACGACACCAGTCATGCGAGGCTCTCTAAAGCTTCCGGAAAGAGGCGTTGATAGGCCTCACCATAGGTCATCGCCTTGCCCGAATTGCGCCCGCCTTGCATCCCGCGATTGAGTGCAACCCGGGTGTAATACTCCCAGAGATGTTTTTGAGCCGCAAGAATTTCGAACGCCTTCCGTTTTGTCTCCCACACCGCGTCAATATTGAGGATGACATTGGGTTTATAATCGCATTGCTCGGGCTGATGCGGTTCAAATAGAAAAACAGGCGGCGCGGCATAACTCCGGGACGGATCAGGCTTGTGCCCTGCCGCCTGCGCAATGATGCGCGCCTCTTGGGCAAACCGTGTCGCCTCGGGATGATCAACATTGTAAGGATCATGAAGCGAATGCGTCAGCACGAAAGCTGGGTTTAATGCGTGGAAAATGTCGATGGCACGTTCCAACATGGGTTCCGTTGTCCGCAACGGATAATCGCCTGCATCCATGAATTCGATATCTGCTCCCAGCATAGCCGCGGCACGCTCAGCTTCGTCGCGGCGCTGCGCCTTGACCTCTTCGAGCTTCACGTCAGCCTGCTTCCATGCGAACTGGCTTTCACCGCGCTCGCCATAAGAGAGGCAGAGGATTTTCATGTAAAATCCGTTTTGCGCATGAAGCGCGATTGCGCCCCCTGCCCGCCACACGAAATCCCCCGGATGCGCGGTGATGACGAGGCCGCTTTTCTGCCCCATTTTATTGTTCCTTTTCCGCTTGACCGGCAAAAACTGAGCCGGGCACGAAGGCTAGTCCATCCATCAAAATTCGTGCAGTGCGCAGCAAGCCTGCTTTTTCAATCACCGGCCTTGCGGCACTCCCGCCAACAATGAGGCTAACAGAGAATTCTCCGGTCGGATGCTCGACAGACACAATACGCTCGCGTCCTTGCGGCATAAGCGCAACCGACGCAGCAGGCGTACCCGGTAACGCCGCTGAAGTTGCAACACTGATGGCTGCGAACACGCCAATCGCGGCATGGCACTCATGTGGAATAAAACTACGGGTCGAGAGAGTCCCGCCATTAAGCGGCGGTGCGACAAGGGCAATTTTGGGAACCACTTGACTGGCTACATCACCGAGATTCATGAGGGGCCCCGCAGTAAGCCGAATACGCTCAAGTCGTTCTTTCAATTCGCTGTCTTTATTCAGCACTTCGACAGTTTCATAACCTGTGCGACTAACATCTGAAGCTCGTAGAACGATCACCGGCATCCCATTGTCGATCAATGTGCAGGGAATTCCGTCAATCACATCGACCACGTGACCCGTTGGCAGGAGCGAGCCACAGACTGACCCTTCTGTATCGCGAAAACTGATGGCGATAGGTGCTGACGTGCCTGGCACGCCGTCGATTCGTGCGATGCCTTCGGTCTTTACTTGTCCCTTCTCGGTCTCCAAGGCGAGATCCGCGATCGTTCCCGTGTTCAAAGTCCGAACGCGCACGAGCGTACGCGGATCATTCGCATTCACAAGTCCGCGCGCGAGCGCGAACGGCCCTACCCCGGCAAGAATATTGCCGCAATTCGGTGTCGTATCGACCTTGGGTTGATCGACCCCGACTTGGGCAAAAAGAAAATCGATATCGCAACCCGGGGCGGTCGAAGGTGAAACGATTGCAGCCTTGCTCGTCAAGGCATGCGCGCCGCCGAGCCCATCGATCTGCCGTTTGTCAGGCGAGCCCATCACGGCGAGAAGGATACGGTCGCGCAATGCCACATCGTCCGGCAAATCGCTAGCAAGGAAATACGCACCCTTAGAGGTGCCACCCCGAATGAGCATGCAGGGAACGCCGCGCTGCATCGCTCAACCCACCCCGCCACTTTTCGATTTGGCACGGCGCAATTGCGCAGCCGAGACAGCCTTAGCGAGGTCAGGGTTCATGCCAAGCGCCGCCAGCATTTCACCGGCCTCAGCCATCTCGGCCGCGCGCCTGACGCCATGGGTCGCAACGCGCTCGCGCATATCGTCCGCCAGCGCGTGAAAATCGATCGATGGAAATGTCGCATGAAGACTGGCAAAAACCTCGTCCTTCACGCCCCAACGCTCTGAGGCCTCCGCGCAATCCACCATCAGCGCTTCTAGCCCCTTGATCATGATACTGCGGCAAAGCTTCATGGCTGATGCGATGCCATATCGATCCGAGACCGGTTTCAGATTCATGCCAAATGCGTTGAGACGTTCAGAGGCCGCGACCGCAAGTGGGCCGCCCGATAGAATAGGAACCTGCAGACCGGGTTTCAGCACAGGCGCCATCACCGCAGCTTCAACATAGGCAGCACCGCTCGCCGAGATCGATTGCGCCGCCCGCTGTTTAGTGGATGGCGCGGCTGAATTCACATCAACAAAAATTTGCCCCGGCTTTAGGCAGCGACCAACCAATGCGGCAACGGCCTCCGCCTGCGAGGCGGTCACGGCGGAAATGATGAAGTCAGTATCCTGGACCGCAAGGGCCGGTGCAGAGCACCATGTTACCCCAATAGCGGCGGCATGCTCGGCCAATCGTACGCCGGCAGCAGTGCCCTCCAAAGCGTCATAGGCTGCGATCCGCACACTCTGATGCTTTAACAGCCCGCGCGCAAAGGTCTGCCCAACCTCGCCGAAGCCGATGAAAGCGATATTGGTGGTATTCGTTCCGCCCATGGTCGACCCCGGTCAACCTGAGCATTATTGAAGCAGAACCAATTTCGCTCAAATGAAAATAATCTTCTGATTAATGCATATAATGCATCTATGATTTTGATCCGATACTGGCCTTTAGAGCGGCCACCGTGAGACGGATCAGTAATTTTGAAGGCCCAGAAAGGGGAGCATCTTGCCGCGTCATGATCCCAATCGTGCGGCTCACCGCAGGCGCACGCAGCGGAAGGGCACGCAAACCTGTCTCGCCTTCCGCAATCGCTAACCGGGGTACGATCGCTGCTGCAACGCCGGCTTTGACCAGATTAACCGCGGTCGACACACGCTGCACCTCGTAGCGCCAGTCGAGACTTTCGCTTTTCGCGCCCAATGCGTCGTCGATGAGAATGCGATTGCCGGTCTCAGCGCTGATACGGACAAGTGGCACCCCCTGCAATTGCGTCCAACTCAATGCGCGCGACCCTGCAATTTTCAATTTGGGATGGCAGAGAACCACAAAGGGCTCTTTTACGACCGATTTGATGTATAGTTCCTGCCGATACGGAGCCGCCAATGTAACGCCAAACTCAGCCTCGCCGGCCTGAACCCGCTCTGCAATCTCCCGAGCCGAATGGTCAAAGATCCGGACTTGAATGCTGGGATGGCTTTGACCGAACGCAACAAGGACAGTCGGCATCACATGCGCAGCAATCGTCGGCAGACAACCTAACGCAATCCGTTCCACGGGGTCTTTACGCGCTGCCCTTAATTCGGAAATCGCGATGCCAAGTTCGCTAAATAGGTGCTGCGCGCGAGGCAAAAGTGCGGCCCCCTCCTCCGTCAATTTCACCTGTCGCGTTGTCCGCGCGAGCAAGGGTGTTGCAAGACTGTCTTCCAGCTTGCGGATGCGGTGACTGAGCGCCGTCTGCGAAAGATTCAAATGCGAAGCGGCGACACGAAAACTGCCGCGCTCGGCAATGGCGACGAATGCCTGCAACCCTAAAACGTCGATCCGCACCAGCGATTCCTCTTATGCCGTTGATGCAGATTATTCATGAATCGAATGAAACGGCAAATAACTGCATATCGCAATGCGGTCAGCGACCGCTGTTCAAGAGCTCCATTTCACTCCGGAGTGAGCGTACAAAATACTCGGCATAATGGCTGAGCTCGGTGCCGCGGCGTTTAGCAATGAAGGTCTGGAACGGCGTCGCTTCTTCAATTTCCAGCGTCTTGATGCCACGAATGGCACCATCGGCAACAGTGAACTGATCGATCATCGCAATGCCAAGCCCAGCCGCGACAAGTGAGCACACCGTCGTGCCGAAACGAGCACGGATCTGGATGTCGTAATCGAGGCGTTTCTCCCGGAAGATGCGCGCCATGATCGATCCATAGGGATCGTTGGGATCGATCCCGATCAGTGGATAGCGCGCCATATCGACCGCACTGATCGACTTGCGTCGGGCGAGTTCGTGGTCCTCCGGCACGATGCAGAAGAGCCGTCCCCAAGCGAGCGGCACGAACTCAAGCGCCGGATGATCGAGCGCATAGCTGATGGCTACCAATTCCCCGCGATTGAGGAGAATATAGTCGATGGCCTCCTCGATCTTGAGAATATTCAGATCGGCCCGAAGCTTGGGAAAGCGCTGCCGTGTGCGTTGAACCGCCCGCGGTACCATGACATTGGAGATGCTTGGCACGGAACCGATCCTGAGTTCGAAAGGGTCCCCCTGCTTCATCCGGTCGAGCATGGAAGCCAAACCGCCCACCTGCGCGAAGATGATGTTGACCTGCTCGAATATGTCCTTGGCTTCCTCACTAGGAACAAAGCGGCCTTGCCGACGGTCGAACAGGCGAACCCCGAGCGAGCGCTCAGTATACTTCATGAGTCGACTGAGCCCGGGTGCCGAAACGCCCAATAATTTGGCCGCACCCGCGATGCTCCCCGCGACCATGACAGCGCGCACAACCTCGATTTGCCGTAACGTCAGCATAAAACAGCCTCCAAACCCAGCATAACACCATGTTACGGATAGGGTCTATTTTAGTCATTGACGTTACATCTGACTTTCCTCTTATTTTTGTCGTGATAGGCAAAGCCAGCGGCATAGTCCGCCAAGATAAAGGCCGCCCCATCTAGGAGGAAACAAGAATGAAACTCTTCGCAGCGACCCTGCTCGTCTCAGCCGCCTTTGTGGCTCCGGCATGCGCCCAAAACAATGCACCGATCAAGATCATCAATGTCGGCGAACTGTCCGGCCCCGGTGCTACTGTCGGCACGAACTTCAAGAACAGCGCCGATCTCGCCGTTGCCGAAATCAACGCCAAGGGCGGCATTCTCGGACGCAAGATCGAGATCGTCCATCTCGACACACAAACCAACCCGGGTGTTGCCCGCGCGCTTGTGCAGAAGGCGATTGACGAAAACCCCTATGCTATCATGGGCCCGGGCTATTCCGGCTCGGTTAAGGTCACAGCTCCGCTGGCGGCTCAGGCTGGTATCGCTCAGGTGATGGGCGGTGAAGCCGCCGAGCTAACGCAGCTCGGTTTCGGAACGCTGTTCCGGACATCGTTCGGCCAACAATCTTCAATGCCGAAAATCGCGAAATACATCGCCGAAAATCTGAAGGCGAAGAATGTCGCAGTGATTTGGGTGAATAACGATTTCGGCAAGGGTGGCCGCGACATGGTCACGAAGGAACTGACCGCACGTGGCGTAAAAGTTGCCGCCGATATCTCCACAGAAGCGGGCCAAGCCGATTTTGCTGCTGACGTTGTGAAAGCAAAAAATGCCAACCCGGACGCAATCTTCATCTATCTCAATGAAGAAGAAAGCGCCCGCGCACTCCGCGAACTGAAGCGCCAGAACGTCACCGTTCCGCTCGTCGGCGAAACAACGCTGATCGGCCAAAAGGTGATCGAACTCGCCGGCGATGCCGCCAATGGTACGCGCGGACATATCGGCCTCACAGTCGATGCGCCAAACGACAACCTCAAGGCCTATGGCAAGAAGTTCCAGGAAAAGTACAACTACATCCCGGATCACAACGGCATTAAAGGCTATCTCGGCGTCTACATGATTAAGGCGGCGACCGAAAAGATGGGCAAGGTCGACCAGAAGGGTCTGCCTGATGCACTCAAAGGCCTGACGATCCTCGCCGCGAAGGAACCCGGCATTTTGATGGATCTCACCATCGATAAGAATGGCGATCTTGACCGCGATAGCTTCCTTGCGTTCGTCGAGAATGGTAAGCAGGTCGTCAAAGAAACGCTCCCGAAGATGAGCAAATAACGGCAAAAGAGCCCGGCTTCGGCCGGGCTCTTCTTAATCCGCCATTTAACGCGGTTTGCGACCGCGAACGGATATACGCACCCAAGGTCGACACCGATGGTGAACTTCATCAACCTTATGCTATCGGGCCTTGCGACCGGCGCAATTTACGCGCTCGTTGCAATCGGTTTCACGCTTCTGTGGCAGACATCGCAAACCATCAATTTTGCACAAGGCGAATTTGTGATGGTGCCAGCCTTTTTTGCATTGGCGGCACTCAATGTCGGAATGCCACTGCCAATCGCATTGCTGGTGGGCCTCGCACTATCCATGCTCGTCCTTGGCGTACTGTTTAAAAACCTTCTGGTCGATCCTATGCTGCGCCATGGCGTGCTGCCGCTTGCGATCTGTACCATGGCGCTGTCTATTTTCCTCAAAGAAACGGTGAAGGAAGTTTACAGCGCGGAAGCATCGCCCTTCCCGTCATTTTTACCTGAAGGAAACCTGACCGTTTTCGGCGCCACGATATCGATCCAGAGCATCTCGATTTTCTTATTTGCAATCTGCGCCGTGATTGCGCTCCAAACATTCCTTACGCGCACCTCCACGGGTCGCCAAATGCAAGCAACGGCACAAAACCCCTATGTCGCGAAATTGCTTGGCGTACCTGTTGAACGCATGATCATGTATACATTCCTGATCAATGCGGCGCTCGTCGCGCTCGCTTCATTTCTCATCAGCCCAGTCTATCTCGCTAAGTTCTCAGCCGGTGAGACGTTGGGCCTTGCAGCATTCATCGCTGCCATCGTCGGTGGTTTCAACCAGATCCGCGGAGCCATAGTCGGCGGCCTTCTACTTGGTGTCGTTGACAATCTCGCCGCCGCCTACATCTCGACGCAGTACCGCGGCGCTGTTCCGCTGTTTCTCCTGATCGCCGTCATATTGTTCCGTCCACAAGGGCTGATGGGCCGCGCCGAGGAGCGCACTGTTTGATGTCTCGCTCGCTGCTACTCAAAACGCTGGGCGTTCTCGTCGTCGGTGCATTGATCTTTCTGCCTCTGACACTTAATCGCTATGGCATCTACATCATGAGCCTCTGGGCTATCATGACGATCGCGGCCATGGGCCTTAACCTCACCCTTGGCTATGCCGGCCAAGTGTCGCTCGCACAGGGCGCGTTCGTTGGCTTGGGCGCCTATACCGTAGCCATTATGATGTCGGCTGGTTTCGGCTTCTGGCTTCCGTTGCTGTTGGCTATCGTCATCACCTTCGCCGTGGGTTGGTTGCTCGGATATCCGGCCCTGCGTGTGCAGCATCATTATCTCGCCTTCGTTACACTCGCTTTCTCAACGCTCGTCTTTCTCGTCTTCCGCAACGAGGAATGGCTGACGAAAGGCATTTACGGGATCATGGGTTTCAAACGCCCATCGACCTTTGGCGTGACCTTTCAAAAGCCGATCGAGTTCTATTATTTCACGCTCGGCGCACTCTCCCTTGCCTCAGCTTTCATGGCTTGGCTCGTGCGTTCGCCTTGGGGCCGGGCTTTCGTAGCCTTGCGCGAGAACCCTATTCGCGCGCTCTCGCTTGGTGTTGATACGCGGCGTTATACGCTGATGGCCTTCGCAATCGGCTCAGCCATGGGTGGGTTCTCAGGGGCCCTGTATGCGCCGCTCGTCGAATTCGTCGATCCGACACCCTTCACCCTCGCCCTATCCCTCAATCTTTTGATGATGGTCATCGTCGGCGGTTCGGGCTTCTTCTTCGGTCCGTTCTTGGGTGCTGCCATCGGGGTGTTGTTGCCGGAATGGCTACGCTTTGCCCACGGCTGGTATCTGATCATTTATGCACTTTTCGTGATGGCCCTACTGATCAAAACACCCACGGGGATTCTGGGCGTTATCGAGAACATGATCGCCGCGCGCAAGACACGCGCTGCCTCGGCTGCCCGTGCGGCAGCGTCCGCCAGTCTCGATAAGGCGTGAGTGGAGACCTAAATGACCAGCACGCTCATGGAAGTTCAGGGGATCCGTAAGAAATTCGGCGGCATCACGGCAGTCGATGGCGTTAGCTTCGAAGTACGCGAGGGTGAAATCCTCGGCATTATCGGGCCAAATGGTTGTGGAAAATCCACCCTCTTCAACTGCATACTCGGACAATTGCCGCCTACCGAAGGCACGGTTTTGCTCGACGGTGACGATGTAACCGGGTTGCGTCCATCGGAGATGAATCGCCGCGGCGTCAGCCGAACTTTCCAACTTCTGCAAGTGTTCCCGCAATTATCGGTACGCGAAAACCTCGTTCTCGCCGGACAGGAACATAAAGGGACAATGTTTACCCGCCTGTTTGGCCCACGCGATGCTGGTCTGACACCCGACGCCAATCAAATGATCGATTTTTTCCGCCTCGGCCATCTGGCCGATGAAAAAGCGGGTGGCCTGAGTTACGGTCAGCAGAAGCTGCTCGATGCTGCCATGGCGTTCATGGCAGGCCCACGCATGGTACTTCTCGACGAGCCCGCCGGCGGCGTGAACCTGACCATGCTGGGTCATCTCGAAGAGCGCCTGCGTGCCATGAACAACGAGCGCGGCGCGACCTTCGTGGTCATCGAGCACAATATGGATTTCGTGATGCGCCTTTGCACACGCGTCGTCGTGCTGGCCGAAGGTAAGAAAATCGCCGAGGGCACGCCTGCCGAAGTGCGCGCTAATCAGGCCGTCATCGACGCCTATCTGGGTCATTGAGGAGCTGAGACGATGACCAATCCCGTTCTCTCGGTCCGCGACATCGTCGCCGGCTATGGCGAGATGACAATTCTCAACGGCACCACGTTCGATGTGATGCCGGGCACAATCACGACCGTTATCGGTCCGAATGGGGCCGGAAAATCGACGGCCTTCAAAACGATATTTGGAATGCTAAAAGCGCGCAGCGGCTCGATCCTCTTCAAAGGTACGGATATCACCAATGCGCCACCACGCAAATTGTTGGCGCATGGCCTTAGCTATGTGCCGCAGGGTCGGAATATTTTTCCAGAACTGAGTGTTCTTCATAACCTCGAACTCGGCGGCATTGCCGCAAAGTCCGATACGAACATTGCCGAGCGGATTGACCATATCCTCGAACGCTTCCCGATGCTGAGACGAAAAGGTCAGCAGCAAGCGGGAACACTATCCGGCGGCGAACAAAAGCTACTCGAAATTGCCCGTTCGCTCTTGCTCGATCCACAATTAATGCTGATCGACGAACCCTCGATCGGCCTCTCACCCATGATGGTGCAGGAAGTTTTCTCGATCATCAAAGAACTTCGCGCCAAAGGCGTTTCTATTCTGATGATCGAGCAAAATGCACGCTCAGCGCTCGAAATCTCCGATCATGGCCTCGTCCTTGAGCTTGGCCGCACACGCATGCAGGATCGCGCTCGCAATCTCCTCAACGATCCGCGCGTTGGCCAATTATTCCTCGGCGGCGTGATCGGAGAGAAATCCGCATAAAGATTGGAATGGACGCATGATGCATCTTGTGAAAACCCGCGATACGATCCTAATGGGCCTGATCGGTGCCGGGATTGGAGCGTCACGGTCGCCCGCGCTCCATCAGAGCGAGGGATTTGCGCAAGGGTTTCCAACCATCTACCGCCTAATCGATCTCGACGTTTTGAAACTCGATACGTCTGCCCTACCTGATCTTTTGCTTTCCGCCGAGCGCACGGGGTTTCAAGGGCTTAACATCACCTTCCCTTGCAAACAGGCGGTGATCCAACATTTAACGAAGCTCGACACAGCCGCTGAAGCGCTTGGCGCTGTCAACACCGTCGTCCTGAAAGATGGCGAACGCATCGGCTACAACACCGATTGGTCGGGCTATGCCGAAGCGTTCAAAGCGCAGATGCAGGGTGTATCACTCGATCGCGTGGTGCAATTCGGTGCAGGCGGTGCTGGCTCAGCCGTTGCCTATGCGCTTCTCACACTCGGCGTGAAACATCTCACATTAATTGAAGCGCATGCGGACAAGGCCGAATCCGTCGCGAATCAATTCAAGTCGCGTTTTCCTGAAGCCACCATCGTGGTGACGAGCGATCCGGAGGCATCCGTCGCAGCTGCCAATGGCATTGTCAATTGCACGCCCATCGGGATGGAAAAATATCCCGGCACGCCCTTCCCCGCAGCATGGCTCAAGCCATCTCAATGGGTCAGCGAGATCATCTATTTTCCGCTTGAAACCGAATTGCTCCGCGCGGCGCGCGCGCTCGGCTGCAAAACCATCGACGGCAGTGGCATGAATGTCCATCAGGCGGCGGAGGCGTTCCGCATCATAACCGGCCTGACACCAGACCCTAAACGGATGCGCGGATTCTTCGATGCACTTTGACCGCTCATGCGACGTGCTCGTGATCGGTTCGGGAGCCGGTGGGCTTTCGACAGCAGTCACAGCAGCATGGCATGGTCTCGATGTCATCGTTGCCGAGAAAGAAGAAGTCTGCGGCGGCGCGTCGGCATGGTCTGGCGGCTGGATGTGGATACCGCGCAATCCGCTCGCGGTGCGCGCGGGTATTGTCGAAGACGAAGATACACCCCGCACCTATCTCAAACATGAGTTAGGGAATTATTTTGACGCACCGCGCATTGATTCATTTTTCAGACATGCACCTGCGATGGTGTCGTTTTTTGAATCTGAAACTGAACTTAAATTCGCAGATGGCAACGCCATAGCCGATATTCACGGCAATACTCCCGGCGCAGGCACCGGCGGCCGGTCTGTCATCGCAGCACCTTTCGATGGACGTGAACTCGGCGATTTGATCGCGCTTCTCCGCAAACCGATGCGCGAGACGTCGCTCTTCGGAATGCCAATCCAGGCTGGTCCCGATCTCGCAGCGTTCCTTTCAGCAACACGCTCTTATACATCGGCCAAGCATGTAGCCAAGCGCCTTGCTCGCCACGTTCGCGATCTCATACTTCACGGCCGTGCAATGCAACTCGTCAATGGCAACGCACTCATCGGCCGCCTGCTCGCCAGCGCGCGCAAAACTGGGGTCATTATCGAAACCCACATGAAGGCGTGCCGCTTGATTATGAACGATGGCCGCGTTTCGCACGTCGCATTCGAAACGCCGCGAGGTGAGACGATCATCCAAGCCCGTCTGGGCGTTGTGCTCGCCACTGGCGGCTTCCCGCATGACCAAGAGCGTCGTAAGAATATGTTTCCGCATACGCCGACGGGTGCAGAGCATTGGAGCGTCGCGACCCCGGGCGCAATGGGCGATGGCCTACGTCTGGCTGAAGCGATTGGCGCTATTGTTGAAACGAACATCGCCGCGCCGGGCGCATGGTGCCCGGTCTCACTCGTGCCACATCGTGATGGCACAATCGGGCATTTCCCGCATATCATCGACCGTGCCAAGCCCGGCCTGATCGGTGTTTTGAAGAACGGAAAACGTTTCTGTAATGAGGCGGATGGCTACCACGACTATGTTGCTGCGATGCTTTCGGTGACACCCAAAGGGGAAACGCCCCAAAGCTGGTTGATTTGCGACCACCGTTTCCAACGCCGATATGGATTAGGCTATAGTCGACCAGCACCCATGCCAATCCGTCATCTTATCGACAGCGGCTACCTTATGCGCGCTAACACCATCGCAGAACTCGCACAACGCTGCGGGATCAATTCAGCCGCGCTTGTCGAGACGGTTACGGCATTCAACAAGGACGCCGCTGATGGCAAGGACACCGCTTTCGGTCGCGGAACAACGCTGTACAATCGCAAAACCGGTGACCTCTCGCACAAACCCAACCCTTGCGTCGCCCCTCTTGTAAACGGTCCATTTTACGCTGTCCGGGTGGTTCCGGGGAGCTTCGGTACCTTTGCCGGATTGCGGACAGACCCGGATACACGCGTGCTCGATGGCAACAATACGCCAATTAAAGGCCTCTATGCTGTCGGAACAGATATGGCGAGCGTGATGGGTGGTCATTACCCAGCGGGTGGAATCAATCTCGGCCCCGCAATGACATTCGGCTATATTGTCGGAAACGTGCTTGCCGCCGAAAGGAATGCCTTATGAACCGCCGCGTCTCGATTGCGCATCTTACCGCGCTTGAAACATCGCCGCCCGATTTGGTTTATATGGCAGCAGACGCTGGCTTTAGCGGCGTGGGCATACGGATGATTGGCATCGCAGCAGACGCAACCGCATGGCCTTTGATGAATGACAAAGCGATGCTGCGTGCCACGATTGCAGCCTGTCGTCATACGGGGCTCATCATTCCCGACATCGAATTCATCCGCCTGACACCCGAGCTAGACGTGAAAACGCTCGAACCTTTTGTCGAAGCTGGCGCGGAGCTTGGCGCAAAATACATCATTGCTGCGCCTTACGATCCTGATAGGGATCGACTTGCGGGAAAGCTCGCAGAACTAAACGCAACTGCCCAGCGCTACGATATAAATTGCGTCCTCGAATTCTTTCCTTGGGCAAACGTACCAGACCTCACATCGGCCATGGATGTGATCGCGCGCACAACCGACCCGAATATAGGCATACTTGTTGATTCACTTCATTTCGACAGGTCTGGAGCGCCATGGGAAACATTGGCAAAGGTTGCCCCTGAACGTCTTCCCTTCTGCCACCTTTCCGATGCTGAAGCGTGCACAAGCCATGAACTAGAGGCGCTTCTGTTTGTCGCCCGTGAAAATCGTTTACCACCTGGCGAAGGCGATCTCGATCTCATCCGCTTTCTCACAGCACTTCCCCCCGGTTGCCAGATCACAGTCGAAATACCGAATGCCGCCCAAATACAAGCGTACGGAACGGCCGCGTGGTTGAAACAAATCTGTGCCGCGACACACCGCCTGCTCGCGCACTTGCCGACTGCCGTGGAGACACACCCATGATCCCTGCTATCGCCACGGTTTGCCTCTCCGGATCGCTGCCGGAAAAATTGCGCGCGATTGCCGATGCTGGCTTCACCGATGTCGAAATCTTTGAGAGTGATTTGATTGCCTATCATGGCTCGCCCAAAGATGTGCGAAAGCTCTGTGATGATCTGGGCCTTAAAATCATTACGGTTCAACCTTTTCGCGATTTCGAAGGGTATGAAGAACCCCGCCGCAGCAAGACGTTCGATCGTGCCGAACGTAAATTCGATCTCTTGCAAACGCTCGATGCCGATCTACTTTTTGTTTGCTCAAGCGTCTCACCCGAGGCGCATGGAGGTATCGAAAGGCTTGCTGCTGATTTTCATGGATTGGGCGAACGCGCCGCCAAACGCGGTCTGCGGGTTGGATTCGAGGCACTCGCATGGGGCCGCTTCGTCAACGATTACCGCGATGCATGGGAAATCGTAAGGCGCGCCGATCATTCTTCTGTTGGCCTCATCCTCGATTCTTTCCACATTCTAGCGCGTGGCACGGAACTCAATTCCATGGCGGCGATCCCAGCGGACAGGGTCTTCTTTGTGCAGGTCGCCGACGCACCCAAACTCGAACTCGATTATTTGTCGTGGAGCCGCCATTGGCGATGCATGCCCGGCCAAGGCGAGCTTGATCTCTCAGGCTTTATGGATTCGCTCGGTGCCATGAATTATCGCGGCCCGATCTCGCTAGAAATCTTTAATGATCGCTTCCGCGCTGGTTCAGCCCGCTCCGTTGCGATTGATGGCCGCCGCTCTCTTATTGCGCTGATTGACGACGCGTCGAAACGTGCAAAGCGTCCCCTCGGTCGCATCGCTGATCTTCCTTCCCGCCCAACCGTCGAAGCAATCGAGTTTATCGAATTTGCTGTTGACGAAACGGAGCGTCATAATTTTGTTGCCCTCCTGCGTGGCTTAGGTTTCGCATTGATCGGCAAGCACAGATCAAAAGATGTGATGTTGTTTTCTCAGGGCGACGTCCGGATCGTAGTCAATAGCGACAAGGAAGGCTTCGCCCACAGCTACAATATGAGCCATGGAACTTCGGTCTGCGCGATAGCGCTCCACGTATCCGATGCCAGAACCACGGTCGAACGCGCCAAGGCACTCTTGGAAGAGCCCTATGCTGGCGCCATCGGCCCAGGAGAATTGCAACTGCCGGCCGTTCGCGGGTTAGGCGGCAGCTTAATCTATTTCTTCGACGAGAAGTCCGATTTGGCGCGCTGGTCGAAAGTTGATTTCGAGCCGGTGGTGGAGATAGGGTCAAATGTCGGCTTGCGGTCGATAGATCACATTTCACAGACGATGCAATATGAAGAAATGCTGACTTGGCTCCTGTTTTATACATCGCTTTTAGCGACGTCCAAACTTCCAGCGCAAGCTGTCATGGATCCAGGCGGTGTCGTTCAGAGTCAGGTAATCGAAGCCGGCATTAAGAATAATCGAAGCGGATTGCGCCTTGTCCTCAATGGTTCGCAGAGTCATCGCACTTTGTCCTCGCGCTTCGTGACCGAATTCTTCGGCTCTGGCGTACAGCACATCGCTTTTGAGACAGCTGATATCATCGCAACAATGGAATTGATCGCACAAAACGGCGTTCCGATACTAGCAATCCCAGAAAATTACTACGACGATCTCGACGCTAAGCTCGAATTTGATGATGTCACATTGGCCAAGTTAAAGCGGCTGAATATCATGTTCGACCGCGATGCCCGTGGAACCTTCTTTCAGGCCTATACCCAAACGCTTCCCGGCGGCCTATTCTTTGAGATCGTACAACGGAATGAGTATACAGGGTATGGTGCGCCGAACGCAGTCATCCGACTGGTCGCACAAGCGCGTCTCGTCGGCCCTGATACACTCCCCCGCCGTTAAACAAAACCGGAGAGACTTCAATGTCGGAACTTTATCAATGGGATCGAACCCTGCAACCGGCAGCCTTCACTCCGGATTACAAGACAACGGTGTTTCGTTCCCCTAAGGCACCTCTCCTATCGCTTGAGAATTCACTGAGCGAGAGCACAGGACCGGTTTTTAACCATCATGAACTCGGCGAGCTCGATAATGATCTCATCCGGAATTATGCTCATACGGGCGAGCCTATTGGCGAACGCATCATTGTTCATGGTCGCATTCTCAATGAAAATGGTCGCCCGGTTCCGCAAACGCTGATTGAATTTTGGCAGGCCAATGCAGGCGGCCGTTATCGCCACAAGAAAGATACCTATCTGGCGCCCATCGATCCAAATTTCGGTGGCTGTGGCCGCTGCCTCAGCGACGAGAACGGTTATTATTTCTTTCGTACCATTAAGCCCGGCCCGTACCCTTGGCGCAATTACGTCAACAGTTGGCGCCCGGCTCATATTCACTTCTCGATCTTTGGCTCAGGCTTCGCGCAACGCTTAATCACGCAGATGTATTTCGAGGGCGATCCACTCATCAAAATCTGTCCCATCGTCAAAACGATTCCCGACCCGGCTGCTATCGAAAGATTGATTGCGCCGCTTGACCTGAACGCTTCAGTTCCGCTCGATACACTCGCCTATAAATTCGACATCGTTTTGCGCGGCAGCCGTTCAACCTTGTTCGAAAACCGTCTGGAAGGGAATTGAGCCGTGCCGCAAGAACTCAACTACCTTAAGCAAACGGCAGCACAAACAGCTGGCCCTTACGTGCATATCGGTCTTGCACCCAATCGCGCTGGTTTCGACATTTTCGAAAACAATTTCGGCCATGTGCTAACAACAGCCGAGACGCTTGGCGAGCGCATCATCATTGAAGGGCTGGTTGTCGACGGAACTGGAACGCCTATGCGCGATGCCCTAATCGAGCTTTGGCAGGCCAATGCAGCCGGTAAATACAATCACCCCAACGATAAGCAGAATAAACCTATCGATCCTGCGTTTCGTGGCTGGGGCCGTTCACCATGCGATTTTGAAACAGGCTATTACCGGTTTGAAACCATCAAGCCCGGACGAGTGGAAGATCGTCACGGCCACCTCATGGCGCCTCATGTTAGCCTCTGGATCGTCGCACGGGGCATTAATCTTGGGTTTCAAACCCGCGCCTATTTTGCCGATGAAGAGAACGCTAATTCGACCGACCCCGTCCTCAACCTTGTCGAGCAGGACAAAAGGCGTAAAACTTTGATCGCCCCGCGCTCGATCCGCGATGGTATGCCGGTGTATCGTTTCGACATCGTCTTCCAAGGCGAGAACGAAACCGTCTTTTTCGATGTGTAAATGACATGAGTTTTTCCGCACTCGATTCTACGCTGATGGGACCGCTGCTTCGCACGGATGCAATGCTATCCGTGTTTTCTGACCAAGCTCGCATCGGAGCGATGCTGCGCTGCGAAGAAGCCTTAGCACGTGCGCAGTCTATGGCGGGTCTTGTTCCGGCCTCGCTGGCAAGCGCAATCGCCGCAATCGATCCTGACGAGCTCGATATTGCATCACTCGGCCGCGAGACCAAATTTGCGGGAGTGCCGATCATTCCCTTCGTGAAGGTCATTCAGCAGAAGCTGCCACGCGAACTCGAACCCTTCTTCCATTTCGGTGCAACCACGCAGGATATAGCCGATACAGCGTTGGCGCTCCAAATGCGCGACGGCTTTAAATTGATTGCGCATGATCTCGCTTTGATCCTCGATGGGATGGTGGCGCTTGCAGAACAACACCGGTCGACACCCTGCATCGGCCGCACCTATATGCAACATGCGGCACCGGTGACATTCGGCTTCAAAATCGCGACGCGTATCGCCAATGTGCTAGCTTTCGCGCAACGCCTCAAACCGCTCTGCGACCAGTCTTTACTCGCAAGCCTTGGTGGCCCGGTGGGAACGCTCACAGCAATGGGCGTACACGGACCGGCAATCCTCAAAACCTATGCTGCTGATTTGAAGCTTGGTTGCCCGCCCATCGCCATGCATACACAACGTGGTCCCATGGCAGGAATTGCCGCTTGGCTTGCAGGCCTCTGTGATGCATTGGGCGCTTGGGGCAGCGATATCGCCCATTTAGCTTCAACGGAAGTGGCCGAGGTCAGCGAACCTTATGTTCAAGGACGCGGTGGTTCTTCTTCCATGCCGCATAAGCGCAATCCAGTCTCGGCGACTGTCCTGATCGCTGCTGCAACGGCGGCCCCCGGCCTCGCTACAACCATGTTTTCTGCGATGATTGCTTCGCACGAAAGACCGGTGGGTGCTTGGCACGCCGAATGGCATGCTCTACCGCAATTGTTTGGTCTTACGTCAGGCGCTTTGCAAGAGGCGCGTCGTCTCGCCGAAGGTCTTCACGTCGATGTCACACGGATGCGTTCAAACATTCAACTCACGCATGGCCTGATCTTTGCCGACGCGGCGGGTGCCGCACTCGCACCCACACGCGGTCGCGCAGAAGCCTATTCTATCGTTGAGGCCGCCGCGGACCGCATCAGATCTCAAGGCGGCGAGCTAGAAGCTATCTTGCTGGCTGGCGATTTAACGCCATCCGAACGCAACGCCGTGAATGAAGCCTTCCGATTAGAACCGGCCATACAGGCTGCCGCACAATGGGTTGATCCTATGTGCGAAAAGGCACGCGCCGTTCGTGCGGCCCTTTTGAATTTTGTCGAGGAGGCTTGATTTATGCCACTGATCGATTGCAACAGCACACAGCTCTTCTACGATCTCACCGGCCGCGAAGATGGGCCTCTGATCGTCCTGTCGAACTCGCTTGGCACGACGGTAGAAATGTGGGACGGCGTCGTCAAACTTCTCGCACCGTCCTTCCGCATCCTACGTTACGATACGCGCGGCCATGGGCGCTCACCTGTCACAACAGGCCCTATCAGCATTAGGCAACTGGCAGACGATCTCGCTGGTTTGCTGGATGCTCTAAATATTAATAAGGCTCATATTGGTGGTCTCTCACTCGGCGGCATAACGGCACAAGCACTTGCGATCTATCATCCGCACAAAGTGAAAAGCCTGATGCTGATGGCAACGGGTCCCTTTTTGCCACCGGCCGACACTTGGAATACACGCGCAAAAACCGTGCGCGAACAAGGCATTAACGCGATCGTCGATACCGTCCTAGCGCGCTGGTTCACACTGTCTTATTTCGGTACGCACGCGCATCGCGTCGCATACTATCGATCGCTCTTCCTCAACAACTATCCCGAAGGCTACGCACTCTGCTGTGAAGCCATTCGTGACATGGATCTAAGGCCCGGCCTCTCATCAATTTCAACGCCAACTCTTGTCATTGCAGGTGCAGAGGATCCCGTCACACCGGTGAACATGGCGAATGATTTGGCGAGTGCAATCAAGGGCTCACAATTAGCAATAATACCTCAAGCATCGCATCTTCTAGCCATCGAGCAACCTCAAGACACCGCCGAGCTTATCTCGCAATTCATCGCTAGTGTTGAGCAAAGCATCGCCCACCCCCTTCCCACGCGAGCGTTCGAAGCGGGACTCGCCAATCGTAAAGCGGTCTTGGGCGTCGAACATGTCCAGCGCTCACTTGCGAACGCAGGTGGGTTTGCAGCACCTTGGCAGGATTTCATCACACGCAATGCATGGGGTGAAATCTGGGGCGACGATACACTACCGTGGAAAACACGTTCTATCGTGACACTTGCCATGATGGTCGCACTACATCGCGAGGAAGAGTTTAAGCTTCACCTCGGGCCTGCACTGAAAAATGGCGTTACGCTTGCGGAGTTGCAAGCACTTCTCTTACAGACAAGTGTCTATGCTGGCGTACCTGCTGCGAATGCAGCTTTTCGTTGGGTCCGCGAAACTCTCGGCGATGAGGCCGACCATCTGAATCTGCCATCGCGTTAAACCCCTTGAGTGTGCACCATGAACCCTTGCATCATCTGTGTCGCCATCACCGGTTCTCTGCCAACAAAAGCCGACAATCCAGCCGTGCCAATCACGGTGACCGAGCAAGTCGAAAGTACGCAGGCGGCCTTCGAAGCCGGAGCCAGCATAGCGCATTGTCATGTACGCGACGATGAAGGCAAACCGTCCTCCGATCCCGAACGTTTTGGCCGTTTGAAAGAGGGGCTTGAGAAACATTGCCCAGGCCTGATCGTGCAATTGTCGACAGGCGGTCGTTCTGGTGCTGGTCGCGCGCGCGGGGGTATGCTGCCCCTCTCGCCTGATATGGCGAGCCTATCTGTTGGTTCAAATAATTTTCCAACACGGGTCTATGAGAATCCGCCAGATCTTGTCGAGTGGCTCGCATCGGAAATGCGAGAGTACAATGTTAAGCCCGAGATTGAAGCCTTCGATCTATCTCACATATTTCGGGCGCACCAAATGTGGAAAGCAGGCGAGATCGCCGAACGCCCTTATGTTCAATTCGTTATGGGCGTAAAAAACGCCATGCCCGTTGATCGCGATGTATTCGATTTTTACATCAAGACGGTAAAGCGACTATTCGGCGATGATGCACCCTGGTGCGCTGCCGGAATCGGATCCAATCAGATTGTCGTCAATGAGTGGTCGGTCTCTCAAGGCGGACATGCACGTACGGGCCTTGAAGACAACATTCGTCTTGATCGCGATACGCTTGCGCCGTCAAACGCAGCATTGGTGAAACGCGTTGTTGCCTTATGTGAGAAATATGAACGGCCTGTAGCGGATTGGAAAACAGCACGATCCATTCTCAATCGCCCGCTCAAAATCGACACTTAATGCAATGCTAACACGCACTCAAAACACGTATCTTGTCTGTTGGTATAAGGCTCTAAATCAGAGACCGCGCGCACCCTCTCCTAACAAGCCCACAACATAGGGTGCGAGAGAGCGCCACATTTCAAGATGAAAACGGTCCGGTGCTTGCCGCCATAAGGTAACGTCTGCTTTCCCAAAAAGCGTGCGTGTCGTCATGCCCACCGGAAATTTTGCTAATGAAAGATCGAGCATGATTCCGGTTGCGAGCAACAGCTCAACTCGATCCCCTTCGATCAACAAAGCTACATTGCGATGTGAGACATCGACCAAAGAATGTGGCACGCCTACGAGCGCCTCACCAATGGCAGAACTGAGCTTAGGCTTTTCTTCTTTTGGCACGAGGACTAAATACTCGTCAGGCCCTTGCCAGAGAATACCGCGCGCCCCCATCGTCGATGCACATAAAGCAGATGGAAAAACCATGCCGACAGCATCGCCTGCTAGGCGAAGCACATCGGCACTGCCCCGAAAAACAAACCGCGCCATTGGAACAACAGCCGCGCAACGCACGCCATGCCACACAAGCGGGCCCGGAAGATTTGATTGCGGTGCAACCATCGTGATGGCTTCAGCCATGGAGCCGCTCCCCTTGCGGATCGTAGAAGATTGGATCGACGATCGTCGCCGGCACAGCGTCGCCGTCTAAGCGCGTAACGAAAACAGTTTCGCCCATACGTGCACGCCCGCTGGCGACAAGCCCCATTACAATGGAGCGGCCAAGCACTGCACTGTCATAAGATGACGAAACAAACCCCAGCGCAGAAGAACCCGGCTGCGGTTGCGCAACGGGAACAATCTGCGCACCCATATCCGGGACAAAGCTTGAATCTTGTGTCAAGAGCCCAACAAGTTGTGGCCGGTTCGGTTTGACAAGATCACTGCGCACCAACGAGCGCTTCCCAACAAAATCCGACTTTGCCTTACCAATGGCCCATTCCATACCGAGATCGACGGGCGTCACCGTGCCGTCGGTATCTTGGCCGACGATGATGTAGCCCTTTTCAGCACGCAACACATGCATCGTCTCTGTGCCATAGGGGTAAGCGTCGTGCTTGCGCGCTTCCGCCCACACCGCTTCCCACACCGCCCGCCCATAATCAGATGGCACATTGATCTCAAAACCGACCTCACCGGTGAAACTCACACGGAACAGGCGCACCTCGACACCGCAAATCGTACCCATGCGCACACTCATATGCGGCATCGCCTCTGGCGATAAATCAATATCCTCGACAAGCGGCGCGATGATCGCCCGCGCACGCGGACCCTGCACGGCAATGACGGCCCATTGCTCCGTTGTCGACGTGAGCCAAACCTTCAAGTCCGTAAATTCGGTCTGCAAATAATCTTCCATATGGGCGAGCACGCGTGGCGCTCCGCCGGTCGTTGTTGTCACATGAAAACGGTCTACCGCAATCCGTCCGACAACGCCGTCGTCCATCACGAAACCAGCTTCGTTCAACATGAGGCCATAACGACATCGTCCCACAGCAAGCTGACTGAACGAATTGGTGTAGAGCCGGTTGAGGAACTCCGCTGCATCAGGTCCTACGACCTCGATTTTGCCGAGCGTTGACGCATCGAACAGGCCCGCAGCGCGGCGTACCGTTAGACATTCGCGAACAACCGCATCATGCATCGTCTCGCCGGATTTCGGGAAATACCATGCGCGCTTCCATAAGCCGACATTTTCAAACGCCGCACCTTGTTCCTCCGCCCAACCATGGATCGGGGTCTGTCGCACGGGATCGAAAAGGTCGCCACGTGCATGGCCAGCAATTGCACCGAACGTCACCGGCGTATAGGGCATGCGGAACGTCGTTAGTCCAATTTGCGGCAACGGCTTGCCGATAGCATGAGCAGCAATGGCAAGCGCGTTCATGTTCGACGTCTTGCCTTGGTCGGTCGCCATGCCCGTCGTTGTGTAGCGCTTCACATGCTCGATGGACCGAAAGCCTTCCTGCGTCGCGGCAACGATATCGCACGCCTTCACATCGTTTTGGAAATCGACGAAGGCTTTCCCCTTCACCCCGGACTTCGGTTGCGGCACTGCACCGATGAAACCGTCCGTAGCAGGAGTATCGCCGACGCCTTGCGGCACGTCCCGATCCGTAGCCGTGAAGCCCGCTTTGACAGCAGCATCACAACCGGCTGCGTACCCTTCGGCAAGAATTGCGTTGAGCGAAAACGTCCCTTTAGCTCCACCCGCCGAACGTTCACGCTGTACCGATACGCCGGGGATAAAAATCTGTTGCACCTCGTCATAAACGAGTTTGCCGCGCGATTGCGAAAACAGATGAACGCTCGGCGTGAAGCCGCCGCCCATCAATAGCGCATCGCAAGACAGCGTCCCCGCCGGGCGCACCATGCCATCATCGCCGATCGCACCAAGCTTAACATTCTCAACGCGCATCCGCCCAAGTGCCTCGATCACTGCGGTTCCGGTCATGACTGGCAATTTCGCGGCACGCGCCGCCTCAATGCCGGGACCTTGCGGATTGGCCCTCAAATCGGCAATAGCCATGATTGTGGCACCTGCGCGAAAAAGATCGAGCGCCGCCGCATAGACACTGTCGTCAGCGGCGAACACAACGATACGACGCCCCACCAACACACCATAACGATTGCAGAAAGTCCGCGCAGCGGACGCAAGCATTACGCCGGGCCTATCATTGCCGACAAACACGAGTGGCCGCTCAATCGCACCCGTCGTGAGTACGACTTCTTTTGCCCTCACCTGCCAAAGGCGCTCGCGCGCCAAAGCCGGGCTCGGCGCGACTTTGTGGTCAGTTATGCGCTCGACAAGACCCAGAAAATTCTGCTGGAAATAGCCAAACACCGTGGTGCGCGGCAAAAGCGTCACATGCGGCATTGCCGCCAGCATCGCAAAGATATCACTCACCCATTGCGTAGCAGGCATTCCGTCAATACTTGCCGATGCTTCGGCCAAAAGCATGCCGCCAAATTCATTTTGCTCATCGGCCAGAATAACCCGCGCGCCCGTCTTTGCTGCGGCCAGCGCCGCCGCGAGACCTGCTGGTCCACCACCTGCAACCAACACATCGCAATGCGCAAAGCGATGAGCATAATGATCGGGATCGGGCTGGCTGGGCGCTTCGCCGAGACCGGCCGCGCGCCGGATCAACGGCTCGTAAATTTTTGCCCATGCGCCCTTGGGCTGCATGAAAGTCTTGTAATAGAAACCCGCACCGAGCAAAGGCCCGGTCAAATCGTTGACTTCGCCAATGTCGTAAGCAAGCGAAGGGAAACGATTCTGGCTTTCCACCTTCAAGCCATCGTAAATTTCAACTTGTGTGGCCCGTAAATTCGGCGTCGAGCGCCCGCCCCCGCGCATCACCGTCACAAGTGCATTCGGCTCTTCAGCGCCTGCTGCCAAAACACCGCGCGGGCGATGATATTTGAACGAGCGTCCCATCAGATGAACGCCGTTCGCCAACAAAGCCGACGCCAAGCTATCACCCACATAACCGCGATAGATCTTGCCATCGAAAGAAAAAGAAACGGGTTTCGTGCGGTCGATCCGCCCGCCCTTGATCCGGAACGCTTCGCTCATCGCTCAGCCTCCGCTTTAAAATTATCGAGATCGGGTTTTGGCTCACCCGGCCTGTAGGTCTTTACAATGACATCGCTCACCGTATCGCGTACGCAATTGAAGAAGCGACCACAGCCTGATGCATGGCGCCAACGTTCAAAATGCAACCCCTTGGGATTACCGCGCCAGAACAGGAAAGCGGTCCAATTCTCTTCATCAACTTTTGCAGGCTCCACAGCGCGCGCAATATGCGCTTCGCCCCCATAACGGAATTCGAGTTCGGGCCGCGGGCCGCAATAAGGACAAGCGATCAGCAACATGGCGATAACCTCAATGCGCAACGGCTGCTGCCGCCGCCTCGTCGATCAGACGCCCCGTGCGGAAGCGATCGAGAGAGAACGGCGCGTTGATGGGATGAGGCTCTCCCTTGGCCAATGTCCATGCGAAGACATGGCCCGAACCTGGCGTTGCTTTGAAGCCGCCAGTTCCCCAACCACAATTTACGAAGAGTCCTTCAACGGGCGTCTTTCCAATGATCGGTGAGCGGTCGGGCGTAACATCGACGATGCCACCCCAATTGCGCAACATCTTCATCCTGCGGACGACCGGAAACAATTCGCAGATCGCATCGAGCGTGTGGGCCGAAATATGCAAGCCGCCGGTTTGCGAATAGGATGTATAGGCATCTGTTCCCGCGCCGATCACTAATTCGCCCTTGTCCGATTGCGACATGTACGCGTGAATCGTATTTGACATGACAACGCAGGGCATCACCGGCTTAACCGGCTCGGAAACGAGCGCTTGGAGCGGGTAGGATTCAAGTGGCATCTGCACATCAGCCATTTGCATGACGACCGATGTATGCCCTGCCGCAACGACACCGATACGTTTCGCACCGATAAAACCCTTCGTCGTCTCGACGCCGGTTATGGCGCCTGACGGCGAGCGACGAAGCCCCTTTACTTCACAATTTTGAATGATGTCGACCCCGAGTGCCGATGCAGCACGCGCATAACCCCACGCAACAGCATCATGACGCGCCGTGCCGCCGCGCCGCTGCAACGCCGCACCGAGAATGGGATAACGGATATCGCGGCTGATGTTCAGGATTGGGCAAAAGGCCTGCGCCTGTTCAGGCGTTATCCATTCATTGTCAATCCCGCCAAGACGGTTCGCATGAATATGCCGCTTCGCAGATTGAATGTCGTGCTCGGTATGGGCGAGCATCATCACACCACGCGGCGAGTACATCACATTGTAATTGAGTTCTTGCGACAGTCCTTCCCATAGCTTTACCGCATGCTCGTAGAGTTTCTGGCTCTCTTCCCAGAGATAGTTCGACCGGATGATGGTGGTGTTGCGCCCCGTATTGCCGCCACCAAGCCAGCCCTTCTCGATCACCGCCACATTGCAAACGCCATGCTCCTTCGCGAGGTAATAGGCCGTCGCCAGCCCATGTCCGCCTGCACCGACGATCACGGCATCATAGGCGGGCTTGGGTTCGGGCGAACGCCATTGCTCCGGCCAGGCTTCGCCAGACAGGGCCTGCTTTATGAGAGAGAAAGCTGAGAACTTCACCGCGATGCCGTCCATCCGATTGATTCTGATACACTTTCTTAACGATTTAGGACAGCCTTGGCCATTGGCGCTTTCCCGTCGCACGGTGGCCCTTAAGGGACAAACGCCGCAACACACGGGCCGGATGTCCACCCCATCCAAGCCGTAACCTATGCGGGGCGACAGCGGCCCACACCTTTGCACAGCGACCGCTTTGAGTGCAGCGCCTCATCACGCGTGAACCCTGTCTGAAATGGCGGATAAATTACAAGATGAGTGCCGCCTTATCTCAGTGGCACGTCCGGATGCGCGCGAAGAAAATGATGCAACGTATGGAGTAGATGGATAGCGCGGGAGGCATCCGCTTCATTTCGTGCAATGCGAATGTCATCGACGATCATGTCACGAACTTTTTCTAGCCCATGCGGTGCGTGAATCAGATAGGACGCGATCGCAGCGGCTACGACGTCCGGCACATGTTCATGGTCTGCAATGGCATCGACTTCTTCCTGTGTAAGCCCACAAAGCCCTATGCAATCCTGCAGACTGATCATGATTCCCCCTATTCGATCGGCAGCGAATTGACGTCCTCATGGTTCACATTGGCAGCGATATGCGCGACATGACCGGCGGCATCGTAGGCAAGGCGCAGCGAGTGCGCCATAAACCCGAATTCGACATTGGCAAGTTCAAAGGGATTGGTTGCGCGCAACGCGCCGCGATAGGCAGCGAAGGAAAGGTCTGACTGCCGTTTTGCATAGAGTGCTGTTTCATGAACAACACTCTGGATGACAGTGCTGTTTTGGCCGCAAAGACTCATCAGCCATTGCGGCGCAAAAGGTATCATCCGCACGGCATAGGCAAACGGATCGTTCATCCCTTACCTCACGCGCAGGCGCCGCAATGGCGCGAGCTCCGAGAATGCGCTCGGGCTACAAAAGTGTAAAGCGTGAGCCAAGCTTCAGCGATTGAGCTTAATACGCCCGGTGTCGTCGGTCCTGTAACCACCAAGCGCGCGTGCTTGCGCGTGAAATTCATCGCTTCGCAGAAACGCGAAAAACGCTTGCAAGGCCGGTTCGAAATAGGTGCGCCGCCTGATTGCCAAATCGAACGCCTCCCAGACAAGTGGCAGAAAATGTAGCCCCGCCTTGATCGCAACAGCACGCGTGGCGATGCCGCAATCGGCCTGCCCAGCATGAATAGCGAAGGCCAAATCTTCGCCTGTTGTGTAGACAGTTGCGGCAGTGGAGATACTCTCCTTTTCGCGGCCTGCTTTAACGCAAAGCTTGTCGAATAAAAGCTGCGCGCCAGCACCGGCTTGGCGCAGACCAAAAACAAGATTGCGCGACAAGGCGTCGTCAAAACCGCCGACAGGTTCGCGCGACAAAAGCCCCTGCTCGCGGTCTGCAAATCCGATCAGCACAACATCGAAAAGATGAGGCGATGCTTTCACTGCAGCAACATTGGCAGGCTCAACATTGCCATCGATCCGATGGAGATGGATTGCTGCCAAGGCCGCTTCTTGCCGTTCGAGATGGCGTAGACCCGCTTCGGAACCTTCTGCCAAAAGCGCGAGCCCCGTGCCCGAGCGCCGTGCGGCCCAATCGAGCAAGGGATCCTGACTGCCGGCAATGATCAGCGGCGGCGTTTTCGGTTCGAACCCGGGCGGCGTGAACAGCCCAGCCTCGAGCCAGCGGTCGAGCGCCGCGCGCGGGAAAAGCCATTTCCCCGTCGCTTTGGTGGCGGGGATGCGGCCAGCTGCCACGAGATCATAGAGCTTCCGCTCCTTGATCCCGAGATAGCCTGCCGCTTGCTCACTGTTGAGGTAAACGTCCTGCATAATCACGCATAAACCTGCATTAATTCCGTATCTTGATCATATCTGAAAAAGACCTAGTTGGAAGGGGGTAAAGGGTACCCTCATGGACGTCACATCCGCCTTCGCCGAAGCCTTCAGCCTGATCACCCGGCTTGACCCGGGTTTTTTGGCCATTGTCGGTCTGTCTTTGCGGGTAACGCTGACGGCCGTGGCGCTGGCGGCCATCATCGGGCTCCCTCTCGGGGCGTGGCTTGCCATGACGCGGTTTCCCGGACGCTCGGTGATCGTCGTCGCCATCAATGCCTTAATGGGCCTGCCGCCCGTGGTTGCCGGCCTGATGGTCTTCCTGATTCTCTCGCGCTCGGGTCCTCTCGGGGGGTGGGGTCTGCTTTTCACGCCAACTGCCATGGTGATGGCGCAAACGCTTCTCGTTCTGCCCATCGTAGTGTCGCTCACCCGCGCCACGTTGGAAGAGCTTTGGTCCGAATATCGCGACCATCTGACCTCGCTCGGCCTCACGGGACGCCGCGCCATTCCGACTTTGCTGTGGGACGGTCGTTTTGCACTCGCGACGGGGCTTCTGGCGGGCTTCGGCCGCGCGAGCGCCGAAGTGGGTGCCGTGCTGATGGTCGGCGGCAACATCGCCCATTACACCCGCACCATGACGACCGCGATCGCGCTCGAAACGTCGAAAGGCGATCTGCCGCTCGCACTCGGTCTCGGCATTGTTCTGATGACCCTCACGCTCGCCATCAACGCCGCCGCCTATGCCGCAAGCCGTATCGGCGCACGCTATGCAGGATGAGTGAGATGGGTGCTTCCATTCTTCCGCTACGCGCCGACCGCCTCGCCTTGATCCGCGATGGACAGCGCCTGCTCGACACTGTGAGTTTCGTAATTCCGCAAGGCGGCATCACAACAATTGTCGGTCCCAACGGTGCCGGCAAATCCTTGACCTTGCGCCTATGCCACGGCCTGATCGTGCCCGATGAAGGCAATGTAACGTGGACACACGACGCGCGATTGCGTCACGCGATGGTATTTCAACAACCGGTGATGCTGCGCCGCCCGGTGCGTGCAAACATCGTCCACGCGCTGAACGCGGTTGCGCATCGTTCTGTGCAAGAGCGTGCAGCCGAGGCTTTGGCGCGCTTCAATCTTGATGCCTTGGCTGATCGCCCTGCCCGCCTCCTATCCGGTGGCGAGAGGCAGAAGCTCGCGATCGCACGAGCTTGGGCGCTTGAACCAGAGGTGCTGTTTCTAGACGAGCCTACCTCGCAACTCGATCCCGCAGCCACACGCGAGATCGAGGCACTCATCCTCGCTTTGTCGCAGGAAGGGCTAACAATCCTGATGACGACGCATGATCTCGGCCAAGCACGCCGCTTGGCCGATCGTATTCTGTTCTTCAATCGCGGACGCCTGATTGAAGACAGGGATGCCGCATCGTTTTTCGATGCGCCCGAAACGCCGCAAGCCCAAGCCTTTCTTGCCGGTGAATTAATCTGACAACAAAACTGAGGGAGACGGTCTATGTTCAATCGACGTATCGTTTTATCGCTGGCGCTAGCCACCTTTGCCAGTGCCTCCTTAGCTCAAACACCTGAACGCTTCATCGTCGTCTCATCCACGACGTCGACGACTGATAGCGGCTTGTTCAATCACATTCTCCCCCTATTCAAAGCGAAGACGGGCATCGACGTCCGTGTCGTTTCGCAAGGCACCGGACAGGCGCTCGACACAGGTCGCCGCGGCGATGCCGACGTCGTGTTCGTCCATGCCAAGCCGCAGGAAGAGAAATTCATTACCGATGGTTTCGGCGTCGAACGCAAGCCGGTGATGTATAATGATTTCGTGTTGATAGGGCCAAAATCAGATCCCGCCGGCATTAAGGGCGCGACCGACATTGTCGCCGCACTTAAAACGATCCAAACAAAGCAGGCACCTTTCGTTTCGCGCGGCGATAAATCCGGCACACACGCGGCGGAACTATCTTTGTGGAAGACGGCGGGTATTGAGGGTGAGCAGCTGAAAGGCGCTTGGTATCGCGAAATCGGTCAAGGCATGGGCGCTGCGCTCAACACGGCCTCAGCACTCAATGGCTATGTGCTCTCAGACCGTGCAACTTGGTTGAACTTCAAAAACCGCGGTGAGCTTGCAATCGTGATCGAAGGCGACAAGCGCCTCTTCAACCAATATGGCGTCATTCTCGTCAATCCTGCCAAGCACGCACATGTGAAGGCAAAAGATGGTCAGGCTTTCATCGATTGGCTTGTCTCGCTCGAAGGCCAGAAGGCCATCGGCGATTACAAAATCAATGGCGAGGTCCTGTTCTTCCCGAACGCTCAACAACCAGGCGCGTAGCCGCCCAGCGCGCGGCGTTTTAGAGGCGCCGCGCCTTCACCATCAACGGACGCGAGAGGCGCAAATGAGTTTTCGCTGAGATGGCGGAACCTTTGCACACAAATTGGGCCGATAAATCACTTTGGTGCAATGCAGAAATGATTAAAACAAAAGCAACGTGCCGCTTTCCTATCCATCTGAAAACGCGCACAAGTTTCTCAGATTCATTTTTGTTGCACTGCAATAGCGCCGGATTGTCGCATGAAATTTCATCTTGTGGGCCGATTGTACCGTCGACAAACGGATTTACTGCAATAGTCTAATAATCACGTTGACGCGCTCAGGGTGGCTTCGGGCGACCAGTTTGAGGGAACTGGCCAATCGAAAGACCCGTGGCACACACTTTGCGTTGCGTTTTAGCGGACGGGCAGTTCGGAAAGTCATGCCCGGACATAGTCTCAGAGGGAGAACACAATGGATCGCAGGACATTTCTCAAATCGGCCGGCACTGCCGCGCTCGTTGCCTCAACAGGCAGCCTTAGCGCGCCTGCACTGTCGCAAGGCGCCAACGCAAAGGTCCTACGCTTCGTGCCGCAGGCCAACCTTGCCAACTTCGACCCGATTTGGGGCACCCAATATGTCGTGCGCAACGCGGCCGCTTTGGTTTGGGACACGCTCTACGGCGTCGATGAAAACCTCGTTCCGCAGCGTCAGATGGTTGAAAGTGAAGAAGTCTCGGCTGATGGCCTGACATGGACCTTCAAGCTCCGCCCAGGCCTTAAGTTTCATGATGGTGAGCCGGTTCTCGCAAAGGACGTCGTGCAATCGCTGAAGCGTTGGGCCGCGCGCGACCCGATGGGCATCATGATTGTCGCCCAGCAGCAGGAATTGACGGCTGTGGACGATCGCACGTGGAAATGGGTTTTGAAGAAGCCCTTCCCGAAGATGATCCTCGCTCTCGCGAAGAACAACGCCCCCTGCTCCTTCATCATGCCAGAGCGCATCGCGCAGACCGATCCGTTCAAGCAGATCACGGAATATATCGGCTCGGGCCCGATGAAGTTCAACAAAGGCGAATGGGTACCCGGCGCCAAGGCCGTGTTCGAAAAGTTCGACGCCTATGTGCCGCGCGCCGAAAAAGCCTCTTGGCTTGCCGGCGGCAAGAACATGCTCGTCAACCGGATCGAATGGGTCATCATGCCCGATCCGGCAACCGCTGCCGCCGCTCTGCAGAACGGTGAAGTTGATTGGTGGGAAAACCCCATCTCCGATCTCGTGCCCGTGCTGCGTCGCAATTCCAACATCAACGTCGATATCTCCGACCCGCTCGGCAATATCGGTGCATTCCGCATGAACCATCTGTTTGCGCCCTTCGACAATCCGAAGATTCGTCGCGCAGTCCTCATGGCCATGAACCAAGAAGACTATATGCGCGCGATTGTTGGCGACGATAACAAGCTGTGGAAGCCGCTGCCGGGCTACTTCACGCCCGATACGCCGCTCTACACTGAAGCAGGCGGCGACATTCTCAAGAAAAAGAACATCGCCGAAGCGCGCAAGATGATCCAGGAAGCTGGCTACAAAGGCGAACCGGTTGTCTGCCTCATTGCACAAGATCAACCCAACACGAAAGCGATGGGCGACGTCACTGTCGATCTTCTCAAGAAGATCGGTCTCAACGTCGATTTCGTCGCCACCGATTGGGGTACGGTCGGCGCGCGTCGTGCGCAGAAGACACCTCCGGGCCAAGGTGGTTGGAACATGTTCCATACCTGGCATGCAGGTGCTGACTGCTTGAACCCGTCATCCTACACGGCGATCCGCGCAAATGGCGACAAGGCTTGGTTCGGCTGGCCGACCAGCAAGCCGGTCGAAGACGCCATTGTCGAATGGTTCGATGCCAAGGATCTGCCAGCTGAAAAGGTGGCGATGGCAAAACTGAACTCAGCCGCGCTGGAAGACGTCGTCTATGCTCCGACCGGGTTCTTCCTCGGTTACCAAGCATGGCGCAAGAATGTCACTGGCGTCACGAAGGGTCCGCTGCCGTTCTTCTGGAACGTCGCTAAGGCCTAATCGCCTGTTCGAAACGCCACGTTAATACGCATACGGGAAGAGGACGACGCGCCTCAATGTTTGGATTTATCTTCAGACGAATCTTGACGACCATTCCGGTCATGGGGTTCGTCGCCCTCTTTGTCTTCTCGCTTCTCTACATCGCACCGGGCGATCCGGCTGCGGTCATTGCCGGGGATCAGGCGACACCGGAAGATGTGGCCAAGATCCGTGCTGGATTGGGCCTCGACAGGCCCTTTCTCGTGCGCTTTGCGGAATGGTTCTTCCGCGTCATGCAAGGCGATCTCGGAACGTCGATCTTCACTGGCTTGCCTGTGAGCCAGATGATCGCCCAGCGCGTTGAGCCGACGTTGTCACTGATGGTCGTCACGCTTTTCATTGCCATTATTGTCGCCATCCCGATGGGCGTTGTGGCGGCATGGAAATGCGACACTTGGATTGACCGCGTTGTGATGTCATTCGCGGTTCTGGGTTTTTCCGTTCCGGTTTTCGTGATTGGCTACCTTCTGGCTTATGCCTTCGCGCTCCAACTCGATTGGCTCCCCGTTCAAGGCTATCGGCCGATCAAAAACGGCGTTTGGCCATGGTTTGAAAATCTCATCCTACCAGCGGTCACTTTGGGCTTTGTTTACATCGCGCTGATTGCACGCATCACGCGCGCATCCATGCTTGAGGTGCTGCAGCAAGATTACATTCGCACCGCGCGAGCGAAGGGCGTGAGCCAGAAAAGCATCCTATTTCTACACGCGCTGAAGAATGCTGCGATCCCGATCGTGACGGTCATCGGCATCGGCGTCGCCCTTCTCATCGGCGGTGCGGTGGTAACGGAAAGCGTGTTTGCTATTCCCGGACTTGGTCGCCTCACGGTGGATGCCATTTTGCGCCGCGACTACCCGATCATCCAAGGCGTCGTGCTGATGTTCAGCTTTGTCTATGTGCTGATCAATCTCTTGGTCGACGTCCTTTATACCCTGCTCGATCCTAGGATCCGTTACTGATGAGAGACAATCTCGCTCGTTCCCTGACGGAACAAGACGTCGTCGTCGCTCGCGAACTGCCCGACATTTTGCAGCCCAAAAAGCGCCGCTCGGGTCTGATTGGTTTTGCGTTTCGTCATCCCGCCATTGCTGTTGGCGGTGGTGTGCTGCTGATCATGTTCCTGATCGCATTGTTGGCGCCCCTATTGGGCACGGTGGACCCCTCCGCCATTGCACCGTCCAAACGCACGCGCGCGCCTTCAGCCGATTTCTGGTTCGGTTCCGACATGCTTGGCCGCGACATCTATTCGCGCGTGATGTATGGCGCGCGTGTTTCGCTAACGGTCGGTTTTGGCGTGGCCCTGTTTGCCTCATTGATTGGCCTTGTGATCGGTCTCGTGTCTGGCATGGTCCGTTGGTCTGATGGCATCATCATGCGCGTGATCGACGGCATGATGTCCATCCCGCCGATCCTGCTCGCCATCGCATTAATGGCGCTGACTCGTGGATCGATGGGCAATGTGATCCTCGCCATCACGATTGCGGAAGCACCGCGTGTTGCACGTCTCGTGCGTGGCGTGGTGCTGAGTTTGCGCGAGCAACCCTATGTTGACGCTGCTATTGCAGCGGGAACGCGTATGCCGAAGCTTATCTTCAAACATATTCTGCCCAACATGTTGGCGCCAATTATCGTCCAAGCGACCTATATTTGCGCCAGTGCGATGATCACGGAATCGATCCTGTCCTTCATTGGTGCAGGCATTCCGCCGTCAACGCCGTCATGGGGCAACATCATGGCCGAGGGCCGTTCGCTCTGGCAGGTGAAGCCATTCATCATTTTCTTCCCCGCAATCTTCCTGTCCCTCACTGTTCTTGCAGTGAACCTTCTCGGTGACGGATTGCGCGATGCGCTCGACCCGCGCATGGCCAAGCGGATCTAAGGGGCTCAACATGGCATTGCTTGAAATCGACCAGCTTCAGACGCATTTCCGCACGCCCGATGGCGGCGTCAATCGCGCGGTGGACGGCGTCTCCTTCTCGATTGAGGCCGGCCAAACGCTGGCTGTCGTCGGCGAATCCGGCTGCGGCAAATCCGTGACCGCGATGTCGATCCTGCGTCTCATTCCAGAGCCGCCCGGCAAGATGGCAGGCGCCATCCGTTTTCAGGGCCGCAATCTGCTTGAATGCACGCCCGACGAAATGCGTGACATTCGCGGCAACGAGATCAGTATGATCTTTCAAGAGCCGATGACGAGCCTCAATCCTGTGCTCACCATCGGCTATCAGATCGGCGAAACATTGCGGCTCCATCAGGGACTATCGAAGTCCGAAGCCTTGGTGCGCGCCGAGGAATTGCTTAAACTTGTCGGCATTCCAGAACCGGGTCGGCGCGTTCATGAATATCCACATCAGCTTTCGGGCGGTATGCGCCAGCGCGTGATGATTGCCATCGCGCTCGCCTGTTCTCCAAAGCTGCTGATCGCCGACGAACCGACAACCGCACTCGATGTCACCATTCAGGCGCAGATCCTCGATCTCATGCGCGACCTGAAAAATCGGGTGGGCGCTGCCATCATGCTCATCACGCACGATCTCGGTGTTGTTGCCGAGGTCGCCGATCAGGTCGTCGTCATGTATGCCGGCCGCAAGGTTGAAGAAGCGCCGGTGAAGGAATTGTTCCACCGTCCACTGCATCCCTATACGCGGGGCTTGTTGGGCGCCGTTCCGAAACTTGGCTCATCGGTAGAAGGAAAAACGTCGCGCCTTGCCGAAATTCCCGGTCTCGTCCCAAGCCTAAAAGAGCGGATCAAGGGCTGCGTGTTCGCAGGCCGCTGCCAATCTGCCACCGATCTCTGCCGCAATGTCGCGCCCGGCCTCGAGTTGAAAGCGCCTGGCCATCTTGCCGCATGTCATTACGCTGAACGCGCGGGAGCCGTCGCATGAGCGCCCCTCTCCTTCAGGTCAACGACCTAAAAAAACATTTTCCCATTCGCGGCGGCCTATTTTCGACAGTCACAGGTTACGTCTTCGCGGTCGATGGGATTTCTTTCACGATCGACAAGGGTGAGACGCTCGCGCTCGTCGGTGAATCGGGTTGCGGCAAATCGACGGTTGGCAAGGCGTTGTTGCGCCTGTTTGATCTGACGTCGGGACAAGTAGTGCTCGATGGCCAGCGGATCGACCAATTATCGAATAGCGCGCTGCGCCCCCTGCGCCGCCGCATTCAAGTTGTCTTTCAAGATCCGTTCTCAAGCCTCAACCCGCGTATGAAAGTGCGCGACATTCTGGCTGAACCGATCCACAATTTCGGTCTCCTCACCGATAAAGACGCCATCGACAAGCGCGTCGGCGACCTGATGGAGAAGGTCGGATTACGCCGCGACGCCATCGACCGTTGGCCACATGAGTTTTCGGGCGGACAGCGTCAACGCATAGGCATCGCCCGCGCGCTCGCAGCCGACCCCGATCTCATCATCTGCGACGAGGCCGTTTCCGCCCTCGACGTGTCGGTAAAGGCGCAGATCGTCAACCTACTCTGCGACCTGCAACAGGAACTCGGCCTCGCTCTCCTGTTCATCAGTCACGATCTCGCTATCGTCGAGCACATGACCCATCGCGTCGCTGTGATGTATCTTGGCAAGATTGTCGAGAAAGGTACGCGCGACGACATTTTCCGTGCGCCGATGCATCCTTACACGCGCGCGCTCCTGTCGGCTGTGCCCATCCCGGATCCGGACATCAAGCCCAACCGCATCATTCTGAAGGGCGATGTGCCGAGCCCGATGAAGCCGCCCAAGGGGTGCCGCTTCAACACACGCTGCCCCTATGTGTTTGACCGCTGCAAATCGGAAGAACCGAAGCTGGAAATGCTTGGCCACAAACATCGCGCCGCGTGTCATCTCAACGATTTACCATCGGATCAAAACCCGATGCTCAACGAGGCGCTGCGCGTCTAACGTATCTTCCTGAAAAGTGTCTTTTGGTTTTCGGACCAGATGATGCGTTGAACGTAACGATTGACGTCAATGCGCGCCGGTTTGCGAAAATGTATTGAGGACAAACACGCCCGCACCGATCAAGAGGATCCCCACGATCCCTGCCTTGTCGATGGTCTGACCGAAAAACCACCATCCGGCGAGTGCGATCAGCACGATGCCGACACCCGACCAGATGGCATAAGCAATGCCGACAGGAATGACTTTCAACGTCAGCGAAAGAAAATAGAAACTAGCTCCATAGGCAAGCGCGACAATTAGCGATGGAACAAGTTTGGAAAAACCATCCGACGCTTTCAGCGCCGTGGTTCCGATCACTTCGGCAAGAATGGCGATTCCGAGATGGAGCCAACTCATATGATTTCTACTTTTTTCTGCGTGAAAACGCCGATTAAAAACAACGCAGGACGGCAACGCTTGCGACACCACCAGCGACTGGCGCTGCATACCATGCGATGCCCCGTGTGGCGATCAGTCTGGACGCCAAAGCCGAGACCATATTCAATGTGGCAGACAGGACGGCCCCAACGGCTCGAAACTTTTATAGGTCAGGATGAATTCCTGATGACAAAGGTCTTCCGAACGGGTGCGTTTGCCCTGCCCTAGCCCGATCGTGAGATCGTAGATTTCCTGCCCGACCTGATCGAGCGTCGCACGCCCATCGAGGATCCGTCCAGCATCGACATCCATATCGTCCGCCATGCGACGGTAGGTTTCCGGGTTCGCGCAAATCTTGATGACCGGCGATACCGCAGATCCGACGACCGAACCGCGCCCTGTGACGAAATAAACCGCATGCGCACCACAGGCGATCAGTTCAGCAATCTCGGCATTGTCATTGATGTTCGGAAAGCCAAAACGAACCTCGCCATCGGGTACCACGTCGAGCAGATAGAGGCCGCCCTTTGGCGGCACGTCGCCAGGCTTGATCAACCCGCTAATCGGCGAGGAGCCAGATTTCGCGTATGCGCCCATGGATTTTTCTTCGATGGTCGAGAGCCCGCCATCGGCGTTCCCTGCCGCAAACGAGCCATAGCCAAGCGTCGCGTAATAGCGAGCCGCCTTGGCCACGGAGGCTTCAAGCTCTTGGCCGAGCGCCGGATCGATCGCGCGCGACGCCATGATGTGCTCGCAGCCGATCAATTCCCCTGTCTCTTCGAAAATGCAGGCAGCGCCCGCCGCGACCAACCGATCGAATGCGCGGCCAGCGGCTGGATTGCCGGTAATGCCCGATGTGCCATCCGACCCGCCGCAGACCGTGCCTACGATCAACTCGCTCACATCCATCGGCACCGTTTGCATCGCATCGAGCACGGCCCGCTGTTCGGCTACCCATGCCCTACCCTCGGAAATGCTGGCACGCGTCCCGCCGGTCGCTTGGATCGTGATAGTCATCACCGGGCGGCCCGACGCGCGCACCATCCGCTCAAGCCCGTATTTATTGAAACTCTCACAGCCCAGCGAAACAAGAAGCACCGCTCCAACATTGGGATGGGTGCAGAGACGCTCCATCATGCGTTGGGCATAATCATTCGGATAGCAGCCCGGAAAACCGATGACATGCACATCCTCTTCGCGATGAGGCATGGCGATTTCGCGCGCAACATGATGGGCGCATTCGACGAGGTAGCCGACGGCCACGACATTGCGAATGCCCTTCCGTCCATTATTGCGGAGATAACCCTGCATCATGCCCCATCCCCTTTTGCCGCATCGAGCGTATAGGTCGGCGTATAGGCACTCTTCATGTTGTGGACATGAACATGCGCCCCGCACGGAATGTCGGCAGTCGCTACACCGATGGGCGCACCATATTTAACGACCGTCTCACCAGCGCGGATCGCACGCCGCGCCAGCTTGTGAGCAAGCGGAAATTCCCTCTCTGCGCCAATAGTTTGACCATCGATTTTCAACTGATCCCCGAGTGAAATCCGGCGCGTAACAACAAGGACATTGTCGCGCTCGTCGAGCAGCAGAAAAGGTAACGCGTCGGCCATGTACCGCCCCCCACAATACGGCAAGCTTATTCGGCTTTATGCGCCGACGGAATGGCCATAGCGTTGTGCGGCGCGCACCAAAATTGGCCCATTCTGTATTTCCGGCGCTAAATTTGAGTACTTTTTTCTTGCGCCTTCATTCCATTTTGGTAAGACTTGCTCGACTTAATCGGGGAACCATTACGATGGGTATATGTGCAAGTATTAAGGCGGAATGTGTCGCTTTGTCCGCTTTTTTTGCGGTTTCCATCGCCGGATTTGTGGTGATCCTTATCCGTTAAGCTGAGCTAAGCCAGAGCGAATACGCCCGTTTTCGGCTGAGAAAGTGTATCGGCTCTCTGGAGCCAAACCGGCTCTCACGCGTTGTTGCGTCACCTCAGCCGGAGCACAACGCTATGGCGGATATGCCTTCCATTCGCCGCCGCATGGCCGACCGAATTGCCCGACGAGGCATTCGCGATTCCCGCGTGCTCGACGCCCTACGAACCATACCGCGCGAGGCCTTTGTCAGTCCCGGCGATCAATCCCTCGCCTATGAGGACCGCCCCCTCCCGATTGGCGAGCAACAGACCATCAGCCAACCCTTTATCGTGGCGCTGATGATGGAAGCCGCCGAAATTGGCCCAGAGGACCGGGTCCTCGAAATCGGAGCCGGTTCCGGCTATGCGGCAGCCCTCCTTGGCCATCTGGCCGCGAGCGTTCACGCTGTCGAACGCCATGACAAACTTGCCAGAGACGCTGCGGGGAGGATTGCCTCGCTTAGCATCGGAAATGTCACGATCCACAAAGGCGATGGCACCAAGGGATGGCCCGCGTCCGCACCCTACGATGCGATTCTGGTGGCCGCCGCTGCCCAAGACGTGCCGCAACCGCTCTTTGAGCAGCTTGCCACGGGCGGGCACCTCATCATCCCCATCGGCCTAGAAAATGGCACGCAACGGCTGATGAAATATATCCGCAGCCCTGTTGGGAGTATCCGCTCGCGGGATTTGGGCGAGGTCCGCTTTGTACCCCTCGTCCCCGGCGAACCACGGACCCTCAACGTCTAAGCCCTCAAGCCCATTGTGCGGCAAGTCCAAAAATGTCAATTTAGTTTGACACACGAGGACCGGACGTGACGCTACAGGCAAACAGGACGCGCAAGGCGGAGACAGGCGAACGCCGCAGCCGCCCCGGCCTTTCATTGCCCGTTCCTGCAGATTGGCCCCATCGGGACAAGAGCCGGATGATCCGCGCTGTTGGCGTCGATTTCCACGTGCAGGAATGGGGCGATGGCCCTGTCATTCTTCTCATCCATGGCACAGGCGCTTCGACACATTCTTTTTCGGCCCTAGCGCCGCTCCTTGCGACCGAATCGAAAGTGATTGCCATCGACCTCCCAGGCCATGGCTATTCCGAGACCAACCGTTCCGATCTCTTTACGCTTCCCGGCATGGCGCAGGCGATCGCCGCGCTCATGAAACAGATGGGAACTGATCCTGTACTTGCCGTCGGCCATTCGGCGGGCGCCGCAATCCTCATTCGCCTCGCGCTCGACGGCGCGATTGCACCTGCCGCGATTGTTTCGCTCAATGGCGCAATCCTGCCGATGCATCCCTTCTCGCATCCCTTCGTTTCCTTGATGGCTAAATTTCTTGCCGCCAATCCCTTCGTGCCTTGGTTCTTCTCCAAACAGGCAGATGGCGCGACGGTCGACAAGCTTCTCAAAGATACAGGCTCGAAAGTGCCTGAAGACAGCCGCGCCTGCTATCGGCGCCTTTTGCAATCGCGCCGCCACGTCGCTGCAGCGTTACGTATGATGGCGCATTGGGATCTCGAAACGCTCGCGCGCGATCTGCCAGGTTTAAAAACGAAACTCATCCTGATCGCAGGTGATGCCGACCGCACCATTCCACCCAGTTCTTCGGACGCGGTGGCTCGCCGCGTTGCAGGCGCCGAACTCCAAAGTCTGCCCCGCCTCGGCCATCTTGCACACGAAGAAAACCCCGAACTCATCGCCGGTCTGATCCTTTCGCTGATCCCGGCAGCGGACAAACACAAGGTCACACAATCATGAACGCGGCACGCCAACTCCACGCGGTGGTGATCGGCTCAGGCTTCGGCGGATTGGCTGCTGCCATCCGCCTCGGCGCACGCGGCTATCGCGTTACAATTCTGGAACGGCTCGACGCACCCGGTGGCCGCGCCTATGTCCACAAACAGGACGGCTTCAGCTTCGATGCCGGACCGACCATCGTCACAGTGCCTTTCCTGTTCGAGGAACTATGGGAGTTATGCGGACGCAAAATGTCGGATGACGTCACGCTTGCTCCGCTCGATCCATTCTACCGTATAGTATTCGACGATGGATCGCATTTTGATTGCAGTGGCGACCCTGACAAAATGCGCGCGGAAATTGCCCGCATTTCACCGCAAGATGTGAAAGGCTATGAGGCTTTTCTGAAAGCGAGCGAAGACCGTTATTGGTATGGATTCGAAGTACTCGGCAATATGCCATTCACAAATTTCACCGACATGGTGAAAGCATTGCCGAAACTGGCGGCGTTACGCAGCGATCGCTCGGTGTGGCGTGCAGTCTGCCGCTATGTGAAGGATCAGCGTCTTCGCATTGTTCTCAGCTTCCATCCACTTTTCATTGGTGGAAACCCGCTCTCGGTCACATCGGTTTACATTTTAATTTCCTACCTCGAGAGACGTTGGGGCGTTCATTTCGCCATGGGAGGCACCGGCGCTCTTGTGCAGGGCTTGCTCGGTCTCGTGGAATCGCAGGGAAATCACATCCGCTACAATGCCACTGTGGACAAGATCGACGTCGTCAACGGGCATGCGACCGGCGTGACGCTCGAGAGTGGTGAAACAATAAGCGCCGATCTCGTTGTTTCAAACGCCGATATCGCGTGGACCTATAGCAATCTTTTGCGCGACGTACCGCGCCGCCGTTGGACCGATCGAAAAGTCGATAGTCTCGATTATTCCATGGGTGTGTTCGTTTGGTATTTTGGCACCAATCGCCGTTATGACAATCTTGAGCATCACACAGTATTGATGGGGCCACGCTACGAGGAGTTACTAAAGGACATTTTCAAACGAAAAAAGCTTGCGGACGATTTCAGCATCTATCTGCATCGCCCGACAGCGACCGACCCCTCGCTGGCGCCCGATGGATGCGACGCATTCTATGCTTTGTCGCCCGTGCCCCATCTCGACGCCGATGTCGATTGGGAGACGATGGCTGAACCTTACCGCAAAGCCATCGAAGCACGCCTTGAAGAACGACTGATGCCGGGCCTTTCGAAAAGCATCGTCACATCCCACGTCACCCACCCGCGCGATTTTGCCAACCGTCTTCTCGCATGGCGCGGCGCGGCCTTCGGCCCCGAACCGCTGCTAACGCAGAGCGCATGGTTCCGCACCCATAACAAAAGCGAAGAGGTCGACAATCTCTATTTCGTCGGCGCCGGTACACATCCAGGCGCCGGCATGCCCGGTGTTCTTGCTTCGGCCAAAATTCTTAATCTGGTGTTGGCATGACGCACGTCTCATTCCCCGCTTACGGACAAGCCAAGGCAAGCCGCGCTGATTACGATCATTGCCGCGAAACCTTGCGCCGAGGTTCGAAAAGCTTTTTCGGTGCTTCAGCCTTGTTGCCGAAACGCCTGAACGATCCCGCAGCCGCCATCTATGCCTTCTGCCGCATTGCCGATGATTGTGTTGATCTGCATGGTGAACCGCGCGCTGCTCTTGCGGCTCTACGTATGAGCCTTGACCGGCTTTATCGCGGCGCACCGATGGATACGGAAGTCGAACGCGCCTTTGCCGATACGGTCGCGCAATGGGCCATTCCTCGTGAATTACCAGAAGCCCTTTTCGAGGGCTTCGAATGGGATCTAGATGGTCGGCGCTACGACAATATCGAAGAGTTGCTCGATTATTGCGTTCGCGTTGCCGGAACCGTCGGCCTCATGATGGCTGTATTGATGGGTGTGCGCGATCATGAAAGCCTTGCGCGCGCCTGCGACCTCGGCATCGCCATGCAGTTGACTAACATTGCGCGCGACATTGGTGAAGATGCCCGCCGTGGCCGCCTTTATCTGCCGCTTTCATGGCTGGCGGAAGAAGGTGTCGATTCGGACGCGTTCTTGTCCGATCCGCGTTACGACGATCGCATTAAACGGCTCGTCACTCGTACGCTCAACCTCGCCGATCATTTTTATGGCCAAGCCGATGGCGCAATCTCCGCGCTACCACGCGACTGTCGCCCCGGTATTTTTGCTGCACGTTACATCTATGCGGAAATCGGCCGCCAGATCGAGCGTCATGAATGCGATAGCATCAGCCGCCGTGCTTATGTCGCCAATGGACGGAAGGCACTCGCCGTTTCGCGTGCCCTCATCGCCTCCATTGCCGGTGTCAAATTGATGCCAACAATCCATCGCGCGCGTATCGATGGACTCGTACAAGCGACAGCAACAGCGCCACGCCATCAATTTCTGTCGAATGTCGATCAAAGTCGTGTCGCGCGCATCATTGGTATATTCGAGAAGCTAGAAGCACGCGATCGTGCCACACGTGCACAAGCGAGGAGCAGCCATTAATGCTCGATGGTTGGTGGTTTGGCATCATCGAGATTGGCCTCACCTTCGGCGGCTGCCTTATTTTTGCTTGGTGGCAGATCCGCTCGACGAAAATCTAGGCCGCAGGCGGTCTATTCCGCCGCGGCATCCGCCATGGCAACATTAATTGGACGATAGGCGAAGCAAACCGCGTCGCGCTCAGGCTTTCGTGTATCGCAGTGACCTTTTCTCCATCAATGATCTGCGAAACCAAAGAGCGGGCGTAAAACGGCGTGTCCTCGACAGTGGCAATCAAACCATGTTCGCCCGCCTCGCTGCGATAAGGCCTCACCATGCGCCAACCGGTTTTCGAGGCTGTGTGAAGCCCTGCAATCGGTAAAGCAGATACACTACCATCTCGCCCAAAAGCACAGGCAATCGAATGGGTCGCACCGTCCTTTTCGATCACGTCGTAATAAACGCAAGTTGAGTTGTGGCGCTCTGCGCGCGACCATTGCCACCCTTCGAAGCGATCCTCGACAGGTTCTGCTCCCCAATTACTGTCCATATAAGCGCGCCCCGACCAGCTTTGCATGGGCGAGGAAAAGTCGACATCGATCGCAGCGCAAGGTGCAATCGGTCGCCAGACATGCCGCTTCATCGAATCGAGATGGAAAGCCGTGTGGTTGACGGCGTCGAACGTGACTCGAACCGTGCCTTTCAGCGCTGTCGGCAAGGGCACACAAGTCTCATCGATGTGGATGACCATGCCGTCTTGTGTTACCTCTGCACGGCTAGCACCGAGCTGATAAAAGTCAGTCGCACGCTTGAGCGAAGATGCGCCGCGCTCAGTCATCGCCCAGCGCTTACCACCCTTCCCGAACAGCACGACATTTACCGCGCAATGATTCTCGGCTGGAGCGGAGCCAGTCCGCCGCTGCCATTTGTAATAGGGTGAAAAGACGCTGCCCACAAAGATGATGATCGTTAGGCCGTGGGCTCCGTCCGCGCTGAGCGCGTCGACATACCACCAGAGATAACCGCCCGGCGTGACGGGCTGATTGAATTGCAATCCGCCATCAATGCGGAAACCGCTTTCAGGCCCGACAGTGCCGCCAATGGCACGCCCGCTCCCGGATGTACGCTCCCCCCACATCGATACAATCCTTCTATCGCGGTGCGCGCATCCCCGCGCGTTACCGATCTGATCCATCCATGCGGCGCTTGCCCATAGAGCGCGCCACCAGAACCCGGAAAAAGCGTTGCGAAATCATGCGGCTCTGTTCGAATAATCTCTGCATCGTCCAGCGAAATGCCTTGCCTTGCGAGATGCCCTGCAATCGCTCGCTCAGCAGCCATGATTTGCGCCGCGGGGAGCGGACCGCTATCGCCATCAGCCGGTGCATTAATCAGCATCAGGAGGCGTTCGCGACCCGATTGCGGCACATGATTGCCCCGATCCTGCGCACACACATAAAGCGTCGGCTGACGCGGAAGACGCCGCGCCTTGAAGACGTCATCAAATTCGCTGCAATAATCCCAATCGAAAAAGACATTGTGATGGGAAAGTGCATGGCCACAGGCAGGCGTTGACACGCACCATGTCATCGCTGAGAGCGAGCGCCGCTTTTGCGGCATCTTGATCCCAGCGCGCGTCACGGATGGGCCGAGTAATCCATCCGCCAAAGCAGCAACGTCACCGTTAAATATTACCTTGTCAGCTTTAAGCTTTTCGCCCGATTGAAGCGTGACCGACTGAACGCACCCCTTGGGCGCATCAATCGAGGCAACCGCTTCGCCAAAATGAAACCGTACACCCTGCGTGACCGCTAAATCTGCGACGGACTGCGCCAGAGCCTTCATACCGCCTTCTATATGCCAAACGCCCTGCATCTCGACATCTGCGATCAACATCAAAGTCGCGGGCGACAAAAACGGTGATCCACCCGAATAAGTCGCATAACGCGCAAACAGTTGTTGCAAACGCGGATCTTTGAAATCGCGTCCAAGTTTCTGCCAAAGTGTGGCAAACGGCCCAAGCTTCGTGAGTGCCGCAAGACCGGGTAAACCCAAAGCAGCGATCATGCCCCCGACGCCGAGACGATCGGCAAAGATGAATTTGTCTCTGAGGAGACCGTAGAGGCGGCTGGCCTCCGCACTAAAGTTTTCAAAAGCCTTAGCCTCTGCGTAACCCGCAAAAGCGGCAATCGCATCGATGCTGCGTGCCCTGTCAGCAAACAAATCGAGCCGGCTTCCGTCGGGCCAAAAATGCCTTGCAAGAACGTTCAGTTTTTCGCTTTTAACAACAGAATCGAAAGTTTGTCCGGAACGCGCAAACAATTCATCGAAAACCGGCTTCATCGTGAAGACCGTTGGCCCGGCATCAATGGCTTGACCACCTGCGTTGATGGTTCGAATTTTTCCGCCCGGTGCATCGGCCTTTTCGATCAGCGTCACATCGAAGCCCGCGCGCGCTGCCTCAACGGCTGCAACGAGACCACCCATGCCCGCACCGATGACGACAATTTGGGTCATGCAGCTTTGCTTTCAGACACCATAAATGGCGCGCCACCATTATTGAAGCCGTTCCACGCGCCTTCAATCCGCGTCGGTATGAAACGCGCAAAAAGGCTCTCAGAGAAAAAATCATGCCGGAACGTCGCGGCAATCGCTTCACCATGTGCGCCCGAGCGTGCATAGGCATCCATTGCCGCTGTATTGTCCCAAATCGAAAATGTGGCCTGACGCAATAATGGAGCTTCGCCAAGCCCCGCCGCCAGCAGACAACCAGGAGCATATTTGAGGGATTGTTGCGCCCGCGGTGCATAAGTCCAGAATCGTGCAGCGGCGCGAAGCCGCACCGAACCGCGTGTGAGCGCTGCAATGGGCCCACGCTCCGGCGTTTGCCTCACAGCGACAAGTGGCGTGGCTCCCGCCCAAGCACCGCGCACGGAATAAGGTGTCATTCGCACGGCGCAGAATTGGATAGAATTATCGCGATAAAAGTCTGTGTAAGGTGACGACAGAAAATCATCTGCGGTTTGATCGCTTTCAAAAGTCGCAAACAGACCTTGATGCGAAAAGCTTGGGGCCAACGTGAAGCCGCCCCCTGCCCCCGATCCTAATAACTTGATGAAGACGAGACCCGGCACGCTGCCAGCGCGCGGCGCACCGAAGGCGAGATGCGCAAAGCCGCGCGCACGCGCCTCGGGTTTCCATTGCGCGAGGAGCATGAGAGCGGTCCGTCCTTCCGCCATGGCTCATTTTCCTGTTGTCTCGGCCACAGCCCGTTGGCTTAACCGGTTTGACTTGATCTCAGCTTTGTGTCCACATTACTTGACATTTAATGGCGTCAAGTCAAATGGGGGACAACATGGACTTGGAACGTCAGGCACTGGAACGCAAGGGTCTCGAACGTTTGATCGAGGACGCGCTTCAAGGCGCTTTGCGCGAAGCGACATCCGAGAGCTGCCCGCCTCTTCTGGCACAGGCCCTTCACCATTCGGTTTTCCCCGGTGGCCAAAGGCTGCGCCCGCGCCTCCTCTGCGCTGTAGCCGCAGCATGCGACGGGCGCGACCGCGCCGCCATTGCAGCCGCTGCCAGCGCTATTGAGCTGATCCATTGCGCCTCGCTGGTGCATGACGATCTGCCCTGTTTCGATGACGCGGCCACCCGCCGTGGCCGCCCCTCTGTCCACGCCGCCTTCGGTGAGCCGATTGCCGTTCTCGCTGGCGATACATTGATTGTGCTCGCTTTTGAGACATTGGCGCGCCATCTCGGCCGCCACCCGACCCGCTTACAACGCCTGATCTCCATAGTGGGTCGAGCAGCAGGCGCGCCTTTCGGCATTTGCGCCGGTCAGGCCTTCGAATCGGAAACCGAGATCGACGTCGCCGCCTATCACCGCGCCAAGACGGGAGCGCTCTTTGCCGCCGCCTCAGCCGCCGGCGCAGCCGCCAGCGGCTTCGAGTACGAACCTTGGCGTCGCCTTGGCGAGTGCGTCGGCGAAGCCTATCAGATTGCAGACGATATTCGCGATGCCGTCTCGACAAGTGAAGAAGCCGGCAAACCCGTGGGCCGCGATGCCGCCCTCGCCCGACCATCCGCTGCCGCCCTTGGCATTCCCGCCGCCATTGCCCGGCTCGATGATCTGATTGCCGAAGGCGTTGCCTCGATCCCGCTCTGCCCAGGTCGGGACCGTCTCGCCGCCGCCATCGCTCAGGAGGCCAACCGCTTCTTACCCGCGCAATTTGGCCGACGCGCCGCCTAAATCCATGTTCGCCTTTCTCGAGAATGCCTTTTATGCGTGGCGGAACCGGCTCGCGGCCGATCCGCGTTTTCAGCGTTTCGCCGCCCGCTTCCCGCTTACACGGCCCTTGGCACGACGCGAGGCTGCCGGTCTGTTCGATCTCGTCTCGGGCTTCGTCTACACGCAGATCCTCTTCGCGGTAATTGAGCTCGAAATTCTACCTAATTTGGCCAAAGCCCCGGCCAGCGAGGCCGAAATCGCTGCGCGCACTGGCCTGCGGCCTGCTTCAGCAGGGATTCTGCTCAAAGCCGCCGCCACGCTCGGTCTCGTTCACTGTCTCAGCAATGGGCGCTACACGCTTGGTTTAAAAGGCGCTTCTCTGCTCGGAAACCCATCCGTAATGGATCTCGTGAAGCACCATCGCTTGCTTTACGCCGACCTCGCCGACCCTGTCGCACTGCTGCGCAATCCGGCGCAAGAAACGGAATTATCGGCCTTCTGGGCCTATGCTCGCACCGGTGCCCCGGCTGATCTCTCCGCAGATACGGTAACACCCTATTCCGCCCTCATGGCGTCGACTCAAGCACTTGTCCGCGACGAGATCCTCGACAGCTACGACCTCAGTGAGCACAAAAAGTTGCTCGATCTCGGTGGCGGCCATGGCGCCTTTGCGCTGGCAGCCGCAGCACGCGCGCCGAATCTCGCCATACGCCTGTTCGATCTACCGCCCGTGGCCGCAGAAGCGCAGCGGCGATTCGACGAAGCAGGCCTAGGCAGCCGCGCCAAAACCTTCGGCGGCGATTTTCATCACGATACACCACCCGAAACCGCCGATCTCGTCACCTTGGTCCGCGTTCTCTACGACCATAAAGATGAGGCAGCGCTCACCATTCTGGGCCGCGCCAAGGCTGCGCTCGCTCCCGGCGGCACATTGCTTATCGGCGAGCCGATGGCTGCAATCCCTGGCGCCGAACGCATGGGATACCCCTATTTTGGCCTTTATTTGCTGGCGATGCATGGTGGCCGCATCAGAACGGGCCCCGAATTGGCAGATCTTTGCCGCCGTGCCGGCTTTTCGAATGCCGCCCCGCTCCCAGCACGCCGCCCTCTGATGACCGGGCTTGTCACAGCATCAGTAAAATAACCGACGTTAGACTGTACATATTATTTGACATTCTTTAAAGTCCAGTCTCTGTTACAGATATAGTGGTCAAGGCAAATAGACGCCGACCCGGGGGCCCGATGCATACGCTCGCAGTCGTACTCGACGCACCAGAACGCATCGCCATCAGCGAGGTTTCATTAACCGCGCCGGGGCCTGCGGACGTCGTGGTCGACGTGGAATGGAGCGGCATCTCGACTGGGACCGAAAAGCTCCTCTGGTCCGGCCGTATGCCCACCTTCCCTGGCATGGGTTATCCCCTTGTTCCCGGATATGAATCGGTCGGCCGCATCGTGTCCGCCCCCGCCGGCATTAAGAACCGCGTCGGCGAACGAGTTTTCGTCGGCGGTGCGCGCTGCTTTGAAAATGTCCGTGCATTGTTCGGCGGTGCCGCGCATCGTCTCGTCATTCCCGCAGATAAGGCCATCGCGATCGAACACGATCTCGGCGAACGTGGTGTCCTGATTGCTTTGGCGGCTACAGCCCATCACGCGCTGACACTGTCCGGCACATCGCTCCCCGAATTGATTGTAGGCCATGGCGTACTCGGCAGATTGTGCGCGCGCCTCGTCACTGCGCTCGGCGGAAACGCGCCAACGGTTTGGGACAATGATTCAACGCGCCGGAACGGTGCAACGGAATACACCGTTGTTTCCCCGGAAGACGATCAGCGCCGCGACTACGCGACGATACTCGACGTCAGTGGCGATCCCTCTATTCTCGATCGCTTGACAGCGCGCCTTGCGCCGCGCGGCGAAATCGTTCTCGCCGGTTTCTACGATCAACCACTCAGCTTCTCTTTTGCTCCGGCTTTCATGCGCGAGGCACGCTTCCGCATCGCAGCTGAATTCAAACCCGACGATGTCGCCGCCGTGAATGCGCTGATCGCACGTGGAACATTGTCGCTCGACAATCTCATCACACATCGCAGCCCGGCCGATGCCGCGCCCGACGCCTATCGTACCGCCTTTGCCGATCGTTCCTGCCTGAAAATGATCCTCGATTGGAGAACGCTGCAATGACGACGCCGAACGCCACCCCCGGCAATGTCACGCTGCTGCATGATGCGATTACTGCGCGTCTGCGTGCTGAAGCCTCGATTGAACCTGATCCGGTTCCCACAGGTGAAGTGAAAAAAGAAACGCAGATCATCGCCATCTATGGCAAGGGCGGGATCGGCAAGAGCTTCACGCTCGCCAACCTCTCTTACATGATGGCACAGCAGGGCAAAAAAGTTCTGCTCATCGGCTGCGACCCAAAAAGCGACACGACATCATTGTTGTTCGGCGGCAAAGCCTGCCCCACCATCATCGAAACATCGACGAAGAAGAAACTCGCTGGCGAAGAAGTCAAAATCGGCGATGTCTGCTTCAAGCGCGATGGTGTTTTCGCAATGGAGTTGGGCGGTCCGGAAGTCGGCCGCGGCTGCGGCGGTCGTGGCATCATCCACGGTTTCGAACTGCTCGAGAAACTAGGCTTCCATGATTGGGGCTTTGACTACGTTCTGCTCGACTTCCTCGGCGACGTGGTCTGTGGCGGCTTCGGTCTGCCGATTGCACGCGACATGTGCCAAAAGGTCATCATCGTCGGCTCGAACGATCTGCAATCGCTTTATGTCGCCAACAATGTTTGCTCTGCAGTTGAATATTTCCGCAAACTCGGCGGCAATGTCGGCGTCGCAGGCATTGTGATCAACAAAGATGATTCAACTGGTGAAGCGCAGGCTTTTGCCGAAGCAGTGAACATACCAGTTCTCGCCTCGATCCCTGCCGACGAAGACATCCGCCGCAAAAGTGCAAGCTATCAGATCATCGGCACGCCGGAAAGCCAATGGGGCTCGCTGTTTGAAGCCTTGGCACAAAACGTTGCCGATGCGCCGCCTCTGCGCCCGAAACCGCTGAACCAGGACCAATTGCTTGGCCTGTTCTCAGCATCGGCAACGGGTCGCGACTTCGTTCTCCAACCCGCCACCATGGAAGACATGTGCGGTGTCGAGGTGGTCGAAAAGAAAACCCTCGAAATCATTTACGACGCGGTTTGAGGCGACAGCGCGATGGGCGAACATTTCCCTCCACACGATGCAGCGAAAAACGCCGGCCCCCTGCCCGGCGACGTTCGCGCGCAGACGGACGGGATCGGTTGCACCAGCGGTCGCGAGAGCTTGCGCAAGCAGGCTTCTGAGAATGGCAATGCCGAATTACTGGCCCGCTACGATGCAGATTATCCGCTCGGGCCGCACGATCGTCCACAGAGCATGTGCCCGGCCTTCGGCTCGCTCCGTGTTGGTCTGCGCATGCGCCGCACGGCAACGGTTCTCTCCGGCTCGGCCTGCTGCGTCTATGGCCTGACCTTTACCTCGCATTTCTACGGCGCGAAGCGTCCGGTCGGTTATGTCCCGTTCAATTCTGAAACACTCGTAACCGGCAAATTATTCGAAGACATTCGTGACGCGGTTATTAAGCTCGCCGATCCAACACTTTACGACACAATCATCGTCACCAATCTTTGCGTGCCGACCGCATCAGGCACGCCGTTGCGCATTCTCCCGCGGGAGATCAATGGTGTCCGCGTGATTGGGATTGACGTTCCTGGCTTCGGCGTGCCGACGCATGCAGAAGCCAAAGACGTTCTGTCCGGCGCCATGCTCGCTTACGCGCGCAAAGAAGCCGAACAAGGCCCGGTGCAACGTCCGCGCGGTCCGCTGTCCGAACGCCCGACGATCACCTTCCTCGGCGAAATGTTCCCGGCTGATCCCGTCGGCCTCGGACGTTTGCTTGATCCGCTCGGCCTTGCTGCTGGTCCTGTGGTACCCGTGCGCGAATGGCGCGAGCTTTATACGGCGCTCGATTGCGCTGCAGTCGCCGCGATCCATCCGTTTTATACAGCGTCAGTTCGTGAATTCGAAGCGGCTGGACGCCCTGTGTTTGGATCGGCTCCTGTCGGCGTCGACGGCACGGCGGCTTGGCTGGAAGATGTTGCAAAGATCTGCAATGTCGAAGCAGCTAAACTCGACGCGGCCAAGGCACAAATCCTGCCTGCGATTCAAGGCGCACTCGCCACGAAGCCGATCAATGGCCGCATCACCATTTCCGGTTATGAAGGCTCTGAATTGCTGGTCGCACGCCTGCTCGTCGAAAGCGGCGCGGATGTGCGTTACGTCGGCACTGCCTGCCCGCACACACCTTGGTCGGACGCCGATCGCCAATGGCTCGAAGCCAAAGGCGTGCATGTGCAGTATCGCGCTTCGCTCGAGCAAGACATCGCCGCTTATCAAGAGTTCAAGCCCGATCTCGCCATCGGTACGACACCTGTCGTTCAGAAGGCGAAGGAAAGCCGCACACCCGCGCTCTATTTCACCAATCTCGTCTCCGCGCGTCCACTCTTCGGCCCCGCCGGTGCCGGTTCGTTGGCCCAAGTCATCAACGCAGCCATTGCCGGCAAAGCACGGCTTGATGCGATGAACGACTTCTTCGACGGCGTCGGCACAGGCGATCATGCCGGCGTTTGGGAAGATGTGCCGCAGGCGAAGCCCGCTTTCCGCGAAAGCATTCGCAAAAAGAATGAGAAACTCGCCCGTCAACGCAAATCGGAGGAAATGATCTAATGCTGATCATTGATCACGATCGCGCGGGCGGCTATTGGGGCGCTGTTTACGTCTTCACTGCCGTGAAGGGTCTTCAAGTCATCATCGACGGCCCAGTCGGCTGCGAGAATCTGCCGGTCACATCGGTCCTGCATTACACCGACGCGCTGCCGCCGCATGAATTGCCTGTCGTTGTGACAGGTCTCGGCGAAGAAGAATTGGGCCGTCTCGGAACTGAAGGCGCGATGAAGCGTGCGCATCAGGCGCTCGACCCCGATTTGCCGAGCGTAGTTGTCACGGGTTCCATCGCCGAGATGATTGGCGGCGGCGTTACGCCGGAAGGCACCACGATCCAACGTTTTCTGCCGCGCACCATCGATGAAGATCAATGGCAATGCGCAAACCGCGCCATGCTGTGGCTTTGGAATGAATATGGCGCCAAGAAAGCGCCGAAAGTTCCTAAAGCCCGCCCGGAAGGTTCGAAGCCGCGCGTCAACATCATCGGCCCGGCCTATGGCACTTTCAACATGCCATCGGATCTCGCTGAGATCCGTCGTCTCATTGAAGGCATTGGCGCAGAAGTCCATATGGTTTTCCCATTGGGCACGCATCTCGCCGACGTTCCGAAATTGGCCGATGCAGACCTCAACATCTGCATGTATCGCGAATTCGGCCGCATGCTCTGCGAGGCCCTCGGCAAGCCTTATCTGCAGGCACCAATCGGCCTGCACTCGACAACAGCGTTCCTGCGTACGATGGGCGAACATCTCGGCCTCGATCCGGAACCTTTCATCGCCAAAGAGAAGCACACAACGATCAAGCCGTTGTGGGATCTGTGGCGCTCGGTGACACAGGATTTCTTTGCAACAGCGAGCTTCGGCATCGTTGCATCGGAAACCTATGTCCGCGGCGTGCGCCATTTCCTCGAAGATGAAATGGGCCTTATCTGTAATTTCGCAATCGCACGGAAGAGCGGCGAGAAAACGGACAATGATACGATCCGCGGCTTGATCAAATCCAATCCGCCGCTCGTCCTGTTCGGCTCTTACAATGAACGGATGTATGGAGCGGAGGCAGGCGGCCGTTCGATCTACATCCCCGCCTCTTTCCCAGGCGCCATCATTCGTCGCCATACCGGAACACCCTTCATGGGCTATGCCGGCGCGACCTATCTCATTCAGGAAGTATGCAACTCGCTGTTTGACGCGCTGTTCTCGATCCTGCCGCTCGGCACCGATCTTGATCGCGTCGATCCAACGCCTGCGCGCCTTGGTGATTCGCTAAGCTGGACCGACGAAGCGACAGAAATGCTCGACAAAATTCTCGAGGCCCACCCCGTCCTCGTTCGTATTTCGGCTGCCAAGCGTTTGCGCGATGCGGCTGAACATGCGGCGCGTGGATCGGGCGCTCAACAAGTCACCGCGCAGGAAGTCAGCCGCGCACAAACATTGATGGAGGTCCGCTGATGACTTCGCTCGACACTTCTTCCCCACTGGAGGCTCATGCCATGGCTCACGCGATCCGCAACCGTTCGGAACGCAACGCAGCACGTCAACAGGATCTCGTCCTGTATCGGCTGTCTTATGCCAGCGGTTTTCTCGTCTTCCTCGTCTGCGCGGCGGCATGCCGGATTTTACCGCGCGACATCAACCCGTTCACGCGGGGACGCAATGAAGCATCGTCGATTATCGGCGATGCGCGGCGCGTCACTGCGGCCACGATTCCCTACGCCTTTATGGGCTGAGGGACATTCACCCGCCCGGCCTTTAACCGGGCGATCTGTCGAAGCGTTTTTCGCTGAGACATCCTTGCCGCGTGGGAGATGCGCGGTAACGGCCGAAAGGCCAATTCGGAGGTCGTTCGCATGACCGACAAAGTAGGCCCTATGGGTCTGACCGAAGGAGAGGCTAAGGAATTCCACGGCCTCTATATGCAGTACCTATTCCTCTACGTTGCCGTTGCGGCGGTTGCGCATCTGCTCGTGTGGATGTGGCGTCCGTGGTTCGGCGCGCCGAAGCCGATGCTGTCCTCGCTGGAAGGCGTGGGACAGACGATCGCTTCGTCGCTTTCCTTCCTCGTTTGATAGGAAAAGACCATGTGGAAAATTTGGTACAGCATCTTCGACCCGCGCCGCGCGCTGATCGCCCAGGCGATCTTCCTCGGCGCATTGATGTTCACGATCCATCTGATCCTTCTCTCGACGGATCGGTACAACTGGCTCGACGGTCCCCGGACTGTGAAGAAGGCCGAAGGCGTCACGTCTTCGCAGCCGGCCAAGATCGCTGCGCATCTCGATCTGTCGAAAATGATCGGCTGATTGATCAAAGGGGCCCGGGCGTCCGCGCCCGGCCCCACTCCGCTTGATATTTTTCCATCCGCTGCACCCTGAGGGAGGGCTGTGCGATGTCGATGCTCAGCTTCGAAAAGAAATACCGGGTTCGGGGAGGCACGCTGTTTGGCGGCGACCTGTTCGATTTCTGGGTTGGCCCGTTTTACGTCGGGGTCTTCGGTATCACGACGATCTTTTTCACGCTTCTTGGCACAGCCATGATTTTCTATGGCGCGTCCTTGGGGCCGACATGGAATCCTTGGCAGATCAACATTGCCCCACCGGATCTGAGTTACGGTCTCGCGCTGGCGCCGCTGAAAGAAGGCGGCATTTGGCAAGTGGTCACGATCTGCGCGATTGGCGCTTTCGGGTCATGGGCACTGCGTGAAGTCGAGATCTGCCGCAAGCTCGGCATCGGCTATCATGTCCCAATCGCCTTCTCCGTAGCGATTTTCGCCTACATTACACTCGTCGTGATCCGCCCTGTTCTCTTGGGCGCATGGGGACATGGTTTCCCCTATGGCATTTTCAGCCACCTCGATTGGGTGTCGAATGTCGGCTACCAATATCTGCACTTCCACTACAATCCGGCGCATATGATCGCGGTGACGTTCTTCTTCACCACGACACTCGCGCTCGCGATGCACGGTGCACTTGTGCTCTCGTCAACCAATCCGCCCAAGGGCGAAAAGGTAAAGACGCCCGAGCATGAAGATACTTATTTCCGCGATCTCATCGGCTATTCGGTCGGCACGCTTGGCATTCACCGCTTGGGCTTGTTCCTCGCTCTGTCTGCCGGCTTCTGGAGCGCGGTCTGTATCGTGATCAGCGGCCCCTTCTGGACCCAGTCATGGCCGGAATGGTGGACGTGGTGGCTCGACCTGCCGATCTGGCGCTGAGGAGGCGACTTCCATGATCGAATATCAAACAATCTTCACTCAGGTTCAGGCGCGCGGCCATGCTCATGATGGCATCGCGATGGACCGCGGCACGTGGCCGCGCGAAGGCAAGCCTTTCTTCAATCATTGGCTTGGCGTGATCGGCAATGCGCAGATCGGGCCGTTCTATCTCGGCACGCTCGGTCTCGCTTCGCTCGTCTCCGGCGGTCTCGCATTCTTCATCATCGGGATGAATTATCTCGCCTCGGTGAATTGGAATCCGATCCAGATGGTGCGTCAGCTCTTCTGGCTGTCGCTCGATCCACCGGCTCCGAAATACGGCCTGTCGTTCCCGCCGCTGAATGAAGGCGGCTGGTGGATGATCGCGAGCTTCTTCTTGCTGCTCGCTGTCATGCTCTGGTGGGGTCGCACCTATTGGCGGGCGCGCGCGCTCGGCCTTGGCACACATGTCGCCTGGGCTTTTGCTTCGGCGATCTGGCTCTTTCTCGTTCTCGGCCTCATCCGTCCCATTCTGATGGGATCGTGGAGCGAAGCAGTGCCTTACGGCATCTTCTCACATCTCGATTGGACCGCGGCCTTCTCGATCCGCTACGGCAATTTGTTCTACAATCCGTTCCATGCGCTCTCGATCGCCTTCCTTTACGGATCGACGCTGCTTTTCGCGATGCATGGTGCAACCATTCTTGCGGTTCATCGTTTCGGCGGTGAGCGCGAAATCGAACAGATCACCGATCGTGGTACGGCATCGGAACGCGCCGCCCTCTTCTGGCGCTGGACGATGGGCTTCAATGCAACGATGGAATCGATCCATCGCTGGGCGTGGTGGTTCGCTGTGCTGACGACGCTCACGGGCGGCATCGGCATCCTGCTCACCGGAACAGCCGTCGATAATTGGTATCTCTGGGCCGTGAAACACGGAGTTGCTCCGCAATATCCGGATTACTGGTCAAGCGTCACGGTCGATCCCTCGACCTTGCCGGGAGCTCCGAAATGAATACGAACTCCTTCACCAGAAAGCTGATGGGCGCTCTCGCGCTCGGAACCTCCCTCTTTGTGGCGGCATGCGAATTGCCGCCACAGGAGAGTGAGCAGAATGGCTATCGTGGCACGGGCATGGATCAAATCCGCAGCCCCGAACGCCAAGCCAAGCTGGCCGCCGCCAACGAAATCCCGGAAGCGCAACCCGAAGCGCCGAAGGATGGGCCGCCCGTCTCACAGATCTACCAGAACGTGAAGGTGCTCGGCCATCTGAGCGAAGGTGAATTCCTCCGCATCATGACGGCGATCACTGAATGGGTGATGCCAGAACAAGGTTGCGGCGGCTGTCACTCTGACAATCTGGCCGACGATTCGATGTACACGAAAGTCGTCGCGCGCCGCATGTTGCAGATGACGCAAGATATCAATGCGAAGTGGGCCAACCACGTCGCGCCGGCCGGTGTCACCTGCTACACCTGCCATCGCGGTCAACAAGTTCCGCAATATGTCTGGTTCCAAGATCCCGGCCCGTCCACACCGGCCTATATGGGTAATCGCAACGGCCAGAACGCACCTGCGGAATCGGTTGCTTTCGCCACACTGCCTTACGATCCCTTCTCGAGCCTCCTCATGAATCCGGAAAAGATCCGCGTTCAATCGACGGTGACTTTGCCGAACCAACTCGCATCGGCAGGAAAACCGATCCAGGATGCCGAGATGACCTATGCGCTCATGACGCATATGTCGAAGGGCCTCGGTGTGAATTGCACTTTCTGCCACAACAGCCGCGCATTCGGTTCGTGGGAGCAAAGCCCGCCGCAACGCACGACCGCTTGGTATGGTCTGCGCATGGTGGCCGACCTCAACCACGCTTATCTCGATCCGCTGAAGCCTGTTTATCCGGACAATCGTCTGGGTCCCACTGGCGATGCGGCGAAAGCGAATTGCGCAACATGCCACCAAGGCGTCAACAAGCCGCTCAACGGGGTGAGCATGCTGAAGGACTACCTCGCCGAACTGTCGGCGAAAAAGTAAGACGCTAAGGAAATTTGAAATCGGAGGTCCCGGCGGCGAACCAGCCGGGGCCTCCTACCGAAAGAGGCGCTTCACCTAGCGGGGAACGCCTCGGGCCGGCCGTCCCCGGCCAGAAGGAAACGCCGCGTTCCGGGTGGGGGCGCGGCGTTTCTGTTGTCTGCCCTTTCGAATGGGAAAGCAAACGATATCGTACGAGGCTGCACCGTCAGTTTGCCCCAATCGGCCGCCATAAGCCGCGCCAAAGCGCTGCGGAAACGCTCCCGCAGCGCGGCAAGGCGCTGATTATATGAACGAATTCGCCTAATGCGGGCGCTTTTCAAGCTTCGGCGTAATGCCCAACAGCGCGCCTATATCTTTCAGCATGACGCGGAAATGGGCGAGCTTCTGCCGCCGGACCAATTCCTTGTCCATATAGGCCTGCCAGGTCAGCGCCTGAACATCCTTGTCGCCGCACATGGCCACGAACTTCTCGCGCAACCAATCATTGCGGTACCAGAACGCCTGCAAGAACCCGAGCGCCATGAACACGCGGCCATGCAGCTTCATGAAGCTTTTGCGCGCCGAGGAAAGCGCGTGGGCATCGCCTGTTCTGAGTGCTTCTCCGACTGCACGCGCGACGATCTCACCACATAGCATGGCGTAATAGATCCCCTCACCCGATGCCGGCGCAACAACACCCGCTGCATCACCGCACAAAACCACATCGCGACCATTGTCCCAGGTCTTGAGCGGCTTCAGCGGGATCGGCGCGCCTTCGCGCCGAATGGTCCGACATTCGGTGAGACCCAAAGCATCGCGCAAATCACCAATCGCACTTCTCAACGAGAAGCCCTTATGCGCCGTACCCGTGCCGATCGAAGCCTTGTCGCCATGGGGAAAAATCCACGCATAGAAATCTGGCGAGAACCGACCTTGATAATAAACGTCGCAACGCTCCCGATTGTAATGCGCCCCATTAGGCGGCGCCTCGACAATCTCGTGATAAGCGAAGACATATTTAGGTTTGCCCGCACGTGGCACCGCAAGTCGAGCGACAGTGGAATTGGCCCCATCGGCCCCAATCACGAAGCGGCTACGAATTTTGACAATGCCATGCGCACCCGTCGCAAACGAAAGGACGGCAACGGAGCCTTCGCGCTCATACTGTTCGAATGTGCCCGTGATGCGGTCCGCGCCAGATGAAGCAGCGCGTGCGCGGAGCCACGGATCGAAATCTTCACGGTCGACCATACCGACATACCCATCATTTTCGATGGGCATATCGACGCGGCGATTCGATGGCGCAATGATCTGCGCGCCCTTAACCTTGGCGACTATCAATTCATCCGGGATATTATAATCGCGAATGAGCCGCGGCGGCACTGCACCGCCACATGGCTTGATGCGCCCTTCCCGATCAGCCAACAAAACCGAAAATCCGGATCGCGCTAACTGGTCGGCAGCCGTCGCACCCGATGGCCCGCCGCCGATCACGACCGCGTCATAGATCACGTCGCGAAAACTGTCCTGCGCCATCATTCCCTGTGAATTCATGTCCTGATGCATGATGGCCCTCACAATCCGTTTTGCATCGCAGCACGCATCGTACTGCGCTCGACGACAAGCGCGCCGCCATGATTGATACGCGCCGCCAACCAAGCAGCAGCAAGAAATGTCAGTCCCTCAAGCGCAAACACGCTGCCATAGGCCATTGCTTTTGACGACGTAAGCAAGCTTGCAACATCGATTGCAATCGTCCCGACAAACCCGCCAAGGCCGAACGCAATCGCCTGCGCCGCGCCCCATACACCCATACGGGTTCCTTCGCGTGCCTGCGCGTTTGATTGCCCCTTCGCCAACGCCATCATGGATGCAATCGCCGCAACGGCAAATGCACCATTTGCCGTGCCAAGCGCAAAGACGAGTGGCTTAAGTGGCGCAGTCGGGCCGATGCTGGCAGCCAGACATAATCCGGCAACCGAGATCGCCGATGCGAGACAACCGCCAACCATCCATGCCTTCAAAACTGTTTTGCGCGATCCACCGAACACGCTGCCCGTTACTGCCATCAAGATCATGCCAGCGAGCACGCCGCCATGTTGTACGCCGGAGAGCTTTGTTGATTCGCCGGGCGTGAATGTGAAAACCGCGCCAGCAAACGGTTCGAGGATCAGATCCTGCATATTGTAGGCGAGCATCGAGATGAAAACGAAATAGGTGAAACGCCGCGCTTCACTATCGTTCCACACATCACGAAGCGCGACTTTGAAATCGATCTTCGGCTTGGCTTCGGCAAGGCGCGCCTGAGTGCTCGGCTCGACGCCCCACAGCGCGATAAACGCAACCAATACCGCGACAATCGATACACCACCTGACACGGCAACCAGACGCATCGGAGAAAACGGATCGAGTAGCTGTCCCGCAATGATTGTCGTGACAACAAATCCCGCAATCATCATCATCCATACGATGGTTGCGGCGGCGGCCCGACGTTTTTCCGCAACATGTTCGGCAAGCGTAGCGAGCAGCGAAGTTCCCGAAATGCCGACGCCAAACCCAATCGCTAAAAAGGCCACGACAGCGGCAATCAGACCGAGTGTCTTATCGGCCAGCATCAAAGAAGTTGCTGCCGCTGCACCTGCACCACCCAGTGCCAGCACACACATGCCGAACAAGATCCACGGCGTCCGCCGTTTCGCATTGTCTGACAAATGCCCGAAACGCGGTCGCAACATTTGGACTGCATAATGCAAGGCAACGAGCGCGCCCGGCACTGTCGCGGCAAGCCCGACTTCGACCACCATGACGCGGTTTAATGTCGATGTTGTGAGAACGACGATCGCACCCAAGGCGGTCTGCACCAGACCAAGCCGGACGATGGACACCCAACTTAAACCCTGTTGCACGGCCTGCATGGGACGACTCCTAGAGAAGTGCACTGCGCAGCGCGATGGCGGCGATCATCATGCCAAGCACGTAAAGCGACGTCCCGGTCGCATTGTACCAAGCGGCCTTGTCGCGCGGCGCGGCGATGAGTTTTTTCATGAGAACGATCTGCACAAGAAGCAGTGCGAAAATCAGCAATGCTTCAACCGGCCTACCCCACAAGGCGACCAGCGCGACGACCACAGCCTGCGGCAAGGCCATCATCACGCAGGCAAAGCGGGCCGCACTGTCGACACCCAGCAGCACTGGGAGCGAATTGATACCGAGTGCACGGTCGCCTTCGACCGATTTGAAATCGTTGAGCGTCATGATTCCATGCGCGCCGAAGGCGTAGAGAAAAGCGAGGATCATCACAGGCACGGACGGAACCTGCCCACTCAGCATCACGGCGGCGCCGGTAAACCATGGCAGGCCTTCATAGGCGAAGCCGCAGGCAGCATTGCCAAGCCAACCATTCTTCTTGAGCCGCACCGGTGGCGCGCTGTAGAGCCAAGCAAGGAGAACGCCGAGAAGCGCTGCACCAAGCACGGCAGGGCCCAGCGCCCAAGCGACGACCAGTGAAAGGCCGGTCCAAAGAATCGCGAGATAAAGAGCAGAACGGCCAGGCATACGCCCAGAAGGCACAGGCCGATTGGGTTCGTTGATCGCGTCGACATGCCGATCGAACCAATCATTAGCAGCTTGGCTCATGCCAGTAACCAGCGGCCCGGCGAGCACCATGCCGGCAAGAACGGGCAGGATCTTCTCAATCGAAAAAGGAACGCCCGCTGAGACCGCGCCACAGGCAAACGCCCACATCGGCGCGAACCATGTGATCGGCTTCAAGAGCTCAAGAATGGTCGCCGGAGCAGGCCAAGGAGAGCGTGTACGGAGCGGGGTGGCGTCTGCCGTCATGCCGCAATGCTAGCATGACCTCAGCAACTGTAAACAAAAATAGACATGAGAATGGGTCAGGCCGAACTCTTTCAGCGCTCAACTTTCGCCTGAGAGCCCCATTCCGTCGAGATCGCCAATGCCATGGCGATGCATTTTGGAATAAAGGCTCTGCCTACTCAGTCCGAGCATTTCTGCTGCCGCGGCGCGATTATCGCCGGTCAACCGCAAAGCGGCCTCGATGCAGAGTTTCTCGATGACATCGGTCGTCTCGCGCACGATTCCCTTGAGCGAGAGCCGACCTACGAGGTCGGCAAAATCTTCTGCCGAACGGGCCAATGGTTTCTCGTCTTGGCTTTCATTACGCTTGCCGCGCCGAAAGAGGAAACCGTAATAAACGCTTCCATCCGCTTGCAAACTGACGGCGGAGACATCGACGTCTTCAACCGCACCATGGCCGCCGCGCAGGGCAAGGGAAAAGCCGCGCACGCGACCATGATCCTTGAGATGGGCTAACAGCACATTCCCTTCGACCGCCGTCCGACCAAGCCATTGATCAAGCGTTGTCCCGATTGCCTCATTCCGATGGCCAAGTCGCGCCAAATCGAGAAAAGCGTCGTTCACATCCACAATGCGGCGGTCACTGCCGGCCAGCAGGAAGCCATCCGGCATCTCGGCGAGCGCGTTCGCGGCAACTTGGCTCGGGCCCAGCGCTCTCACGCCCGTTTCCACCGGCGCAAGGCGCAGAATGAAGGATAAACCGTCATCAGAGCGTATGGCAGCACATGAAGCGAGAAAGGGTTTTCCAGCGCTCTCGACATGGACGCGAACCGCTTCGGTTCTCCCGGTGGACTTCACCCCACCGATCAAACTCTGCAAGGCGTCCCGACTATCGGGAGCAATAAGCTCTGCGACACTTCGCCCTACCAAGCGGCCAGGGGTGGTTTCAAGAATCATGGCCGCCGCCGGGTTGGCGTCGACCGTTTTCATCGTTTGCGCATCGACAATCAGCACGGCCTCTGCCGTCAACTGGAACAGCACGCGATAACGCGTTTCTGCATCACGCAATTTTTGGAAGTCGCGCTCAAGATCGCGCTGCGCGTTCACCAGCTTTTGCTGCAACTGGGCGACCGGTTGCAGGTCATAACCCATGGCGACGATCAATCCGTCAGTCTCAAACTTCACTGCAGAGAATCGAAGCGGACACTCTTCCCCACCGGCAACCTGATTGATTTCGCGCCAGCGGGTCGGGGTCTCTGTGTTGGCTTCTGCCAAGAGCTCACTGATTTTCGGGCGGCTTTCCACCGTTGCGGTTTCTGCCCAAACCCTTCCCACCCAATGATCGCGCGCGATACGCGCTAAACGAGAATCGAGCGATACCGCTTGTTGAATACGCCCGCTGGAATCGATGACGAAAGTGAGATCGACCGTCGAAGCTACGAGGCGCGCAACTTTTCGTGCGTCGAGCGCTCCAAAAGAAGCCTCAAAGAATTGGAACTCTGTCACTCTTTGCCCCCGGCTTTGAGCCGTGGCAGCCAGAACATCAGAAACCGCTTGCATCGTTCCAAGCGACGTCTAGGTGGGATGACGTCAATCTGCCGCTACGAAAGTCAATACATCATCCAATAGCCTGATCGCCTCAGGCGGGTCAACAGCCATGAAATCCGCGCCGACGTCCACGGCCTGGGCTTCACCGCTGGTAAACACGCGACCTCCGACAAGAAAGCGTGCACTGCGCCCCCCATCTTGCCGACGCAATAGACCAATCGTGTCTCTTAGATTCGCGATGCGTGAGGTGCGCGACAGCGACAATCCGATCAACCCGAACCGGTCGGCCGCAACATCGACGCATAATTGTTCGGCGGTCGAATCAAGCCGCGTTAGCACGAACCAGCCCGCCGCCCGTAAGATCTCCGACAGGACGACCGCGCCGAAACTGTGCTGATCGTCTGGCGTCACCGCAATGAGAGCCCGCGGTGCATTGAGAGGGACCGGTCGGCGATTGGCGAGCGTGACCTCGTAGACAATCCGCTCGATCAAACCGGTCGACAAAGTCGTGGTAGCGAAATTACAGCGATCCTCCTCCCACCACGTCCCGATCAGACGTACGGCTGGAGCCAAAAGATCAAGCAATAACACTGTGTTAGACCAGCCTGCCGAACTATAATCTGAAATAATCCGACGCAGCCGATCGCCATCCCCGCTCAAGGCACATTCGGCGACCATCGAAACGGCCGAAGCATCGCAAGGCGGAAGACCGAGGGACCGTTCTGGCCGCCCTCCCACCAAATTCGCTAACCCATGGCGTGAGATGAACGCGCGCACACGATCGGCGGCCTCGCCGGGCCTAGCCTTCGGGTTCTGGTTGATCACGGCTCTCCGGCCATCCGGATGGGGCGATCTATGAGCGTTTCTAGGGGCCTGGGGCCCTTTGCTGTCCACGACATCCTCCCAACCCGCCTGCAACCCTTTAGTTGGATTGCCCGAGCGTCTCTCACCATGCGGGTCTGGTCTTTTTTGGGTCGTCTTCTGGATCGTCTACCCGATCCCTAAAAGCTACGCCGTTCTAGCCAGACCGCAACTATAAATAATACGTACGCCTTTTTGTACCGCAAGACTGACGTCAATAATATTTGACACTTGAAAAACTCCCGCCTAGCTTCTGGTGAGGGGGAAGAGCCATGCAGGTGCCAAAAGGCCAAAGCCCGGCCCGAGCGCTTTATACCGCGGAGGAACGCCGACGCCGCGACCTGTCCAAATGGACCTTGGTCCAGGGCATCCTCGCGCCGCTGCAGTTTGTGGCCTTCCTCGTGAGTTTGGGCCTCGTTTTGCGCTGTCTTGCGACAGGCGAAGGCTTCGCTCTCGCCTCGGCCTCCATCGTCATTAAGACGCTGTTTCTCTACGCCATTATGGTGACCGGCTCCCTCTGGGAGCATGACGTCTATGGCCAATACCTCTTTGCGCCAGCCTTCTATTGGGAAGACGTGGTATCGATGGGCGTCATCGCCCTCCATACCGCCTATCTCGTGGCATTGTTCACGGGGTGGATGGAGCCGCGCGCACAATTGTTCCTCGCGCTGGCCGCCTATGCGATCTATGTCGTCAACGCCGCCCAGTTCCTTTGGAAACTGAGACAAGCGCGCCTATCGTCCCCGAGCGATTTTGCCAGCGGAGCGCTGTCATGACCGCTCTGAACATCCTCAACCGTCCCACATCCGCCAGTTGCGACCGCCCCGTTCTGCGCGAGCGCGGACAGCATGAGGTCTTCTGTGGTCTTACCGGCATCGTCTGGCTGCACAGGAAAATTCAGGACGCATTCTTCCTGATCGTCGGCTCGCGCACCTGCGCCCATCTCATGCAATCGGCTGCTGGCGTGATGATTTTTGCCGAGCCGCGCTTTGCGACCGCAATCATCGAAGAGCGTGACCTTGCCGGCCTCGCCGACATGCATGACGAACTCGATCGCGTCGTCACGCAATTGCTCGAACGACGCCCCGACATCAAGCTCCTGTTCCTCGTCGGCTCTTGTCCGTCCGAAGTGATCAAGCTCGATCTCTCGCGCGCTGCCGAACGCCTGTCGCAAAAGACACTGCCGCAGACACGCATCTTGGCTTACACCGGCAGCGGGATCGAAACGACTTTCACGCAGGGCGAAGATTCCTGCCTGACATCTCTCGTGCCGACGATGCCCAAGACGCAGGAGAAAAATCTCCTGATCGCAGGCACCATGGCCGATGTTGTCGAGGATCAATTCCGTACTTTGTTTGCCTCAATGGGCATCGATCATGTTGGCTTCTTGCCCGCGCGTCGCGCTGGCGAAATGCCAGCCGTGGGTCCAAACACCCAGCTTCTTCTTGCACAACCTTTCCTCGGCGAAACCGTCAAGGCGCTAGAAGCGCGCGGCGCAACACGCCTCGACGCACCCTTTCCTTTCGGCGCCGAAGGCAGCGAACTCTGGTTCCGCGCGGCGGCCAAAGCCTTTGGCATCGCGCAAGATCGCGTTACGACCGTCATTGACGCGCCGCGTGAACGCGCTCGTCGCGCCGTTGCTCGCCATCGCGACACGCTCGATGGCAAAAGCATTTTCTTCTTCCCCGATTCGCAGCTTGAAATTCCGCTTGCACGATTTTTGTTGCGCGAACTTGGAATGCGTCCGATCGAAATCGGCACACCCTATCTCCATCGCGGCATCCTCGCCGCTGATATGGACCTTCTGTCCGACGCGCTTGTCTCGGAAGGTCAGGACGTCGATCTCCAGCTCGCACGATGCCGCGCCGAAAAGCCCGATCTCACAGTATGCGGTCTCGGTCTCGCCAATCCGCTGGAAGCCGAAGGGCTTCGTACCAAATGGTCAATCGAACTCGTGTTCTCGCCGGTTCATGGTTTCGAGCAGGCGGGTGATCTCGCTGAATTGTTCGCACGCCCGCTTGAGCGCGGCGCAAAGTTGAGGGTCTGACGATGCAGCTGACCCTCTGGACATATGAAGGCCCGCCCCATGTCGGCGCCATGCGCATCGTCACAGCGATGCGTGGCATGCATTACGTTTTGCATGCGCCGCAGGGCGACACCTATGCCGATCTGCTCTTCACGATGATCGAGCGTCGTAGCAAGCGCCCGCCTGTCACCTACACGACGTTTCAAGCGCGCGACCTTGGCGGTGATACTGCTGAACTGTTCCAGCGCGCCGCCCGTGACGCCTATGACACCTTCAAGCCAGAAGCGATGATCGTTGGCGCGTCATGCACCGGCGAACTCATTCAGGATGACCCGGCAGGTCTCGCATCGGCGCTTAACCTTCCGATACCGGTCATTCCGCTCGAACTGCCGTCCTATCAAAAGAAAGAGAATTGGGGCGCAGCCGAAACCTTCTACCGGATCGTGCGTGCACTTGCACAACCGAAACAGCCGCGCACCAGCACTCAACCGACCTGCAACATTCTCGGGCCCTGCGCGCTTGGCTTCCGCCATCGCGACGATCTCAAGGAAATCAAATCGCTCTTGAGCGATCTGGGTATCGCGATCAATGTAGTGGCACCGGAAGGGGCATCTCCCGCCGATATTTCACGGCTTGCCAATGCTGATTTCAACATTGTGCTCTATCCGGAAATCGCAGGTCCCGCCGCTGAATTCCTGAAAAAGCAGTTCGGCCAGAAATTCAGCAAGACCATCCCGATTGGCGTCAACGCAACACGCGAATTCATCGCGGAGGTTTGTGCGCTGGCGGGTCTCGCCGTCCCGGCCGAGATGGATGCGAGCCGCCTGCCTTGGTATTCGCGTTCGGTCGATTCAACCTATCTTACCGGCAAGCGCGTTTTCATCTTCGGCGATGCCACCCATGCGCTCGCCATGGCGCGGGTAGCACGTGAAGAAATCGGCTTCACCGTCTGCGGATTGGGAACTTATACGCGCGAATTCGCCCGTGAAGTGCGGGCCGCTGCAGCCGATCTCGGTGTTGCACCGTTGATTAGCGACGATTATCTTGAGATCGAAAAAGCGATCATCGCCGCGCAACCCGAACTCGTGCTCGGCACACAGATGGAACGGCACATCGCCAAGCGTCTCGGCCTACCCTGCGCCGTTATTTCCGCGCCTGTGCATGTTCAAGATTTTCCGGCTCGCTTCTCGCCGGTCATGGGCTTTGAGGGCGCAAACGTCCTCTTCGATAGCCTCGTCCATCCGCTGATGATGGGATTGGAAGAACATCTTCTCGGTCTCTTCCGCGACGATTTCGAATTCAACGATCAAGCCGCGCCGTCTCATCTCGGCCCGTCTAAACACGCTCAACCCGAAACGCCGCCGGATTTTACCGGCTGGACGGTCGAAGCCGAAAAGGAACTCAAAAAAATCCCGTTCTTCGTGCGCGGTAAAGCCCGCCGCAATACGGAAACCTTCGCGCGCGAGCGCGGAATAGCCTCGATCAGTGTGGAGACGCTCTACGATGCCAAAGCGCATTTCGGACGCTAACCCCACCCCGATCAAAGTCGTCTTCGTGACGATGGACGATCATTTGTCCGGCGCTGTCGATCGTGCGCGAATTCTTCTGCGCAAGGATTATCCCGGCCTTACCCTCGTTCTGCACGCCGCTGCCGAATGGGATGAGGAAGGTGCCCTCGCCCGCTGCCGCACTGACATCGAGACGGCGGACATCCTGATCGTCACCATGTTGTTCATGGAAGACCATATCCGCCCGGTCTTCGATGCGTTGATGGCGCGCCGCGACCATTGCGATGCTATTGCGGCCTGCCTTTCCTCCTCTGAGGTTGTGAAATTGACGCGGCTCGGCCGCTTCTCAATGTCAGGCAATCAATCCGGCGCCATCGCCTTTTTGAAGCGTCTGCGTGGCAAGAGCGACAAGCCCGGCGCGCAGGGCGCGCATCAGATGAAGATGCTGCGCCGCCTGCCGCAGATTTTGCGCTTCATTCCCGGCACTGCGCAGGACATGCGCGCCTATTTCTTGACATTGTCGTATTGGCTTGCGGGTTCGGACGGCAATGTCGTCAACATGGTCCGCCAGTTGATTGATCGTTACGCCGATGGCCCACGCAAAGTGTTGCGCGGAACCGTCAAGGTTGAAGCGCCGGTCGATTATCCCGATTGCGGCCTTTATCATCCCCGCGCGAAAGGCCGCATCGTCGAAGACCTGAAAGCCCTGCCGCGCAATCCCAATGCGCGCGGCACCGTCGGCCTGTTGTTGATGCGCTCCTACCTACTCGCAGGCAATCACGCGCATTATGATGCCGTCATCGCCGCGCTTGAAGCGCGTGGGCTCAATGTCGTTCCGGTCTTCGCCGCCGGTCTCGATGCGCGTCCGGCCATAGAGCAATATTTCTTCGCGCAAGGCCGCGTCACCATCGATGCGTTCATATCGCTCACCGGTTTCTCGCTCGTCGGCGGTCCAGCCTATAACGATGCGAAATCGGCTGAAGCCATGCTGGCGCGTTTAAACGTGCCTTATCTTGCAGCCCATGCGCTGGAATTCCAGACGCTGGAAAGCTGGCGCGCCTCGCCGCGTGGCCTTCATCCCGTCGAAACAACGATGATGATTTCGATTCCGGAACTCGACGGCGCGACTGGCCCGCTCGTGTTTGGTGGTCGCTCGGAAAATGGCACGCGCGATATGGTGCCCGATCAAGGCCGCATCGCCATACTGGCGTCGCGCGTCGATCGGCTCATTGCACTGCGCACTGCCGCCAAACGCGAACGCAAGATCGCGGTCGTACTGTTCAACTTCCCACCCAATGCAGGAAATACGGGCACTGCCGCCTTCCTTGGCGTGTTCGAATCTGTCTTCAACCTTTTGAAATCGTTGAAGGCCGATGGCTACGCCGTCGATGTTCCTGCCAGCGTGGATGCACTGCGCGAATCCATCCTTCACGGGAATGCCGGCGATTACGGCGCGCTGGCCAATGTTCATGCTCGCATCCCGGTGGATGATCACGTGCGCCGCGAGGCATATCTCGACCAGATCGAAGCCCAATGGGGCCCTGCACCCGGCCGCGTCCAGACCGATGGCGCGACGATCCATGTGCTCGGCAAAGCCTTCGGCAATGTGTTTGTCGGTGTGCAACCTGGCTTCGGCTATGAAGGCGATCCGATGCGTCTCCTCTTCGAACAGGGGTTTGCGCCGACCCACGCTTTCTCGGCTTTCTACCGCTATCTGCGCGAAGATTTTGCAGCTTCTGCCGTGCTTCATTTCGGCACCCATGGTGCACTTGAATTTATGCCCGGCAAACAGGCTGGCATGACCGATGCGTGCTGGCCGGATCGCCTAATCGGCGATCTACCAAATCTCTATCTCTATGCAGCGAACAATCCGTCGGAAGGCGCACTGGCGCGCCGCCGATCAGCTGCGACATTGATCTCTTACCTGACACCGCCGATTGCCGCTGCGGGGCTCTATCGCGGCCTTCTCGATCTGCGCGCGACGCTCGAACGTTGGCGCTCGCTCACACCCGATGAAGCGAGCGAGCGGCAAGCAACCGCGGTGTTGATGCAAGCGCAGGCCGCCACGCTTGATCTCGCAACAGCCGAACCCGCTTGGAAAGATTGGGATAGCGAAGCCGCTCGACTGACCCGCGCCGTCTATGAGCTGGAAACAACATTGATCCCGCATGGCCTACATGTCGTTGGTGAAACGCCGAACCGTGAGGAACGGCTCGATCTTCTCACGGCCATGGCAGAATCAAGCCTCGCCTTCACGCCGGAGCGCGACCAGATTGCTGCAATGATCGACGGCGCATCGCCCGCTAAACTCGCACGCGACCCAGCCGACCAAGATTCTTGGCAGAAATTGTCCGCAATCGATGCGCTTCTGCAGCAAGATCATGAAACCACGGCTCTGCTGCGCGCGCTCGATGGCAAATTCATTGCGCCAGCACCGGGCGGCGATCTCCTGCGCACGCCGGAAATTCTGCCAACCGGCCGCAATGTCCATGGCTTTGATCCGTTCCGTATTCCCTCCTCTTTCGCCATGAAGGACGGTGCCGAACAAGCCGACCGTTTGCTGGCCCGTCACATCCTCGACGGCAACGGCCTGCCTGAAACCGTCGCGCTCGTTCTTTGGGGCTCGGACAATCTCAAGACGCAAGGCGGCCCGCTTGCCCAGGCGCTCGCGTTGATCGGCGCGACCCCGCGTTACGATTCCTATGGCCGTCTTTGCGGTGCTGCGTTGAAGCCGCTCGCGGAACTCGGGCGTCCGCGTATTGACGTGGTGATGACGGTCTCGGGCATTTTCCGCGATCTCTTGCCACTGCAAATGCGGTTGCTCGCCGAAGCGTGCCAGCTTGCCGCCCATGCCGACGAACCGGTCGAAGAGAATTTTGTCCGCAAACACGCCCTTGCCTATGCGGCCGAACACAAGGTCGACCTCGATACCGCAGCGCTGCGCGTCTTCTCGAATGCTGACGGCGCTTATGGCGCAAACGTCAATCTCATCATCGACAATGGCGGCTGGAGCGACGAGGACGAACTCGCCGAAACCTATTGCAGCCGTAAGTGCTTTGCCTATGGCGCATCCGGAAAGCCGGTTAAGCAGCCCGCGCTCTTACAGAACATGCTGAGCTCGGTCGAGCTCGCTTATCAGAATTTGGAGTCGGTCGAACTTGGTGTGATGACGATCGATCAATATTTCGATACGCTCGGTGGCATCTCGAAAGCCGCACAGCGCGCGAGCGGCCATACGATCCCAGTCTATATCGGCGACCAGACGCGCGGCGAAGGCACAGTGCGTTCGCTGTCCGAACAAGTTGCTCTCGAAGCCCGCACACGTGTCCTCAATCCAAAATGGTATGAGGGCATGTTGAAACATGGTTACGAAGGCGTTCGCCAAATCGAAGCCCATGTCACCAATGCGATGGGATGGTCGGCAACGACCGGTCAGGTCGCACCTTGGGTCTATCAGCAAATCACACAGACTTTCGTTCTCGATCCGGAATTGCGCAAACGCTTAGCCGATCTCAATCCGGCAGCAGCGGCGAAAGTCGCTAACCGTCTCATTGAGGCGCATGAACGCAATTATTGGTCGCCAGACGAAGATGTTCTCGCCGCCCTCCGCCAGGCAGGTGAAGAATTGGAAGACCGTCTTGAGGGCGTTTCAATGGATGTAGCCGCATGAACGCAATCACACTCATCAACAAAGATCCGCGCCGCGCCGATGGCGACGGATCAGTTCAAGTCCATCTCGATCCGACATTGAAGATCGAGACCGCGAAAGTCTTTGCCGTCTATGGAAAGGGCGGCATCGGGAAATCGACAACCTCGTCGAACCTCTCGGTCGCCTTCTCCAAGCTCGGCAAGCGCGTGTTGCAGATCGGTTGCGATCCGAAGCATGACTCGACCTTCACCCTGACCAAACAATTGATGCCGACCGTCATCGACGTGCTTGAGAGCGTGAACTTCCATTCGGAAGAATTACGCCCCTCAGATTTTGTCTATGAAGGCTACAATGGCGTGCAATGCGTGGAAGCGGGCGGCCCGCCTGCGGGCACGGGTTGCGGCGGCTATGTCGTCGGCCAGACCGTGAAGCTCCTCAAAGAGCATCGTCTGCTGGACGATACCGATGTCGTGATTTTCGACGTGCTTGGCGACGTCGTTTGCGGCGGCTTCGCAGCGCCGCTGCAACATGCTGATCGTGCACTGATCGTCGCCGCGAACGATTTCGACTCGATCTTCGCTATGAACCGCATCGTGCAAGCCATTCAGGCGAAATCGAAAAACTACAATGTCCGGCTCGGCGGCGTCATCGCCAATCGCAGTGCCGGAACCGACCAGATCGAGAAATTCAACAGTCGCGCTGGATTACGGACGCTCGCTCGCTTCCCCGATCTCGATGTCATCCGCAGAAGCCGTCTGAAAAAAGCGACTCTCTTTGAAATGGAAGACAGCCCCGAGGTGCGTGCGGTTCAAAAGGAATATCTCGAACTCGCGGACAAGCTCTGGAACGGCGTCGAAATCTGCGACGGCCAATCGCTGAAAGACCGCGAAATCTTCGATCTTCTGGGGTTTGATTGATGTCTGACACGGCTTCCTGGCGCGATCGCCGCTCATCGCTAGAAACCTATTTCAACCGCACCGCGGTTGAAGCTTGGTCGCGTCTGACATCGGACGCGCCGGTGGGCCGCATCCGCGCCACCGTTCGCGCCGGTCGCGACGAGATGCGCAATACACTACTCTCATGGTTGCCCGAGGATCTCAGCGGACGCCGCATTCTCGATGCGGGTTGTGGCACGGGGGCGCTAGCCGTCGAAGCGGCCAAGCGCGGTGCCGATGTGATCGCAATCGACATTGCGCCCAACCTGATCGAACTTGCGCGTGAGCGCCTGCCCTCAACGCTGGGCCATGGCCGCATCGATTTCCGCGTTGGTGACATGCATGACCCGGCGCTCGGCACATTCGATCATGTCGTCGCGATGGACTCGCTGATCCACTACAATGAGGCCGATGTCGCCCATGTGCTGGCAGGCATTGCCGAACGCACGCGCCATTCGATCGTGTTCACCTTCGCACCATGGACCTTGCCGCTCGCGATGATGCACCGCGTCGGTAAGTTGTTTCCGAAATCGGACCGTTCACCCGCCATCGTCCCCCTGCGCGAAGAGCGCCTGCGCAGACGCGCCGAAGCGGGACAGTTCGCGGATCTCGCCGCAATGCGCGAAAAACGCGTCTCGCGCGGCTTCTATATTTCGCAGGCCATGGAGCTTTCGCGCTCATGAGATTTCTGGCTCACACCAGCACGAAATTTCTGATGCAGGTGGGAACGCGTTTCCTGCCTTTCGCAGACGCGGCCACGCCCGATCTGCCACTGTCGCGTCTCCTGCGCTTGTCCCTATTCCAAATCTCCGTCGGCATGGCCACAGCATTGCTCGTCGGCACACTCAACCGAGTGATGATCGTCGAACTTGGCGTCTCGGCCACCATCGTGTCGATCATGGTTGCGATCCCGCTTTTGTTTGCCCCCTTCCGTGCGCTAATAGGATTTAGATCAGACCGGCATCGCTCGGCGCTTGGATGGCGTCGCGTGCCCTATATCTGGTTCGGCACCATGGTGCAGTTCGCCGGCCTCTCGATCATGCCGTTTGCGTTGCTTTTGCTTTCTGATGCCGCCGATGTACCGCTTTGGTTTGCAACGGGCGCTGGTGCTCTTGCCTTCCTTCTCGTTGGTGCTGGTTTGCAAGTGACGCAGACAGCCGGCCTCGCGCTGGCGACCGATCTCGCGGCGGAGGAAACCCGCCCGCGTGTTGTGGCTCTGATGTATGTCACCTTGCTTGTGGGGATGATGCTGTCGAGCGTCGTCTTCTATTTCGCACTGACCAATTTCTCGCCGACGCGCCTCATTCAAGTCATTCAATCTGCGGCGATGGTGACGATCTTCCTCAACATCATTGCTTTGTGGAAACAAGAACCGCGCGACCGTGCCCGTGCAGCTGCTGCTGCGGAGCCCGCGATCCCGTTCCGCGACGCATGGGCGACGTTCACGGCAACCACGCACGCCAAGCGCTTTCTCCTCGCCGTTTTCCTCGGCACCCTCGCATTCAATATGCAGGACATCGTGCTCGAGCCTTACGGCGGCGAAGTTTTGGGCCTGCCCGTCAGTGCAACAACCTTCCTCACCGCACTTTTGGCAGCAGGCGCCTTGCTCGCTTTCGCGCTGGCCGCATGGACGCTCACACGCGGCATGGATCCCTATCGTCTCGCAGCCTATGGCATTGCGCTCGGCCTGCCCGCCTTTGCCATGGTCCTGCTCGCAGCGCCGATCGAATCGCCGCTTCTATTCCGCATCGGCGCCTTCATTATTGGTTTCTCAGGCGGGCTATTTTCTGTCGGTACACTGACCGCCGCGATGGGCCTCGATACCGGCCGCAATGGTCTTGCACTCGGCGCATGGGGCGCCGTGCAGGCAACAGGCGCTGGGCTTGCCATGATCGTCGGTGGCGGCCTGCAAGAACTCACCGCCTCGCTCGCATCGCGTGGCGTTTTGGGCAAAGCCTTCGAGGGTGCGGCACCCTCTTATGGCGTCGTCTACAATTTCGAAATTCTACTTCTTCTTGCCGCTCTCATCGTCATCGGGCCGCTCGCGCGTCATTGGCGCACGCCGGCTCTCAACCCATCTCGGAAATTCGGTCTCGGCGAACTCCCCGGCTGAGCCCGAAGCGCAACATCAGGAGGTCCATGATGTTTATTGAATTCACCCAAGGCGTCGATCTAGCGCAGATCGTGCTGTATATGTTCTGGGCATTTTTCGGTGCGCTCATTTTGTATCTGCACCGCGAAAGCAAGCGTGAAGGCTATCCGCTCGTCGCCGACGGCTTAAATGGCAGCGTGCGCCATCTCGAAGGTTTCCCCTCGATCCCCTCGCCCAAGACCTTCCTTCTCCCGCATGGCGGTGAAGTGCAGGCCCCGGGCGGCGCACCAAAGGACACCCGCACCCTGCCACTCGAAAAAGTTGCCCCCTATTTCGGCGCACCTTTCGCACCAACGGGCAACCCCTTGCGCGATCAGGTCGGCGCCGCATCCTATGCCGACCGTGCCGACGAGCCCGATCTTCTTGCTGATGGCGCTATCAAGATCGTGCCTTTGCGTGTCGCTGGCGATTTCCATGTCAGCACGCGTGACAAGGATCCGCGCGGCTACGACGTTGTCGATGCCAAGGGCGAAAAGGTCGGCACGATCACCGATCTCTGGATCGACCAGGCCGAATTCCTGTTCCGCTATTTCGAGATGAAATCGAAGGGCGGTCGCAGCGTTTTGATCCCGGTACCGGTCGCGTTCATCTGGGGCGGCAAGGTCAAGGTCAACGCGCTTGTCGGTGACCAGTTCGAGCATGTCCCCACGACGAAAAATGCCGATGTCGTGACACTTCTCGAAGAAGACAAGATCATGGGCTATTTCGGCGGCGGCTACCTCTACGCCACGCCTGAGCGTCAGGAGCCTTTCATATGAACGACGACGATTACGATCCGTCGCTCAACGAACGGCTTCAGAACCTGCCGGATGGCGAGAAACTCGTGTGGAAGGGCGGCCCAGAATTTTGGCCGCTCGCCCGCCGCGCCTTCCACATTCGCGGCCTGACGCTGTATTTCGGCGCCTTGATCGTGTGGCGTGTTGCCTCGGCCCTTGCCGACGGGCGGACGCTGCACGATGCCCTAACTTATGCATCGATGCTTTTGCCGCTGGCCGCGCTGGCCATTGGTCTCGTGCTTCTGCTGGCATGGCTTTCAGCCCGCAACACGTCCTATGCCATCACGACAAAGCGCGTCCTGATCAAATCGGGCATTGCTCTCACGGGGACGCTCAATCTGCCGCTGCGCTACATCGAGAGCGCCGGCATGAAAGTACATGCCGATGGCACGGGCGATTTCCCGCTGTCCATTGCAAAACCCGAACGGGTCGCTTGGTTGTTGGCTTGGCCGAATGTGCGCCCATGGCGGCTCACAAATCCCGAACCCATGCTGCGCGCCCTGCCCAATCCTGATCGTGTCGCAAACGCCTTGGCGGCAGCGCTAGGCGGACAAGTCCCGCGCCAAATCGCCAAAGCGTCGGCAGAACGCTCACTCCAACCCGGCAACACTTCACCTGGGATGACGGCACCCACGGCCGCCATGCCTTCCTGAAACCTGAAAGGACGATTGCGATGACCACCCTCTTCGCAGAAAAACCCTTTCCCCGATCAATCCTGATTGCGGGAGGGTCCCTCATCCTCGCTTCGCTCGGCCTCGCGGCTGCAGCGCGTTATGGCGATATCGGCACGACACGATCGCAACGCGAAGCGGCGGTCGAAACGCGCGCCTTCACCGCTCAAGACCGTGCCGAAGGCGGCATCGTCCTCACCGATACGCAGGACGGCCGCGTCATCGCCTTGATTGAGCCCGGCGATGGCGGCTTCATCCGCGGCGTTTTGCGCGGTTTCGCCCGTGACCGGCGCGCGGCGCAGCTCACCAGCGCCGATGCCTTCATCCTTGCCCGTCGCGCCGATGGTCGCCTGACCATCGAAGACACGTCGACAGGCCGCATCGTCGATCTCGACGGTTTCGGTCCTACCAACCGCGAAGCCTTTCTCAAGCTTTTGCCCTCGCGGGAGGTGCGCTCATGAGCCTCAACCTTCTCCGCCACAGCTTCGACGTGCCCTGCACAGTTGAAATTGAACATACAAGCGAAAGCCTGCATGCCCATGTTTCGCTCGACGGCGTTCATCCCGAACCCGGCGACGAAATCATCGTGAAAGATCCTCCCGCCATGCCACCCTTTGGCGGGAAGCTGAAAGCACACTGCACTGCCACGGTCACCCGCGGCAATTTCATCGACCGCCTGATCGCACGCGGTCAGGGCTATCGCGAAATCACCGAACTTTATGAAGTCGGCTTCTCGGACGGGAGCGAAAACCAATGAGACTCGAAGGTGGCGGGGGCACGATTGCCCTCAACTCAACAGACCTCGCGCTTGAAGACACGATCTTAAGCCCGCGGTTCTACACAACCAACCATGCCGAAGTGAACGCACTCGACGTCGAGCCGGTCCGTAAGGAGTGGGACGCGCTGATGGACGAGATGCGCGCCGACCCCAACAAGGGCCATTTCATCAAGACCGATGAATTTGCCATCGACATGGCCAAATTGCCGCCTGATTTGCAGGTCGAGTTGAAGGACTTCCTCGTCTCTTCGCTGACGGCAGAATTCTCCGGCTGCGTGCTGTATGCCGAGCTGAAAAAGCGGATGACCAACAAGGAAATCCGCGACCTCTTCACCTTCATGAGCCGCGACGAAGCCCGCCATGCTGGCTTCATCAACGAAGCCTTGAAGGATATCGGCGTTGGCGTCGATATGGGCTTTCTGGCACGCGCAAAGAAATACACCTACTTCAAGCCAAAATATATTTATTATGCCACCTATCTTTCCGAGAAGATTGGCTACGCGCGTTACATCACGATCTTCCGTCATCTCGAGAGACATCCCGAGCACCGGTTCCACCCGATTTTCAAATGGTTCCTGGAATGGTGCAATGACGAGTTCCGTCATGGCGAAGCCTTCGCATTGTTGATGCGCGCCAATCCGCATTTGCTCGAAGGACATAACAAATACTGGATCCGCTTTTTCCTGCTCGCCGTCTATGCGACCATGTATGTGCGCGATCATATGCGTCCGGCTTTCCATCGTGGCCTCGGCATTGACATCGACGATTATGATTTCCGTGTCTTCCGCACCTGCAACGAGATTTCGAAACAGGTGTTCCCGTTGACAATCGACATCGACAATCCAGTGTTTCGTGAAGGTCTGCACAAGCTCTGGAAAATCTCCGAAGAGATCGCTGAAGCCCGCAAGGAAGGCGGCGTCTCCGGTGCGCTCAAGCGCTGGTGGAATGCTGGCAAAGCCGCTCTCATCTTCGGGCGCCTTTACTTCCAGCCGGTGAAAACCAACGCACTGCCCGCTTCGGCGCGCCTCCAGCCGGTTTGGTGAGAGATGGATTTCGTCGCGCCGGCTCTCTTCGCGCTATTCACCTGGTGGTTTGCCACCGGGATCATTCTATGGCTCGACGGATTGCCGGCGCGCACCCATCGTTGGACACTTCTGGGCAGCACGCTAATCCTGATCGGCAGCGCTGCAGCGCTCTACCATCTGCGCGGTAACACCGATGTGGTGTCGGTTTATTTGAGCTTCCTTGCCGTTCTCGGCATCTGGGCTTGGAACGAAACGACTTTTCTTCTCGGTGTGTTGACTGGCCCCGTGCAGCGCCCTTGCCCCGAAGGCGCACGCGGCATGGAGCGTTTCCGCGCCGCCGTTGACAGCGTGTTGTATCACGAGGCGGGACTGATCCTGTCTGGCGCGGCTATCGCCATCATCACCTGGGGAGACAGCCAGCATTTCGCGTTGCATTTGTTTGCCTTGCTCTGGGCGCTGCGGCTTTCAACGAAACTCAATCTGTTTTTTGGTGTGCCCCATGCGCCGGGCCATTTCCTGCCGGAGCAATTGCGTTATCTGGCCACCTATTTCCGCGAGCGTCCTGTCAGCGGATTGTTCGCTTTGACCGTGACGCTGGCGACGATCGCCGCTGTTCTTTTGTGTGCCGCCGCAGGCCATACACCTGAAGGCAGCGCCGCGCGCGCGGCAGCATCCTTCCTGGCCGCCTTTGCCGTGCTCGGCGTGATCGAGCATTGGTTTCTCGCATGCCCCATCGGGGCCGACCATCTCTGGCGTTGGGCCTTCCAATCTCATGTGAAGACCGCTGCGCAAAATTTGCCTGTCATTCCCACCCCGGCGCTCTCCAAAGTCAAAGGAGCCGAGTCATGAATTACGAAATGTTTTTCCGCGACCAATTGGGTCTCCTACGAAAGGAGGGCCGCTATCGCGTCTTCGCGGATCTCGAACGGCAGGTCGGATCGTTTCCGCGCGCCACCTATCACGGCAGCAAAGGCAATAAGGAAGTCACCGTCTGGTGCTCCAACGATTATCTCGGCATGGGCCAAAACCCATCCGTTCTTGCGGCCATGCATGAAGCGCTCGATCGTTGCGGCGCGGGCGCAGGCGGCACGCGCAATATTTCTGGCACGAACCATTATCACGTGCTGCTCGAACGCGAGCTTGCCGACCTTCATCGCAAGGAAGCCGCATTGCTGTTCACATCGGGCTATGTCTCGAACTGGGCCAGCATCTCGACGCTTGCTTCCAATATTCCGGGCTGCGTCGTCCTGTCGGACGAGGGCAATCACGCCTCCATGATCGAAGGCTTGCGCCATAGCCGCGCCGAAAAGCGCATCTTCAGGCACAATGATCCTGAACATCTTGATCAACTTCTCTCCGAACTCGATCCGCGCGCGCCGAAACTCGTAATGTTCGAAAGCGTCTATTCGATGGATGGCGACATTGCGCCTATCGCAGAGATTTGTGACGTCGCCGAAAAACACAATGCGATGACCTATCTCGACGAAGTGCATGGGGTTGGCCTCTATGGCCCGCGCGGCGGCGGCGTTGCCGAACGCGATGGTGTGGCCCACCGCCTCACCCTCATTGAAGGTACGCTGGGCAAAGCTTTCGGCGTCCATGGTGGCTATATCGCTGGCTCCGCTGCGATGTGCGATTTCGTCCGCAGCTTTTCATCGGGCTTCATTTTCACCACGTCGGTTCCGCCCGCCGTTGCAGCAGGCGCAGCTGCGAGCATTCGCCATCTGAAGGCAAGTTCCGCCGAACGCGACCGGCAGAAAGATCGCGTCGCCTATCTGCGCCGCAAACTCGATGCCGCCGATATTCCGCACAAGGACAATGCCAGCCATATCGTCCCGGTGATGGTGGGCGATCCAGTCCGTTGCAAACAGATCAGCGACGTTCTGCTTGAAGAATTCGGCATCTATGTGCAGCCGATCAATTATCCGACCGTGCCACGCGGCACTGAGCGTCTGCGCTTCACGCCCGGCCCGCTCCACACCGATGCCGATATCGACTATCTTGTCGATACGCTGTCGGCGATCTGGTCGGAACTCGGCCTCCAGCGCGCGGCCTGATCCATGGCCGCCGCTCTCCCCCCGCTCAAAATTCTCCTCGCCAATCCGCGTGGCTTTTGCGCGGGTGTGGTGCGCGCCATCGACATCGTGGAACGTGCGCTGACGCTCGGGAAAAACCCGGTTTATGTCCGTCACGAAATCGTTCACAACAAGCATGTCGTCGAAACGCTCAAAGGGCGTGGGGCGGTCTTCGTCGATGAGACAGACCAGATCCCCGAAGGGGCATTGGCGATTTTCTCAGCGCATGGCGTGTCGAAAGAGGTCGAACGTGAAGCCACCGCGCGCAAGCTCGATGTCATCGATGCCACCTGCCCGCTCGTCCACAAGGTTCACAATGAAGGCCGCCGCTACGCAGACCGGGGTTTCGATGTTGTCCTCATTGGCCATGCGGGGCATCCCGAAGTCGAAGGAACACGTGGCCAGATTTCCGGTCGGCTGCATGTCGTGGGCACGCTCGCCGACATTGCCGCTTTAAATGTAGAAGACCCGTCCAAAATCGCCTTCATCACCCAGACGACGCTGAGCGTAGACGACACCCGCGATCTGATTGCAGCATTGCGCGCACGCTATCCCGCCATCATCGGCCCCGATACGCGCGACATTTGCTATGCAACGCAGAACCGCCAGCGCGCGGTTAAGGAAATGACACGCGACGCGGGCCTCGTGCTCGTAATCGGGTCGGCGAACAGCTCCAACTCCAACCGCCTACGCGAACTGGCCGAAGCCGATGGCGTCCCGAGCTATCTCATCGACGGTCCGCAATCGCTCGACCCCGCTTGGCTCGATGGCGTTGCCTGTGTGGGCCTGACGGCCGGCGCCTCGGCTCCCGAGACATTGGTCGAGGCCACTTTGGCCGCTTTGGCCCGTTGGCGGACGATTTCGGTCGAAATCCTCGCCGGACGCGAGGAAAACGTTGTCTTCAAGACCCCCGAGCGGCTCCTTGAACTTTCGGAAGGCGCAAGGGTCTGATGCACGGCACCATCAAAAGCCCTGACTACAAGACGGACTTCCCCCTGTATAAGGCTCAAAACAACAGGGCGAAGCCAATGTCATTGAACTACCCATTTGCCGCTCTCGTCGGACAGGACGAGATGAAGCGCGCGTTGATGCTGGCTGCCATCGATCCAACAATCGGCGGCGTTCTCGTGTTCGGCGATCGTGGCACCGGCAAGTCCACCGCCATTCGCGCCTTGGCCGATCTCCTGCCCGAACGCGAGACGGTCGAGGGCTGCCCCTATGGCTGTGCCCCGCAGCATGAGGCGGGTCTGTGCGGCGCTTGCGAGACAGGCGCAAAGCGTAAAACCGTGAAATCGAAAGTGCCGGTCGTCGACCTGCCGCTCGGCGCCACAGAGGATCGCATCGTCGGCGCGCTCGATCTCGAACGCGCGCTCGCCCATGGCGAGAAGAAATTCGAGCCGGGCCTGCTCGCTCGCGCACATGGCGGCTTTCTCTATATCGACGAAGTCAATCTGCTCGAAGATCATCTCGTCGACGTGCTGCTCGACGTGACGGCCTCAGGCGAGAATCTCGTGGAGCGCGAGGGACTGAGCGTTCGCCATCCGGCGAAATTCGTTCTCGTCGGCAGCGGCAATCCCGAAGAAGGTGAATTGCGCCCGCAATTGCTTGACCGGTTCGGGCTTTGCGTCGAAGTCCGCACCCCGACCGATATCGCAACGCGCATTGAAGTGGTGAAGCGCCGCGATGCATTCGAGCGCGACCGCGCCGGTTTCATCGCCCAATTCACGAAAGAGGCGGACAAGCTGCGCAAGACCATCGTTGCCGCCCGCAAGAAGCTCGACGATGTCGATCTGCCGGCTGAGATTTTGGAAAAGTCCGCAGCGCTTTGTCTTGCGCTCGGTACGGACGGCCTGCGCGGCGAACTGACCTTGATGCGCGCCGCACGCGCTTTGGCCGCTCTGGATGGCAAGAAAAGCGTCACGCTCGCCCATCTTAAAACTGTTGCGCCCTCCGTCTTGCGCCACCGCCTCAGAAAAAATCCGCTTGAGGATGTTGGCTCGACGGTGCGCGTCGAGCGTGCGCTTGAGGCCGCGTTGTCGTGAACGAACAGGCGCCAGACCTCTGGCAGAGCGCATGCGAAGCGGTGTCCCTGCTCGCCGCCTGTCCGGCGGGTTTGGGTGGCATCGTCGTTAAAGCGCCTCCCGGCACGGTGCGCGATGCCTTTTTCGCCATGCTGAAAAACGCACTCCCGCAAGGCACGCCCTTCATCCGTTTACCCCACGTCTTGCCGGAAGCGCGGCTGACGGGCGGCATCGATCTCGCCTCCACCTTAGCGGCTGGGAAACCTGTTTTTGAAAAGGGCCTGCTCGCCGGCGCCCATGGCGGCTTTCTAATCGCCGGGATGGCTGAGCGGATGGACCGCGCTATCGCCGCGCGGCTCGAAGCGGCTTTGGATACGGGCCATGTCCGGATCGAACGCGATCATGTGTCTGACAGCGTGCCGGCTGGCTTTGCGCTCGTTCTGTTTGATGAGGGTGAGCCGGGAGAAGATGCTCCCCCCGCGTCCCTTACAGACAGGCTTGCCTTTTCCATCGACCTGTCAGGTTTGAGCTGGCGTGATTTGGTCAGCGACGAGGTCCCGAGCCGCACCTCCCATCACCTTGCACCACAGGCTGTCGCACTGGCGGATGGCCATGCCGAAACGTTGGTGGCCTTGGCCGATGCGCTGGGGATCGCGTCCTTACGCGCGCCATTGCTCGCTGCGATGGCGGCCCGCGCCCATGCGGCCTGTGCTGGCCGTGATGCCACAAACGATTCAGATATCACCAGCGCGGCGCGCCTTGTTTTGGCGCCGCGTGCAACGCGCCTGCCTGCTCCACCGGAAGAACAGGAGGCACCACCGCCGGAAGAGCAGCAAGAACAACCCAACGATCCGCAACCCGATACGATGGAAGCGCAGGACCGACCGCTCGAGGACCAGATTCTCGATGCCATCGCTGCCGCCATCCCCGTTGATCTTCTCGCGCAATTGCAAGCCGGTCGCGGGGGACGTCTCGCAGGACGCGGCGCTGAAGCCGGACGCAAGGCTCCCGCGACGCGCGGACGCCCACTCGGCGCACGGCGGGGCGACCCTCGCCGCGAACGGCTCGATCTGCTGGAGACGCTCCGGGCCGCAGCCCCATGGCAAAGATTGCGCGAACAGCGTGGCGATGCCGCTATTGCGGTTCGCAAAGAAGATCTCCGCGTCCGCCGCTTCCGACCCAAGAGCCGGACAACCACGATCTTCGTCGTCGATGCCTCGGGCTCCTCGGCGCTCCATCGTCTGGCCGAAGCCAAAGGTTCGGTCGAACTGGTACTGGCCGAATGCTATGTCCGGCGCGACGAGGCCGCCTTGATCGCCTTTCGCGGCCAGAGGGCCGACATCATCCTGCCGCCGACCCGCTCGTTGACACGCGCCCGCGCTCTGTTGAAAGGCCTTCCCGGCGGTGGCGGAACACCGCTCGCGCTCGGGCTCGATGCGGCCCGCCAATTGGCTGATACGGTGCGCCGCAAGGGCGATCGGCCCTTTCTGATCCTGTTGACCGACGCACAAGCCAATGTCGGCCGCGATGGATTGGGTGGACGGCAGAAGGCCGAAGACGATGCCCTTGCTTCCGCCGCTGCACTCCAGCGCGACGGCTTTGAAAGTCTCCTCATCGATACTTCGCCTCGCCCACAGCCCAAGGCATCAGCGCTCGCGGCCCGTATGGGTGCTCGTTATCTGGCATTGCCGCACGCCGATGCCAGACGGCTCGCTGCCGCTATTGTGCCGGCACGTTGACGGCAACGCAGTAAACAACCGAAAATTCATCCACCAAATCCGGCGGGCCTCCTCTCGACGGCGGCAGAAACCGACCTATAACCCGAGGAGGGTGCGGCCATTCGCCTCGCCCTGACGGTCGGCAGGTCTCAGGGCCGCTCTGGCCGCCCTTGTCTGGCGATCCGCAGCTGCGGCAAGCCGCGCGGAAACGAGGTTAGGAAACCACGATGCATCGTCTTATTGTTTCGACACTGGCGGCTGCTGCCGCTTTCGCTTTCGCCACCACTGGCGCTTCGGCTCAGGATGCGGCTGCGGGCGAAAAAGTTTTCCTGAAGTGCAAAGTCTGTCACCAAGTCGGTGAAGGCGCGAAGAACGGCGTCGGCCCTGCCCTGAACGGCCTGTTTGGGCGTAAATCTGGCTCTGTTGAAGGCTATTCCTATTCCGAAGCCAACAAGAATTCTGGCATCACGTGGGAACCGGCCGTGTTTGCCGAATACATCAAGAACCCGCGCGCCAAGATCCCGGGCACGAAGATGGTATTCGCTGGCATCCAGAACGAGAAGGAAATCGCCGATCTGACGGCTTACCTTCAGCAGTTCGGGCCGGACGGCAAAAAGAAATAAGCGCACCATCTGCGAAGACACGAAAGCCGGGCTCTGCCCGGCTTTTTTATTTGTCAGAGGCTTATTCGACGATCTTTAGATCTTGCTGGAGCGCCGCCAGGATTGCCGCAAGCGCCAGACAGCCCGCCGACAATCCAAGCCCAAGCGAGAGGCCGCCGAAGACATCGGTGATCACACCGACAAGGACGGGACCGAAGGTCTGCCCAACACTGAATGTGATCGTCATGACACCGATACCGCGCGGCCAGAGCCTTTGCGGGTAATTCTTCCGCACAAAGGCCGTCGTACCCGCCACAACCGCGAAGAATGAACTGCCAAACAGCAGCGCCGAAATGGCTAGCACCAGCGAATGGGATGAGAACAAGGGCAGGACCGACCCTGCCATAGTGATCAGAAGCAGCACCATCACCGGACGACCGCCGGTAAATCGGTTATAGACCCATGACCATGCAAAGGGCGAAATCACGCCACCCGCGCCGATCAGCATCCAGAAAGCCGCTTGAACCCCGGGACCGCCGCCGCGCTCCTGCAGCCAAGCGATCATAAACGTCATGTAGGCGATGTAGCCGATCCCGAACAGGAAATAGCTCGCCAGAATGAACCCCGGCGGACCGAGCGCAATCCGATCGCCGGTCTTGGGTCGGGACGGCGGCGCGGCCCCCGCCGCCTGTCGCCCAAGAAAAAGCCCGCTGGCTAGCACCAGTCCTAGAAGGGTCAGGGCACCCCATGCCATCTGCCATGAACCCGGCCCGAGCCGCTCAATCAAGAGCGGTGTCAGCGCACCCGAAGATGCGATGCCAATCCCCGGACCGACATAGAAGAGGCTGAGTAGGAACGAGCCGCGCCCGCCATGATGGAGCGAAAGCCCTGCCGCTAGCGAACCGCCCGCGACAAACGCCAGCGCCGCCCCAGCACCGGCCAGCAAGCGTGCAACGCAAAGGAGAAAGAACGTCTCCCACAGCGCAGAGGCGAGAAGCGAAGCAAGCACGGCAACCGACCCGAGCAGCAGCGTCCGCATGAGTCCAAGACGCGCGGCCAGAGGTGCGGCCATCAAGGCGCCGATCAAATAGCCCGCCGCATTGACCGTGTTCATGAACCCGGCCTCGGCATAGCTCCAGTGCAAAGCTGCGCGCATATCGGGCAGAACGAGCGCATAGGCGAACCGACCGATCCCGAGCCCGATCGCCGGTGCCATGGCGAGCCCAAGAATGGTCAGCGCCGTCCGCGCGAACGAAGGAACCGAACTCTCTGCCGTCAACACCCTATCTCCACGCGGTGAAGCGTTGCGCCGTGCTTGCAAGGGCGCTCCGCAAAACCGGCTCTCGCTTCGGCCTTTGTCGCTTGTTAAGAACGGAGTCGCAATTGGGGAGTGCAGACCATGGCAACGATCGATCTTAATTCTGATCTTGGCGAAAGCTTCGGCCCGTGGGTCATGGGACATGACGACCAAGTCCTGCAGATCGTCACCAGCGCCAATGTCGCGTGCGGCGCTCATGCCAGCGACCCCGACACCATGGTCAAGACGATGCAACTCGCTCAGGCGAACAATGTCATCGTCGGCGCCCATCCCGGCTATCCCGATCTTCTCGGTTTCGGCCGCCGGACAATTCCTTGCACCATGGATGAAATCACCCATTTCACAGCAACGCAGATCGGCGCGCTGATGGGCGCTGCGGCCCTCGTCGGCCATCCGGTCCGTTATGTGAAACCACATGGCATGCTTGGTAACAATAGCGCCGCCAATCGCGACATAGCGCGGGCTGTGGTGAAGGCGGTGAAAGCGGTCGATCCGAAACTCGCTTATCTTGCCATTTCAGGCACTGAGAGCGAATTGGCCGCACGCGAGATCGGGCTTGAAACCTATTCCGAAATCTTCGCCGATCGTGGCTACACAAGCTCAGGCCAATTGGTGATGCGTGGCCAGCCCGGTGCCATGCTCACTGATCCTGCGGTCGCAGCAAACCGCCTCATCGAATTTCTGAAGACCGGAGAGATGCCGACCGTCGATGGCAAGACGGTGAAACTCGCCGCACAATCGATCTGCATCCATGGTGACAGCGATCACGCCGTGAGTATGGCGCGTGAAGTACGCGCCCGTCTCGAAGCGGCTGGCATTGCCATCAAGCCGTTCCTGAAAAGCTGATGTATCCTCGTCTCATTCCGGTCGCCGATTGCGGCCTTCTCGTTGAATTCGGTGAAAAGATCGATCCAGCGATCAATGCGCAGGTCGCCACCTTCGACCGCGATCTCATGGCGCGCGGTTTTCCCGGCTTCACCGAAAGCGTGCCATCGTGGAGTGCGGTCTTCGTTGGTTTCGATCCCCTCGTGACCGATCACATTACGGTGCAACGCCTGACCGAGACCATTATCGCAACAATGAAACCGGGCGCCGCCAAACGCACGCGCCATGAAGTTTTGGCCTGCTACGATAACGATCTCGCGCCCGACCTTGCCACCATGGCAGAGAAAACCAAGCTTTCGCCAGACGCCATTATCGCCGCACATCTCGCTGGCACTTATGTCGTCGGCATGATGGGATTTGCGCCGGGTTACGCCTATCTCGATGGCCTGCCGGAAACCATTCGCTTGCCGCGTAAAACGTCGCCCGTGCGCGGCGTTCCAAAAGGTTCGATCATGCTGGCGGGTTCGCAATGCATCGTTTCAACCGTGACCATGCCATCGGGCTGGTGGGTGATCGGCCGCTCGCCGACGCGCATCTTGCAGCCAGAAAATGACCCGCCAGTTCTCTTCGACATGGGCGACGAAATTGTCTTCAAGCGGATCGACCGCAAGACCTTCGATGCCTTAAGCGCGGAGATAGCGCCATGAGCCGTGCGGTTTTTTTGATCGAACGTGCGGGCCCGATGACGACGATTCAAGATCGCGGACGTTTCGGTGCACAGCGTTATGGCATCAACGAAGCAGGCCCGATGGACCGCGCCGCCTATCGGACAGCACTTGCCGCACTCGGTGAGGCGCCCGGACCGGCCTTAATCGAAACGTCGCTTGGCGGCATGGCCCTCCGATGCATTCAGGGTGACATCACAGTTGCACTTGCGGGCGGCGGCTTTCGTCTGACCATCGATGGCGAGACGAAGGGAAGCTGGTGCGTCGCCACGCTCCGCGCCGGGCAGAGGCTTGAAATCAAACCAGGTCCATGGGGCAGTTGGACCTGCCTCGCAGTGGCCGGTGACATCGTCGCCAAGCCATGGATGGGGAGTGTAGCCACACATGCGCCCACCGGGTTCGGCGCAGGTGTTCTCAAAACGAATGATGAAGTCGTCATCGACAATGCGCGCGTCTTGCTGGACCGCGAGGGGCCTCTGCCCTTCCCTGTCACCGGTAAACCGCGCGATCATGTCCGCGTGGTATTGGGGCCGCAGCAACAATTCTTCACTCCTGCAACAATCGCACAATTCCTTGAAACAAATTTCACATTAAGCGGTGAATATGATCGGATGGGCGTGAAGCTGATCGGCGCCAAGATACCCATTGAAGGTGCACTCGATATGCCGTCACAGGCTTTACCGCGCGGATCGGTGCAAATCCCCGGCCACGGCGATCCATTGATCCTGCTATCCGATCATCAAACGACGGGCGGCTATCCAAAAATTGCCGTCACGGTCGGCGCGGATCAAGATGGTTTCTGCCAGTTGCGCCCGCGTCAGAGCGTTCGTTTTAGTGCTATCGCCCCTGAAGATGCCATTATCGCAGCACGCAGCCGCGCCAAGGCAGAAAACGCCTATCTCGAACGGCTGCGCCGGAGAACGAATGCGTGAGCAACATCGCACTGATCGTTGCAGCAGGCCGCGGGGAACGCGCCGGTCAACCCGGGCCAAAACAATATGCGCGCCTTGCCGGTAAGACCGTTCTCGCCCGCAGCATTCATGCGCTCGCATTATCCAAACGCATCGACGCAATCCTGTGCGTTATCCATGCCGATGACCGCGCGCTCTATGATCAATCCATTCAGGAAGTTCCACAGCGCCTCCGTAAAAAACTGCGAACGCCTGTTACAGGAGGCGCGACGCGCCAAAAATCTGTGATGGCTGGGCTTGAAGCACTCGCGGAAACGGATTGCGGAACTGTTCTGATCCATGATGCCGCTAGGCCCTTTCTTAGCACGGCGCTGATCGAGCGTGTTGTCAACGCTGTACCCGCAACCGGTGCCGCAATCCCTGCACTCCCGATGACTGACACCATCAAGGAACTCGACGCGACGGGGACCATCGCCAAGACACCCGACCGAGCCCAATTACGCGCGGCCCAAACACCGCAAGCGTTCACCTTCACGCTCATCCTCGGCGCGCATCGCGCGATGGTGGATCGTGAAACCACCGACGATGCCTCGTTGATCGAAGCGCTTGGCGGTCGTGTGACGCCAGTCGAAGGCGAGCGGGACAATATGAAGCTGACCACGCCGGAGGATTTTGCTGTGGCGGAATTGAAGCTGACAGAAACCATCAGCGCGATGGGTTATGACGTTCATGCTTTTGGCGACGGCGATCACGTGACGTTGGCAGGTATCAATATCCCGCACACACGCGGCATTCTCGCCCATTCGGATGGCGACGTGATTTTGCACGCTTTATGCGACGCGATTTTCGGCGCGATCGGCGCAGGTGATATTGGCCAGCACTTTCCGCCCTCCGATCCGCAATGGAAGGATGCCCCCTCCTCAACTTTTGTTGCGCATGCCATCAAGCTTCTCACGGAGCATGGCGGTGCGCTCGTCAATTGCGATGTGACCTTGCTCGCAGAAGAACCTCGCATCGGAAAACACCGCGAAGCAATGATCGAAAGCCTAGCGGCGATGACGGGCCTCAAAAAAGAGCGGATCGGCCTCAAAGCGACGACGACGGAAAAACTTGGGGCGATCGGTCGCGGCGAAGGCCTCGTCGCGCAAGTACTCTGCACATTGCGTCTGCCGCGAGAACGTTAACATGTTCAGCCAAGGTCAAATCTCGCTGGCGGAAACAATACTCTCCGAAGCACGCCAGCTTAATCTAAAGATAGCTGTTGCAGAAAGCTGCACAGGCGGTCTGATCGCGGCTTGCCTCACGGCAATCCCGGGATCAAGCGACGTCTTCGAGCGTGGGTTCGTCACCTATTCGAACCAAGCAAAAAGCGAAATGCTCGGTGTCCGTCCTGAACTTATTGCAACCCATGGCGCGGTGAGCATAGAAGTGGCCGCCGCCATGGCGCAAGGTGCCCTTACCCATTCCCATGCCGACGTCGCCGTCTCTGTCACCGGCATTGCCGGGCCGGGCGGCGGTAGCCTGCACAAACCCGTGGGAACTGTGTGCTTCGGCCAGGCGTCCGCCGGTTTTTCCCACGCCGATCGCATCGTGTTTCCCGACCAAGGGCGTGTCGCGATCCGCGACGCCGCTCTGGACCACGCGCTCACGCTTCTCCTTACGACGATTAGGGCGAAAAAATCTTCTTGAACTTGCCGCGAATAAGCTCTGCCGTGACATTCGTATAATGATCCGTCCACAATTCTTGCGATGGACGCGGCGATATTTTTTTGAAACCAACGCGCTCAAGCGCCGCGGCAGATGCCGGCCCCATAGGGAACGCTGCGACAGCAACACTCGTTCGCATTTCCTTCAGCTGTTCCTTCGGCTCAAACGTGAACAGCGCATACACATCAAGCCCTTTTGCCTCGCCAATCTTGGCTAGGATAGGCGAGATGTCGATATAGCGGTTCGATATGTTGAATGCGAGGACACCATCGTAAGCAACCTTCGAAGCAAACATATCAACCGCCTCCTTCGTCACGAGATGCGACGGGATAGCATCAGACGAAAATGCATCGAGCAAGAGATAATCGTACGCCAGTGGTGGCTTCTTTTGAACGGTCAACCGGGCATCGCCGATGATAATTGGCATCGAAGCACCACATTCCGACAAATACCGGAACCGATCGGCATCTCTTGCAATACTGACAACCAATGGATCGATTTCATAGAATGTCCACTGCTCATTGTCACGACGGTGGCACGCCATACTGCCTATGCCAAGGCCCACCACACCGACCGTTAGCGAAGCATGAGGGCGAGCCTCGCGGACCGCAGCAAGAGAGCGCCCGATTGCACCCTCCCTCGTGAAATAGGTAAGAGGCTCGGGTCTTTGCTGATCGGAAATCTTCTGCGCGCCGTGAATCGTGCTGCCATGGAATAAGGCCCTAAACCGCCCGTCCGAGACATCTTTAACCTTCAGAACGCCGAAGAAGCTTCTCTGAACATCAGCACCATAGGGAAGAACAACAATAGCGACGAGTGCAGCCAAAATACCGCCATGCACTACCGGACGAGCATCGCGTGAAAACAAGGCGAACAGCATGATGACTATGATGATCATGACCGTATTGAGCGCGATTCTGCCGTCCTGATGGAGAGCAAGGGTCAGACCGCCGATTGCAACAACAAGCAGAACCCCGAGGCCAATTTTTTGCAGATCGTCTTTAGGGGTAACGCCATTGAAAGAAACGACGAGAACCGCTGCCAAAATCAGCAATTGATACTCTGCGGTCCACGAAAATACATTGGGCGCAACAAGCGCAGAGAAGAGGCCGCCGACAAGTCCCCCGCACGAAATGAAAAGATAGAATTCGGTCAACTCACCAGTCGCTGGACGAGACTGATAGAGAGCGCGATGGCATGCCATTGATACACTCAAGACAGCGATGAGCGCCGTGCTCAGGATGATGCCAAAATGGTGAACCTCCGTGGCCCCGATGATCAGCGCGAAGATGGCGCTTGCCCGCACCATACGCGGCCAGAATTCGTTGTCTTTACCGCCATCCCGAAAAGCAAACACGAAAGTGAGGAGAAATATTGCCAGAGGAAGAAGCCATAAAATGGGCCCACCCGAGACATCGGTCTGGATCGAAGCTGTTGCTGCAATCAAGAACCCCGATGGCACCGCTGCCATCACCAACCAGCGCATCCGCAAAGCCCATGAGGTTTTTTGAACAGCTACACTTTCCTGTCTCTCTGTCTCGCCGCGCCATGAAAAACTGGCGCATAACAATAGAAGCATGATGAAGACGGCAAAGCCAAACGACCACGCATTGCTTTGCTGTGGCAAGCCCACGAACGGCTCAACAATAAACGGATAGGCAAACAATGCCGCGAATGAGCCTATATTTGAAGCCGCATAGAAATGATACACATTAACACGACGATCTGAGGCGGCCAGCCATGCTTGCAAAAGCGGCGCATTGGCTGACAAAGCAAAAAACGGCAAGCCGATAGCTTTGATGAAGGTTGTAATCAACCACATTTCCTCGCCATTCTGCGGAGGCTCTCCCCAATCAGGCGAGACAGAAAATGGCAAAACGAACAAGGCAAGGCAGGTGACGGCGATATGGACGCCAATCGCGTAGCGCAGAGAGAGAAAGCGGATCAGAAGATGGGCATAGAGGTATCCAGCCAAGAGAAGGCCTTGAAACACCACCATGGCCACCGACCAGACGGCCGGCGTCCCACCCAACGTCGGCAAAACCACCTTGGTAAAGATTGGCTGAACGCTAAAAATCAAAAATGCCGATAGAAAGATTGAAATGCCAAAAACGATGGTTTTTGCAAAGCTTGTGTCTTTGCGCGCGACCGCAATACTCGTCATCGCAATCTCTCCAAAAAAATAATCCATAAAACGGAGAGATATTACGGGACGATTCTTAAGTTTTTGTTAGATTTGCGATTGTTGCGCTTGCGAGTATATCGTGTTTGCGCGTTCTTCGAAGGCGTCAGCAAATCGCCGAAAGGCATGGTCGAACATCGCACCCATCAGAAGTCCGAGCGTGCGGCTGCGAAATTCATAATTTATATAGAAATCGACATGACTACCGGGCTCGTCGGCCCGGAAGGTCCAGCGATTTTCAAGATGGCTGAATGGGCCATCGACATATTCGACAAGGATCTTGAGGCGCGGACGATCAAGCGTGACCCGGCTCGTAAAATTCTCACGGATGGCCTTATAGCCGACCGTCATGTCGGCAATGAGCACCTCAGCTCCCTCGTCGCTATTGTTGCGGCGGCGGATCTTCAGGCCCTCGCAGAGCGGCAAAAACTGCGGATAAGCTTCGACATCGGCCACGAGATCGAACATTTGCGTGGCCTCATGGCGTACGCGACGCGACGAACGGAACGATGGCACCGCCCTACCCTCAGCGCCCGACTAGAGCGACGCGCGCCGCTTTCAGCTTGGCAAAATCCTCACCGGCATGATGCGACGACCGGGTCAAAGGCGTTGCCGAGACGAGGAGAAAACCCTTGGTGTAGGCCACCGTCTCATAGGCTTTGAATTCATCCGGCGTCACGAAGGAAATCACCGGATGGTGCTTCTTCGTCGGCTGCAAATATTGCCCGATAGTGAGGAAATCGACATCAGCCGAACGCAGATCGTCCATCAATTGCAAGACTTCGTTCCGCTCTTCGCCTAGCCCGACCATGATGCCGGATTTCGTGAAGATGGTGGGATCGAGCTCTTTCACCCGCTGCAACAGGCGGATGGAATGGAAATAGCGCGCACCGGGGCGCACGGTCAGATAATTTGACGGCACGGTTTCCAGATTGTGATTGAAAACGTCCGGGCGCGCGGCCACGACCACTTCGAGCGCGCCGTCCTTGCGCAAGAAATCCGGCGTCAGCACTTCAATGGTGGTCTTGGGCGAGACTTCCCGAATAGCGCGAATGACGCGGGCGAAATGCTCCGCCCCGCCATCGGCGAGATCGTCGCGGTCGACCGAGGTGATGACGACATGGTTCAGCCCGAGCTTCTGAACGGCATCGGCGATCTTGGCAGGTTCGTCAGCATCGAGGGCGTTGGGCAGACCCGTCTTCACATTGCAGAAGGAGCAGGCCCGCGTGCAGGTATCACCCATGATCATAAACGTGGCGTGCTTATGCTCCCAGCATTCGCCAATGTTCGGGCAGCTCGCCTCCTGACAGACGGTGACGAGCCCATGCTCCTTGACGATTTTGTTCGTCTCGCTCCATTTCGGCGAGCCCGGCGCTTTCACGCGGATCCAATCCGGCTTGCGTTGGACGGGTTGATCGGGCCGGTGCGCCTTCTCAGGATGGCGCGGCCTCTGGTCGGACGAGAGCGTATTGATGAGCGTCGCCATGGCAACCTCTAAATCCCAGGATTAGCGGCGCGGTGCCCTAACCACGCGCCAGAGGTAAAGCACGATCACCGCCCCAATGGTAGCGGCAATCACGGTGCCGAAGAACCCATGGATGGGCGCATCGAGAAGGTCGGCCAGCTTTCCGCCGACATAGGCCCCGATGACGCCCACCACGATGCGGGTTATAAGCCCGTGCCGCTCCTCGGTGATCTTCGACGCGATCCACCCGGCCAAAGCGCCGATGAAAAGGGTCGCAAAGATGCCGTAGCCTCCCATGGCGCTCACGTATGGATCACGCGACCATAGGCGTCGAGCACGCTCTCATGCATCATTTCCGAGAGGGTTGGATGCGGGAAGACGGCGTGAATGAGCTCTTCCTCAGTTGTTTCGAGGTTCATGGCTATTACATAGCCCTGAATAAGCTCGGTCACCTCGGCCCCGATCATATGGGCGCCCAAGAGCTTGCCTGTCTTCTTGTCGAAGATGGTCTTCACCAACCCGTCCGGCTCGCCAAGGGCAATCGCCTTGCCATTGCCCATGAAGGGGAAGCGCCCGACCCGAATGTCATGACCCTTCTCCTTCGCCTTGGCTTCCGTGAGCCCCACTGAGGCGATCTGCGGATGGCAATAGGTGCAGCCGGGGATCATGCCCTTATCCATTGGATGGGTATGCAACCCCTTGATCGTCTCAACACAGATCACGCCCTCATGCTCGGCCTTGTGTGCCAGCATCGGTGCACCAGCGACATCACCAATGGCAAAAATGCCCTTCACATTGGTTGCACCGCGGCTATCGGTGACGATGGTGCCACGCTCCATCTTCACACCAAGCGCCTCGAGACCAAGATTTTCGACATTACCCACGACGCCGACAGCAGAAATCAGCTTCTCTGCCGCGATCTGCTGCTTGTTGCCCTTCTCATCCTCAATATGGGCGACAACCCCTGACGCATTTTTCTCGACCTTGGTCACTTTTGCGCCGGTGATGATTTTCATGCCCTGCTTTTCGAAACGCTTGCGGGCGAGCGCGGCAATCTCGGCATCTTCCACCGGCAGAATCTGCGGCATCAATTCGATGACCGTCACCTCAGACCCCATCGTCCGATAAAACGATGCGAACTCAATGCCGATGGCGCCCGAGCCCATCACAATCAGCGATTTCGGCATGGCGGGCGGCACCATCGCTTCGAAATAGGTCCAGATGTTTTTGCCATCCGGTTCGATGCCCGGAATCACACGCGGACGCGCACCGGTTGATACGATGATGTTCTTGGCTTTGTAGGTGCCCTCGCCGAGAACGCCCTTCGGCACCGGGTTCTGCGGTTGCACTGCGGGCTTCTTCGGCGCGCTGACTTTGACTTCGCCAACCTTCGGAATCGATGCTTCGCCCCAGATCACATCGACCTTGTTCTTCTTAAGAAGAAACGCCACGCCACCATTGAGCTGCGCCGAGACACCGCGTGAGCGCTTCACGACCGCCGCTGCGTCGACCGCCACTGTGCCATTGAGCTTCAACCCGTAATCGCCGGGGTGCTGCATGTAATGATAAATCTCGGCCGAACGCAGCAGAGCCTTGGTCGGGATGCAACCCCAATTGAGACAAATCCCGCCTAGATGTTCGCGCTCCACCACAGCGGTTTTCAACCCGAGCTGTGCAGCCCGAATGGCAGCGACATAGCCGCCCGGCCCGCCGCCGATGATGATCACGTCATATTGATCGGCCATGAGAATATCCCTCATCCTTGGTTCATGAGCGCAGCGCTGCAATGCGCCGCCACTGTGTTGCGGTCAGGCCGCGCGATCACACCTTTTTCGGTGATGATGGCGGCAATCAATTCGGCCGGCGTGACATCGAAAGCGGGATTGGCGACCAGCACACCTTCTGGCGCCCAGCGCATATCCCGAAAGCCTGTCACCTCATCGGCCGCGCGTTCCTCAATCGGAATGGCATCGCCGCTTTCGGCCGCTAAATCGAAAGTCGACAAAGGTGCGGCGACATAAAACGGAATGTTATGCCGCGCAGCCAGCACGGCGACCATATAGGTACCAATCTTGTTGGCCAAATCGCCATTGGCAGCAATCCGGTCGGCACCGACAATGACGGCATCAATCGCGCCACTTTTCATCAAATGCCCGGCCATATTATCGGCGATCAGTGTGACTGGGATTCTCTCCTGCACCATTTCCCACGCCGTCAAACGCGCACCTTGCAAAAAAGGCCGCGTCTCATCCGCAATGACGCTGATATTCTTTCCCGCCTCAACCGCTGAGCGGATAACACCGAGCGCTGTGCCATGGCCTGCCGTGGCCAATGCGCCCGCATTACAATGGGTGAGTACGCGCGCCTCATGCGGCAAGAGTGCGGCCCCATGCGCGCCCATAGCGCGGTTAGCGGCGACATCTTCGTCATGGATGGCATGAGCTTCACTGCGAAGCAGCGCTGCAATTTCATCAGACGGCAAACTGCCATGTTTCGTGCAAAGGCTACGCATCCGCTCTATCGCCCAAAACAGATTGACCGCAGTCGGGCGACTGGCCGCTAGAACCAAAAATGCCTGCTCCAACGTAGCATCGAAAATAGGGCGCATCTGGCCTGCAGCAATCTGCGCCTCAATCGCAACGCCAAAAGCCGCTGCACACCCAATAGCTGGCGCACCGCGCACCACCATTAAGCGGATCGCCTGCGCCGTCTCCTGCGCATTGCGACATACGACCGTCTCGAAGGCGAGCGGCAACACGCGCTGGTCGATCAGATGCAATTCATTATCTTCAAACCGCATTGTCACGACACTCATGCCCGTCTCCCGTTGCCGCGCTGCCCATAGGACTTAAACGCAACAAGCGCCGCGTTCATCTCAGCATTGCTGAGCAGAACCGGCGGACCATAGACGCATGAACGTTGATAAAGATCGCAGAGATTTTCGACTTCAGCAGCCAAGGATAAAGCCTCTGCGAGATCTTTACCGACAGCGATCATCCCGTGATTGGCCATCAGACACGCTTTGCGGCCTTCAAGCGCCACAAGAACAGAATCGGACAATTCTTGCGTACCAAACAGCGCATAATTGGCACAACGAATATCCGCCCCACCGGCCACAGCGATCATGTAATGGAACGGCGGCAGACCTCGCCTTTGACATGCAATCGCCGTTGCAGCCGGCGAATGTGTATGCACGACGGCACCGACATCCTTGCGCGCCGCATAGATGTCGCGATGAAAACGCCACTCACTCGACGGCCTGCCAGAATTTTTCGGTCTGCCGTCAAAACCCATCATAACAATCGCATCAGCGCATAACGCATCGGCGGGTACACCCGATGGCGTCACCAGAAAACCATCGCGCGTGCGAAGGCTGACATTGCCCGCGGCATGAAGGATGAGACCGTCGCGCGCAAGCGAACGATAGGCTTCCGCAAGGGCGGCGCTCATCTTGTCGCTTGCTTTCAGGCGCTCCGGCACACGCTCCTCGCGGATTGATTAGACAAGCATCGCCATGGGCTTCTCGATTAACGCTTTAAAGGCTGACAGGAATTCGGCCCCAAGCGCACCGTCGACAGCGCGATGATCGGTCGAGAGCGTGACGCTCATCACCGTTGCAACAGCGGGTGCGCCATTCTTGACGACGACGCGCTGTTCGCCCGCACCGACGGCTAGGATCGTGGCATGCGGCGGATTGATGACCGCAGCAAAATCCTTGATGCCGAACATGCCAAGATTGCTGACTGCCGTTGTGCCGCCCTGATATTCTTCGGGCTTCAACTTGCGCGCCTTAGCGCGCGCCGCGTAATCCTTCATCTCGTTGGAAATGACGGACAACGTCTTGTTGTCGGCATTGCGCACGACCGGCGTGATCAGTCCGCCCGGAATCGACACGGCTACACCAACATCGCACGCCGTGTGCTTTAGCATCGCGCCATCAGTCCATGTCACATTCGCATCCGGCACACGCTTTAGCGCGAGTGCCAATGCCTTGATCACGAAATCGTTGACCGACACTTTGTAAGTGGGCTTGCCATCGACAACCGGTGCCGCTGCGTTGATCTGTTCGCGGAGCGCCAGCAAGCCATCGAGCTCGCAATCGACCGTGAGATAGAAATGCGGAATCGTCGATTTCGCTTCCGTCAGACGCCGCGCAATCGTCTTGCGCATGGAATCGTGCGGGATCTCTTGATACGAACCCTGCGCGAACATTTTCTTGATCGTCTCGTCGCCCATACCTTGCACTGGCGCAGGACTGCTCGCCAACCCGGGGGCGGACGGACGCGGTGCCGCCTTCGCAGTGCCGCCTTCGAGCGCCGAGCGAACATCGCGCTCGACAACGCGGCCATGCGGCCCAGAACCGGCAATATTTGCGATGTCGATGCCCGCTTCGCGCGCGATGCGTTTAGCCAGCGGCGATGCAAACACCCGCGCCCCTGCCTGCGGAGCAGCGGCGATCGGGGCTGCAGCTGCAGGCGCGCTCGCAGGGGAAGGAGCAGCCACAGCAATAGGCGTAGGTGCGGAAACTGCCGCCGGAGCAGTTGCGGCTTTGGCAGCGGGCGCTTTCACGCTCGACGCATCCTCGCCCTCACCTGCGATCACGGCGATGATCTCATTCACCGGCACATCCTGAGAACCTTCCGGCACCAGAATTTTCGCGAGCGTGCCTTCGTCGACGGCTTCGACTTCCATCGTCGCCTTGTCTGTCTCGATCTCAGCGATGATGTCGCCGGATTTGATCGTGTCGCCTTCTTTCTTAAGCCACTTCGCCAAATTGCCCTTTTCCATCGTGGGCGAAAGCGCAGGCATCAAAACATTGACGGGCATGGCGCATCTCCTCAGCGATAGGTCACGGCGCGAACAGCATCGATGACGTCTTGCACCGACGGCAAAGCGAGCTTTTCGAGATTGGCCGCGTAAGGCATCGGCACATCCTTGCCGCACACGCGCTTAACCGGTGCGTCGAGATAGTCGAAAGCACGCTCCATGATCTGCGCGGAAATCTCCGAGCCGACACCGGATTGCGGCCAACCCTCTTCCACAGTCACACAACGTCCCGTTTTCATGACGGAGGCCAGAACCGTATCGATGTCCATCGGGCGGATTGTTCGAAGGTCGATCACTTCAGCATAGATGTGCTTCTTCGCGAGTTCTTCGGCGGCCTTGAGCGCGTAAGTCATACCAATCGAGAACGAGACGATCGTAACGTCCTTACCAGGCCGCGCGATGCGTGCCTTGCCAATTGGCACAATGAAATCATCTCCCTTAGGCACCTGAGCCGTCTGGCCGTAGAGAATTTCATTCTCAAGGAAGATGACCGGATTGGGATCGCGGATGGCGGCCTTCAAAAGACCCTTTGCATCGATCGCGTTCGATGGCGCGACCACCTTCAAGCCAGGAATATTGGAATACCACGCCGAATAATCCTGAGAATGCTGCGCGGCAACGCGCGACGCCGCGCCATTCGGTCCGCGGAATACGATCGGGCAACCCATCTGACCGCCCGACATGTAGAGTGTCTTAGCTGCAGAGTTGATGATTTGGTCGATCGCCTGCATCGCGAAATTGAACGTCATAAATTCGACGACTGGCTTCAAACCGGCAAAGGCTGCGCCAACGCCGATACCCGCAAAGCCATGCTCGGTGATGGGTGTGTCGATCACGCGGCGCGCACCAAATTCCTGCAATAGCCCCTGCGTGACTTTATAGGCGCCTTGATACTCAGCGACTTCTTCACCCATCACAAAGACGGTCTCATCGCGACGCATCTCTTCAGCCATCGCATCACGCAGCGCTTCGCGCATCGTGATGGAAACGAGCTCAGCGCCGGCTGGCACTTCCGAAGACGCGTCGTAGGATTCGCTCACGCTCTGCACCAGAGCGGGCGCCGCTACCGGCGCTGCCACAGGCTCGGCGGCTACACCGCCCTGCTCGACGTCGCCCGGCAGATTCGCACCGCCGGTGGACTTGACGGTCGCGGGATCTTCCCCTTCCGAAGCGATGATCGCGATCGGCTGGTTCACCGGCACATCCTGCGTACCAGCAGGCACAAGAATGCTCGCGATTATGCCTTCATCGACAGCTTCGACTTCCATCGTCGCCTTGTCGGTTTCGATCTCGGCGATGATGTCGCCGGATTTCACCTTATCGCCTTCGTTTTTCAACCATTTGGCCAGATTGCCCTTCTCCATCGTCGGCGAAAGGGCGGGCATCAAAATATCGACCGGCATTGCTGCGCTCCGATTGTGTGGCAGGGCCGCGCTGAACAGCGCCGGGCCCAAACGATCCAAATTACTTGAGAATGTCCGTCCAGAGCTCCGATGCATCGGGCTCGGGATCGTTCGTGGCAAACTCAGCAGACTCATTGACGATGTCGCGCACTTCCGCGTCGATCGCCTTGAGTTCTTCTTCCTTTACCTTCCACTCTTCCAGCAACCGGCGGCGCACCTGCTCGATAGGATCGTGCTCTTCGCGCATTTTCTGCACTTCGTCCTTCGAGCGATATTTCGCCGGATCAGACATGGAGTGCCCGCGATAGCGGTAGGTTTGCATTTCGAGAATGTACGGACCCTTGCCGTCGCGGCACCATTGGATTGCCTTTTCGGCGGCAGCCTTCACAGCGCGCACATCCATCCCATCAACCTGTTCGCCCGGAATGTTGAAGGAGATGCCGCGTTTGGAAAAATCCGTCTGCGCCGACGCACGCGAAACCGCCGTGCCCATGGCATAGCGATTATTTTCGATCACATAGATTACGGGGAGCTTCCACAGCTCCGCCATATTGAAACTTTCATAGACCTGGCCCTGATTGGCCGCGCCATCGCCGAAATAGGTCAACGAGACATTGTCATTGCCGCGATAACGATTGGCGAAAGCGAGCCCAGTCCCAAGCGACACTTGCGCTCCGACAATGCCGTGTCCGCCGTAAAAATGTTTCTCGACGCTGAACATGTGCATCGAGCCGCCCTTGCCCTTCGAGAGACCGCCGCGCCGACCGGTCAGCTCAGCCATCACACCCTTGGGATCCATGCCGCAAGCGAGCATATGACCATGGTCACGATACCCGGTGATGACTTGATCGCCCTGTTTCGTCGCCATCTGCATCCCGACGACCACAGCTTCCTGGCCGATATAGAGATGGCAAAAACCGCCGATCAGGCCCATGCCATACATCTGGCCGGCCTTTTCCTCGAAACGGCGGATCAAAAGCATCTCACGATAGGCCGTGAGATCCTGATCCTTTGTAAACTGCGTGACGGCTGCCTTTTTAGCGCCGGCTTTCGCGGAGGCCTTAGCCTGCGCGGGACTCTTTGTGCTTTTACGGGCGGCAAGCGCCATCGCACTCTCCCTCTGTCTCATCCCTTTGTCTAGCATTACACGAGAGAAAGCCGATTGGCGAGAGGGAGAAAAGTCCTGAATTATTTTATTAAGTTATTGTAATTAATGCGCTTTTAATAATGAACTTGATTCTGGTTCAGGGCGTTTTGTCCATAATCACGACGTCATTGCGGTGGACACGCCCGAGCACCAATCGGGCTTGTTCCTCAAGGAGATCTCGATCGATGTGATCGGCGCGGAACATAGCGACCCGCCGCTCCCAATTGGCCCTCTCAGCCTTGATCGTAACAAGCGCACCCTCAAGGCGCGCCATCTCCGCTTCATAGCGCTCTTTGTTTTCAACACCGCGTCGGCCGGTTTGCGCCTGCGTGATAAAAAACGCAGTCAGCGCTCCGGAAAGACACCAGAACGCAACCGGAATCAAAAAACGACGGAAACGCCTACGAACAACCATGACAAACACCATGCCGCAGCAACGGTGAATCGGGCGTTAATCGGGTCCATTATGACCACAAAAAAGCGGGCCCGAAGGCCCGCCTCACGCTCCTATGCAGGAGAAATCCGCGTCAGCGCAGCGCTTTCAGCGCCTCACGTCCAGCATAGATAGCCTGCGCGCCCAATTCCTGCTCGATCCGCAGGAGTTGGTTATATTTGGCCGTCCGGTCTGAGCGGGCCAACGAGCCGGTCTTGATCTGTCCGCAATTCGTCGCCACCGCGAGATCCGCAATGGTGGAATCTTCCGTCTCGCCCGAACGGTGCGACATGACCGCCGTATAGCCGGCATTCTGCGCCATGGAGACTGCCGCCAGTGTCTCCGTCAGCGAGCCGATCTGGTTGACCTTTACGAGGATCGAATTGCCGACACCCTTCTTGATGCCCTCACCGAGGCGCTTCACGTTGGTGACGAACAGATCGTCCCCGACGAGCTGGCAGCGCGCGCCAATGCGGTCGGTCAGGAGCTTCCAGCCATCCCAATCGTCCTCCGCCATTCCATCTTCGATTGAGACGATCGGATAGGCTTTGACGAGCTTTTCCAGATAATCCACCTGCTCCGCGATTGAGCGCTTTTTGCCCTCGCCCTCGTAATCGTAAGCGCCGCTCTTGAAGAATTCGGTCGAGGCGCAATCGAGCGCGATCATCACATCCTGACCGGCCTTGAAGCCCGCACCATTGATGGCTTCCATCACGAAATCGAGTGCCGCTTCGGCAGACGGCAGGTTGGGCGCAAAGCCACCCTCATCGCCGACATTGGTGTTATGGCCCTTCTTCTTCAGTGCCGATTTGAGCGTGTGGAAGATTTCAGCCCCGGTGCGCAGTCCTTCGCGGAACGAGGATGCACCGACCGGCATGATCATGAATTCTTGGAAATCGATCGGGTTGTCGGCATGGGCGCCGCCATTGACAATGTTCATCATCGGAACGGGCAGAACGCGGGCCGAAGTTCCGCCCACATAACGATAAAGCGGCAGGCCAACAGACGCAGCCGCCGCCTTGGCGACTGCCAGCGACACGCCGAGAATGGCGTTGGCACCGAGCTTGGCCTTGTTGTGAGTCCCATCGAGGCCAATCATGACCTCGTCGATCTTGACCTGCTCCTGCGCGTCCATGCCGCCGATTGCGTCGAAGATATCGCGATTGACGCTCTCCACCGCTTTCTCGACGCCCTTGCCGAGATAGCGGCCCCTATCGCCATCGCGCAGTTCGACCGCCTCATGCGCCCCCGTAGAAGCGCCGGAGGGAACAGCGGCGCGACCCAGCGAGCCGTCTTCCAGCACCACATCGACCTCAACGGTCGGATTGCCACGGCTATCGAGAATTTCGCGGGCGATGATGTCGACAATCGCAGTCATGGATGCATCCTCTGGCAAGGGGTCGAAAGGCTTGGGGTCGAAAGGCTTGGGGTCGAAAGGTCTGAAGTCGAAAAGTCTGGGGACCGTCTAGACCATTTTTGCTGCGACGCAAATCAGCGGATTGGACGAGCCTGCCCTTTTCCCTCGCCTGCCGTGAAACAGCGCCGTATAGAGACGCAAAGCCTCCTCCCCCGATGGATGACCACGATGAGCCTGCAACTTGGACAGTCGACACCGCTCCCCCAAAGCCCTGAAGAAGCCGTGCTCGACCGCGTGCCGAACCCGCACCCAGACACCCATTATGTCGCCCGCTTCACCTGCCCGGAATTCACGTCCATCTGCCCGGTCACCGGCCAGCCCGATTTCGGCATCCTCGTCATCGACTACGTGCCCGGCCCTTGGCTCGTGGAATCGAAATCGCTGAAACTCTATCTCGGCGCTTTCCGCAATCACGGCGCGTTCCATGAGGATTGTACCGTCTCGATCGGTCGCAAGCTCGCCGATCTCCTGCAACCCGTCTGGTTCCGTATTGGCGGCTATTGGTATCCGCGCGGCGGCATCCCGATCGATGTTTTCTGGCAGCATGGCGAATTGCCGAAAAACATCTTCCTGCCAGATCAGGGCGTACCGCCCTATCGGGGGCGGTGAGAACGCGGATTTCGCTACTTTCGTGAACTGCCTCTCGTCATTGCGAGGAAGCCGAAAGGCCGACGCGGCGCGGCATGCAACGAAGAGAATGAGCTCCCATCGACCATCTCAGAGAACCAACTTGACTTTTACAGCATCCATGATAGGTTATTTTTCCTTTTTTATGGAGACATTGCAATGCGCACGTTTCACAACAAATACCGAGTATATCAGTTACGCTTACCATCAGGCGTATTCGGCGGAGGTCGGTAGACAATTGACGCTGGCCAAAACGAAGCTCAACAGTCAGCTCCCCAGAGGCGACGGATTGCGCAAGACTACACGCCCCTTGAGCGCGCTCTTCTTCTCCAGGAAATAATGTACGGAAATCGATATTTCTGTGTCTACTCCACTTCCATTGGGAAGCTGGTAGGTGAAGGCAGCATCTTTGGCTGCCCCAAATGGCAGTATATGTCAGGCCTACAACAATTCCGGCTGCTCAATGATAACATTCAAAAGTCCCTGCCATGATAAATTTGCAACAGCTAAACGAGAATTTCTCATTCACTAACGCAGCAAAGGCACGCATCGAAAGCTTCGCAGTTGATGCAAAGACAAGAAAACTAATTCCAGAAGTTGTTTCCATCATGGAAACAAAACTTAACCCGAATGATGGAAGCTCAAGCAAGTATTTCATCGCTATTGGCTTCTTCAGCAAGGGACAGGTGGATAAATTTCCGAAAGGAACCGTTGCTAATATAGATGGAATACGCGTTGCTTTCGGTCTAGCGTCGGATCGATACCAGTATTTTTTTGCAAGAACACTTGATGTCGATAGCGACGGAATTTTCTTTCTAACATAAAAAAGCGGGCCATGGAGCCCGCTTTTTCATTTGATCTCTGAAGCGCGTGAACTCAGCTCCACTGCACCGGCACAAGCGCAAAGCGATTGCCGTCCTTGACGATGAAACCCGTCGCCGGGAATGGCGCGTGGTAGAAAGCCACCTGCATTTTATCGGCCGCCACCATATCGAGCACCTTGCGGCGCGTGGCACGCGCCGCGTCGGCATCCATATCGAACACAGCCGACCAATCGGGATTCGTTACGAACAGAGCCGGATGGTTCGTCACGTCCGACATGACCATCAATTTGTCATTGCCCGATGCAATCGCAAACGACATGTGACCCGGCGTGTGGCCATAGGTGGGCACAGCGGTGATGCCGTTCGCGACTTCCTGGCCAGCATTGTATTTCTTGACGTCTTTTGCCACGGGGCTGAACACGCGTCGCACATTTTGGAACGCACCCTTCATCGCGTCGGGCGCGGCGTTCATCTTGGTGTCGTCCATCCAGAAATCCCATTCGGTGCCACCAACGAGAAGCTCCGCATTCGGGAAGACGGCCGTGCCGTCCTTCAGGCGCACACCATTGATGTGGTCGCCGTGGAAATGGCTGATGATGACCGTGTCCACCTTGGCAGGATCGAAGCCCGCCGCTTTGAAATTGCGCATCCACTGACCGGTCGTCGGCGCGCCGCTATCGCCATTTCCAGTGTCAATGAGAACGGTTTTTCCACCCGTCTGGAAAACCAGCGTGGTGAAGCTGATCCGCACTTTGTCTTTCGGAAAGAAGGCGGCCTCGGCAGCTTTCTTCACATCCGCGAGATCGGCATTGCGGATGAAACCTTCGAGCGGACGTTCCCCATATCCATCATTGATGGCAGTCACGGTGATGTCGCCAACTTTGTAGCGATAGAAGGCAGGCGCTTGATCCATGGGGGGCACGACTGTTTGAGCCTCAGCTTGTGACGCGGAACGGAGAAACGCAGGCGCAGCCAGAGCCGCAGCAGAGCCAGTCAGGATCGCACGACGATTAAGCGACATCGGATCTCTCCTCCTTGATCATCCCCGTTTGGGATGCCCGACGATTATGGTGCGCGATGCTGCCCGCGGCGAGTCGTCACGCCTGTTTTTTTGCAACAGCGTCGAACTCCTTGAGCGTAGCGAGAAGCTTTTCCATCTCTGCGAGCGGGACCATATTGGGTCCGTCCGAAAACGCATTGGCCGGATCGTCATGCGTCTCGATGAAAAGCCCCGCCACGCCGACCGCAACCGCCGCGCGTGCCAGCACCGGCACGAATTCACGTTGGCCGCCTGAAGACGTACCCTGCCCGCCCGGTTGCTGGACCGAGTGCGTTGCATCGAAAATAACCGGCGCACCGGTCTGCTCGGCCATGATGGGGAGCCCGCGGAAATCGGTCACGAGCGTGTTGTAGCCGAAAGATGCGCCGCGCTCGGTCACGAGGACATCGGCATTGCCAGCGCCCGTCACCTTACTGACGACATTCTTCATGTCCCAAGGCGCGAGGAACTGACCCTTCTTCACATTGATCACGCGGCCCGTCTCGGCTGCGGCCACCAAAAGATCGGTCTGGCGGCAGAGAAAGGCCGGGATCTGCAAAATATCACAAACCTCCGCCACCGGCTTGCAATGGGTTGCATCATGAATGTCGGTGACGACCGGGAGACCGTATTTCGCCTTTACCTCGGCAAACACATCCATAGCCTTAGAGAGCCCAATGCCACGCCGCGCGCTTGCCGAAGTCCGGTTCGCCTTATCGAAAGACGCCTTGAAGACGAACCCGATACCGAGCTTATCGCAGATCTCTTTGAGAGCACCTGCCATGAACAGTGCATGATAGCGGCTTTCCATGGCACAAGGCCCGGCAATCAACGCGAAGGGCAGTTTCTGCGAAAAGACGACATCGCCGGCGGCGACCTGAGAATGTGCTTGGGTCATGACGGGCGGTATAGCGCGCGACGGCTTGAGGGACAAATGCCGCCCCTCAAGCCTCCTCGAACACCAGCATGGTTCCGAAGGCTTCGGACGCCGGTACGATCAGCCGCCCGCGCCATTCGTGAAAACCGATCTCTTCTTCAGCAAGTCGCTCAGCCAACGCCTCGAGGTCGGGCACCGCCGTGCGGAACCCTATGAGCGAAGCCGGATCGTCAGCGGCATTCTCGCCGAATAGCGATGAAATCGCTGGGCTGGTTAAAACTTCGATCTGTCCGCGCGGCGTGTCGATGGTCAGGCCCGCCGATGTGCAATCGAAATCATGCACACCTGCGTAATGCTGGAAGAACTCGGCATGGGCCGATGGATTTTCAGCCGCAATGACGATGCCGGGAAATCCAGTCGCGCCATTGGCGTGCTTTTGCATCGCCGGATTCCAGAAATTCTCAGGGAATTTCTGCTCGCAGGTGAAAAAGAAAATGCCGGGCGCATGCTTGTCGTCGGCGAAGGCCAGATCAAAAGCAACCTTCACCGGCGTACCGTCTGGCTTTTTGCCCTCGCGCGCAAATGGGAAAACAGGATGATCGCCAATACCGCCTTTCGCAAAGATTGCTCTATCATCCACCGCGCTAAAGCTTTCGAGCACGAGCATCGCAAATCCTTCGCGCTGCGCAATGAAATCGCGCGCAAACGCCCCAAAGGATTTTTGCCCGGGCGCAGCATCTGCAATCGCCGCATCCGGCGCGAGGCTTAGGATTTCGAGAAATGTACCGGGCGTCTGAACGATATGGTTTTCAGTGCCCCAGGGATGGCGGTTTCGCGCCCCCACGGTGAAGCCAAGCCGACGATAGAATTCTGCCGCCGCATCGAGATCGCGCACGCACAAAACGAAATGATCGAGACCGCGCGCCACCGCGATCAAACCAATCGGCTCTGTTCAACAGCTGCCGCAATGAAGCTCGAAAAAAGCGGGTGCGGCTCGAACGGACGTGATTTGTATTCGGGATGATATTGCACGCCAATGAACCAAGGATGGTCAGGAAATTCGACCGTCTCCGGCAACAATCCATCCGGCGATACGCCCGCGAATTTCAAGCCACCGGCTTCAAGGCGCGCGCGATAATCCATGTTCACTTCGTAACGATGGCGATGACGCTCGCTGATGTCATTGGAGCCATAGATTTCCGCGATGCGTGAGCCTTCCGCAAGTTTCGCTTTGAAGGCGCCTAGCCGCATCGTACCGCCGAGATCGCCGCCAGCGCGCCGCTGCTCAAGCTCATTGCCCTTCATCCATTCGGTCATCAGGCCGACGAGCGGTTCCTTCGATGGACCAAATTCGGTCGAATTCGCGCCCGCGATGCCGCAGAGCGACCGTGCGGCTTCGATCACAGCCATTTGCATGCCGAAGCAAATGCCGAAATACGGCACCTTGCGTTCGCGCGCGAAACCGGCAGCGAGAATTTTACCTTCCGCGCCGCGCTGACCAAAGCCACCCGGCACGAGAATGCCATGCACATGTTCAAGGAACGGTGTCGGATCTTCGTTTTCGAACACTTCCGACTCGATCCAATCGAGGTTGACCTTCACCTTGTTGGCGATACCGCCATGGTGCAGCGCTTCGATCAGGGACTTATAGGCGTCCTTCATGCCGGTATATTTGCCGACAATCGCGATGGTGACTTCGCCTTCCGGATTCCAGATGCGCTCCGTCACACCGCGCCAGCGCGAAAGATCGGGCTTGGGCGCCGGTTCGATACCGAAGGCCGCAAGCACTTCCGCGTCGAGCCCCGCTTCGTGATAAGCGCGCGGCACGTCATAAATCGAGGCCACGTCGCGCGCCTCGATGACTGCGCTTTCGCGCACGTTACAAAACAGACCAAGCTTGCGGCGCTCTTCACGCGGGATTTCGCGGTCCGTGCGGCACAGCAGAATATCGGGCTGAATGCCGATCGAACGCAATTCCTTGACCGAATGCTGCGTCGGCTTCGTCTTTAATTCGCCCGCGCTCGGAATGTAAGGCAACAACGTCAGGTGGACATAGACACAATGGCCGCGGGGCAGATCGTTGCCGAGCTGACGGATCGCTTCAAAGAAAGGCAGGGCCTCGATGTCGCCAACCGTGCCGCCGATTTCGACCAGCACGAAATCGTAAGCCTCATTGCCATCAAGCACGAATTCTTTGATTGCATTCGTGACGTGCGGAACCACCTGCACGGTGCCGCCGAGATAATCGCCCCGGCGCTCCTTGGTGATGATGTCGAGATAGATTCGCCCGGTCGTGATGTTGTCTTGCTTGGTTGCAGGACGGCCGGTGAAGCGCTCGTAATGGCCGAGATCGAGGTCGGTTTCCGCACCGTCATCGGTCACAAAGACCTCGCCATGCTGATACGGTGACATCGTCCCCGGATCGACGTTGATGTAGGGGTCAAGCTTCCGCAAACGGACCGAATAGCCACGCGCCTGCAGAAGCGCACCCAGTGCTGCGGACGCCAGACCTTTTCCGAGGGAAGAGACCACGCCGCCGGTGATGAAAATATACCGCGCCATGGGATTTCTCGCTTAGACCTGAATTGACGATTCGAACAGGGGAAATCGCGCCCGCGGAGGCATGCTCCACAGGCGTTTACGCATAGAACCCGCCCGGCTTACTTGGGCGCGCTCTGGTTTTCGAGTTGCTTGAGCTGATCGAGGACGCCACCGGATGGCGGCGCAGCCGGGTTGGCGGGTGCGGTTACAGGTGCCGTCGTGTCGAAAATCGACTTCGGCTGACGGGTTGCACCAGCCAAAATGGCCAAAACGATGGAGGTAATGAAGAAGATGGTCGCGAGAATCGCTGTCATGCGGGTCAGGGCATTCGCCTGACCGCGGCCGGTCATAAAACCACCCGAACTGCCCCCACCAATGCCGAGCGCGCCCGAATCTGACCGCTGCAGAAGGATCACGCCGACAAGCGCGACGACGACGATCAGATGAATAACGATCAGGACCTGCTGCATGGCGGGCTCGGGACTTCCAGTTCGAAAAGGACGGCGGGCCTTAGCACGCGCCGCCCCGGATGGGAAGGGTTGGACGGGTTACTTCCGATAAACCCCGACAATACCCATGAAATCAGCCGCTTTCAGGCTCGCACCGCCCACCAAAGCGCCATCGACATTCTCAACCGCCATCAGTTCGGCTGCATTCGACGGCTTTACCGAGCCCCCATAGAGAATCCGGACTTTTGCGCCCTCCTCCTTGCCGACCAGCTTCTTCAGGTCGGCCCGGATGGCGGCATGGACTTCAGCCACATCGGCGGCGGTCGGCGTAAGCCCGGTTCCAATCGCCCAAACGGGCTCATAGGCCACCACCAGCGTGAGAGCGTTCATCCCTTCCGGGATAGAGCCCTTGAGCTGTTTGCGGACGACCGCAAGCGTCTTGCCCGCTTCGCGCTCGGCCTGAGTCTCACCGACACAGACGATGGCAACGAGGCGCGCCCGGCGCGCCGCCTCCGCCTTGGCCCGGACCATCGCGTCGGTTTCCTTGTGGTCAGCCCGACGTTCAGAATGGCCGACAATCGCAAAGGAGCCACCGGCATCGGCGATCATCTCGGCAGACAGGTCGCCCGTATGGGCACCGAAGGCAGCCGCATGGCAATCCTGCCCGCCCGTCAGGAGCCCCGAGCCGATCGATTGGCGGCTCATCGGGGCGATCAGCGTCGCTGGCGGGCAGATCAGCAGGTCGATCGACCGGCGCAGGCTCCAATCATACTGGGCCGCGATGGCGCTCGCCTCATTGAGGCTCCCGCGCATCCCGTTCATTTTCCAATTGCCCGCAACCAGCGGCCTGACCCCCGGCGTCATGAGCCCCCCCCTCTCCATAAACCTTCCGACCGCTTAGCAAGGAAAAGCCTCGTTCGGAAGCGTTGCGGCGCAGGGGTCTCATCCCTATGATGCGCCGCTTTCCGGGGGGTGCGCTTAAGCGCGCCCCCCTCCTCTTACTGGACGGGGACGGTAGAACCGCCCCCTCCCCAACCGAACGGACCGACGATCATGATGAATGGCATTCGCAAAGCGGGACAAAGCTGGCTTGGGAAGCTGGTGGTTGGCGTCCTGTTCAGCGTCCTGATCGTGTCCTTCGCAGTGTGGGGCATCGGCGACATCATCCGCCAGGGCGGCAAACAACTCGTGGCCGAAGTAGGCCCGACCGAGATCACCACGGTGCAGTTCCGCGATGCGTGGCAGCAGGAATTGCAACAGGTTTCGCGCCGCATCCGCCGCACCCTCACCTCCGACGAGGCCCGCGCCTTCGGCCTCGACAAGGTTGTGCTCGATCGCATGATGACCGACGCAACGCTCAATACCGAAGTCAAGAAATATGGCCTCGGCATTTCCGAGGAGACGATTGCGCGCGCCATTCAAAGCGACCCCAATTTCCGCGGTGCCAATGGCCAGTTCGATCGTAATAATTTCCAAGAAGCCGTCCGCAATGCGGGCTATACCGAACAAGGTTTCGTGACCGCACAGCGCGGCGCCTATCTCCGCCAGCAACTGACCGAAGCCATGGCCGGTGCAGCCACTGCGCCTTTGGCCATGCGCGAAGCGTTGCATCGCTACCGCACCGAACAGCGTGCCATCGATTTCTTCGTTCTCGACGCGGCGCAAGCAGGAGACATTCCGGCGCCATCGGAAGACGAATTGAAGAAATTTTACGAAGCGAACAAGAATTCCTTCCGCGCACCTGATTTCCGCGCAGTGAACATCGTCGCCCTGACGCCTGATACCATCGCCAAGCCGAATGAAATCTGGGATGCAGACGCCAGAGCATTTTACGACCGCAACTTGTCCCGCTTCGGCCAACCCGAGCGGCGTCAACTTGAGCAAATTCCCTTCGCGAGTATCGCTGATGCTGAAGCGACTGCTACGGCGATCAAAGGCGGAAAAAGCCTCGATGATATTGCAGCGGAGAAAAACCTGAAGCCGATCGATCTCGGCAATGTCACCAAAAGCGATCTTGTCGATCCGACCGTCGCCGAAGCTGCCTTCGCTTTGAAAGAAGGCGAGACAAGCGCTGCCATCAACAGCCGCTTCGGACCTGTGTTGCTGCGCGCCAAGACCGTAACGGCTGGAATGGTGAAGCCTTTCGAAGAAGTTGCTGCTGCGATCAAATACGAGCTTGCCCGGACCAAGGCACGCGATGCGATCCAAGAACTTCATGACAAGATCGAGGATCAGCGCGCCTCAGCAAAGCCGCTAGCCGATATTGCGCGCGAGATCACACTGACGCTCGAAAGCGTCGCTGCGCTTGATCGCCAAGGCCGTGATGCCTCCGGCACCGTCATTCCCCTGCCCGATCGTGAACCGCTGCTGAAGGCGATCTTCGCATCCGAAATCGGTGCGGATAATGAGCCGATTGCGACGCGCGACGGCGGCTGGGTCTGGTTCGATGTTACTGGAATCACGCCTTCGCGCGACCGCACGCTCGATGAAATTCGACCGATGCTGACCGAAGCGTGGAAGATCGACGAAACGGCGCAGCGCCTCGCCAAAAAGGCAGCGGACGCGGCGAAAGCCATCAATAGCGGCAAAAGCGTCGCAGATGTCGCGCGTGAAAACGGCGTCGAAGCGCGCAACGCCATCGGCCTCACACGCGGCACGCAGGATACGCCCGACCTCTCGCAAGCTGCGATCACGCAAGCCTTCGGCACCAAAATCGGGGAAGCGGCTCCTGCCCTCGGCAAGAGCCAAGCAAGCCGCATCGTTGTAAAGGTGACATCGGCCATCGTTCCAGCATTCGATCCGGCATCAGACGACGCCAAACAACTTGAAAGCCAAATCAAATCGGCGCTGAGCGAAGACATGCTGGTCGGCTATGTCGCCAATGTGCAGAAATCGCTCGGCACCAAGATCTACGACAACAATCTACGGCTCGCGCTCGGCACGAATTGAGATGCATGATTTCGGTCTGGACGATTTCGCAAAGGCTTATGCGGCGGGCACGCCGCAAATCCTCAAACGCGTCCTCGTCGGCGATCTCGAGACCCCTGTCTCCGCCTATATAAAGCTCTCTGCCTCCCACAAAGCGCATTCGTTTCTGCTCGAATCCGTCGAGGGCGGCGCAGTGCGCGGCCGCTATTCGATCATCGGTCTCAAGCCGGACGTAATCTGGCGCTCGACCGGTGTGCGTGCCGAAATCAACAGGAATGCACTCGCCGATGCGGATGCCTTTGCCCCGCTCGACGGAAAACCCTTGGAAACATTGCGTGCGTTGCTGAAGGAAAGCGAAATCGCATTCACTGAAGACATGCCGCCCATGGCCGCCGGCCTGTTCGGATGCCTTGGCTACGACATGGTACGCCAGATGGAGCGGCTTGGTCCGCCCAATCCCGATGCGCTCGGGCTGCCCGACGCGACGATGATGCGCCCCACTTTGATGGTTGTGTTCGACGCCGTGCGTGACGAAATCATTGTGCTGACGCCGGTACGCCCAATCTCCAACGTGACCGCCAAACAGGCTTGGGAAACAGCGCAAGAACGGCTCGACAGTGTTGTCGCAGCGCTCGACGCCCCCCTGCCGCAAAGCGAGCCACCCGCCGACCATGTGGCCATCGTGCCGCCTGCCTCCAATACGAGCGAGGCGGATTATCTCGCCATGGTCGCCAAAGCGAAGGACTACATCCGCGCCGGTGATATTTTTCAGGTCGTTCTGTCGCAGCGTTTCGAGACGCCCTTCGGGCTGCCTGCCTTCTCGCTGTATCGCGCGTTGCGACGGATCAATCCTTCGCCTTTCCTGTGCTACCTCGATTTTGGTTCCTATCAGGTCGTCTGCTCCTCGCCGGAAATTCTCGTCCGCGTACGCGATGGCAAAGTCACCATTCGCCCCATCGCCGGCACGCGCGCGCGCGGCAAGACGAGCGCAGAAGACAAGGCGCTGGGTGAAGAATTGCTTGCCGATGAAAAGGAACGTGCCGAGCATTTGATGTTACTCGATCTTGGCCGCAACGATGTTGGCCGTGTCTCGCAGATCGGTACTGTCAATGTGACGGACTCGTTCTTTCTCGAACGCTACAGCCAGGTCATGCATATCGTTTCGAATGTCGAAGGCGATCTTGATCCGCGCTTCGATGCGCTCGATGCGCTGGCTGCGGGCTTTCCCGCCGGGACCGTCTCTGGTGCACCCAAAGTGCGCGCCATGCAGATCATCGATGAACTCGAGAAAGATAAACGCGGCCTATACGCCGGTTGCATCGGCTATTTCGGCGGCAATGGCGAAATGGACACGTGCATCGTGCTGCGCACCGCCGTCGTGAAGGATGGCCGCATCCATGTGCAGGCCGGTGCTGGCATTGTCTATGATTCCAATCCGGCTTCCGAACAGATGGAATGCGTCAACAAGGCGAAGGCGTTGTTCCGCGCTGCTGAAGAAGCTGTGCGCTTTTCCTCCGCCGCACGGAGGGGCCAATGAACGCCTCCGCCATCAAACCCGGCATGAAAATAACGCTGATCGACAATTACGACAGCTTCACTTGGAATCTCTATCACGATCTCGGCAAGCTCGGCGCGGCCATCACAGTCATCCGAAATGACGAAACGACGGCCGATGCCGTCATCGCCAACGCGCCGGAAGCCATTGTGCTCTCGCCGGGACCATGCACACCGAACGAAGCAGGCATTTGCCTCGATCTCATTGCAAAGGCGGGCACGAACATCCCCATGTTTGGCGTCTGCCTCGGCTTGCAATCGATGGGGCAGGCCTATGGCGGTGATGTCGTGCGTGCACCCTTGCCGATGCACGGCAAAGTGTCGACGGTGCATCACAAATCGGAAACGGTGTTTCGCGGCATCAACGGGCCGTTCCAGGCCACGCGCTATCATTCGCTGATCGTGGCCCGCGACACATGCCCATCTGTCTTCAAGGTTACAGCTGAAACCGAAGATGGGCTTGTCATGGCGCTGTCGCATCGCGAACACCCGGTGCATGGCGTACAATTTCACCCCGAAAGCATCAGATCCGAACAGGGCCTGACGATCTTCGGCAATTTTCTCGCCTTGGCGGATGAATGGAACCGCCATAAACGCGTTTGACGAGGCAACCGATGGATCACTTCAAGCCGATCATTGCGAAAGTCGCCACCGGTTCGCCGCTCACCCGCGAAGAAGCGGAAAAAGCGTTCGAGCAAATACTCTCCGGCGAGGCCACGCTCGCACAAATGGGCGCGTTTCTAATGGCGCTCCGCGTGCGCGGCGAAACTGTCGATGAAATTTCCGGTGCCGTCACGGCCATGCGCGCCAAAATGCTACGCGTCAACGCGTCGGCCGATGCCATGGACATCGTCGGCACAGGCGGCGACAATTCCGGCTCGTGGAACGTCTCCACACTCGCTGCCATTCTCACTGCCGCAACGGGGCTGAAAGTCGCCAAGCATGGCAATCGCGCTGCCTCATCCAAATCGGGCTCTGCCGATGTACTCGCCGCGCTCGGCGTGAAGGTGGGGATCGATGCGGCTGGCATCGAACGTTGCATCAATGATGCTGGCGTGGGCTTCATGTTTGCGCCTGCGCATCATTCATCCATGCGCCATGTCGCGCCAGTGCGTGTCGAACTTGGCACGCGCACCATCTTCAATATCCTCGGTCCCCTTTCGAATCCGGCAGGCGTAAAGAAGCAAGTCATTGGCGTCTTCTCGGAGAGTTGGATGATTCCGATTGCCGAAACGCTCAAAAGTCTCGGCTCGACCGATTTGTGGATCGTTCATGGCTCTGATGGGCTCGACGAAATCACCACGACAGGCGAAACCAAGATTGTTGCATTGAAAAACGGCGCGATCACGAGTTTCACGATCACGCCGGAAGATGCCGGACTGGACCGTGCGAAACCGGAGGATCTCAAAGGCGGCGATGGCGAGCATAATGCGAAGGCCTTGCTCGCAGTCCTCAATGGCGAGCGTACAGCCTATCGCGATATTGCTGTTTTGAATGCAGCCGCCGCTCTTGTGGTGGCAGACCGCGCCGCCACACTTGACGAAGCCGCCCGCATTGTTGAAGCCGCCATCGATGATGGTCGAGCGCTGCAAGTGCTGGAAACGTTGGTGAAAGCATCCAATGCCTGACATTCTCAAAAAGATCGAAGCCTATAAGCGAGAAGAGATTGCTGCTGCAAAGAAGCGTGTCTCAATCGCGGAGTTGACCGGCCTTGCCAAACACGCACTGCCGCCGCGCGGCTTTGCCCGTGCGATCCAGACGCATCTTTCAGAAGATCGCCCGGCATTGATCGCCGAAATTAAGAAGGCGAGCCCATCGAAAGGCCTCATCCGCGCCGATTTCGATCCGCCGCAACTTGCGCGCGCCTATGAAGCGGGCGGCGCGACGTGCCTATCGGTGCTCACCGACGAGCCCTCCTTTCAAGGCAAGCCCGAATATCTGACGCAAGCGCGCGAAGCGACGAACCTCCCTGCCTTGCGCAAGGATTTTCTCTACGACGTCTATCAAGTCGTCGAAGCGCGCGCTTGGGGTGCCGACTGCATCCTCGTGATCATGGCCAGCGTTGACGATGCGCTCGCGCAGGATCTGACGCAGGCCGCGCACGATCTCGGCATGGACGTGCTCGCTGAGGTTCATGATGCGGAAGAATTGCAGCGCGCATTGAAGCTCGATACAAAACTCGTCGGCATCAACAACCGCAATCTGCGGACCTTCGATGTGACACTCGCGACGAGCGAAACATTCGCGCCGCTCATTCCAAGCGATCGCATCATTGTTGGCGAGAGCGGCATCTTCACGCATCAGGACGTTAAGCGCCTGCAAAAAGTCCATATCGACACTTTCCTCGTCGGCGAAAGCCTGATGCGCAAGGACGATGTGACGGCAGCGACGCGCGAACTCCTCTTCGGACCAGACGCATGAGCCGCCTCACCCATCTCGACGAGACAGGCAAGGCCGCCATGGTTGATGTGGCGGACAAGGACGTGACCGATCGCGTCGCTATCGCCGAAGGCCGCGTCATCATGAAGACTGAGACGCTGGCCTTGATACGCGATGGCGCTGCCAAGAAAGGCGATGTGATCGCCACCGCGCGTATCGCCGGAATCATGGCGGCCAAGCGCACGCATGATTTGATCCCGCTGTGCCATCCGCTGGCGCTGTCGAAAGTCGCTGTCGATTTCACCTTCGACGATGCGCTGCCGGGAATTCGCGTGGAAGCGATGGCAAAACTATCCGGCAAAACCGGCGTGGAGATGGAAGCGCTCACTGCCGTGTCCGTCGCCTGTCTCACAATTTACGACATGGCGAAAGCGGTCGATCGTTTCATGCGCATCGATGGCATTCGCGTTTTGGAAAAGTCGGGCGGCAAATCGGGAACATGGAAAGCCGATGGCTGACGAATTGATGCCGGTTGCCGATGCGCTCGCGCAGGTTCTTGCCGCGGCGAAACCGCTCGGCGTGGAAACATCCGCATTGCACGAAGCGGCCTTCCGCACGCTGGCCAGCGATGTTGCAGCAACCCGCACCCAACCGCCTTTCCCGGCCTCTGCTATGGATGGTTATGCCGTTCGCGCCAGCGATTGCAGCGTGGGCGCGCGTCTGAAAAAGATCGGCGAAGCCGCCGCAGGTCGTGCTTTCAACGGCACAATCGGTGCGCACGAAACAATTCGCATCTTCACGGGCGCGCCTGTGCCAGACGGCGCAGATGCCATTCTCATTCAGGAAAACGCGACCGTGGAAGGCGATACGATCGTCGCGCGTGAAACTCTGACCGCGGGCCGCTTTGTCCGCCCGCGCGGTCTCGATTTCGCGGAAGGCGACTTTTTGTTGAAAGCGGGCAGCGTGCTCAATGCGCGCGCGCTCGGCCTAGCGGCGGCAATGGGTCTTCCCGTTCTTCCCGTCCGCAAGAAGCCGGTCGTTTCCGTGCTGGCCACAGGCGATGAACTGGTGCGCCCGGGCGAACGCGTCGGCCCCGATCAAATCGTGGCGTCGAATTCCTACGCAGTCTGCGCGATGGCCTCGGCCAAAGGTGCGCGCGCCATCGATCTCGGCATTGCGCGCGACACGATGGCCGATCTCGACGCAGCCCTCGACCGCGCCGAAGCTGAAGGCACGGATGTGCTTGTTACGCTCGGCGGTGCCTCGGTCGGCGATCACGACCTTGTGCAGAAGGCCTTAACGAACCGCGGTATGAAGCTGGGCTTTTGGAAGATCGCCATGCGCCCCGGCAAGCCACTCATCTTCGGCGCGTTAGGGAACACGATCGTGCTGGGCCTACCTGGCAATCCGGTCTCCTCCATCGTCTGCACCAAGCTGTTTCTCGAACCGCTGATCGCTGCACTGCTCGGACAGCCCGACCCGGGAGGCGATCCAAGCGAGGCAGCGATCTTGGGTGCCGACATGCCAGAGAACGATCTCCGGCAGGATTATGTCCGCTCCCGCCTCAGCGCCGATCCTTCGGGCCTGCCACGTGTGGTACCTTTCGGAAAGCAGGATTCCTCCATGCTGCGGCTTCTGACGGAAAGCGACGCGCTCCTCATCCGTGCGCCTTTCGCCCCGGCGGCCAAAGCAGGCGAGACGGTCCGGATCATCCGCCTTTGAGGCAAGATGTCGTCCGCCATTGACTTTCCCCTTGCGGAACACATCAAGAACATGTAGCTTTTGTTCGTGATTTGTTTTGGGGGAATGGGCCGCGATGCTGACGCGCAAGCAGAACGAACTTCTTCGCTTCATCCATGAGCGTCTGGCGCAGGACGGCGTGCCGCCCTCCTTCGACGAGATGAAGGAAGCGCTCGATCTCAAATCGAAATCGGGCATCCACCGCCTGATCATTGCACTTGAGGAGCGTGGCTTCATCCGCCGCCTGCCGAACCGCGCCCGCGCGCTGGAAGTGCTCAAACTGCCCGAACAATCGACGCCCAATGCAGCACCACGCGGCGGCTTTCGCCCGAGCGTAATTGAAGGCAATCTGGGGCGTATCCGTCCCAAAGCTGCGGAGAACGATACAGGCCCCACTCTCGTTTCGGTTCCCATGATGGGCCGGATTGCCGCCGGTACTCCCATTGAGGCCATCCAGTCCCGCTCCCACACCATCGCCATGCCGCCGGATATGCTCGGCATGGGCGAGCATTACGCACTTGAGGTGCGCGGCGACTCGATGATCGAGGCCGGCATCCACGATGGCGACACCGTTTTGATCAAGAAGCAGGATTCAGCTGACACTGGTGATATCGTCGTCGCCCTGATCGACGACGAGGAAGCCACGCTGAAGCGCCTGCGTAGGCGCGGCTCGTCGCTCGCGCTGGAAGCCGCCAACCCGGCCTATGAGACGCGCGTGCTGGGTCCAGACCGCGTTCGGATTCAGGGCAAACTCGTTGGCCTGATGCGTCGTTACTAAGCGTTTTCAGTCGTTTGTGTCTGCGCCTTCATGTGAAGCCGCGGGCTCCCATTGCGGTTTTGATGTGATGGCTCCTTCACTAGCCCGTGAAGGCCTCCAATAGCGGTCCGTGAAGGTCGTGCGCACGCCCTCAAACCGCCAGCTACCATCGCCGGTGCGGAAACCGATCACCGCGCCGGTGTTTGAAAGAAAAGCTCGATCCAAGATCGTCGTTGCGCAGGATCGGGGCGCACTGAGCGGCGTCACGATCACCTTGGCACGGTCGCAATCCTCATCGAAGGCGCTCGCCTGCTTGATGAAGGACACTGGATAACCTGCTGAATCTTTGAGGATACAGGCCGCACGATCGCATCTTGCTGCGGCTTTGAGCGATGGATCGTTCGCCTTGCGCGGATCGCCTGTGGCGCGCAGCCATTGCTCCAGCGCGAAGCCGCCCGGCGACGGGCCGATGAGAGCCAGACGGCCATCGTCCCCGGCCAGCGCCGCTCCCTTCCCATCTGCCGCCACGAACAGGTCCGGGCGCGGACCGATCCAAGCCAGCGCAAAGCCAAGCACCACCATCGGCAACCCGGCCCAGCGGATCAGGCTAGTCCAAAGCGCCATCCAAACGAGACCGAACACGGCCAGCGCCATCGCCCAGCCCGCAGGCGCCGGAACCGGCAGCACGGAGAAAGGCAGGCTGGCGACGAAACGCGCCAGCACGAGCATCAATTCGACGCCCCAACCCATCGCCATCCAAACAGCCGAATCGAGCCCGAAGGGCAACGCAATCATTCCGATGAGAGCGGCCGGCATAACGACTATTGAGATCAGGGGCAGTACGAGCGCATTGCCGAGCAGCCCCAAGGGCTGCAATTGCTGGAAATGATAGAGCGCGAAGGGTGCGGTCGTCAGTTCAGCCACGAGCGTTGTAAGGATCAGCGCCTTGCCATGCCCCGCCATCCAATGGAGCGCCCGCGTGAAGACGCTCCGCGGCGGCGATTCCCGAACGGGCAGCTCAGCCTGAGTTAGGATCATCCCCTCCTGCGCCGCACTGGCCACCCCAGCACGCTCATAAAGGGCGACAAGTCCCATCACCGCACAAAACGACATCTGAAAGCTTGGGCCGATCACCGTCTCCGGTTCGAGCAGGATGAGAAGCAGCGCCGCGAGTGCGAGGTTGCGCATCGAAATGGCACGCCGATGCGCCAAGACGGCACCGAACACGATCATCGTCATGATCAGAGAACGCTCGGTCGCAATCTCAGATCCTGCGAAGATATCATAGGCAATCGCTGCCAGAATGGCCGCAACGGCGGCGATGGATTTGACAGGCAGCGCGAGGAGAGCGGCAGGCGATAGGGCAAACAAGGCGCGGACGAGGAAAAACACCATGCCCGCCGCCAGAACCATGTGCAGACCGGAAATCGAGACGACGTGATAAATGCCCGCGGCCCTGAGGATTTCGTTGGTCTCCTCGCTGATACCGCCGCGCTTGCCGGTAATCAGAGCCGCCGCCACCTCGCCCGCCTGTCCGCCGATAGCCCCCGCAATCCGCGCGGTGACATCGTTCCGCGCGCGATCAATGGCGGCAAGCGCACGCCAGCGCCAAGAAGTGATCGATTGATCCGCAACGGTAACAGGCTTGCCCTGCAGACTGCCGACACCCCCAATCCCGGCAAACCAAGCGTCGCGCGCGAAATCATAGCCGCCCGGTCGCGAGGGTTGCGGCGGCGGCAGAATATAGGCCGCAAAATCGATCCGCGTTCCGGCCTCGAGCATCAATGGCTGCCGCGCTGTTAGCCGCAACCGGGACGGCGGCGCATTCATCCGGTCGATCTGCTCGACACCGATGAGGAGCCGTGCGCCAGTCCCCCGCCGGTCGATCTGCAGGATGACGCCCGTGCCCTTCAGAGCGCCGGCCTGCTGAATGACAGGAGCCTTTGCCCACCATGCCTTGAAAGCCGACGCTGAAAATCCGGCCGCCATGGCGAGGGTCGCCATGGCGGCGATCATCAACCCGGTTAGCCCGCGTGCACGGGCCAGGAGCATGGCCGCCGCGGCAAAGCAGGCCAAAAGCGGCGCAGCCCATAAGGCCGGTTCACGATCGGCAGCGAAGTAAAGCAAAACGCCAGCACCCATGCCGACAGGCAGAAATAGAAATGGCCGCCGCGCCTCTCGCTCACGCTCCCACGCTGCGCTGAGCCAACCCGCGCGCAACAGGCTGCGCAAAGGTGCAGGCATGTGCCGCCGAGCCGCTTCAGGCCAGATACCGGCCACCCCCGCGCGCGTCTCCATCTCTGCCATGTCGCGCCCTTACGCCCTCTGCGTTTCAATGCTAAAGGAGCGGCCCGCGCGGGCACTACCGCCGCGCGGTTGCACTTTGCGGTATTTCTCGCCGCTTCCTCATCTCCTGATTGTCGGATCTCTCGATGTCGAATGTTGTGACCCGCTTTGCGCCCTCGCCCACTGGCTTTCTGCACATTGGCGGCGGCCGCACCGCGCTCTTCAACTGGCTCTTTGCCAAGCGCTATGGCGGCAAGATGATGTTGCGCATCGAGGACACGGACCGCGAACGCTCGACTGACACAGCCATCGCCGCCATCATCGATGGTCTCACCTGGCTCGGCCTCGAATGGGATGGCGAGATCGTCTACCAATTCTCCCGCGCTGCGCGGCATCGCGAAGTGGCCAAAAAACTGCTCGCCGAAGGCAAGGCCTATTATTGCTATGCAAGCCCGCAGGAACTCGAGGAGATGCGCGAGAAGGCCCGCGCCGAAGGCAAACCTATGCGCTATGACGGCCGCTGGCGCGACCGCGCCGCCGCGGACGCACCTGCAGGTGTTAAGCCCGTCATCCGCCTCAAGGCCCCGCAGGAAGGCGAGACAATCGTCAACGACGAAGTGCAAGGCCGCGTTGTCTGGCAGAACAAGGATCTCGACGATCTCGTTCTCCTCCGTTCTGACGGCACACCGACCTATATGCTTGCCGTCGTCGTCGACGACCATGACATGGCCGTGACGCACATCATCCGCGGCGACGACCACCTCACCAACGCAGCCCGCCAAACGCAAATTTATCAGGCCGCCGGATGGGACGTTCCGGTGATGGCGCATATTCCTCTCATCCATGGGCCAGATGGCGCGAAACTCTCCAAGCGCCATGGCGCGCTTGGCGTCGAAGCCTATCGCGCGCTCGGCTATCTGCCCGCCGCTTTGCGGAATTATCTCGTGCGTCTCGGCTGGAGCCATGGCGATCAGGAATTTTTCACGACCGAAGAGATGATTGCCGCTTTCGACCTCTCAGGCATTGGCCGTTCGCCCGCACGCTTCGATTTCACCAAACTCGAAAACGTCAATGGCCACTATATGCGCGCAGCGTCCGATGCAGCCATCGTCGAGGCGCTCGAAACCATCCTGCCGGAAGTCGGCGAAGCCCATGCCGCGCCGCTGGTTCTGAGCCCCGATATCAAGGCTCAATTTCTCGCTGCCATGCCCGGCCTGAAGGAGCGCGCCAAGACGCTGATCGAACTGCTCGATAGCGCCTATTACCTCTATGCCACTCGCCCGCTGAATTTCGACGCCAAGGCCGAGAGCCTGCTGGACGAGACGGCGCGCAAACGAATGGGCGCGCTCGCTACAATTCTCACCGCCCTGCCCGATTGGACGGTGGAAAGCACGGAAGCCGTAGTTCGTAGCTTTGCGGATGCAGAAGGCGCCAAGCTTGGCCAAATCGCACAGCCTTTGCGGGCCGCTTTGACCGGTCGGGGCACTTCACCACCGATTTTCGACGTGATGATCGTACTGGGCCGTGTGGAAACCCTTGCCCGCCTTGCCGACATCGCTTTGTGAACAATGCCGCCTGACGGGGCGGCACTCGCCTTTCGGTGTGGTTGAACCGCTGCCGAAAGTGCGTTAGCAATTCTGCCGTTTGACGAAATCCGGCCTTTTCGCAGGGGCTTGCCGCAATGCGGCAAAACCTCCCGCCATGCGGCAAGGCCCGGGCATCGTGGTCCCACTCCGGCCAGGAAAAAAGCCAATGAGCGCTCACATTACCGTCGCTAACACATCCGTCGATATGCCCGTCAAAGAGGGCACGATCGGCCCGAGCGTCATCGACATTGGCAAGCTGTACGGCCAAACCGGGATGTTCACTTACGATCCCGGCTTCACATCTACGGCCAGCTGCGAGTCGAAAATCACCTACATCGATGGGGATGAGGGCATCCTGCTCTATCGCGGCTACCCAATCGAACAGCTCGCCGAGCATGGCGACTTCCTCGAAACTTGCTATCTGCTGCTTTACGGCGAACTGCCGACCGCCGCGCAGAAGGCTGATTTCGATTACCGCATTACGCGCCACACCATGGTGCACGAACAGATGATGCGGTTCTTTCAAGGCTTCCGCCGTGACGCTCACCCGATGGCGGTGCTGACGGCCTCGGTCGGCGCGCTTTCAGCGTTCTATCACGACTCGACCGACATCTCGGATCCGACGCAGCGCATGATCGCATCCATGCGCATGATCGCAAAAATCCCGACGCTCGCCGCGATGGCCTATAAATATTCGATCGGCCAGCCCTTCGTGTATCCGATGAACTCGCTCGACTACACGTCGAACTTCCTGCGCATGTGCTTCGCGGTTCCGTGCGAAGAGTACAAGGTCAACCCCATCGTTGCGCGCGCGCTCGACCGCATCTTCATCCTTCATGCCGATCATGAGCAGAACGCGTCGACATCGACGGTGCGTCTCGCCGGTTCCTCAGGCGCTAATCCGTTCGCCTGCATCGCAGCTGGCGTTGCCTGCCTGTGGGGTCCTGCCCATGGCGGCGCGAATGAAGCGGCGCTCAAGATGTTGCAGGAAATCGGTTCTGTTGATCGCATTCCCGAATACATCAAGCGCGCCAAGGACAAGAACGATCCGTTCCGTCTGATGGGCTTCGGCCATCGCGTGTATAAGAATTACGATCCGCGCGCCAAGATCATGCAGAAGACAACGCATGAAGTGTTGGGCGAACTCGGCATCAAAGACGATCCGCTGCTCGACGTGGCGATGGAACTCGAACGCATCGCACTCTCGGACGATTACTTCGTCGAGAAAAAGCTCTATCCCAACATCGATTTCTATTCAGGCATCACGCTGAAGGCGATGGGCTTCCCAACATCGATGTTCACAGTGCTGTTCGCACTCGCCCGTACGGTGGGCTGGATCGCGCAGTGGAAAGAAATGATCGAAGATCCGTCCCAGCGCATCGGCCGTCCGCGCCAGCTCTATATCGGCGAGCCCAAGCGCGATTACGTGGCTGTCAATCAGCGTTAATCGATCCCATCAACACACATGAAAAAGCGGGCCCCGGCCCGCTTTTTTGTTGCCATACGTGTCACGAAATTACGCTGTCGTCGATCACTGCGGCCTAGCGACCAGCTTTGCCTGCCGTCTCCAGCACGATCGCGGCGGCCTTCTCGCTGGGCGTGCCGTCAGGCAATCGCATCAAATCGTCGAGCTTGGTCAGCGCCTTCATTTGTGACATGCGCTCTGGCGTATCGCTCAATAACGGCATAAGCGCCGCACTTAAACTCTCTGTGTTCGCATCGGCTTGTAAAAATTCCGGTATCGCATTCTCCCCCAAAATTAGATTGGGCAGAACGATGGTGGATACCGTGATGAGATATTTCAGTTGCTCTTCGAGCTTTGACACTTTGTAGGCTACGACGGTCGGAACTTGTGCCAAGGCCAATTCCAAAGTCACCGTTCCTGACGCTGCAAGTGCGGCGCGTGCTGTACGAAACGCTTCGTACTTCGCATCAATACCAACAACGATACGCGGCTTGACCGGCCATGATTGAACCGCTTCGACAATCTCATCGTGAAGATGCGGAACAGCCGGCAATACCACGTCGAGTTCTGGCATCGATTGCGCAACATGCGCGACGGTCTCGCCAAAGACGCCAAGCAAACGGCGAATTTCAGAACGTCGGCTCCCGGGTAAAACGAGCAGGCGGTAAGGCCTATTAGCGCGTCGTTGTTCTTCTTCCGCCGAAGGGCGGAGCGTAGCAAGAATTTCGGTCAACGGGTGCCCGACATAAGTGCAAGCGGGGCCGTTTAATCGTTGATGGGCTGCCGGTTCAAAGGGCAGCAAAGCAAGAACATGATCGATATAAGCGCGCATCGCCTTCGCGCGCCCCGGGCGCCATGCCCACACGCTCGGGCTGACGTAATCGACGACCGCAAGATGGGGCAACACCTTGCGCACGCGCTTGGCCACCCGATGGGTAAAATCGGGACTGTCGATGATGACGAGCGCATCCGGCTGCGCAGCAACAATTTTTTCGGCTGTTTCTCGAATGCGCGCCAAGAGCGTCGGCAATTTCTTGATGACGGGCAGGATGCCCATCACCGCAATATCGGCCATCGGGAAAAAACTCGAAAGCCCTTCGGCCTCCATGCGCGGTCCGCCGACACCGATGAAATCGATCGATGCACGGCGTTTCAAAGCAGCCATTAATTTATAGCCGAGCTCATCTCCGCTTGCTTCGCCTGCGACGATCGCAATCTTCATGGCGTGAACCCGAAGAGCGCCACACCATGGCGGTCCGCTGCCGCGAGTGTTGCCGCACGATCGATCACGATGGCCTCATGCGCGGCCACACACACCGCATTCAAACCAGCGCGCGCAGCATTGGCGAAGGTCCGCGGTCCGATGGCGGGTAGATCGACGCGCTGTTCCTGCCCGCGCTTGGGCGCTTTGACGAGAAGCCCTCCCGTTTCACGCGGCCGCCCGAAACGGAAACGCCGTCGCATCCGCAATACACGATCAAGCATCGCATCGGTGCCTTCCGGCCCTTCAATAGCGAGGATCTGGCCGCGTGCAACAACGCATCCCTGCCCAACGTCATAAGGCGACAGCGCTGCGAGCAAATCGCGCGCCCGTTGCAGATCATCCTGCCATTCAGGAGAAAACGGCGCGATGCCGCCCTGCCCTTGACCGATCAGAATCCCCGGCGCGACAACTTGCGGCGCTAGAACCTGAAAACCTTCTTCCTCGAACATTGTAACGACGGCACGCAGCAAATGATCGTCACCGCCGCCTATCAATCGGCGCACGATCTCGCGTTTGCGTGATGAGGACGCGAGTGCAAAAAGCGTCGAAGCCGCAGGACGGCGCACTCCACCAGCCAAGACAAGCGCGTCAACGCGCGCATCACGCAGCAATCCGAGGATACGATCAGGATCGACAATCTCTGCGGTACCATGCGGAAAACGTTTAAGCGACGCGTCGGCAAAGCCAACAATCATGAGCACGAACACATCATGTCCGGCCGCGAGCGCCGCTTCGGCAATCTCGCCGGGAAACGCACCGCCTCCGGCCACAATGCCGACGCGCATGGTTCAAGCCTCGCTGTCGCGCGGCGTGCAGATTGACCGGTTACCGCCTTCGCGGATGAAATCGAGAATTTCATGGACAAGCGGATGGTTTGAAAATTCACCCGCGACGTCTTCGACGCGCTCTTGCAACGTCCCCTCATTGGCAAACAAGAGGCGATAGGCGCGGCGGATATCGTGAATCGCATCGCGATCAAAGCCGCGCCGCTTCAAACCGATAATGTTCAAACCCGCAAGACGACCTCGATTGCCGATGGCAATGCCATAAGGGATGAGATCGTTCTCGACGCCGGAGAGTCCACCCACAAATGAATGCGCGCCGACCCGGCAGAATTGATGCACAGCGGCGCCACCCCCGATAATTGCATAATCGCCGACATGGCAATGGCCTGCGAGCATGACATTGTTGGAGAAGATGACGTGATTGCCAATGCGGCAATCATGAGCGACATGCGAATTGGCGAGGAAGGTACATTTATTGCCGATTGATGTGATCAATCCGCCACCTTCTGTGCCGGGATTGATTGTGACACCTTCACGGATCACGCAATCGTCGCCGATAAACAGCTGCGAATCTTCACCGTGGAATTTCAAATCCTGCGGCTCGTGCCCAACCGACGCAAAAGGAAAAATTCGGGCACGTGCGCCGATTTTCGTTTTTCCGGCAAGGACAACATGGCTGATCAGGTGCGATCCGTCGCCAAGCTCGACGTCCGGACCGACCATGCAGAAAGGACCGATGCGAACATCACTGCCAATCTTCGCTTTCGGATCGATGACGGAAGAAGGATGAATCATTGATCGTCCATCACCAACATGGCGCTAATTGTTGCCTCCGCGACGAGTTGCCCATCGACCTTGGCCTCGCCACGAAACCACCACATGCTCGCGCGCTGTTTCGTTTTCGTCATGTGATATTCAAGCCGATCCCCCGGCACAACCGGCTTTCGAAACTTCGCGTTCTCGATGGTCATGAAATAGACTAGCTTGGGCTTGCGCCCACCGCGCGACTCCACGCATAGCGCACCAGCTGTCTGTGCCATACCTTCAATGATCATCACGCCCGGCAAAACCGGTGCCTGCGGAAAATGTCCGGTAAATTGCGGCTCGTTGATTGTGACATTCTTGATGCCAATGCAGCTCTCATCGCCCTTCATGTCGATGATCCTGTCAACAAGCAAAAAGGGATAGCGATGCGGCAAGAGCTCAAGGATTTTTTGAATATCCGCATATCCCAATTCAGCGGTCAGTTCGCCGTTCATCAGGTCCTCCAAATCAACTAATCACCAGTGCCCGGACCGCCATCTTTTTTCTTGGCGAGAGCGGCCAACGTATTCATCTCACGGAACCATTGCCGGATCGGTTTGGCGGGCGTACCGCCCCAACGCGAACCCGGCGGAACATCATCAGCAATGTTGCTCGAGCCTGCGATCTGCGAACCTGCACCGATGCGCAGATGACCGACGACACCCACCTGCCCGCCAAGCACAACAAAATCTTCGAGCGTGGTTGAACCCGAGATTCCCACTTGCGCCACGATCACGCAATGGCGACCGATCACAACATTGTGGGCAATCTGAACCAGATTGTCGATCTTCGTGCCCTCGCCGATAACGGTATCGCGGCTTGCGCCACGATCGATCGTGCTGTTGGCTCCAATCTCGACCTTGTCCTGGATGATTACCCGGCCCGTCTGCGGCACTTTTATGTGCCCCTTCGGACCCATGGCATAGCCGAACCCGTCTTGCCCGATGCGCGCGCCAGCATGAATGATCACGCCATTACCAACCAGCGTATGCACCAATGAGGCATGCGGGCCAATCGAACAATCGCGCCCGATGCGGACACCAGGACCAATCACGGCATGAGCAGCAATCACAGTACCCGACCCGATCTCCGCGCCAGCGCCGATTACAGCGCCGGGATCGACTGTTACATTGGGCTCAAGCCGCGCTTCAGGGTGAATGTGTGCGGCAGGTGAAAGCCCCGACTTCTGATGCAGAGGCTCGGGCCGCATCGCAGCCGGATAGAACCGCGCGGCAAGCGCCGCATAGGCATGATAGGGATGCGGCGTGACAAGTGCAGCCGTACCGGCGGGAACGCGGCTACGGAATTTCGGCGCGACGAAACAAGCGCCCGCCAAACTGGCATCGAGTTGGTCCGCATATTTCGGATTGTCGAGAAACGCGACATCCGCCGGACCGGCGCGATCAAGCGGCTGCAATCCGGTAAACCGGCGGGCTGTATCAGCCCCTTCTTCGAGCGCAATTCCAGTGAGCGCGGCGATCTCGCCGAGCGTGATGGGGCCCGAGGGCGAGAAGAAAACAGGATCGCTCATGATGGAGAGAGAGAAAGAGCCGGGAGTGACCCGGCTCTATCCTTCGTCAGAATGAGGTGCCGCCAGAGAAGCGGAAATACTGCGTCTGGTCGTATTGCTGCTTGGACAGCGGATACGCCCAATCGAAGCGGATCGGGCCGAGCGGCGAGGTCCACAAGAGCGACACACCGACCGCCGAGCGGATCATGCTCGAGTCGATCACGTTGATGCAGGTCGGCTGATAGGTCCACGACGTCGTCGCGCTGCCAGCCGGCGGGCAGTAATTGGTCGCACCCGGCACTTTGTTGGCGAAGTTCGTCTGACCTTCGTAACCGAACAACGTACCAGCGTCCGCAAACACCGCGCCGCGCATGCCGAATTCCTTCGGGATGCCGTAGATCGGGAACTGCACTTCCGCCGTGCCGCCGAAATAGGTCGTACCACCAAGCGCGTTCTGCTGCGGGTTCACGGTGATGTCGCGCGGGCCGATACCAGCCGGAGCGAAGCCGCGAACCAGGTTCGGACCCATGAAGAAGTTATCGACGATGCGAAGGTTCTGATCGCCATAACCATACAGGTAACCGCCCTGCACTTTCAGGAAGCCGACAACATCGTTCATCAGCTCTTGATAGTAGCGCGCTTCACCGCTGGTGCGGATGTACTTGGCATCGCCGCCGAGGCCCGCGAAGTCCTGCTTCAGTTCGGCGTACCAACCACCTGTCGGGTTCTTGTTGTTGTTCAGCGTGTTGTAAGCAAGCGTATAGCCCGCGAGCGAAGTGAAGGTCGTGCCTTGCGCTTCCTTCACCGCCATCGACGCTTCACCATTATCCGCGCAGCCCGTGTAGAGCGAGTTCGAATAGAAGCCCGGATTGCCCGGCATGATCGTCGAGCCATTCGCTTGTAACGCCGTGAAGCCCGGGATCGGAAAGAAGCAATCATTATACGGCGTCGAAACCGTGTTCGGGATCGTAATCTTCTGCTGATACGCCGAATAGCGGATCAAAGCCGAGATTTCTTCCGTCAGCGGAATGCCCATACGCAGCGTGCCACCGAGCATCTGGTTGGCGTAACGCGTGTAGAGGGTGTTGTCCGAATATTTCGCGAAGAGATCGAAACCCGCCGCAAGCCGCTGATCCATGAAGAACGGCTCGGTGAACGAGAAATCGATACCCTGCGAATATTGTCCATATGTACCCGCGAGGCGGACATATTGGCCACGGCCGAGGAAGTTCGATTCAGAGATCGCAACTTCACCGATGAAGCCGTCCGAGGTCGAGTAACCACCAGCAATCGAGAACTGACCGGTCGGTTTGTCATCGACATCCACATTGATGATCACGCGGTCGGGCGTTGAGCCCGGCTCGTTAGTGATGCGGACCTTCGAGAAATAGCCAAGATTGTTCAACCGGCGTTCGGCACGGTCGATCATGATCTTGTTATAAGCATCGCCTTCGCCGACATCGAGTTCGCGACGGATGACGTAATCGCGCGTACGCGTGTTGCCGCGAATGTTGATGCGCTCAACGTAAACGCGCGGACCTTCTTCAACCACATAGTTGATATTGATCTTGCCCGTTTCGGGATCGCGCTGGCCCTGCGGCCGCACCTGAGCGAACGCATAACCTTTGCTAGCGACATCCTGCGTCATTGCCTGCAGCGTCTTCTCGACCTGCTCGGCGTTGTAGACAGAGCCTTCGGACGTCGACGAGCGCGAGCGCAGCTGGTCGGACTGAATGTCCTTGATACGCGAGTCGACCGAGACGCTGCCCACCTTGTACTGACGGCCTTCGTCAACGGTGATGACGACCTTGTAGCCAGCTTCCTGCGGATCAAACACGGTGTTCGTGCTCACGATCCGGAAATCGGCATAACCGTTCTTGAGATAGAAACGGCGGATGAGTTCTTCGTCGGCAGCGATCTTGTCCGGGTCATAGACGTCGGACGTTTTCAGCCAAGACAGGAAATTCGATTCCGTCGTCGACATGACGTCGCGCAGCGTGCGCGCCGAATAGGCACTGTTGCCAACAAATTCGATCGACTTCACGCCAGTCTTGTCGCCTTCATTGACGGTAAAGACGACGTCTGTGGTTCCGTTCGGCAGCGGCACGAGGCGGGCCGACACCTGCGCGAGACCACGGCCCGTGCGCTGGTAGATTTCTTTGATGCGCTGCACGTCAGCGTCAATCGCCTGCTGATTGATCGGACCGCGCGCTTTTGTCTGCAGGTCGGGGATAAGCTGCTCAGACTTGATCTTCTTGTTGCCTTCGAAAGCGACGCGATTAATCGTGTCGTTTTCCTTGACGGTGATGACCGTCTGATTACCGCGCTTCGAGACGTTGACCGACGAGAAGAGACCCGTCTGCATCAGTTCTTTCTGCACCTCTGCCGCAGGCTGATCCACCGCGTAAGAGCGGATCGTGTCGGTGGACACACGCTTATTGCCTTGCACGACAACGGATTGAGCGAACGCAACCCCGCTGGAGAGCAGAAACGCCAAGGCGAGAGTGGCGTTCCGGCCATGCTTGAGAAGGGCCGTCTTGCCGAATTTCTCGAACGTCATCGAAGATCCGTCCTGTTGTTGTCAGGCTCGTAGAAACTGAAGACCAACCGGAATCCCGGTCGTCCGTCTCGCTTTCTACTAATTTTCAGAGACTGTGCAAACGCTTGTAAGCCAACAGAACGCGATTCTACCCCCCCAGGCACCCCTCTTTGTCACGGAAATGGTTAAAAGAGACCTAAATGCAACAGGTTATTAACCATCTTTCATCGTACAATGTCGTTTACGAGGGAAAAGGCCATCAACCCCATTAAGAGAACAAAACCAGCACGGAACGCCCATTCCTGAGCTGTCGCGTTCAAAGGACGTCCAACCACCGCCTCATAGGCGAGCAGAACGAGGTGCCCACCGTCGAGGATCGGGATCGGGAAAAGGTTCACCAGTCCGATCGAAACCGACAAGGTGGCCGCCAGCGCGATCAGCGAAACGAGCGAGATCGACGCCACCTCGCCAGCGACGCGCGCAATGCCGATGGGACCGGATAATTGGCTCAACTCGGCGCGGCCTTCGAAGGCTCGGGTGATGAACCTCAGATTGTCGCCAATTTGCCGGCCCGTTTCGCGGACAGCCATGACAATGGCCTCGCCCGGTCCATAGGTCTTCACCACAGCCTGATTGATGTCGGCGATGCCCTGAAGCCCGATGCGGCCCATACGCTGTTTACCGCCTAGCGCCGTCACTTCCGTGCTTTGCGGCACCACGGTCAGCGTCAACAGCTGGTTCTTGCGTTCCACCTCGAAACGAAGCTCATCTCCGGCTCTCAGCGAGACGATCCGTTGAATATCGGCAAAACTCTCGATCGGCTTGCCATCGATCGACAGAACGAGATCGCCCGGCTGGAAACCGGCCTGAGCCGCAGCCCCACCAGCCACAACGGCAGCAACGCGCGGCGGCATGATCTGCTGGCCATAGGCCATGAAGGTCGCTGCGAAGATCAGAATAGCCAAAAGAAAATTCGCGATGGGCCCAGCCGCCACAATGGCAGCCCGCTTCCACACAGGCTGGAATGTGAGTGTAACAGCGCGATCAGCCGCACTCATGCGCTGCGCTTCGGGGTCAGGCATCGAGGCTTCGTTGAAGTCCCCAAAAAACTTCACATAGCCGCCAAGCGGGATGAGGCTGAGCCGCCAGCGCGTGCCAAGCCTATCTGTCCGACCCATGATTTCGCGGCCAAAGCCGACCGAAAACACCTCAACGCGCACGCCGCACCAGCGCGCGACGAGATAGTGCCCGAGTTCATGGACGAAGACGATCAGGGTCAGAACAAACAGGAACGCCACAATGGCCGTCAGAACCGACGGCAGCGAACCAGTCATGGCAGCGAAAAACGACACAATCGAACTCCATCAAAAGGGCAGATTAGCCCATGCGCCGTAAATGAGGCGTCACTGTGCCGCTGACAAGCTTGACTGGACGATGCGCCGCGCCTGATGTCTCGCCGCGAAATCGATGGCCAACGCATCCCCGACGGAGGCAGGCGCGCCCTGATGCGGCAGGCTCTCAAGGACGCCCTCAACGACCATCGCGATGCCGCCGAAGGGAATCGCCCGATCCAGAAAGGCGGCCACCGCAATCTCATTCGCCGCATTGAGCACCGTGGGACGGTCACCTCCTTCGGCCAAGGCTGCACGCGCGAGCCTGAGGCAGGGGAAGCGCGTCTCATCGGGGGCCGAAAAATCGAGCCGTCCGAGCGTCGCCAAGTCGAGCCTTTTCGTCTGTAGCGGCAGGCGCTCAGGATAGGCCATGCAATGGGCAATCGGCACACGCATATCGGGGCAAGCCAGCCCGGCAATGACCGCACCATCAGCAAAGCTAACCATGCCATGCACGATGGATTGCGGATGAACGACGACGTCGAGTTTAGAAGCTGCGATCCCGAAAAGATGATGCGCCTCGATCAATTCGAGCCCCTTGTTCATCAAGGATGCGGAATCGATTGTGATCTTGCGGCCCATGCTCCAGTTCGGATGCGCGAGCGCCTGTTCGGGACGCGCACTGCGGATCGCGGCAGCGTCCCAATCGCGGAACGGACCGCCGGAAGCAGTCAGTGTCATCGTCTCGATATCGTCGGTCTTGTGTCCCGCCAGCGCCTGATGGATCGCATTGTGCTCCGAATCCATGGGCAGCACCGCGACATCGCGTTTCTTCGCTTCGGCCATGAAAGCGTAACCGGCTGAAACGAGACATTCCTTATTGGCAAGCGCAATCGCAGGCGCATGAGAGAGTGCCGTGAATGTCGGCAACAAACCTGCGGTGCCAACAATGGCTGCAATAACAAGATCGCACTCCATTTGCGCCGCATCGGTGACGGCCTTGTCGCCTGAACCATGCGCAATGCCAGAACCTGCGAGCGCCGCGCGCAAAGCTGCGTCCTGTCCTTCATCCGCAACGGCGGCGAAGCGCGCATTTAGCTCCCGCGCCATCGCAGCTAGCGCTTCGGCATTCCCGCCACCGACAACCGCCATGACCTCGAACCGATCAGGATGCGCGCGGACAACATCGGCAACTGAACGACCGATGGACCCCGTCGCACCGAGAATAACGAGACGCTTTACGGTCATTGCGGTGGCCCGATCACGAGAACTGAGAGATAGACAAAGAGAGCAACGGCCCAAAAGGAATCGAGCCGGTCCATCACACCGCCATGACCGGGGATGAGGTGCCCAGAATCTTTCACGCCGAAATAGCGCTTAAGAGCCGATTCAGACAGATCGCCTGCTTGCGAAACGATTGCAGCTGTCATCGTCAACCCAATCAGCACCGGGCCGCGATACCAACCGAATCCAAACAGGGACGCCATGAAATGCACGACAAGAAGCGCGCCGGCGACACCGCCTAGGAAACCGCCGACCGCACCGGACCACGTCTTCTTCGGACTGATCGCAGGCCATAATTTCGGACCGCCAAATGTGCGGCCGGTAAAATACGCAACCACATCGGACAACCAAACAACGGCGAACAGCCAGAGGATCGCTACCAAGCCATGGGCAACATCGCCACGCAGATCGGTCGGCACGATGGCAATGACGGCAGCATAGAGAACACCGCCGCCAATCCATAAGCGCCGTCCGCTTGGCGCAAAAAGAACGACGAAAACAGACGCCGCCAAAGCCGGCCACAGGCTCGCAGGATCGAGACTTTGCGACCATTCAGCCAGAGCACCGGCGAACACGATGCCTACAGAACCGATCAACCAAAGAAGCAAGGCGCGATTTTTCGTGACGCCCATCAAGGCAAGCCATTCGCGAAAAACAGCAACCGCAGCAACCGTCCAAAACAATGCAAAAAGACTGTCGCCTGCAACGGCGATGGCAAGCGCGGCCGCGGCCATCAATAGGCCGAACACGACGCGGAGGAAGAGTTCTGAAAATCGTGGCGGTACTGAGGGTGGCGTATCCGTCACGCGGGCGACTCCGCGTGAGACAAGCCGCCATAACGCCGCTCACGCTGACGAAACGTATCAATGGCTGCCTCAAGATCGGCGCGCTCGAAATCGGGCCACAACACATCGGTGAACACAAACTCCGCATAAGCGGATTGCCACAAAAGAAAATTCGAGAGCCGCAACTCGCCCGAAGTACGGATCACGAGATCGGGCTCGGGTATATCGGCGGTATAAAGCCGTTTGGCGAAGCTGGCTTCTGTCACATCTTCCGGCCGCATCGTGCCTGCCGCAACCGCTTCGGCGATGCGGCGCGCCGCCTGCACGATTTCCTGCCGCGCGCCGTAATTGAAAGCGACGACAAGAGTGAGCTCCTTATTGTTCCGCGTTGTCTCCTGCGCTTCGTGCAGCAATGCGCCGACATCGTGCGGCACATCGTCGGGCGCGCCCACAACGCAGATGCGCACACCATTGCGATGAAGTTCGGCAAGATCGCGCCGGATGAACAATTTGATCAGCCCCATCAAATCCGAAACTTCGGATGCGGGACGCCGCCAATTCTCAATCGAGAAACTGTAGACTGTCAGATATTGCACGCCGAGTTGACCGGCTGCATCGACGGTACGACGCAAAGCCTCAACACCGCGGCGGTGACCTTCGACGCGCGGCAAGCCGCGGCTCTGCGCCCACCTGCCATTGCCATCCATGATGATGGCAATATGGCGCGGCACGCCGGCCGGAGAACCCGGACCCGTCATCGCCTTATGATCGGGCGAAGACCCCATCGCAGGTTCCCCTTTCGCAGCCTTAAACCTGCATGATTTCTTTTTCTTTGCCGGCAAGCGCCGCGTCAATGTCGGCCACGGATTGATCGGTCGCCTTCTGCACTTGGTCAGAATGGCGCTCGATGTCGTCCTTGCTGATATGGCCGTCCTTTTCGAGCTTTTTGAGAAGGTCCATGCCATCGCGACGGACATGGCGCACGGCGATGCGCGCTTCTTCCGCATATTTGTGCGCGACCTTCACCATCTCCTTGCGGCGCTGTTCATTCAGCTCCGGAATGCGAATGCGCATTGTCTGGCCTTCGGTCGACGGATTGAGACCAAGATCGCTATCGCGGATCGCTTTCTCGACGGCACTGACCATCGAACGGTCCCAGACCTGCACCGAAAGCAGGCGCGGCTCCGGCACGGAGACGGTGGCAACCTGGTTGAGCGGCATCATCGCGCCATAGGCATCGACTTGGATCGGGTCCAGAAGGCTCGCGGAAGCGCGGCCGGTCCTGAGCCCGCCGAGATCGTGCTTGAAGGACTGAATGGCGCCCTGCATGCGACGCTTAATATCGGCGAGATCGAATTCGGTGTTCATCGGCGCCCTCTTTTGGTCTTGTCTCTTGGTCCAGACTACTTGGTCCAGAATGGTGAGTGAGGGCTTACGATGCCGCAAGGGTTAGTTTCAAGGCCCTGCCCGGCTGCCCTGTTGATGCTGTTTATGGGACAACGCTTGTGAAGGGCGCTTCCCCCTTCAGAATGGCCGTGATCGCCCCCGGCGCATGGGCTGAGCCCACAAGGATAGGCAACCTGTTTTCGCGTGCCAACGCAAACGCCGCCGTATCCATCACCTTCAGATCCTTGGTGATGGCCTCATCATGCGTGAGGCGCTCATAACGGGTCGCAGACGGGTCTTTTTTGGGGTCCGCCGTATAGACGCCATCCACCTGCGTGGCCTTTAGCACGGCATCGCAGCGCAACTCGATGGCGCGCAGGACGGCCGCCGTATCCGTCGTGAAGAACGGATTGCCTGTCCCCCCGCCCAGAACGAGGATCCGCTGCTTCTTGAGATGGTGAAGGGCCGGTTGCCGCGCATAAGTCTCGCAGATGGTCGGCATGGCAACCGCCGACATGGTACGGGCCGCAGCCCCCCGGTCTTCGATGGCGCTCTCCAAGGCGATGGAGTTCATGACGGTCGCCAGCATGCCCATTGCATCCGCCGTCGCACGGTCGATCCAGCCAGCGGCCCCTACCTTGGCTCCACGGATCACATTGCCTCCGCCGATCACGACAGCGAGCTCGTACCCAGCCCGGGACGCCGCCACGAGGTCTTCGGCCAAAGTGGTCAACGTTTGCGGATTGAGCCAATAGCCGTCGGGCGCAATCAACGCTTCGCCGGACAACTTCACGAGGACCCGATTGAGTTTGACCATGGCTCGATACCCCCGGCGATTCTTCCCCGTTCTGTTTAGCCCCGCGGACCCTTGGCCGGAAGGGGGCGAGACGAAATCGCTGTGGTGGAACCACACGGCCCACGACGATCATGGGCCAAACAAAAAAGGCGGCCCGGAGGCCGCCTTTCAAGAATGTACAAAGGGAAATCGATTAGCCGCCCGCGGCCGCCGCGACTTCCGCTGCGAAATCGCTTTCTTCCTTCTCGATGCCTTCACCGAGCGCAAAGCGCTTGAAGCCGATGACCTTGATCGGCGCGCCGACCTTGCCTTCAGCTTCCTTGATCGCCTGAGCGACGGACTTGCCGCCATCGTGAATGAAGGCCTGCTCGAGGAGGCAGACTTCCTTGTAATAGGTCTTCAGGCCGCTATCGACGATCTTCTCGATCACATTGGCGGGCTTGCCGGCATGCTTGTCGGCGAGCACAGCCTTTTCACGGGCGAGCACGTCCGGATCGATGCTTTCGGCATCAAGCGCCTGTGGGTTGATCGCGGCAATGTGCATCGCGACCTGACGGCCAAGAGCCGAGAGCTCATCCTTGTTGCCCGTGCTTTCGAGACCGACAATCACGCCGATCTTGCCCAAGCCATCACCGATGGCATTGTGCATGTACGAGCCCACAACGCCTTGCGACACAACGATCGCGCCAATGCGGCGCAGAGTCATGTTTTCGCCGATCGTGGCGATGTTGGTGGCAATCGCTTCCGCGACCGTGCCGCCGCCCGGATAGGATGTTGCCGTCACGATCTCGACGTCTTCGCCACCCTTGGCGAGCGCGACCTGCGAAATGTTACGTACCATCGCTTGGAACGCGTCGTTGCGGGCCACGAAGTCGGTTTCAGAATTCACTTCTACGACAACGCCCTTGTTGCCGTCGACGGTGATGCCGATGAGGCCTTCAGCCGCAATGCGGCCGGACTTCTTGGCGGCCTTTGCGAGGCCCTTCTTACGCAGCCAATCGATGGCGGCTTCGATGTCGCCTTCTACTTCAGCGAGCGCGGCTTTGCAGTCCATCATGCCGGCGCCGGTCTTCTCGCGGAGATCCTTCACGAGTGCGGCAGTGATCGTGGCCATGGGATGAATCCTTGTTCGGTCGGACGATATAGAGAGGGGCGACGGTTGCGTTCAAACAACCGCCGCCCGATGAGAATGTCAGCGGCGAATATGACAATTCGCCGAAACCGTCAGCTCAGACGGCTTCGAGCTGCTGACGCGCCTGCTGGATCAGGTTATCGCGCTTGAGGCGGCCGCTGAGCTTAAGCTCAGCATCAAGCTTGGCGGCTTCCGCATCGTCAAGCGCGGCGAGCTGCCAGAAATGGAAGACGCCAGCTTCGTTCAACTTAGTGGCGAGCTGAGGACCGACACCGGCGAGACGGGTCAGATCGTCCGGAGCGCCACGCGGCGCGCCGAGGCGCTCGAAGGTTTCACCCGTCGGCGGAAGTTCAACCGGCAGCTCTTCGGCCATCGGCGTATCGGCCGCACCGAGATCGACGCCGAGCGAACCCTGGCCGCGCGAAATGCCGTCGAGCGCAGCGCGGGCGATGAGATCGCAATAGAGCGAGATCGCACGGCCGGCATCGTCATTGCCCGGGATCGGATAGGTAATGCCATCCGGATCGCAATTGGTGTCGAGGATGGCAACGACCGGGATATTCAGGCGCTGCGCTTCCTTGATGGCGAGCTGTTCCTTGTTCGTGTCAATAACAAACAGAAGGTCCGGCGTGCCACCCATATCCTTGATGCCGCCCAGCGCACGATCGAGCTTTTCCTTTTCACGGGAAAGCATCAAACGCTCCTTCTTGGTGAGGCCTGTGGCCCCGCCGACGAGCATTTCATCAACCTTGCGCAGACGCTGGATCGAGCCCGAGATCGTCTTCCAATTGGTCAGCATACCGCCGAGCCAACGCGAATTGACGTAATATTGGGCCGAACGCTTGGCAGCGTCAGCAATGGAATCGGCCGCCTGACGCTTGGTCCCAACGAACAGCACGCGGCCACCATTGGCCACTGTATCCGACACGGCCTGCAGCGCGCGCGCGAGCAACGGCACGGACTGAGCGAGGTCGATGATGTGAATGTTATTGCGGGTGCCGAAGATGTAAGACTTCATCTTCGGGTTCCAGCGATGGGCCTGATGGCCAAAATGCGAGCCAGCTTCCAAAAGCTGACGCATGCTGAAATCGGGCAGCGCCATGGTCGTTCTCCGGTTTGTGCCTCTGCGGGGCATGTGAACCGGGTCTCCCCGGCCACCGGACGGGTCCCGAAAGACCCCTCCCCGCATGTGTGATGGGCGGGCCATACACGGCTTCGGTCGGGATGGCAAGCATCCGGACAATACTCCCAACCTACCAGCCAAGCCCAGAACCTCGACCGGAAGGGCAAGACCACCGCAAAGCCGACGCTGTGAAAAACACCGCGATCAATCTTCTTCAAAATTTAATCATTGACGTAACGGAATATTCAGTAACAGTCGAAAAGCAAATTTGGCATTTCAACTAAAAATTGTGGGTAGGAAAATGACAACCGACACGCTCTTGAGCGCATCGACCGCGGAAGCAATGAATTCACAACCGCCTTCTCAATTCGCCATAAAATGGTCAACCACACTCGCCATTTCGGATTTGAAATCTAACCGGCCGACTTATAATTTCAGAATCCGGTATGGAAATGATGAACCGCTTTCATACACATTCAAAGGAAGTCGTAGCTTCTGGGATGTTTATGCAAAGCCTGGCAGTACAAAGACGCTGATCAACAACGCGATCGTTTATACCCCCGAGAATGAATTCAGCCATGGTAATGATCGCATGGCCATTGCCGCCAGAAACGGGGGAAGAATGAAATTGGACGCAGGCGGTGGAGATGATTTTATTTTCGTCGCCAATAGCGGAACCGCCATTTTTGCGGAAATGGGATCGGGCGACGATTTGGCGATAGGCGGACAACTCGCCGATACGATTCATGGCGAAGCCGGAAATGATGTGCTTATCGGTGCCGGCGGGAATGACAGCCTCTTCGGCGCCAGAGGCAATGATTGGATCGACGGCGGCTCTGGAAACGATACTATCTACGGCGGCCGCGATAACGATACAATCATCGGCGGCGCAGGAAATGACGTCATGAATGGCGATTACGGCGACGACGTCTTTGTCTTTCGCTACGAAGACTTCAAATCCGGCGTCTTCGGTAGGGATACCATCGCAGACTTTCGATCCAATGACCGGATTGATTTGAAAAGTTTCAGCCGTCACTTCGGAAGCGAATTGCAAAACCGCATAAGTGTCCAAAAGAACCAAGAAGGATTTGCTGAACTGAAGCTCAATCTTGACGATCGGAGAGGTTTTGATCTTGCAATTCAAGTCAAGGGCATGGGCTTTGACCAGTTCAATTCCGATCTCAATCTCTATTTACGATTTTAGCGGCGAGCGCCCCTATACCAACTCAACCTGCACGACGCCTTGAACGACTTTCAGTGCCGATGCCACCAACGGGCTCGCCTTGAATTTTTCACCCATGCTTAACTCGGGCAGCGCCATCGTTGTTCTACGCTTTACGCCTCTGCGGGGCATGTGAACCGGGTCTCCCCGGTCACAAGACGGGGGGCGAAAGACCCCTCCCCCCGCATGTGAGCTGGAGCCAAGCCAAACATGGCTTTGGCCGGGTTAGCAAGGCTATCCTTACCCTGTCCCCCCTGCCCCTGCGGGCCTCATGGCGCCCCGCCCGACAAATCTCTTCAATTTGTTTCAAATTGCGGCGCGCAACTCAACTGCGCCTTAGCGCGAAAGCGCTATCCTGGAAGGCCTTGAGGATTATGACACTGAAAACAAATTGAGGACCCAATGATCGACCCAGTCGAAATCAATGCCGCGAGCCGTTGGTCGTCTACATTCGCGACAAACAGCAAGACCAGCACAAAATCCGTCCTCACACTCAAAATCAATTACACGAACAATTCGAACGCGAAAGTAAGTTTCCACGGCGATACCAGCCTTTTCAGCACAACATGGGCTACCGGTAAAAAAGCAACAATCACAAACGGACGGCACAAATTATTGAACGACACGGAAGCTAACGGGACGCCTCTCAACTATTGCGCAAGGATCAACGTCTCAGGCAACGCCGCCGTCACAACGGCTGCCGGTAATGACATTGTCTATGCGGTCAACCAAGGGGCGGTCCTTACGCTGGATCTTGGTTCCGGAAACGATCTGGGCGTCGGCGCCGCTCAAGACGATACCCTGTTCGGACGGAACGGCGATGATTGCCTTGCGGGCCTCGGCGGGAACGATAGCTTAGTTGGTGGTGACGGCAATGACACGCTGATCGGGGGCACGGGCAACGATACGCTCATCGGCGGTGCCGGCGTGGATGTCTTCAGATATAGTTTTGCCGACGGCAATGGTGCTACCTATGAACGCGATACGATCATCGGTTTCGAATATAAGAATGGAACAACCATCAATGATCGCATTGATCTGAAAGGCCTTGCGAAAAATAATCCAAACTTCAGTTACAATATTCTTGCGGATGCCAAGACGCATTTTGCGATTATTGCCGTCAATCTCGACAATCAAGCCGGTGTCGATCTCAATATTCTTTTACAAAACGTGGCTTACAGCAAGGCCTTAGCAGACCAGATCCAGCCTCTTATCATGGTCTAATCGTGAAAAGATATGGACAGCATCTCAACCATGCATAAGTTCCGCTAGGCTTGGGCTGTTCTGAATCATGTTTCGCTCGATCAAAGCGTCGAACGAAACATTGATTACGATTGCTTCTACTCTGTATTTTTTTGTTTGAAAGGAACCATCATGTACTCAGTGATTTGGCCTGGAAACAGTGATTTAAAGGTCGATGTATCTTCCGGTAACGTTGTCATCCGTTTCACCGGTCGGCGCAATTTGAACAATGTAACAACTGATCCTTCAAAAATCTGCTTCGTACAAATTGGCGACGCGTTAAGGATTACATTGCCGGGAATTAGGTCTGATCTAATTCTGACAAACATGAAAGATGCCAGCAAACTTCGTTTGATATTGAAATGCTTTAACGACCAATTCAATCTAGGCAATGAAATCCGAAAGTAGTTTACCGTGACGGGCGACGATAGCTGGAACCGTATTTTTGGCGGATTCTGGAACGATACGATCAGGGCCCTTGGCGGAGACGACACGATTTACGGCGACCGAGGAAACGACACAATCTTCTGTGGGTATGGCAATGACTTCGGTTCTGGCGGAGATGGCGATGATTCAATCGCTGGCCAATGGGGCAATGATGATCTCTTTGGCGGACATTTTGATAAAAACGATATGCCGATTGACAATGATAACGACAAACTCAGCGGCGGACTTGGGAATGATACGCTCCGCTCAGCCGGTGGCAATGACACGTTTTGGGGCGGCGAAGGTAAAGACACTTTCTATATCATGGACAATTTCCAAGGCACGGTCCGTATCAAGGATCTCGTCGGTGTCGATGATGTGGTCAGCCTTCCATCAGCATATAAATACTCTAATAAAACAACTTCTCATGGGGACGGAACTTCAATCGAACTTTTGGATGCAAACAAAGCTACCATAGGATCAGTTTTCGTCGAGAACTACCGACTGCCATTCTTCAGCATCGAATACCGTCGATGAATCAGCGTTGATGATGGTGTTGTGCAGACTTGGATGATCGCGCGACAGCATCGCTGTCGGTTAATCAAACCATCTCCACCTGCACGACGCCGTGCACGGCTTTCAGCGCGGACGCCACTTGCGGGCTTGCTTTGAATTTCTTGCCAAGACTGATCTCGACTTCGCGCCGCCCGCCATCGAGCATCAAGACAACCGACACCTCGCCATCGCCGCGTTCCTTCAAACGCTCGGCGATGGACATTAGCGGTTTCTCGTCGCGCAGATAAATACGCATGGCGGATGTCAGTTTCTCGGCGGCTTTATCGAGCGCTTCTGCCGCACCTATGCGCGCGCGCACATCTTCGCCTTCAACGCTCGCCTGCACCGTCAAAACAACGGCACGACCGGGTTCGAGAAGGTCGCGATATTGGTTGAGCCCCTCGGAAAAAATAATCGCTTCGAAATGCCCGGTCTGATCAGACAGGGAGAAGATCCCCATCTTCGAACCGGATTTTGTGCGCCGTTCCTGCCTGTCGAGCACGGTGGCGGCAACCTTGCCCATCGTCGCGCCGGCCTTCACCGATTTTGCAAATTCCGCCCAGCTCTGCACGCGCAGGCGCGCCAGCACGCCCTGATAATCATCAAGCGGATGGCCCGACAAGAAAAACCCGATTGCATCATATTCGCGTTGCAACCGCTCAGCCGCAACCCAAGGGGCATAGGGTGGTACCCGCAACGGCTCAGGCTCGCCAAGCGCGCCGAAAATATCGCCCTGCCCGGCAGCGCTTTCATCCTGCGCGCGGTTGGCTGCTGCCAGCATCGCATCGAGCGCCGCATGCGCACGCGCACGATCGGGCTCGATTTCATCGAAGGCACCCGCCGCAATCAAACTTTCTAGCGTGCGCTTGTTCACCAAACGCGGATGGATCCGCCGCGCAAAATCGCCAAGGTCCTTGAACGGGCCCGCCTGTCGCGCTTCCACGATACTGTCAACCGCCTGCCGCCCCACGCCCTTGATGGCCGCAAGCGCATAGCGGATCGCACCCTCATGCACGTCGAACTCAACGCCGGAGCGAATAATGGAAGGAGGTTCGACCTTGATGCCGATCCTTTGCGCCTCACGCCGAAATTCCGACAACTTGTCGGTATTGCCCATATCGAGCGTCATCGAGGCGGCGAGAAATTCGACCGGAAAATTCGCCTTCAAATAGGCTGTCTGATAGGCCACGAGGGCATAGGCCGCCGCATGCGATTTGTTGAAGCCGTAATCCGCGAACTTGGCCAAGAGATCGAAAATCTGGTCGGCAATGCCTTTTTCAAGGCCACGCTCGACCGCGCCATCCACAAAACGGGTGCGCTGCGCATCCATCTCGGCCTTGATCTTCTTACCCATCGCGCGGCGCAAAAGATCTGCCTCGCCAAGCGAATAGCCAGACAGAATTTGTGCAATTTGCATCACCTGCTCTTGATAGATGATGACGCCATGCGTCTCCTTCAGCACGGCTTCAAGCTTCGGGTGCAAATATTCCGCTTCTTCTTGCCCGAGTTTGCGCGCGCAATAAGTCGGAATATTCGCCATCGGGCCTGGACGATACAGAGCCACGAGCGCAATGATGTCCTCGAACCGGTCCGCCCGCATTTCGGCGAGCGCCTTGCGCATGCCGATACTTTCCACTTGGAACACCGCAACCGTCTCGCCACGTCCCAGCATCTCGAATGTCTTTTGATCGTCGAGCGGAATGGCCGACAGATCGACATGAATATCGCGGTCTTTCAGAAGCTCGACCGCCTTCTGCAATACCGTCAGCGTCTTCAAACCAAGAAAGTCGAATTTCACCAAGCCCGCAGGCTCAACCCATTTCATGTTGAATTGGGTAACGGGCATATCCGACTTCGGATCGCGATAGAGCGGCACGATCTCTTCGAGCGGACGGTCGCCGATGACGATGCCGGCCGCATGCGTCGAGGCGTGGCGATAGAGTCCTTCGAGCTTCTGCGCAATCTTGAGCATCTCGCCAACGACCGCATCTTCTTCGGCGGCCTGTTTGAGTTTTGGCTCGCCCTCGATCGCCTGCGCCAATGTCACAGGGTTGGCAGGATTTTGCGGCACAAGCTTCGTTAACTTATCGACTTGCCCGTAAGACATCGACAGAACGCGCCCGACATCGCGCATCACGCCGCGCGCGAGAAGCGTGCCGAACGTAATGATCTGCGCGACACGGCCGCGCCCATAACGCTCCTGTACATAGGCGATGACTTCGTCGCGCCGATCCTGACAGAAATCGATGTCGAAGTCCGGCATCGAGACACGCTCAGGATTGAGGAAGCGCTCGAACAGAAGACCGAACCGCAAGGGATCGAGATCGGTGATGGTCGTGGAGTAAGCAACGAGTGAGCCAGCGCCCGAGCCGCGTCCTGGACCTACAGGAATCCCCTGCGCTTTCGCCCATCGAATGAAGTCCGCTACGATCAGGAAATAACCCGGAAACTTCATCCGCTCGATCACGCCCAATTCGAAATCGAGACGGTCGCGATAATCCTGTTCGGTGAGCCCCGGTGCAGGACCATGGACGGCGAGACGCGCAGCCAAACCTTCTTCCGCCATGGCGCGCAACGCTGCGCTTTCATCCGTATCGCCTTGCGTGAAGCGCGGCAGGATCGGCTTGCGCGTACGCGGACGATACGCACAGCGCATCGCAATCTCGACCGTATTGGCTGCCGCCTCCGGTAAATCAGAAAAAAGCTTCTGCATCGCCGCACGCGATTTGAACGCGTGATCCGGTGTTACCTTCCGCCGATCCGGATCGGTGACGAGACGCCCTTCGGCGATGGCGAGCAACGCATCATGCGCTGCATGATCTTTCGAATCCGCAAAATAGACCGCATTGGTGCCGACAATCGGAATGTTTTTGTCATAGGCGAGGTCGAGCAATGCCCCTTCGACGCGGCGTTCGCCATCGCGCTCATGCCGCTGCAATTCGACATAGAGGCGATCGTCAAACGCCTCCGACAATGTTGCAAGCCGGTCGCGCGCAAGATCGCGCTGACCATCGCGCAAGGCGCGGTCGATCATGCCATCGGGACCGCCGGTGAGGCAGAGGATTCCTTCATTCAACTCCAGAACTTTTGCCAATGGCACATGTGGCGGCTCGCCTGCCGGCACATCCACATAGGCCATCGACCCAAGCCGCATGAGATTGGCGTAGCCTTCTTCTGTCGCAGCCAAAAGCAACAGCGAAGGCCTGACATAGCGCACGAGCTGGCGCGCATTGGGCTGATGGTCCCCGGGCTCGACGGACAGCGTGATGCCGATAATCGGCTGAATGCCTGCACCGGCCATCTTCTCAGAAAATTCGAGAGCACCGAAGAGATTATTCGTATCCGTCAATGCCAGCGCGGGCATCTGATCCTTGAGCGCAAGCTTTTTCAACTCGTCGATCTTCAAAGCGCCTTCCAGCAGCGAAAACGACGAATGCACATTGAGGTGAACGAAACCGACCTCGCTCAGAATACGCGCCATCGCCCTCTCCTCACGCGAGTTCGACGACGAGACCGTCGGCGATCGTGACCCGGCGATCCATCCGCGAAGCCAGTTCGAGATTATGCGTCGCCACAATGGCGGCGAGCCCCGAAACGCGCACCAGCGTCATCAAGGTTTCGAACACATGGCCGGACGTCTTCGGATCGAGATTGCCCGTCGGTTCATCAGCCAGCAAAAGCCCCGGCCCATTCGCAACAGCACGCGCAATGGCGACACGTTGCTGTTCGCCCCCCGAAAGTTCGCTTGGCCGATGCGTGAGGCGTTCAGCAAGACCGAGATAGCTGAGCAATTCCGACCCGCGCTTTGAGGCTTCTGCCTTGCTCAATCCACGGATGAGCTGCGGTAACATCACATTTTCAAGCGCGGTGAATTCCGGCAGCAGATGATGCGATTGGTAGATGAAACCGATGGACAGACGGCGCAAACGTGTACGCGCCTCGTCATCGAGGTCAACCGTACCTTGCGCGTTGATATAGACTTCCCCGGCATCGGGTTTTTCGAGGAGGCCTGCAATCTGCAAGAGCGTCGACTTGCCAGAGCCTGAAGGTGCGATCAGGGCAACCGATTGGCCCGGCCAAATTGCAAGATCGGCACCGCGCAGGACGTGCAATTCACGCTCGGCATCATGGAAACGACGCTCGATCTTCGCACAGTAAAGGACAGGATCGGGGATCGCCTCACTCATAGCGAAGGGCCTCCACCGGATCGAGTTTCGCCGCTCGCCAAGCCGGATAGAGTGTGGCCAGCAACGACAACACCAGTGCCATCGTAACGACAACAGCGACTTCACGTGGATCCACGACAGACGGCAACCGGCTCAAAAAATAGAACTCCGCCGGAAACAGATTGGTGTTCGTCATGCGTGAGATGAAGGAGCGGATCGATTCAACATTGAGGCTGATAAGAAGACCGAGCAGAAAACCCGCCAACGTTCCCGCAACGCCGATGGCGGCTCCTGTAATCAGGAACACGCGCATGATCGCACCTTTCGTGGCACCCATGGTGCGCAAAATGGCGATGTCGCTGCTCTTGTCCTTCACCAACATGATAAGCCCGGAAATGATGTTCATCGCCGCAACCAGAACGATCAAGGTGAGGATCAAGAACATCACATTGCGTTCAACCTCGAGCACACCAAAAAAGGTGCGATTCCGCATCCGCCAATCGGTGACAAGGATCGGCCGCTCGATATTGGCATCGATAGCCGCTTTCGCCGGTTCGATCCGATCGGCATTATCGAGAAACACCTCAACCACGTTTACATCACCGTCGCGGTTGAAATAAGCCTGCGCCTCGGTGAGCGGCATGTAGACGAAGGCGGAATCGAATTCCGACATGCCCACTTCATAAACGGCAATCACCGGATAGGATTTGATCCGCGGCGTGGTACCGAACGGCGTCTGCGCGCCACGCGGTGCTGTCAACGTGATGGAATCGCCGGGACGAATAAACAGGTTTTCTGCAAGACGCCGCCCGATGGCAACACCGCCACGATTATCGAAATCGTCGAGCGAACCGGCGCGAATATTGTTGGCGATCGAGGGAATGCGTTCGATGTCTTTGCCGCGCACCCCGCGCACCAACACTCCGCCCGCATTGGCGGGGGACGAAGCGAGCGCTTGGCCTTCCACCATGGGAAACGCCAGCTTTACGCCGGGAATCTTGTTCAAAACATCGGTGATCTCGGCATAATCGGTCATCGGCTTGTCGATGCCGGCGACGAAAATATGGCCATTGATGCCAACGATCTTGTCGAGCAGCTCCTTGCGAAAACCGTTCATCACCGAAAGCACGATGATGAGCGTGGCGACGCCCAGCATGATCCCGGCAAAGGAAAATCCAGCGATGACAGAGATGAACCCTTCGCGGCGGCGCGCACGCAAATAGCGTAACGCCACCATCCACTCGAAGAGCGAGAAAGGTTTTGTTCCCGTCGGCACGTCCTGCGCCATCGAGCGCCTACCCTCTCATGTTAAGCGGACAAAATTGCCACAGCATCTTCCAACGCAACGAGTTGGCGCGAACCGTCGGTCCGGCGTTTCAACTCGATCTTGCCTTCGGCGAGCCCCTTCGGTCCGACAACGGCCTGCCAAGGCAGACCGATCAGATCCGCCGTTGCGAATTTCGCCCCAGGACGTTCATCGGTATCGTCATAGAGAACGTCAATGCCGCGCGCTTCCAGCGCATGATAGAGCGTCTCACACGCTGAATCGGTGGCCTGATCGCCAGCTTTAAGATTGAGAATACCTACCTTGAACGGCGCAATAGCTTCCGGCCAGATGATGCCGCCATCATCATGGCTTGCCTCGATCACAGCCGCAATCAAGCGCGACGGGCCAATTCCGTAAGAGCCCATATGAACAGGCACGTCCTGCCCGTCCGGCCCTTTTACGACAGCATTCATCGGCAGCGAATATTTCGTCCCGAAATAGAAGATATGACCGACCTCGATGCCGCGCGCTGACACACGATCATCGCTTGGCATTTTATCGAAGGCTCCGGCATCGTGCATTTCGGACGTTGCGGCATAAGGCGTCGTCCATTTCTTGACGATCGATTCAAGGCCCGCGACATCGTCAAAATTCGTATCAGCTGGCGGCACCTGATAATCGAGGAACGCCTTGTCGCAGAACACTTCGCTTTCGCCTGTAGAAGCGAGGATGATAAATTCATGGCTCATGTCGCCGCCGATCGGTCCGCTTTCCGCCCGCATCGGAATCGCAGTGAGGCCGAGGCGATGGAACGTACGCAGATAGGCTACGAACATTTTGTTGTAAGAATGGCGCGCGCCTGCTTGGTCGAGGTCGAACGAATAAGCGTCCTTCATCAGAAATTCGCGCGAGCGCATTACGCCGAAGCGCGGCCGCACTTCGTCACGGAACTTCCACTGGATGTGATAGAGATTGAGCGGCACATCCTTGTAGGATTTCACATAGGACCGGAAGATGTCGGTGATCATCTCCTCATTCGTCGGTCCATAGAGCATGTCACGTTCATGCCGATCCTTAATACGCAGCATTTCCTTGCCATAAGCATCGTAGCGTCCGCTCTCGCGCCATAAATCGGCCGATTGGATCGTCGGCATCAAAAGCTCAATCGCTCCAGAACGGTTCTGTTCCTCGCGGATGATAGCGTTCACCTTGTCGAGCACACGCAAGCCCAGCGGCAACCAAGAATAGGAACCCGCCGCTTGTTGGCGGATCAGCCCGGCGCGCAACATCAGCCGGTGCGAAATAATCTCCGCTTCCTTGGGCGTTTCACGGAGAATGGGCAAGAAGTAGCGGGACAGGCGCATGGAATCACCGGAGAATCAAAGCGGCTAGCCCTTGCCAGCCCACAGCCCCATGAAACGCATCATCGGCCAAAAAACAAGGCGGCTGAGCAGTCCCCAAACTGAGCGGCCCCTGTCGGTCTTGCCGTAAAATTCGGCAATTGTTTTTGGATTGCGACATTTTGAAGCGTCACTATGCTTAAACAGGTGACAGCTATGCGAATACCGGTTAAACCTTTGGCATTGGAGCGAAAAGAGCCTATCCGGATGTAGATTCGGTGGGGCCGACGGTCCAGGTCTCGGGAGGACACCTCGTGTGACCTTCGTCTCTCCGGAAAACCGGGGATTTAGCGAGGCGCCTTAAAGGCGACGGCGGCGAAGGCTGTGGGGAACATTTAAACTTTCAAAAGGCAGGGCTTCGGTCCTGCCTTTTTTCTGTGCAAATTTCGGTCACCACTGGATCAGATTGGAGCCGTACCAGACCGCCAGAAAAACGGGGATCGAAACGAGGGTCGTGAGCAGGACCTTGTAGCCCATCTGGGCTTTTGCCGGTGCACCAATCTCTGAACCCGGCACAACCTCCCCCGCCTCCTCCTGGCTGCGGACCCCGATGGGCAGAATGGCAAACAGCGTTAGCCACCAGATAATGAAATAGAGCGCTATGCCACCGGTGATTGTCATGCTCAGACCTGCTCCAACTCAACAAGCGTGCCGTTGAAATCCTTCGGATGCAGGAACAGCACGAGCTTGCCATGGGCGCCGATCTTCGGCTCGCCATCGCCTAATACGCGAGCCCCCTGAGCCTTTAATCGTTCGCGCGCCGCCAAAATATCTTCAACTTCGTAGCAAATGTGGTGGATGCCGCCATCGGCGTTCCGCTCGAGAAATTTAGCGATCGGCGAGCCCTCCCCCAAGGGTTCAAGCAACTCAACCTTGGTGTTCGGCAACTCAACGAAAACGACGGTCACGCCATGTGCCGGCTGAGGCAAAGGCGCAGACACTTTGGCGCCCAGCGTGTCGCGATAAAGTGCCGTCGCCGCCGAGAGATCCTTCACCGCAATCGCAACATGGTTGAGACGTCCGATCATCGCACCCTCCAGCCTATCCGCTAAACATTCACTACAAGAACGTGGCAGACAGGCTTTTTGCCCCAACGCTCTGCGACGGTGCCGCGGACAGCTCGTTCTACAGCCGTTTCCACACGCTCCGGATCGCGCCTTTTGCCGCGCGGCAATCCGTCGAGTGTCGCGATGACAGCATCTTCGATGATGCCATCGAACATATCGCCATTGCTGGCACGCTCCGGCAATCCCGAAATGTCGAAGGTCGGATCGCCTGCAAGTTCGCCACGCGCATCAAGCGCGAGCGCCACGGAAATGATGCCGCCGAATGACAGTCGCCGCCGTTCCTGAACCGCCGGATCAGCAGCATCGGTGATGATGTTTCCATCCTTGTTCAGACGACCAAACGTCACTTCATCGATGATGGCCGGAGTCCCCGGCGACAATGCCACCAACTCACCATCGGTCGCTTCGATGACATGAGGCACGCCAAGCTTGCGCGCGAGCTTGGCATGTTCGTGCAGATGATAGGGCTCGCCATGAGCGGGAATGGCAATTTGTGGCTTCACCCATGCATACATCTGCTCAAGTTCACCGCGGCGCGGATGGCCGGAAACATGCACCAAGCCATCGCGATCTGTAATGACATCAATGCCCATGCGCGTTAGCCCGTTGATGATTTTACCGACGGCCTTTTCATTGCCCGGAATTGTCCGCGACGAGAATATGGCTAGATCGCCCGGCGCGAGTGCGATCGCGGGATGCTGCTCCTCGGCCACACGGGCCATCGCGGCGCGCGGCTCACCCTGACTTCCGGTCAGAAGGAGAACCACTTTGTGGCGTGGAAGGTAAGAAAAGGCATCGGCCGACTTAAACGGCGGCAAGCCATCGAGCATACCGAGTTCGCGCGATACTTGGATGACGCGATCCATCGCACGGCCCACGACCACAACTTCACGATTGTTTGCAGCGGCGGCTTCGGCGACGGAACGGATCCGCGCCACGTTGGACGCAAAGGTCGTAACCGCAACACGCGCCTTCGCCTGACCGATGATCTCGGCTAAGGATTTCGAGACATCCGCTTCGCTGGGGCTGATGCCTTCCCGATTCACATTGGTTGAATCGCATACAAGCGCGAGCACACCCTGATCGCCCAATGCGCGGAAGCGTTCCTCGTCAGTTGTCCACCCGACGACAGGTGTTTTGTCGATCTTCCAATCGCCGCTGTGGACGATCACGCCTGCCGGCGTCTTGATGGCGAGCGCCGTTGATTCTGGAATAGAATGCGCAACACGGACCATTTCGATATTGAACGGCCCGCAATCGAACGGCTTGCCCGGCTCCACAACGGTGATCGGAATGGGCTTTGCGCCCGGCTCTTGAAATCGGCGCACTTCCAAAAGATCGGCCGCAAATTGCGTGGCATAAAGCGGTGCTTTGAGGCGTGGCCATAAATCCATCACCGCACCGATATGGTCTTCATGCGCATGGGTGATGATAATCCCTTTCAACCGATCCTTCTGCGTTTCAATGAAGCGCAGATCGGGCAGGTAGAGATCGACACCGGGTGCTTCCGGCCCGGCAAATGCCACGCCGCAATCAACCAAAATCCATTCGCGATTTTTCTTCGGACCGTATCCGTAAAGCGCGGCATTCATGCCGATTTCGCCGAGCCCGCCAAGCGGGAGAAATACGAGTTCGGAATCGTCTTTGGCCATCAGGCGGAAAGTCCTCTTGATTGAGGCGGCAGAAAAAACACATCGCCCGCCAAAACGGTCTCAAGCCCCTCGGCACCTTCCAGCACCAAGCGGCCATCTTCGTCGATATCACGAAATAGCCCTTCGCGCGCGCTTTCGCCGGTACGCACGCGAATCCACTCTCCACGTCCGGCTGCGCGCGCCAGCCAAGCCTTGCGGACGAGCGCAAAATGCGCGCCGCGGTCCCATAAGCTCAGCGCTTCGGCCATCCGCATCGAGAGTCGCTCAAATACCATGTCCGGCGTGGCTGCAGCGCCCTTGGCAGTCAGATCGGTTGCTTCATAAGGCGTATCGCTGGGATGGCTAACGCAATTCACGCCCATGCCGATCACGGCATAGTTTGTGCCCTGCCCGATACTGCCCTCAATGAGCAGACCGGCCACCTTGGCACGGTCGAGTAAAAGATCGTTCGGCCATTTGATCGTGAGACGGTCGGCTGTGACGCCCGTCACATCGGTAATGGCATGATGAAGCGCAAGCCCGGCCACGAAACCGAGTTGCGGCGCATGGCGCGGCTCGCAAGGATTAGCCAGAGCAAGGCTCGCATACAGATTGCCGACGGGCGAAGACCAAACCCGGCCATGACGACCGCGCCCTGCATTTTGCTGCCGCGCGACAACCCAATGGCAGACGCCCAAGCCCTGTCGGACGCAATCGAGTGCTTCATCATTGGTTGAGCCAATGGCGTCGAAGACACCAAGGCTCATGCCGAAAGAAACAGCCTCGGATGCGAGCTGCACGTCAGAAGAGCGACTTGGCGGCGGCTGACGCCGCAGAAACGAGCGGCGCCGGATAGAGCCAGAAGAGCAAGGTGAAAACAGCCGACACGCCGATGACACCCTGCAAGATGCCGCCCATCGGTTCGAAGCTTTCCTTCGCCTCGTCGAAATACATAACCTTGACGACACGCAGGTAATAGAAAGCACCGACCGCCGATGTGAGCACACCGATGATGGCGAGCGCATAAAGCTTGGCTTCAACGGCCGCGACGAAAACGTACCATTTCGCGAAGAAACCCGCGAGCGGGGGAATGCCAGCCAGCGAGAACATCAGCATTGCGAGCGCAAACGCCATGCCGGGATTGGTGCGACCAAGACCGGCGAGATCGTCGATCTTCTCGACATAGCCATCCTTCGTGCGCATCGCCAATAGACAGGCGAAGACGCCGAGCGTCGTGACGAGATAGATGGCCATATAAACCGCGACGCCAGCGACGCCATTCGACGAGCCCGCCGAAAGACCGACAAGGGCATAACCCATATGTCCAATCGATGAATAGGCTAGAAGCCGCTTCAGATTGGCCTGCCCGATCGCAGCAAATGCGCCCAGGCCCATCGACGCAATTGCGACGAAAACGATGATCTGCTGCCATTGCGCAGTGATCGATGGGAAGGCCTGCATGACGATGCGCACGAGCAGCGCCATCGCGGCAATCTTCGGCGCACCGGCAAAAAACGCCGTCACAGGGGTCGGCGCACCTTCGTAAACGTCCGGCGTCCACATATGGAACGGCACAGCGGAAATCTTGAAGGACAGACCAGCAAGAATGAACGCCAATCCGAAGACTACGCCCGTCGAACCCTGGCCTTTAAGCGCGGCTGAAATCTGCGCAAAACCCACCGAGCCGGTGAAGCCATAAACGAGTGAAGCGCCGTAAAGCAACATGCCTGAGGACAAAGCGCCAAGAACGAAATACTTAAGGCCCGCTTCGGTGGCCCGCGTATTGTCGCGATCGATGGCTGCAATGACGTAAAGCGACAGCGACGACAACTCGAGGCCGAGATAAAGCGCGATCAGATCGGACGCAGAAATCATCATCATGATGCCCAGCGTCGATGTCACCACGAGGATCGGGAATTCGAACCGGGACTCCCCGATGCGCTGGAAATACCCCCCGGCCATCAACAAGACCGTAGCGCCGCCGATGATCGCTGCAATCTTCATGAAGCGCGCAAACGCATCGACCACGAATGCGCCGTTGAACGTGACAGTCGTCGCTGCTGGCTGCAGCAGCACAAGAATGGCCGCGCCTATCAAGGCTACGAAGGCGACACCCGTTACAGCACCTGTTGATTGTTCGCCGCGAAATGCGCCGATCAAAACAAGCACAAGCGCCGTGATGGCCAGCAGCAATTCCGGCAAGGCCGGAGCGAGATTGGGAAAGGAGGCCAGAGCATTCGGCATGGCGCGGTCCTTAATGAACGGTGATCGCAGCGGTCTTCACCGCGGCGAGAGCAGCTTGAGTATGCTGGAGAAGCGCGCTCGTCGGCGCAGCGAACACATCGAGGATCGGACCCGGCTGCACGCCATAATAGATCGTCAGCACGACGAGTGGCGCGAGAAGACCGATTTCACGCGGCGTGAGGTCGGAGATGTTCTTCAAGCTCGGCTTTTCGAGCGGGCCGAACATCACTCGGGCATAGAGCCAGAGCGCATAGCACGCCGACAGGATCACCCCGGTTGTCGCAACGAAGGCAACCCAAGTATTGGCGCGGAACGCACCAAGCAGTGTGAGGAATTCGCCGACGAAACCAGATGTACCCGGCAAACCCACATTGGCCATGGTGAACACCATGAACGCGACCGCATAACGCGGCATCCTTTGTGTAAGCCCACCATAAGCCGCGATTTCTCGGGTATGCATCCGGTCGTAAACGACCCCAACGCATAAGAACAATGCACCCGATACGATGCCATGGCTGATCATCTGATACATGGCACCTTGGATGCCCTGCTCTGTCAGCGTGAAAAGCCCCATCGTCACGAAGCCCATATGAGCAACAGACGAATAAGCAATCAGCTTTTTCATATCGTCTTGCATCATCGCAACAAGCGATGTGTAGACGATCGCAATCACCGACATCGCGAAGACGAGCGGCGCGAAATACACCGACGCATCCGGGAACATCGGGATCGAGAAGCGGATGAAACCGTAACCGCCCATCTTCAGCAGAATGGCAGCGAGGATCACTGAACCCGCCGTCGGCGCTTCAACGTGAGCATCCGGCAACCAAGTGTGCACCGGCCACATTGGCATCTTCACCGCAAACGATGCAAAGAAAGCAAGCCAGAGCCACGTCTGCATCTCGACCGGGAATTTATACTTGAGAAGCGCAACAATGTCCGTCGTGCCTGCCGTCCAATACATCACCATGATCGCGATGAGCATCAACAGCGAACCGATGAGCGTGTAGAGGAAGAATTTGAAGCTGGCATAAATGCGGCGCTTGCCGCCCCAAATACCGATGATCAAGAACATCGGAATGAGGCCCGCTTCGAAGAACAGGTAGAACAACACGAGATCCAATGCCGCGAAAACGCCAATCATCAGCGCTTCCAGCACGAGGAACGCGATCATGTATTCCTTCACGCGTTTCTCAACCGAAACCCACGACGCCACGATGCAGAACGGCATGAGGAAGGTCGTGAGCAGAATGAACGGCATCGAAAAACCGTCCACGCCGAGCTTGAAGGTGATCTTATCCGACAGCCAGCTGGATTCTTCGACGAGTTGGAACGCAGCGCTCGACGGGTCGAACTTATTCCAAGCCACCATCGAAAGAATAAAGGTGGCCAGCGTCGTGAAGAGCGCAATCCAACGAATATTGCGCAAGCCCGCTTCGTCGCTCTTCATCATGAGGATGAAAAGCGAACCGATCAGTGGCAGGACGATCAGTCCGGAGAGGAGATGGGACGACATTAGTGTGCTCCCCCGAACATGTACCAAGTGACGAACAGCGCAACACCCATCAGCATCGCGAAAGCGTAGTGATAGATGTAACCGGTCTGCAGACGCACAACGGCATGCGTCACATCGATAACGCGTGCAGAAATCCCGTCTGGACCGAGCCCGTCAATGACCGCGCCATCGCCCTTCTTCCAAAGGAAGCGGCCAATCGCCTTCGCCGGACGCACGAAAAGGAAATCGTACAATTCGTCGAAATACCATTTGTTGAGCAGGAAACGGTAGAGGATGGGCTGGCTCTTCGCGAGCGCGACAGGCAGCGCGGGGTTTTTCACATAGAAGAGCCAGCTAAGCGCAAAACCGAGCACCATCGCAACGAAGGGTGACAGCTTCACCCAAGTCGGCACTTCATGCATCTCGTGCAGGATATGATTGTCCTTGCCGGTAAAGAGCGCACCTTTCCAGAAGGCATCATAACCGGCACCGATAAACGGCCCTGCAAAGATAAAGCCCGCAAGCAATGCACCCACGCCCAACATGGCGAGCGGGATCAACATCACGATGGGCGATTCATGCGGTTCATGGCTGCCATGTCCATGCGGCTCAGCATGGGCGTGATCGTCAGCATCGCCATGATCATGATGATCAGCATGATCATTATGCGCCGTGCCATGGCCCCAACGCGGCGCGCCGGTGAAGGTCAGGAAATAAAGACGCCATGAATAGAAAGATGTCATGAACGCCGAAAGGACGAGCAGAAGGAAAGCATAAGTCTGGCCGGGCGTATGCGACGCAAACGCGCTCTCAATGATCGCATCCTTGGAATAGAAACCGGCCGTGAAAGGGAAGCCCGTTAACGCGAGCGTGCCAATCGTCATCATCGCAGCCGTGAACGGGATCTTGCTCTGCAAACCGCCCATATGCCGCATGTCTTGCTCATGATGCATCGCATGGATGACCGAGCCCGCACCCAAGAACAACAGAGCCTTGAAGAAAGCATGCGTGAAGAGATGGAAAATCCCTGCACTATATGCACCCACACCGAGCGCAACGAACATGTAGCCAAGCTGAGAGCATGTCGAATAGGCGATCACGCGCTTGATGTCGTTTTGAACGAGGCCAACGGTCGCAGCGAAAAAAGCCGTCGTTGCACCGACGATGATGACCACGCTGAGCGCCGTCTGCGAAAGCTCGAACAAGGGCGACAGACGGGCCACCATGAACACGCCGGCTGTCACCATTGTAGCAGCGTGAATGAGTGCCGACACCGGTGTCGGGCCTTCCATCGCGTCCGGCAACCAGGTGTGCAGGAGGAATTGCGCCGATTTGCCCATCGCACCCATGAAAAGCAGCAGACAGGCGATCGTCGCGGCGTTCCAATCATAGCCGATGAAATGGAAGGTTTGCGTCGCAAGCGGGGCCAGTTTCGCAAACACTTCGTCATAAGCAACTGAGCCTGTCAGCACGAAGACAAGGAAAATGCCAAGCGCAAAGCCGAAATCGCCGACGCGGTTGACGATGAAGGCCTTCATGGCTGCTTTCACCGCCGACGGCTTCTGATACCAGAAACCGATGAGAAGATAGGATGCAAGGCCGACGCCTTCCCAACCGAAGAACATCTGCACGAGATTATCCGACGTCACCAACATCAACATCGCGAAGGTGAAAAGCGACAGATAGGCGAAAAAACGTGGACGATGCGGATCTTCGTGCATGTACCCGATCGAATAGAGATGCACGAGCGCCGACACTGTGTTGACGACGACAAGCATCACGGCGGTCAGCGTATCGACGCGCAGCGCCCATTCCACTTTGAGGGTACCTGAAGTCATCCAATTCGTGAGAACGACCTTGTAGGCGCCGGCACCGAAGCCGACTTGTACGAAGACGATCCACGACATTACGGCGGCAACGCCTAGCAAAAGCGTGGTGATAAATTCGCTCGGACGCGGCCCGATGAAACGACCGAACAATCCGGCAATCAAAAAGCCGAGAAGCGGAAGAAAGACGATGGCCTGAATCATGATCCGCTCAGCCCTTCATCGAGTTAATGTCTTCGACCGCGATGGACCCGCGGTTACGATAGAAGGCGACGAGAATGGCCAGCCCAATGGCCGCCTCTGCCGCCGCGACGGTGAGTATGAGAAGCGCGAACACTTGGCCGACGAGATCGCCGCCGAAGGTGGAAAATGCGACGAGGTTGATGTTGACCGCCAGGAGAATGAGTTCAACCGACATCAGAATGACGATCACGTTCTTCCGGTTGATGAAGATGCCGAACACGCCGAGCGTGAACAGGATCGCGGCAACCGTCAGATAATGGCTGAGACCGATGACCATGCCCGATCCTCCTTACAGGCCCTGCCGGGAGGTGACTTTTTTCACCTCCATGGCCGTGGCTTTGGTGCGCGCCACTTGATCGGCGATGTTCTGCCGCTTCACGCCAGGCTTGTGGCGGAGCGTCAGCACAATGGCGCCGATCATAGCCACGAGGAGCACCATCCCCGCCGCCTGGAAGAAATAAACATATTGCGTGTAGAGAACCCGCCCGATCGCTTCGGTATTCGAGATTATAAGATCGCCCGGCTGCGCCGCCGGAGCAGGCTTCACCATGCCATGGCCGGTGGCCCAAGTACCGACAATCAGAACGAGCTCTATTAGGAAGATGATCGCAACCAAACCACCGATCGGGAGATAATTGAGAAAACCCTGACGCAGTTCGGCAAAATCGACGTCGAGCATCATGACGACGAACAAGAAGAGAACCGCGACCGCCCCGACATAGACGACCACGAGGATCATTGCCAAGAACTCAGCGCCCATCAGCAAGAACAGGCCCGCCGCATTGACGAAGGTGAGAATGAGAAAGAGCACCGAATGAACGGGGTTCTTGGCCGCGACGACCATAAAGGCCGAGGCGACCGCGATGGCCGAAAACACATAGAAGAAAAAACCGGCGGCGTTCATACCAAAGCCCTCACCGCCACTTCGCGTCTTGGACAATGTTGCGCGCGATTTCGCGCTCCCACCGTGCCCCGTTCGCCAGCAGCTTATCTTTGTCGTAGAAAAGTTCTTCGCGCGTTTCCGTCGCGAATTCGTAATTCGGACCTTCCACGATCGCATCGACCGGGCAAGCTTCCTGACAGAATCCGCAATAAATGCACTTCGTCATGTCGATGTCGTAACGTGTTGTCCGCCGTGTGCCATCGTTGCGGCGTGGACCAGCTTCGATGGTGATCGCTTGGGCAGGGCAAATCGCCTCGCAAAGCTTGCACGCGATGCAGCGCTCTTCACCATTCGGATAGCGGCGTAGCGCATGTTCGCCGCGAAACCGCGGCGAAACCGGGTTCTTTTCGAACGGATAATTGATCGTCGCCTTCGGTTTGAAAAAATAGCGCATCGACAGAAAGAACGCCGATACGAACTCCGTCAAAAAGAGCGATTTCGCAGCCTGATCCAGTCTCATCTCAGCCTCGCGGAAGACGTCGCCGTCTTCGTTCTCCGTTCATTGTCCGGCGATGGTTTGCCCGAGCAGGTAACCCGCCACTGGGAATGCACCAACCGTCATCACAAAGAAGATCACCCTCATCAGGCGGATCTTCCTCTCGAAACCCTCACGCTCCTCACCTTCGGAGCGATCCAGTTTCCGTAATTTTCCTTCGACCACACCGGACAAGATCCGGTAGTCAAGCCAACCCAGACCAAGGCCGATCACAGCCCCGATCAGTCCTGGCAGCGACAAGCTCATGAGCCCGGCGCCCAACCCGTATATTGCAGCACGCCCGCGACGATGATCACCATCGCAAGGGAGAGCGGCAGAAACACTTTCCAGCCAAGACGCATCAGCTGGTCATAGCGGTAACGCGGCACGAACGCCTTCACCATCGCGAAGAGGAAGAAGACGAAGCTCACCTTGACGATGAACCAGATGACGCCCGGCACCATGTTGAACGGTGCGACATCAACCGGCGGCAACCAGCCGCCAAGGAAAAGGATCGTCGTCAGCGCGCACATCGTCATGATCGCAACGTATTCGCCGAGCATGAACAGAAGATAAGGCGTCGACGAATACTCAACCATGAAGCCCGCAACGAGTTCGGACTCCGCTTCCGGCAAATCAAAAGGCGGGCGGTTCGTCTCGGCTAACGCCGAGATGAAAAAGATCACGAACATCGGAAAGAGCGGCAGCCAGAACCAGCTGAACAGCCCGTATTGCCCGCGCTGCGCTTCGACGATGTCAGTCAGATTCAACGAACCCACGCAGAGCAGCACCGTGATGATGACGAAGCCGATCGAGACTTCGTAAGACACCATCTGTGCCGCCGAGCGCAGCGCGCCGAGGAATGGATATTTCGAGTTCGAAGCCCAGCCGCCCATAATGACGCCATAAACGCCGAGCGACGAGATCGCGAAAATATACAGAATGCCGACATTGATGTCGGCCATCGCCCACCCGGCATTGACGGGCACCACGGCCCAAGCCGCGAGTGCGAGAACTGTCGTAACAAGCGGCGCTAGCAGAAACACGCCCTTGTTCGCGCCGGACGGAATCACAGGCTCCTTGAGCAGGAACTTGCCGAAATCGGCAAAGCTCTGCATCAGTCCCCACGGACCGACAACATTCGGACCACGCCGCAATTGCACCGCCGCCCAAATCTTGCGGTCAGCGTAGAGTGCAAAAGCAATGTAGATCAGAAGCGCTGACATCAGCACGACGCTTTTAAGCACCAGAAGACCGACATCGAGCAAGGCCGACACGAAGGAATTGTCCATCACCTGTCTCCTTACTCAGCCGCCACAGGCAGCGCGCCGGGCGCGAGCGCCGCACACTCAGCCATCACAGCCGAAGCACGTGCGATCGGGTTGGTGAAATAGAAATCCTTCACCGCGCTCTTGAACGGCAACGCATCCACCGCCCCACCCTTTTGCGCGAGTGCTGTTACAGCATTCGCGTCGGAGGGTGGGATCTGATCGATCATCGCCATCGACGGATGGGCTGCGTAAAGCGCAGCGCGCAAACCGCCGAGATTGTCGAACGGCAAAGTTTTGCCGAGCACCTCCGAAAGCGCGCGCAAGATCGCCCAATCTTCACGCGCATCGCCCGGCGGGAACGCCGCGCGAAGCGCTAACTGCACACGACCTTCCGTGTTCACATAAGTGCCGGATTTTTCAGTATAGGCCGCACCCGGAAGGATCACATCGGCGCGATGCGCACCGCTATCACCATGTGTGCCCTGATAGATCACGAACGTACCCGGTGCGATTTCGACCTCATCAGCGCCGAGATTGAACAGCACATCGACGCCGCCCTTGGCCATCGCCGCCGCATCCTTACCGCCCGCGCCCGGCACGAAACCGAGATCGAGCGCCCCGGCACGCGCCGCCGCCGTATGAAGCACTGCAAAGCCGTTCCAATCCGCTGACGCTGCACCAGAATTGACGGCAATTTTCGCCGCCATGGCCAGAACAGCCGCGCCATCGGCGCGCGTCAACGCGCCTTGACCGACAATGATCAGCGGCTTCTTCGCATCCTTCAACACTTGCGCAAACGCATGCGAGCCATTGGCAATCGCCGACAGCGTATCACCGCCCGTGCCAAGCCGCTCAACATCATAAGTGAGATCGGATGCTTCGCCGACGAGCGCAATGCGAACCGGGCCCGAACGCCAACGCTTGCGAAGGCGCGCGTTCAACACGGAAGCCTCACGGCGCGGGTCGGTTCCAACTAACAGAATGGCATCCGCTTCTTCGATACCCGCAATCGACGCATTAAAGAGATAGGACGCGCGGCCAAGCGACGGATCGAGCTTCGTTCCGTCCTGACGCGCATCGATATTCGTCACACCAAGCGACGTCATCAAAGTTTTGAGCGCGAACAGATCCTCGACGCTGACAAGATCGCCGGCAATCGCACCCATCCGTTCCGCCGGAACACCCTTGACCTTTGCAGCAATCGCAGCAAACGCCTCATGCCAGCTGGCCGGGCGCAACTTTCCGTGCTCGCGCACATAAGGCCGGTCGAGCCGTTGCGTCCGCAATCCGTCCCAGACAAAACGCGTTTTGTCCGAAATCCATTCCTCATTCACCGCCTCGTTGAGCCGCGGCAAAATGCGCAGCACATCGCGGCCACGCGCGTCAACACGGATCGACGATCCAACCGCATCCATCACGTCGATGGACTCCGTCTTCGTCAATTCCCACGGACGCGCCATGAACTCATAGGGCCTCGAAGTAAGAGCACCGACCGGGCAAAGGTCGATGACATTGCCCTGTAATTCCGAACCCATCGCGCGCTCGAGATAGGTTGTGATTTCCATATCTTCTCCGCGGCCGATCGCACCGAGATCCGGCACACCAGCGATTTCCGTCGTAAAGCGGACGCAACGCGTGCATTGGATGCAGCGGTTCATCTGCGTCTTGACGAGCGGGCCGATATATTTGTTTTCGACTGCGCGCTTGTTCTCGGCAAAGCGCGTCGTGTCGATGCCATAGGCCATCGCTTGGTCTTGGAGATCGCACTCGCCGCCCTGATCGCAGATCGGGCAATCGAGCGGATGGTTGATCAGCAGGAATTCCATCACCCCTTCGCGGGCCTTCTTCACCATCGGTGAATTGGTGAAAACGACCGGAGGTTCGCCATTCGGCCCGGGGCGCAGATCCTTCACAGCCATCGCGCAGGAAGCGGCAGGCTTCGGCGGACCGCCCTTCACCTCGACAAGGCACATGCGGCAATTGCCGGCAATCGACAGACGCTCGTGAAAACAGAAGCGGGGAATTTCAGCGCCCGCTTCCTCACACGCCTGCAACAGCGTGTAATCAGCCGGGACGTCGAGCTCTTTGCCGTCGACAATGATCTTCGCCATGTCGCTTACTCCGCCGCCACGCGCACCGGTTCACTATGCGGATTAGCTGCATAGTCATCGATGCGTTTTTCGATTTCGTGACGGAAATGCGTGATGAGGCCCTGGATCGGCCATGCTGCCGCATCGCCGAGCGCGCAGATCGTGTGACCTTCGATCTGCTTCGTGACATCAAGCAGCATGTCGATTTCGCGCTTCTGCGCTCGTCCCTCGGCCATGCGGTTGAGCACGCGCCACATCCAACCCGTGCCTTCACGACACGGCGTGCATTGGCCGCAGCTTTCATGCTTGTAGAAATAAGAGATCCGCGCGATCGCGCGCACGATATCTGTCGACTTGTCCATCACGATCACGGCCGCCGTGCCGAGACCCGAACGCAATTTCTGCAGCGAGTCGAATTCCATCGGCGTGTCGATGATCTGATCCGCCGGCACCATGCGCACCGACGAACCACCGGGAATGACCGCCAACAGATTATCCCACCCGCCGCGCACGCCGCCACAATGCCGATCGATCAACTCACGGAACGGAATTCCCATCGCCTCTTCGACATTGCAGGGCTTGTTGACATGGCCCGACACGCAAAAGAGTTTCGTTCCGACATTGTTTGGGTTTCCGATTGACGAGAACCATGCCGCACCACGCCGCAGGATCGTGCCTGAAACCGCAATCGACTCAACATTGTTCACCGTCGTCGGGCAGCCATAAAGGCCCATATTCGCTGGGAATGGCGGCTTCAGGCGCGGCATCCCCTTTTTGCCTTCGAGGCTTTCAAGCAGCGCGGTTTCTTCACCGCAAATGTAAGCGCCCGCGCCATGGGCGACATAAATATCGAACGGCCACCCATGGACATTGTCCTTGCCAACAAGCTTGGCCGCATAGGCTTCATCGACAGCGCGCTGCAACGCTTCGCGCTCGGCAATGTATTCGCCGCGAATATAGATGTAGCAGGCATGTGCACCCATTGCGAAAGATGCGATCAAGCAGCCTTCAATCAAAAGATGCGGATCATGCCGCATGATTTCGCGGTCTTTGCAGGTGCCGGGTTCGGATTCGTCGGCATTGACGACGAGATAATGCGGACGTCCATCCGATTGCTTCGGCATGAACGACCATTTGAGGCCGGTCGGAAAACCTGCGCCGCCACGGCCGCGTAAGCCCGAGGCTTTCATCTCGTCGATGATCCAGTCACGGCCCTTTTCGAGCAAAAATTTCGTACCGTCCCAATTGCCACGCTTCAACGCGCTCGGCAGATCGGGCGAATGGAAGCCGTAGAGATTGGTGAAAATCCGGTCGCGATCCTGCAGCATCGTTCACGCCTTCTTTTCGGGATTGGACGCATCCGCCGATGGCGCGGCGTCTTCGAAACGCTTCTTCCAAGCACCCACGACTGAGCCGTCATAGAGCTTCGGATCGGTGAGCGTGAACGGACCGCCTTCGGGTTCAGACGAAACGCGCCCCACCTGAGAGCCCTTCTTCACGGGGCGGCCATGGCGCAGATCGTCGAGCAATTTGCGGAAATTGTCCGGCGTCAAATCTTCGTAATAATCATTGTTGATCTGAGCCATCGGCGCATTGCAGCACGACCCCAGACATTCGACTTCGAGCCACGACAATTGACCGTCCGCCGTTACATGGCGCTGGTCGCCAATTTCGTGATGACAGACTTCGATAAGCTTGTCGGCACCGCGCAACCGGCACGGTGTCGTGCCGCACAGCTGCACGAAATGTTTGCCGACCGGTTCGAGGTTGAACATCGTGTAGAAGGTGGCAACTTCCATCACGCGGATTTTGGCCATGCCGAGCATTTGCGCGACATATTCAATCGCGGCGCGTGGCACCCAATAATCATGCTGCTCCTGCGCACGCCACAACAGCGGTATCACGGCAGACGCTTGGCGGCCATCCGGATAACGCGCGATCACGGTCTGGGCCCAAGCCAAATTCTCAGGCGAGAAAGCAAAGCTTTCCGGCTGGATATTGTCGGGCGCGAGCCTGCGAACGGCCATCGTTCAGTTCCTTCTCGGACTGCTGATATCAATCAGCGGTCAACTTCTCCGAACACGATATCGAGCGAACCCAGAATGGCGGACACGTCCGCCAGCATGTGTCCGCGGCACATGAAGTCCATCGCCTGCAAATGGGCGAAACCGGGCGCACGAATGCGACCGCGATAAGGCTTGTTCGATCCATCCGACACAAGATAGACGCCGAATTCGCCCTTGGGCGCTTCGACGGCGGCATACACATCGCCGGCTGGAACGTGGAAACCTTCGGTGTAAAGCTTGAAGTGGTGGATCAAACCTTCCATCGACTTCTTCATAAATTCGCGCTTGGGCGGCACCACCTTGCCATCATGAGCAACGAAGGCACCCTGCCCTTCGGGCGAGCGCAATTTAGCGATGCACTGTTTCATGATGCGCACTGACTGGCGCATCTCTTCCATGCGGATGCAGTAACGATCGTAGCAATCGCCATTCTTGCCGATCGGAATGTCGAATTCGAGTTCTTCGTAACACTCGTAAGGCTGCGATTTACGCAGATCCCATGGCGCTCCCGAACCGCGCACCATCACACCCGAGAAACCCCACTTCCAGCACGTATCGAGATCAACGACGCCAATATCGACGTTGCGCTGTTTGAAGATGCGGTTATCGGTGAGCAATCCTTCGAGATCGTCGCAGACCTGCAAGAACGGATCGCACCACGCCTCGATATCGTCGATCAAGGCTTGCGGCAGGTCCTGATGCACGCCACCCGGACGGAAATAAGCCGCATGCATGCGCGAGCCCGAGGCGCGCTCATAAAACATCATCAGCTTTTCGCGCTCTTCAAAGCCCCACAAAGGCGGCGTGAGCGCACCAACGTCCATCGCTTGCGTCGTGACGTTGAGCAGATGCGACAGGATGCGGCCGATTTCCGAATATAACACGCGGATCAATTGGGCACGTTTCGGCACTTCGAGGCCGAGCAGCTTTTCAACGGCAAGCCAATAGGCATGTTCCTGGTTCATCGGCGCGACATAATCGAGCCGATCGAAATAGGGCATCGCCTGCAAATAGGTTTTCGCTTCGATCAGTTTCTCTGTACCGCGATGAAGCAGGCCGATATGCGGATCGACACGTTCGACCACTTCGCCGTCGAGTTCGAGCACGAGGCGCAGCACGCCATGTGCCGCAGGATGCTGCGGGCCGAAATTGATCGAGAAATTGCGGATATCGTGCTCGGTCATGACTTCGCCTTTTCATCGCCCGGCAGCACATAATCCGTGCCTTCCCATGGCGAGAGAAAATCGAACGCGCGGAATTCTTGTGTCAGCTTCACCGGCTCATAGACGACACGTTTGGCCTCGTCGTCATAGCGGACCTCGACATAGCCGGTGAGCGGGAAATCCTTGCGCAGCGGATAGCCCTCGAAACCGTAATCGGTGAGCAGACGCCGCAGATCAGGATGGCCCGTAAACAGGATGCCATACATGTCGTAGGCCTCGCGCTCGAACCAATCGGCCGATGGGAAAACCGGAGTGAGCGAAGGCACAGGCGTGCGCTCGTCCACCATCGTCTTCACTCTCACGCGCGCATTATGCTTTGGCGAAAGGAGATGGATAACCACCTCGAAACGCTGCTCGCGGGCCGGATAATCAGCGCCGCACAGATCGGTGAAATTCACGAAGAGAAGGCGCGGATCTTCGGTCAGGAACTTCACCACATCGACAAGGCGGTCTGCCTTGACGACGATGCAATCCATGTCGATATGCGCGTCGACCGAAAGCACAGCTCCCGGCAGACCGGCGGATAGAATTTCGCTGAGATTCTCGATTGAGTTCATCGCAAAACCTCAGCGCTCGATCGTGCCAATACGGCGGATTTTTTTCTGCAGCAGCAGAACACCATAGAGCAACGCTTCGGCGGTCGGCGGGCAGCCCGGCACATAGACATCGACCGGCACGATACGGTCGCAACCGCGCACCACCGCGTAGGAATAATGATAGTAACCGCCACCATTGGCGCAGCTGCCCATCGAGATCACATAACGCGGCTCGGGCATCTGGTCGTAGACCTTGCGCAGAGCGGGCGCCATCTTATTGGTCAGCGTGCCGGCAACGATCATCACGTCGGACTGACGGGGCGAGGCGCGCGGTGCAAATCCAAAACGCTCGACATCATAGCGCGGCATAGAGAGCTGCATCATTTCGACAGCGCAGCACGCAAGGCCGAACGTCATCCACATGAGCGAGCCCGTGCGGGCCCATTGGATGAGATCGTCGGTCGAGGTGACGAGAAAGCCCTTGTCGGACAATTCGTCATTGAGGCCGTTGAAGAACGGATCGTTCGCGCCGATAGGTTTGCCGGTATTCGGATCGATGATGCCGCGCGGAGCGGGAGCGACGAGCGTTCCCTGTTCGGAGGTCAATCCCATTCGAGGGCTCCCTTGCGCCATTCGTAAATGAACCCGACGGTCAACACGCCGAGGAAAACCATCATCGACCAGAAGCCGAACAGGCCCACTTCCTTGAACGCGACAGCCCACGGGAAGAGGAACGCCACTTCGAGGTCGAAGATGATGAAAAGGATGGAGACGAGATAGAAGCGCACGTCAAATTTCATGCGCGCATCGTCGAATGCGTTGAACCCGCATTCATAGGCCGACAGTTTTTCCGGATCGGGTTTCGCATAGGCGATGATGAAAGGCGCGACCAGCAACGCGAGGCCGATCACAAGCGCCACGCCGATAAAGACGACGAGTGGCAGATAATCTGCAAGCAAACTTTGCATTTCAACCATCCCCCGTGGAACCCATCGCCCCCCGGCGATCCGGTTTCCCTGGGCGTAGCCGCCCGCGGGAGCGCGCCGAAACCTCGGTCAAAACCGGGAGAATCTGCGCTGCATCGGGGTGGCGACGCGGACCGAGGCTTATAATGAGATCGGATGCGGCGCAAGCCGGATCGACCCTGATTGACCACCGCAAATCGTCGAAAGCCCAACACGGCGTAAATGCGGGAAGGACAGAATTGCAGCCATTTCGCTTTTGATGAAAATGGCGCGAGTGACGGGGCTCGAACCCGCGACCTCCGGCGTGACAGGCCGGCGCTCTAACCAACTGAGCTACACCCGCATGGGCAGCAAAAGCCGCTCGCGTGGGTCGGGGATTAAGGGAGCCGCCCTTCCCTGTCAATGCCGCTCGACGGAATTTTCGCCCGAGAGAGCCCGCAAAGCGTTCAGAATGACGGCCACGTCGATCGCCTCCTGCAAAAGCGCACCCGCCAGCGGTGTTAGATAGCCCAGAAGCGCCGCAACCATACCGGCCAGCGATAAACCCAACCCCACGAAGACGCTTTGCCGCGCGAGGCCAAAGGCTCTCTGTGCGATCCGTAATCCTTCAGGAATACGGGCAAGCGAATCGACAAGAATGACAACATCGGCGGCTTCTGAGGACGCCGTCGCGCCGCGCGCGCCCAGCGCGACGCCAACCTGCGCCGCGGCTAAGGCAGGGGCATCATTCACTCCGTCACCGACCATCATGGCCGAGCCATGGGCGCTTTCCTCGGCCACTGCCTCAACTTTGCCCTGCGGCGTCACCCCGGCAACGATCCGGTCAATAGGAAGCCCCTCAGCCACCCGGGCCGCAACGCTTGGCCGGTCCCCCGTGATCATGACAATCCGGTTGACACCTGCTGCACGCGCCGCCTCAAGGCTCGCCGCCGCCTCCGGCCGCCGTGGATCCTCGAAACGCAACATCGCGGCCGGCTCGCCATTAATGGCAAGGAAGACGAGGAGGCCACCCTCGTCACGACCGTCTTGCACGCCATCGGCCCAAAGCGGGACAGGTCCGCCATCAAGGATGAAATCCTTCTCCCCCAACGCCAGCTTCAACCCATCCACATGGCCTGTGATCCCCGCTCCGGCATGCTCATCCACTTCGCGCGGGACAGGCAGAGCCAAGGCCTTCTCGCGGGCTGCCGCCGCAACTGCCACCGAAACCACATGGGAGGAGCCTTGCGCCAGCGCCCCGGCCAAGGCCAGCATTGCATCCGCATCCCGCCCCGGCGCTGTCTCAACCGAGACAAGCATCGGATCGCCCGAGGTCAGCGTGCCTGTCTTGTCGAGGCAGAGCACCCGGACCTGCGCCATCGCTTCAAGCGCCCCGCCATTCTTGACCAAAACGCCGCGCTTAGCCGCCCGAGACATGCCCGACACGATCGCCACCGGCACGGCCAAGATCAGCGGACAGGGCGTTGCGACGACGAGGACAGCCAGTGCCCGGATCTCGCCGCCAATCCAATAGGCTGCCGCCGACAAAGCCAGCGTGGCGGCCAGAAACCCGAGTGCATAACGGTCGGCGAGCCGCGACATCGGTGCCTTTGACCCCTGCGCACTCTCGACCAGCCGGACGATCCCCGAATAGGTCGAGCGTGCTGCCGTCTCCGTCGCCGTCAGGTCGAAAGCACCGCCTTCATTGACGGACCCGCTCATCACTGGATCGCCAGGATCCTTCGCAATCGGGATCGATTCCCCCGTTAACGCCGCCTCATCAATCATGGCCCGCGCCCCATCGGAGACGAGACCATCGACAGGAACGGTCTCACCCGGCCGCACCAGCAGCAGATCGCCGGGCTTGATCGCTTCAATCGGGACTTCCTTGAGACCCCCGGCCTCATAACGCTGGGCGCTACGCGGCGCGCGAGCCAACAACGCCGTCATCTCCCGCCGGGCACGCGCGCGTGCGTAGTCTTCAAGCATCTGCCCGCCCGTCAGCATCAGCGCGACGACATTGCCCGCGACATACTCGCCAATGAACAGACATCCCGCCATCGACGCGAGAGCGACGAGATCAAGCCCTACTTCGCCTTTGGCAAGCGAACGCACCACATCGACGATGAGCGAAACCAGAACAACCGCAGTGCCTGTGGCGAAAGAACGTGCGGAGTAATCAGCCCAGCCCTGAAAATAGAACACACCACCAAGCAAAAGTGTTGCGAGCGCCGTCGCCAGAAGGCTCAAACGCATGAAACGTTCAAAGTCTATCATCGTCTATCGCTGCGCCCTGACGCGCACCTTTCAGCTCAGCCGCCATTCACAACGGCGTCGGGAATTTCATACCGCTCCGCATTGATCGAGATCAGAAGCAAATCGCCGTTGCGTGCAAACGACAAGCGGGCATCATCCTGTGCATCCGAACTTGATGGCACACTATTGTCGAAGCCGATGGTGCGCTTTGTGCCATTGGGCAGCAATATCGTGACCACGGCGCGTCCGGGTCCTTGCCGAATAACACCGAAACGGCACGGCGACGTCGGTTGACCTTTTGCTAGGGAGCAAGGGATGGTCCCGGTCGCATGGAACGGCGTGCCCGGTACCAGGACATCGCCTTTTGGTGGCCCGCTTTCGCGTAATTGATCGCCACGCATCCAATCCACACCCGCTGGGTCGCCTGGGAATTGAACCTGACACCAACGCGTGCCTTCAGCCATGCGACAACCCAGATTGCGCAAGATAGCGCCATCAGTGAATCGCATGACGATTTTGGCATTAGCCGAAGGCGCGCTGCGCATTGCGATGGGATTTGCACCAGCCGTCACGCGCCAGAAATCCGGCCCGCCTTGCAGCCCATCGGCAAAATCATTTTTCACAGGCGCCGAAACATCGACCTTGGGCGCGACAGTTAATTCAAGCGTGAAGCTGCTTGTTTCATTCCGTCGTGCCGCAGCTCGAATGAGAAAAACGTCTATCGTATACACGCCCGATTGCGGCAACACGCCATTGAACCGATTGTCGATCGAATCGCCAATGGCGAGGGCTGCATCGCCCGGCTTTGACCCCGGCGCATAAAGATTGAACGATGTTGCAAGGTTTTTGGCTCGCAAAACGACGCGCAAATTTTGCCCGGCTTCTGCACCAAGCGTATAGACGATCGACTGCCGTCCCTTGATCGTCCCTTTGATGACAGTGCCGGATTTCCCGGGCGCGAAATGCACGGCAATCGTCTTCACATCATCAGCATGGGCCGGCAGAACAAACGCAAAAAGCAACAAGAACAGGGCGCGCAAATTCATCATGGCCGCGATCCTTGCATGAGCGCGACACGAGATGAGCCGCGAGCAGCCAATCTCTGCCTTGCCGCCCTGCGGCGCAAGCGTTGTCATAAGAGGAAGAAGTGCTTGCTGCTTTTGGTGGGCGGTGACGGGCTCGAACCGCCGACCCTCTCGGTGTAAACGAGATGCTCTACCAACTGAGCTAACCGCCCCTGCCCCGCCTCATAATGCATTTCGAGGCGGTTTCAAATCCCTCCCGGCAAAAAATTGCCGGTCAGCAATCCACGGCGAAGTCCTTCCCGTGGAAGGGGGAAGAGGCTGAAAAATCAGCCTCTTCATTTCTTTAATGCGCGACCACGCCAGACGCATCCTCATCGCGCGGCGCGGGAACCTTCGGCAGGACTTCCGTCCATTCGATTGGCTCGGGCTGACGCGTGAGAGCGTGCTTGATGACTTCCTCCATGCGCGAGACGGGGACGATTTCGAGCCCGTTCTTCACATTGTCCGGAATGTCAGCGAGATCCTTGGCATTGTCCTGCGGGATCAGCACCTTTTTCACGCCGCCACGCAGCGCCGCAAGGAGCTTTTCTTTGAGACCGCCAATCGGCAGCACACGGCCGCGTAGCGTTACCTCGCCCGTCATCGCAATATCACGGCGCACCGGAATGCCACTGAGCACCGAAACGATAGCGGTCGCCATGGCGATACCGGCGGACGGACCGTCCTTCGGCGTCGCACCTTCCGGAACGTGGACGTGGATGTCGCGGCGATCGAACAAAGGCGGTTCGATGCCAAAATCGACCGCACGCGAGCGCACGTAAGACGCCGCCGCCGAAATCGATTCCTTCATCACGTCCTTGAGGTTGCCCGTCACGGTCATCTTTCCGCGACCGGGCATCATGACGCCTTCAATCGTCAGCAACTCGCCGCCGACTTCCGTCCATGCGAGACCCGTGACAAGACCGACCTGATCTTCCGTCTCCGTCTCTCCGAAGCGATATTTCGGCACGCCGAGGTAATCAGGCAGATTGTCAGCCGTGACCTTTACGCTCTTCTTCTTCGAGATAAGAATTTCTTTCACCGCCTTACGCGCCAGATTGGCGAGCTCGCGCGAAAGATTGCGTACGCCCGCTTCCCGCGTGTAACGGCGGATTAGCAACAGGAGCGCGTCGTCGGTGATCTGCCATTCCTTATGCGCCAAGCCATGCTTGGTGATGGCTTCAGGAATGAGATGGCGCTTGGCGATTTCGAGCTTCTCGTCCTCCGTGTAACCCGCAATGCGGATCACCTCCATACGGTCGAGCAGTGGCCCCGGAATGTTCAGCGTGTTCGCCGTCGTCACGAACATGATGTTCGACAGATCGTAATCGACCTCGAGATAATGATCGCTGAAGGTCGAATTCTGCTCCGGATCGAGCACTTCCAAAAGTGCGGACGACGGATCGCCCCGGAAATCCATGCCCATCTTGTCGATTTCATCGAGCAGGAAAAGCGGATTCTGTGTCTTCGCCTTGCGCAGCGATTGAATGATCTTGCCCGGCATCGAACCGATATAGGTCCGACGATGACCGCGGATCTCCGCTTCATCGCGCACGCCGCCAAGCGACATACGCACGAATTCGCGGCCCGTCGCTTTGGCAATCGATTTACCAAGCGAGGTCTTGCCGACGCCGGGAGGGCCGACGAGGCAAAGGATCGGACCCGACAATTTGTTCGAGCGGCTCTGCACGGCGAGATACTCGACGATACGCTCTTTGACTTTCTCGAGACCGAAATGATCGGAATCGAGAACGCCCTGCGCCGCGACAAGATCCTTCTTCACCTTGGAGCGTTTGCCCCATGGCAGAGAAAGCATCCAATCGAGATAATTGCGCACAACGGTCGCTTCTGCCGACATCGGCGACATCTGACGCAGCTTCTTCAATTCGGCGAATGACTTGTCGCGTGCTTCCTTGGAAAGCTTCGTTTTATTGATGCGCTCTTCCAACTCGGCAAGTTCATCCTTGCCGTCCTCGTCGCCGAGTTCCTTCTGGATCGCCTTCATCTGCTCGTTGAGATAATACTCGCGCTGCGTCTTCTCCATCTGGCGTTTGACGCGCGTGCGAATCCGCTTCTCAACCTGCAACACCGAGATTTCACTCTCCATGAAGCCGAGCACCTTTTCAAGGCGCGCGTTCACGTTGAAAATCTCAAGAACGTCCTGCTTCTCGGAAATCTTTACAGCAAGATGCGAAGCCACCGTATCCGCAAGCTTCGAGGCTTCCTCAATCTGCGTCACGGCCGCCACCACTTCCGGCGAAACCTTCTTGTTCAGCTTGACGTAATTTTCGAACTCGCTGACCACCGAGCGCGACAACGCCTCAGCCTCGACTTCATTCGGAATTTCGTCGGCCACCATTTCGGCGGTTGCTTCGTAGAATTCGTCGGCGCGCACATATTCGGAAACCTTGGCGCGGCCCACACCTTCAACAAGCACCTTCACCGTACCGTCCGGTAGCTTCAAGAGCTGCAAAACGCTAGCAAGCGTGCCGATGTTATAAATGGCGTCCGTTGCCGGATCGTCATCCGATGCATTCTTTTGCGTCGCGAGCAGGATGAGCTTTTCGCTCTTCACCACTTCTTCCAACGCTTTGATCGATTTCTCGCGGCCCACAAAAAGCGGAACGATCATATGCGGAAACACAACGATGTCGCGCAACGGCAGGACCGGATAAGTGCCGACGGTGCCGGGCGTAATCGTGGGACGCTGTCTCGACTGTGTCATGATTATACTATCCTTTGTGTCATCGAACGCAGCACGCGAATCGTCGCCGCTCCGATGGTGGTCCGGCGGCCCTGCTCCGGGGGTGGACAGGGCGAGCCGGCGGTGCTGTCAGATCCTCGCAAAACGCTCCACGCGATCTCTTTGAGTCTCGATCGCGCCCTGAGCCCGCTTCACTCATGAGCAATCTGGCAACACATACGAAATGGGTTCCGCCACCGCCTGTTTCAAGCAGCAGGGGAAGAATACGCGGCGATCGTTAAGAACGGGTCGCCGCGCCATGGCCTTAGGCCGAAGTGGCGGTTTCGCCAGCCTTGTCGGAATAGATGTAGAGCGGACGCGCCTTGCCCTCGATCACTTCCGGACCGATGACAACCTGCTCGCAGCCATCGAGGCTCGGCAGATCGTACATGGTGTCGAGCAGGATGCCTTCCATGATGGAACGCAAACCGCGCGCGCCCGTCTTACGCTCGATTGCCTTGCGGGCGATCAGCGAGACGGCGTCATCGGTGAAGGTGAGTTCGACATCTTCCATCTCGAACAAGCGCTGATACTGCTTGACCAGCGCGTTCTTCGGTTCGGTGAGAATCTTCTTGAGCGCAGGCTCGTCGAGATCCTCAAGCGTCGCAATCACCGGCAAGCGGCCGACGAATTCGGGAATGAGCCCGAATTTCAGCAAATCTTCCGGTTCAGTTTCGCGGAAGATCGCGCCCGTCCGACGGTCGTCCGGCGACTCAACCTTGGCGCCAAAGCCAATCGACGTGCCCTTGCCACGTTGCGAGATGATCTTTTCAAGACCCGCAAACGCGCCACCGCAGATGAACAGGATGTTCGTCGTATCAACCTGCAGGAACTCCTGCTGCGGATGCTTGCGCCCGCCCTGTGGCGGCACCGACGCAACAGTTCCTTCCATGATCTTGAGAAGCGCCTGTTGCACGCCCTCGCCCGACACGTCGCGCGTAATCGACGGATTGTCCGACTTACGCGAGATCTTGTCGATTTCATCGATATAGACGATGCCGCGCTGCGCGCGTTCGACGTTGTAATCGGACGCCTGCAACAGCTTCAGGATGATGTTTTCGACGTCCTCGCCGACATAGCCGGCTTCGGTCAGCGTCGTCGCATCTGCCATCGTAAACGGCACATCAAGAATGCGGGCGAGCGTCTGCGCGAGCAGCGTCTTGCCTGAACCGGTCGGGCCAACGAGAAGGATGTTCGACTTCGCGAGTTCGACGTCATTGTGCTTGGTCGCATGGTTCAACCGCTTGTAGTGGTTATGAACTGCGACCGAGAGAACCTTCTTCGCGTGCTCTTGACCGATGACGTAATCGTCGAGGACCTTACGAATTTCCTTCGGCGTCGGAACGCCATCGCGCGACTTCACCAGCGAGGATTTGCTATCCTCACGGATGATGTCCATGCAGAGCTCGACGCATTCATCGCAGATGAACACGGTCGGCCCGGCGATCAGTTTGCGAACCTCATGCTGGCTCTTGCCGCAGAAGGAGCAATACAGCGTGCTCTTTGTGTCGCCGCTGTTAACCTTGCTCATTGAACCACCTCCGCTTCCGCTTCCGGCAGCACGATGCGGCCGAAGCGTGTCCACCATTAAGCCGCAACGCCCGAAAACGAGTTTCGTCCGCTGACGACGTTGGCCGGCACCCGAGGAACGAATCCCGAAATTGCCAACCCCGACACCCTGATGCAAACATGGTGCCGTACAGGGATCAATAGGGCGTTAAACCGATTGGACCCGATGTCCCGAGATATGAACGAAAACCGCCGGAACAATGGCACAGGCGGGGGAAATTACCCCCCGTTTTCGCCCTTCTCAGCCCAATTTGGCCGGATTGAACGCCTGTGACCGTCCTTATGCAGCCGCCTCAGGCCTTTTTTCCATGACTTGGTCGACGATGCCGAAATCCTTCGCCATGTCGGCCGTCATGAAATTATCGCGCTCGAGCGCTTCTTCAATGGCCTTGTAGTCCTTGCCGGTATGCTTGACGTAGATCTCGTTTAACCGGCGCTTGAGGCTTTCGACCTCGCGGGCATGGATCAGGATATCTGTCACTTGACCCTGATAGCCGCCGGACGGTTGATGCACCATGATCCGGGCGTTCGGCAGGGCAAAACGCATGTCTTTCTGGCCTGCAGCAAGCAGAAGTGAGCCCATTGAAGCCGCCTGCCCGATGCAAAGCGTGGAGACGGGCGGGCGAATGAACTGCATCGTGTCATAGATCGCGAGGCCCGAGGTCACGACCCCGCCCGGCGAATTGATGTAGATCGAGATTTCCTTTTTGGGATTCTCGGCTTCGAGGAAGAGGAGCTGGGCCACGACGAGCGATGCCATATTGTCTTCGACCGGGCCCGTGAGGAACACGATGCGCTCCCGCAACAGGCGGGAATAGATGTCGAAGGCGCGCTCACCACGGTTAGACTGCTCGACCACCATCGGGACGAGCATGCTGTTGTAGACCTCAATGGGATCGCGCATGTGTCTGAACCTTTTCGGGAAATTCTAATCTGAAGGCAGCCCGGAGAAGACCGGGCGCTGATTCCTGTAACCTAAGATAATAACGAAAAGGCCGGACGCAAAGGTCCGGCCTGTCCCGTTCCGGCACACGGGCCAAACGGCCCGGACCGAACTCAATCGTCTTTCTTGGCCTTGGCCTTGGAAGCCTTCTTGGCCTTGGGCTTGTCGCCTTCAGAATCGTCCTCTTCCTTGAAGAGCTCGTCCTTCGAGACCGCCTTGTCCGTGACCTTGGCCGAAGCGAGAATGTGGTCGATGACCTTTTCCTCGAAAATCGGCGCGCGGATCTCGGCCATGGCCTGCGGATTCTTGCGGTAGAAATCCCAAACCATCTTTTCCTGACCCGGGAACTGGCGAGCGCGTTCGATGACGCCCTGAGTCAGCTCTTCGTCCGTGATCTGGACCTTAGCCTGTTCGCCGATCTCGGCGAGAACGAGTCCGAGGCGTACGCGACGCTCGGCGATCTTTTTGTAATCGGCGCGTGCTTCTTCTTCCGTCGTCTCTTCGTCGGCGAAGGTCTTGCCCGAAGCCTTCATTTCCTGCTCGACATTCGACCAGATGCCATTGAACTCCTGCTCGACCAGCGTCGGCGGCAATTCAAAATTATACTGGGTGTCGAGCGCATCGAGGAGCTGCTTCTTCAGCTTACGACGCGCAACACTCTGCCACTCGTTCAGGATCGAGCCCTTGATGGCGTCCTTGAGCTTGGCGAGATCTTCGAGGCCGAATCCCTTCGCGAATTCATCGTCAATCTTCACTTCGCCGGGCTCTTCCACCGCCTTGACCGTCGTGTCGAAGGTCGCAGCTTTGCCAGCGAGATGCGGCGCCGAGTAATTGTCCGGGAACGAGGCATTGATAACGAGCGTATCGCCATTCTTCACGCCGATAAGCTGATCTTCGAAGCCGGGAATGAACGAGGCAGAACCGATATCGACCGGAATGTCGGTGCCTGTGCCACCATCGAAGGGCACGCCATCGATCTTGCCGACGAAATCGATCACCACACGGTCGCCCGAAGCGGCCTTCGCGCCATCCTTTTTGGGCGCGTAGGGCTTATTCTGCGAGGCCATGCGATGAATGGCTTCATCGACTTCCGCATCCGGCACTTCTGCCACTTCACGGGTCACCGCGATGCCGGAGAAATCGCCCACGGAAATTTCCGGAAGCACTTCAACCTTCACCGAATATTCGAGATCGCCGCGGGCCTCCATGATGGCCTCGACCTTCTCCTTGTCTTCGGGGAAGATGATTTCCGGCTGCATCGCGAGCTTGACCTTGTGCTCTTCGATGATCTTGCGATTGCCTTCGTTCACGAGTTCCTGAACGAGATCGCCCATGACCGAACGGCCATAGACGCGGCGCAAATGCGAGGCCGGAACCTTGCCGGGGCGGAAGCCCTTGATCTGCACCTTATCTTTGAGATCCTCGAGCTGCGCCGCGAGGCGGTCGGCGAGATCCTTCGCGGGGAGCACGACCTTGAACTCGCGCTTCAACCCATCCGACAGCGTTTGCGTAACCTGCATTGTCTTTTTGCCTTCGTCTGAAAATCGGTACCGGCGCGATTGAACCCCAGAAAGCTTGCGGCACTGGTGCGGGCGGAGGGACTCGAACCCCCACGACTTTCGTCACTGGAACCTAAACCCAGCGCGTCTACCAGTTCCGCCACGCCCGCCAGAATGCGTGCAGCGCCCCTTTGGGACGCGGCTCTATAGCACTTTCCCTCGGTCTTGCCAGCGAAAAAACCGCCGCAGACGTCCGATTTGCTGTAGGGACATCCCGCCTCTGACCGACCGGACCGGAAATGCCTCGATTTAGCCCACCCTCTCCGACCCGCCGCACGCTTTTGACGGGTGCTTTGGCCATGGCGGCTGTGCCAGCTCAGGCCCAGAATCTTCTGGGCTCACGCGCCTTGCCGGTTTCCGGAACCCAAACCTTTCCGCTTGAGGCAGCGCCCGGCATTGCCGACATTAGGCCCAACACCGCAAGCGCTGTCTTAACGTTCAACGGCACGGCGCCGGGACCGGTCATCCGTTTGCGCAAAGGCCAGCCGACACGCATCGCCCTGCGCAATGCCCTTCCCGACCCGCTCTCGATCCATTGGCACGGCTTACGGATCGACAACCCAGCGGACGGTGTCGCAGGCCTCACCACGAACCCTGTTACAGGCGGTGGAACCGGCGAAATCCTATTTACACCGCCTGATTATGGCACGTTTATCTATCGTCCCATGGTCCCGGGCCGGACGGCTGAATTGACCGGCAGCGGGCTTGCCGGGATCGCCGTCGTCGAAGACTCCGGCCTTCCCGCCGTCGATGTAGACCATGTCCTTGCCATTTCCGATTGGGCGCTCACAGAACAAGGAGCGCTCCAGCCCTTCACTTCCAGCCCCGGCCGGCTCGGCAACATCATCACTGTGAATGGCATTCCGGCGCCCGCCCGGATCGCTGTGGCTCCCGGCGCGCGTGTCCGCCTCCGGCTAGCCAATCTATGCAACGCCCGGATCATGATGATCCGCTTCGACGGCGTGCGCGCCTATGTCGTGGCTGTCGACGGCCAGCCGACCGACACGTTCGAGCCCTTGAAGGCGACCTTACCCTTTGGCCCCGGTAACCGCTTCGAGCTTGTCTTCGACATGCCGCCCGAACCGGGCCAGCGCGCCACCGTCGCCGCTCTGATCGGCCAAGGCTTCACACTTGCAATCATCGAAACGGCGGGGGCCGCTTCGGCCAAAACGGTTGCGCGCCCTACGATCGCACCGCTGGCGCCAAATCCGCTTCTATCTGAATCCATTAAGCTTCAGAGAGCCTTACGCGCCGATCTTGTGTTGCAAGGTGCAGGGACGGAATGGGCGATCAATGGCCGCAAAGGTCTGCCTAGCCCCGGTAAGCCACTGTTCTCGATCAAGTCGGGGCAACCTGTCGTGCTGGCGGTAAAGAATGAATCGGCGACGCCTAACGTGATCCACATTCATGGCCATTGCTTCCGGGCGTTGCATCCGTTCGATGATGGCTGGGAGCCCTATTGGCTCGACACCATTATCATTCCGGAAGGCAAAACCATCCGCTGTGCCTTTCTCGCCGGGCAGCCGGGACAATGGCTGATCGGATCGACAATCCTCGAACGTCTCGATGGCGGCCTGTCCGCCTGGTTCGAGGTCAAGTGAGAAGCGTATTCAGCAGAGCGGGCAAAATAGCTGGAATGTCTTCGGAAATCAGTCCAGGACCGAGCCGGATTCCAGCCTCGCCATGCAACCAAGCGGCACCACAAGCCGCCTCGAACGGATCTGCGCCCTGAGCCAGAAGCCCAGTTATCAGACCGGCCAAAACATCGCCTGATCCTGCCGTCGCCAGCCACGGCGATGCATGGGCATTGATGACGGCACGGCCATCGGGCGAGGCCACCACAGTATCGGCACCTTTCAGTAACACGACGGCATCGAGAAAAGCCGCAGCCCGACGGGCACGCTCGAGCTTAGATTCGACTCGCGCAATCGCCTCTTCATGACTGAAAAGTCGTTGAAATTCGCCCTCGTGTGGCGTTATGATGACTCGCCTTTGCGCCTGCGCATCGGCAATCATCGCCTTAAGTGCCAACGCTTCGCCGGCAAAACTTGTCAATGCATCCGCATCAAGCACCACATCACGCTGTGGACCGAGCGCGGCACCGATAGCCGTCCGCATCGCAGCACCGATCCCACCGCCAGGACCAAGCAGAACGGCATTCTTGCGCGGATCGGCCAAAAGCGCGGCCCAATGCTCAGCACGCCTAACCATCACCGCATCGAGCGCCGCCGAATGGGCAAGGAGCGCCTCGTCGGGAGCCGCGATCGTGACCAATCCAGCCCCAACCCGAAGCGCCGCCCGCGCACCGAGCCGTGCCGCGCCCGCACCTTCGACGCCGCCCGAGAGGATCAACGCATGGCCCCGCGCATATTTATGGCCTGTCGTTTCCGGCAGGTGGAGCGCAGCAATCGCCGTTTCAGGGCCGTTCAGGAAGGTTTTGACGCCAATTGTATCGGCCGCATCGCTGGGAATACCAATCGGACCAACAAGCAATTCGCCGCAGAGACTGGCCCCAGGTTCAAGATAATGCCCCGGCTTAGGTGCATGGAACGTCACTGTCAGGGTCGCGGGAGCAGCCGCTCCCCTCACCTGCCCGCTATCACCATCGACGCCAGACGGCACATCGACCGCGAGAACGGGAACCTCGCTCGCTGCCAAGCGCTCAATGAAGACTCGCGCGTCGCCGTCGAGATCTCGGCCCAGTCCGGAACCGAACAGCGCGTCGATAACGAGATCGAAGCCTTCGGGATCCGTCTCATCGAGCCGACGGATCGCCCCGTCCCAGAGTGGGGCCATCAAGTCCGCATCCGAGCCCGCGCGCGGCGCGCCCAAACCGGCCAGCGTCACACGATACCCACGGCCAGCCAGAACCCGCGCGGCGACATACCCATCGCCACCATTGTTCCCCGGTCCGCAGGCAATCAACACTGAACCGGATGGGGGTAAAAGCCCCTGTGCCGCCTCAGCGACAAGCCGCCCTGCATTTTCCATAAGGCGCAGCGTCGGCACCCCGCCGTCGGCAGCAAGCCGGTCGGCGGCGGAGGCATTGGCATTGGAAAACAGCGAAAGAAGCATTGTGTCTAACATAGCCTTTTAGAGCGCGCCCCCAGTGGCGAGGCAAGACCAGTCAAACCCTGATCAAGACTTCGCCCAAACACTACGCATTTGCCTACATTTTGTGCATATTTTCCGTTCAGGTTGCATGCACAATATGCAGTCAGATGGCGAAATTTCCGGCGGATGACATAAAATCGTCCGTGACCGGGTGCAGGTGGAGTGCTATGTGCGAGCCTGTTCCGGACGGCCTCGCCCGAGGTCGGGATCGAGGGGCCGCCAAGTTGCGGGAACACCAGGCGCCATGAAAAAGATCGAGGCTATCATCAAGCCGTTCAAGCTCGACGATGTGAAGGAAGCCCTTCAGGACGTCGGTTTGCAAGGCATTACTGTGACCGAGGCCAAGGGTTTTGGCCGACAAAAGGGTCACACTGAACTCTATCGCGGCGCCGAATATGTCGTCGATTTTTTGCCCAAGGTGAAAATCGAAATCGTGCTGCCCGACGACCTCGTTGAGCGCGCTGTTGATGCCATCCGCAAGGCAGCCCAAACCGGCCGCATTGGCGATGGCAAGATTTTTGTATCGCCGGTTGAAGAGGCGATCCGCATCCGGACCGGTGAAACCGGCCTCGACGCGATCTGAACTCCGCATAATAGCTTTCCCACACGGCCGCACGGGCGGAGACCTGAGCGCGGCCAAACGAACAGAGGATGAGACTGATGAAGACCGCCAAGGACGTGCTGAAAGCGATCAAAGACAATGACGTCAAATACGTCGATTTCCGCTTCACCGATCCGAAGGGCAAGTGGCAGCATGTCACCTTCGACGTCTCGATGATCGACGAAGAAATCTTCGCCGAAGGCACGATGTTCGACGGCTCATCGATCTCCGGTTGGAAGGCGATCAACGAGTCCGACATGATGTTGATGCCCGATCCGTCCACTGCGACGATCGATCCGTTCTTCGCCGCATCGACAATGTCGATCGTCTGCGACGTGCTTGAGCCGACCACGGGCGAGCCCTATGAGCGCGATCCGCGCGGCATTGCTAAGAAGGCGGAAGCCTATCTGAAGTCGACGGGCATCGGGGACACGATCTATGTCGGCCCGGAAGCCGAATTCTTCGTGTTCGACGACGTGAAGTTCATGGCTGACCCCTACAACACGGGCTTCAAGCTCGACGCCGCCGAACTGCCGACCAATGGCGACACCGATTATGAAGGCGGCAATCTCGGCCACCGCGTTGCCATCAAGGGCGGTTACTTCCCGGTTCCCCCGCAGGACACGGCACAGGACATGCGCGGTGAAATGCTCGCCGCCATGGCCTCGATGGGCATGCAGGTCGAAAAGCATCACCACGAAGTGGCTTCCGCCCAGCACGAACTCGGCATGAAGTTCGATACGCTCGTCCGTACCGCCGACATGATGCAAGTCTATAAGTACTGCATCCACAATGTCGCGCAGAGCTACGGCAAGACGGCGACGTTCATGCCGAAGCCGGTGTTCGGCGACAACGGCTCGGGCATGCACGTTCACCAGTCGATCTGGAAGAACGGAAAGCCGGTGTTCGCTGGCAACAAATACGCCGATCTCAGCCAAGAATGCCTTTGGTACATTGGCGGCGTCATCAAGCACGCCAAGGCGCTGAACGCTTTCACCAACCCGTCGACGAACTCCTACAAGCGTCTCGTCCCGGGCTATGAAGCACCCGTGCTGCTCGCTTACTCGTCGCGTAACCGTTCGGCTTCGTGCCGCATCCCATACACGTCTTCGCCGAAGGCGAAGCGCGTCGAAGTGCGCTTCCCCGATCCGATGGCGAACCCCTATCTCGCTTTCGCTGCGTTGACGATGGCCGGCCTCGATGGCATCCGCAACAAGATCGATCCGGGCGCTGCGATGGACAAGGATCTCTACGATCTGCCGCCACGCGAACTGAAGAAGATCCCGACCGTTTGCGGCTCGCTGCGTGAAGCGCTTGCCTCGCTCGACAAGGATCGCGGCTTCCTCAAGGAAGGTGGCGTATTCAACGACGACTTCATCGACAGCTTCATCGAGCTGAAAATGCAGGACGTGATGCGTTTCGAAATGACGCCGCATCCGGTCGAATTCGTGATGTACTACTCGCTCTGATTTCTCCCAGAGTTTCCTCCCGACTTCACGGGGCACCGCAAGGTGCCCCGTTTTGTTTTGGGGCAACCAAAAGGCAACAAAGCGACAGCCCGTTGTTACAGAACAGTCACATCCCCACGCCATAATAAGCGTTCCAGCCAAAGAGGACGTTCGCGATGTCAGGGACCCAACAGCCGCTTTCTGTTGCATATGAAGAATCAGAAAATATTGGGACGAACAACTCAGCCAACCCGACGCTGGGCGAAATAATAGCCACCCGGTTCAACAGGCGCGATCTGCTTCGCGGTGTCTTGGCTGTCTCAGCCATCAATGCGGCGACATCAACTCTTGCCATTGCAGCCGCGGATCAGGCCCGGGCTCAAAGTGCGAACACAACGCCAAGCTTCAATTTCAAGGAAGTGGCCGCTGGCTCTGACGAGAAACACTATGTCGCCGAGGGCTACGACGCCGACGTCCTCATTCGTTGGGGCGACCCCGTCCTGCCGGACGCACCCGCTTTCGATCCATTGAACCAAAAAGCCGCAGCACAAGAAAAACAATTCGGCTACAACAATGATTATCTCGGCTTTCTGCCACTCACGAGCGACGAGCATGGACTGCTCGTCGTCAATCACGAATACACCAATGAAGAATTGATGTTTCCCTCCATCGGACGGCAAGACCGAAAAGATATCGCTTTTCGCGCGATGACGAAGGATCTTGTCGACATTGAAATGGCGGCCCATGGCGGTTCAGTACTTGAGATCCGCCGCGTTAATGGGAAATGGCAGATCGTACCGAATTCTCGCTATGCGCGCCGGATTACCGCCAATACACCTATGGCCATTTCTGGTCCTGCAGCCGGTGATACCCGCATGAAGACCTCCTACGATCCGGAGGGAAAAAATGTCTTGGGCATGTTGAACAATTGCGCCGGCGGAATGACACCTTGGGGCACATGGTTGACATGCGAAGAGAATTTCAACGGCTATTTCTGGGGCCAGGCCGATGGCCATTCAGAAGAACGTAACCTCAAGCGTTACGGCGCTCCCGGGAATTGGTATAATTGGGGCGTTTATCACGCACGCTTCGACATTGCGAAAGAGCCGAATGAAGTGAACCGGTTTGGTTGGGTCGTCGAGATCGATCCGCGAGACCCCACGTCGATCCCAGTGAAGCGCACAGCGATGGGCCGTTTCAAACATGAAGGCGCGGCCGGCGCCATGAGCAAGGATGGACGTTACGTCATTTATCAAGGTGATGACGAGCGGTTCGACTATGTCTATCGATTTGTCACCGAAGCCGCCGTGGATCTCAATAATCTTGCCAATAATCGCGACATTCTGGATCGTGGTACGCTGGCTGTCGCACGTTACAATCCAGATGGTACCGGTGTGTGGATGCCGCTGGTTTTTGGCAAAGGGCCATTGACCGAAGACAACGGATTTCGCTCACAAGCCGATGTGCTAATTGAGACGCGCCGCGCCGCCGACCTTCTTGGCGCTACGAAAATGGATCGCCCAGAAGATGTTGAAGCCAATCCGAAAACCGGCAAAGTTTATGTGCTTCTCACAAATAATACGCGCCGCAAATCGGACCAGATCGATCCAGCCAATCCACGCGCCGATAATCGCTTCGGCCATATAATCGAAATGACTCCAGATGGGCTCGATCATGCGGCAACCAATTTCCGTTGGGAAATTCTCGTCCGCTGCGGCGATCCATCATTGGCGGCAGTTGGCGCGAATTTCAATCCCAATACAACGAACGATGGCTGGTTCGGCATGCCCGATAATTGCGCCGTGGATAGGCAGGGCCGTTTGTGGATTGCAACAGACGGCAATTCCCCTGCAAAGACCGGACGTGCTGATGGTTTATGGGCGGTCGAAACCGAAGGCGCAGCCCGCGCAACATCAAAATTGTTCTTCCGTGCACCTAATGGTGCGGAAGTATGCGGCCCCTATTTTACGCCAAACGATGAGACGCTCTTTCTAGCGATTCAGCACCCCGGCGAAGCTGATGATGATGATCCCAAGGCAATGCCCGCCACATTCGAACAGCCAGCAACGCGTTGGCCCGATTTTAATCCAGCCATGCCGCCGCGTCCGGCAATTGTCATTGTGACGAAGAAAGGCGGCGGAAAAATCGCGTCCTAATGGCCTCATCGGTTGAGGCTGCCAACAAAAAAGGCCGGAGTCGCCTCCGGCCTTCTGGACGGCTGCAGCGCAGGAAATCAGCCGCGCAGGTTCTTCGTGACTTCGACGATGCGTGCACCGAAGAGCTTCGCCGTTTCGAGATCGCCCTTGCGCGGCGCTTCTTCCGGCGAGGCATCGGCCGGCGAAATGGCAAGCAAGCCCGTCGACCCGCCCGTCCAGTTCACATCGTCAGGGCCATTGGCCTTGGTGTTGGCCGGCATGAGACCGGTGCCGACCCAGATCTGGCCATGCTGCATGGCGAGCGTCACGAACGCAGTGATCGTCTGCGCCTTATCGCCATTGACCGTGGCCGAATTGGTGAAACCGGCACCAACCTTGTCCTTCCACGCGCTTGTGAACCAACGCTTGGACGAGGCATCGGCGAATTTTTTGAACTGCCACGCCGGGCCGCCCATATAGGTCGGCGAACCATAGACGATGGCGTCGGCCGCATCGAGCGCAGCCCAATCGGCGTCGGAGATATGGCCGTCCTGATCGATACCGATCAGGGAAACCTGGCCAGCGGATGCACCCGCCGCAACGGCTTCAGCAAGCTTCTTGGTGTGGCCGTAGCCCGAGAAATAGACAATCGCAATGCGCGCCATGGTGGTCGAATCCTGTTCCATTGATGTGATACTGAGGTAAGGCGCAACGGCGCAAACTCAAGCGCCCCGATGCAAAGAAGGGCTTGCAGAGACAAAAACGCTCGGCGACCTATCCCCATCCGAAGCGGCTATTTCGTTTCCTATCCGTTCCCCTCCCAGCCTCCCCATGCGATAGTCGCGGCTCGCGAATCATAGGAATGACCCGACCCGATGGCCTCGGACGACGATCTTTTCGGTGGCGCCGCGCCGCGCCGCCCTGCACCCAAACCTGCCGATAAAGCGCCTCCTGCCAAAGCTGTGGCCCGCAAGGGCACGCCTGACGAGGGCGGCTATACGGCTGCCGATATTGAGGTGCTGGAAGGGCTTGAGCCCGTTCGCCGCCGCCCGGGCATGTATATTGGCGGCACCGATGAGAAGGCGCTGCACCATCTCTTCGCTGAAGTTATCGACAACGCGATGGACGAGGCCGTCGCTGGCCATGCCACCGTGATTACCGTCGACCTCGAAATAGGCGATGTCCTTTCGGTGAGCGACAATGGTCGCGGGATCCCGATCGATCCACATCCGAAGTTTCCAAAAAAATCCGCCCTCGAAGTCATCATGACGACGCTCCACGCGGGCGGCAAATTCGACTCGAAGGTCTATGAAACCTCGGGCGGCTTGCACGGCGTCGGCGTCTCGGTCGTCAACGCGCTTTCGGATGTGCTGGAAGTCGAAGTCGCGCGCGGGCAGATGCTTTATCGGCAGACCTTCTCGCGCGGCAAGCCGCAAGGCGCTGTCGAAAATCTCGGCCGCATTACCAATCGACGCGGCACGAAAGTGCGCTTTCATCCTGACGCGCAGATTTTTGGAACCAGCGCGCATTTCTCGCCGAAGCGCCTGTTCAAGATGGCGCGCTCGAAAGCCTATCTGTTCGGTGGCGTTGAAATCCGTTGGAAATGTGATCCGTCTCTCGTTGAAGGAACGGACGTTCCTGCCGAAGCGGTGTTCCGTTTTCCCGGCGGCCTCAAAGATTATCTCGCGCGCGAAATCGAAGGCCGCCCTCTGGTGGCCGAACCGATCTTTTCTGGCAAGATCGAGCGCGAAAGCAGCCATGGCTCGCTCGAATGGGCGGTGGCGTGGATCGGCGACGCCGAAGACGGTTATGTGAATTCCTATTGCAACACGATCCCGACGCCCGAAGGCGGCACGCATGAATCGGGATTGCGCACAGCCCTTCTCCGCGCCGTCAAAGACCATGCCGAGCGGATCGGCCAGACGAAACGCGTCAGCGCTGTAACGGCGGACGATCTCATGGCGACCTGTGTTGCCATGCTCTCTGTCTTCATTCGCGAACCGGAATTCCAAGGCCAGACAAAAGACAAGCTCGCAACCGTCGAAGCGGGACGGATCGTCGAACAGGCGTTGCGTGACAGTTTCGATCATTGGCTAGCCGCATCCCCGCAACAGGCGCTCAAGCTCATTGATTGGACCGTCGAGCGCGCCGAAGAGCGTCTGCGCCGCAAGCTTGACAAGGAAGTGGCGCGCAAAACAGCAACAAAAAAACTGCGCCTCCCCGGCAAGCTCGCCGATTGCACGCGCGCCGGAATGGAAGGTTCCGAATTATTTATCGTCGAAGGCGACTCGGCAGGCGGCTCTGCAAAGCAGGCCCGCGATCGCGCAACGCAAGCCGTACTGCCTCTGCGCGGCAAGATTTTGAACGTCGCGAGTGCAGGTCGCGACAAGCTGAACGCCAATCAACAATTATCCGATCTCGTCCAAGCACTTGGCACCGGCATGGGCTCGCATTATCGCGAGGATGATCTGCGTTACGAGAAGATCGTCATCATGACGGACGCCGACGTCGACGGCGCGCATATCGCGTCGCTATTAATTACCTTCTTCTACCGACAAATGCCGAAACTGATCGACAAGGGCCATCTCTATCTCGCCGTGCCTCCGCTTTATCGGCTCAGCGCCGGTGGCACCAATGCCTATGCACGGGACGATGCCGATAAGGACCGTATTCTCAAAACGGTTTTCAAAGGCAAATCGAATGTCGAGATCGGACGATTCAAAGGCCTAGGCGAAATGATGCCGGCGCAGTTGAAAGAAACAACGATGGATCCGAAAAAGCGCACGCTTCTCAAGGTTCGCATCGAAGTCGAAGATCGCGAAGGCACATCCGATGCTGTCGAACGCCTGATGGGCAACAAACCTGAAGCGCGCTTTGTTTTCATTCAGGATCGCGCGGCCTTCGCGCAGGATCTGGTCGACGTTTGATCGAAGTCAAAGCGTTATTGGGAATGGGGCTTAAGTTGTACTTTAGAAAAGGTGTTTCATGACAGACATTCAAACGAACGCTGATCGCTATGATGCGGTTGCGCGTATTTTTCACTGGTCAATGGCATTGTTGATTGCCTATGCCGCCGCCTCGATCTTGATCGCAGAGGAATTGCCGCGCGGCGATCTTCGTGCATTTCTCAGCACGACCCATCGGACCGCTGGCGCAATCGTCCTTGTGCTGTTTATAGCGCGCGTGATCTGGCGTCTCTTTCACAAACCGCCGCCGCTGCCATCCAAGATGACGCCGCTTCAACAGAAGATGGCCCATTTCGGCCATCTCGGACTTTATGGGTTGATGGCGATTGTGCCGATTGTCGGCGTTGCGCTGACATTCCGCCGCGGCGGGACCATCGATTTCGGACTTTTCCAAATCGCATCCCCACTTGTCGCTGATCGCGCTGCTTCAAAACCCATCAAGGAAATCCATGAACTGGTCGCCTATGCGCTTTTCGCATTAGTAGGCGTGCATGTCGCTGCCGCGCTTTGGCATCAATTCGTCGTGCGCGACAATATCTTGGCGCGGATGCGCTAAAGGCCTTCAAGGGGCGACTAGGCTGACCGAACCTTCGCCATCTTCCCCCTCCGTCGCATTGCCGAGCCCCAGCCCCTGCGCCATATTGCGCCGCAGCATGGCGGCTCCGGGCCGCGCTGGCCAAGGAGTCTGTCATGAAGCTGCCGCGCCAATTCTTCCGTCCACTCGCCATCGGTGCGCCTGAGCCCTATCGCGAAATCCCGGCGCGGCTTGAGCGGATGATCCATTTCGTTCCACCCCATCTCGACAAGGTGACGGCCAAGGTCCCGGAGCTCGCCAAACAAGTCGATATCGTGCTGGGCAATCTGGAGGACGCGATCCCCGCCGATGCCAAGGAAGCCGCCCGCCAGGGGTTCATCGGCATGGCGCACAATACGGATTTTGGCGCGACCGGGCTCTGGACGCGGATCAACTGCCTGAATTCTCCTTGGATGCTCGACGACGTCACCGAGATCGTAGCCCAGATCGGCAACAAACTCGATGTCGTCATGTTGCCCAAGGTCGAAGGTGCCTGGGACATCCATTATCTCGATCAGCTCCTCGCCCAGCTCGAAGCCAAGCACAGCGTCAAAAAGCCCATCCTCATCCACGCCATTTTGGAGACCGCCGAGGGTGTGAAGAATGTTGCCGAAATTGCATCGGCCTCCCCGCGTATGCATGGCATGAGCCTTGGCCCGGCCGATCTCGCGGCCTCACGCGCCATGAAGACGACCCGCGTCGGCGGCGGCCACCCCGAATACAAAGTCTTGGCCGATCCCCTCGGCGACGCACCCCGCGCCGCGGCTCAACAGGATCTCTGGCACTACACCATTGCCCGCATGGTCGATGCCTGTGCGGCCAATAGCATTAAGGCTTTCTATGGCCCGTTCGGTGATTTTTCCGACGCTCTCGCCTGCGAAACGCAGTTTCGGAATGCTTTCCTCCTCGGTTGCGCCGGCGCATGGACATTGCATCCCAGCCAGATCGACATTGCCAAACGCGTCTTCTCGCCCGATCCGCAGGAAGTGGCCTTCGCCAAGAAGATCCTCGCGGCCATGCCAGACGGTTCGGGTGCCGTCATGATCGACGGCAAGATGCAGGATGACGCGACTTGGAAACAAGCCAAGGTCATGGTCGATCTCGCGCGTTTCGTTGCCGAGAAAGACCCTGCCTTTGCACCGATCTATGGCTTCTGAGACAGCCCTGCCCGCTCTGGGTTCAGTCGGAATTGACAGGAAAACAGGTCGGGCCTAGACCGAAGCCATGAAGGAACGTCAGGCGAAATTCGCTATAGGGCAGATTGTGAAACATCGGATTTACCCCTTTCGGGGCGTGATCTTTGATGTCGATCCGACCTTTTCCAATACGGACGAATGGTACAATTCCATTCCCGAAGACGTGCGCCCTGCGAAGGATCAGCCCTTCTACCACCTCTTTGCCGAGAATGCGGAGACCGAATACGTCGCCTATGTATCGGAACAGAATCTGCTGCCCGACCATTCGCATGAGCCGGTCCGTCATCCGCAGGTGCATGAGGTGTTCGATCAGGACGAGCGTGGCCAATATCGCCCCAAGGGTTCTGCGCTCAATTAAGCCACGACGAGCCAGCGCACTTTTTTGATTTTATGTGGCCACAAACAAAAAGACCGGCGTTTCCGCCGGTCTTTTGTATTCCGTCGCCGAGATGATCAGGGCTTGGGAGGAGTAGCCGGCGCACCCGGAGCCGGAGCGGCTGCATTGCCGCCTTCGAGCTTCTTGCGCAGGTCTTCTGCCTGCTTCTGCATCTGTTCCTGCATCTGGCGCTGCTGCTCTTCAAGAACCTTCGGGTCGATCGGCGCACCGTCGAAAGCCTTGGCGAAACCGGTCAGCGGAACTTCAAAAGTCACTTCGCGCGTGAACTGGTTCTGAACGCTGACCCTAACCGCATTGCCCTTGCGCATCTGGTCGATCACCGCCTGACCGACAGCACCTTCAGCGAAGCAGCCATTCGGGAAGCAGACGGCAAACTTGCCAGCCTGACCCTGTCCGGTATCAACCGAGAAGCGAATACCCGGCTGCAGCAAAAGGCCAAGCGGCATCAGGAAACGCACGATACGGTTAGGATCGCCCTGGATGTCGTAGACGGCAACGGCGAGAACCGGCTGTCCCTGATCCGACACGAAATCGCGCGTCGTGTAGCAGATGCGCTTTTTATTGCCCGGATCTTCGCCGCAAACCTTCAGCCAATCGGTTTGAGAAGGTTCAGGCTTGACCTGAACGACCGTCGGACCAGCCTGCTGCTGGCCCTGCTGCGGCGCGGCTTGCGGCGCGGCGGGTGCGGCCGGAGCTGCGGGTTTCTGAGCGGGAGCAGCCGGCCGCGCGGGCTGAGGTTGCTGGGCCAAAGCCGTACCGGCGGCGACGCAGGCCGCAAGAGCGAACGCGGCGGGCCGCAGAAGGAATGAGGAAAGCGCCATTGAGCGTAAGTCCTTTGCATCGGGCAAGTGGGCGGCGGCGGGAACGTCGCAACAGCCTCCCTTTCGCTCCGGATTCGGGCGGAAGGATGATTTATCGGCTCGCTCATAACCCTAACTTGCGGCGCTTTCCAGCCTTAAAGACGAGCAACCCGTTTCTCCCACGAAAAACGCCGCAAATGCCCCGCCAATGTTAGACTGAAAGGGCATGAAACAGACGATTCGCACCCTGCCTTTCGCCTTGGCGGGCGCACTGGCCCTACTCTTTGGCCTCGCGCTGACCCCGGGGCGTGCTGAACCACGCCATGGCATCGCGATGCATGGCGAACCGGCCCTGCCGCCCGGCTTTACCGCCCTCCCTTACGCCAATCCAGCTGCGCCCAAGGCCGGCCGCATTGTATTCGGCGCGCTCGGCACCTTTGACACGCTCAACCCCTATGTGGTGCGCGGCATCGCTGCCCATGGCATCGCTGCGCCGATGCAGCTCATCTATCAGACCTTGTTGATGCGCTCCGCCGATGAGCCTTTCACACTTTATGGCCTGCTCGCCGAAAGCGTTGACGTGCCCGATGACCGCTCCTCGGTGACATTCAGATTAAATCCGCTTGCGCGTTTTTCCGATGGCACCCCGGTGACCGCCGACGATGTGCTGTTCAGCTGGCGCATGTTGAAGGAGAAGGGAAAACCGAATTTCCGTTTCTACTATTCAAAAGCAGTCAAAGCCGAAGCGCTCGACAAGCGAACGGTGAAATTCACTTTTGCCGATTCTTCCGATCGTGAATTGCCTTTGATTTTCGGCCTGATGCCGGTCCTATCCGAACAACACACCGACATCCTGAAATTTGGTGAAACCGATCTCTCCGTACCGGTGGGATCTGGCCCTTATGTCGTTGCGCAGATCAAACCGGGCGAAAGCATTCTGTTCAAACGTAATCCGGATTTCTGGGGCAAGGATCTGCCGATCCTCAAAGGGCTCTATAACGCCGACGAAATCCGCTTCGACTATTTCCGCGATTCAAACGCTTTATTTGAAGCCTTCAAGGGCGGATTGTACGATGTTCGCTTTGAAGACAATCCCACACGCTGGCTGACGAATTACGATTTTCCCGCCGTGCAAGAAGGCCGCGTTGTGAAAGACCCGATTGTGATCGGCACACCCAAGGGCATGTCTGGCCTCGTCTTCAACACCCGCAAACCCTTATTTGGTGACATTCGCGTCCGTGAAGCTTTGGGCCTGATGTTCGATTTCAACTGGGTGAACGCGCATCTTTTCAACGGGCTCTACAAACGCACCGATTCCTATTTTGCCGGATCCGCGCTGTCCGCAGCTGGCCAACCCGCCAACGCGCGCGAACGCGAGCTCTTGACGCCATTCAGCAAAGAAGTCCGGCCCGACATTCTGGAAGGGCGGTGGAAACCTTTTGAAGCCGATGGCTCTGGCCGCGACCGCCAAGCGGCACGCGAAGCACTAGCCCTTTTGCAAAAGGCGGGCTGGGCACTGAAAGACGGCGTTTTGCAGAACGCCCGCGGAGAACCATTCAGTTTTGAAATTCTAGTCGTGAACCGCGTGCAAGAACGGCTTGCCGTCAATTTCGCTGAAATGCTGAAGCGGATCGGCATGACCATGAAGGTCCGCCTCGTCGACGATGTGCAATATTGGCGCCGCGTTGCCGCTTTTGATTTCGACATGATCCAATTCACATGGGGTGCATCGCCTTCCCCGGGTAACGAGCAATATAATCGTTGGGGCGGCAAATCGTCCGAGCGCGAAGGATCGCTCAATTATGCCGGCGCGAAATTGCCCGCCATCGATGCCATGATCGACGCGATGTTGCAGGCGAAAAGCCGCGAGGATTTCACGAGCGCAGTCCGTGCGCTCGACCGCGTATTGTTATCGCAATTCTACGTCATCCCGCTCTTTTACACTTCCGAGCAATGGGTTGCGCGCACCGCACGGGTCAAACGCCCGGAGAAAACATCCCTCTTCGGCTTTTCACCAGAAACGCTCTGGGTGGCGCCGTGACCAACGACATCCTGCTGCGCGACGCTGTCTGGCAGGGTTTAACAATCCGCGATTTGGTCTGTGCCGCCATGGTCGATAGACCGCAGCAGCCATGCTTGATCGATCACGGGATCGATGGACGTGTGCATCGCTTCAACGCGCGTATGCTCGATCATATCGCGACACGCATCGCACGCCGATTTGCAACCGCCGGCGCCAAACAGGGTGACGCGATCCTGATCGCCTTGCCCAATGGTGCGCCTGCTTTTCTCGCAATGCTGGGCGCTCTCGGTGCGGGCTTGAAGCCCTGCCTCATCTCACCCACGCTTGATGATGCAGCCATTTCTCTTGTACTCCAACGTTTGAAGCCACGCGCCCTTGTCTCTGGGGCTTACGACCATTTCGATCCGCTGCGTCGTTTCATCAATGAGGCGCGCCGCCTCGCCATGCCACTCTATGTATGGAATTTTGGACCGCGCGACGATGAACACGCCGCCCCCCTGTCCGACCTGTTCGATGGCCAGGCGCCGCAGCGCATGGCCCCGCTGCATCCGCCGCAACTGGGCTACGGCCCGATCGTGACAGTAGCCGATTTCGGCAACGGGCCGGAGCCGGTGACACACAGCCAGGATCAATTGCTCGCGCAAGCGATCCTCACGCAAATGGCCCATCGCGGCCCGCGCGAACATCGTATCGTTTCGGCGGTTTCGCTTGCGACGCAAGCCGGGCTTGTCCTCGGCCCGTTGCGCGCTTTATTGGCCGGCGCTGAACTTAATTTGATTGCTGATCCTTCCGCAGATGCATTTCGCGATGCTGCGGCCGACTCTACCGCAAGCTGGATTCTTCCCGCTCCCCTCGCCCATCGGTTGCGCGATCATTTTCATACCAAAGACGATACCCTGATCACGCTCTATCGCGCCGGGCAGAACATGTTCCGCCCGAGCGACGAAACCGGCATAATCACCTTTGGCGAGGCTCTCACTGTGCCGTTGATGCTGACCGATGGCCAACCACTCGCGCCCGGCACAATCATGGCGAATGTCTCAGGCACTGCGATGCGCTTTGCGGCGCTTGGCCTAGCACAAGATCATGAATTCATTCTCGATAGCCCCCTCGCAGGGCGCCGCCTTAACGGCGAGCCTGCACATCATCCGCTGATGGCGTCGCTGGCACAAGATGGCCGCTTCGCGCGTTTCATCGTCACTCCTCAGGAGAAACGTCATGCCCTTGTCTGAGCCGCTTGCGATCGACGTCGTCTCCGATGTGGTCTGCCCTTGGTGTTATGTGGGCAAAAAACGCCTCGAAGCTGCGCTCACACTCGTTCCTGAGATCAAAACCGAAATTCGCTGGCGTCCTTATCAACTCGACCCGACGATCCCGCCGGAAGGCATTCCCCGCCGCGCCTATATGGAAAAGAAGTTCGGATCTCTTGAGGCCATCAAACCAGCGCATGAACGGCTCACCGCGCTTGGCCACGAACTCAATATCCCGTTCAATTTTTCGGCCATTGAAATCTCCCCCAACACGCTCGATGCGCATCGCATGATCCGTTGGGCCTTTGGCGGTCGACAGGATGCAATGGTCGAAGCCTTGTTCCGCGCTTTCTTCGTCGACGCGAAGAACCTAGCCGATCCAATCGTTTTGACTGAGATTGGCGCGTCAGCCGGTTTTCCGCGCGAAGCTTTGACGGCGTTGTTACAATCGGATGAAGACGCCGCCTCTGTGCGAGAAGAAATGGCCGCCGCGCAAAATCTCGGCATTCAAGGCGTGCCATTCTTTATTTTTGGCCAGAAATACGCCGTATCTGGCGCCGAAACGGCCGAACATCTCGCCTCAGCTATCAGGCAAGCGGCAGCTGCAGAGCCCGCCGCTTAAGCCGCCTTTTTCTCGACCAACATCAGGAGATCGCGGAGCTTTTCGAGTGTGCCGTCGAGCCGCGCCTGGGCTTGCGCATAATCGCCGATGAAAACGACTTTCATGTCGGGACGGATCTTCGCCAAAATCCCCTGCTTCATGATGTAGCGCATCAAGGCTTCCGGTTCCGCGAAAGAATTGTCACGGAAGCCGAAGATCAAACCTTTCGGTCCAGCATCGATCTTTTCGACGTTCACAGCCCGGCACAAAAGCTTGATGCGCATGATGCCGAGCAATTGGCGCACCTCATCCGGAATAGGCCCGAAACGATCGGCCATTTCCTCGGCAAACGCGTCAATCTCTTCATCGCTCTCCAGCGCAGATAAGCGCTTATAGAGCGAGAGCCGCAGCGTGAGATCCTCGACGTAATCTTCAGGGATCATCACCGGCGTGCCAATGGTGATAGACGGCGACCATTGCGCCTGAACCTCTTCCTCGATCCCGGCTTTGAGCTGCGTCACCGCATCTTCAAGCATCTGCTGATAGAGCTCGTATCCCACTTCCTTGATGTGGCCGGACTGCTCATCGCCCAGTAAATTGCCCGCGCCGCGAATATCGAGATCATGACTGGCGAGTTGGAACCCTGCACCCAATGTGTCAAGTGATTGCAGCACTTTGAGACGGCGCTCCGCTTGCGGCGTAAGCGTGCGGTTAGCTGGCACGGTGAACAGCGCATAGGCCCGGATTTTCGAACGCCCAACGCGACCGCGCAACTGATAGAGAGCCGATAAGCCAAACATGTCAGAGCGATGAACGATCAGCGTATTCGCAGTTGGAATATCAAGCCCGGATTCCACGATGGCGGTTGAGAGCAGCACATCGTAGTGCCCCTCATAGAAAGCCGTCATGATGCTTTCAAGTTCAGACGCTGGCATCTGCCCATGCGCGATGGCAACTTTCGCTTCGGGGACTTCACGGCCTAAAAACTCGCGCGCTTCGTCAATGTCCTCAATCCGTGGGCAGACATAAAAGGTTTGCCCGCCACGATAACGTTCGCGCAAAAGCGCTTCACGGATCGTGAGTGGATCAAACGGCGTCACAAAGGTCCGCACGGCCAAACGATCGACGGGCGGCGTTGCGATGATCGACAATTCGCGCGCACCGGTGAGCGCCAATTGCAGCGTGCGCGGAATAGGCGTGGCCGATAGGGTCAGCACATGCACTTCCGCGCGCAGCGATTTCAGCTTTTCCTTATGGCCCACGCCAAAATGCTGCTCCTCGTCGATCACCATCAGTCCGAGATCTTTGAACTGGATCGTCTTGCCAAGTAGCGCATGCGTACCGACGACAATATCGACAGAGCCTTCCGCCAAACCTTCTTTCGTTGCCTTCAAATCCGCCGAGGGGACGAAGCGTGACGCCTGACGGACTGTCACCGGCAGACCTTCAAATCGCGCTGCAAAAGTGCGGTAATGCTGCCGTGCCAGAAGCGTGGTTGGCACGACAATGGCCACTTGCTTGCCGGAGAGCGCAGCAACGAACGCCGCACGCAAAGCGACTTCCGTTTTGCCGAACCCAACATCGCCGCAGATGAGCCGATCCATTGGTCGGCCTGACGCCATGTCGTTGAGCGTCGCTTCGATCGCGTTGAGCTGATCCTCGGTTTCATCATAGGGAAACCGCGCACAGAATTCGTCGTAAAGCCCATCCGGCGTCGCGAGGCGTGGCGCTTCGCGCAACATACGCTCGGCCGCGATCTTGATGAGCGCATGCGCCATCTCGCGAATACGTTCTTTGAGCTTCGCCTTGCGCGCCTGCCATGCGCCGCCGCCAAGCCGGTCGAGTGCAACTTCTGTATCTTCAGACCCGTAGCGCGACAGCAATTCGAGATTTTCGACCGGCAGATAGAGCTTGGCCTGCTCCGCATAATGGATTTCGACGCAATCATGCGGTGCGCCGCCGACATCGATCTGTTTGAGACCAACGAAACGGCCAATGCCGTGATCGACATGGACAACAAGATCGCCCGGCGTGAGCGTTGCAACTTCGCTGATGAAATCCTGCGCGCGCTTCACGCGGCGTGCGCGGCGCACGAGACGGTCGCCGAGAATATCCTGCTCGCCAATGACAGCGAGCGTCTCCGTTTCAAATCCCGTCTCGAGCCCCCACAGCGCAAGCCCGATGCGCTTAGGCGGCATCGCCAGCGCTTCCGCAAGCGTCGCCGCAGGCGATTGATCTTTCAGCTTGTGATCGGCAAGAACATGGCCAAGGCGTTCGCGCGCCCCTTCAGACCATGCCGCGACGATGACGCGCTTGCCCTTGTCCTGCAAAGCGTGGACATGTTCGGTCACAGCATCGAAGACATTGCCTTCTTCGGCCTTGTCATCATGGCGTGCACGTTCAGCCGCAAAATTGCGCCCAGCCCGCGCAGCAAGGTCGATCACTTTGCGGCCCGTGCTGGGCGCTTCCGCAAAGGGCGTCATCCGCGCAACCGCACCTGCACCGAAAACCGCCGCCACGTCCTCATGCGTCAGATAAAGTGAATCGGGCGCAACCGGCTTATAAGGCGGCACGCCCGGCTGGGGCATTTTCAACGCCACCATGCGCGCTTCATAAGAATCTTTCACTTGTGCGAGGCGCTGCGTGCACACCTCTTCCACGCGTGCATCCAACACGACAGGCACGCCTTCGACATAATCGAACAGCGTATCGAGCCCGTCATAGAAAAACGGCAACCAATGCTCGAGCCCGGGCGGACGTCGCCCCTCGCTCACCGCTTCATAGAGAAGATCGTCGCGCTGTGCGGCGCCAAACCGCTCGACATAATTTTGGCGAAAGCGCTTGATTGCCTCCGTCGTGAGCTGAATTTCGCTCATCGGCACAAGTTCGAGTGCGCGCATCTGGCCAACCGTGCGCTGCGTCTCAGGATCGAAGCTACGGATCGATTCAACCGTATCGCCGAAGAAATCGAGCCGCACCGGCATTGGCAGCCCCGGCGCATAGAGATCGACGATACCACCGCGCACGGCATAATCGCCCGTCTCACGCACGGTCGAAGCGCGAGAGAAACCATTATTCTCAAGCCAAGCCGCAAGCGTCTGCGTATCGACGACATTGCCCGGCGCCACGGCGAGCGAGTCGAGCGCAACGCGCCCACGCGGCGGCACGCGTTGGGCCACGCCATTGGCGGTTGCGATCAGGATACGCGGCTTAGCTTCGCCCGCGCGTGCCACCGTCAACCGTGCCAGCACATTCATGCGCCGCGCCACGAGCCCGGCATTCGGCGAGGCGCGATCGTATGGCTGGCAATCCCAATTCGGAAAACTCAGAACTTCTATGTCGGGTGCGGCGAAGGCGAGACCCGCCTCAAGCTCAGCCTGCCGGCGGCCATCGCGCGCCACCATCATCAATGAAACCGCTCGCCCCTCGCCCGAACGCGCAAGAGCGCGCGCCAGATCGGCTAAGACCAGCGCGTCAAATCCGTCAGGAACGGAGGCGAGCGTCACGCTCTCTTTTTTGAGAAGCGCGGCTTCTGCCTCTTTCAGCGGATTGAGAGAGGGCTGCGGGGGCATGAATGTTCCGAAGCTTCCGCCTTGAGGCGGCCATTAGAGGTGGATGGGACCCGAATGCGTGTGAAACACCTTGAGCCGGCGAAAAAGCGCCGTGTCGTAATTCGAAGGCGCTTCTTCCGTTTCCGTAATCCACGAAAATAGATCGCGGTCCGGCACCTCGATCAGCGCCTCGAAATCATCGAGCTCGCTCTCGGTCAGCGTGCCAATTTCAGCATCGGCAAACTGACCCATCAGCAGATCCATTTCGCGAATGCCGCGATGCCAAGCGCGGAACAGGATCTTGCGGCGGCGGGGATCGAGATCGGCACTCGTGCGGCGGGAACCGGTCATGGCTTCATACCTCTGTCAGCGAGGCCGCTCTATAGCTGAGCGGCACCGCCCTGTCGATCATAACGGGGCAATATCGCCGCGTGCCCAGCCATCTTTCGACGCGGCAATGAACTCGTCGAGCTGGCCCGCCGCAATGGCCGCGCGCAACCCAGCCATGAGATCCTGATAATAGGCCAGATTGATCCAGGTGATGAGCATCATGCCGAGGATCTCGCCCGCCTTCACCAAGTGATGCAGATAGGCGCGGCTGTAATCGCGCGCAGCTGGACAGGTCGATTCCGGATCAAGCGGACGATGATCGTCGGCATGGCGCGCATTGCGCAGATTGATTTTCCCGAAGCGTGAGAAAGCGAGCCCGTGCCGCCCAGCACGTGTCGGCATCACGCAATCGAACATGTCGACACCGCGCCGTACCGCCTCGACAATGTCGTCCGGCGTGCCGACACCCATGAGATAGCGCGGCTTGGCCTGCGGCATCACCGGCTCCACCGTTTCGATCATGCGCAGCATGACGTCCTGCGGCTCACCGACAGCCAGTCCGCCAATCGCGTAACCTTTCAAATCCATGGCCGCGAGTGCTTCGGCCGAACGCACGCGCAACGCCTCAACCGCCCCGCCTTGCACGATGCCGAACATCGCTTTTCCCGGTTGCTGCCCAAACGCTGTTTTGCACCGCTCCGCCCAACGCAGCGACAATTCCATCGCGCGTTCGGCTTCTTGATCCGAGCATGGCAGTTTCACGCATTCATCAAGCTGCATCTGAATGTCCGAGCCGAGCAGGCCCTGAATTTCAATGGATCGCTCAGGCGTCAATTCATGTTTGGAACCGTCGATATGGGATTGGAAGATCACGCCGCGCTCATTCAGCTTGCGCAATTGCGCGAGCGACATGACCTGAAAGCCACCGGAATCGGTAAGGATCGGATGAGGCCAACGCATAAAATGATGAAGCCCGCCCAAGGACGCGACACGCTCCGCCCCGGGCCTGAGCATTAGATGATAGACATTGCCAAGCACGATGTCCGCGCCAAGTGCGCGCACCTGATCGGCATACATTGCCTTGACCGTTCCGGCAGTTCCAACCGGCATGAAAGCAGGCGTGCGGATCGTGCCGCGCGGCATCGTGATTTCGCCCTGCCTTGCGCGCCCATCGCGTGCGAAAATGGTGAAGCCAAACTCCGCCGCGCTCATGAATTGTCCTCGCTCTTCGGGAAGAGAAGCGATGCATCGCCATAGGAATAGAAGCGATAATCATGCGCAATCGCATGCGCATAAGCAGCCTGCATGCATTCAAGACCACTAAAAGCGGACACCAGCATGAAGAGCGTCGATTTCGGCAAATGGAAATTCGTCATCAGCGCGTCGACTGCTTTGAAGCGATAACCGGGCGTGATGAAAATATCAGTCTCGGCGGTAAACGGCTTGATCGTACCATCATCTGCTGCCGAACTTTCCAGCAGTCGCATTGAAGTCGTACCAATCGCAACAATCCGCCCACCTCTTGCCCGCGCTGAATTCAAGCGCGCTGCGGTCTCGGCAGTAATCTCGCCCCATTCCGCATGCATGATGTGATCGCGCGTATCGTCCGCCTTCATGGGCAAGAACGTGCCCGCACCCACATGCAGCGTGACGCGTGCCGTTTCGATGCCAGCTTTCGCAAGCCGTTCCATCAAATCCGGCGTGAAATGCAAACCCGCCGTTGGCGCGGCAACAGCGCCTTCTTTCTCGGCGAAAAGCGTCTGATAATCCTTGCGGTCGCGCTCATCCTCGGGGCGCTTGCCCGCAATGTAAGGCGGCAATGGAAGATGGCCGATGCGTGCGATGGCTTCGTCGAGTGCAGGTCCCGTCAACGAAAATTGCAACAACGCTTCACCGCCCTCGCCTTTTTCGATCAACTCGGCATCGAGCGAAGCAAGAAGGCAAGCACCACGATCCGAAGAATCTCCAAAACGAATGCGCTCGCCAATGTCCACTTTTTTCGCCGGTCGCAGAAAGGCCCGCCATCTATCGGCGCTCACACGCTGATGCAGCATCGCCTCGATCCGTGCGGAATTTTCGCCGCGTACGCGCACGCCATAAAGCCGTGCCGGAATAACGCGCGTATCGTTGGCCACCAATATGTCGCCCGGTTGGAGAAGATCAGGCAGATCACGCACGATCCGGTCATCAAACATGATGGCATTGTCCGGCCGCACCACGAGCATGCGCGCCGCATCGCGCGGGCTCACAGGCCTCAGCGCAATCCGCTCTTCAGGCAGTTCGAAATCGAACAGGCTGACATGCATGGGACGATCTTCCGGATTAAGGGCTTGTTTACCTTAAACGGCACCGCCCCTTTGGGGCCTATTGCCCAATTTGCGCTTTATAGTCTAGGTATAGGTCACGAACCCCAACCATATTGCGGGGGTATCGGAGACCTTTTCAGCCTGCGTTTCAGAGACGATTGCAGGTCTTGCGTAAAGCCCGCCGGTGTCCCGTTGGGGGACAAAAACCGGCGGGCTCTTTTTTTCAGCGCGGATTGGCGGCCATATAGGCCTTCACAATCTGGTCGGGCTCAATGACCGGCTCGCCACGCTTGATCTGGTCGACACTCTCCATGCCATCGACCACCTGCCCCCAGACCGTATATTGGCGGTCGAGGAAACCGGCATCGTCAAAGCAGATGAAAAACTGGCTGTCAGCCGAATCCGGGTTCTGCGCGCGCGCCATTGAGCAGGTGCCGCGCTCATGCGGCGCATCGTTGAATTCCTGCTTCAGCTTCTGCCCCGAACCGCCCATGCCGGTGCCGGTCGGGTCGCCCGTCTGCGCCATGAAGCCATCGATGACGCGGTGAAAAACCACACCATCGTAAAAGCCGTCATTGGCCAGCTCCTTGATGCGGGCGACGTGGTTAGGGGCGAGATCCGGACGCATCTGGATCGTCACATTGCCCTTCGTCGTTTCGAGGATCAGCGTATTGTCGTCAGCCATTGTCGTTCCTTTACCTGGCTCTCTCATTGTCGTTGTTGATAGTAGGAGTTGACGTCGTACGGGTTTATTTGGCGTCCGCCGCCACCTGCATCTTCACGATCTTGTCGGGCGCGGTGACCATGCCATTGTTGCGCTGGTCGCCCTTCTTGATCTTGTCGACCACATCCATGCCCGAGACGACTTCACCGACAACCGTGTACTGACCGTTGAGGAAGGATGCATCGCCAAAGCAAATGAAGAATTGCGAATTTGCCGAATTCGGATCCTGCGCGCGCGCCATGCCAACAGTGCCGCGCTTAAACGGCTCACGCGAAAATTCGGCCGGAATATTCGGCAGATCCGACTTACCGGTGCCAGTTCCCGTCGGGTCGCCTGTCTGCGCCATGAATCCGTCAATCACGCGATGGAATACGACATTGTTGTAAAAGCCCCGCTTGGCGAGAGCTTTCAACTGCTCGACATGCTTGGGCGCGAGATCAGGACGCAGCTTGATGACGATGCGACCATCCTTGGTGTCGAGATAGAGCGTGTTCTGCGGATCGGTAGCCGGGGCCTTCGCTGCATTTTGCGCGAAGGACGGCGCGACAGCCGCAAGAGAGGCCATACCGGCCAGAAAAGCACGACGAAACATGGATCACTCCGTGAGGTTGAGCGGGATCTTCCCGCGATCAATCAGGCGAAACTTAAGCGAATTTCGCTTTCAACTTGGCCGCCACATCAGGCGGAACGAAGGCAGAGATATCGCCACCCATTTTGGCAATTTGGCGGACGAGTGTTGCTGTGATGGGGCGCACCGCGGGCGACGCTGGAAAGAACAAGGTACCAATGTCGGGCGCCATCGTGCCATTCATGCCGGCCATCTGCATTTCATAATCGAGATCGGTGCCGTCACGCAGGCCGCGCACCATCACGCAAGCTTTATTGGCCCGCGCAGCATCGATCGCAAGCCCATCGAAGGTGACGACCGACACGCCCGGCACAGCCTTTTCGATCATCGCGGCGCGTTCTTCCACAGAGAAAAGCGGCGTCTTGCCGGGATGCACACCGATCGCGACAACAACCTTGTCGAGCACGCGCAAGGCCTGCTGCAACACATCGACATGGCCATTGGTGAGCGGATCGAAAGACCCCGTATAGAGACCGATGCGCATGCTGAATTCCCCGTTCAAACCAGCGGCGCTGGAGCCAGACGGCGTGCGGCAGGCTTTACGCCTCGCCGCCCTCGCCGCCTTCCTCGCCCTCATTGTCTTCCGAAATGCGTTCCACTGAGACGACCTGTTCATCGTCAGCCGTGTTGAACACGATTACGCCCTGCGTCGAACGCCCTGCAATGCGGATGCCCTCTACTGGGCAACGGATCAACTGCCCGCCATTGGTGACAAGCATGATCTGATCGGACGGCTCAACCGGGAAGGACGCAATCAAGCGGCCATTGCGCTCATTCACCGTCATCGCAACGATGCCTTTGCCGCCGCGCCCCGTGACGCGATATTCATAAGCATTGCTGCGCTTGCCATACCCATTCTCGGAGATGGTGAGAATAATCTGCTCGTGCGCTGACATTTCAGCATAGCGCTCTTGCGACAGCGACAGATCCGCAGCTACTTCCTCCTGATCGGAAACGCCTTCCTCTGCCTGCACCTCGCCATTGATGGCGCGACGCATCTTGAGATAGGCAATGCGCTCATCGGCGCTGGCTTCGACATGCCACAAAATGGCGAGCGAGATGACGGTGTCGTCCTTGGCCAGCGCAATACCACGCACACCTGTGGAATCGCGACCCTTGAACACGCGCACATCGTCGACCTTAAAGCGGATGCATTGGCCGACAGCAGTCGTCAACAGAACGTCATCTTCCTGTTTGCAGATTTGCACGTCGACGATCGCATCGCCGTCATCGAGCTTCATCGCGATCTTGCCGGCACGATTGACCTGCACGAAATCGCTCAACTTGTTGCGGCGGACATTGCCCGACGATGTCGCAAACATCACGTCGAGTGCATCCCATTGCTGCTCATCCTCGGGCAGCGGCATGATCGTGGTGATGCGCTCTGTGCCTTCAAGCGGCAGCATATTGACGAGCGCCTTGCCGCGCGCCTGCGGAGCGGCCAATGGCAGACGCCACACCTTCTCCTTATAGACGCGCCCCTTCGACGAGAAGAACAGAACCGGCGTGTGCGTCGTCGCTACAAACAGACGCGCCACGAAATCCTCATCGCGCGTCTGCATGCCGGAACGGCCCTTGCCGCCGCGGCGCTGCGCCCGATAGGTGGAGAGCGGCACCCGCTTAATGTAGCCCGCATGAGACACGGTCACGACCATGTCCTCGCGTTGGATCAGATCCTCATCGTCGAAATCGGATTCCGATTCCTGCAGCTGCGTCTTGCGCGGCGTCGCAAAGGCCGTTTTCGCCTCGGTGAGTTCGTCCTTGATGATCTGCATGATGCGCACGCGCGAACGCAGAATATCAAGATAATCGGCGATCTCGGTTGCAAGCTTGCTGAGCTCATCACCAATTTCGTCGCGGCCGAGTGCCGTGAGACGCTGCAAGCGCAAATCGAGAATGGCACGCGCCTGCGCTTCTGACAGCCGGTAGGTGCCCGCCTCCGACATACGATGCAGCGGATCGTCGATCAGCAACAACAGGCTCTCGACATCACGCGCCGGCCAGTCACGATCCATCAGGCGCTCGCGCGCTGTATTCGGATCGGGCGCGGTGCGGATGAGATGGATCACCTCATCGATATTGGCCACCGCAATGCCCAGACCGACCAACACATGCGCGCGATCACGCGCTTTGTTGAGGAGATATTTCGTGCGGCGGCTAACGACGACTTCACGGAAATCGATGAAGGCGCGAATGAAATCCTTGAGATTCAGCGTCTCCGGACGACCGCCATTGAGCGCCACCATGTTCGCGCCGAACGATGTCTGCAAGGGCGTAAAGCGGAAGAGCTGATTGAGGACGACATCGGCCACCGCATCGCGCTTCAACTCGATCACGATGCGCATACCGTCGCGGTCGGATTCGTCACGTAGATCGGAAATGCCTTCCACGCGCTTCTCGCGCACGAGATCGGCGATCTTCTCGATCAGCGAAGCTTTATTCACTTGATACGGAATTTCGGTGACGATGATCGCCTCGCGATCCTTGCGGATCTCCTCGATCTGCGTCTTCGCGCGCATGATGATCGAGCCACGGCCCAGATGATACATCGCTCGAATGCCACCGCGCCCGAGAACGCTGCCGCCCGTCGGGAAGTCCGGTCCCGGTACGATGTCGATCAATTGATCGATCGAAATCGCAGGATCTTCGATATAGGCCGTGCAGGCATCGACGAGTTCGCCGAGATTGTGCGGCGGAATATTTGTCGCCATGCCGACGGCGATGCCGCCCGCACCATTGACGAGCAGATTGGGAAAGCGCGCTGGAATAACGGTCGGCTCATGTTCTGAGCCATCGTAGTTCGGCTGGAAATCGACCGTGTCCTTATCGAGATCGTCGAGCAACGACATCGCAGGCTTAGCAAGGCGCACTTCGGTGTAACGCATCGCCGCCGCGGGATCGCCGTCAACGGAGCCAAAATTGCCCTGCCCATCGGCGAGCGGCAGGCGCATCGAAAATTCCTGCGCCATGCGCACAAGCGCATCGTAAATCGATTGGTCGCCATGCGGGTGATATTTACCGATCACGTCGCCGACGATGCGCGCCGATTTGCGATAGGGCTTATCTGGCGTGTAGCCGTTTTCATACATCGAATAGAGAATGCGGCGATGCACGGGCTTCAACCCGTCTCGCGCGTCTGGCAACGCACGGCTCACGATCACGCTCATCGCGTAATCGAGATAGGACCGCTTCATTTCATCGGTAATCGAGACCGGCCGGATATCGTGAGTGTCCGGGCCGGACCCCTTATCGTCATGCTCTGACAAGGCGTGAATCCGTTTCAAAAACGACTCGCAACACCTACCCGATTCCGCTCTGAAAGGCCAGTTTTGACGCCTGTTCGAAAGGGTTTTTTATCATTTGATTCCAGTAGCTTACGAGGCCAGTCAAAAAACCCGACCACAAGCCCTTGGAAAGAACGCTTGGCAGCGCTGAAAACCGTGTATTCAGTACCCCGATGCTCGCCGATTTTATCGTTTCCGCACTTGTCACTTTGATCGTGACCGTGGACCCACCCGGGCTCGCGCCGATCTTTCTCAGCCTCACGCCAGGCATGACCCCGGCCATGCGGCGGCAAGTTGCCATCAGGGCCGTACTGATCGCGTTCGTCATCATGACAGCCACTGCCTTGGGCGGCGCTCCGCTCATCAATGCGCTCGGCATCACGCTTCCCGCGTTCCGCATCGCCGGCGGACTTTTGCTATTCACCATCGCCTATCAAATGGTCTTTGGCGGCGGGCAGGAGCGCAAGGCCGAGACGGCGGAGAAGGCGATCACCGAGGATCACATTCGCAACATTGCCGCCTTCCCGCTCGGAATCCCCTTAATGGCTGGCCCCGGGGCAATTACAGCCATCTTGCTTCTCGCCGGACGCGCGCACGGCGACCCTGTTCGGCTTGGCGTGCTGATCGGCGTGATCGCATTGGTGGTTTTGACGTGCCTGATCAGTTTTCTGCTGGCTTCGCGGATCGCCCGCCTGCTTGGCGTCACCGGCAATGTCGTTCTGACGCGCCTGCTTGGCGTCATTCTTGCCGCGATGGCGGTTCAATTCGTCATCGATGGCGTGAAAGCTGTGATGGCGGGCTGAAGGCCCGCCATTCCGGCATCTTCATTCAGTTGAAATCGCGCAACAACGCATCCATCAACTTCGCCCGCTCGGCAAGCGAGGACACGAGCGCATGTTCGTGTAGCGTATGCGCGCCATCGCCATCGACGCCGAGCCCATCAAGCGTTGGAATGCCATAGACCGCAGTGAAATTGCCGTCTGATCCGCCACCCGTTTGCGGTACGTCGACAAGATCGATGCCGAGCCCCTTGGCGATATGCCGCGCGCGCTCGAATAAAGCAGCCACTTCCGGTGTCTTCTCGAATGGAGGCCGGTTCATGTCGCCCGTCACCTTCACCTTGATGTCGGGATCCGACGCGATAAGGCCCATAATTTTTTGGGTCATCTCCTCGCCATCGGCCACGGTGCGCACCCGCAAATCCACACAAAACGAGGCATGTTGCGGAATAGTGTTGGCCGCTGTGCCGCCCTTCACCATGCCGACCGTCGTCGTGATGCCACGCGCATAATCGGTCATCGCCTGAATGGCGACGATCTGCTTGGCCGCCTCGCCAATCGCGTTGCGCCCCTTCTCATGGCTGGTACCGGAATGGGCCGGGCGGCCTTCGACATGGACGTCGAAACGACCGACGCCCTTGCGCGCGGTGACAATCCTGCCGCCATCGCGTGCGGGTTCGGTGACGAGAACGGCCTGTGCTTTCTTGCCTTCAGCTTCGATCGCCGCCCGCGAAGTAGGCGAGCCGATTTCCTCATCCGGCGTAAACATGAAGACGAGCGGCACGTGTGCGGCATTGGAAGCGAGCACCGTTTTGAAAGCTTCAAGCGCGAGGAACGCCCCACCTTTCATGTCGTAGATGCCGGGGCCATAGAGGCGATCGCCCTCCCGCCGGATCGGCAGATCTTTCGCCAGCGTGCCTTCCGGATGCACCGTGTCGAGATGGCTAAGAATGACAACCGGCTTCTTGCCATTGTTGGGGCCTGCACGCAGCGCCAGCATGTCGCCAAGACCGTCGCGCCCTGCAATACGTTCCACCGCAATGCCGCTGCCAGCAACAGACGCCGCGACCAGATCCATCATCCGGTTCACGCCCGGCATGTCATAGGTATGGCTTTCGATCGCAACCCATTCACTCAGAACTGCGGCCATCGCTTCGCTGTCATAAGCCAAATTCGTCACTCCCATTCGAAATCAGCCCGTCGCCGGCAGCAGATGTCTTTTGTCCGCCAGACCGAAACGACAAGGGCGGCCCACGCGGACCGCCCTCAAATCATCACATCGCGCTACCCGTTTCACGGCTTTATTTCGCTGCGCCCGCGAACATCACCTAATGAAACGAAGGTGCGCACGCATTAGAACGGAATATCGTCATCCATGGCGCCGCGACCGGCGGGCGCCGGCTGGCGGTCCATCGGCGAGGAGCGGCCGAAATCGCCGCCACGCCCGCCGCCCGAATAGCCGACCGAACCGCCCTCATCGGAATCGCCGCTGCCCTGCCCGCGACCACCCAAAAGCGTGAGTTCGCCACGGTAGCGCTGCAACACGACTTCAGTCGTGTATTTTTCCGCGCCATCCTTGTCGGTGTATTTGCGCGTCTGGATTTGGCCTTCGAGATAAACCGTCGAGCCCTTCTTCAGATATTGCTCGGCAATCTTGGCGAGGTTTTCATTGAAAATGACCACCTTGTGCCATTCGGTGCGCTCTTTGCGTTCACCCGATGCCTTGTCGCGCCAGGTTTCCGAGGTCGCAACCGAGAGGTTCACAACAGGCTCGCCATTGTTGAGACGGCGGACTTCCGGGTCGCGCCCGAGATTGCCCACCAGAATGACCTTGTTGACGCTGCCCGCCATGTTCCATCCTCCGAAAAATGCGATTTGGACCTTAGAGCAAGGCGTCGGGGCTCGCGCCCGTATGTCCCGCCTTATCCACCAAAAAGCGGTAATGTTCTAGTTTTGTTCCTAACATTGCAACAATCCCGATGCAAGCTGAATTGCGGGGGAAAAACGGCCGCATGCAGCGCGAGCCCTGTCGCCGGGGCGACCGGCGACCTATGTATGCAGTGCGGCAAAATCGCCCGATCCGGTACGGTCCTTCGATGTCTCTCGACGATCTCTTCGACAAGGCGCCCCGCGCCGACAATCGCTCCATTACGATCCGTGGCGCGCGCGAGCACAATCTCAAGAACGTGGATCTGACCATCCCGCGCGACCGCCTCGTAGTGTTCACCGGCCTGTCGGGCTCGGGCAAATCCTCGCTCGCCTTCGACACGATCTATGCGGAAGGCCAGCGCCGGTATGTCGAGAGCCTCTCGGCCTATGCCCGCCAATTCCTTGAGATGATGCAGAAGCCCGATGTCGATCAGATCGACGGGCTTTCACCCGCCATCTCGATCGAGCAGAAGACTACATCGAAGAATCCGCGCTCGACTGTCGGCACCGTGACCGAGATCTACGATTACATGCGTCTGTTGTGGGCGCGTGTCGGCATCCCCTATTCACCCGCCACAGGCTTGCCCATCGAAAGCCAGACAGTGCAGCAGATGGTCGACCGCGTTCTGGCCCTGCCGGAAAAAACGCGGCTCTATCTGCTCGCGCCCGTCGTGCGCGGGCGCAAGGGCGAATACAAGAAAGAGCTGGCCGATTATATGAAACGCGGCTTTCAGCGCGTGAAGATCGACGGCACCTATTATGAAATCGCCGATGCGCCGACGCTCGACAAGAAGTTCAAACACGACATCGATGTGGTGGTCGACCGCATCGTCGTGAAGGCCGACCTCGCCGCCCGCCTTGCTGAAAGTTTTGAAACCGCGCTCGAACTCGCCGACGGCATCGCCATCGTCGAATATGCCGACGAGAAGGACGATAAGGGCCAGCCAAAGCGGGTGATGTTCTCGCAGAAATTCGCTTGCCCCGTTTCCGGTTTTACGATTCCAGAAATCGAGCCGCGCCTGTTCTCGTTCAACAATCCGTTCGGCGCCTGTCCGGAATGCGATGGCATTGGCCATGAGATGACGATCGACGCTGACCTTGTCGTGCCGGATGACACCCGCTCTCTGAAGGATGGCGCGATTGCGCCTTGGGCGAAATCCTCCTCGCCCTATTACGGCCAGACGCTGGAAGCCCTGTCGCGTTCCTATCGCTTTAAAATGACGGCACCGTTCAAGGAATTGTCGCGCGAAGTGCGCGACATGCTGCTCTATGGCTCGGGCGATCGCGAAATCCGCTTTTCCTATGACGACGGAATGCGCGCCTATGACGTGAAAAAGCCGTTCGAAGGCGTCGTCAACAATCTCGAACGCCGTTATCGCGAAACCGATTCCGATTGGACGCGCGAAGAAATCGGCCGCTATATGTCTGAAACGCCATGCGCGAAGTGCAAAGGCATGCGGCTGAAACCCGAAGCGCTGGCCGTCAAAATCGACCGGGAACCGATCTCGGTCGTGACCGAATTGTCTGTCCGTGATGCGCTCGCATGGTTCGAGAAGTTACCGAAGAAACTCAACGCCAAGCAGAGTGAAATTGCTGGTCGCATTCTCAAGGAAATCCGCGACCGCCTTCTGTTTCTACTCGATGTCGGCCTCGATTATTTGACGCTCTCGCGCGCTTCGGGCACGTTGTCGGGTGGGGAGAGCCAGCGCATTCGTCTTGCCTCGCAAATTGGTTCCGGCTTGACTGGCGTTCTGTACGTTCTCGACGAACCGTCGATTGGCCTGCATCAACGCGACAATGAGCGATTGCTCGGCACGCTGAAACGTTTGCGCGATCTCGGCAATACGGTTGTTGTCGTCGAGCATGATGAGGATGCGATCCTCCAAGCCGACCACGTGGTCGATGTCGGCCCCGGCGCTGGCATTCATGGCGGCCAGATCATCGCGCAGGGTACGCCCGCCGACATCATGAAGTCGAAGAAATCCCTGACGGGAAAATATCTCACCGGCGAGTTAATGGTGAAAGTGCCCGACCAGCGCCGCAAGCCGCAAAAAGGCCGCGTGCTTAAACTGACTGGCGCGCGTGGCAATAATCTAAAGAATGTCACCGCGGAAATTCCGCTCGGCACCTTTACCTGCATCACGGGGGTTTCAGGCGGCGGAAAGTCAACACTCATCATCGACACGCTTTATAAGGCTGCAGCGCGCCGCTTGAACGGTGCGCTCGAACATCCGGCTCCCTTCGACAAGATCGAGGGCCTCGAACATCTCGACAAGGTGATCGACATCGACCAATCGCCGATTGGTCGCACGCCGCGCTCGAACCCGGCAACCTATACCGGCGCATTCACGCCGATCCGCGAATGGTTCGCCGGATTGCCGGAAGCGAAAGCCCGCGGCTATCAGCCGGGCCGCTTCTCCTTCAACGTGAAGGGCGGGCGCTGCGAAGCGTGTCAGGGCGATGGCGTCATCAAGATCGAGATGCACTTCCTGCCCGACGTTTACGTCACCTGCGATGTTTGCAAAGGCAAGCGCTACGATCGTGAAACGCTCGAAGTGAAATATCGCGAAAAATCCATCGCCGATGTGCTCGACAGCACCGTTGAAGAAGCTGCACAACTCTTCAAAGCCGTGCCGTCCATTCGCGAAAAGATGGAAACGCTCGCGCGTGTCGGGCTCGATTACATCAAGGTCGGCCAGCAAGCGACGACCTTGTCCGGCGGCGAAGCGCAGCGCGTGAAACTGTCGAAAGAATTATCGCGCCGCTCAACGGGCCGCACACTCTACATTCTCGACGAGCCGACCACGGGCCTGCATTTTCACGATGTCGCCAAGCTGCTCGAAGTGCTGCATGAGCTTGTCGAGCAGGGCAACACGGTCGTGGTCATCGAGCACAATCTCGAAGTGGTGAAGACCGCCGATTGGGTGCTCGACCTTGGGCCGGAAGGCGGCGATGGCGGCGGCAAGATCGTTGCACAAGGCACGCCCGAGGAGATTGCTAGATCCAAGGAAAGCCATACCGGCCGCTTCCTCAAGGAAGTGCTGGAACGCCGCCCGATCAAGAAGAGTAAAGCGGCCGAGTGAGGAAAGCTGAGGCACCCTCGCCGCAATGACGGGGTGGGTTCTCCACGCTTGCACGTCGTCATTGCGACGAGCCAAGCGACGAAGCAATCCATCCAACAGCGCGTTCTAGGGCCAACATGGATTGCCGCGTGCGGCTGATGCCCTCCTCGCAATGACAAGCCTAAGTTCTTGCGCGAAACGTCAAAGGCCGCCTGAGCCGTCGTGAGGCCGCATGCCAAAAAGCGCAACGCGCCAAAGGCCGAAGGGCCGCCTAGCCCTCGCGAGGCTCCCAAACAAGAAATGCCACAATCTCGTCACATTCCATGCAATAAACGCATGTTCATTAAGCCCTATTAACTTGTTCATGCATTTTAAGCATACCTGCCCTTAAGCGAGGCTGCTACCTGTGCGGCGCAACAAAAACTATATGCACTGCAACAAGACGGTGATGTTGCCGTCCAAGACCGATCAGACCGCACGACTTCAGGAGAATTGCCATGTTGGTTGTTAACACTCTCGCCAAGCGCCTGCGCCGTTGGGCGTCCTACCGCAACACCGTTCGCGAGCTTTCGCAGCTTTCGGACCGCGACTTGCACGATCTCGGCATCGCGCGCGGTGAAATCCGCTTTGTTGCGAAGAAGAGCGCTAAGGCCGCGTAACAGCCCTTCCCGCCTAAGTTCGAATTCAAGCTCTCTCCCCGAGGCAAGACCCGCTGGCATCCCCTCTGCCGGCGGGTTTTTGTTTGGGCCTTTCATTGCGCGAGGCCCCGCGCTACATCCCGCTCATGAGTGCACCCAAACCCATTCACGTCATTGGCGGCGGCCTCGCCGGATCCGAAGCAGCCTGGCAGATCGCCCGTGCAGGCGTTCCCGTCATTTTGCATGAGATGCGGCCTATGCGCGGTACAGACGCCCACAAGACCGAGGGCTTGGCCGAGCTCGTCTGTTCTAATTCCTTCCGCTCTGACGATTCCGACCAGAACGCGGTCGGCCTCCTGCATCACGAGATGCGGATGATGAATTCGCTCATCATGGCATCCGCTGACGCGCATCAAGTGCCAGCAGGCGGCGCGCTCGCCGTCGACCGCGACGGTTTCTCCGCTGCTGTGACGGCGAAGCTCGAAGCCGAGCCCCTGATCGAAATCCGCCGCGAGGAAGTGGCTGCCATTCCTCCCGAGGATTGGGACAGCGTCATCATCGCCACCGGCCCCCTCACCTCGCCTGCACTCGCCGAAGCTGTACTCGGCCTCACCGGCGAAACCTCACTCGCCTTTTTCGATGCCATCGCACCCATCGTTCATTTCGACTCGATCGACATGACGAAGGCGTGGTTTCAATCGCGTTATGACAAGCAGGGCCCCGGCGGCACCGGTGCCGACTACATCAATTGTCCGCTCGATCGCGCGCAATATGAAGGCTTCGTCCAGGCGCTGGTCGATGGCGACAAGACAAGTTTCAAGGAATGGGAAGGCACACCCTATTTCGATGGTTGCCTGCCAATCGAAGTGATGACGGAGCGTGGGCCGGAAACATTGCGCCATGGTCCGATGAAGCCGATGGGCCTCACCAATTCGCACAATCCCACGGTGAAAGCTTATGCCGTCGTACAATTGCGTCAGGATAATGCGCTCGGCACGCTCTACAACATGGTTGGCTTCCAGACGAAGTTGAAGCATGGCGAGCAAGTCCGCATCTTCCGCACCATTCCCGGTTTGGAGAATGCCGAATTTGCACGCCTCGGCGGCTTGCATCGCAATACCTATCTCAATTCGCCGCGACTGCTCGACACTACATTGCGCCTGAAGGCGATGCCGCGTCTGCGCTTTGCCGGACAAATCACCGGCTGCGAAGGCTATGTCGAAAGCGCCGCCATCGGTTTGGCGACGGGCCGCTTTGCTGCGGCAGAGCGTTTGGGGAGCGTTGCATCGCCACCGCCTGTGACGAGTGCACTGGGGGCACTCATCAACCACATCACCGGCGGCCATATCGAAACCATCGACAATGGACCGCGTTCTTTCCAGCCAATGAATATCAATTTCGGCCTATTTCCGCCTTTGGATTTTTCGCCTAAGGCGCCGGATGGGAAGCGTTTGCGTGGATCGGAAAAAGCGGTTGCAAAAAAACGTGCCATCACCGCGCGCGCAAAAGCTGACATGGCGGCATGGTTGGGCGGGGCGATGAAGGAAGCGGCGGAATAACGCGCTCGATTTAAAACATCTTCCCGACGGCACGGCGTGACGCGCGCCATAAATCGAATTGAATGCGCCATTGCGGCAGAGAGGCAATGGTATCAGGCAGCGTTCCGTCCACGCGCTTCAATAATGGACTCACCAAGGCGAGCGGCAGAAACGCAGGCGCCTCGGATTCTTGCAATCCCGCCAAAGCTGCTGCAGCCTGCGCGCGGTGCTTTTCGGCCAATGCAGCGAGATGGTTGAGTGCCTTGCGCGTCTGTGCCGATGTTGTCCCCGCCAACACGCTCTCGCGATTCAAACCGAATTGCGCCATTACATCCTGCGGGATCATCACACGCGAACGCCGGAGCAAAAGCGGCCAATGCGCCAGAAGATGCACCAAACCTTCCGCGACCCCACCATGCCCGGCCACATCGGCAACAGATGCAGATGGTTGCGGAGCGAGGATCATCGACGCCAGCCGATACGGCACGGAATGGCACTCGCCCAACCGGCCTTCGAGATCGTTCATTGTCGGCGGCGGATCGGCATAAAGATCCTCGGCACGCGCCGCGATCAAACCTTGCACCGCCGCAACGGGCAGCGAATGTTTACGCACGGCTTGCATCAAGGCTGATGCCAGCGGATGGGCTGCTGCCTCGCCCTCTCGCTCGCCGGCAAGCACCTCATGCCACCATTGCAGGCGAATTTCGCCAAGCATCGGTTCGGAGACAAGGAATGGAATGCGCGCCATCTCGGCAGCAAATGTGCGCAGAGCCATCACGGCTTCACGCTGCTCTTCGGGGATGAACAAGGCCGCGAAAAATTGCGCTGCATCCACTTCGCGCAAGTTTGCAGCAATCTCGTCCATCACGCCACCGCAATCAGGGCCGCGGCCACACGACGATTTTCACCGAGCATGATGTTGTAGGTGCGCGCCGCTGATCCGGTCGTCATCGCATCGACCGCCATGCGCCCCTCGCGCAAGCGCCACACAATTGCATCGTCGAGAAAGGCCGGATCAGCCCCCGTGCCGATCAACAGTGTATCGATCGCGTCGGCTTCACGGCGGATCAGATCGAAACTCTGCGGCGTGAGTTCGGCGATGGACACAGGCGACCACGCATAAATGCCGGACGGCAGCGCGAGGATGGACCCCTTGTGCGACATGTCGGCAAAACGGAAGCCGCCATTACCATAGGCATCGATCGGAAAACGGCCGGGAACGAAGCCCTTGGGCCGCTCCCCACCACTCATCGCGCCGTGGTCTCGGCCGCTTTGGCCGAACCTTCTTCGGCCATCGCTTCTCCCGACACCCGCACGCCGAGATAGATCAGCACGGGTGCTGCAACGAACACCGTCGAATAGATGCCGACGATCACGCCGAAAATCATGGCGTAGGAGAAGCCTTGAATGACCGTGCCGCCGAACAGCACGAGCGCCAGCAAAGCAAGCGCCGTCGTCACCGACGTGTAGATCGTGCGCGACAAGGTGGAGTTGATCGCGATGTCGAGCAATGCGTCTATCGGCATCTTTTTATAGCGACGCAGCATTTCGCGGATGCGGTCGAACACCACCACCGTATCGTTCAGCGAGAAGCCGACAATGGTGAGAATGGCCGCGATCGAGGTCATGTTGAACTCGATCTGCGTGATCGCAAAAAAGCCGATCGTCAGCACAAGATCGTGCAAGGTCGCGATGACGGCTCCAATCGCGAATTGCCATTCGAAACGGAACCAGAGGTAGACGAGGACCGCCAGAATCGCGAGCACGATCCCGAGTGTTCCCGATTGCACCAGTTCGCCCGATATGCGCGGACCCACCACTTCGATACGGCGGAATTCGAAATCCTTTTCGAAGGCGGCCTTCACCTTCTCAACGACCTGCTGTTGCGCTTTTTCGCCGCCCTGTTGCAGGCCGAAGCGCAAGGAAACCTCTCCCTTGTCGCCGAACTCCTGCACTTCCACTTCGCCCAGCGCCAGATCGGAGGCTTGTTCGCGCACGGAAGCGACATCGAACTTCCCGCCCTTCGACTGGATCTCGATCAGCGTGCCGCCGGTGAAGTCAATGCCGAAATTCATCGAAACCAAGATGAAGGCAACAACCGAGATGACCGACAGAATGGCGGAGAATGGGTAAGAAATGCGGCGGAACCGCATGAACGGGAATTTTGTATCGTCCGGAATGATCCGCAGAAGCTTCATGGCGGGCACCCCTTAGAACGGAATCTTGGTGGGCCGTGCGGTGCGATACCACACGGCGATCATCATGCGTGTCATCGTCACCGCTGTCACCACCGTGGTGATAATGCCGAGCACCATCGTCACGGCGAAGCCGCGCACCGGCCCGGTGCCCAGCATGAACAGGATCGCGGCAGCGATGAACATCGTCACGTTGGAATCGATGATCGTTGCAAAAGCGCGCTGAAAGCCTGCTTCAAGCGACGAGACGATGCTGCGGCCAAGCCGCGCCTCCTCTCTGATGCGCTCATAGATCAGCACGTTCGAATCGACCGCGGTCCCGATCGTGAGGACAATCCCGGCGATGCCAGGCAGCGTCAGCGTTGCGCCCAAAAGCGACATCAACGCAAAAATCATGACCACGTGAATGAGAAGCGCCAAATTGGCAAAGAAACCAAAGAGCCCATAGCACGCGAACATGAAAGCAAAGACGAAGAGCGCCGCAATGTAGGACGCCTTCTTGCCCGCTTCGATCGAATCCTGACCGAGGCCCGGACCGACGGTGCGTTCCTCGACAATGGTGAGCGGTGCTGGCAGCGCGCCCGCGCGCAAGAGGATCGCGAGATTGTTGGCTTGCTCAACCGTGAAGCGTCCGGAGATCTGCCCCTGCCCGCCCGTGATGGGCTGCAGAATGCGCGGTGCCGAAATCACTTTCTTGTCGAGCACGATGGCGAGCGGGCGGCCAACCGCTTCCGTCGTCACCTGGCCGAAGCGCTGCGCGCCGCGAATATTGAATTTGAAATTGACGATCGGCTCGCCGGTGCGGCTGTCGAATGCTGGTTGCGCGTCGATCAGATCTTCGCCCTGAACGATCACGCGACGCTCGACGGGAAGCGGCCCACCTTCGTTCGACGGCAGATTTTCGACATCTCCCGGCGCGGCACCTGTGTCGGCAACGAGACGAAATTCGAGTTGTGCGGTTGTCCCGAGAATTTCCTTGAGACGACGAGGATCCTGCAAGCCCGGCACTTGCACCAGAATGCGGTCTGGGCCTTGGCGTTGAATGTTCGGCTCAGTCGTGCCGAGCGCGTCAACGCGGCGGCGCAAGACTTCGATGGCTTGATCAATCGATTTGCGCACCTTCTCGTTCAGCGCCGCTTCGGTCAGCGTCATCTGAATGAGCCCGTCAGGCTGCGTGGTGATGTCCATAGAAGGCTGGCTGACGCCTGTCATGGCATTGCCGATAGGCGCCGCGATTTTGCGGAATTCCACCAGAGCCTTCTCGCGATCAGCCGGATCGGTGATCCGAATCGAAACGCCGCGCGGCAACAGACTGATTCCGCCCTGCAGCGCCACGCGCTGCTCACGCAGAATGCGACGCACATCGTCACGCAGCGTGTTCACCTGCGCGCGCAACACGGCCTGCGTGTCGACTTCGAGCAGAACATGCGAGCCGCCCTGAAGGTCGAGACCGAGCACGATGGCCCGATGCGGCACGATCCATGACGGCAGGAACGAAAGCGATTTTTCGATGCTGGCGCGGGTCTCGGGCGCAAGCACGCTCGGCATCGCATAAAGGAACGAGGCCAAGGTCAGCAGAAGAACCGAGATGGTCTTGAAACGAGAAAAGCGCAGCATCGTTGCGGCGGGCTCCGGACGGGCCGCGCCGAGGCGGCCCGTGATGGTTCGAAGAAATCAGGCGGCGTCAGTCTTGACCGGCTCGCCCTTGGCACGCACTTCCGCAATCATGCTGCGGATGACTTTAACCTTCACACCGTCGGCGATCTCGACTTCGATTTCGCCATCTTCGCCCGCCTTCGTCACTTTGCCGACGAAACCGCCGGAGGTGACAACCGTGTCGCCACGGCGGATGTTCTTGATCATTTCCTGATGGGTCTTAGCGCGCTTCTGCTGCGGCCGGATGATCAGGAAATACATGATCACGAAAATGAGGATGAAGGGGACAAGCTGGATAATCATATCCATGCCGCCACCGGCACCGGCACTCTGCGCAAAAGCTGGGGTGATCATCGCGGGATCAGGCTCCGTCATAGGGTGAAAGGCCCGCCCGAACCGGGGGGTCCAAAAGTCGCGCGGACTATAGCCACGCAAGGCCGGAAAGCAAATCAAACTGGCCGCCCCGGTGGATTTCCGGCCCGGCTCCGTTTAGGACAGCGCCTAACCTGTCCCAACCCTATCCAAAGTCGCGGATTTTTGTGCCATGACCGCCTCCAAAACGCCTCCCGTCGCCGATCTCACAGGGGCCGATACGGCGGCCCTGCTCGCCCGTATCGCTGCGGCGCTTGAGCGCATCGCGCCGGTCGTAGGCGCGAGAATCGATTTCGACGCCGCAGACGCCTTCGTCTGGCACCCTAACCCGGACGGTCTCATTCCTGTCCCCCGCGTCAATCGCGTCGAGATGGAACTCCTGCAGGGTATCGACCGGGTCCGCGATCTCCTCATCGAGAACACGGAGCGGTTCGCCACGGGACTGCCGGCCAATAATGCGCTCCTCTGGGGTGCACGCGGCATGGGCAAATCTTCGCTCGTCAAAGCCGCCCATGCGCAAGCTGCCCGCAAGAATGCCACCACCAAAGCGCAACCGTTGAAACTGATCGAAATCCACCGCGAGGACATCGACAGCCTGCCCCGCCTGATGGCGCTGCTGCGCGATGCGCCCTGCCGCTTCATTCTCTTTTGCGACGATCTCTCCTTCGACGCCGACGACACATCCTACAAATCGCTCAAGGCTGTGCTTGAAGGCGGCATCGAAGGACGTCCCGAAAACGTCATATTCTACGCCACATCTAACCGCCGCCATCTTCTGCCGCGCGACATGATGGAGAATGAGCGTTCAACTGCGATCAATCCCGGCGAAGCAGTCGAAGAAAAAGTCTCGCTCTCGGACCGGTTCGGTCTCTGGCTCGGTTTTCACAAATGCTCGCAAGATGAATATCTCGCGATGATCGATGGTTATGCCGATCATTTCAACTTGAAGATGGACCGCGCGGCCCTTCATCACGATGCATTGGAATGGGCGACGACACGCGGCTCGCGCTCTGGCCGTACGGCATTCCAATACATTCAGGATGTCGCGGGACGCTTGGGACAAAGGTTGGATTGATTAGGCCGCGCGTCGATTTTTTATACTCGTCATTGCGAGGCGCAAAGCGACAAAGCAATCCATCGCTGCACCTTATGCCCGACATGGATTGCCGCGTCGGGCTTACGCCCTCCTCGCAATGACGAGATTTGTTCTGGCGCAATGGAGCGCTTCACCAAAGGCCGAACGGCCACCGCGGGCTTCCCCGCGTCCAAAAAAATAAAGACGGGTGACGCCCGACGCGCCACCCGTCTGGAACCGATCAGCCGTTGAGTCTCGCAGAAGCTGATCGACTAGTCCGCGCCGCGCCAATGCACGACGACAATTCCTGAACGATCAACCGCCACCGGCGAGATAAGGCATCGGATCGACCGGCGTCGAGCCCTTGCGCAGTTCGAAATGCAATTGCGGCGAGGACACATTGCCAGACTGGCCGGATAGGGCGACTGTCTGACCGCGCTTCACCTGCTCGCCGCGTTTCACTTTCAACTCGCCATTGTTGGCGTAAGCCGAGACAAACCCATTGTCGTGCCGGATCAGCACGAGATTGCCATAGCCTTTGAGCTCATTGCCGGCATAGGCGACGACGCCATTCTCAACGGCCTTCACAGGCGTACCTTCCGGCAGCGCGATATTGATGCCGTCAGAACCGGGGCCGAAGCCCTGAATGATCCGCCCCTTGGCAGGCCACCGAAACTCTGTTCCACCGCTTGATGTCGCAGCAGCACCCAGCGAAGCGGTGGTTTCTTCTTTCGCGGTGGGAGCCGTTGTCACCGGCGCTACGGGAGCAGGCTCAGCGGCGGGCGCAGCTTGCTTGCCTTTTGGCGACTGAGCTACTGGCTCAACCTTCGCCTGCTTCAAGGGTTCGGCTGGCGCCGTCTGCGTGGCGCGCTGCGGCAGATCCGTCTTGCCCGGTTGTGCCGGACGTTGCGGCAAATCCGTCTTCTGCGGCTGAGCCGCTGCAACCTGCTTTTGTGGCGCAGGCTGAACGGGGGCCGGTTGCGCCATCTGCTTCGTCGGAGCGGGCGCAGCCAAGGGCTGCGCCTTAGCCGCGGCAGAAGCGACCACCGGAGCGTTCGCGTGATAGACCGGGATCACAATCCGCGCACCCTGAGCCGGATTGCCAGAAATGTTGTTAGCCGAGCGGATCGCTGCCTCCGGCACGCCATAGCGGGCGGCGAGCGTCTTGATCGTTTCGCCTTGGCCTAGCGTGACCGCTGAGCCGCCCTGCGCGGTCCAACCAGCTGCAGCAGCCTGAGCAGGCGCGGGCGTCCCGGCGGGGGCCATTGCCGGCACACGTTGCGAGGAAGCGGCCTGCGCCACCGGCGGCAGCGCCTGCGGCGCAGCGAGCGGAGCCGATGCAACAGGTGCGGCAACCGGCGCAGAAAGCGGCGCGGAGGAAACGGGACCGAGCGGCGCGGCGGATATAGTTCCAGCCGGAGCGTTCAGTGCCTTGCCTTGAGCTGGAAGCGAACCTTGCGCGACAGCTGCTGGCGGAGCGAGCGACGCAGTCACATCGGGGTCTGTACGACCTGACGGATCAAAAATTCCCTGAAAAGGCGTGTCGGCGAAACGCGACACATCCGTACCGCAAGCAGCAAGCGTCGCCGCCAGAGCCGCAGCGACGGCAATACGGGATGCAGAACCGGAAAACGACATCACAAAACGCGAACGCATGACCAAGCCCACAGAAACGGCGTTGCCTATGCGACACAGAAAACAGGATTGAAGTTAACGACGCCTTACAAAGCGGCGCCGAATACGCATTTTTGACAAAATATTTTTACTAACGAGCCGTTAAAGCGCTGCGGCAATGCCGCTGGCCAGCGGCGCCGCATTCAGCGCGGCGCCCCACTCGATCCGTGCAGCACCACCTGACTTGATGACGCGTATCACACGCATCCCTTCATCGTTCCTCGCCACACCGACAAGGACGCCATTCTCGGCCAATTGCGCCATCAGCCCCGGCGGCGGTGCCGCAAAGGACGCATCAATCACGATCCGGTCGTAAGGCGCACGTTCGAGATGGCCCCGCTGCCCATCGCCATGGAAGATATGCACATTGCCGAACCCGAGCGTGTTGAGACGGGCAGCGGCCTCAACAGCCAAGGAGCGGAACCGCTCGATCGAGACGACATCGCGCCCAAGCCGTGCCAGCAGTGCAGCCATATAGCCAGACCCCGTCCCGACTTCGAGGATCCGATGTTCTGGACGCACCTCGAGCGCGCCGATGAGCGTGGCGATATGGGAAGGCGCGGGCAATGTCTGCCCGCACGCGATCGGAAGCCCTACATCCTGCAGCGCGAGATCGGCGAAGCGTCGCGGCACGAACCGGCCACGCGGGACAGTTTCAAGCGCGCGCAGAAGCGCTGTATCGCGCAATCCACGCGAACGCAGCGCAAGCAAAAAGGCAATGGTGGCTTCGGCAGCGGTGTGGGTCTGTATATCCGTCATCCGCGTCCTTGCGTCTGATGAGTTCAGGGATGGAACAGGGACGCAAAACGGGTGAGAGTCGGCTCGTCAGTGAGATCGAGCCTCAGCGGGGTAACGGAAATCTTCTTCTCTGCCAAGGCCGCAAGATCGGTTCCATGCCCGGGTTCGAATGGACCACGCGAAAAAGCAATCCAGAAATAGGGATTTCCGCGCCCATCCTGCCGCGGGTCGATGCGCAGTAGATCCTGTGAGCGAAAACCCTGATGGGCCACCGCGACACCCTGAATTTCCGACGCATCACAGCCCGGGAAATTGACATTGATGAGAATGCCTTCGGGGATGCCGGCTGCGAGAATGCGCTTCACAATGTCGGGGCCATGTTGGCGCGCGGGTTCCCAGCTTGGAAATTGCCGCGTCTGCGCCGTATAGGCCTGCGACAAAGCAATCGAGGGAATGCCGAGAATGGTGCCTTCGATGGCACCCGCTACAGTCCCTGAATAAGTGACATCCTCAGCGACATTCTGACCGCGATTGACACCTGACAAAACGAGATCGGGTTTCGCATCGAGAATGTGGCGCACCGCCATGATGACGCAATCGGTCGGCGTGCCGCGCACCGCGAAATGGCGCGGCGTCACCTCGCGCAAGCGCAAAGGATCGTTGAGTGACAAAGAATGCGCGACACCCGATTGATCGGTCTCAGGCGCCACGACCCAGACATCGTCGGAAATCGTACGCGCAATCTCCTCGCAGATTTTCAGGCCCGGAGCGTGGATGCCGTCATCATTCGTGACAAGGATACGCATTACTGAGCCTTTTCAATCTTGGTCAGCCCGCCCATGTAAGGACGCAGCACATCGGGAACCGTCACCGACCCGTCTTCATTCTGATAATTTTCAAGCACGGCCACGAGCGCGCGGCCCACCGCCACGCCCGATCCGTTCAATGTGTGCACAAACTTGTTCTTGCCGTCGGCGCCCTTGTAACGCGCATTCATCCGGCGCGCTTGAAAATCGCCGCAGACCGAGCAGGACGAAATTTCGCGATAAGCATTTTGGCCCGGCAGCCACACTTCAAGATCGTAGGTCTTCTGCGATCCAAAACCCATATCGCCCGTGCACAGCGTCATCACACGATAAGGCAGGCCGAGCTTCTGCAGAATTGTTTCGGCGCATGCCGTCATCCGGTCATGCTCGGCGAGCGATTGCTCCTGCGAGGTTATGGAGACGAGTTCAACCTTCCAGAATTGATGCTGCCGGATCATGCCGCGTGTATCGCGTCCCGCTGCACCCGCCTCTGCGCGGAAGCATGGCGTTAATGCCGTGAAGCGCAGCGGCAATTCCTTCTCATCCACAATCGCTTCGCGCACGATATTGGTCATCGGCACTTCGGCGGTGGGGATAAGCCAATAATCCGGCAGAACGCGGAATTGATCGTCGACGAATTTGGGCAATTGCGCGGTGCCGAACATCGCCTGATCTTTGACGAGCAGCGGCGGATTGATTTCCGTATATCCATGTTCGGTCGTGTGCACGTCCAGCATGAACTGGCCAAGCGCGCGCTCAAGCCGTGCCATCTGCGCACGCGTGATGACGAAGCGCGTGCCGGACATTTTCGCTGCTGTTTCGAAATCCATGAGGCCGAGGCCCTCGCCGATCTCGAAATGCTGCTTCGGTGGGAAGGCGAATGTCTTAGGCGTACCCCAGACAGTCTTCTGCACATTGCCATGCTCATCGGACCCGACCGGCACCTCAACGAGCGGCGTATTCGGGATCGCGGCCAGCGCTGTATCGAGTTCGCCGACGGCGAGCTTCTCTTCAGCCTCGGCTTCAGCCAGCACGTCCTTCAGAACGGCGACTTCCGATTTCAGCTCATCGGCGCGCGGCATATCCTTCGCCGCCATCGCCTTGCCGATTTCTTTGGACAGCGCATTGCGGCGTTCTTGAGCGGCCTGAGCACGTGCAATCGCTGCACGGCGGCGTTCATCGAGAGCAATCAGAATGGCGGAAAGCGGCTCTGCCCCGCGCGAGGCAAGCCCCGCATCGAATTGCGCCGCATTGTCCCTGATCCACTTGATGTCATACATCGCCGGCCACCCTTCATGCTCCGCCGAAGCGGCTACGTGCCTGCTTCTATACCGAAGGAACGCGCCGAAACCAGCCCCTGGCCGGGCGAAACTAATGGACGATCAGGCGTCGGGCGTCTCGGCATCCCGCGCAGCATCGGCCGACCGCTTTCTCCGCTCAACGAACCGCACAGCGACAATCGACGCTTCGTAAAGAAGGAGCGTCGGCACGGCGAGCGCGAACTGGCTGATGATATCCGGCGGCGTGAGAACGGCAGCAATCACGAAGACGATAACGATGGCATAGCGCCGCTTCTCGACCAGAAAAGTCGAATCGATGATGCCAGCCCGTGCAAGCAAAGTGAGAACAACAGGCAATTGAAAGCATATGCCGAAGGCGAAGATCAGGCCCATGATAAGGGACAGATAATCGCTCACCTTTGGCAGAAGGGTGATGGTGGCTTCCCCAGGCTCCAACTGCTGCTGCCCGATCGAGAAGTTCATCACGAGCGGCATCGCAATGAAGAACACGACCAACGCGCCGACGAAAAAGAGAACCGGCGTGGCAATCAGATAAGGCACGAAAGCGTCGCGCTCGTCCCGATAAAGACCCGGCGCCACGAACTTGTAGATCTGCGTTGCGACGATAGGAAACGAGAAGAACGCTGCCCCAAAGGCAGCCACTTTGATCTGCGTGAAGAGATATTCGAGCGGCGCTGTATAAATGAGCGTCGCTTTAGACGGATCGCCCGCCGCGAGCACATAGGGGAAAATCAAAATATTGTAGATCTGCTTGGCGAAAGCGAAGCACAGCACAAAGGCCAAGAGAAAAGCGATCACAGCCTTAATCAGGCGCGACCGCAACTCGATCAGATGCTCCATCAGCGGAGCGCGCGAGGCTTCGATTTCGTCGTCAGTCATGACCCTGGATGTCCGGCGGCCTTGACCGGCGCGCTCTCATTTGCGGGCGCAGAAGCAACCGCTGGGGTTTCGGCTTGAGCGGAGCTTTCAGACCCAGCTCGCAATTCGGCATTCACCGCCTCATGCGAAACATGGGCCGGTTCCGGCAGCGGCGGCGTGATGTCTGGAACAGACGCTGCGTTGATCTCGGCTTCTGACGGCGGCGTCGCTGGCGTCGCAGCCGACGGCGTATCGGTGTCGAGCACAGACTTTACGCTCTCGCCAAGCTCGCTGACCTTCTTGCGCGCCTCTTCCATCTCCGCTTCGCGCATCGCGTCGGAGAACTGCGTCTGAAATTCACCGGCCATTTTTCGGATATTGGCGATCGTCTTACCGACCGTGCGCAAAACGCCGGGCAGCTCCTTCGGCCCGATGACGACAAGCGCCACCACGCCGACGACCAGCAATTCCGACGCTCCGATATCGAACATGCATCAGTCTTTCAGGGCCGTAGCCCATCCCGGAGCCGTGGCCCCGTTCCCTTGAAGAGCGGGGCCGAAGCCCCGCCAAATCTAAATCAACCGGCTTTGTGCTCGGTTTGGGCAGTTGTCGTTGCCTGCGGCTGGGCAGGAGTCGCAGTGGCCGTCGCCGGGCCTTCAAGCGGCTTGGCCGGAGCCGTCGGGGCAGCAGCGGCCGCCTCGTCGTCGGACATGCCTTTTTTGAAGGCCTTGATGCCCTTTGCGACATCGCCCATCAATTCAGACACCTTGCCGCGGCCAAAAAGGAGCAGCACAACCACCCCAACCACGATCCAGTGCCAAATGCTTACACCACCCATGGGTGATCTCCATCTCTGCGGCGAGGCCAATGGGCCCCTCTCTCTCCGCGAAACTAGGGGCCAGAGAGGGCAAAAACAAGGACTTCGTGGGGATCAATGTCGACGCCCACATCTGAACCCTCAGGAAATGCCTGTGCATCGCGTAAACGGGCTTTGAGCGGCGTATCCAAGCCACCCACGGCAATTTCAAGCAAATCCACCTCTCCTGCGAACCGGCGCGTCAGAAGACGCCCAGGCAAACAGAAGCCTGCGGCCCGGAGCCGCACGCCCTGCGGTCTGATGCACACCATGGCGCGCGTACCATCGGCGAGCCCGGGCGCGTCGAAAAAGCCGAGCGGCGTTTCCGCCCTGCCCTTTTTCACGATGCCCTCGATTTCGTTGAAGTCGCAGAAGAAGCGCGCCGCCTCAAGATCCACCGGATGGCGATAGAGCGTGTCCGGTCGCCCCGCCTGCGCGACCGCCCCTGCGCGCATCAGCACGATGCGATCAGCAATGCGCATCGCCTCTTCAGGGTCGTGCGTGACGATCAATGTCGTGGCACCCATCTCGCGCAAAAGCGCGACCGTCTCCTCGCGCACAGCATCGCGCATCCGCCGGTCGAGATTGGAAAATGGCTCATCCATCAACACGACGCCGGGACGCGGCGCGACGACACGCGCCAGAGCCACGCGCTGTTGCTCGCCTCCCGATAATTGCTCGGGATAAACATCGGCAAAATTCTCAAGCCCGACCCGCGCAAGCGCACGGCGCGCAGCGGGCTCGGCCAATTCTTGCGGAAAACTGGTGAGGCCGAACAGCACATTCTCGCGCACAGTCAGATGCGGGAACAGCGCGTAATCCTGAAACATCAGGCCGATGCCACGGTTTTCAGGCTCGACGAAACCTTGCGGCCCAGCGACTTCGCGGCCATCGAGCAAGATGCGACCTTGGGTCGGCTTATCGATCCCCGCGGCCAGTCGCAATAACGTGGTCTTGCCGCACCCCGAAGGCCCAAGCAGACACACGATTTCGCCCGCCTCGATATCGAGGTCGAGCGCTTTCAAGATCGCTTTGCTGCCAAAACTTTTACTAACGCCCTCAAGCGTCAGACGCGCCGGGATCGCGGCCCCGGCGGTGCCCCGCTGCCCCCAGCGGAACATGCCGCCGGCCATGGCCTTACTCTCCGCGCGAGGGCTCGGTGCGTTGATGCGCGCCGGCGTCGGCTTCGACGCTGTCGTTCACCGGATCCGCGCCGAATTCGTCATCTACCATCTCATCGATCATGGACTCGTCATCGATGGTCTCTTCGTCGACAGTCTCTTCGACAATCGCTGCTACCTCGCCGCCATCTTCGGCCATCAGCGCCTCAACAGGAGCATTGACCTTTTCTTCGACGATGCTGGTCAGCAAATCATCCTCAAGCGGATCTTCATCCGAACGCAGCGTCGGATCGTCCGACGGCAGCGGGACATGCATGCCAGCCGGAATGCGGCCATCGAGGAAGCCAGCGCCCTTCAACTCGTCGAGACCCGGTAGATCCCCGATTGCGTTCAGGCCGAAATGGACGAGGAATGGATCCGTTGTTCCATAGGTCACCGGGCGGCCCGGCGCCTTACGGCGGCCGCGCAGACGCACCCAACCCGTTTCAATCAATTGATCAAGCGTGCCCTTATTGGTCGAAACACCGCGAATGTCTTCGATTTCGGCGCGCGTCACCGGTTGGTGATAGGCGACGATGGCAAGCGTTTCGAGCGCCGCCTTCGAGAGCTTGCGAGGCTCCTCACGTTCACGCGACAGCAGATAGCCGAGATCCTCGGCGGTGCGGAACATGAATTTTTCCGCGACCTGAACCAACGTCACACCACGATGGGCATAGTCGCGCTGCAATTGCGCCACGACCTGATCGGCTTCGATGCCGTCTGGCATACGCTGCTTGATCACGTCGAGACCGATCGGGTCTTTCGAGGCGAAGAAAAGCGCTTCCGCAATGCGGCAGGCTTCGCTGAACAATTGCGGGTCGAAGGTGAACTCTTCGTTCATTTCGGTGGCTACCCGGAGCTGGCGCATTGTTCTGTTTCCTTATCCAGCGAGCGCGGACGGCTGAACCGCCGGCGCCTCGGACGTATGCGTCTTCACATAGATCGGCGCGAAAGCACGGTCCTGTCGGACATCGAGCATGCCTTCACGCACCATTTCAAGTGTGGCCGAAAACGCCGAGGCGCGCACGGTACGGCGCATCGACGGTTCGACAATGTACTCGAACAAGAAAGAGTCGAGCGGCTCCCAATCCGGGATCTTGCCAACGAGGCGCGAAAGCGCCTGGCGCGCTTCCACAAGCGACCAAAAAAACCGCTTCTTCAAAGTGACCCGGCCGAGCACCGATTTCTGCCGCTGGCGCGAATAGGCTTCGAGCAATTCGTAGAGCGTCGCTTCCCATTGTGGCCGGTCAATGATGCGCATGGGCTCGGGCGCACCGCGCGCAAACACATCGCGTCCAAGCTGATGCAATTCGTGCATCTTCTTCGACGCTTCGCGCATCGCTTCGAGACGGCGGAGTTTAAACGCGAGCGCCGTTGCGAGTTCGGCCGCGGACGGCCCTTCCTCATCCTTGACCTGCTGCGGCAGCAAGAGGCGCGATTTGAGATAGGCAAGCCATGCCGCCATCACGAGATAATCTGCCGCAAGCTCAAGCCTGAACTTCCGCGCTTCCTCAATGAAGACGAGATATTGCTCGGCAAGCGCCAGAACCGAAATCTTCGCGAGATCGACCTTCTGACGGCGCGCAAGCTCAAGCAACAAGTCAAGCGGACCTGCAAACCCATCCACATCGACGATCAATGCGGGTTCATTATCGCCGCGGTCAATCGCGTCGGTATCGTCGAACTGCAATTCTTTGGCTGCGCCTTGCGCCACGAGGGCCTACTCCAGTTGATTCTCTTCGAGCTTCTACGGCGCGGCGCTAGGCCGCAAGGTGTCCGGCGAGAATGCCTGTGAACCGTTCACGGGCTTCCACAGCATTGAACGGTTCAGGGCGATGTCGAAGCCGTCCCAACGCCGCCTCCGCCCGTCTTTTGGCTTTGCCGCCCAAAAGCGGCGCGCCTGCGGCCACCGCTTCCATCTCGGCCATTACCCCATTGCAATGCAGCACCATATCGCATCCTGCCGCAATCGCCTTCTCTGCACGGGCCCGGAAATCGCCGCCAAGCGCCTTCATGGACAAATCGTCCGTCATCAAAAGCCCATCAAAGCCGATGGCTTTTCGAATGACCTGAGAGATCACCTTCTTCGACCAGGTGCCCGGCGCAGTCTTGTCGAGCGCGGTGAAGACGACATGCGCCGTCATCGCCATCGGCATGTCAGCATTGACCGCAAAAGGTAGGAAATCGCGGACCAGTTCAGCTTTCTTGGCGTCAACCACCGGCAGTTCCTCATGGGAATCGGCTTTCGCGCGGCCATGACCCGGAATATGCTTGATCACAGGCAGGATGCCGCCTGCCATCAAGCCCTCGGCCGCGGCCCGGCCCAGCAAGGCAATCGTCTCGGGGTCGTCGCCATAGGCGCGGTCGCCGATGATGCTGTGAGAGCCCGGCGCTGGCACATCGAGCACAGGCACGCAATCGACATTGATGCCCATCGCAAGAAGATCGTGGGCGATTAAACGCGCGCCGAGCCGGACAAGCTCGCGCGCTGTCTCAGGATCGTTGCCGCGCGCCTGAACGAACGTCTTGGCCGCCGGATAACGCGCCCAATGCGGCGGCCCAAGCCGCTGCACGCGCCCACCCTCCTGATCGACCAGCACCGGCAGATCGTTGCGGCCCGTCAGGTTACGCAGGCTATCGGTCAAGGCCCGGACTTGGTCAGGATTGTCGACATTGCGGCGGAAGAGAATGAAGCCCCAAGGCTGCGCATTACGAAAGAAAGCCTGCTCCTCAATGGTGAGGGCAAGGCCCGAAAGTCCGGCGATGAAAGCGCGCTGTGCCATGCCCCGGACTTATCGCCCGGCGCCCAGAAGGGTCAATGAAACCGCCCCATTTCGCTGGGGATGGTTAGATTGTGGACGGTTAGTTCTCGGCAACTAGTTCTTGGCAACTAGTTCTTGGCAACGAAGCAGGACCCTTGCGCGCTCTTGATGCGATTGCACATCGTGTTGGCACTTTCGCGATCAAGTCCGGTAACGCGCACGCGATAAAGCGTTTTGCCATTCACTTCGGCGCGGATGATGTCTGGTTCCTGACCCGCAAGTGCCTCGCCGAAACGCTGGGTGAGGCGGGTGGCAAGCGAACGCGCTTCCTGCTCGGTGGGAGGAGCGGCCAATTGAACTGCAAAATCGCCCGTGCCGACCGATGCCGTCTGTTGCGGTGCTGGTGAAGCCTGTTGGGCTGCAACCGGTTGCGCTGCCGGCGCTGCGGAAACGGCGGGAGCGAGAACCGGCGGAGCCGGGGTCGGTCGGGCGACGGCAGGGGCCGGTTCGGCAGCAGCCACAGCGGACGCGGCCGGACGGCGTGGCGGCAGCGGCGTACCAGCCGGCGCTGGCTGGGGCGATGCCTCGACAGCCGAAGGCATAGGCGCTGGCGCTGCAGACGATACTGGCACGATTGCAGGCGGCGGGGCACCCATCACGGGCGGTGCGGCAGCCGCCGGCGGCAAGGTCTGGGTCGGCACTGGCGAGGACGGCATCACACTTTGTGGCGCAGACATAGCAGGCGGCCGCGTCGGTTCGGAACCGTCGATCACGGTGCCGTCTGGACGCACCAAAACGGTACGAACCTTCTTCGGCTCGCCAAGAGCCGCAACACCGGGAGCGGCAACACCGGGGGTGGAAGAAGCCGTCGGCGCAGGCGTGGGCTGCGTCATCGGGCCGCCATTGGCTTGACGCGGAACAGTCGATACCGGCGGCGGCGGCGCAGGCGGCACCGTCGCTGCAGACCCACCATTCGGCAGGATCACGCGCGGCTTCGTGGCTTGACCAACATCGACGGGCTGTTCTTCGCTCGACACAACTTTGCTGGGGCCTGCCGGACCTGCTGGCGTCTTCGACCCTGCAAAAATTTCTTGATTGGCATTCGGGACTTCCATGCCGCCAGGGTTTTGTGGCGCAACCTTATTCGGCTCGCCTGAAGCCTTGATGAGCGGCGGCGTCCGCGGCCCCCCGCCCCCAGGTAGGCTGTCATTTCCACGCCACATAAAAACGCCACCGATGCCAATCGCAGCGACGCTCACGAGCGCTACGGCAAGCTTCAAACCGGCCCGCGAACGCGGCTGCGGCTCTTCCTGAAGGAAGGCCGCATCATGCGGCGGCAGCTGCCCTTCAGGCGCGTAGATGGGCTCCGCCTCGGCAGCGGCCGCACCATAGAGCGGGGCTTGCGGGTAAGCGCCTGCAGGCTCGGCGGCCGGCGGCGGCGTTTCGGCAAAATCGAGCAGAGACGGTTCGGGCTGTGGCGTTGCCGGGACGGGCTCGGGCTCAATACGGCGTGGCGGCAACGGGGCAAAGCTTGGCGGCGGCGCCTTCACCGGCGGATCCATCCGCAACAAAGCTTCCAGTGCGTCGACCGCTGACACGGCAGGTGCCGGATTGGGAGCCTGAGCCGAAGAGCCGGAGATTGGGCGCGGCGTGGCCCAATCGCTACCGCTTTGGGCGATGCGTGCGAGCTCGGCCAATGGATCATAGTCTGCCGGGCGGGATGGCGGCATTGCAGGCTGAGGAGCCGGCACAAGCTCCGCCTCAGCCACGCTGAAGCTCTCACTCTCGGGAAGCTTGGCAGCAAAAACCGGCTTCACTGCGAACGGGGCCTGAGACGGCTCAGGCGGCAAGGTACGCGGCGCAGCCTTAGGCTGAGCCACGGCACGCAATTGCCGCTCAAGATCATCAAGATCGATTGCCGGACGCTGCCTGTTGCCGTCACTCATGAATGAACCTTGACCCTTTGCCCGACTTCACCGAGCTGCGACTGTCATGCCGGAAATCGAAGATTCGATCTACCCGAGAATTAGCGCATCTCGTCGGGTGCTGACACCCCGAGAAGAGCAAGACCGGCTGCAATCACGCCCGTCACGCCTTGAACGAGCGCGAGGCGCGATGCGGTTAACTCTCGGTCGTTTTCCATAACAAAACGTAAATGCGGCGCTTCTTTGCCCTTGTTCCACAAGGCGTGCAGATCGCTGGCGAGATCGTAGAGATAAAAGGCGATGCGGTGTGGCTCATGGGCCTGTGCAGCAGCATCCACGATCCGTGGGAACTGACTGATCCGCTTCACGATATCCTGTTCTGCCGGATCGGCCAGCCGTCCTAGATCCGCATCGGCGAGAGCGGCACTCGCCATATCGAGATCTGGAAATGCCGCCAAAGCCTGACGCTTCACGGATTGCCCGCGCGCATGGGCGTATTGCACATAGAAGACGGCATTGTCTTTCGATTGCTCGATCACTTTTGCGAGATCGAAATCGAGCGTTGCATCGTTCTTCCGAAACAGCATCATAAAGCGGACAGCATCGCTGCCTACTTCATCCACCACTTCACGCAGCGTTACGAAATCCCCGGCCCGCTTGGACATTTTCACCGGCTCGCCATTCCGCAACAAGCGGACGAGCTGACAGAGCTTGCAATCCAATTCGCCCTTGCCGTCCGTGACGGCGGCAACCGCGGCCTTCATGCGCTTGACATAGCCGCCATGGTCGGCACCGAGCACATCGATCAGCACCGACGAGCCGCGATTATACTTGTCGGCGTGATAGGCGATGTCGGACGCAAAATAGGTATAGGACCCATCCGATTTCAAAAGCGGGCGATCGACATCGTCGCCATAGGCGGTCGAACGAAACAAGGTCTGTTCGCGGTCTTCCCAATCCTCGATTGGCGCGCCCTTTGGCGGGGCGAGACGACCGACATAGACGAGATCACGCGCTTTCAAATCTGCAATCGTCGTGGCGATGATGTCGGTCGGCTTCTGCAACGAACGTTCTGAGAAGAACACTTCGTGCCGGATGTTGAGTTGGGCGAGATCCGTCCGGATCATGTCCATCATCATCGAGATGGCTGTATCGCGGACAAGCGGCAGCCATGCGGCTTCTGGCTTATCGATGAGCGCATTGCCGACTTCCTTGGCAAGCGCTGCGCCCACCGGCTTGAGATAATCGCCCGGATACAAGCCATCCGGGATGGTGATTGTTTCCCCAAGTGCCTCGCGATAGCGCAAATAGGCAGACCGGGCGAGGACATCGACCTGCGCCCCGGCATCGTTGATGTAATATTCGCGGGTCACGTCGTAACCGGCGGCTTCCAACAGATTGGCGAGCGCATCGCCGAACACCGCGCCGCGGCCATGGCCGACATGCATCGGGCCGGTTGGGTTGGCCGAGACAAATTCGACATTCACCTTAATGCCCTGCCCGCGCTCCGAGCGGCCAAACGCCGAACCCTGCTGCAGTGCGGCCCGCAACACGCCGGCAAACAGCGTCGGTTCGAGCCGAACATTGATGAAGCCCGGCCCCGCCACGGAAACCTCGGTGACGCCCGGCTCCCTGCCGAGTTCAGCGACCAGAAGATCCGCAAGTGCGCGCGGGTTCATCTTCGCATCTTTGGAAAGAACCATCGCGGCATTGGTGGCAAGATCGCCATGGGAAGGATCGCGCGGCGGTTCGACCACGACCTTTCCGGCATCGAGCCCCTCCGGCAGGCGGCCTTCCGCCGTCAAACGCGCGAGAATAGCCGCAACCCTGCGCTGGAAATCGTCAAAAAGGTTCATGGGGACTTCTACCGCAAAAGAGGCCGTAAGGCCCCGGAAACTCCCGCGCGCCTATCGCAATTCGGGGGTCACGTCAAACAAACGGCGATGCTCGTCAAGCGCGAAACGGTCGGTCATCCCGGCCATATAATCGGCCACACGGCGGGCGCGCTTGTCCTCGCCAGCGCCCGTGAGCCCTTCATGCCATTCATCCGGCATGAGACTGGGCTGCTCGAAGAACCGCCCGAACAGTGCGCGCATGATGGCATCGGCCTGTTGGCGGATCCTCACCACAGATGGTGCGCGATACATGTTTGGGAAAAGGAAGGCCTTAATGGCGTGATCGGCCTCTTCCATCGCGGGTGAGAATGCGACCAGCGTGCGCCCGCACAAGCGCACATCGTCCGCTCTCTGGGGCCGGACTTCAGCAATCTGGCGCGCACTCTCGCTGATGGCATCCTCGACGAAACGGGTGATCACGCGCCGACCGAGTTCATGGATAGCGCGGCTCGTCTCGAGCCCCGGCCAGAGCGCGAAAATTTCGTCGAGAAGCCCCGCCAAAAACGGCACGGAGCGCAGATCCTCAAGCGTGAACAGCCCGGCACGCAGGCCGTCGTCGAGATCGTGGGCGTCATAGGCGATGTCGTCGGCCAGCGCCGCCGCCTGCGCCTCGAGCGAAGCATGGCTCGACAGCCAGAGATCGTAACCCGCATTGAAATCGAGGATCGCCCGCGGAACGGGCTTGCCAGTATATTTGCCAACGCCCTGCCCCTGCTTGTCCGTCATCGGACCATTGTGCTTCACAAGGCCTTCAAGCGTTTCCCAAGTCAGGTTGAGCCCGTCAAAGGCCGCATAACGCCGCTCGAGCGCGGTTACGATCCTAAGCGCCTGTGCATTGTGGTCGAAGCCGCCCCAAGGTCGCATCAATTCATCGAGCGTATCCTCGCCCGTATGGCCGAAGGGCGTGTGGCCGAGATCGTGCGAGAGCGCCAGAGCCTCGGCGAGATCGTCGTCAAGCCTGAGCGCCCGCGCGAGCGCCCGCGCAATTTGTGCTACCTCAATCGTATGTGTGAGCCTTGTGCGGTAATGGTCGCCCTCATGGAAGACGAAGACCTGTGTCTTGTGCTTGAGGCGGCGAAACGCGGTTGAATGGATAATCCGGTCCCGATCACGCTGGAAGGGGCTGCGCGTGGGGGAAGCGTCCTCCGGCACGAGACGACCGCGGCTCGCCCATGGATCGGCGGCATAAATCGCCCTACCCTCGCTCGAACCGCTCACCTTTGACCCCGCTGGTTGAAGTCACCCCTCTGCGCACTTACGTTCGGTTCACGCTGCGGCGCAAGCCCTCCCCCTCGCGCCAAAGGATGAAATGCCATGCCGAATGTGACAGTGACCGAAAACGCCGCCCGCCGCATCGCCACCATCGTCGCGAAGGAAACGCCCGGCACCTTCTTGCGCGTCTCCGTTTCGGGCGGTGGCTGCTCCGGTTTTCAATATCATTTTGACCTCGCCCAAACCGGCGAGCCAGATGACATCGTCATCGAGCGCGATGGTGTGAAAGTCGCCGTCGATGCCGTCTCGCTTCCTTTTCTCGAAGGCGCGACCCTCGATTTCGTCGACGATCTGATGGGACAATCCTTCCGTGTCGACAATCCGAACGCGACCGCATCATGCGGCTGCGGTACTTCCTTCTCGCTCTGAACGAACATCATGGACGCGCTATTCATCGGCCAGACTTACATCGATGTGACCTTCGTCACTGACCGAATTCCGACAGGCGATGAAAAAACTGTCGCCGACGATTATGCCGTTTCCTTCGGCGGCAATGCAGTGACGGCAGCATTCTGTTGCGCAAAACTCGGCACCATTCCCGATCTGTTGACCTCGCTGGCCGATGATTGGCTTGGCCGCATGTTTCTCGACATGGCAGCGAAATATCAAATTCCCGTCCATGGCCGGAAAGTGAAGGAAAGCTCGCTCTCCTTCGTTTTGCCTAATGGCACGAAACGCGCGATCATCCGCTGCCGCGATGATCATTATCTGCATCCATTTCCCAATTTGAACATCGAAGGTTGCCGCGCCTTGCATCTCGATGGCCACCAAGCAGACGCGGCCCTTCATTACGCCAAGCTCTGCCGGCAACAGAATATTCTCACATCGCTCGATGGCGGCGGAATGCGTGAGAACACGCTCGATCTTTTAAGTTTCATTGATGTCGCCATTTGCGCAGAGCGTCTCGCCGAGCAATTAAATGTCACGCCAATTGGGCTTCTCGATCTATTGAAACAGAAGGGTTGCAAGATCGGCGGCGTCACCATGGGTGAAAAAGGCATGGTCTGGTATGACGAGAGCGGCACGGTGCGCGAGCAGCCCATCCTGTCCGTGCCGCGTGCCGCCATTATCGACACGAGTGGCGCAGGCGATGTTTTCCACGGCGCATACATCAACGCCTTTCTGCGCAATCCAACAGGCAGCTGGGACGAGCATTTCACTTTTGCTCGCGCGGCGTCGACCTTCAAGATCCAACATCTTGGCAATGAAGCCGGATTGCCGACGATTGCCGACATCGACGCCATTCTGCGAGATTACAAAGTTGCGGCGTAACCGTATTCGTTAGAATAAAACGCGCCATTGCGACGAGCGAAAGCGACGAAGCAATTCATCGCGGTTGTGGAGCGCATTGCAAGGCGGATTGCCGCATCGGCCGAATAGCCGCCGCCGACTTCTCGGCGTTAAAAATAAAAAGGCCGCCCGAGTTTTCGCGCGGTTCACTTCACCGATAAAGCTTGCGCTTCCACAACAGCCAAGGCCGTCATGTTGACCACACCGCGCGCCGTCACCGATGTTGTCAGAACATGCGCGGGCTTGGCTGTGCCGAGCAAAATGGGACCGACAGGCAGCGCATCTGCCAAAACCTTGATGAACTGATAGGCAATGTTCGCCGCATCGAGATTCGGCATGATCAAGAGATTGGCCTCGCCGCGGAAATGCGAGCCTGGCAATTTGCGATCGCGGATCGCTTCGGACAAAGCGGTATCGGCCTGCATCTCGCCATCCACTTCGAGTTGCGGCGCGCGTGTGCGCAAAATAGCGAGCGCCTCACGCATCTTCCGCGCTGACGGATCGTCGCTGTCCCCGAAATCGGCGTGAGACAAAAGCGCGACTTTCGGCGTGATGCCGAAACGTGCGACATGGGCAGCACACAGAAGCGTTGCTTCCGCAATTTCGTCGGCTGTCGGATTGTGCCGCAAATGCGTGTCCGACAGGAAATAATGTCCCTTCGACGTGATAAGTAGCGTCATCGTGGACAAAGCGCCCACGCCCGGTGCACGTCCGACAATATCCCCGATCTGCTTGACGCGCGATTGGAAGCGACCATCAAGACCCGCGATCATCGCATCGGCATCGCCGCGCAATAGTGCGATGCAGGCAATCACGGTATTGTTGGTGCGCACCAGAGTGCGCGCCGCATCCGGTCTGATGCCTTTGCGGCCCGCCGCTTCAACGAGCGTGGCAACATAATCGCGGTAACGTGGATCATCTTCTGGGTTAATGATGACGAAATCGACGCCAGGCTTCAGATTGAGGCCGAAACGTTTGCACCGCGCTTCGATGACGGAAGGACGTCCGATTAGGATCGGAATGGCAATGCCTTCTTCGAGCGACACCTGCGCAGCGCGTAACACGCGCTCATCCTCACCATCGGCATAAATCACACGCTTGGGTGCCGCCTTCGCCTTCTCAAACAGCGGCTTCATGATGAAACCGGAACGGAAAACGAAACGCGACAGACGCTCTTCGTAAGCAGCGAGATCGGTAATCGGCCGCAGCGCAACGCCTGCATCCATCGCCGCCTTGGCAACCGCGGGTGCAATTCGCAGAATGAGGCGCGGATCGAAGGGTGAAGGGATCAGCGAATCCGCGCCAAATGTTGCAACCTCGCCGCCATAAGCGCGTGCGGCCACATCGGACGGCGCCTCACGCGCAAGCTGCGCGATTGCTTCGACCGCTGCATGCTTCATTGCCTCATTGATCGTCGTCGCGCCGCAATCGAGCGCTCCTCGGAAAATGTAAGGGAAGCACAAAACATTGTTGACCTGATTGGGATAATCAGAGCGCCCCGTGCAGATCATTGCATCGGGACGGACAGCGCGCGCCTCATCGGGCTGAATCTCTGGATTGGGATTGGCGAGCGCGAGAATAAGCGGCTTCTCCGCCATCGAAGCCACCATCTCAGGCTTCAAAACGCCACCTGCCGAAAGGCCGAGAAAGACATCGGCACCGACAATCACATCGCCCAGATTGCGCAGATCCGTCTTCTGCGCAAACACGCTCTTCCAGCGATCCATGAGCTTTTCGCGGCCCTCATAGACAACGCCTTCGAGATCCGTGACCCAGATATTTTCGCGCTTCGCACCGAGAGACACGAGAAGATTGAGGCAGGCCAGAGCCGCGGCGCCTGCGCCCGATGCGACAATCTTCGCATCTTCAATCTTCTTGCCTGCAATCCCAAGCGCATTAGTCACAGCCGCGCCCACGATGATGGCCGTGCCATGTTGATCGTCATGGAAAACCGGAATCGCCATCCGCTCGCGTAGACGCGCTTCGACCTCGAAACATTCCGGCGCTTTAATATCTTCGAGGTTGATCCCGCCGAAGGTCGGCTCTAGCGCGGCAATCACATCGACAAGCTTATCGACATTCTTTTCCGCCACCTCGATATCGAACACGTCGATACCGGCGAATTTCTTGAACAGAACGGCCTTGCCTTCCATCACTGGTTTGGAAGCAAGCGGGCCGATATCGCCAAGGCCGAGAACAGCAGTGCCATTCGAAATCACGGCGACGAGATTTTGCCGCGCAGTGTAATCGGCTGCGAGCGAAGGGTCCGCCGCAATCGCCTCGCAAGGTGCAGCGACGCCGGGCGAATAGGCCAGCGCCAGATCGCGCTGGTTGCCGAGCGGCTTTGTCGGCTGAATCTCGAGTTTCCCGGGCTTCGGCAGCTTATGATAGACAAGCGCACCCGAGCGCAGATCATCCGACATTTTTGACATAGGTTTTCCCGCCTTCTGCCTGTCAAACTGTAGGCACTTTCAAAGCGCCATCAACTGAAAATTGGAGCATTTAAGCTTCTGCGACAATGAGGAATTGCTTGATCATCAGATCATCCAAGCCTCCAAAGCTTGCCATTGACAAGAGACGCCTTGCATCGAGTCCCATCCATGGATGAGCATTGCCACCGAAATGAAGTTTCAATCCGCCCGCCAGCGCAAGATCACGCGCTGTATCGCGTACAAAAAATCGTAAATGCGTCCGATCAAGAAGGCCTGAATCACGATAGCGAAAATCACCGCGGAACAAGAGGCCACGAATAAATTTCCAATTGCGGATATTAGGCACCGACACAATCAACCGGCCTCCTGGCGCCAATAAAGGCGACAAGCGCTGCACAACACGCCAAGGATCGACCAAATGCTCAAGCACGTCGAGGCATAAAATCAGATCGAGCGAGGCCGGCGCAATCTCCGTCTCAAAGGCCCAGTCTTCTACATTGCCTACACTGACATGATCACAAATAGAGCGGGCCTTCTCAGCCTCCTCGGGGACAAACTCCGCGCCACCGGCCCATTGCACATCATGCAACGATTTCACAAAGGCGGTTGTGGCACCCGTACCGCAACCAATATCAAGCATGCGATGAACACGCTTCGGCAGATGAGGCGCAATCTCCGTTCGCGCAGTTGCAAAATACCGTTCACTCATTCGAGACCTTCCATCGCCGTTGCGCGGCGTCCACGCAAAGAATCAAGCGCGCCCTGCGTTGTTCCACCATAGCGTTCAACGCGGGCCGATTGAAACAGGAGTGCACTCAAGAGGAGTTTAGGTAGGTTTTGCACAAGGATTGCCAATTCTGGCCGTGGCAACCCCCATTTTCTCGCCACATAGGCACGCGACCAAGCAAGATGCCGCCGCGCCTTGAAGACCCTACCCTTCCGCGGTGAGGCAGACGCACCACGGTCATGCCGTGCGACGGCATCATGAACATGAATAAGTGCGTAACCCGCATCGCTCACACGACGGCAGAGATCGTCGTCCTCATAGAACAAGAAAATAGACTCATCGAATCCCCCTAAGCCAAGGACCATCTCGCGCCGAACAAGCCAGCAGGCCCCCGACAGAAATGGCGTGCAGCAATCGCCCTCGGGCGTCCAATGCGCGCCTTTTTCATTGCGCAGGCTCTTGGCTAGAAACGATTGATTGGCAAAAAAGATTCGGCCATCCGACTCAACGATGCGCGGTGCGAAGATCACTGCATCGGGCGACCGCACCGCAGCTGCAAGTAGATGCGCGACAGCACCATCATCAAGAACGAGATCGGGATTGACGAGGAGCGCGAATTCGGTGGCGGCTGCACGCATCCCGATATTCATCGCGCGGCCAAAGCCTTGGTTCTTTCCGTTGCGGATGACGTGCGCACCAAGCGCTTCCGCCACAGCGGCACTCTCGTCTTCGCTCGCATTGTCGACGACGATCGCGCGCACGCCCTCACGCTGCAACGCCGCCAGACAGGCAGGCAATTTGGCAGCGCTATCATGGGCCACGACGATGGCGGTGACGGTCTCAAGCATCGATGTAGTCTAACAGCACGTTCCCAAAACAAAAAAGCCGGCCCGAAGGCCGGCTTTGAAAAGATGTGTCGCCTGCGAATTACTCCGCGGCTTCGACCACTTCATCCTTCTGCGATGGGCCGGAATCCTGCCCGCGCGCATCGACGTCACGATCGATGAATTCGATCACGGCGAGCGGCGCATTGTCGCCGAAGCGGAAGCCGGCTTTCAGCACGCGGGTGTAGCCGCCATTGCGGTCCTTGTAGCGCGGGCCGAGCACGTCGAAGAGCTTCTTGACGAGCACGATGTCCTTGATCTGCGCGATCGCCTGACGGCGTGCATGCAGGTCGCCACGCTTGCCGAGCGTGATGAGTTTTTCGATCACCGGGCGAAGATCCTTCGCCTTCGGCAGCGTCGTGATGATTTGTTCGTGCTTGATCAGCGCCTGACACATATTGGCAAACATCGCCTTGCGATGTTCAGCCGAACGATTGAAGCGACGACCGCGATATCCGTGTCTCATGGCATATCTCCTTCAGTGAGGGTTTATCCGGGCGCCGTGCCAAGGTACGTCCGGTCTTTACATCAGGCAGGAGCAACGCCCTGCCTGTCTTTGTCGGGGGCAGAGATAGGCTCCCTGCCCGTTTTATAAAAGTCAGTAATGCTCTTCGAAGCGCTTAGCGAGCTCGTCGATATTTTCCGGCGGCCAACCAGCGACTTCCATGCCGAGATGGAGACCCATGCCGGCGAGCACTTCCTTGATTTCGTTGAGCGACTTGCGGCCGAAATTCGGCGTGCGCAGCATCTCGGCTTCCGTCTTCTGGATGAGGTCGCCGATATAAACGATGTTGTCGTTCTTGAGGCAGTTGGCCGAACGTACGGAGAGTTCGAGTTCGTCGACCTTCTTGAGAAGTGCCGGATTGAACGCGAGTTCCGGCATCGAGGGCTTGTCTTCCTCGCGACGCGGCTCTTCGAAATTCACGAAGACATTGAGCTGATCCTGAATGATGCGCGCGGCATAAGCGACCGCATCGTCAGGCGTCACGCCGCCATTCGTTTCGAGGGTCATGATTAGCTTGTCATAGTCGAGGATCTGACCTTCGCGGGTGTTTTCCACGCGGTAAGAAACCTTGCGCACCGGCGAGAACAGGCTGTCGACCGGGATGAGGCCGATCGGCGCATCTTCTGGACGATTGCGATCGGCCGGGACGTAGCCCTTACCGGTCTTGACCGTAAATTCCATGCGGATTTCCGCGCCCTCGTCGAGCGTGCAAATCACGAGGTCCGGATTGAGGATTTGCGTATCGCCGGAGACGGCGATGTCGCCGGCCTTCACCGGGCCCGGACCCTGCTTGCGCAGCGTCATGCGCTTGGGCGTATCCGACTGCATGCGGATTGCGATCGCCTTGATGTTGAGAATGATGTCGGTGACATCTTCGCGCACACCCGCGATCGAGGAGAATTCGTGCAACACGCCGTCGATCTGCACCGAGGAGATGGCCGCGCCTTGCAGCGAGGACAGAAGCACGCGGCGCAGCGAATTGCCGAGCGTTACGCCGAAGCCGCGCTCAAGCGGTTCGGCAATGATCGTGGCGACGCGCTTGCGGTCATCGCCGAGCGTCACATCGAGCTTGGTCGGCTTGATCAGGTCTTGCCAGTTTTTTTGAATCACGGTGCAGTCCTTCATGAAAGAGCGCGCGGCATATCGGTCCGTCGACCCTGGCCACGCGTTCACGATGGCGAAATCCACCTCCCGGCCCCGTCGGTCCGGAAGGCGTAGTCACGAGAAAAATTAGACGCGGCGACGCTTGCGCGGGCGGCAGCCATTATGCGGGATCGGCGTCACGTCACGGATCGACGTGACGGTGAAGCCAGCAGCCTGCAACGCGCGGAGCGCCGATTCACGGCCCGAACCCGGTCCCGTGACTTCGACTTCGAGCGTCTTCATGCCGTGTTCCTTCGCCTTATTGGCGGCGTCTTCAGCGGCGACCTGCGCGGCATACGGCGTCGATTTACGCGAACCCTTGAAACCCATCATGCCGGCAGACGACCACGAGATCGTGTTGCCCTGCGCATCGGTGATGGTGATCATCGTGTTGTTGAACGACGCATTCACATGCGCAACGCCCGAGACGATGTTTTTGCGTTCGCGGCGGCGGACGCGTTGAGTGGCTTCTTTTGCCATAGCTGAGTTTCCTTCTGGCGCGCCCGTTGTGCCAGGCGCTCGGGATGAAAGGTGATCCCCGGCCCGAAGGCCGGGAATGGCGGATTACTTCTTCTTGCCGGCGATCGGCTTCGACTTGCCCTTGCGGGTGCGCGCATTGGTGTGCGTGCGCTGGCCGCGAACCGGCAAATTGCGGCGATGACGCAGACCGCGATAGCAGCCAAGGTCCATGAGACGCTTGATGTTCATCGCGACTTCGCGGCGCAGATCGCCTTCCACAATATAATCGCGGTCGATTGTTTCACGGATCTGGAGCACGTCGGCGTCCGAGAGCTGGTTCACGCGACGCTCGGCAGGGATGCCGACCTTTTCGCAGATTTCCTCAGCCTTCTTCGGGCCAATGCCGTGAATGTATTGAAGCGCAATCATGACGCGCTTGTTCGTCGGAATGTTGACGCCTGCTATACGGGCCATCGCCTCGTCTCCATGTGGGCCGGGCGGACCCGGCAGTTGCACGCCGCGCGTCCGGTGGAGGCCGGCCCATGCGCGGTCGGTCCAAACAACAAAAGAGCACGCCTCTCCGAAACCCGGAGCGGAGCGCCCAGCCGATGGACCTGATGCCGGTTGGGTATAGGTCGGTTCGCGCCCTGTCAAGCGCCGCCGGCCTCGGCAGCCGAAGTTTTTAAACCCTGCCCGTCAATTCGCCTTCATCCAGTTCGCGCTCTTGCAGGTCAATCGATCAATCAGGCCGATTTGCCGCCGTAAACGGCACCCAACGATGACTTCCTCAGCAAACCGGCGTGATACCTCTACAACAAAATCAAGTCGTCGCTAGCCGCACCAGCCCCAGATTAATTTGATCATATATTCAGTAGGTTATTTGGCTTTTCTCAATTAAAAAAGCGGGCCGAAGCCCGCCTTTGGCAGATGTAGCACAGTCGTTTCAGCTCAACCGAGCGCCTTCATCATGGCTTCTGTCACTGTATCGATAGGCTGCATCCCATCGATCTTCTTGAGGAGCCCCGTCTTCTCGTAATAGGGCGCTACGATCGCCGTATCGCGGTTATAGGCCGCCAGACGTGTCTTGAAGACTTCCGGGTCATCATCCTTGCGCACCGGCTGACCGGCTGCCTTGGCTTCCTCGGCCCGCTTCACGATGCGTCCGACGAGCGCGCTCTGATCCACGATGAATTCGAGCACCGCATTGAGCTTCACGCCCTTCTCGCCCAACATTGTGTCGAGCGCCACAGCCTGCGCCACGGTGCGCGGGAAACCGTCGAGGATGAAGCCCTTCTTAGCGTCGGCCTCCTCGATGCGATCGGCGACAATGCCGATCACGATCTCGTCCGAGACCAATCCACCCGATTCCATAACCGCTCTGGCTTGCAGCCCAACAGGTGTACCAGCGGCAACCGCCGCGCGCAGCATGTCGCCGGTCGACAACTGCGGAATTCCGTATTTGGCAACGAGGCGCGCCGCCTGCGTGCCCTTCCCCGCCCCAGGCGGTCCCAGAAGAATAAGTCTCACTTGCGTTTCCCCCCGCGCAACTTCGCCTTCTTCACGAGCCCCTCATATTGGTGCGCGAGCAGATGGCCGTGGACCTGAGCCACGGTGTCCATCGTGACGCTGACCACGATGAGAAGCGACGTCCCCCCGAAATAGAACGGAAGTGAGGCTTGCGAAACTAGCACTTCGGGCAAGAGGCAGATGATGACCAGGTAGGCTGCGCCCAGAACCGTGATCCGGGATAGAACCTTGTCAATGTATTCCGCGGTCCGCTCACCCGGACGAATGCCGGGAATGAAGCCACCATGCTTCTTGAGGTTGTCTGCCGTCTCGGTCGGGTTGAACACGATCGCCGTGTAGAAGAACGCGAAGAAGATGATCAGCGCCGCATAGAGGAACATGAACAGCGGACGGCCATGGGCCAGATAAGCCGACACGGTCGCGAGCCAGCCGGTCGGGTCGCTCTGGGCCGAGAAACCGGCGATGGTCGTCGGCAACAACAACAGCGATGAAGCGAAAATCGGCGGGATCACGCCCGACGTATTCAGCTTCAGCGGCAGAAACGACGTCTGCCCTTCATAGACACGATTGCCGACCTGACGCTTCGGATAATTGATCAGGAGGCGGCGCTGGGCGCGTTCCATGTAAACGATGAACGCGATCACGACCACGACCATGATCGTGATGCCGATGATCAGTGCCGCCGAAATCGCGCCCTGCCGACCGAGCTCGAGCGTTCCTGCCAAAGCGGATGGCAATTCGGCCACGATACCGGCGAAGATGATCAGGGAAGAGCCGTTGCCGATGCCGCGCTGCGTGATCTGCTCACCGAGCCACATCAGGAACATCGTACCGCCAACAAGCGTGATCGTCGTCGAGAGCAGGAAGAACGGACCCGGATCCAACACCACATTGCCCGAGCTCTGAAGCCCAACAGCAATCCCATAGGCTTGGAATGTCGCGAGCACGACAGTGAGATAGCGGGTGTATTGATTGATGATCTTGCGACCGGAATCGCCTTCCTTCTTGAGCGCTTCAAGCGAAGGAACGACCGATGTCAGCAGCTGAATGATGATCGAGGCCGAGATGTACGGCATGATGTTCAACGCGAAAATCGCGAGACGGCCAACCGCGCCGCCTGAGAACATATTGAAAAGACCGAGCACACCGCCTTGCTGCTGTTTGAAAATTTCAGCCAGCGCATCGATGTTGATTCCCGGAATCGGGATGTAGGTACCGAGGCGGTAGATCAAAAGCGCGCCAAGCGTGAACCAGATGCGTTTTTTCAGCTCGTCCGCTTTCGCGAGCGCGCCAAAATTGAGGTTAGCGGCAAGTTGTTCCGCAGCCGATGCCATCTCTATGCTCCGCTACGCCGAAAAGGCGCCTGAAATAAAAAGCCGGGCGATGCGGAACAACTCCGCCGCCCGGCGTTAGATCTTATTGGCGAACGCCAAGCCCCTTAGGCTGACGCTTCGCCCTGAGCGGCGAGGAGCTTGAGCGACCCACCGGCCTTCTCGATCGCTGCTTGCGCCGACTTGGACGCACCAGCCACTTCGAAAGCGAGCTTGGCTTTGAACTCACCGGCACCAAGGATCTTCACACCGTCGCGGACCTTCGACAGCACGCCCGCTGCGACGAGCGAAGCCTCGGTGACGGGTTGCGTCACGTCGAGCTTCTTCGCGTCAACAGCCTGCTGAATGCGGCCGAGATTCACTTCATTCATGTCCTTGGCGAAGATATTCGTAAAGCCGCGCTTGGGAAGGCGACGATACAGCGGCATCTGGCCGCCCTCGAACCCCTTCACAGCGACGCCAGCGCGGGCCTTCTGACCCTTAACGCCGCGGCCACCAGTCTTGCCCTTGCCAGAGCCGATGCCGCGTCCCACGCGGATCCGGCTCTTCTTCGCGCCTGAATTATCGCGGATGTCCGTAAGTTTCATGGCATCCTCCTCACTGCGCCTTGCCGCCGTCATCGACGACGCGCACGAGGTGCTTGACACGTTCGATCATGCCGCGCGTTGCCGGAGTGTCGGCGAGCGTCGAGCGGCGACGAATCTTGTTGAGACCGAGGCCGATCAGCGTCTGACGCTGGGCGGCTTCACGGCGGATCGGGCTGCCGGTCTGTTCGACAGTGATCGTCTTGTTAGCCATCGTGACCTCCTATCAGGCGTCAGCGCCGGCGCCGTCGGAATCACCGCGGCGGGCCTGCAGAGCTGAAACCTTGAGACCGCGACGCGCCGCAACCGAACGCGGGCTATCTTCGCGCTTGAGTGCGTCGATGGTCGCACGAACGAGGTTGTACGGGTTCGACGATCCGAGCGACTTCGACACAACGTCATGCACGCCCAGCGCTTCGAAAACGGCACGCATCGGACCACCTGCGATGATACCGGTACCGGCGGGAGCCGCGCGAAGCACGACCTTGCCCGCACCGTGACGGCCGATGACGTCATGATGCAACGTACGACCTTCGCGCAGCGGCACGCGGACGAGCGCACGCTTGGCGGCATCCGTTGCCTTGCGGATGGCTTCCGGCACTTCACGTGCCTTGCCATGACCGAAGCCAACACGGCCCTTCTGGTCGCCGACGACGACGAGCGCAGCAAAACCGAAACGACGGCCGCCCTTCACGACTTTCGCGACGCGGTTGATGTGGACGAGACGGTCCACAAATTCGGAATCGCGTTCTTCGCGATCCTGACGCTCACGGGGTTCTCTTGCCATGTGTTCTCTCACTTGCGCGGACACGTCATAAACGCGCCGCTCGCTTGAACAAAGCGAGGCGGGTCATAGACCCGCCATCGCAATCAGAATTCCAAACCGCCTTCGCGCGCGGCTTCCGCCAGCGCCTTCACACGACCGTGGAACATGTAGGCACCACGATCGAACACGACCTTGGTGACGCCAGCCTTCTTTGCGCGCTCGGCAACGAGCTTGCCGATTTCGGTGGCCGCAGCGATGTCGGCACCTGTCTTCAGCTTGCCGCGCAGATCCTTTTCCAGCGTCGATGCGGCAGCAATCGTGACACCCTTGGCGTCGTCGATGATCTGCGCATAGATCTGCTTCGAAGAGCGGAACACGCTGAGACGCGGGCGACCATTGGCCGCCTTCTTGAGAGCCCGACGAACCCGCTGAACGCGGCGTTCGGTGGCAACTTCGTTCTTTGCCATTTTCGGGCCCCTTACTTCTTCTTGCCTTCCTTGCGGAAGATGAATTCGTCGGAATACTTGATGCCCTTGCCCTTGTAAGGCTCAGGACCACGGAGCTCGCGGATTTCCGCGGCAACCTGACCGACGCGCTGCTTGTCGATGCCCGACACGAGGATCTCTGTCGGCTTGGGCGTCACAATCGCGATGCCGGCCGGAATTTCGAAATCGATTTCGTGGCTGTAGCCGAGCGCGAGCTTGAGACTCTTGCCCGCGACCGCGGCGCGATAACCCACGCCGTTGATCTCGAGCTTCTTCTCATAACCCTTCGAGACGCCCTCGACGAGGTTGGCAACCTGCGAGCGGGACATACCCCACATCGCACGCGCCTGCTTTGTTTCGTCACGCGGCTGAACGGCGATTGCGCCGTCTTCCATCGCAACATTCACACGATCGGGAACGACGAAAGACAATTCGCCCTTCGCACCCTTTACCTTCACCGTTTGCCCGGTCACCGTGGCGGTCACGCCAGCGGGGACGGGAACGGGCTTCTTGCCGATACGAGACATTGTCTCTTGCTCCTCAAGTTGTCCCGTGCCCGATCAGAAGACCGTGCACAACACTTCGCCGCCAACATTCTTCTCACGGGCCTGATGATCGGCCATCACGCCCTGCGGCGTGGAGAGAATGGTGATGCCGAGGCCGTTAGCGACACGCGGCATAGCGGAAACCGACGAATAAACGCGGCGGCCGGGCTTCGACACGCGCGCGATCTTGCGGATCACGGGCTCGCCGTCGAAATATTTGAGTTCGATTTCGAACTCTGTACGGCCATTGCCATATTCCGTCACCGAATAGCCGCGGATGTAACCTTCGGCCTTCAGAACATCGAGCACATTGGCGCGCAGACGCGAACCAGGTGTCGAAACGGTACCCTTGCGACGCAACTGAGCGTTGCGGATGCGTGTCAGCATATCACCGACGGGATCATTCACTGCCATGTCCGATCCTCCTTACCAGCTCGACTTCAGAAGACCCGGAACGAGACCCTTCGAGCCAAGCTCGCGGAGCGCGATACGGGACATCTTCAGCTTGCGGTAAACGGCGCGCGGACGGCCGGTCACTTCGCAACGATTGCGGATGCGAGTCGGATTGGCATTACGCGGCAGCTCAGCGAGCTTCAGCGTGGCGGCGAACCGCTCTTCCATCGACTTGGTCTTGTCTTCTGTGATCGCGAGCAAACGTTCACGACGCCCCGAATATTGCTTCGAGAGCTTCATGCGGCGCTTGTTCTTTTCGATCGAACTTTTCTTGGCCATGGATGTCTCCTGGTTTCCGCGTTTAAGGGCGGACCCTTACTGCCGGAACGGGAAGTTGAAAGCGCGAAGAAGCGCACGCGCTTCGTCGTCGGTCTTGGCGGTGGTGCAGACAACGATGTCCATGCCCCACACAGCCTCGGCCTTGTCGTAATTGATTTCAGGGAACACGAGGTGTTCCTTGATGCCGAGGGCATAATTGCCGCGGCCGTCGAATGATTTCGGGTTCAGACCGCGGAAGTCGCGAACACGCGGCAGCGCGATGTTCACGAGACGATCGAGGAACTCGTACATCTTCGCCTTGCGCAGTGTCACCTTTGCACCGAGCGGCATGTTTTCACGCACCTTGAAGGTCGCAATTGCCTTACGAGCCTTGGTGATCACCGGCCGCTGGCCGGCGATGAGGGCGAGGTCAGCCGCAGCCACCTGAGCCTTCTTCGTGTCAGCTGTCGTCTCGCCAACACCCATGTTCAGCACGATCTTTTCGATGCGCGGAACTTCCATCGGGTTCTTGTAGCCGAATTCCTCGACTAACTTCGGACGCACGACGTCATTATAGATTTTCTTGAGGCGCGGCTCGAGGGCCACTTCAACCTTAGCCATCGATCAGATCTCCCGAGCGCTTGGCGAAACGCACCTTCCGGCCGTCTTCGAGCACTTTGAAACCGACGCGAGTCGGCTTGCCGTCCTTAGGATCGGCAATCGCAATGTTCGACAACTGGATCGCAGCTTCCTTGGTGATGATGCCGCCTTCGGACTGAGCCGTTTGGCGGGTATGGCGCTTCACGAGGTTGACACCACGCACGATGGCGCGGGTTTCCTTCGGCAGCACCTGCACGACTTCACCGGACTTGCCCTTGTCGCGACCGGTGAGAACGACGACCTTGTCGCCCTTCTTGATCTTCGCGGCCATTAGAGCACCTCCGGCGCCAGCGAGATGATTTTCATGTGGTTCTTGGCGCGGAGTTCGCGCGGAACCGGCCCGAAAATACGGGTGCCGACGGGCTCTTTCTGATTGTTGATCAGAACGGCCGCATTACGGTCGAAGCGGATCACCGAACCGTCGGGACGGCGGATGTCCTTGGCCGTGCGCACGACGACGGCCTTCATCACATCGCCCTTCTTCACGCGGCCACGCGGAATAGCCTCTTTGATCGAGACGACGATAATGTCGCCCACCGAGGCATATTTACGCTTCGAACCGCCGAGAACTTTGATGCACATCACGCGACGCGCGCCGGAATTGTCGGCGACGTCAAGATTCGTCTGCATTTGGATCATTGTCGATCCTTCCTCTGTCTCAGACAGGTTTCCGGCAGAGTTTTGGCGACCTGCCGGACTTCGCCTGACGGGGATCTATGTCCCCTCATTGTGCCGCGGGGTCTATTACGACTTCGCGACTGCGTCAACCACCACCCAGCTTTTCAGCTTGCTGAGGGGACGGGTTTCTTCGATCCGGACCTCGTCGCCCACTTTGTAGGCGTTCGCCTCGTCATGAGCATGGAAGTTCTTGGAGCGGCGGACCGTCTTCTTGAACAGGGGATGAGTGAAGCGGCGTTCCACTTTCACCACCACTGTCTTGTCCTGCTTGTCGCTGACGACGACGCCCTGGAGAATACGCTTCGGCATGGTAGATCTCCTCAGGCCTTCGCGGCCGGCTTGCCGGCAATCGTTTTGACGCGGGCGATGTCCCGGCGCACTTCGCGCACGCGGGACGTGTTTTCGAGCTGGCCCGTGGCCCGCTGGAAGCGCAGGTTGAACTGCTCCTTCTTGAGCTTCAGTAGCTCGTCTTGGAGCTGGTCGGCCGACATCGCCTTGAGGTCGGAAACACGTTGATTCGTCTTCATGATCCCCTCACCTCACTCGACAATGCGCTGCACGAAGCGCGTCTTGATCGGCAGTTTAGCAGCTGCGAGCGTCAACGCCTCACGCGCGACATCCAGCGGCACGCCGTCGATTTCGAACATGATGCGGCCGGGATGAATGCGCGCTGCCCAATATTCTGGAGCGCCCTTGCCCTTACCCATACGCACTTCGGTCGGCTTGGCCGACACAGGGACGTCCGGGAACACGCGGATCCAAACGCGACCCGCACGCTTCATGTGACGGGTCAGCGCACGACGCGCGGCTTCGATCTGACGGGCGGTAACCCGGTCCGGCTCCATCGCCTTCAGGCCATACTGCCCGAAGTCGAGATTGAACCCGCCTTTAGCAGCGCCATGAATGCGGCCCTTGAACTGCTTGCGGAACTTAGTCTTTTTCGGCTGGAGCATGATGCTTCTCCTGGTCGGCTACGGCCTTAGGCCGCAGCGTCGCGGCGGCCACCCGAACGGGCGCCATCGTCGGCCATGCGCTTGTCCTGAGCCATCGGGTCATGCTCAAGGATTTCGCCCTTGAAGATCCAGACCTTGATGCCGCAGGTGCCATAGGTGGTGAACGCCGTGGCGGTGCCGTAATCGACGTCGGCGCGCAGCGTATGCAGCGGCACGCGTCCTTCACGATACCATTCGAGGCGGGCGATTTCGGCGCCGCCGAGGCGGCCCGAGCAGTTGATACGGATGCCTTCGGCGCCGAGACGGATTGCCGACTGCACAGCCCGCTTCATTGCGCGGCGGAAAGCCACGCGGCGTTCGAGCTGCTGGGCGATCGATTCAGCGACGAGCGTCGCGTCGACTTCCGGCTTGCGCACTTCGATAATGTTGATGACGACTTCCGAGTCCGTCATCTTTGCTACGACCTTGCGCAGCTTATCGATGTCTGCGCCCTTTTTGCCGATGACTACACCCGGACGCGCCGAATAAATCGTCACACGGCACTTCTTGTGCGGGCGCTCGATCACAATCTTTGACACCGCAGCCTGCTTCAGGAGCTTCATCAGCGCCGCGCGGATGCGAATGTCTTCATGAACAAGCTTGCCATACTCGTTCTTGTCGGCGACCCAGCGGCTGTCCCACGTCCGGTTGATGCCGAGACGCAGACCGATCGGATTGACCTTCTGACCCATCGTTCTCTCCTCAGGCTTTCGCTTCGACTTCGCGGACGATGATCGTCAAGTTCGAGAATGGCTTCTCGACCCGACCTGCACGGCCACGCGCACGCGCATGGAAACGCTTCATCACCAGCGCCTTGCCCACGAAGGCCTGCGACACGACGAGATCGTCGACGTCCAAATCGTGATTGTTTTCGGCGTTCGCAATCGCACTTTGGAGGCACTTGCGTACGTCCTGAGCGATGCGCTTGCGCGAGAATTCCAGATCGGCGAGAGCGCGCGAAACCTTCTTGCCGCGGATGAGACCCGCAACGAGATTGAGCTTCTGCGGCGAGACACGGATCATGCGAAGGACGGCCTTCGCTTCGTTGTCCGCAAGCGCGCGGGGAGCGGATGCTTTACCCATGGCTTACTTCCTCTTCGCCTTCTTGTCCGCCGCGTGGCCGTAGAAGGTGCGCGACGGAGAGAATTCACCAAATTTATGGCCGACCATTTCCTCGGTCACGAAGACCGGGACATGCTTCTGGCCGTTATAGACGCCGAACGTCAAACCGACGAACTGCGGCAGGATCGTGGAGCGGCGGCTCCAGATCTTGATCACTTCGGCGCGACCGGAACCGCGCGCAGCCTCTGCCTTCTTCAGCAGATAACCGTCGACGAACGGGCCTTTCCATACGGAGCGTGTCATCGCTGAGCCCTCTTACTTCTTCTTACGCGCATGGCGGGACGACACGATGAATTTGTCGGTCCGCTTGTTCGAGCGCGTCTTCTTGCCCTTGGTCGGCTTGCCCCAGGGCGTGACGGGGTGACGGCCACCTGACGTGCGGCCTTCGCCGCCGCCATGCGGATGGTCGATCGGGTTCATGGTGACGCCGCGATTGTGCGGGCGGCGGCCCAACCAGCGCGAACGGCCAGCCTTGCCGATCGAGATGTTCATATGATCGGGGTTCGACACCGCACCCACAGTGGCGAAGCATTCGCCGTGGACGAGACGCTGTTCGCCGGAGTTGAGACGCAGGATGACGTAACCCTGGTCGCGACCCACGATCTGCGCGTAAGTGCCAGCCGAGCGGGCAATCGCCCCACCCTTGCCGATCTTCATTTCGACATTGTGGACGAGCGTGCCGACCGGGATCGCGCCGATGGGCAGAGCGTTGCCCGGCTTGATGTCCGCATTCGGGCCAGCCATCACTTCGTCGCCGACAGAAAGACGCTGCGGCGCGAGAATATAGCTCAGCGTGCCATCGGCATACTTAATCAGCGCGATGAACGCGGTGCGGTTCGGATCGTACTCAATCCGCTCAACCTTGCCCGCCTGACCGAGCTGCGCGCGGCGCTTGAAGTCGACGATGCGATAGGTCTGCTTATGACCGCCGCCACGGAAGCGAACCGTCACGCGACCGGTGTTGTTACGACCACCCGCAGACGTCTTGCCTTCAGTGAGCGTCTTGACCGGCTTGCCCTTGTAGAGCTCCGAGCGGTCGACGATCACAAGCTGGCGAAGGCTCGGGGTAATCGGCTTGAATGTTTTCAGTGCCATCGTGTTTCTCCCCGGTCTGCTCAGAGGCCGGTGGTGACGTCGATCGTCTGGCCTTCGGCCAAAGTCACAACGGCGCGCTTCACGTCGATCTGCGTACCCTGCGTGTTCTTGAAGCGCTTCACCTTGCCCTTGCGGACGAGCGTGTTGACTGCTTCAACCTTCACGTCGAACAGCTTTTCGACTGCGGCTTTGATTTCGGGCTTAGTCGCTTCCTTGCGGACGCGGAAAACCACCTTGTTCTGCTCGACAGCATTCGTGGCCTTTTCGGTGATCACCGGGCCGACGATTACGTCATAATGGCGCGGATCCGTGCTCATTTGAACCGGGCCTCCAGGGCGTCGACTGCCGCCTTCGACAACACCAGTGTGTCGCGGCGCAGAATGTCATACACGTTGATGCCCTGCACCGGCAGAACGTCGACGTTCGGAATATTGCGCGCAGCGCGGGCGAAGTTTTCTTCGACCTGAGCGCCACTGATGATCAGCGCGTTGGCAAGACCGAGCTTGCCGAAACGTTCCGCCAGCACCTTCGTCTTCGGTTCTGCCAGCTTCACATCGTCAACGACGATGAGACCGCCAGCCTTCACCTTTGCCGAAAGCGCATGCTTCAGAGCGAGCTGACGCACCTTCTTCGGAAGGTCATGAGCGTGCGAACGCACGACCGGCCCCATCGCGCGGCCACCACCACGGAAGATCGGCGCACGCGCCGAACCGTGACGAGCGCCACCGGTGCCCTTCTGGCGATAAATCTTCTTGCCTGTGCGGGCGATTTCCGCACGGGTCTTCGTCTTGTGTGTGCCAGCCTGACGTTTGGCGAGCTGCCAAAGCACCATGCGGTGAATGATGTCCTGACGCGGCTCGAGACCGAAAATGTCATCGGACAATTCAACCGAACCAGCAGACGCGCCTTCGAGCGTTTTCAGATCGATTTTCATCACGCGTTCTCCTGGCCTTCAGCCGCGACCGGCGCAGCGTCGTTCGACGCACCGGGCAGACGGAACTTGCCGGGCTGCGGCGCATCCTTCGGCAGAGCACGCTTGACGGCGTCCGACACGAAAATCCAGCCGCCCTTAACGCCGGGAACGGCGCCTTCGACGAGGATCAAACCGCGTTCGACATCCGTCTGCACAACACGCAAATTCTGCGTGGTCACGCGCTCGACGCCGAGATGGCCGCCCATCTTCTTGTTTTTGAAGGTCTTGCCGGGATCCTGACGGCCACCGGTCGAACCGAGCGAACGATGCGAGATCGAAACGCCGTGCGACGCACGCAGACCGCCGAAGTTCCAACGCTTCATACCGCCGGCGAAACCCTTACCCGTCGTGGTCCCCGTCACATCGACGAACTGACCGACAACGAAATGATCCGCCGTGATTTCAGCGCCGACCGGGATGAGGCCATCGGCAGGAACGCGGAATTCCGCGATCTTGCGCTTCGGCTCAACCTTGGCAACGGCAAAGCGCTGACGCTCGGCCTTCGACACATTCTTGACCTTAGCAACACCGACGCCCAGCTGGACAGCCGTGTAACCGTTTTTCTCTTCCGTCCGATGCGCGACAACTTGACAATTGTCGAGCTTGAGGACGGTCACCGGCACATGTTCCCCTGCATCAGTAAAGATGCGGGTCATGCCGAGCTTTTGGGCAATGACGCCTGACCGCATGATGGATCCCCGTGGCCCTTCGTGCTTCTCAGAGCTTGATCTCGACATCGACACCAGCCGCGAGGTCGAGCTTCATCAAAGCATCAACCGTCTGCGGCGTGGGATCGACAATGTCGAGAACACGCTTGTGGGTGCGGATTTCGAACTGCTCGCGCGACTTCTTGTCGATGTGCGGAGAGCGGTTCACCGTGAATTTTTCGATATGCGTCGGCAGCGGGATAGGACCCCGCACTTGCGCACCGGTCCGCTTCGCCGTCGAAACGATCTCACGGGTCGACGCATCGAGAATTCGATGATCGAACGCCTTGAGGCGGATGCGGATGTTCTGGCCGTTCATTGCAGAACCCTCGGGCTAAATCTTGTCAAAGTGAACTCCGGCCAAAAGGCCAGAGCGATGGAGAGGGCGCTGTGCCCTCCCCTGATTGTTTTCGATCACTCGATGATCGAAGCGACGACACCGGCACCGACGGTGCGGCCACCTTCGCGGATCGCGAAGCGAAGCTTTTCTTCCATCGCGATCGGCGCGATCAGCGTCACTTCCATCGACACGTTGTCG